>QWCO01000002.1_pt1 | contig 207769 bp, 184 predicted proteins | sample 1972611 | NCBI WGS metagenome assembly QWCO01 (sample SAMN09866706, study PRJNA288562) | Human oral metagenome isolate term1_saliva, whole genome shotgun sequencing... | reverse complement strand
AGGCGTTCCTTTGAGCCTTTCGTGTCTGCACATGAGTGCCTTAAAACAGAGCTGAAGTCTGTCTTCCAAAAGCTCAAAAAACTTCTTTTCATCATGATTTGCGAGAATTGCAACTTGAGGAACATTGAGCGTTACCACTCCTTGATTGAAACGCCCCTCGTATTTGTAGTTTCCGTTTTCATCTTTCCAAGGAGAGAGAAAGGCACGGCAGCCCATCGGAGCAAAGACATTTCCTTCCTGGATTTCTCTCATCTTCTTGGCTGAAATATAGTCAGGATACATTCTCTTGGCAGAACATTTCACAGCGATCTGTGTGAGGTAATCATACTTTCCACCTTTGAGCGCATTACATTCATCCAAAACATACACGAGCTTTGGAAATGCTGGTGTTATATAGATACCTGCTTCGTTTTTGATCCCCTGAATCCTTTGATTCAAAATTTCCTCAATAATCTGAGCCGTTTCCTCCAAGTATTCATCTTTTTCATCTAGCTCTAGGAAAAGCGTTACAAAAGGCGACTGCCCATTGGTCGTCATAAGAGTATTGATCTGATATTGAATGGTCTGCACTCCAGAGGAAAGCTCATCCTTTACTCTCATTTCTACCAGCTTTTGAATCTGTTCATCGGAAAGTTCGGATCAGAATTGTTCTTTATATTTTCTTTCATATTTCTTCTTGGTATTGAAAAGATATTTTCCAAGATGTTTAATATTCACAGACTGACCTCCATACTGAGAAGAGGCTACAGAAGCGATAATCTGCGTCATCACCGTGCAGGCTACCTGAAAAGATTTTGGAGTCTCTACGAGCTTATTATTCATCACGGTTCCATTTTCAAACATATCCTTGATATCAATCAGACAGCAGTTGAAAATTGGCTGCACGAAATAATCCATATCATGAAAATGCAGAATCCCCTCATCATGTGCATTTCTAATCTCCTCTGGAAGCAAAACTCTACGAGCAAGATCCTTGGAAACCTCTCCTGCAATGAGATCTCTCTGAGTGGAAGCGATTGCAGAATCTTTATTGGAGTTTTCCTGTCCTACTTCCACATTATCATTTCTGATCAGCGTAAGGATAGAATCATCAGTCGTATTTGCCTTTCTAATCAAAGCTCTCTGATAGCGGTAGATAATATATTTCTTGGCAAGTTCAGCTTTATTGAGCTTGATCAGCTGCATTTCAATAAAATCCTGAATTTCTTCAATCGGAACGGTTCCCTTTTTTGAAGCTTCCAAAGCTCTAATAACTTCCTCAATTACAAGTTCGCTCGCCTGTTCTGCTTCTGGCACTTCTTTATTAGCCTTCTGGATTGCAATGTGAATTTTTTCAGGATTATAAGCGACTTCTGAACCGTTTCTCTTGATTACTTTTTGGATGCTCATTTGGATGCTAAAATTAAAGGTATAAAAAAAATCTGACTTTCGCCAACGAACTTTCCCCACAATATCTTGTGTTTATTTTTTTGTTCGACTACAAGATATTGTATTCTAGAAGAAAATCAAGGGAAAAATCAGACTATTTTTTTGGAGAGTGATAACGCTTAGTTAGCAGTTTTTTAACATTTTAAGGGAAAGAAAGGAAGTTTTTCGCTTTTGAGAGCTTAGAAGTTGATTTTTTATGAGGTGAGAAGCTGTATTTCAGGATCGGATTTTTCTATCATTTTTTTCACATTTTGATCATAAAATGATCACTATTGCCATATTTAGAAAAAGCGAAGGATTATACGATCCTCCACCTCTTGTGATACATAATACTAAAGATTCTCCCCAGCAGAAAGCTTATATTTTTTAAGCATCCATCTCTAAAGATGTTGTCTGTACTTATCTTGTTTGATTACTAAATCTATGTCCGCCAGGACCTCACATTCCAGATTGCATTCCACCTCATATCATTCCCCCGCTTGTCCCTGAGGACATTACCGAGCTTGTGAGAGTAAAACTCCCAGCCTCTACACCATTAACTAGATAACGATACTCGCTATTGAGTTTCAAATCAGCAGTAGAAACTACTACAGAGCTCCATACTTTAGTTGATGTCGCTTCAAGGATAGTATTTCCATTACTATCAACTAATGAGAACTTAGCTCCGGCACTTTGCTGACTAGAAAGTCTGATAAGAACAGAATTCTGACTTCCGTTGCTGACATTCATTGCCATACCATTACTTCCAAAGGCAAGTAAGGTTCCTCCATTCATCGTAAAGGTTTCATCATAGTCAAGTGCTGCATTCCCATCATTCGTTGGACCAAAAACTAGTACCGTTCCTCCATTCATCTCAATAGCCCCATTAGCATCGAGTCCATCAGTACCTGCGTCGATCGTTATTTTCCCACCATTGATTGTCAGAATTCTACCTGATGCAGTCCCATTTCGATGCATCATTCCTTCGGAGGTAGTTGAGGAACTATCAGAGATATTGATCCCATCATCACTAGAAACAATACTGATCTCTCCATCGTTGATCGTAATGACTTCAGATTCTAATCCTTCGTAGGATTTGAGGATATTGAGCGTTCCACCATTGATCGTAAGAGTCTTGTAGGCTTCTGCTCCATCGCTTCCAGCTGAAATACTAACTTCTCCATCATTCATTACGATAGCACCTTTCGTTTCATGATCAGATTTTAATCCATCTCCTCCAGCTACCACATTAATCTTTCCTCCATCAATTGTTAAGCTATCTTTTCCTCTGATACCATCATCAGCGGCTTGAACTTCGATATTTCAGCTCTTAATTGTTAAATCATCTTTTGAAGTAATACCATCATTTCCGTTCGCATTGATTTTTAGTCTTCCCTCTCATTCAATTATGAGATCTTCTTCAGAATAAATAGTTGCGTTCTCCTCTGCATTTTCATCATAAGTACCGTCCGTAAGGATATTGTTTGTTCCAGAAACAAGTTCGATAGTCACTTTTCCACTCTTAATAAGAATCGCAGATGAATCTTTGGAAGTAATATTTGCACCTGCAAGCTTAAGTCTGATTTCATTTCCTTCTCAAACATCAACGATTAGCTGACCATTGCTGATTGTTCAGTTCAAAGTATAGGTTCCAGCCTTTGTAATGCTAACTGTTTGATTATTTAGACTAATTGTAGAGCTTGTCGCTTCTATACTACTTGTGGTATTTTGTACTGCTAAAGCATTCATAGCCCAACATCATCCTAGAACACCCCCTCCTCCTAGTAGTCAAATAATCAGCATTTTTGATCTTGTTATTTTCATCTTACTCATTGGTTAAAAAATAAAGAGCCCCAACGCTTCTCATCATACTGATGTAAAGCTGAGCATCGGCAGTATAAGGATCAACCTTAAATTTAGCTTAAAAAATAAAAATCTGACCTTTTAATGGCAGATTTTTATACTTTTGATATCCAATATTAGACTATGTTAAGTAATTTAGAGAAACCTTTTCATTATTATTTTTCTCTTGAAGTGCTGAGATAAACTCCACGATTTTTGTTTCTTTACTAAGAATTACTCTGAAAGAAATCTGAATTAAATCTTCTTTTTTCACACCATCACAACTAAGAAATTCAGCCTTTACTCAATACTCTTTAAATATGCTATCAAACACCCCATCTTCAAAGTACTTTGGTGAAATACGAATAGTTAAAAGTTTAGCAACATTCTTGTCTACAAACCAATTAAAACGATACATTAAATAGATCATTACAGACATTACAAGAGTTGCTACTCCTGCAAGGAAATAAAGTTTTGTTCCCATTGCCATCCCGATCGCCATCACGAGGAAAACAAATCCAATGTCTTTTGTCTCCTTCATATTATTTCTAAATCTGATAATTGAAAATGCTCCCATCATCGTAAATGCCTTTGCCACATCAGATCCAACAATGAGCATAATCATTGCAATAATTCCCCCCATTAGAACTAAAGTCTGAACATACCCTTGATTATAATTGCCTCCCTTATGAGTCAATCTATACAAAAAGCCGATCCATAAAGACAAAACAAAAGTCCCAAGAAATATTATCAAGATATCTCCTAAACTATAATTACTCATTGTTATAGATAAACCTTCCTGTATACTTGTAAAAATTGTTGTAACATCCATTCTTTCCTTATATTAAAAGATAAAAATCAGATTCTTTGCTTTTTTTGTATCTTGTGTATCTTTATGAAGAATGAAGATTATACTAATTCAAAACCTCTGCAAGTAAAAATTCTGATTTATGATCATGAATAAGATTTCAAGATACTACCATTTTTATAGGCGGAACAAGTCATTCACTAATCCCCTTTTCAAGAGCATAAGCATACTTACTAAAATTTACCTGTTCAATTCCGCATATCTTCAAAGCCTCCTGAGTCCATAGAGGAAGTTCTCCTTTAACCTTAATTTCCATAATTTCCATTCCATTATCCAAAAGTTGGACATCATTAGATCGATCCAAACTAAGCTGTTTAATTCTATAACTCACTTGCTGATCAAAAGTAATTCTGAGTCCTCCATCTTTTTTATCAACTTTGTACGCTTGTCTTTGATATGAAACCACTACAGATGGTTCTAAAGAATACTTTGATACTAGAGTTTCAATTTCTTTAATTACTGCATAATCCTCTGGTTTAATTGATCTCGACATTATTCATTCCCTAAGAAGAGTAAATGCCTCATCTGCTGTAAGGACTACCCTTCTCTTGTAATTCATTGCTTCAGTATGTTCTTTGATCTCAACAAACACCTGATCTGAAGTTTGAAGTTTTGGATTTTCTCCGACATATCTTCTCAATCTGAGTTTTTTCCTATGAAGGAGACGCATTTTTTTCTCCCGATAAAAATCTTTTTCTGGAGAATCATAATAAAGACTCATCAACTGATACTTTCCTTTATCTCCATATTCATCAGCCTTGAGATACCTATCAATTAAAGAAAGAAAATCTTGCTTCTGTTTTTTACTTAAAAGGAATTTAATTTCTTTCCTTTCAAATGAAGTAAGCGGTTTTTTAGTCATCTTAATAATCGTTAGAAAGTAAAGTGATTGCACTATATTTATTAACCTTAAATTTAACTTAAAACAACTATCAAAAAAACAAAATGAACTTATAAGAAAATAAAAAAGGACCATAAAAGTCCCCACATTGAAAGCATGAAATATCCCAAAAGCATAGTAAAAATAAACTAGCCAAAAAAATATTGTAAACTAGCACTTTCTCAAAAAAGCTTCAAAAGCCTGATTCACAGTTTTCTTTTGCTCTACAATAGCAATAATCATCTCCAAGAGTGGAAGATTGAAAGAATGTTGATCCAGAAAAGCTGAAATCGTTTCTACCATATACAGCCCCTCTGCAACCATATTCATCAGTCCACCGGTAATTTCTGCTTTTGTATGCCCTTGTGCCAATAAACGCCCAGCATTTCGGTTTCTACTTAGAGAACTTGAACACGTTACATAAAGATCTCAAATTCCTGCATAACTCCTAAAGGTCTGCAAATCTGCTCCTAAAAAAGTTCCAATTTCTCAAACCTCCTGAATTCCTTTAGTAAGGAGCAAAGCCTTGGTATTAACTCCATACCCGAGCCCATCTGAAACCCCACAAGCAAGCGCTATAAGATTTTTAAAAGCTCACATCAACTGAACTCACACTACATCAGTGCTCTCTGAACATTTGAATCGCTCATTTTGAAATAACTTTTTAACTTGGTGAGTAAGTTGTTCCTGCTCCGAAGCCAAAATAACTCCTGTTGGAATCTGTCTTACCACCTCTTCAGCATGAGAAGCTCCTGAAAGTACAACAAAAGGAACTTTTCATAAAGTTTGAATAATCCAGGAAGAAAGAGGAGAAAAATCTGAAGGAGTCCAACCTTTTGAAGCCAAAACAACGATCTGTCCCTGATAATAAGGTTTTAAACTTTCTAAACACGTTTTTACCGCAACTGACGGAACCGCAACAACGAAAACTTCTGCTCCTTGGATAAGTTTTTGTAGATCAGTGGAACAAGCCAACTCTTGATGAAGCTGAATTCAAGGCAGATAATTGACATTTTCATGACGAGTATTAATCAATTCTGCATCTTCCTGAGAAAGTGAAAATAATGTCGTAGGATTTCCATTCTGAACAAGCGTTTGACCAAGTGCCGTTCATCGGCTTCCCGCACCCAAAACCACACACTGCATACTATCATTGATATACGATATAAAACTATCCCCTTATTCGTTGAATTTCTATTGATTTCCCTCTCTGTAAAAGCCAAATCAGCCTCTTCTCTCTCTCCAAAAAATAGCTTTGATCCGTAGAAAAAATAGAAACCGCATACTCAGACTTTTGAACTTGTGATGTCAGACTGCAAAAGATCTGTTCAAGCTTAGCTAAACGATGAAATCTAATCTTTTTGAAATTGAAAAATTTTGCAATTGCTTTCTCCGCATTAAAATAGAGATAATTCAGTGGAATCACGGTATCTACACGAGCATCTTTGAAATAACGGAGTTCATGTTTCAGCAAGGTATTTGTGAGAAGACTTTTTCGTGAGAGTCTTGTCAAAAGTGGATTTAGGATTCCGCATTCCTTAGACCAAAACTGAAAAGGAAAAACAAAAGCTTTCGTAGATTTTTGAGCAGAACTAGGAGAAAAAGAACAAGCAAGATGAGAGAGAAGTTCCTGAACACACTGCAAATCAGCGAATTCTCAGAGAAGACCAAGTTTTCCGACCAAAGAATGAGGAAAAGCCTCTTGCAAAAGATAGGTCTGAAAAAGAGGCAAAATCTGATTTTTTTTCTTTTGCTGTAAAAAATAAAGTTCATAGACAGGAGGAACAATAATAGCATCAACCTTTTGATCCTGAAGCCACTGAATACCTTTCTCTACTGCTTGTAACGAGCTTGAGAAATTCTTATCTCCATAGGGAGCATGCAAGCTATCGTAATAAACAAGATACTCATGATCATAACGAGTCAAAAAACGGAACAAAGCCAGCGTTTCCATCCCACTTGAAACAATTCCTATTTTCATCACTGTGCGATAGGAAATAAAGTCAAATATATCGTGAACTGCCTAATAAAAACATCCATCGTTTCAGCAGACAAAAGCTTAGTAATCACCTCCTGCTTTGATTTCAGTTCAGCAAGCGATTTTTTCGTAGAAGAGGTCATTTCTTGTGACTGTTCTATCTGATGTCTGGTTTCCTGAAGTTTTCTCTGTTTCTCGAGTAAAGTAGGTTCCAAAAAGCCTTTACTTTTACCGAGAAGCTCCGACTCAAATTCATTTACTGCTGTCTGAATCATTCTCCTCTGTGCAAAAAGCTTCAAAAACTGAGATTTTTTAGCATTATAAAGCGACTTTCGATAGTCAATGTCATCTCAACGATTAAGATTCGTCTGAATCTGAAGCATAGTTTGATATTCAGATTTCAGATATGAATCCAAAACTGAAAGATAATCCTGACATTTTAAAGTTTCTGGCTCCTGAAGTAAATAAACTCTTACTGCATTTTCAGTCACTTTACAGGAAAGCTTCTTTTGAAAATCAGAAGTTTGCTGTGCGAAAACCGCTCGTGGGATACACAAACAAGCAAGTACAAAGAATGAAATATAAGATTTTTTCATAGGAATCATAATAAGAACTAAGAATTCTGATCGATATTTTGAGAAGAAAGCAAGTCTTCATGCTGATAACAAGCTCACATTCAGCAGGTAAAGCTAGGATTAAGCTAAGGAAAGCAATTCCTGCTTGACAGCTAACCAATAATAATTATCTGGATATTTTCAAGTCTTGATAGCATACTCCAGATCAATCAATGCCTTGAAAAAATGAACAATAAAGCTCTGATGCTCCAAAAGTTGTGGAAGCATTTTCAGATTTTTATTAACAACAAAGGGATGAAGCTTCGTTTGAGCAATAATTTCTTTTGCAGAAGTAATTCCCTGCTGATGAAAATCAATCAAGGTCAAATATATTTTCAAGCCCCAAGTCAAAAGGCCTTGTAGTTCATTCCAAGATTTCCCATCACTTTGCATTTTTGCAAGACTTTGAACCGCAAGTTTCGGATCAGAAAAAAGCTGATCAAAAATGACAAAAGCATCTCCCTCTACCATCCCAAAACAATATTCATCAATAAGTTCCTTGGTAATGGTAGTTACTCACTCGGGTATTCAGAATTTTAATTTTTCTATTTCATTTGCAAGGCGATAGAGATCATTTCAAACCTTCAATAAAAAATAACTCACAACATCATCCGCAAGCTGTAAAGGTTGAAGTTGCTGTACTACAAAGGCCTTAAGCTGTGCTTCTTTATATGGTTCAAAGACTTTAAGCTGAACATGTTCCGAGAACCACTTAAAAGGCTTTGTTCTCTTGTCTGGCTTATTGGAAAGAAGAATCACTACCGTATCAGGAGAAAGAAACTGAGCATTTTGCTGAAAATCTTCAAAAAATTTTTCTATTTTATCAGCAGAAAGCGCATTTTCATCAGAAGAATCCTTAGGTATCCCCTCTAAAATGATCAGTTTCTTGGAGACAAAAAGCCCACCTGCATACAAAGCCTGTTTAATTTGTGCAAGATCCCAATTCTGATGAGAAAAGTGAAATAAGGTATCTTGTCCATATTTCCCCAAAAAATTAAGTTTCCATCTCTGAAGCTCCTGCCTCAAAGCATAGGTATTCTCTCCATAAAACAGAAAAACTGATGAAAGCATAAGGTTGATACTAAACTAATAGTAAAGTTTTTATAACCCCAGTATAGAAAAGCTGAGTGAAAAATCAAGTAAGGCTAAGAAAACAATCAGCAAAATTTAGAAACGATCATTTTCCCATTTAGGAGCAAACGGAGGATTACAATAGCGATAACTCTTTGGTAACGCATCAATTTGAGCTATAATGGATTCTGAAAGATGGAGATTTTTCGCATTAAAATTTACCTGCAATCTCGCAAAAGAAGAAGCCTTGGGAATCACAACAGCATTTTTTGCAAGCAAATAAGCTATACAAAGCTGAGAAATGAAGATTCATAACTGGTCAGCTAGATCAAAAAGTGCTTTTTGCTTAAAAAGGTTTCACTGTCAAAAAGGAGAATAAGCAGTCAAAATCAGATTTTTCTCTTTTGCAAAAGATTCTAATGCTGGAGCATTCAGGCAAGCATGCCACTCGATCTGATCGGTATAAATTTCATCACCAAAACGATCATACAACTTTTGAAGCTGAGAAAGAGGAAAGTTAGCTACTCAAACCTGCCTGATCTTCCCTTCTTTTTTGAGTTGAAGTAAAGTTTCAAAAGCCTGAGCATCATTATCAGGTGTCGTTGGTCGATGAAGCAAAACTAAATCAAGATAATCCGTTTTTAGTGCTTTTAAAGAGGATTCAAATCTAGAAGTCAACTGAGTATAAGCAAAATCTGAGGAAGAAAATTGGTGTGCTTGATGATTTGGGACATAATCAAACCAAACTTTACTCGTAATCCACAGTTGATCTCTTGGAACACACGCTTGTTGTAAAGCTGTTCAGAGCTGGGTTTCATTTCCATAAATCCATGCAGTATCAAAATGACGATAGCCGATTTCTAAAGCTTCAGGAATCGATTGAAGAAGCGTATCTCAAATCAACCTCCAGGTTCCCAATCAGAGCTGAGGGATCTTCTGCATCCATCAAAAAGAAAAACATAAAGCAAATTTTAAATGATTTAGACCTAAAATTTATCTATTGTAAATAAATTAATCAAAAGCTGATTATAAAGCCACTTTTTATCTGGAGAAAGCCCCGGCTTTACCATATCACGAATAATCGTAATGAAAGGCTTCTGATATTTCTTTTTCCCATATTTCTTGAAAATACCATCAATCACTCCAGAAACTTTAGCTAATTGTGCTTTATCTGCATCAGTTGGTTGATAAGCCTCTACCTTCGGAATTGATTTAGGTTCTGGGGTAATACCAGTAAGCTTAATATACTCCTCCCTATTTAACACAACAAAAGCATCCATAACTCTGGTTCTTGGACCTCTATCAAGCGTTTTTCATTCATACACCATTGCCGTACTCGCTCCAGCATCTAGAGAAAGTGCATTCCAGCATCAGAATTGTTCTTTGAGATAGGCAGGAAGATTAGGAATACTACTAGATCCAACAACCCCCATATAAACCGTAGTTCCATCTTGAGTAGAACAAATAAAATTTCTATTTGAACTTCCTGTCATCTTCTTATCAATATAAGAATTGTAGGTATGAACGACATCCTCTCCATCTAGTAGAAGAACTGGAAAATTTCAAATTCAGAAATAAATCTGATCTAATTTATCCTGATTGGTATTACTCCAAAGTCCAACATCCTGCTCTCCAGAATTTTTCTGAACAAAAAAAGGATTCCCTTGCTGATCAAAAGAAAAAATCATCCTAATACTGGTATCTCACCAGAATCTACTCCAATCTTTCCCATTTCCCATAAATACTCTTTCTGAAATAGTATGCGTCACCCTTTTCCCATCAATTTTACAACTCGAATAATCATCAGGACAAAAAAATGCAGCATTAATCGCAGTATCTCCTCAAACTTTTTTTGCCAACTCCTCAGTAGTCGCACCACCATCACTTGCAGGAGAAGCAACAACAAAATGTTCTCCATCAAGAACGACCTTAATCACTCTAATAGGCCTTCCTCCCCTCTTCTCTATCAGAAGCTCTTTATATGCAAAACTTGAATTTAAAAGAAAGAAAACTCAAAATAAGAAAAAAAATCAGAATGCTTTTTGTCGTTTCATACTACTCTTTATAAACAAAAAATAAAATTCAAGAAAAAAGTGTAGTGACTTGCTCCTTTTTTTCAAGAGCGAATTATTTGCTTACCCTAAGATTTCTCAATCTAAACAAAAAACCTGACACTTCCGTCAGATTTTCTTATTCTTTAGATGAACTATAATTTTCCTAGAAGATCTCAAAGTTTTTCTTCTTGATCAGCTTTAACTTCCTTCGCCATCTGTTCTCTACCCATAGTATCTCTCACAGCATTTCGTTTCTTGAGCCTCATCTCTCTTTCTGAATCTATCGCTCACTGTTCTGATTCATCTTCTTTCTTAAGAATCTGAAGGTTCATCTGCTCCTCTATATAAATTTCATAAAGCCTCAACATTTGAAAAGACCACAGTTCAGAAACTGTTTTCACAACACTCTGATCTCCACTTTTCACAGCAATATAAAGTTCGTAAGCTGAGTTTTTATCATCAAATTTCAGTTCATAATCACTAGAAAAAGACCCGGTAACTAACTTTTGAAGCAAATTCCAATCAAAATCATTCCCTAATTCATCAGGAGTCAAAAAAGGCACGAAATCAAACTTTGTTAAATACTCTTTATACCATAATTGATCTTCAATATCTCACTGAATAGGTCAGTAAAGATTCTCATACTTTTCTACAATCTCTTTTTTCTCATCCTTTTCTCTCATCTCGTCAATGAAAGATTGAAAATTAAATAGCATTTCCTGTAAAAACAAAAGGTAAAAAGCTGATTCTTATACAAATTCTACTTTCTTATAGTAAAATAATACAAGAATGCAAGAAGAAATCGCAAAATAAACCCGTCACATAATCCTCCTCATTTTCGATAAAAGAAAGAATCCTCTTGATATATCTTTGCTGATAATTAGAGTAAAGCAACCTTTATTCTCATAAAGAACATATGTATTCTACTGACAGTGAACTTATCTTGGGCTTTCAACAAGGAAAATATACTAACTTTGAATTTCTTTACGAGCAAAATTTCCAAAAAGTTTATCGTTATCTGATTTTTAAAACTAATGGGAATAAAAATCTAGCTCAAGATTTATGTTCAGAAGCCTTTCTTGCAGGATTTGAAGCACTAGGAAGCATTAAAGTTGATGAAAGAACCAACTTTTGAGCACGAATGATCAGTATTGCTCATCATAAACGAGTTGATTATCTAAGAGCCAATCATGAAGCAGAACTTTCACTTGATGAGAACCTTCTTCCAGCCAAAGAAAATCAGATTTTAGAGATATTGGAAATAGACGCAAAAACAAAAGAAATTTTCACCTTTCTAGATACCCTTGGAAGTGAAAAAAGAGAGATCATTACCCTGAGACTTCGAGATGAATTAAGCTATAATGAAATTGCTTCTCTCCTAGGAAAATCAGAAGAAGCCTGCAGACAGCTCTTTTCTAGAACAATGAAAACACTCTGTGAATATTTCTGAAAATAGTAAAAATCTGAATTTATATCTTATACCCTCTTTAATGAAAGTAAGTGAACTCCTACAAGAGCATCCTGAACTTAACAGTGAAAAATCACAGCTAGAACAGTTTATAAAAACGTTCAAATCCCCAAAAGTAAAAAGTGATAAAGATTTTTCTCATAACCTCAAACAGCAAATAAAAGAGAAAATCCATGAAAAAAAAGCTGAAAATCCAAAATACTTAGCTTTTTATCTCCATAATTTTAGATTTTATTTCACAGGATTTAGTGTAGCTTTAGGTTGTTTTATGATCCTCTTCGTTTTGGGATTCTTCTCCTTCAACAAAACACCTCAACTCTTACATAATCCCAAAACGCTTTCCTACAAAGAATCCGAAGCTTTTTGAGCACTACCAAAACACCAGATCAAACAATTTGCATCGACTTCACTTTTAGCAACAAGCCTTGTATCAGAAGGATCAAAACCAGATCCTTTATCCCTTTTAGAAACTGTTGATCAAACAGAAATCCCAGCACTAAATACGGAAAATGTACGTTTCTATATTTGAGAAAAACAAATTCCAAAACTCAACGGAGAATATTTTATAGCAAAAACGAATACTGGAACTACAATAGCACTCAACTGAATTGTAAAGACACTCCGTATTCCGAATTTTTCACTCAACAAACTCGCGAAAAGTCAGATTAATTCGATACAATTTACAGATAATAATAAAGAATATGAATTCTCGCTTGATCTAAAAAATAATACTTTCTCAGCTGAATTCATACAAAATGAAAATACCCCTGACAAAATCATAAAATCTGAATCTCTTTCTGAAAGAGAAATCAAAAAGCAAATCAAGAAACAGCTTTCTTCCTTTTGACTCTCACTTGAATATTATTGAGATCCTCGTTTTGAAAAAAATGAAGATGAGCCACAGAAAGTAGATATTTTCTATCCAAAAATAATTGATAAAAAAGAAGTTTGGAACCCAGAAACCCAGCAACAAGAAGAGATGCGTGTCACCTTTGATATTTCTTCAAAAAAAATCCTTAGCCTCTATAACTTTAAATTTCAATCTTACGATCTATCAGAATACCCTATTTCACGAGAAAAGACTCAACTACTTGCTGAGATTGAAACACTAGGAAACATTGACACTTCAAAACAAGGAAAAAAGACTGCTATCCCTATGAAAAAATGAAAACTCGTTTATCTCCAACAAGAGGATTTCCTTATACCGGGACTCATGTTTGAGCCCAAAACTACTGGGACTGAAGGGACTCTCTTTATTTCTCTGTACTAAACCTTTTCTCCAAAAAATTGACAAAACCCTTTCTAAAAACTATACTTAGAAAGGGTTTATTTTTTAATTAAAAAATATGGATAACTTTGAAATACCAAGAGAACAACAAAAGGTAAAAGAAGTTAAAAAACTGAGCGATGGGACAATTCAAATTCCCTACAGTAAGGAAACAACAATATGAACACTTGAGTTTGATCTCAGAATCAAAAAAGGAAAAGATGGAAGCGCGCGAATAGAAAACAAAACTCCTATTACTGAAAAAAATAAAGGATATATTCGTAGTAAAGAAAAATACTACCTGAATACTTCTGACTCAAAAGCGTTTGCACAATCACTCTGAAAAGCCCTTGATAATTACATAGGAAGGGAAAGACCCTCACTTAGCCAAGAAAAATGGGAAAAGGCATATCAAATACTCGGTTTTAGCAAAAATCTTATTATAGAAAAAAGCAAAAAAGAACAAGAAACCCTAATGAAAGAAATTTGGACTCTCCAAAAAGACAAGGATCTAGAACGAGATGCAAAATCTAAAACGCTAAAATTTGAATATCATATCGGCTATTGAGTAAATGAAAAAGTTATTTATGCGAGTCTTCATGAAACTAAAAAAGGAGAAGTTTCCTTTAAGATGGAAATATGACTTTTATCTCCTTTTCCATGATTCCCAGTTCTTGAAAAAACCTTTAAAACAACAGAATTAAAAACCTGACTTCCTAATTTTATAGAACAAAGTTTTAGAAATAAGATCATTGACAAAACATTCTTCTGAAGTAATGAAAACTACATTGCTAAAAATGAGATAAGAAATAATGCAATAAAAAAGGTAAAAAAAGCAGCAACAAATTTTGAAATACTGACAAAATAAAATTCCTTACTCAGTCTTCTTTTTCCCTTCTACAAAGGCAAATATTTGTTTTTTAAGCTTAATTGCCTTTTTTCTTTTTGCAATAAATCCAATCCAAACAGCCGCTCTTCCATCTGAATCATAATGAAAATCTATTTTATATCTTGATCCGATATAACTTTTGTAATAAGATACCTGGGCAGCTGACCTCATTGGCAATAATTTATTCAAAAATTTTTCAAATTCATCTATGAACTCATCAAAAGACAAAGAAAAAACCTTTGGTTCATAAAGTAAAGTAAGAGAATGCTTTGCATAATGATCAATATCCAGGTCAACTTTTACAATAGGATTTGCCCAAATTTGATGATTTGGAATAATATAAAATTTACCAGTATGTTCTCCAAAATCATTCTTCCCTGATATCCCAGTATAAAGACCTTTAATATACAAAATCTCTCCCTGTAATCTATCTCCTCCGACTCTTACTGTATCTCCAACACTATAGTTTCTCACCAGCATAAAATAAGTAAAAAAAGATACCGTAAATGTCTGAAACGTAAGTAAAATAGCTCAAATCCCTACCGCGAATACCGTTCAAACTGTTTTATCTTTAGTAAGCAAATAAGTAAAAAGCAGAATCACAAGAAGAACAATCCCAAAAATATTCATATACTGTACCTTCTTGTAATAATCGATATGATAATGAGTATTATCTAAATTTGCATCTCCTTCATAAGGAAGGATATATTTTTTTTTGAGTTTTATTTTGATAAGGCGAGAAATAATAGACCAAATCAGAATAATAGCAAAAATCACAAAAAGAAAAGGCTGCTCATGAATAAATGTTGTAAAACTCGTCCATGCAAAATTAAAAGAATACTGAAGTTGCTCTAACATAGTCACCTCAAAAATCTAAAAAGGATTGTTCTTATACTGAAAATACCTACGAATAACAAGAGGAAAATAAGAAAGAAAAATCTGATTTTTTTGACTTTTTTATAAAAGGAGATTATACTTATTTTAGATTATTTATTAGTTAATATTCTCCATGGAAAATTTTGAAAAGAAAGATATTCTTCAACAAAAAAAAGATGACGATACCATTTCAGTCATTAAACAGCAAGAGGCAAATGAGGTATTAAAAACAAACTCTACTATCATAGCAGAAAAAATTGAAGATAAAATTTTTGAATTATCAGATAGTGAAAAAGAAAAACTCAAAATGTATTGTTTGAACGACCTAAAAAAGGTTTCAATAGTCCAATTCAATTCGCTTTACAACAAGCTTATACACCAGATTCCAACAAGAATTCAAATTCCTCCTTCAGAAGTTATAAAACCAAATGAAATAAACACTAAGAATCAACAAGAACAATATCATGCACCAGAAAAAATTGCTGCTCCAAAAACAAACATTTCATCATTCTTTCAAACTACCTTATCTACTGAAGAACAAAAGATTTATGGAGAAATCTATATTTACCATGTACTGTCCAGTAAAACTCCCCTTTTAGAAAAAACCCCGATGATCTGGAAACTTCAAGAGACCTTTCTTAAAATAAAAAATGAGTATTTAAGAACAAAATATCCTCCAACTCGTGCTATGAGAAATTTCAATCCATGAAATCTCAAAACAAATGGAGACGCTGGAAAAGATAAAGGGAATTATGCAATTTTCTCTTCCTTAGAAAAGGGCTGGGAAGCATTGATGAACTCTATTGAAAACCGAAAAAAAGGGAAAAGTAAAATCTATAGCCCAAATTTTTCACTCGTACAATTTTTCACAAAATATGCTAGCCCAGCAGGGGCAGTAGCTTATGCAAATAAAGCAGCAACCATCGTAAATCAAATAACTGGATTAAATGTTACTCCTAACAAAACCCCCATTAAAAGCATCCCTACAAAAGCCCTTGCTGCTGCAATTGCAGAAAAGGAAGATGGAAACTGTTATAGGGCACTAAAAAACGAAGGGTTCATTAAATAATTTGATTACTCCTCAGAAGACTTTTCATTTCTAAGTTTCATAAGCGGAAACATTACCACATCTCTGAGGTTGTCCTGCTCGGTTAGAATTGCCAAAATTCTCTCCAATCCCATTCCGAAACCTGACTGAGGAGGCATTCCATATTCCATTGCCTCTACGAAAGCATCATCTCCACTGGTCGCTTCATCATCGCCTTTTTCTGCTGCTTCAGCTTGTTTGTCAAAGTTTGCCTGTTGTATCAATGGATCTACAAGTTCAGAATACGCCTTACAGATTTCCCGACCATTTACAAGGAGCTGGAACTGTTCTACAATATTTACATCAGCATCAGAAATTCTCGCTAAAGGCTGCATAATCACTGGGTAATTATAGATGAAAGCTGGTCCTACGATCTTTGGTCTAAGTACTTTTTTGAATAAGTAATCAATCAAGGTCGGAGTTCCCATCTCGTCCATTCCTTCAAATTCAATGCCTTTTGCACGGATATCAGCTCTTAACTGGTCTGCATGATCAGTATCATATTTAGTAATATCAATTCCTGAAGCATCAAGAATCCCTTTTGTATAATCTATTCTCTCTCGTGGAGTTGTAAAATCAACCGTTTTCTCTATTCAGTCTTTATCTTTTACTTTAAGTTGCTTAGAAAGTCCAAGTTCAGCAAAGAGATAATCAAACATTTCCTCGGTAAAACGCATATTATCCTCATAGTTCCAATAGACCGCATAATGCTCCACCTGCGTAAACTCCTGCAAATGCGAAGGATCAGATCCCTCATTTCTAAAATCCTGCCCAATCTCAAACACCTTTTCAAATCTTCCAACGGTCGCCTTTTTGAGTGAGGTTTCAAAAGCGATTCTGAGATAGACATCGGTATCGTAGTCATTATGATGGGTGATAAACGGTCTTGCTGCCGCACCAGAAGCCGCATTATCCAAAATCGGAGTCTGAATCTCAATAAAGTTATGCTTACGATAAAAATCCCTCAAAGTCTGATAAAACTTGGACTTAAAGAGGAATCTCGCATAGGTTTCAGGATTCATCGTCATATCAAGATATCTTTTTCTGTACAAATCCTCCTGATCGCTCAAGCCGTGGAATTTTTCAGGCAAAGGTCTAATCGCCTTGGAAAGAAATTTGAAAGTTGAAACGAAAATTGTGAGTTCTCCTTTGTGAGTTTTGAAGACTTCTCCTTCTACTCCAATGAAATCTCCGAGATCCACCATCTTTTCCATGAATTTGTAAGCCGTCATCATTCAGGTTTCGCTCTCTGGAAAGTCTAAACTCTCAACGGCAATATCTTCCATACTCCCATCAGCTTTTTTTTCTGTTTTGACAATCTTGCACTGATCTCTATGAAACATCAGCTGAATTTGCTCGGTGCTATCAAGAATTTTTGCAAAAGCAAGCTTCCCATGAGAACGATAGAGCATCACTCTTCCAGCAGTTTTGACCTGTACTTCTGGAGCTTCAATAATCGCCTCAATCTCGCGGAGCGGCTGATTTTCATAGGCAGTGATAATATCCTTGATAAGATGGGTTTTGTGAAAAGATTGAGCATAAGGGTGAATTCCCATCGCCTGAATTTTCTGAGTTTTCTGTATTCTCACCTCTCTTTCGCTTAATTGTTGCTGTGCCATTTACAATTATAAAGGAAAAAATAAAAATCTGATTTATGATAGGAATCCTGCTTTGAATTGCAAGAACATTCTTATCTAGTGTCAAAAGATTTGTAAGATAAAAAAAGTTCAATAATATTAAGTTAAAGTTTTACTTCCATCTTGCATTTCAAAAGAAATTGATTGTATTAGGCGCTAATTTTTTATTCATAGTAACAAACCATGAATACTATACTTGAAAATTTTAGAAAAAAACTTCAGGAAGGTTTTTTTTTGATTTTGGATTAAACAATGGAGGGCTATAATTCTCATTTTGATCCTTATTATTCTCATTTGATCCTACTCAGCCTACCGTATTTCTAAAGAATCCTTTCCAGAAATCAACCTCGGTATGGTTACGATTACAACCCTCTATCCTTGAGGGAATCCAGAAGATATTGACACCCTCATTACCAAAAAAATTGAAAATCAGATTTCTTCAATTGAAGGGATTAACCATATTGATTCAACCTCTACAAACAACTTTTTTACCATTGTAGTAACTCTAGAAAACAGAGTAGATGCAAACACAATCTCTAATAAAATTCAAAACACTCTTCAGAGCTCACCCCTTCCAACTGATGAAAAAGACCCCATGATCAACCAAATCGATATGAAGACAATCGGAAGGACAATGTTTTCCCTAGCTTTGTACGCAAAAGACCTACGTTATAGCAAAGAATACCTGATAGAAAAAGCCTTCCAACTAAAGAAATTCTTAGAAAACGTTGGAGATATTGATACGATTAATATATGCCTATGCAGATTCCTACCCTTTCCCAGAAGGCATCAGCTATGCTAAATGAAGAGAATAAACAGAAAAATGCAGACCTCATTATCTCCCTACTTTCCTCTATTGTTTTTGCATTCATTATGATCTTCTGAATTTTAGTTTTACAATTCAATAGCTACACTCAACCTTTGATTATTTCCTATAGCTTACTTATGGGATTCATCGGAGCAAGTTTTTGAATGCTTCTCACCTGAAATCCTTATTCTATGATGTTTTTGATTGGATTCATAGCCCTTATGGGAATTATCGTAAATAACGCCATTATTCTGATTGATTCTGCGAATGAAAATATAACCCACGGCTACTCTCGCTCTGACGCCATCAAAGAAAGTGCAAAATCAAGAATCAAACCTATTCTGAGCACAACGCTTACGACCGTAATTGGAATGATTACCTTGCTTACTAACGGAATGTTTGTTCCTCTTGCCTATACGATCATGTTTGGACTCTCCTTTGGAACCGTAGTAACCCTTTTTGCAATCCCTGTCCTTTATCAAGGAGAAAATAAAATCAGACTTTTGATCAAAAGGATACTTTTCAAACCAGCTTTAACCTTTATCGTTCCTATCATCAGTATCTGAATTATTTACCTTCTCTGCACAATGTTCTGATATTCGATATTCTCAACTCGCTATTGAACAAGTGCAATGATGGCATTATTCTGGAGTAGCATTATCTTTCTGATCGTTTTCGAATTTTCAAGAAATAGCGTATGAAGACCATGACGAAGACAAGGACTCCTCAATCTAAAAATGATCACGACAAAAAACATCTCCTTTTCAAAAAAACAAATCCTAAAAAGAATGCTTATTAAGTTTTGATTATTCCTAGCACCGCTATTTATGCGTGGAATCGTTACTTTGATCATCAAACTCTTAGGAGCTTCCGAAGTAACTACTCTACTAGCTACTAAAGTAAGTATTGGAACCTGATACCTTTTCTATATCACGGGGAATCTCTACTGCTTTTGGACAAGCGAAGAGGATCAATTCCTTCACGACAAGATTAGCGGAATTGTAATTATTGATGCCGATCGTCCAGAAAAAAACTAAGATCTTTTATGAATTAGAGACAAAAATCTGGTTTTTCAACTCCTTTCTCAGCACTTTAAAATGAGGACAATACTTTGCTACAAGCTCCCAAAAAGCTGAACTATGATTTTTTTCCTTAAGATGACAAACCTCATGTACAATCACATACTGAATCAATTTAGTGGGTAAATGAACTAACGAAAGATTCAGCATAATACGATTATCATAAGTGCAAGAGCCTCGTTTTGATCTTACCTTTCTAATCGTCAAAGGAACCTGATGAAATCAAAGCTTCTCAGAAAAGTCTTGTAGAATAGGAAAAGCATAGTCAAAAAGCTCTTGCTGAAAAAAGAGATCTCGCTCTTTTTCTGAATCAAAATGAATCTGCTCTCCCAAAGGAATTCTCTCTCCGAATAACAAAACTCACTCAGAAGAAAAAATCTGATTTTTTGTCTTATTGTTAATTTTTTGCTGAAGTTTCATTCACAAAAGTTGCATCTTTTCTAGAAAGTTCTCGTCATTTTTTAGTGCATAAGGAATAATAAGTTTCACTTCTCCAGATACTTCCTTTGCATAAGCATTATGAAGGCCCTTTTTATAGACAATTTGCATACCAAGCATTAAGATAAAATAATAGAAATTTAATACTGATCAAAATAAGAGAGTTACCTTCTGAGATCAGATCTAAAAAAAAGCTCCCTAAACATAATTTTTTACGTCCCTATCCATCTGTTTTTTGATATCTTTCTCTTTGAGAATCTGTTTTTTTTCTACTTTCCTATACAGCTTACCAAGTCAAAGTTTAACTTTAATAAACCCTCCTCTAGCAATAAAAACCTCTAATGCTAGCAAAACCATTCATGGCTTATCTAAAGCCGCAGAAATCCTTGCAATTTCTTTTTTATTCAAAAGGAGCTTCCTCTTTACTTTCGGCTGATAATGAGGAACCAAAATCGGAGAAGTTTTTTCATATAAAGGAATATCCATATTATAGAGCCAGCATTCACGATTATCAATCCTCACCACAGCATCTTGAATATTGATATGTGAGGTCTTGATAGCTTTTACTTCATGACCTTTAAGCACAATTCAGGCTTCATAGGTCTTATCTATCCGATAATCAAAATATGCTCTCTTATTTTTAGTAATAAGTTTCATCTTCGTAAACAGAATAAATTCCAATCCATCATACAGAAATGCACGAAGAAATCAAAAAGAAAAACTGATCTTGTATTTCTCATTCCAATCCATAAGTTCAAATTAGATTTTTTATCTTTAAACTAATCAAATGAGCAATAAACATTTAGAAATTTCAGAACAAACTTATAATAACTTTAGCAAACTCAAGAAGACCATTGAAGAAATGGCAGGAGAAACAGTAACAGAAGATGAAGTGGTGGATTTTATGATTAGAAGTTTGATGAGTTCTGTAGAGTTACCTGAAGAAGAGGAAGCTTGCTGTTGTTGTCATTGACATGAAGACGAGGATCATCATTGCCACTGTGATCACCATTAATTTTATCACGAATAGCATTATGGAAACTTCTAAAAAAATGATTTTGACTTTGAGAATGTGTTCCAAAGATTTTGCGAGACTAATGAAAGGAGAAATTACTTCCGAACAAAGAGAAATCAAACCTTTCCGAACTAGCAGACTTCTAGAAGCACAAGGGACTTTTAAGCAATTTGAAGAACTTCGCATCAAAAATGGCTATAAAGCAGACGCTCCACTTGCAATTTACGAGTTTTGAGGAATTAAAAAAGTGAAAAATCAGAAAGGAGAAGAGGTCTTTGAAATTCGCTTTGGCAAACTCAAGTCTGTAGAACATTACGATAAAACGATATAAACATTAAGTACTCTACTTAATAGGAAAAAATTAAAAAAAATCTGATCGCAAAGGAGCTTTCAGTTTTTTTTATTCTTCTTGATACCATCTAGAAAGCGTTTGATATTGCTCATCTCGACTAAAATACTTTTTTGGGAGCTGAGAAATCTCTCCCCTATAAAGTTCTAATCCCGCCTGCACAAGAGCTTTTTGATCATGAGAAGGAATAAACTTTACCACCCCTCAAACAACCTCTGGAAGCGAGGCTACACGAGTAGTAATAAGCGGAGTTCCTATCGCTAACGTTTCCGTATGGACAGACCCAAACCCTTCTGAAAGTGAAGGAGCAACTACTACTTGAACATTTGCAACTAAAGCTCTCAGCTCCTCTTTAGGCAATCCATTTCGGATTTTTACCCTTCCACGAGCCGTTTTTGGCAAATGAGAGAGTAAAGTCTGAATTTTCTTTTTGATAAAAACTTCTCTTTGAGCTGGAATAAAATTAAAAATAAGCTGAACTTTTTCATCAATATTCAAAAGACCAGGAATTGCCTCTACTAAATCATCAATCCCTTTTGAAATCCCCGTATGCCCAAAATAGAGGACATTCCATTTATTTTCTAGCCCAAATTTTTTGGTAACCTTCTGCGTTTCTACTCGTGAAACCCTATCTCTATTCCAAAAATCATAATCTACACCATTATAGGCGAGAAAAAGCTTCTCATCAGAAATTCCATAGACTAACCTCAAGGAATTTAAGGTATAAAGCGATACACAATGATATTTACTAAAAGGTAACTGAAAAATCAACCATTCAAAAAAACGATACAACCAAGCTACTTTCCAAGATTTATAACGATTTCGAAGCTTTCAAAAAATTTCATGCACCGTAATCAAAACCGGTTTACGAAAAAAAAGTCCAAGCAAACTCGCAGGAATCGCTCATCAATAAGTACTCGTATGAATTTTTGCTATTTCAGGGAAAGTTTTTAAAACCTGAATTCCTTTTCGAAATCCTGCCCGAATAAAAGCTTTTCTTCCCTTTCCTGTTCTAATAATTTTAAGTTCTCAGATGTTTTCCTCTTGAGGAAGCATTGAATCATAATGCGAAGTCAAAACAATAACTTGGTAACCTTCCTGCAGAGAACGATTAATAATCTGCTCAAATACCGTTTCTACCCCTCATTTGTGCGGAAGATAATAATCCAAAACATAAAGGAGCGTTTTCATCGTTATCTGCTCAAGGAGAAAGTAAAAAACTGATCTCAGTGTAAAGGTTTTCTAAGCTCTTTCAAGCGATTCTTTCGCCCTTCAAGAGTAACAAGAATAATCTCTAATTCTCAAGCTGGATAGAAGCTTTTCGGCAGGAATACGGAGATGGTAAGAGGCAAGGTCATTTCGTTAAAAATCACTAAAAATGGCAACTTTATGCTGGCTATCGCGAACCGAAAAAATCAAAAAAATACAAGCCCCTTGTATTTCCGCTGAGAAAAAATAGACTAAGTCATCTTTTTCATCTAAATAATGAACTATGAAAATAAGAATAACAGAGCAGACTGTCTTCCTGGACAATAGGCCTGCCTGTCGGCAGACAGAAAAGGATATAAAATAGCAAGCAAATATTTAACTTCGCTTAGAATAATAAGAATGCCAAAACCAACAAAAAAAGCAGATTTGCTTCAAGCTGCAGAAATGCAGTTTCAAAAGCTTCAAAGCCTGATAGCTTCTCTTTTGGAACAAGCTCAGGTATCAGATTTTTCTTTTAATGATGAATTTTTAGCTCATCAGAAAGAGGCTCACTGGAAAAGAGATCATAATCTTAGAGATGTGCTCGTGCATCTTTATGAATGGCATCAACTTTTGCTTCATTGGATCTCAGAAAATCAAAAAGGTATCGCAACTTCTTTTCTTCCAGCACCTTATACTTGGAAAACTTATGGAGCAATGAACATTGAGCTCTGGAAGAACCATCAAGACACACCACTTCAGAAAGCTAAAGAGCTATTCGAAAAAAGTTATTCTCAAGTAATAAAGTTGATTGAGAAATTTTCAAATGAGGAGCTGTTTACTAAATCCTATTTCTCTTGGACTTGAACAACAAGTTTGGGTGCTTATTGTGTATCTGCGACTTCTAGTCATTATGATTGGGCATTGAAAAAGCTCAAGAAGGCTTTTATTCCTCTGAAGTAAACGGATCATGAAGAAAAAAATCTGACTTTTTCTTTTGTGAAGCTTGGGAATCTTTCTCTTAGCTAACCTTTTCTATTCCTACCCTTTACAAAGCCTCAAATCAAACGCTCTCCACGACAAAAACGGTCAGCTTATCAGCGGAATCAAAACCCAAAGCTACGAAAATTCAAGCGAAATCCCAGAAAACTTAAAACAAGCCGTAATCAAGATTGAGGATCGCAGATACTACGGACATCTTGGGATTGATCCGCTTGCAATCCTGAGAGCGATGCGTTTCAACCTTACAACTGCTGGGAAAAGACAATGAGCCTCTACTATTCCTCAACAGCTCGTAAAAATCACTCAGCAAGCCTATAAAAGGACTCGGAAACAAAAAATCAAAGAAATGCTGATCGCATTTAATCTTTCTCTGCATCATTCCAAGGGGAATCTCCTGACCGCCTATCTCAATCAGGTAGAGTTTCTCAATGGAATTCGTGGCTACAAATCTGCTTGTGAAGTCTATTTTTCCAAGCCTTGCTCTGCACTGTTTCCATCAGAAATGAGTTTCTTGATTGCAACGGCACAAACTGGGAAAAATCCACTTAATGCTAAAACCTTTCCTCTTATCAAACAAAGAGCTAAAGTCTTATGTCCACTAGCTTTTTCTGCTGAAGACTGTAAATCGTGGGACGAGCTCCCTCCTCTTAGTCCAAAAGAGCTAAAAAATCAGACTTCTCCCACTTTTTCTCATCTCTCAGAATATCTTCAGAAACAAAACATAGAAAATCTGAATTCAGAACTTGATCTTCAGCTCCAAAACCGCATTCAATCTATAATCCAATCAAGTGAAGACTACAGGAAACAAGCTGGAATTGGTGATTGCTGTATTCTCGTGCTGAATGCTAGCTGAGAAATTCGCAGTATGAATACCTGTAGGCCTTTTGAAGATGAGCAGCAAGGACAAGTCAATGGCTGCCTCAACAAAAGACAAACCGGCTCTGCAATCAAGCCTTTTCTCTATCTTTTCGCGATGAACAAGCTGAATTTTACAGGTTGAACGATGATTGTTGATGAACCTGTTTCCTATTATCTAGATGAGGAGCATAGTTATAGTCCCAAAAATTTTTCGCTTAGCTATTATGGCAAGGTTTCACTCGCTGATGCCCTCGGAAATAGCCTCAATATCCCAGCCGTCAAGCTTGTTCATGAAGTTGGAGTAGAGGCGTTTATTAATTTTCTGGAAGACATTAGAAAAAAAATCTGAACTCCTGAAAGCACGATCACCCAAGAGAGCAAAATTTTTAACGCTAAAAATCTCGGTTTATCTGTCGCACTTGGGACTTATGAACTCAGCCCTTTGGAATTTTCCGAGCTTTGGAGGATTTTCCTCAGAAATGATCTCCTCCCAAAAGAATATGAAAAAACTAAGGAAAGCATCCTTTCCATTCTCAGCAAAAATCAGCACAGACTCTTAAGCTTTGGAACTGATAATTATTTAGATCAACTGTGATGGTCGGTGAAATCGGGGACTTCAAGACATTTCGTAGATGGACGAACCTGTGGAGTGAATCCTGAGAAACAAACAATAGTCTGTGTCCGAGCTGGAAACTATGATGCAAGTCCCATGAAAGAAAGCTGAAGTCTAACCGCAGGTTATCTGTGGAATGCCGTAATTAGAATACTTTAGCTAAAAATTTCTTAGATGAAAATATCTCTCGGTTTTGCTCCCTCTGCTGGACCGATAATCCCTCTTTCCTCCAAAATATCCATAATTCTCGCAGCCCTTGCAAATCAAACATTGAGCTTTCTCTGGAGCAAAGTTGCGGAAGCTTTTCTCGTTTCAGCGATGACTTGAATGGCTTGATTGACAAGGTCTTCATCATCTCCAGAATCCCCTCCAGCAAAGGAACCTTTCGCAGTTTCTAGTCTGCTTTCTAATGCTGTAATAATTTCTTGATTATAAATATCATCTTCACTCAGTCCTTGCATATATTTATTTCTCAGCTGAGCAACGACCTTTTCAATCTCTTCTGTCGCGATGAAAGGAGCCTGGATTCTGATTGGGAATTTCGTGCTTGGATCCATATAGAGCATATCTCCCTTTCCAACAAGGTCTTCTGCTCCTTTACGACCAAGAATCGTCCTACTATCTACCTCAGAAACCACTCCAAAGGCAATTCTCGTCGGAATATTCGCTTTGATCAAACCAGTAATCACATTCACAGATGGTCTTTGTGTTGCGAGGATAAGATGGATTCCTACAGCTCTGGCTTTCGCAGCAAGACGGTTAATACAGTTCTCAACCTCTTTTCTATTGGCAGAACTAGAAAGCATCATATCTGCCATTTCATCAATAATAAAGACAATACGATACATTTTTTCTTGTCCTTCAGAACTCATCTTTTCGTTGTATTCATCCAGATTTCTTACTCTTTGGTCTTTGAGCGTCGTGTATCTCTTTTCCATCTCCTCAACCGTTCGCTGAAGGAGTTTGATCGCTTTCCCACTATCATAAACGATCGGAGCGAGCAAATAAGGCAAACCTGAATACATCTCTAGTTCTACCTGCTTCGGATCAACCATAAGAAACTTAAGCTCAGCAGGCGTATTCTGAAACATCAGTGAAACGATAAAGTCGTTGATTCCTACGGACTTTCCGCTTCCTGTCGCACCAGCCACGAGTAAATGTGGCATCTTTTCAAGCGGTCTAATCTGAACACTTCCATCAATCCCCTTTCCGAGAGAAAGATTGGTTGCATTTTTTTTCATCTCAGTAGAAAATTCGCTGGTATTGATCACATCTCCGAGCCTCACCATATTTGGCTTTGGATTTGGGATTTGGATTCCTACGAGGTCGGTTCCTGGGATCGGAGCGATGATTCTAAGCGATTTAGACTTGAGGGAAAGCTTGATATCATTTGCTAGCCCTTCAATAGCAGAAATTCTGATCCCTTCATCAGGTTTAATCTTGATCTGCACGATAGAAGGTCCGATATCAAAGCCCTCAATAGCAATCGGTACCCCAAACTCTCCGAGTTTGGTTTGTAAAGCTTTTGCCTTTTCTACGAGGAAATTTTCATCAATCGTTTGTTCCTGTCCAAGTGTAGATTCTAAGAGCGAAGTCCCAAAAGTCGGTTTATCTCCAGAATAATGAATCACAGGTTTCGGCTTTTTCTCTTCAATCTTTTGCTCTACCTTAGATTTAAGCATATCTTTGAAAAGAGAACCTGAACCAGAGCTAGACTTGGCGATTTTGCCAGTTGCTTGAGAAACCTTTTCCATAATCGCTTCAGTAGAGATTTCAGGCCTAGTAATCGTAATTGTTGGTCTTTCCTGTTCTTTGGAGTCAGTTTTTTTTTCTTTTTTAATGGGAGTATCTGGAGTTTCAATGTTGATCTTTGGAAGCTTTGGCAGGCGGACATTAAAAACATAGAGCAGATAACCAATCAAAATCAGAAGAAAAACGACGATAACCGCTTTAATTGCCGTAGTATTTTGTCCTCAAAGTCCTCTCTCTAGAAGCCAAATCAAGGGCCAAGAAAAGAAACCTCCATTCTCTGTCCAGGGGATTTGATTCATCGGCATCGGAGCATTCCACAAGCGGACATTCAGCAAGGCTGAAACCATCATCAAAAGCGAGAAAAAATACTTCATCAAAAACTTGGCTAAATGCCCTTTCGCCAAGATCAATACTCCTATAAAAATACAGAGTCCAAAAAAGAAAAGAAGTCCGACATTCCCAAAAGCAATACTACTATAATTCGTAAAAAAAGTTAGAATTGGAGAATCAGGAGCCATTGTCCTCGAAAAGAAATACAATATTCCAAGAATAATCATTCCAAACCCAATATGATTTTTATTGATACTATAGGTTCTTGACCTTATCATCTTCTTTCTCCTTGCCAAAACTGTTAAAAGATTAAAAACTAAAAACTCTGACTCAATTCTTCAATCCTTACTCTTCTCTGTTGCATAGAATCCCTCTCTCTGACCGTTACCGTTCCAAAGTTTGGAGAGGTTTCATTTATTGTCTCCGAATCAACAGTAACACAGTAAGGAGTTCAAATTTCATCTTGTCTTCTATATCTTTTTCCGATCGCTCCTCCATCATCATATTCACATTTGAAAGCCTTACTAAGATCACGGAAGATTTTTTCTGCGGTTTCAACCTGCTTTTGGTCTTTCTTTACGAGCGGAAGGATCGCAAATTTCACAGGAGCAAGCTGCTTAGGGAAACGAACCACCACACGGCTAGAACCATCTTCCAAAGTTTCCTCGTCATAGAACTCAAGGATCGTAACCATTACCTGACGACCAAGCCCAAAGGAAGCTTCAACACATCGTGGGATATATCTCTCTCCAGTATACGGATCTGAGTATTGCATATCCTTTCTACTATACTCTTGATGCTGAGAAAGATCAAAATTCGTTCTATTGTGGATTCCCTGAATCTCTCCAAACCCTCGTGGATACAAGTATTCTATATCTACTGCTGCTGCCGCATAGTGAGCCAGCTTTTCATGATCTTTGAATCTCAAATGCTCTGGACTAATCCCAATCACTTCAGTCCAATAGTGCATACAGTCTGCTTTCCATTGGTTATAAATCTCCATCGCCTTCTCTGCATCAGCAGGCACGAAATATTCAATCTCCATCTGCTCAAATTCTCTCGTTCTATAGAGGAACTGCCCTGGAGTAATCTCATTTCTAAACGCCTTTCAAACCTGAGCTAATCCAAAGGGAATCCTCATTCTCGTAGTATCCAAAACCGCCTTGAAATCCGTAAACAAAGACTGACAGGTTTCAGGTCTCATATAAACTTTGGAACTCTCGTTCGCTATCGGTCCAAGATGTGAACTCAGCATGAGATTGAAGTTTCTACATTCCGTCCAATCGGCTGGGTTTCAGGTTTCAGGGTTATTTGGGAGATGCTTTACGATGAAGTCTCTCATCCCTTCGTTTCCTCGCGATTCTGGAGAAAGGTTTGGGACCTCTAGTTTTTGAGCCAATTCCTCATCTGAAAGTCAGTTTCTTTTCTTTTCAAAATAATCCTCAATCAATTTATCCGCTCTAAATCTCTGCCCGGTCTTCTTGTCATCAATCAACGCATCAGCGAAAGAAGCCAAATGCCCACTTGCCTGCCAAGTCGTTGGATGTGCGATGATGGCTGTATCCATAAAAACCATATCTTCTCTCTCCTGCGTGAAATGCTTTACCCAGAGATCAGCAATATTTTTTTTGAGCAAGGCTCCATAAGGACCGAAATCCCAAGCATTTGCCAGCCCTCCATAAATTTCTGAATTAGGATAGACGAAACCTTTTCTTTTCGCCCAAGCTACGACCGTTTCTAGTGATGTTTTCATACCATATACGAACAAAAAAATAAACAATTTTTTCAAAAAACAAAAAAACTGGACCTACCTTTCAGTCTTTTTTTGAGTTTTTTTGATATCTCTCTTCATTTCATTGATTCCCGCAAGAAAAAAATTCTTGAGTCCACGAATCTTTGGCTTTGCTGATTCCTTCACTGAATCCAAAACCGATTTTTCTATCTCATCATCTTCTATCTTTGCGACATTCCCAAGCACCATTTTGACCATTCTCTTGTGCAAGCCTTCATCAATCGCCATCAGCAAGTTTTACTACAAAATAAATCAGACTTAAAGGTAAAGATTCTGACCAAAAAAGCAAGCATTTATTGGAGATAATGAAAGGAAACTTATCCAAAGATTTGAGAGAAGAAAAAAACTTCGCTAAAGCGGAGCTATTTTTTTAATAACTTTCTTTTCTTTAGCTGTAAGTGCTGATTTAGCTTGTTCTTTTACCTCTTTTCTTTCTAATGTTGCCATTTTAATACTTGTAATAAAATAAAAAAGTAATTATAAATCAGAAATGTGATTTAACAATTCATCTACACCCTCTCAATTGCTTTTCATATCTGTCTTGATAGAAAGATTGAGTTGTGTAATTAAAAGCCTTGCTTGCGCAATCTGCTCATCCTCTTCCGAAAACTGAGAAAGTGGCTTCATCAAAGCTTCATATAAACCATCTAGATATTCCTCAGATACTTCTGGATTTTGAAGTGTTTCTATAGTTGGAGCATAAAAATCATATTGATCACCCAATTCATTAAGAATATTAATCAGCTTATCTCTTTTATTTTCAAAATTAAGCTGAGAAAACTCTTGAAAGAGATCTTCATAAAGCATCATAATCCTATAGTATATAAAACATCTACCATTCTCTCAACTTCTATATAATTAGAAGAAAAGAACTAAGACAATATAATTATATCCACCCCCTCGAAAATGTCAAATTTTTGAGGACTTTTTGGAACCAAGTTGAAAAACAAAGCTTCAAGACTAATTTTTCTTTTACGAAAACCCCTCCTAAAAAGGAGGGAATCCGGATTATATTTTATTCAATACAGAATGAAAAATCAGATTTTTTCTTTTAGTTTTTCTTGGTTCTAAAGAGCGCATACAGCACTACGAACGGAAACGCAAGTGCTTTCTTAAAAGTCGGCTTCGTCCAAAAGAATGCCGGATAATCCTTGAAAATCGTCGTCAAAAATTTTCAAAACTGATTCTGTTCCTTATCAGCACAGAAAGGATAGGTAAGAAAATCTTTGAAGAAAGTCCGCATCTTCAAGGGTTTTATCTCAAACTAAAAGATATTATTCAGCTTTTTTAGTCGTTTTTTTGGCTGGAGCTTTTTTAGCTACCTTCTTCTCATTAGCTGGAGTTTCCAACTCCCCTACCAACTTAGTATAGAGCTGTTTCTCTACGAAGAATGGCTCCTGCTCTGCATTCCAATCAATTGTAAGTCCAAGAAGCTCGGTAATCTTATTAAGAATAAAGAACTTTTCAAGGCTCTCTGCAGCTGCAGTTTGCACCCCTTCTACAAATTCTTTCGCTTTTTCCTCTCCAAGCTGCTGGAAATATTCTTTTACCTTTTCAGCAGAACCAAATCTTTTTTCGAGATTCTGCATTCTAACTTTGAGTTCTTGATCTACCATCGTCTTTGGAATGATCACACTTACTCCAGCCTTCTTTACTTCAGTGAGATAGTCTTCTATCGTCTGAACGAGTCAGCTTTCCTGTTTCTGCTTCAAGATTTCTTTCTTGATATAGTCTCTAAGTTCAGCATTCGTCTTTACCTCAGCATCTTTTCCGAAAAGTTTCACGATCATTTCATCATTAAGCTCAGGAAGCACAATCTGCTTCACATCTTGAATAGTAATTTTTAGACTAGCAGCTTCTCCTTTCTTGGCATGCAAAACGGCAGGAAGTTTTTTCACATCATATTTGAGTTCTACAAGCTCTCCTTTCTTTTTTCCGTCAAAGGTCTTCTCCCAGAACTTGTCTTCAGCAAACTCAGTTTCTCCGAGATAGGTCGTTCCCTTTTCCACACTCTTTCCTTCTTTATCAAAAAATTCAAGTCCGAGTTTGGAAAGGGTATCTTTGACAGCAATCGTATCCGTATCTTTGTAGTCAGCATAATTTTTTTGAATATTAAGCAGAGAATCCTCCACTTCCTTTTCTGTTGCCTCAACACTTAAGGCATTCATCTGCACTTTTTCCCAGTTTTTTCCTTTCACTTCTACCTCTGGATAGATATCAAGCAAAAAAGAAACGGTCGTTGTTCCCTTGTCTTCTTTGGTATCAAACGCATACGGTTCACCAATAAATTTCAAATCCTTGTTTTCTCCAAGAAGCTCCTGGATTCCTTTATTTACCAAGTGTTCGGTAATCGCCATCTGAATATAGGCAGGTTGCACTTTAGATTCTACCATATGAAGAGGCACTTTCCCAGCTCTAAAACCAGGAATATTCATATCTTTTGCAAAATGCTCAAGCACATGATTCTTCACTCCAGCTTTTTCTGCATCAGTAAAAGTAAAAGTTACCTGATAATTACATTGTTTCCCTTGTGTTAACTGTTTTTCCATCATATATTTCATAAGATAAAAGAAATCTGATTTAGATTAGGGATTTGTCATTTTTTTGCAAGAGGAAAAAAATAGTACGATGTTTTCTTCCTCCTACAAAGCATTCTAAGACTAAGGGAATAGATCAAAAAGTAAGTTCATTTCGCTTTAGCTTGTATTTTTTCTTAACATTCCCTCTTGAAAAAATGCTTATTTTCTTTACTACTAGATTGAAAATCAGACTTTTTATTTTTTATTCTTAAACACTATGGATCAGCAATACTTTATGAATAAAGCTGTTGAGCTTTCACTCGAAAATATGAGAGAAGGAAAAGGGGGACCTTTTGGAGCGATTATTGTAAAAGAAGGGAAAATTGTCGGAACAGGAGCAAATCACGTTACTTCTGAAAACGATCCAACAGCCCATGCTGAAGTCGTAGCCATCAGAGATGCTTGTAAAAATTTGGGGACGTTCCAGCTGGATGGTTGTGAGATTTATACGAGTTGTGAACCTTGTCCAATGTGCCTTGCTGCAATTTATCGAGCAAGACCAAAAGCTATTTACTATGCCAATACGAGAAAAGATGCCGCAGACATCGGATTTGATGATGACTTCCTCTATGAAGAACTCAAAAAGGATCTAGAAAATAGGAGCCTTCCAATTCACCAGCTTGATAAAGAAAATGCCCTTAAAGTTTTTGATGAATGGAAGAAAAAATCTGATAAAATTGAGTATTAGAGAATACGTAAAAAACATGTATATCCAATTTCCCTAGAATTTTTCTCATTACACAAGTGTTCTTCCTTTACTGCTTTTTTCAATTTTCCCGAGGCGGAGTAATAGTGGCTCAATATCTTCCTCAAGCGTTTTTTCACTCACTCCAAGCTGAAGTGCAAGAGTTTTTACTCAAACTGGACGATCAAAACGAGATAAAAGTTCCAAATATTTTTTGTGGATCGGCATCATCCCTCCATCATCAAGCTGAATATGATCAAGGAAAGCTGATCGCTCTTTTTCAGCCAGTTTTTGGATTTTTTTACTAACTACAAAATCCCTCATTTTGATGACTAAATTATGAATTTCTCTAGGCACAGGAGCAACCTTACGAGCAAACAAAGCCAACAACTCTGATTGATAAAAGATATGATAGCGTTCCAAATAGTGCTTCAAAATACGCATCTGCTCCTCAGGAGTGTATTCCATATAGTGAAAATGGTATACAAACCTATTTTTCATCGGTTGAGAAAGGGATTCTGGCTTTGTCGTCGCTCCAACAAGCGTAAAAGGATTAATCGGAAGCCTTAAATTTCATCACTCAGGCATCACCATATCAATAACAAAATCCTCCATTGCGATATACAGCACCTCCTCTATCGTAGGTTTAAGCCTATGAATCTCATCAATAAAGAGAATATCTCAACTTTCTAAACTATTAAGTACACTAACCAATTCACTAGGTTTAGAAAGAGCATAACCTGTAATAACTTTCATCCTCGTTCCAAGCTGATGAGAGATAATACCAGCCATTGTCGTTTTTCAAAATCCACTCGGTCAAGAAAAAAGGATATGTCAAAGTTGACCTTGTCTTTTTTGTGCACTATCTATTGCAGTTACCAAAACAGATTTTATGGGTTCCTGACCAATAAATTGATCAAAGGTTTCTGGCCTTTGAGGTACAAGAGAAGCCTTACACGTTTCAAGTCAGATTTTTTTTATTTCCATACTTTTTTTGACAGATAAATCATCACACTTACTATGAGGATTCTTAAGAAAAATACAAGAGAAATTCAATTTTTCAAAATTCAAAACAAATATCCCACTTTTTATCTCACAATATATAGAAAAAAATTAACAGAGAAGATATCCTGAATACCAAAACTAATCTGGGAAAATATATCTTTAAAATAAAACAGTAAAATCAAAACAAAAAATTTACGCTTTTACTTCTTGCATCTCGTAAAACTCAAGCATATCTCCGATTTCAATTCTCTTTCAGATTTTTACTTTCATACCACAGTCTTCACCCGCATTAACCTCTTTTACCTCATCTTTATTACGATGAAGAGAAAGAATTTCACCATTCGTCAAAATATCATCACCTCTATAGACTCTGAATTTAAGCTTATTCTTTACTTTTCCTTCTTTCACCATTCCCCCAACGGTCATTTCTCTCGTTTCAGTATGAAAAACTCAGAGAATCTCAAGCTTTCCAACAACCACCTCCTCTTTTTCTACTTCAACCATTCCAAGAAGCAAATTATTGAGATAATCGGTAAGTTCATAAATAATATCAAAAACTTTCATCTCAATTTTGAGTCCTTCAGCTTTCTTTTTGAGAAGTGCATTCATAGAGATATTAAATCAAATCAATAATGCCTTTGAAGCCTGAGCTAAGGAAAGATCACTCTCTCCGAAATATCCTACATCACTATGTACAACTTTAATCGTCACATTCTTTGGAAGAGCAAGCCCATCCACTGCTTGTTTAAGAGCTTCCAAACTTGAGGAACCATCTGCCTTAAGAATCAGTCTTAATTCTGATATTTTTGATTGATCCCCTGCTTTCAGTTGAGCCAAGAATTGTTGTAAAGCTCCATCTCCTGTAGTTTTTGCTTCAGATTCTTTAATAAAAGCAATTCTCTGATGAGCCTCCTTTTCATTAGAAACAACTTCTACAATCCTTCCAGGTTCAGGGAGTTCTGTAAAGCCAAGAATCTGAACGGGTTCCCCCCCCATAATTTTACCAGTATTCTTTCAAAGCCGGTTCTGCATTCTTCTTACCTTTCCATAAGTATTGTAAGCTACGATAATATCTCCGTTTTTCAACGTTCCTGTCAATACAATCAAACTTGCTACTACTCCTTGTTTTGGGTCTTTGTAGGCATCTACAACTACTCCTACTGCTTGTCTGTCAGGATTGTATTTAAGTTCAAGCATCTCCGCCTGTAAAAGTACATATTCCAACAAAAGATCAATACCCTGACCTGTCTTAGAAGAAACCCCTACAAACGGCGTTTCACCTCACCAATCTTCAGGAGTTAAACCATACTTAGCAACATCAGCCTTAATCTGATCCAGATTATTTCAAGGTTTATCAATTTTAGTCACTGCAATAATAATTGGAACCCCTGCGGACTTCGCATGATTAATCGATTCAATCGTCTGTGGCATCACACTATCATCTGCTGCAATTACAATAATTGCAATATTAGTCAATTTTGCCCCTCTGGCTCTAAGTGAAGTAAAGAGCTCATGTCCTGGGGTATCGATAAAAGTAATCTGCTTTCCATTATAATTTACCATAGAAGCACCAATAGATTGGGTAATTCCCCCAGCTTCACCTCCCGCAACACTGGTTTTTCTGAGATAATCCAAAAGTGAAGTTTTTCCATGATCTACATGTCCCATTACAGTAACAATCGGTGCTCTCTCAATCTGGTGCTCAGCTTCCTTATCAATATCCAAAATCTTCTGCAAATCTCCTTCCATAAAGCTCTGCACATCAAGTGTTGCTTCCTTTTTCTTGAGGCTAACTCCCAAATCTTCAGCAATCAATGAAGCCGTATCAAAATCCAAACTTGCATTCAAGCTGGTCATGATTCCATTTGCAATAAGCTTTTTCATCACTTCTGGAAGTGGAACTCAGATTTTTTCTGAAAATTCTTTTACCGTAATATTTTCCTCAATCGTTACCTCTGTTTTTTTAACAAGATTTGATGAAGTCGTAGCTTCTTTATGAACTTTCGCTGTTGGTGTTGGTGCGGGCTTTTCCTCTTTTTTGAAGACTGGTTTTTCTACTTTTTTTGGTTCATGTTGCTTTTTTTGTGCCAAATGATCAGCAAAAAAATCTAACCCACTTCAACTTTTTTGCGGTTTTTCTTTAGCTTTGTAGGTTCCCTGTTCAATAGAAATATTTCCGCTCGTTTTGGCAACTCCAGACCTTGGTTTTTTGGAAGATTCTACCGGACGAGATTCTGCTCTAGAGATTACTCTCGCATTTCTGATTTTTGGAGCTTCAGAAAAGGAAATCTCTTCCTGGCTAGCTTCTTTATTGGAAGCAAGAGGAATTTCTATATTATGAAGCTCTAAACTATCATCTGAATGAGATTCAGCTTTTTCTTCCTGCTTAGCAAACCCTAAACCAGAAAGAAACCCTTCACCAAATCCAATTTCATCAGACTTCAAAATTTTATTATCATCTGCTTTTTTTACTGATTCTTGCTTTTTAGGAGTCTTTTTTGGAAGCTGATCTACAACAGATTTCAACTTTTCCAGATTAGCGTCAGAAATTGTAGCCGCTTTTGCCGTTATTTTTTTTCCCATCACTTTCTCATACACCTTGGCAAAAGTAGCTTCATCAAGCTTTAAATCTTTTTTTACATCTTCAATACGAGGCATACTCAACACTATTTAACAATAAAAAGTCCAAAAAAACTGACATTAGCTTATGGAAATTACCTCTATTTGCAAGGAAAACTATCCCATTAGCTCTTTTCCCTAAAGAAAATTAAAGAAAAACAAAGAAGAAAACTACAACTTTTAAATATTATAATAAATTTCTCTAATGCTCTCAAAGCTCAGATTCAGAAAATTTATACTCAAAACGAGCTACAAATAGCGCAATACGAGGTTTAACATAAAGACCTAACAAAAGGAATATTCCAAAAAATCACAACAAAATAATCATATTTGAAAAATAAATATCAAGAACTACTCCTCCAACTGCTTCTCTCATTGCAGCAATAGAATAAGTAAAAGGAAGTAAAGGATTAATAGCCTGGAAAAATGCTCAAGAAAGTTCAACAGGAAAGGTTCCTCCTGCTCCTGAAAGTTGAAGAACAAGAAACACAATCACTATTGCTTTTCAGGCATTTCAAAAAGTTGCAACTGTCGTATAAATAATCATAGAAAAAACTACTGACGCCCAGAGAGAAATTAAAAAAAATGCACCAGGGCTAGCAACATAAGCATGTAAAAGGAACATATCTCCCAAAGCCACAATCGCTCCTTGTAAAAGAGAAAGTGTCAAAAAAAAGAGCCATTTTCACAAATATTTTTGATAGTTTTTACAATGATAAAACAACTTTCCTCTAGTCTTCGTAGTAAAAATAGAAATACTCAAGAGTGAACCTACCCAAATCGCAAGTGTCGTAAAAAAAGGAGACATTGCTGAACCATAATTAGGAATGGCAAAAATTCTATTCTCTACCAGATTCACTGGATCAGAAATAAAATCTGAAAAACGACCTGGATCTAAGGTCGCTAACGAGATCAGTTCATCTATTTTTCCTGTATTTTTGAGTTTTTGAAGCTGATGATCAATAGTAGAAACACTAGCTTGAAATTTAGGAAGTTTATCCTGAAAAGATCTTATTTTTTCTGATTCAGAATTAATAATATCGATACCTTCTCCAAGATTATTTTGAATATCAGGCATTCTTTTCTCTAAACGCTCAATCCTTTTAACCCCCTGATCGGAAACTTTACGCAAATCCATAAGGACATCATGCAAAAGTGGTTCAATTTCATTTTCATATTCTCTGCGGATTTCACCAAGCGAAGTTCTAAAGTCGTCACGAAGATCCGTAAGTGCTTTTTGAGTATCTCTACCAAAATCTAAGGTATGTTCTACCTCCTGATTAACCGAAGCAATAGTAGTACGAAACGAGCGACTTTTAGAATTTATTCCATTGAGCTTTGCAATCATTATATCAAGCGACTTTACAAGTGCAGTATTAGAAAGAACAGAATCAAGAACCCCTTTTACTTTACTCAGATTTTGAATCTGAGATCAGAGTTGATTTTCTAAATGAGAAAGTTTAGGTTGTAAAGCAAAAAAATCATTAGTTACTTTTTGATGAGTTTGTTCTGATTTACTCAAAATACGAGAAAACTCTGAATCTAAATCATCAGCAATCTTTTGAAGTTCTGCCATCTGATTTTTTAGCTTTTCAGGTGTTGTATCAAGAAAATCTAGCGTATTTTGAGCCAAAAGAGCACTCTTCCCCAAACTTTCTTTTCCCTCAGCAAGATTCTTTTGAACTTCTGGTACCTCTCCATACAATTCTTCCAACCTAAATCTTGAGCGATAAGAAAGCTCAAGCATTTTATCAATTTTCGTATCCAGATAATCCAAACTCTCACGAGCATCATGCACAAAATCAATCAAGGAATAGACGCTCTTCTTACTATCTTTGAGATCAAACCCAATAAGATTGAGTTTCTCCATCAGTACGCGATTAACCGTATCTACAAAAGCTCTCTGAATATTTTCTTTGATGGTTTCAACCCCTTTACCAGTGATTTTAGGAGAAATTGCATTAATTTTCTCATTCACCGTATAACGAATCTCAGGATGCTGAGGATATTCATCCAAAAGGGTTGTTATCTTCTCAGAAAATCAACTTTCTATAAAAATAGAAGCATAATAAGCTCATCTTTTTGTTCCTTCTTCAGCAACCTTTCTATCCACGAAAACCCAACCAATACTTTCATTTGTTTTGAGTTCAGAAACTACTTCGGTTCCAACATTTAAAAACTGATCTTTAAAGAGCGTTCCCCTATCTTCATTCACAACAGCAACTTTGAGTCCCTTTGTATTCCCATAGGGATCCCAAGAAGATTTCAAATAAAACCAAGCATAAAGTGAAGGCAAAATACATAATACGACGACAATCAAAACGGTAACCCAATTACTAAAAATAGCTTTTAAATCAGACCAATAAATTTTCCAGATTCGCCTCATATTAAACAGGAACTATAAAGTTAAAAAAAATCTACAAAAATATCGAACAAATATAGCAATCTAGATTGATTAATCAACAAATATTCCACAACCAAAAAAATAAAAAGTCTGATTTTTTTGACTTTTGAACAAATAAGAGATATACTTAGAGTAAGAGATTTTACTTTTTATAAAGAAAAAATGAGTGAAGCACTAACGTTGTCCGAGGGATTCAAAGAGATGAAAGACAGTATAAAAGAGAAGGTAAAAAGTGAGTTAGAAGCACTCAATAAAAACATTAAAACTCCAATCTCAGAAAAATCAACAACAAATGAGATTCTTTCTCAACTACAAAATAAAGAACTAAATGAATTAAAAAATTCTCTCCTACGAAATACAGCTATTCAGATGAAATTAAAGGAACTTAATTATAATGTTTGAACAATAGATGGAATTTACGGAAATCAAACATGGCAAGCAGTAAAACAATTTCAAGCAAAGAATAAAGTAGCTAATTCCACAAAAAATGGAAAATATGATGGAATAGCAGGGAAAGAAACGATGAACAAAATGCTTGAAGGAAACTTACAAAAATGAGAAGAAGTTTCTAACAAAAAAGAAAAACAAACATCTAATAAAGCGGTTGAAAGGGAAAATCAGAATGAAAGAAAGGAAAAAGGAGCTAAAGGAGAGGTATATACAATCAAAAGATTAGAAAAATTTGAAGATTTACCTAAAGGATATACATGGAAAGATGATTCAATCAAATATGAAATAGCTAATCCAACAGATCCTAAAAGAGTATATAGATTCTATTCCAATGGAAACTTTAAATCACCATATGATGGAAAATTTTACTTAACAAAGGGCTTAATTTTAGCTAAGAGTAATAAAAAAAATGAAAAAGATTTACAACCAAAGCAGATAAATCCGGAGTATCATGAAGCAATTAAAAATGATATAAACCCAATTTTGAAAGCACTGGGATTATCAAATGGAAAAAATACACGAAATAATCTTATTGTAAGCATTCCCTATGGAGAAAGTGAAATAAAAACAGATATTTCAAAATACTGTGATTCTAGGGGAAATTTAACACAAAAAGAACAATTAAAAACTGATATTAAAAATCAAAAAGATCAAATAGACAAAAAAGAAAAGGACGAAGCAGAACTAAAAAAAGCTGAGACGTTTCTGAAAGGAAAAACTTATGAAGTAAATAGGTTATTCAAAGATAATCCAAAAGTTTCATGAAGCAAAATCCTTAAAAAGAATGATATTAAATATACAACATTTTTTAAGAAATTTAATAATGAAACTATTGTATTCGATAAGGATTCAAAAATTGATGGAGAAAATCTAATTCTTGAATTAGATCAGAGATGAACTAATGAATATAAAAACATTAAAATTTCGCTAAAAGAGCTTGGAATAGATTCCAAGAATTTCATCTTCGGTCAATCAATTAGTTACCGAGATCTAGAAAATAATCTTAGAAAAGCACTTGCCAAAAAAATTGATGAAATTGTAGGATAACAAAAAAAAAGGGGGGGGGAAAATAATAACTTTTTTTTACTTTTCTATCAGCTTCCACTCCCCTTTTTTTAATCCCTCTAAAGTCCAATCGCCAATCCTCAACCTTTTGAGATAAATGACCTTATTTCCGACCGCTTCCAGCATCCTTTTGACCTGATGATATTTCCCTTCTGTAATGGTCAAGAGGATTTTCTTTTCCTCGAGTTGTTGGACTTTTGCTGGTTTTGTAAGGTAGCCATCATCGAGTTGAACTCACTTTTGAAGCTGTTCGCAGTCTGTAAGGCTGATCAGCGACTGGAGCCAGACTTCATATTCTTTTTCTTTATCTCGTTTTGGGCTGATGACTTGATGAATAAACTGACCATCATTGGAAAGCAAAAGCAGACCTTCCGTATCGACATCAAGTCTTCCCGCGACATGGAGCAAATTCACATACGGGCAATCAAGCATCTGCTTTTTATAGCTCAGATAGCCAAATTCATCCTCATCTGAGGAAATATAGCCTGCCGACTTGTAAAGAATCACGTAAACCCTTTCAAGCACCTTGATTTCTTGCCCTTGAAAACCAAGAATTTCTCCACCAAAAAGCTTAAAATCTGGCTTTTTCACAGTTTCTCCATTCACGAGAATATAGCCCATCTTACAAAGGGCAGGAATTTCCCTACGAGAAGCTAAACCGAGATTTGCGAGGTATTTATCAAGTCTTTGCATAAGTTTTGAGGTAATAAATGAGAAAATCTTTAATCCCTCGTAATCATTTTCACGAAGGTATCAGTAGGGATTTCCACATTTCCGATAGCTTTCATTCTTTTCTTTCCTTCTTTTTGCTTTTGGAGGAGCTTCCTTTTTCTGCTTACATCTCCACCATAACATTTAGCAAGGACGTCTTTTTTGATTGCGGAAATGTTTTCACGAGCGATGATTTTATTTCCGAGTCCCGCTTGAAGAGGAATTGCGAAAAGATGTTTTGGGATCAGGGTTTTTAATTTTTCCACTGCTTCACGACCGAGATAATAGGCTTTATCATTATGTACGACCCAGGTTAAAGCCTCCACTTTCTCATTATTGATAAAAATATCAAGTTTCACAAGGTCATCTGCATGGTACCCCTTAAATTCATAGTTCATCGTTGCATAACCTTTCGTCGCAGATTTCAAGCGATCATAAAAATCAACAATGATTTCCCCCATAGGAAGCTCGTAATGCCAAACGACTCTCGTTGCATCCAAGTATTCCATATGCTGGAGTTTTCCTCTATATTCCTGACAAAGTGCCATAATATTCCCTGCAAATTCCTCGGGTCCGACAATCTCAACATTTCCGATCGGCTCTAAGATTTCTTCAATCATTCCTTGATCTATCATATCGGAACCTGATTTTACGACGATTCGTGGTTTCAAGAGTTCAGCAAGTTTCACGAAGGTCTGCTCTTCCAGCATCGTTCCGAAAATTCCTTCGGAGTGTTCTAAATGTTCCTGTTCTTGTGTGGATAAAGTCAGATTTTCTTTTTTGAGAATTTCACGATAAAGTCCAGTCTGAATCAGACTTTTGATATTCATTCAAGTCTTGATCAGCGGAATGGAAAGGTTTTTGGACTTTACAAGATACATCACGGTCGGAATGGTAAAAATCGTATCCAGACCATACTCACGAAAAAGCCTTTCCTTGATGATATCCATATGGAGCATTCCGAGAAATCAGCAGCGAAAACCTAGTCAAAGTGCCTTACTATCTTCCATCTCGTAGACAACTGCACTATCATTGAGCGAAAGCTTCTCTAGGCTATCTTTGAGTTTGTCGTATTCAGTAGAGTCAATTGGATAAACCCCGGCATAGACATAAGGAGTGACTTTTCTAAATCCAGGAATCAAATACTGATGATATTTGCTAGTTCCTTCGTTTTTATTGATCTTGGTTTTGATGATAGTATCTCCGATCTTCACATCTCTTACCGATTTTTGTCCAGTCACAATATAACCAATTTGCCCTTCGGAGAGCACTTTATCTGCAACATATTCTGGAGTGAAGTGTCAGACCTCCGTTGGTTGGAAACTTTTTTCTGAATGGATCAGATAGACTTCATCTCCAGCGGAAAACGAACCATCTACGACTTTTACATAGGCGAGAACTCACTTATATGGATCAAAAACTGAATCAAAAATCAATGCTCTAGAAATTTCAGACATCTCCCACAGAAAAAAGCTAAAAAAGCTGATCTAAAGCTAGTGAATTCCTCTGGATTTTCAAGTAAGATTTTTTATTTCACGGAAAAGGATTGACTTTATCAAGCATATACATATATTATTCACAATAACAAAACACTTAAAATTTAAAGAAATGATAACAAAAAAACAGTTAAAGAGAAGCGTAAAAAAAATCAAGGAAGTGATTGATCTTGCAAATAACGAAAACATCTTAAACGTCACTGTTGAATTCTTTCAACAAGTTAAATTTCTCGGAGATCATCGAGGAAAAATCCACGCTGATATGCCAAGAAAAGGGCGTATTTTATGCTTCTTTGTTCCAAACGAAACAGAAGAAAAAGTTTTCGCTTTCATTCGCTTGTTTAGAGAACTTGAAGAAATTCAAGATCTCAAAATAAAAACAATTGGAGGTATCGTAGAAAAATCCTCCATACTGTTTAAAAGAGAAACACTTTCTCAAATAGAAGCGAGTGGTGATGAGCAAAAAATTAAAGAAACAAAAGAATTCCTTTTTCAGCTGATAAAAAGCTACGAAAAAAAATTTAACCTGGATTGGCTTTGGTAATAAAAGCTAATCGAGAAATAAGCTGGATAAGGATATCTTATTCCAGCTTTTTAAAATAACTTGCAATAACTAAAAAAAATCTTAGTATAAAAGTACTTTATTTCTCATACTATCAGTCATGAAGCTTTCAACAAAACAGTGGATAGGACGAACTATAGGAACAGTAATTTTCGCACTAATAGTTCTCCTCTATCCACTACATAAGTGTAACGCTCCTGATGAAGAGTCAGCTTTTAACTTATCTTCTTGACATACAGAACAAGTCAAAAAACCTGAAAATGTTCCATCATGTTGAACTGAAAATGAATGAGAACAATGTGCCATCAAGGAATTCTCAAACGAAATTTCACGAGAAGAAGCTAAAAAACTGATCCTAGAAGGCAAGGTAACAAGCATCTTTCAAGCTCATAGTTTAGAAGTCCGCTTGACCACTGAAGAAGGAGAATTTAGCACGAGAGAACCAGAAATTGATGAAGTATGGAAAGTCTGGAAAGCATGTGGAAGTCGCTGTGCTAAAATACAACTTGCAACGGAATAAGCACTCCTCAAGCCAAAAAAATCGCTAAACTTGCATTCATTGAGAAAATCCTTAAACTTCTCCAGAGTTATTTATCTTTCTTATCAAAAAGATGTATACAGTAATGCTTATTTTACTTATCCTCACGGGAATTGTCTTTATCGGAAGTGTCTTACTTCAATCTCCTAAAGGAGGAGGAATCTGAATGGGAATTGGAGGAGCTTCAGCCGGAGGAAATGAATACGGAAGTAAAAAAACTATGGAAGGAAAGCTTAAAAAGATAGCATTGATCAGTGGAATCCTTTTTGTGATCATTGTCTTGTTTTTACCTTACGTTAAATAATGCGATATCGTAGTTATGAGTCTAGCTCTCCAAGAAGAGTTTTGACTTACTTTCTCTATGTAATAGGAGCATTTTGGTGAATTACAACCCTTATCCTTGGCTATCAATTTCTCAGTGAAAATGGAGAAAAAATAAACACAAAGTGAGGAACTTTTGTTGAAGCAATTTTCAATCAAGTTTCTTATTTGCCTTATCTAAAGAACGACTGACAAAGCCTATTTTATCAGTCTTTTTTGTTTGATGCTTGTGCAGATTATAACACCATCAACGAACAAGGATTACAAGGAAGCCATTGTAAATTAAATACCTCAGATTATCAAACCTATTATGTTTCTCTCGCAGGAACTGGGAATACACGATCTGATGGTCAGGCTCGAACACTCGAAGATATCTACTTTACCTATGAAAAAATTATTCATCAAAATATTTGGTGAATTAAAACGCTAACTTCTTACACAGATCTGAAAGTTGAAAAAGAAAAAGACAGAATAAAAATCACATTTCCAAGTAGTACAACAGACAACAATTACTTTTTTACTTTTGCAATTCTTCCACAACATATCTTAGCTCAAGCTACTTTTGAGGATTACACTTCAGCTTTTGCAGCAAATCCGATTACAAGTGGGTGTGGAAAGCTCGTTCCAAAATCAAGTGATACTCAAAGTCTGATTTTTAACCTTGTAGACTGTAAGGAAACAAACTTTGCTTTCTATCAGATCAAAAATTATCCTGATTTTGAAAGTTTATCAAAATCCATATTAGAGGAAAATTCAACGATCGTTGACGCTTATGCAGATCAAGTACAGCTTCCAAATTATGAAAGAGTAAATGTGGTAAAAAGCGATCTTCTTACTTTCTTCTTCAATACTAAATCTCCAAAAATGAAAGTTAGGCTTAGAAGAGCCTTAGGAGGACTTATTAATAGTAAATTTTATGTAGGCGAAGAGTACGGAAAATTTCTCCGAATGTATAAAGGGAAGCTCCTCAAAAAATTCTACTCTGACGGAAGCAATATTCAAGAGTTTATCAACCGTATTTCACTGACAGAAAAAGACGAAGGAGTTCAGCAAAAGGATCTTGAAGATAGCTGAGTACAAGCGTTAAAAAAATCCATAAGCATCGATGGAGTAGAAAGAAAATTTGTTTTTTATACCCCAAAGACAGACACTACAACTAATCTTGAAATTAAGTTTTCCAACCAATTTGAGAATATCAAAGTGAAAGATACAAAAGGACATACCTTCTCTCCTAAAAATTACAAGAAAACCGATAAAAAAATCTCTTATCCTCTAGAAAATGGGAAAAACCTAAACCCAGGACAAAATCAATATACTATTGTAGGAAGTATAAAAGGGAAGATGTATACTATTGCAAATATTGATCTTTACGTTCTCGCTACTAGTGAAAAACCACAAGAAGCCACTAGTGATCGGAAAATAAAAGTAGTCTACTATAATAACTTAGAATCTAATTTTGCTATCAAACAATTCAGAAAACTCTTAGAAAATGCAAAAATTTTGGATAACTTTCTTTTTGAACAAGTAAGTTCTCCAGAACAATTTGAAGCAAAAATTGTAATGGAAGACTATGATATCCTCCTGACTACCATTACCATGGGAATGAAAAAAGACGTCCATAAAGTACTTGCAACGGACGATAGCCTAATGAACCCTTCTAAATATACAAATCCAAACCTAACCAATCTTTTCAAACAATATATGAAAAATCCGCAACAAACAGAAATTGTTAATCAAATTAATGGAATTGTTGCGCAAGATATGCCACTTGTTATTGTTGGTCATCCATATGATTTCATAAATATCAAAAAGAATCTGATTACTCCAGAATTCAGTTCTGATACACTCTTTGAATATAATCGAAGGAATCGCCTCTATACCACAACAACACTGACACAAAGTGTTGAGCTAAACTTCAAAAAAGTAAAAAATATTAGAGAGTTTATCAACTATCTTCAAGGGAAGATCTGACTTCCTCCTCTTTCAATTCAAGAGGAAAAGATAAATCCCCCTACTTCCGTAACAGGCAATGAAAACAAGAAAATACCTTCCACTCCCGCTCAAGAAGAAACAGAAAAGCTTCCAGAAAAAACTTCTGAAAAGACAGAAAAAACAACTACGAGCGATGATCCTTTTGAAGGACTACTCTCCTCGTCTTAATAAAAGAATAGAAAGAGGCTCAAGCCTCTTTTTTCCTTTAAACTTGAAAAATCAAAGGAAAACTATATCCTTACAGGCAATTATTTCTATTATGAGAATCTATGGAATACTTCTTAGAATATCTTCAGCTTGCGATCATCCTCTTGATTTCTATCGGGATTCATGAATTTGCTCATGCCTATAGTTCCTATAAGCTCGGTGATCCTACCCCAAAAATCCAAGGAAGACTGACTCCCAATCCTTTGAAACACATTGATCCGATCGGATTTTTGATGATTTTTTTGATTCATTTTGGGCGAGGGAAACCTGTTCAGATTGATCCTAGCTATTACAAGAAGCCCTATAGAGATGAGCTTATCACAGCTCTAGCAGGACCTGCGAGCAATATCGTGCTTGGAATTCTAGGAATCCTCATCCTGATGATTTATGGAAAACTCCTCGGAACTTCAGCCATTGAACTTTTCAATGCAAATGATCTCGTTATTCAGTTTTGGACGCTTTTTTCTATGATCAATTTTGGGCTTGCTGCCTTCAATCTTATTCCGCTCCCTCCACTTGATGGCTATAGACTCGTAAAAATCATTTCGCACAAGACAGGCGCTTGGATGGAAAGAAATATGAGATATATTGCGATTGGATTCCTTGTATTAGTGGTATGGTGACCTCTTTCAAATGCTCTTTGAACCTACATTTCAGGAGTATCTTGGGGTTTGTTTAGGATTTTCTCCTTCCCATTAAGTCAAATTTTCTATTAAGGAAGAAAAAAAGAAAAAATCAAACTTTTTACCCTTTTCATTACAATTCAATGCTTGATAAATTACAAACCATCATTACCAAATATGAAACACTCAGAGAACAGTCGCTCCAACCTGAGATTTTTGAGGATATGGAGAAAGCAAAAAAAATCAATAAAGAACTTGCCTGATTAGAAAAGACCTATAATCTCGCTTGTGCCTATAAAAAAGCCTTAGAAACCCAGCAAAATGCGCAAGAAATGCTAAATACTGAAACCGATTTTGATCTGCTTGAAATGGCAAAAGAAGAACTTGATACTGCAAAAGAGGAGATAGAAAAACTTGACTATGACCTCAAAATCGCCCTCTTACCAAAAGATCCGAATGATGACAAGAACATTTATCTAGAGATCAGACCTGCCGCAGGAGGAGATGAAGCTGGGCTTTTCGCAGCGGAACTCTTGAAAATGTACCTAACTTTCGCACAGAAAAAAGGACGAAAACCTGAAATCGTCGAAGAACAGCTTTCTGATATCGGTGGAGTAAAATTTGTGATGGTAAAGATTGCTGGAGATTCAGTCTATTCTCTGATGAAGTTTGAGAGCTGAGTCCATAGAGTGCAGAGAATCCCAGACACTGAATCTAATGGAAGAGTTCATACTTCTACAGTGACTGTTGCAATTATGCCAGAAGCGGAAGATGTAGATATTCAGATTGATCCCAAAGATATCGTAATGGATACCTATGCTGCTTCTTCTTCTGGGGGGCAAAATGCCAATAAAAACCAGACCGGAGTCAGACTTCACCATCTTCCAAGCGGACTTATCGTAAATATCGGAGATAGTAAATCCCAAATGCAGAATAAGGAAAAAGCCTTTGCTGTTTTGAAGTCTAGGCTCTACCAAATTGAACTGGAAAAGAAACAAGCTGAAGAAAAAAGTTTAAGAGGAAATCAGATCGGAACTGGAGATCGTTCAGAGAAGATCAGAACCTACAACTTTCCTCAGGATAGAGTAACTGATCATAGAATCCACGAGTCTTGGTCTAATCTGCCAAATATTATGATGGGGAATATTGATGATATCCTTGGGAAAATGGTCATTGAAAACCAAACCCTTCTCCTCAACAAAGAAATGCAAGGAAGTGATTAAAAAACAATTGAAAAAGTCTGAATTTTAATTCAAGACTTTTTTTTATTGTACAAGAAAACGAATTCTCGATCCTACTCTTAAACCTTCCCCATCAAAACTCTCTAAAATCTGATCCAAACCAATTTCATCTTCACGATCAATCTCTGGACAGTGGAGAAAAGGACGAACCGTAAATCTCCAATTCCCTTGAGTATCCTGCCAAATATCGGAAATCGTTCAGATTTTTTCTTTTTCTTCTTTTGCAAGTCTCGCATTTTGAAGCTCATTTACGAGTTTTTTCGCCTGAAGAAATCTGGTTCTGATTGTCTTTTCATCAACTTTATTGGGGAACTTACTAGAAGGAGCAAGCGGTTCGTCATGATACTCAAAAAGCGCAATATTATCAAACCAATCCTGCCTGATAAAATCCATCAAAAGCTGAAAATCCTGCTCCGTTTCGCCTGGAAATCCGATAATAAAATTCGTTCTGACAAAACGCTCTGGGAACTCCTGCTTGATAAAATCCAAAAGCTCAAGCGTCATCTCATGATTGTAAAATCTTCCCATTGCTTTCAAAAGCTTTGCTGAAGCATGTTGTAAAGGCAGGTCAAAATACGGAATAAATTTCTCCAACTTAGTCAACCTTTCCAGGTGTTTTTTCGTCAAAATATCAGGATAAAGATACAGCACCCTATAATGGAAATCTCACTCCAGCTCATCAATCGCCTCCAAAAGCTCAAAAAGTTGACTTTTCCCATAGAGATCCACTCCATATCTCGTACTATCTTGAGCGATAAGAATAAGCTCCTTGACTCCGCTTGCAATAAGGTTTTTGGACTCTTCAACGATTCTTTCTATAGGAAGAGAAGTCTGTTTTCCTCTAATCTTTGGAATAATGCAGAAAGAACACTGATTATTACAGCCCTCAGCGATCTTGAGATATTCAAATCCAAGGTCAAGATTCGTATATGCTCTCACATTCTCTGGTCGCTGAAACATTGACTCTTGTAAAGGCTTTTGCAGAGACTTTTGCTCTGAATTGAAAAGAAAGCTCAGTTCAAATTTCGCAAAATCTCCCCAAGAAAGGAAAAACAAATCAGGATGATTTTTCAGATTCACCCATTCTTCAGTTTCCTGATCCGTAAGCTGAACGGAATCGACAAGATTCTCAAAATAGGCAACCGCACATCCAAGGAGACAGACTTTTTTCTTTTTTCTCAAAAGCTTTTTGATCGTCTGAAACATCTCCTTTCTCCCAGAGGAAATGAAACCACAAGTATTGAGGAAAACCAGCTCCACCTCTTCAGAAAAGGGATCAACATCATAAAAAAACTGATCCGACCAATGTTCCAGAATCCTCCCCAGCAAAAACTGAGTATCAACCAAATTTTTAGTGCAACCAAGGTTTATAAACGAAAAAAACATCATAACAAAAAAATTAAAGCTGAATCAGTATAACAACTTGCTTTTCAGATGCAAGCTATCAAAAAAGCCCCAAAGGAGCTCTTTTCAATACCGAAATATTTGATGATTTTGTTTAGTTCTTTTCTGAGAAAGTAAAGACTTCTTCTTTCCCATCAAAACCAAATTCATAGACTTTTTGAGCTTCTACCTGCACTTCATGCTTAAGAGGACCAAAGACCGTAGAAACACTCTTGTGAATGACCCCTGCTCTAGTTTTGGTTGCAGTAGCTTCTAGGGTGTGCTTCCCTGGTAAAACATAAAACCCTGTTTTCATCCCTTCTATAAAGGTCAAAGGCTTTTCCCCATCAACGCTCTGAAGGCTGACACTTACAGCATGCACTCCGCTCATCCCAAGCACAGGGAGATAGACTTTCACGGCATCAGGATGTTGCTCAAGAAAGGCTTGAACTTTTTTGTCTGAGGCTTGCTTGCTCAAAAAGTAAAAAGTTGCAGGAAGTACCACGATAAAAATCACAAGTACAAGAATAACTCCGATAGACATGATAGTATATGATAAAAAAATAAAAACAAAATCAGATTTTTTCTATTTCGTTTGAGTATCAAGTTTTTGAACTGGAGCAGTATCTCCTAACATTCCAAGATCCTCCAAAAGCTCCTCAAACTGCCCAATTCCGATAAGTTCACAATCAATGAAATGCTCTTTCCCTTCAGAATCAGTAATATAGAGTTTACATTCAGTATCTCAGCTTCTCGTGATGGTTTTTGCGCGAAAATTGCATTGAGCAAGTTCAAAAAAACTTTCTTTATTCCCTTTCTTAACTGTAAGATGAGTCTTTGAGATCGTGATAGTTATCAGATTCTTGATAATTACAAGCCAAAGATAAGCTAGAAAAATCAGAATTGCAGCAACAGTAGCATAGCTGACCTTATCAGAAACATATCCAACGAGAATTCCAACAACTCCTGCTGCAAAAATTCCATAAACAAGATTGAGGATGATTCTATAAGGTTTTGAAGTATAAGTTTTTTCCATAACGCTTAGTAAAGGCTTAGTTTAAAAGACAACTCAACCATAAAGATTTGTTTATCAAATGCAAGAATTTTAAATAACCATTCTTCTGATCCCTTTTTCAAGTCTAATTAGCACTTCATAGGGAATTGTTTCTGCTTTCTCTGCAATTGCTTCAATGCTATTCCTTGCTCCTTTTTGAACAGAAATGAGTTCAATCCTATCTCCAATCTTCATTTCTTCATTTGCAAGACAAGAACTTAGATTCATACAAATTGTTCCTAGCTGAGGAAACGCCTTTCCTTGATAAAAATACTCCAATTTTCAAGGGAGATTTCTGAGCCGTCCCTCATAATATCCGAAAGGAATCGTAGCAATTCTACAGTTTTTTTCAGCCTTTCGCCTTTGATTATAGCTTACTCATTCTCCTGCTTTTAAGATTTGTAAAGAAACAATCGTTGAAAAAAGACTTAAAGCTGGCTGTAATCAGGAATCCTGCTCATCCTCAAAAGGATGATACCCATAAAGGAGCAATCAAGGTCTACACGCAGTAAAATACGGATCACGCAACCTAAGAATCCCTGCCGATGCTGAAATATGCTTCCGCTTTGGAGAAAATCAAACTTTTTCTAACTGAGCAGCCATGCTTTTAAAAGATCAAACCTGCTCCTCAATTCAAAGCCCCACATCAGCACTATGCAAATGCGACATCACGCCCTCTACCTCTAGATTTTTATGTTCCTGAAGAAAAGCCAAAATTTGAGGCAAATCCTGCTCCTGAATTCACTCTCTATGCATTCATGTATTAAAAAAAAGATGAAGTCTGACTTTTTTCTTAAGTTGAGCAAGTGCCTTCAATACCTGCAAGGTATAAACCGCAAAAGCCGTTCTTTTAAGATCAAAGAAACGATAATTCTCAGGCAAGGTTTCGCCTATCAACAAAACATCAAAGTCAGAATGCTTATGGATAAGCTGATACTCCGGATAACTATCCACTGCCAGATAAGGGAAATTCTGCCCTTTCAAAATCTCTAGCATCTGCAAAATTCCGTGTCCATAAGCATTGGATTTCAAAACAGGGAAAAAAACTGAATTCGGCTGAAGTTTCTGCAGGAAATCAAGATTCTGCAAAATCGCCTGCTTGGAAATATAGATGGTATTGAGGGTTTTGAGATCAGATTTAATTTTTTTCCTTAGTCGTGTAAGCATGATTCAAAAATAAGAAAATAGAAATAAAGGTAAGCACCAATTTTTGCTAAAAAAATTAATAATTTAGAGCTCCAACTCTTGCCATTTCCCCTCTGGAAGCGATCAAAGACAGTACTTATCAATACGAATTCTCTGCAAATCTAGTACCTTATAACCAAGGGCTTTGAAAATTCTCCTAATATGCCTTTTTTTTCATTCATTAAGCGTAATCTTCAAACATCAAAAATCTGATTTTTCAAGCTTTTTTGTCCTAAGAAGCTCTCATCACTCGGATATCCCTCTTAAAATCTTCTCTTTAAAGCTCCAGTCAAAGGGATGATTAAGCTGGACCAGATAGGTCTTCTCAATTTCCTTACTTGGATGCTCAAACTGATGTACAAGCTCAGGAGTATTTGTAAGAAGCATCAAACCACGACTTTCCTTATCTAATCTCCCAATATAATAATATTTTTTTAAAAAATCAGAAGGTAAAAGCTCATAAAAAGTTGGATTATAAGGATCTGATTTAGAACAGGTATACCCTTTTGGTTTATTAAACGCTAAAAGAGAAATATTCGTTGATTGCTCTCACTGAAAATCAAGAGTTTCTGAAAAGGAAGATAGTACCTCAAGAGTATCTCCATTTTGAAGATCTGCCTTATAATTCTCTACCTTTTCTCCATTGACAAAAATTTTTCATTCATCAATTAATGAAGCAATCACTCTTCTCGAGATTCCATGATGGGTTTGAAGATAAGTCCTTAAGAGCATTATTTTTTCGTAACTAAAAAGAGCATCTTTTACAATGCCCTTTATAGTATCTTGCGATCAAGTTGCAAGAAAATTATTCAGCAACAACTTCAACTGGTTGTTCTACTACAACTGGTTGAACAACTACCTCATCTCCAGTAGCAACTTCTCCTGTTTGAGCTTCATCAATAGGAAGGATTTCTGGTTGAACAACTACCTCATCTCCAGTAATAACTTCTGGTTCTGCAGGAGTATCGTTACATCCAGCAAGTACAAGTACTGATCCAGCCATCAAAGCTACTGCCAACATTTTCTTTGTCATCTTTACCATTCATAATGAAATAAAAAATATGAACGACATATTATATAAGAAAATGAGAGAGAAATGCAAGAGTTTTATCAAAAAATTTTGACTTGCAAATAAAGGATCTTTTCCTTACCTTATTTACATTGACAATCACTTCTTATTCTATATGTTCCATTAATATGCTTTCACTCTATATTCATATCCCCTTCTGCCAATCTAAATGTAACTACTGTGCATTTTCCTCTTTTGCTCTAACAGAAAAATCAGATCATGTTGAACAATATCTTTTTGCCCTAAAAGAAGAAATCAAGCATTACAGCCAATACTTTCATCACGAAGGAATAAAAACTCTTTACTTCTGAGGGGGAACACCAAATCTCCTTGGAGCAGATCAGCTTTCTGAAATCATTTTCACGCTAGAGCAACACTTTGACTGTTCTAACCTTGCAGAACTAAGTTTTGAGTTTAATCCTTATCCTGAAGAAGAAATTTACACAATCGTAAAAGAACTTCAAAAAACTTTCTGAAAAAAATATCCAAGGATCAGATTCTCCTTTGGGATCCAAAGTTTTGATAATGAAGTACTCCAATTAGCAGGAAGACACACACGTTTTCTAGGACTTGTAGATTTCCTCCGCAATCTCCAGCCTCTCAAGCAAGATAATACGGTCTTTAATTTTGATTTTATTGCTTTTGGAAAATGGAATCAGAGCAAGAAAGGAAATCCCTACCTATGGACTCCTTCAGCTTTACAATTTTTTACCGATTTTGTAAACTCACAATTTGCCGATAGTTTTTCGCTTTATACTTTGGAGCTTTTTGAAAATCAAGCTCGAAAAAGAAAAAAAACTGATTCACTCATCTCAGGGGCATACTTTGGAACTGATGAACAAATATATGAGGAATTTAGCCTCTTAAAAGATATTCTTTTAGATGCATGATATCATAGGTATGAACTATCAAATTTCTCCCTCTCTGGAAAATCTAGTATCCATAATAGAACTTACTGGGAAATGGAGAACTATCTCGGTTTAGGACTCAATGCCTCTTCATTTTTGAATAAAAAAGAGCTTAATTCAGAATTCTTTTCTTCTCTAGGAATTCCAACACCAGAAGCAGGTCTAAGATTCAAAAATACCAATAGTCTTAAAAACTACTGCAACAAGCAATTTCTTGATCCAACAGCATTTGAACCTCTCAATGAAAAGGATTATTTGATAGAAGAATTTTTTCTGGGATTAAGAACTGATAAAGGAATAGATCAACTCTCAAAATTTAAACAACTCCTCATACCTCATTACGAGAAAAAATTGCAAATTTATGAAAATGAAGGTTTAATCACCATTAACTGAGAAAAACTCAAACTAACAGACGCAGGAATGGATGTATTCAATGCAATTGTAACAGAGATTATGAAAGAAATTTAGCTCATTAAAGATAATACTGAGCATTTTTTACCTTACCAAGATTCATACGATCCATAACTTCTCCAGCTTTTCATCGGAGTATTTTTTCTGCATCTGAATCATAAACACCAATATATCCATCCTCTTTACTTCACAAATAAGAATACTGTTGTTTTCCAACCTCTTGAGCAGAACAAATTTGAATACGAGCCAAGCTTTCAGAATCGAGATCTTTCACTGTTAATAACCCCTTATCTAAAACAATATGATCTTGTGGCCTACCTTTCTTATCATCAGATTTATAATAAAGAAAAAATGTCCCTTTTTTAAGGAAATAATTAATAATTCCAACAATCGCCTTATCAATTTCATTACTATTTTTTGCCGTTCTTTCATCAAAACCTGAAATATCAATATCTTCTCCATCTCAAAAATTAATTTTCGAAAATTTTTTATTTTTCCCATAAGCCCACTCTGCCATTTCTTTCAAACTTTCTTCTACAATTTTTCTCACTTCTCATAGAGAAAGATTAAAAGTCAGATTACTTTGAGTATTTACCCTTCTTTCTATATTTCTGATATTAAAATTAGCCAACCCTTTCCCATTATTGATATCATCAAATTGAAGTTCTATTGGCTTTTCTCCTATTTCCTTTCACTGATTATCATAAATTCCAACTACAATATTAAATTTAAAATCTTTATATCCTCCGTTAACACCCCTCGCCTTTCCCCCAGAAAATTGTTTGAAAAAAGCAGAATACATATCCCGATTCTCAGTATCCTTTACATCATCTCTATAAGAACCATTCATTTTTTCTTTCCACTGATCAAATCCAATAAAACTTGGATTCGCCTTTTCTCTTTTACTAACATCTGCATCTGTAAGCCCCTTAAGCATAGTAATAAATTCTCAAACCTGTTTTTTTTCATTTAACACCCCTTTATTATCAATTTGTATCGTTTTTATAGCCAATGTTTGTCCTTTTTTTACATATTTTTCAGGATGCTGAGAAAAACTTGAAGTTAATGCCTTAATCCAATCCCCACTCAGTTTTTTAATTTCTTCAAAATGATCTCAATTTACATCCTGCATAGAAACACGAAAACCCGTGATATCATTAATTTTTTTTCCTTCAATAATTTTTTCTACGCAAGAAGAGAGGCTCTTATTTCTTGAGGTAAATTCAAAGGGAAGTTTATCTTTTCTATCATATTGATTATGAGTTTCTACAAGTCACTTGAGAAGTCATCACCCCACTTTTTTAATTTGATTTGTTGTCATATCCCACTCAAAAAGCGGAGAAATTTCTGATCAGTATCCACTTTGAATTCTTTCATTTCCAACCAGATAATCTAATTCATCAATATGGAGCTGAGAGTTCGTTAAAGCTCGTAAAATATCTGCATACTGTGTAGTTTTTTTTGCTCGTTCTTTATTTCAGATTTCATCCCTTTTCCCATAAGGATTATGCTTTTCTTTAGAAGCAAGATAAAGAAGGACTCTAAGATATTTCTCCATATCTTTCTTCTTATTTGACTGAATAAAAGGAAAATCTCTATCATGAAAAACTTGTCCTAAATTTTTCCCCCACTCAGTCCAAACTTTATTTGCATTACAAAAAAGAACATAAAAATACTCTGAACAAAGATCCGAGAACTCAATAAACTCTTTTCCATTCTCTTTTTTTCTTACAAAAGCCTTATCTCAAAATTTCTCATTCATAAGTTTCGCTATCTGAGAACGGATATTAAATTCCATTCTTTCTTGTTTATTCTTACTCTTATGGAGAGATTGATACTGAGAAATATAGTCATAATAGTTTTTATTTTTAATGAGATATGCCACATTTTTATGAAAATACTTGTTAAGAAAGTTTTTTACCCCATTGATATAACCTTTCTTTACTTCATGCTCGTCAACCGTCCTTTCTATTAAATCAATAATCTCTCCTTCAAATAATGATCTCGTTTTCCCTATTGTATCTTCCTTAATATTAGCAAGATTAATAGTATGTTTATTATTTTCATCTTTTTCCAATCCTCTAAGTTCAAAATCTTTGGTAAAAGAAAGTCCTCTACATACAAAATCTGAATCTCAAAAATGATCTCGCAAAAGACATTCTGTAAGTTTTCTTTTTATATCCCTCTCCATTTTTGTATACTTTTTCTTAATTTTTTCTGAATGAAAAGAATTTATATCAATATTTACCATCTTTTATCACAAGAGAATAAAAAAATATGACTAAGTATAGTCACTTAAATAAAAAATGTCAAGATTTAGTAATGATACTTTTTCCCAGACCATAAAGTAGTTACTCTGTAGAGCTGCTCAACCAAAGTCAATTTTGCCAATCCATGAGGCAAAGTAATTGCTCAAAAAGAAAGCATTTTCAAGGATGGAAATCCAGTTTTTAGCTTCTTATCATCAACTCCATAGGGACCTCCAATAATAAAAACGCTCTCTTTTCCCTGAAGGACTTGAGAAAAAGCGATCGTATCCAATTGTTCTCCTTCCTTAATCAAGAGAAACTTCTGATGATGAGAATATTTCTTATGAAGTTGATCAATAAGTTTATCTGTTTCTTTTTCAATTACCAAAAACTGATTCTCATCTCTGAAAGGCTTGAGATCATCAATGATAAGCTGTTTTCACAATCTTTTCCTATATTCTTGGAGAGCTGTCGAGAAATGCTTATCTGAATCTGAAATAGCGAGAATTGTAAACATAAAAAATAGAAAAAAATCTGAATTTAATGATCTTTTCAAGTGGCCATATCATCATAAGCTCTTTTTACTTGTATAAGTTTATCAAACACCTTTGATGCTACTTCTTTTGATCAATTAGTTCACTCCTCACATTCACTTTGCAAGACTGCTTGTACACTATCAAATGCTTCAGTAGGAGTTCCAGAAAATTCATAGTTATCAGATCAAGGACCATCAATCTCTGCTATACAAAGACCATCTTTCTTAACGACTTTTAAATCATATCTTTTTTTCTCATAGTCTCACTCTCCTACAGAACGAATAAAATAAAAATCCGTTGAAACAGATTTTTTATCAAAAGAAATCTGTATAGTACTTCTATCTCTTTCACATCACGTAAAAGCTCAAGCAAGTAGAGCAAGAGTTGCCAATTTTAATGATTGTGTTCTTCCTATCATCTTACAGGAATCAAGGAAATGAGAAATTTTTTCTTTAAAATGTAATGAAGACATTATTCTAATCCAGTAATCTAAAAGCCGAGAAAAACATCTACTAATTCCAGCACACAGTATATATTTTTACACTAAAATGTCAATAGATATTAAAAAATAAGCTTATACTATCTAATACAAAATATACTTATCATCTAAATCCTCATAATAACTTTTTATCTTAAAAATATCTCATTTCATCACCCCTTCAGCCTCCAGAATATCCAAAAATCCTTTACTCTGCATTTGCTGCCAAAAGTATTGTTCAGCCTGATCATTTCATCGAGGGATAGTAAAGACCATCTTACAGATCTCACGATTCTGAACAAGCCATACTTTTGCAAATCTGCTTTCTAGAGCTTCAATATAACCTTGCTCTATGAGTTGAGACTTCTCTGTTTCAGTGATCTCGGTCACGATCGCAGTCTCCTCTTCATCATATTCTTCATAATAAGAAGCTTCATCAAAAACCACTTCAGGATGATAGCCATTATCTTCTGATTTTTGAAGCAGTTCAGCAAATTTTCTAAGTAGCTCGCCTACTCCATAATACGTTCCTGCTGAAGTGACAAAAGTATTTGCCTCCAAAAGCCCTTCTTCTATCTTTGCAAGTCCCTTTTCTCTAAAGAAAGTCTGCAATTCTGCATACAGGGTGCTTTTATATTCTCTGAGGATTTCTTCATCATTGAGAAGATCTCGTTTATTGAGGATAAGCACGACCTTCTTGCTGAGCAAGACTTCATCATTTTTCTCTGCTTCAAACAACAAATACCCAGCTTCCTCTCTAAAGACAAAATTCAGATTTCATCCTTCTCCAAATTTCTCCTGGACATAGGTCATAATCTCATCAAAGAGCCCAACCGTTTCCTTGATTCAGCTTTCAAATCTCGAAAGATCAGCTACAAAAGCAAAAACTCTCGCCTTTAGTACATGCCTCAAGAAAGCATTTCCTAATCCTCTTCCGTCTGAAGCACCTTCAATCAACCCAGGAATATCAATCACATTAAACCTAAAATCTCAAACAGAAACCGATCCAAGATTTGGAACTAAGGTCGTAAACGGATAATCAGCTACCTTTGCTTTCACATCAGCCATACAGTTGATCAAAGAAGATTTCCCAACACTCGGAGACCCAATCAATCCAACATCTGCAAGCAGCTGAAGCTCCAGGATCACTTCCTTTTTCTGCCCTGGCTCTCAAAGAAGATAATAATTTGGATATTGCATAATCGCATCTTTAAAATGGATATTTCCAAATCCTCACTCTCCTCCTTTGAGAATCTCGATCCTTTGTCCATCATGTTCAAGCTGAGCGAGAAGTTTTCAGCTTTCAGCATCTTTTACCATTGTTCCAACCGGCATCACGAGTTCTAAATCTTCTCCATGCGCTCCATATTGGTCTTTAGTCCTTCATGGTTCACCTGGTTTCGCTTTAAAGTTTTTTTTGTATTTATAATCAATCAAAGTATTTTCATCTTTAGAAGCAACAAAAAACACCGATCCACCATCGCCTCCATCACCTCCAGACGGTCCTCCAAAGGGAATTCAGCTTTCTCTTCTTCCACTTGCGATTCCATCTCCTCCTTTTCCAGAGGCAACCGTTATTCTTACTTCATCATAAAATTGCATCTTCTTTTTCTAGCTTGAGTAAAAAATAAAGAAACCTGAATTAAGGTAAAGATTGGACTACTGAATGCAAGGAAAAGTCACAAGAACACCAAAACTTTTTTCTTCTAAGTACATCTTACACATAATAGTTTCTCAGAAAAATCAACAAAAAATACTCAGAATACAAAAATATTTCACTAAAAAACGAAAAAGCATAAAATATTTAGCAAAGATTCTACCCAAAAACTAAAAGGAACAAAAAAAAACAGCAAATTTTTTGATCAACATCATCAAAAAAAAACAAAATTTCTCTTGCAACCCTTAAAACAAATCCTATAGTGAAGCTGATTTTTTATTTTCAACCTTTAAGAACAATGAAAAAACGATTGATGAGCCTCATTCTAGGAGGATTTTGCCGATTTCAGATCAGTTTAGCATCTTCTGGAACAGGAGTATCCCTTAACAACACATTACCAGCAGAAATTACTCCGAATGCTCAACAGCAAGATTCTGGGCTTCAACTACCGCTAAACGATGATGACTACCAAAGCGAATCAGCATTTTTTTACTGAAACAAAAGCCACTGCGAAATCAACGGGAAAACAGTACCTTGCGAAGAACTCTTAGAAAACGCTTTTGAACTCAGCAACAAATTCCTCAATTCAGAAGCTTTTCAGAAAAATTCTGAGACCTGGATTCCTCAGCTCATCCATTTCTGAATCATCATTGCAATCATCGGAGCTTTCTTGGGAATGATTGGATTTACATTTTGGCTTCGAATGCTCATTGACGCTATCAAATATGAAAAAGAACATAAAACTATGTGGATTCTGATTATTGTTTTCTTTTCTTGTCTTGGAGCGTTAGTTTATCTCCTTGCTGCAAAAGTTGGAAGGAAAAAAGAAGAAAATCCTGAATCAAAATCGATCAGTGAACAGCCTTAGAAATCTCAAGTAATAAAAAACTCAAAGCTCATCCCGTAGTACAGGGAAAAACTTTCTATAAAAAGTTTTTTTATATCAATGATCATGGAAATGCAAACAATTATTATTTGTAGTTATGACGAGCAACTCCTTCCAGAAAAAAAAACTCCAGAAGCAATGTGTCGAGATATTAGGACAGCAGAAGATTTCACTCTCAAACCCTGAGAAGTAAAACTCATCAAAAGCGGAATCAAAAGCTTTATTCCTCTCGGACGATGCTGTAAAATGTATGCTAGAAGCTCACTTCCTCTCAAAAATGGACTGATGCTAGCAAACAATACAGGACTGATCGATTCTGATTACAGAGGAGAATACCTGATGCAGATGTACAATTTCACATCTGAAACCATCCATATTGAAAAATACACTAGACTCTGCCAACTTGAATTCTGCCCTCATCATCGAGGAAACAACAATTTTGGAAGCGAGGAAATTCCTACGATTGAAACCAAAGTGGATACAGAACTCTTTGAACATTTTGCCGAAACCTTTCCAAGTAAAAGAGGTGCTGGTGGCATCGGCTCTACCGGAAAACTTTAATCATAACGAGAGGAAATGCAAAAGCTGATCTTTGAGGGCGAGAGTGAAAGAATCGATACTTGGCTAACCAAGCAGTTTTCTTATTCTAGAAATTTTTTTCATCACATTCTAGAGAGAAAGGGCGTACTTGTGAATGAAAAAGTAGCCAAAAAATCACTAAAACTCAAATCCTGAGATCAGATTTTAATTGATGAGCTAGAAAGATACCTTTCTCCTATTATTCTCGAGGAAGCACCAAAACTTGATATTCCTATCTTGAAAGAAACTACAGATTATCTCATCATCAATAAACCCAAAGGCGTGCTCTCTCACCCCAATAGTATTTGGGATATTGCGAAACCTAGCGTAGTCTGATTTCTCTATCATCATTACAAAAACCTCCCAAGCATTTGAAATTTTATCAGAGCCTGACTCCTCCACAGACTGGACAAAGACACTGATGGACTCATGATTATTGCAAAATCTGAAAAAGGACTAGAACACTTCAAGGCGCTCTTCAAAGCAAAATCTGAATCAGAAGAATTGGAAGAAAAAAAAGCAGTTCCTCTCAAAAAATGGTATCATGCCATCTGTGAAATCACTCCACAAGGAGAAAAATTTTTGGCAGAAATAACTGACAAACTTCCTTTCATCATTAGTGAAGAGGTTAAAGCAAAAGTACCGAACTGCACTCCTAAACGAGGGATCACTCAAATTGAAAAAATAAAAAAAACTGAAGACTGAAAAGTCGAACTTTTCCTTCAGATTTTTACAGGTAGAACTCACCAAATCAGAGTTCATCTAAGCAATCATGGCCTCCCTATCCTAGGAGATTATCTCTATGGAAAAGAAGCCGAAGTGCCTGTTCAGCTCACAGCTTATCAACTGGAATTCAAAGATCCAGCAGGAGAACTCGTCACTATTTCCATTCTCTAGATAAAGAGAAGATAGACTCCAAAGGTAGCAATCACAGCAAGACTCCTAAAAAAAGCCTCAAAAAAACTAATTCTATGATATTTTTTGATCATTTTCAAGAAGATGGCTTCCTTTTCAGCAGGAATAACTTTATTTCATAGCAAGCTCTCTACTTTATGAACATTATCTAGGATTAAAAAAGAACTCTGAATATAGTCACTATTTCCCTTGGTAAATATACTCTTCATCAGGGCAATATTCGGATTTCATCCCAGTGCCTTAAGATCAAGCTGCTTTAAATGCTGCGTCCTCGCAAGGAGATAAATCATCTCATCTACAGCAATCACTAATGATTTTTGAAGTCAGAATTTTTTCTTTTTATACATGCAATGCAGAGGGATAATGATCACAAAAACTACAATATAGCCGACGATAAGCCGGAAAACAAGCGTCGCCCGAACTTGAGAGAATCCTGTAAAAAACTGAAATTGACTAATAAGCCATCCTATCGCTTGAGAACAGTGCTCAAATAGGTTTTGCATTATTTCCATGAAGATAAGAATAAAGTTAAAGATAAACTCAGAAGTTTTTCATTTCTTTGGTCGCAAGCTTCATTATACTCCCTTTTCAAAAGGAATACGTCCTCTATAAATACTACAAAGCTATGAGATCAACTTCTTTTTACCAAAGAAGATGCTGAGGTCTAAAGACGAATATAATCTTTCCCTCTTTTTCTGCAAGAGGAAGTGAATTTCTCCAAAATATCGGAATTTTCTGATTGATCATCCGCTTTTTCAATTGCTTCCCCTGAAAACGATCTCCCTCTTTAGAAAACCTCAACTTAGCACCGATCAACGCTTCTCAAATCTCAAGCTGAAAATTTCAAAAAGTCTGAATTCATGCAAAGCGAAGCTCTTTTTCGAGTTGTAGTTCTTTTTCTCGGAAACGTTTTTTCCCATGAATGATAAAAATCTGCCCATGCGAGAGAAAAATCGTCCAATCTCCAAGCTCACGAAACCCATCTTCTCCAGCTCCTAACCACTGTTGGAGGGAAAGTAGTTCTCATTTAATCAGTGGAATCTTGAGCTGAGTAAATAACTCTCCTAATACGGAAAGCTCTGTCCTTGTTCATAGAGGAGCTCTTCGTTCATAGGCAAATTGAGCATTTCGATAAGGGTTCTTTCTGATCGGAACAAGCCACAGAGCAATATCAGATTTTTTTATTTCTTGATATACGAGTTTCCAGCTCTCAAAAAAGCTAAGTTCTCCACTTGCATTCTTAGCACTCAATGCACTGAGAGGAAAGAGAAATTCATTTCTAATCTTATTTCTCAGGCTCGTAGTCGTATCAAAATTCGTCTGATCCTGAACAAACGGAATCTCCAGCGCCTGACATTCTGCTTCAATCTTCTGTTTACTCAAAGAGAGTAAAGGCCTCAAAAGCTGAATCTCACCCAAAAGATAATGTGAATCTACCAGTTGCATATTGAGAAATCCTGGCAATCCACAGCCACGAACAAGGTTCATAAGCGAAGTTTCAATCCTATCAGTCAGATTATGCCCAAGAGCAAGCTGATCAATCTGATGCTCTCTACAAAACTGCTCAAAACGTCCATATCTCCAGCTTCTCAATGCCTCTTCAGAAGCAGATCAAGAGTTTTCTCTTTTGAAACAAACGAAATTCCACTCTTTGAAAAAAGAACGAAGGAAACGCTCCTCTTCATCACTCTCTTTTCTCATCTGATGATTGCAATGCAAGAAAAAAAGCTGATCTGGATTCCATTTTTGCTCCTCCCAAAAAGTCGCTATGAGAAAGGCGAGGAACATACTATCACTCCCACCAGACAGCCCAAGCGCTACTTTTTTTTCACTCAGAAAACAGCTCGCTAAAGCTCAAAAAAGCTCTGGACATCTGATCTTGAGATCTGGAAGAGGTTGAAAGTGAGTGAGCATAGGCTATCAAAAGTAAAATACTAATTTTTCTAATGATATATTATTTACTTTCCAATGCAAATCTTTCTTTTTGATTCATAAGCATTTTTCAGCTATAAAAGTCTAATTTTCTTTTGCTTTTCAAGTATTTTTGTATATACTATAGATATACATTTATTTCTCGGTTTCTTGAGATGAAAACGATTGCATATAACGCAGAAAAAAGGAAACTCCTCATAAAAGAAAGAGGAATTGACCTACTGGAAATCATCTATATCATAGAAACCAAAAATTATATCGGAATTCTTGAACACTCCACGAGAAAACATCAAAAAATTTTCATCATCCAACTCAATGGCTATATCTGCTGTGTTCCTTTCGTAGAAGATGATGAAAAAATCTTTCTCAAAACTGCACGATACGACAGAAAATATAATAAACAATTTAATCCTTAACCGACAGCACAATGACAAAAAAAGACTTTCTTCCTACTTACGATGCAGAAGAACTCGAACTCATGAGAGAACTTGCACAAGGAGAGCGAACACCTATAAAAGATTTAAACTCAGAAAAAAAGAGATATGCTCGCTATGCCAAAAATACAATCGAAAAAGCAAACAAGAGAAAAGCAATCAGCATTAGAATCTTTGAAGAGGACCTCATCAAAATTAAGGCGAAAGCTCAAGATTTAGGAATCCCCTATCAGACCTATATCAGTTCTGAACTACGCAAACTCGTAGCATAGCCACCATTTTCTTCATACCAAAAAACTGATCAACACTCAAAATACAGAACGGTTTTCATTTCTCTGAGAAACAATCAGCCACAAAAAAAACTCCCACATCATCGTGAGAGTCTTTTCTAAATATAGCAGTAACACAAGAAATTACCTAACCACTACATATCTAAGATCATCTGGTGTAGTGACAATACAATCTTTTCACCATGCGTCAGCAGCAGTAGCTGAAGCTCCTTTTTTAACTGTTTTACATGGTGTAATGTCTTTAACATCATTATTTGCAGTAAGCCCCTCTACCATTGCCTTCGTTGCATTAGCTTTATCATACGTTTCAGCTACTGAAGCAAGAACAAAAGCCTGTTTTTCTTGTCCATTCTTCTTAATAAGAAGATATCCAAAATCACCTTCTGTAAGAGATTGTGATCCAAGTTTAAAAGTACTATTCTTTTTAGGATCTAGAGGCATTGCTTTAAGATATTCTCTTTCAGTAACTAACGCTCCTGATAAAGAAGAAACTTTACTAGCTGTTGCTTCTGGATATTTTCCTGTTGCCCCAGCATACATCTCAAGAGCCATAGAAACATCTCTAAGTGCTGTCTCTCTCGCAGTGTCTCTAGCTGCTGCCTGCACACCTTGAAGTCTAGGTAAGATAGCTGCCGCGAGGATACCGATGATCACTACTACGATAAGCATTTCCACCAAGGTAAAACCTTTTCTTAAGTTTTTCATTGAATGAATGAATAAAGAATAAAAAGAAACAAATAAATTGTTCGCTTGAACATTTAGCTATATTTTCTTGCTTTTCAAGTGAAAGCGTGCTTTTGAAGCCGACTTTTGATTGACATTCTGATTTATCACCTTTTGCATAATAGTTCTTTTATACTTTTTTTATGTTTTTATCTTGTCATTTAGATAATTTAATGTCTAAATTAAAATAGCAGCTCAGTTAAATATATCACTATTTAAAAAGGAGATTTGCAAAATTCATATCTATTAATCCAAAAGCTTTATCTACAAGAATAGAAGACTGACCCGCAGCTTCTCTTTCTGCTTTACTGATCCCTTTACACCAGGTACCGTCTGAACCACGATCGAGATTACATCGCCAAGTAAAGAGATTATCAAAAGAAACCATTGAGAGATATTCATCAGTCCATTTTGATCCAAGCGTTTTTTGAATAGTAGAGAGCCTTTCCTGTGTCGGTTGTTTAAACGTATTAAAAGAAACAAATTTTCCATGGATATAGAGCTTATTTTTGATAGATTCCATTCCTCCTACTCCTACACCAAGTAACAATCAATTAATAATAAAGTTTCATTTGAGATAGTCAGCTTTAACACACTTATTATCAGCACAATCTGTCGTATATCAAAAAGAATCAAAAGTCTGAAGATCTCCAGTATCGGTTGAAGACGGCAGAAAAAGATTTCCCTTATCAATAAAGAGCGTAATTGGTTCAGAGATTTCAGTCTGATTAGGCTTTAAATAAAGGTTTGCATTCTGAATAACAACCGTTTTCCCTGCTAATGAACGAACATCTCCCATAAAAGGCGTGGTTACATAATCTCCTCCTTTGATACAAATAACTTTGCTAGAAAGATCTTGTGGTGTGGTTTGCCATTTACCCCTACAAAGACGTTCAGCATTCTTTCTAGCAAGATTAATAACCTGTGAAATCGTTTCATCAGTCCTTACCAATAACGTAGAATCCTTCGTATTTCCTTCAAAATATTTCTTCTCTTCATTATTAAAATCCTGAGTAAGTCCCACAATTCCTTTAATTCCAAGATTAAAAAGCGTAGTTTTAGCACTTCAAGGATTAATATCCAAGAAATCATTAACCTCTTTCCAACTAGGGAACCCTGGAATAGGATTGGTCGTAGAATATCAGATTTCTTGCCCATCATAATTGAATATTGAACTCATACACATACCACTATTCAAAAGCTGATTTAATCCAACATGAAATTGATCAACCTTAGTTGAATCTCACAATGCTTCTTTTTTAATTTTAGCACCAACAAATCCGATATGCCCATGATCATCATAGATATATCAGAAAGGATAAGAATTATTAAGCCTCTGAAAGTTACACTTTAGCCCATCAGATTTCATCTTATTAGCACTTGGATCATAAGCCACCCCAGCATTGAGATAAAACTCTTGTCCCTTATAGATATGCTTAATCGCACCATAAATTCCATAAGAATCCTTATCACAACTCGTATACCACCCTCCTTGCAATACTAAGCTACTATCATATGTTCCAGGACTAAATCTCTGGAGAGCTACTTTTGATTCTTGATCAAGAGGCCACAACCTCTCTCACCTCTGTGAATTATAATAGAAACCTCTAACTTGATTTTCACAACGTTTTACGACAATATTTCAAGATTTATCTCTTGTTTTTATAACAACAGGAATTTTTAGTTTTTTTACAGGAAGCCAGAAAAATCCTCCTCAAAAATCATTACCTGCGACATTAAAATGCACTGCAGAAAAATATTCATCAAGATACTTTCCACCGAGCTCAAAGTTAATTCAATTTCCCTGTTGAGAAGTCTGATTTTTAGCATTTTTTCTAGAAGAAGCCTGAAGAGATAGATCCTCTTTTAGAGGAAACGTTGGCTGTCTAACAGATGGACTTCAAACTGCATTAGCAATTACACTGGGAGCTGGTAAACTACTTGCTCACTGTAAAGTAGCCCCTTTATTGTAGCTTGCAATTTTCCCATCTTTAAACTCAAAATATTTTTTTGGAGATGTTGTTATACCTCCACTTTGGGCTGAAACGATAAAAGAAATTCCTCATCCTACGGAGAGAATTGCTCCTATACCTACAAGAGTAAGACCTAAAATTTTGTGTTTTGTTTTTAGCATCTTTGTTAAATAAAAAGTAAAAATAGATTGCTAATATCTCTATACCCACTCAAGGAAAATAAAAAAATCCTTACTCTATTATAACGACTCTACCAAGAAAAAAGAAATTCCTAATCCAATATGACAAGAATACACTTGCGATAATTTATTTTTATGATATAATAAAAAAAATCTGAACATTTCTGAACAGATTTCCTTTGCTACTGATGAAAACAAAATTTTTCCCACTCACATTTCATAATCTCCATCTCAATCATATCATGATACTTTCCATAGAAATACCGATGCTCCTTTCTTCTTCCAATTTCCTTAAATCCCACCTTCTGATAAACCTTCCCAGCTCTTTCATTGTAAGCAACAAGATTTAGATAGACCTTATGCAACCCTAAAATTTCAAATGCATATTTCAAAATAAGCTGAATACTTTCTGTTCCATAACCTTGAGATCGGTAGTCTTTATTGAAAATCACAATCCCCAGTTCAGCATTTCTGTTTTTTTGATTGATCTGGAATGAAATATTTCCAATATTTTTCTCTCATTCTACACAAATTGCGAAGATCCTCATATTTGGATCTTTTGTCACTATATCATAATACTCCTGTTCAGCTTCCTTAGAAAGCAAACAACCTCCTATACTTAGAAACTGCTGAACTTCCAAATCATTCATATGGCGGTACCAAAGCAAACTATCCTCTCTTTCAAGAAGAGCCAAAGCGACCTTCTCGCCTTCCAAAATTTTCACTCTTTCAGTCATAATGTTCAAACTTAAAGAGATAAAAAACAGATTTTATTCCTTTTTCGTAATCTCCAACGCTAAAGAACGAAGCAGATCATCATCAATTTCACTCGGAGCATTGAGCATCAAATCACGATATTTCTGATTTTTAGGGAAAATAATTACTTCACGGATATTCTCCATCTTCTGCAAAAGCATTACGATCCTATCAAATCCGAATGCACAACCTCCATGAGGTGGAACCCCATACTGAAAACATTTCAAAAGATGTCCAAATCTGATCTGAATCTGCTCCTCAGAAAGTCCAAGCAAAGCAAAAATCGCATGCTGAAGTTCTGAGTCATGAATTCTGATACTTCCACCTCCAAGTTCGTAACCATTCAGCACCATATCATAAGAATCAGATTTCACTTCTAAGAGGCGAGCTCTCTCTTCTTCAGTCATCGTTCCTCCTTCAGAAAGCTTTTTCCCAAGCTCTTTTACGAAAGGAATATCAGTCTTGGTAGGAGTTGTGAACGGATGGTGGGTTGCACCGAGTTCTCCATCATCACCTTCTTCAAAAAGTGGCATATCTACCACAAAACAGAAGGCAAGTTCTTCCTCTTTCCCTTTGGTAAGCTCAAGCTCTTTGATCACTTCGTTTCTGAGCATTCCCATATAATTACAAGCATTAAGCCAAGTATCTGCTTGGAAAAAAATCGTTTCTCCCTCTTGGATTCCTGTCAAAGTTTTAAGCTCTTCTAAAGCAGACTCTGAGAAGAATTTTGCGATACTTCCCTTTATTCCTTCGCTTTTGGTAAAGCAGAGCCAAGGAAGTGCTTTTGACCCCTTATTCTTGATAAAGCTTTCATATTTTTTCTCAAGCTCTGATCTTCCCATTTCTTTTGGAACGATCATTCCCTTGATACATGCTGAATTTTGAAAAAGAGAAAATTCTGATTTCTTTGCCCAATCAGTGAGTTCTAAAAGTTTCACATTCTCTACCCTCAGTTCTGGCTTATCAATTCCGTAAGTATCCATTGCTTCCTTCCAAGTCAAAACAGGGAAAGGATCAGCTTTTATAGGTCTGTTTGGATAATACTTCTTGGCAAGCAGCCTACAATACTCCTCCATTAGCTCCAAAATATCCTGCTGCTCAACGAACGAAAGCTCAAAGTCCACCTGTGTAAACTCTGGCTGACGATCTCCACGAGGATCCTCATCACGATAACACCTCGCCATCTGATAATACTTGTCAAACCCAGCTACCATCAGCATTTGCTTGTGTTGCTGTGGCGACTGAGGAAGCACAAAAAACTTCCCTGGTTCAAATCTCGCAGGAACCACAAATTCCCTTGATCCCTCAGGAGTATTCTTGATAAAGGTCGGAGTTTCCAAGTGCAAAAACCCCTTCTCATCAAAGAACTTCATCGTTTCCATATAGAGTTTGTGTCTCATAATCGTATTGTCCTTCATCGTTTTTCTCCTGAGGTCAAGATAACGATATTCAAGCCTCATATCCTCCCCTACTGCATTCTCATGATCTACAGAAAAAGGCAGCTCCTTACAGCTAGCAAGCACTTCAATCTTCGTTGGCTCAAGTTCAACTTCTCCAGTAATCATCTCCTTATTGATCATACTTTCAGGTCTCGCAATCACCTTTCCATGCACACGAAGCACATATTCAGACTTTATCTCTGGAAGTTCAAAATTCATCTTGGACGGATCACAAGTAATCTGCGTAATTCCATAGCGATCTCTGAGGTCAATAAAGGTCATTCCTCCAAGGTTTCTGGTCTTGTTCACCCAACCAGCAAGGATTACTTCATTTCCAAGCTGTGCTTTTGTGAGTTCTCAACAAGTGTGTGTACGATACATGAGTTATAATAGAAAGGATAAAAAATTCAAAAATCTGATTTTTCAGCCTAGTAGTAAAGAAAATTAAGAAATTTTCAAGAGAGAAATAAAGAAAACAACCTTTCTCCTATAAAAAACATTCAAGCACATAAAGCACTTTCCTCTATAAAACAAAAGCTAAATCCTCACTTTAGAATATTCCTATTTTCATAAAATGATTTTAATCAACAAGATTTAGCGAACTTCTTTTCTTGATTTACCAAACAAAATCTCTATGCTAAAAGCAGATTTTTACTCTCATAGTACTTTCCTTAGTGGCAAATCCTTTGATTGATGAAATTTTACAAAACACCGATATTGTAGACGTTATCGGAAGATACCTTCCCCTCAAGAGAGCAGGAAGTAATTTTTCTGGTTGTTGCCCTTTTCACAATGAAAAAACCCCTTCTCTCATGGTTTCTCCGACCAAACAAATCTTCAAATGTTTTGGCTGCGGGAAAGGGGGAAACGTGCTAACCTTTATCCAAGAGATCGAGAGAATTGATTTTCGAGATGCAGTCAAGGAACTTGCAAAACAGCAGCATATTGACCTAGAAAAATATGATACTTCTCTCAAAAAAATGACCGCAGAAAGTGATGAAAAAGGGAAGCTCAAGAGAATCCACAGCTTAGCTCAAAATTTCTTTAAAGAACAGCTAAAGAATAGTTCTGAAGCGATGAGTTATTTACAAAAAGACAGAAAGCTGACTCCTGAACTCATTCAGCTTTTTTGACTTGGTTATGCTCCAGATAAGCATTATGAACTCATTCAACTCTTGAGATCAAAAGGCTTTAGTGATGCAGATATTGTAGACGCTTCCCTCGCTAAAAAAAATCTTAATGGGGAGATTTATGCATTTTTTAGAAATAGAATTACCTTTCCGATTTTTGATACAATGAGCAATGTGATTGGATTCTCTGCCAGAGTACTCAACCCTGAAGATAAACCAAAATATCTCAACAGCGCAGAACACAAAGCCTTTGAAAAATCAAAAATCCTTTATGGACTTAATTTCGCAAAAACAGGAATCAGAGAACATGAAAAGCTGATTATTGTAGAGGGTCAGATGGATGTTTTAGGGCTTGCAAGGTTGGGATTACCGATTGGAATCGCCACTTCTGGAACCGCACTTTCCGAACATCACGTCAAAATCCTGAAAAGATACACCGAAAATATCTATCTCATGTTTGATAATGACGGTGCAGGCCAGCAAGCTACCCAAAGAGCACTCAAACTCTTTTATCAAGAGAATCTCTTTCCTAGAATCATCAAACTCCCAGAAGAAAATAAAGATATTGATGATCTGGCAAATACTCCAGAGGGAAAATCAGTTTTTGAAACCTGTTTATCTGAGGCAAAAGATGGTTTCCTCGCAATATACGATCATCTTCGTCTACATTCGGATATGAGCTCTCCAGTAGATAAGCAAAAACTCATAAATACGCTTTTTGACCTCATTCTTTCAGTAAATAGTTTGACGATTCAGGAGCATTATAAAGGTGTATTAGCAGAAAAACTTGGGTTTGCTTTTGAAATCCTTGATGCCCAGTTCAAAAGATACAAAAATACTGACTGAAGATTTCAGGTCATTCAGCAAACACACAAACAAGAGCAGCAACAGGAAAAATATCAATTGGAGAGAGAACTCCTCTTCGTTGCACTTTTCTATCAAAATCAAATCATGAACTATCTTGAGTCATACGAGGCAACGGAAAAGCTTCTCACTTTTGTACAACTTCTCGCTGAAGCAGATAAAGAAAGTCTACTCTCTAAAGCCCTGCATAACCAACTAGAAGAAGCTCAAATTCAAAAAATTTCTGAACTTACCCTTTGGCGAGACCAACAACTAGAAACGCTCAATGAAAAAGAAAAGAAATATCAGGTTATTTTGCAAACGCTTCTTCCTTATCTCCAAAAAATTCTCCAATTTACCCTAAAAAATCCTAAAACCCCAAATGAAATTAAAGCACAGCTCCTAGAAGCTAGGAAAAATCTCTAAAAAACTAACTAATAATTCCACTTCCAAGACAAACTTCTCCATCATAAAGCACAAAAACCTGACCTGGAGCAACGGCTCGTTGAGCTTCTGAGAAACGAATCAAAACTTCAGCTTTTTCTTTTTTAAGAAGGGCACAAGAAACCGGTGGATTTTGACGATAACGAATTTTTCCTGTCAAATCCTGTCCTACTTCTGCTTCCTCAGAGATCCAATGCCAATCTTTCACCAAGATTTCCTGGGTTTGTAATTCCTTAGCTTCTTTATCACAAACATAAACGATATTATTTTCAATATCAATACGGTAGACATAAGCCTTAAAATTCAATCCAAGACCTTGCTTTTGTCCAATTGTAAAAAAATAAGCCCCATCGTGAGTTCCAACGGTTTTGCCTTCAAGGGTTCTGATTTCCCCTTTTTTGATAGGAAATTTTTGGAGAAGAAATTGCTTAATCGGCACATTTCCAATAAAACAAAGCCCTTGAGAATCTTTACGACTAGCATTAGGAAGACCGATCTTTTCAGCAATCGCTCTCACCTCTGGCTTCGTAAGCTCTCAAAGAGGAAAAACTGAATGCTGAAGCTGAAATTGATTAAGTCCAGCGAGGAAATAAGATTGATCTTTATTATGATCAACTCCACGAACAAGATGATAGAAAAGCTCGCAATCCTCTTTACAAGATTCTTGAATTCTCGCATAATGCCCAGTTGCAATTTTATCAAACCCTTGCTCCAAAGCCCTCTGCAAAAAGACATCAAACTTGATAAGAGAATTACAAAGGACATCAGGATTTGGAGTAATTCCCTTCTGATAACCAGAAAAAATATAGTCAATAATTCTTTCTTGATATTCTTTTTGGAGGTCAAAAGAGCGGATTTCTATTCCCAAAAATTCCGCAACTTTGATCGCATCTATGGCATCATTATAGGTCGTACAGTTCCCCGTATCAGAAACATAATTTTTCATAAACCCAGCAACGACCTCATGCCCCTGCTCTTTCAAGAGATAAGCTGCAACTGCACTATCAACCCCACCTGAAAGCCCTACCAAAATCTTCATCTGCTTTTCACACCAAATAAACAGAATCTTTATAATTAAAAGCTCAAAGTTTACAATAAAAAAGAAATTCTGAAGCGTGATTTTCTTGAGAGTAAACTTTTTCTACAAGGGAAATAATTTCTTGATTTAGGAGATAGATTAACTATATTGAGAATGATTTTATTTATTAGACAAAAAAATATGCCAACCTTATCATGAACACAAACAGAAAAGAACCTCCTCAAAGCGTTCGCTGGAGAATCTCAGGCAAGAATGAGGTATGATTACTTTGCTAAACAAGCAAAAAAAGAAGGTTTAGAACAGATTTCTTGATTCTTCGAGGAAACTGCAGCAAATGAAAAAGAACATGCAAAAAGATTTTTCAAATTTCTTGAAGGAAATATGGTTGAGATCACAGCCACCTACCCTGCTGGAAAAATCTGAACGACACTTGAAAATCTCAAAGCCGCAGCTGATGGAGAAAATGAAGAACGAAGCGAACTGTATCCTCATTTTGCTGAAGTTGCATTAGCTGAAGGATTTCCTGAAATTGCTACAGTATTTACAATGATCGCAAAAGCTGAAGAAGCCCATGAAAAAAGATATAGAAAACTCTATGAAAATCTGGAATCATGAAAAGTTTTCCAGGTAGGAGAAAAACTTATCTGGAAATGTAGAAATTGTGGATATCTTCACGAAGGAAGTTCTGCTCCAGAAAGATGCCCTGCCTGTGATCATCCACAAGCTTACTTTGAAATTGCTTCTTTCAACTACTAAAAATAATTGTAAACAAGAAAAAGCCTGCAATAAGAATTCAGGCTTTTTTTAGAATATAAAAGATAATATTAATAGCTCTTCGCATAAATTACTCTTCTCGCACTAGGTTTTCCACTAATAGGATCAATTCAAGTTTCTTCAGGCATATCAAATGGAAGACATCTAATCGTCGCTTTGAGTTCTTCTTGCACTTTCATCGCTGTTTCCTTCGTTCCATCCCAATGAGCCAGCACGAAACCTTGTTCAACCTTTTCTTTAAGTTCCTCATAAGTATCCGCAGTAAAGGTATGCTCCAAAGTGAAAAGCTGATGTTTTGCGAGCATTTTTTCTTGAATTTCAAGAAGCAAAGCCTGAATTTCTTCTACGAGATTTTCAAGCTTCACGAGTTTCTTTTCCATCGTATCTCTCCTAAAAAGTTCTACCTGTCCTTGCTCCAAATCCCTTTTTCCAACAGCGATTCTGATTGGTACTCCTTTGAGTTCCCATTCATTGAATTTTCGTCATGGGGATTTCTGATCATCATCGTCAATCTTCACTTTGTAAGGGAGTTCGTAAGTTCAGAGGAAGTCAGACTTTATTTGTAATTTTGAAGTTTTGAGCTGATCCAAAGCAGGCTGCAAAGCCCCTAAAATCTGATCCAAATCTTCGTTCGTCTTGAAAATAGGGACTACCACGAGATGAAGCGGTGCAAGTGCAGGTGGCAAAACTAATCCGTGATCATCAGAATGTGCCATAATTAGTCCTCCCATCAGCCTTGTGCTTACTCCCCAAGAAGTCGCATACACATACTCCAGTTCATTATTTTTATTAGTGAACTTTACATCAAATGCCTTTGCAAAGTTTTGACCGAGGTTGTGGGAAGTCCCAGCCTGAAGTGCCTTAAAATCCTGCATCATAGGTTCAAAAGTATAGGTCTTAACCGCTCCTGCAAATTTTTCATGTTCAGGTTTTTCTCCTTTGTAATGATAAACTGCCATAAAATGAGAAACAAAATCTGAATACACTTCCATCATTTTTCTCGCTTCAATATCAGCTTCCTCAGCCGTAGCGTGTGCAGTATGCCCTTCTTGCCAAAGAAATTCCGCACTTCTAAGGAAAATCCTAGTTCTCATCTCCCATCTTACCACATTTGCCCATTGATTTACGAGCAGTGGCAAATCACGATGTGACTTGATCCAATTTCTATAACTATCTCGGATAATCGTTTCTGAAGTCGGTCTAACAATCAACTCTTCCTCCAATTTTGCATCAGGATCCACGACAATACCTTTCCCATTTTCGTCATTTTTGAGTCTATAATGAGTTACTACCGCACATTCTTTGGCAAATCCATCTACATGGTTCGCTTCTTTACTAAAAAAAGATTTTGGGATAAAAAGCGGGAAATAGGCATTCTGATGTCCAGTTGCCTTAAACATCGCATCAAGCACATCTCTAATATTTTCCCAGATCGCGTATCCATACGGTTTAATCACCATACACCCTCTCACAGAAGAATTTTCCGCAAGATCTGCATATTTTACTAAATCATTATATCGCTCAGAATAGTTCTCAGCTCTTGAAGTCAATTTCGTTGCCATGATAGTTTTATATACAAAAAAAATAAAAAATCAGATTTTCTCTTTCTAACTTCTTATTCTCGTGGGGACATGGAACGTATGAATTCACATACTTACAAAGCAGAATAAAAGACGGCTTACTTATAGAGTTTTAAGTCCACTTTTCAAGTAAGAATTAGAAATTAAGAAAAAACACTCCATAATAGAGTGTTTTTCAGTATCATTTGAAAATTGCTGAATCAAATTATTCTTCATCCATCTTCTTTACTTTTCCTGCTCTTTCTTCAATAATTTTCTTCTCAATCATTCCTGGAACTTTTTCATAGTTTGAGAATTCCATAGAGTATGCAGCCCTTCCCTGAGTATTTGATCTAAGATCAGTTGCATATCCAAACATTTCAGAAAGTGGAACTTTAGCCGCAATTGCAGTAGCATTTCCTCTTGGAGTTTGTCCGAGAATGATTCCTCTTCTAGAAGAAAGGTCTCCCATTACGGTTCCTACATATTCTTCTGGAGTTACAATTTCTACAGACATGATTGGTTCAAGGATTGCAGGAGATGCTTTTGAGAAAGCTTCTTTAAAAGCCTTATAAGTAGCAACTTTAAACGCAACTTCTGAAGAATCCACATCATGATAAGATCCAAAGAAAGGAACTACCTTAATATTGATAATAGGAAATCCTGCAAGGATACCTTGAGCCATAGTTTCTTTAGCTCCTTTATCAATAGCAGGGATAAACTCATTAGGGATAACTCCACCTTTAATTTCTGACACAAATTCATAGTTTTTCTCTTCAGGAAGTTTTTCTAGTCTAAGAACTACATGTCCATATTGACCTCTACCTCCAGATTGTTTCTTGAAGAGTCCTTCTCCTTCAGCCGTAGCAAAAATAGTTTCTCTATAAGCAACTTGAGGTTTACCAGTATTTACTTCTACCTTATGCTCTCTCTTGAGTCTATCAACGATCACATCAAGATGAAGTTCTCCCATACCTCCGATCACAGTTTGTCCACTTTCTTCATCAGAATGAGCAGTGAAAGAAGGATCTTCAGCCATAAGTTTTGAAAGAGCCAAACCAAGTTTTTCCTGATCTGCTTTTGATTTTGGTTCAATAGCAATATGGATCACTGGATCAGGGAATTCCATTTTTTCAAGAACGATAGGTTTTGCAGCATCACAAAGCGTATGTCCTGTTTGAGTTTCTTTAAGTCCGAGGAAAGCACAGATATTTCCAGCTGAAATTTCAGAAATTTCTTCTCTCTTGTTGGCGTGCATCAGAAGAAGTCTTCCTACTCTTTCTTTCTTTCCAGTAATAGAATTAAGCAAAGTATCTCCTGACTTGATAGTTCCTGAGTATACTCTCACGAAAGTTAACGTACCAACAAAAGGATCTGTCATGATCTTGAAAGCAATGGCAGAAACAGGATCAGTTACACTTGGTGTTCTTTTTACTTCTTCTGTTTCATTGTCTGGATTGTGACCAATGATTTCTTTTCTATCCAATGGGGAAGGTAAGAAATCTACTACTGCATTGAGTACAAGCTGTACTCCTTTATTTCCAAGTGCAGTTCCACAAAGCATAGGATAAAGCTGATTGCTAATAGTTCCTGTTCTAATTGCCTTTTTTATAAGATCAATACTGATTTCTTCTCCTCCTAGGAATTTTTCAGCAAGTTCATCATCAAACATAGATATTGCATCAATCATTTTTTCTCTCCATTCTTCAGCTTGTGCTTGCATATTTGCTGGGATTTCCCCTTCAACAACGTCTACTCCTTTTTCTCCTTCAAAATGGTAGGCTTTCATTGTGATAAGGTCAATAATTCCCTCAAAAGTATCAGCCTTTCCAATAGGAAGTTGAATAGGAACTACCTTGTCGCTCAGTCTTTTTTCTACTGATTCAAGAGACATAAAGAAGTCAGCCCCCATCTTATCCATCTTATTTGCGAATATGAGTCTAGGAACTCCATATTTATCAGCTTGTCTCCAAACCGTTTCTGTCTGAGGTTCTGCTCCTTGAGAAACATCAAGCAAAGCAACAGCACCATCAAGCACTCTAAGAGATCTCTCTACTTCTACTGTAAAATCCACGTGACCTGGGGTATCAATCACATTTATCTGGATGTCATGCCAAAAACATGTCGTAGCAGCAGAAGTAATAGTAATACCTCTTTCTTTTTCCTGCTCCATCCAATCCATATCAGCTTCTCCATCGTGAGTTTCACCGATCTTGTGCTTCTTCCCTGTGTAATACAAAATTCTCTCAGTTGTTGTAGTTTTACCAGCATCAATATGCGCCATGATACCGATATTCCTTACCTTATCCAAAGGTTTTTTGTCGTTTGCCATCAGTATAAAACTTTAAAATAAAATAATTGGCTTTGCCGTTTTCTTTAAATCTCTGAGATTTTCTCAAAAATTCAAAAAAATATGACCAAAAATACTATAAAAAAATACCTCCTGTTTTCAAGTGTTTTTTATTAAAGAAAAAGCTGAAAAAAAATAAAAAATCAAATTTTTTATTTCCTTTTCTTTCTTCTTTCAAAAATAAGTGAAATAATTAGAGAAAAAAAGAGGATATTAATCAAGATAATAAGTGAAGCAGTAGAAGAGATATGAAAAACCGGACTAACAATCATTTTTAGTCCAATAAAAGTAAGAATTAGTGCTATTCCATACTTCAAATAAGCAAATTTATCAATAAAATTCGCCAACAAAAAATAAAGACTTCTTAAACCAAGAATAGCAAAAATATTAGAAGCATACAGAATAAAAGGATCATTCGGAGCAATCGCAAAAATCGCAGGAATACTATCTACCGCAAAGAGCAAATCTGAAAATTCAATCACCCCAACAACGAGCAATAAAGGCGTCGCATATTTTAGACCATTTTTTATCACAAAAAAATCTGATCCATGAAATTCATCAGTCATTCTTGGAAAAAGCAACTTCACTAACCTTGCTCACAAGGTATCAGAAAAATTCTTTTTTTCTTCTGCTTGGTCTTTCTGAAAAAACGATTTTACCCCAGCATAAACCAAAAATATTCAAAACAAAAGAAGCAAAATATTAATTTTTATCGAAAGATCTCCTATAAAAAATTCTGGAAGATAAGTAAGCTGAATAAGCTTTACTCCTGTAAAGATAAAGATTGCTCTAAAAATCAAAGCTCAAAGGACCCCCCAAAACAACACCTTATGATGAGCTTTTTTCTCAACACGAAAAAAACTAAAAATCATCACAAACACAAAAAGGTTATCAACAGAAAGCAATTTTTCTATCCAATATGCAGAAAGAAACTGAGAAAATCTTTCCATCCCTGAATCTCGATAAACATAACCAGCAAAAAGCATTGAAAGAGCAATCCAAACTAAAGTCCACATAAGTGCTTCTTTCGTTTTTACTTCATGACTTTTCTTATTAAAAATCCCGAGATCAAGGATAACCATAGCAGAAATAATAATTCAGAACACAATCATTTCATGAAAATACATAAGATATTTTCTATAAATAAAACAATAAAGAAATATAGAGATTCCCATTTTCATTTCCATCAAAAAATTAAAAAAAAGGAAAATATCATCATATTAGCTTTCATAAAAGACGAAAAATATCAATTAATAATTAGAATCCAAAAAAATCATCATTTTTTTGACAAATAGATTTTTTATGCTATAATATTGTTGTCTTTATTTCTTATACAAAACTATACATGAAAAAAATGGTAAAAAAACTCGGTCTTCACAAAGATGAAACTGAAAGAACAAAAACTCAAAAGATCGTGAGAGATGTCGCTTTCTTCGGAGTTGTTGTTTATGCTGCAGTAATGACATTTATGGTTTTCTCTGCAGAAGCAGACAGAGCTGAAGCTGAAACAAACCTCGTATCTGCAAATGTTACAGCTTCTCAAGTAGCCTTCGCAAAATAGTTTTAAACAAAGAAACAAAAAAAATCTGAATGGGAATGCTTATTCAGATTTTTCTTTTTTAATTGTTTTCTTATTCAATATGAAAAGCTCGTCTTTGATCATTGATGAGTTTTGGTAAAATTGCTTCCACCTGCTCCTTGGAAACAGCCTCATAATGATCTAAAATATCCTCTAAAGTCTGGATTTTTTGATGCAGAAGCCATTGAGAAGAAACAAAATCGGCCATTTCATTCGAACTTTCTATTCCCATCTGAATGCTTCACTTTAGATAATTTTTAGCATTTTCAAACTCCTCTTGAGTAATCCCCTCCTGAACAATAATATCAAGCAAACGATAAATCTCTTGCATTCAAAAAGCAAAATTTTCCTTACTCAATCCTGACCTAATTGTAAAAATTCAATATTCAAAACCTGCATGATGACCAGCACCAATATAATAACATAACCCAAGTTTTTCTCTAATTTCTTGAAACAATCTAGAAGACATATTTCCACCCAAAATTGTCGTCAATACTCTAGCAGCATATCTTTCTTCTTCAAATGCTGTAAATCCTGGCATCGCAATAATTACATGATTCTGCTCCGTTCCCTTTTCAAAAAAATCAGATTTCTTCTCTGGCAATTGCCATTTAAATTCAGGTTTATTTCTAGTTTTTTGAGCAGGAAGCGATGAAAATAAAGTTTCAATGTGTTTTTCTAGGAAAGCTTGATCCTGAATTTTACCAGCAATAGTAATCAGAATATTATCCTTGGTATACAAAGCATTCTTGTAAGCAAAAAGATCTTCACGAGTAAAACTTCTAATCGTTTCTTCATACCCAATCGTTGGTCTTCAATAACTATTTTCTCAGAAAAAAAAGGAACTCCATTTTTCACCCACAACTGACATCGGATTATCCTCATACATTTTGAGCTCTTGAATTATTACTCCTTTTTCCCTTTCAAGTTCTTCTGTTGCGAACTGAGCACCTAACATCATATCCGATAAAAGTTCAAGCGAAATCTGAGCAAACTGTGGAGCACATTTAACATAATAAGAAGTCAGACTTCCTCCTGTTGCTGCATTAAATTCTGCTCCAATTTTATCCATTTCCGTGGCTACCGCTTTAGGAGTTGCTCGTTGCTTTCACCCTTTAAAGAACATATGTTCCAAAACATGAGATATTCCAGCCTCAGCTCTCGTTTCATATTCAGATCCTGCTTTCACTGAAATTTCTATAGTAAGCGAATTTCCCTCCTGCATAGGAGCAAAAATACAATCTATTCCTCAGATTTTTTTGGTTTCATAGTGCATGAACTATTGCATGATTTAAAAAATAAAAAAAGCTGAATCATTATGAATTTTCAGCTTTTAAAATCAAGAAAGAATCAACAAAAAGCAAAGATTTATGCTCTACTATAGAAATTCCAAGCATCTTGAACTGCATCAACAATCGTTTTTTGTGGTTCCCAATGAAGAACCTGTCTTGCCTTAGTTGGATTGGCAACGGAAACTGCAACATCACCATCTCTTCTCTCTCAAACAGTATGAGAAATGGATTCTCAAACAATCGATTCAGTAATTATCAATATTTCTTTAACAGATTTCCCAGTTCATGTTCCAATATTAAAGACCTCAAATTTTGACGGAGATCAGTTTTCTTTTGTTTGTAATTCCACTTCCTGCTGCAGCAAATAATCATAACTTTGAAGATGCGCTTGTGCAAGATCTTCGATATGAATATAATCTCTAATACAGGTTCCATCAGGTGTTGGATAGTTATCTCCAAAAACCGTAATACTTTCAATTTCTTTTTTCGCAACTCTTAGGAGAAAGGGAACAAGATTAGTTGGAATTCATTTTGGATTTTCTCCGAGTAAACCTGAATGATGTGCTCCTACAGGATTAAAATATCTCAAACACACTACGGAAAATCCCTTATGCTGAGCCATATCTTTAAGTAAAAATTCCATTGCCAGTTTTGTCGTTCCATAAGGATTCGTAGTATTTAGACGATCCGTTTCTGTAAATGGGGCAAGATTTTTCTCTGCATCATAGACTGTTGCACTAGAAGAAAAAATCATTTTTTTTACCTGATGTTTATCCATAACCTGCAAAAGCGTCGTCGTTCCTGTAATATTATTATCATAATACAGAAAAGGATCATGACAACTTTCTCCTACTGCCTTTTTGGCTGCGAAATGAATCACCCCATCAAACTGCTCCTTTTCAAAAAGCTGATCAAGAAAACCAAAATCCCTAACATCCCCTTCATAAAAAGGCAAATCTTTCCCCGTAAGCTCCTTAAGCCCAGCAAGAACAGACTCTTTGTGGGTATTGGAAAGATTATCTAGGAGAACAAGCTCATATCCCGCATTAGCAAAAAGCACCACAGTATGAGAACCGATATATCCCAATCCCCCCGTAATCAAAATTTTCTTTGGTTCCATAATGATTAACCAAACTAAAACTAATTAAATATACTGATATAAGCTACCAAAATCAAGATTAAGGCAAAATGGTAGTGATAAAGCTTGATTTTTAGAGGCTGTTTTCTAAAATTCTTCTCATTTATTCGGAAAAATTGCAAGGTTATGAACGCTTCAATGAAGTTTAAAAAAGTTCTCAAAATAAAACTCCTTTCTTGAATATTTCTAGGAAGTAGTCTGATTTTTCTAATGCTTTCTGCTATTTTTCCTAAAACACGACCTATTTTAGATGATATTAGACTCTTTTTTCAAAAATATTTATTCACCGAAATCGCTGAATTTCGCTACCGCTCAAAAATCAATCACCCAGTCATAATTTCAAAACTCCTCTCCGCAAAGAAACTCACACCTGGAGATCTCATTTTCACCTCCAATACTGACTCATTAGGAAGTACTTTCATCAACGGGAAATGGAAACATATTGCTCTCTATCTCTGAACGCCTAAACAGCTAAAAAATGTAATGGGCAAGAAATCCCCCTTTTATCAAAAAATAAAAAATCTGAATTTCCCTCAAAAAGCGCCTCTTATCATTGAAAGTACTTTTAGTGGAGTTCAGATTTCTCCTCTTGATACGTTAAAACCAAGTGAGGCGCTTCTTGCAATCAGACCTGAAATCTCCAAGAAAACCTTGAGAGCTGGGATAGAACTTTTAACCGAGCAGATCGGAAAAGCTTATGACTTTGATTTTAATACCGAAGATGCTACAACACTATACTGCTCAGAATTACTCACTCCAACATTTATCAGGCGAGGTTTTTCCCCTATAAGTGAAGAAACACTCCTAAGAACCGTTATTCCTCCAGATGCTATGCTAAATGCCTTACTCACAAAAAAGAAAAAAACTCCTAAAACTCACTTAATTTTTTATGTAGAAAGTGATGGAGAAACTCGACATTTTTTAAATCTCTAAAAATAAAATTCTAAAAAATCCTCCAATTTACGCTAAAATCAATCCCCATTGAAGGTATCTTATAATCAGTAAAAGACTCCTTTTTTATTTAATTCCAAAGAGGGGATAACACAACAGACAAAATTTTCACTAATGTACAATTTTTTTGATTTGACTCTTTTTTCATAAACTCTATACTAACAAAAGAAATCAGATTTATCTTTTCTGTTATAGCTATGGTCGTTTATTCTTTTTCTCAGATCAATCTCTACGAGCAATGTCCAAGAAAGTATCAGTATCGCTATCTTGATCAGCTGGAAAGAGCTTTTGAGACGAGTCCTGATCTCATTCTTGGAACCAGCGTTCATGGAGCTTTAGAATGGCTCTATCAACAGGTTAATATCTTCAATATTCCCATCAAAGCGGATCTTCTGGGAAAGTTTCACGAATTACGGAAAAATGCCGGAGCCGACGCTGGAGAAAAACTAATTTATAAGGGAGATCAGCACGAAGATGATTATCTCAGGAGAGGAGAACAGTATTTAGAAAGGTATTACGAAAAATACGCTCCTTTTAAGGACAGCAAAATCATTGCTACTGAACTAATGATGAACTTTGATTTGCAAAAAAAAGAAAACTGATGAGAGCAGAAATTCCGCTGAATCATCGATAGATTAGATAAAGAAGGAGAGAGCTTCGTCATCAACGATTACAAAACCAATAAACAACTTCCTCCCGAAGAAAAAGAAGAATACAAAGAACAGCTCACGCTCTATGCCCTCGGAGTGAAGCAAAAATATGGTAAATATTTTCAAAAACTTAAAGCCAGACTTCATTATCTTCATTTCGAATTAACTGACGAATGGGAGATTACTGATGAACTCCTCCAGCCAATCATTGAGAAATACCGCAAAGCCATCAATGCCATAGAAAAAGCAAGATTTGACTACAATATGGGAATCTCAACAGCCTTTCCAACCAAACAAAATGCCTATTGTAAATACTGTGAATACCAAGAGCTTTGCCCACTCTGGAAGCACCTAAATTATGCAGATGAAGCGATAAACTGAGGAGAACTTGGAGAACAAACCATAAAAAAACTCGTAGATCAGTATGCAAAACTTGCTCGTGAAAGCACCGAACTCAGCAAAGAAAAAGAAAGCCTGAAAGAGATTTTAGTTGCCTATGCAGAGAAAGGAGGATTTGAACAGCTTTTTGGAGAGGAAAGCAAAATCTGAATAAGTAAAAGTGATTCTTACTCCGCAAAAGACAAAGATGAGCTAAAGAAATTCCTAGCAGAACAAGGACTTTTGGAAGATGCTATAGAAATCCCCTACTATAAACTCAATACCCTCGTAAAAAATCAAAAGCTGACTCCAGAGCAAATTCAAATGTATTTAACAAAAAAGGACTCACGAAGAATAACCCCAAGTAAGAAAAAAGAGTAGCTCTCGTCTACTCTTCTTTACTCAAAATCGCCTGAAGTACACCATTGACTAGCTTCGGAGCTCACTCATCAGAATATCTTTTTGCAAGTTCTACCATTTCATTGAGGATAACCTCTTTTGGTGTAGCAATAACTTTATATTCAATATATCAAAGAAGCAACAAAACCTGATCCATAGGATCCATCCTCTCATATCAAAAACTCTCCGCATATTGATCAACTTTCTGAATAAGCTCTGCCTCATAACGAAGAAGAGCATTCCCTACCTGAAGTACATAGTCTACATCCACTTCGTCAGCATTCCACTGGTCAAAAAAATAACGAAGCATATAATCAAAATCCTCTTCTACAGTACAATCTGATGCATATTCATTAAGTTTAGCCTGAACAAACTCATCAATATGAAGCTCTGCTTCCTTTTTTTGAGCAACAACTCTAAGAAAATCTTCATCCAAAAATGTTGATTTTTTATCTCATGAAGATAAGTCTTCTAGAATAGGATTTTCTATCTGGGTATTTTCACTTATAAAGGGCTTTTTACTCAAGACAGAAAAAAAACAATGCTGATAAAAATACGATAATACGATTTTTCTAGCATTGATTCTCTTCTTAATATCCATTGTAAGATTAAGGACGCTTAAAATAAAATATCCCTCCAAGACGTTAAATCTCTGGAAATTTTAAACTACAAATTATACAAAAACTATGCTTCTACCACCGTTGCATCTTTTTTAGCCTTAATAGTAAGCACCTGCTTCCCATTATAATACCCACAAGATGGACATACCCTATGATTCAATCTATTTGCACCACAGTTTGGACATTTTGCTGTCTGATATTTTTGTGATAACTTTTTAAGATTAATTGATTTCCAAGTTGAATGTCTTTTACGGGTCTGAACTTTACTGACCTTTTTCTTTGGACCGATTGTCATTTGATTGATAGCTTTAGTAAATTAAAACCGATACTGATTACTCAGCCTTTTCTACTTTCTTAGCTGGAGATTTTTTAGCTGGAGCCTTCTTTTCTGCTTTTGGAGTAGCTTCTTTTTTAGTTACTGCCTTTTTAACAGCTACTTTCTCAGAGTCTTCCTTTTTAGAAGTAAGTTTAGTAGATTTAGACGCAGCTTCTTCTGCAGTAAGAACATCTACAACAGTTTTTAGATATGTCCTTCCGCTGAATTTCTTACAATTCTTTTTTCTAAATGCAACCACCCCATCAATCGCAGCATGAACGGTAAAATCAGCAGCTTCATAAGTATTTTTCCCACATTCATATTTTGAACCTTTCTGTCTGATAATAATATTCCCTGCAAGAACAGGCTGTCCACCAAAGACCTTGACTCCACGATATTTTGGTTGTGAGTCCTTTAGATTTTTAACCGAACCAGCGGCTTTTTTGTGTGCCATAAGCTTTTCAAATAAGATAAAACGACTTTGTGTAAGTATAGGGATTGGGAGATAATATTCAAGAGGAAGTGAAAAAAAGTCTTATTCTTCTCATTAAAATGAGCATAAAGCAATCCAGAAGCTAATCATCTAGCACTTTTTCTGCATAATGGATCACCGTATAAACATATTTTTTCTCTGGATCAAACTGAAATCCCAATCCTATTTGCTTAAAGTGAGGCATAACCATTGCCTTATAATGAACTCCTCATTTCCCTTCTGATACAAAAGTATCAAAAATTTTCTTCGTCGAATTAATAAGCTCTTGCGTACAATCTCAGGTAGTACAACGATATAATCTATACCCAATGCTCTCAGAGAAAGCACTCTTTCAAGCCGTTTCCTTAAGAAAAGAAACACCTAGATTTGCAAACCATTTCTTAATTCCCCAATAATTATAGTAACCATCACTTGAAGCTCTTTTATGAGTAGACCTTTTCAGAGAAACCAAATAATCTGCCCAATTTTTAGCCGTTTTTTCTAAATCACTATGATAGGTATAAGGTTCCAATCCCTGCTGAATTCTAAGTTCATTATGCCAAGTAAGCCAAGCTTGCCTTACCTTATCAAAATCAATATTTGGCATATCTTGATAAGAAACTTCATTTTTTTTCTCATTAGTTACTATCTGAACAAGAGTTCAACTTTTCTGAGAAATTCGATCCTTTATCTCAGTATGGAAAATCTGATTTTCATCAGTGAGCGAACCAATAACTCCAGTATTCATTGTTATTGCAAGTGCTTGCAAATAACCCTGCTGCTGAGAAAGAGGCATCGACGTAAGCTTTTCTTCTACAGTAGCAATAAATTGATTTGTAGTATCACTATATGCTGAAACGTGAATGGAAAAGAATAAAATTGCCATTGCCCGAATCAGAATTCATGATTTTTTCATATCATCGGTAAAAAATAAAAATCCTCACCCTACGACCAATACTTTCACAAAACACTAAGATAAGCTTAAGCACTCTTAATCACCAAAACCCTTCGTAGGAAGGAATATCTCTCAAGTATAACAGTATACTCAAGCGATAATATACAAAAACAAAATTTTACACGAAGAAGCATTGTACGATTCTCAAGACGAATGTCAAAAGATTTTTAAAAAACCAAATAGGAACAACAATCTCCCAAAAAAGATTAACACAGCATTCAAAAAATCAACATAAAAAATATACTCAAACCATTCTATGACCTTCATTGAAAAAAGAAAAAAAATCTGTATAGTTTTCCCATTTACTCTCAATATTATAATGAAAAAACTCGCATTCTTTCTTTCATTCTGGCTCATCTTGGGATTAGGAATAAGTCAGGCTGGATTTTCAGACACTAACGGAAACGAATATGAAGAAGCAATAAATGAGCTCGTAAAAAAAGACATCGTAAAAGGATATCCTGCTGGGACCTTCAAGCCGAATCAATGAATTACTCGTGCCGAAATGATAAAAATAATCATTCTCGCCGCGAACCTTGATCTCGTTGAATGACATGAACAATGTTTCCCTGATGTGCCTCAAGAGGAGCGATTTTTTAATTTTATTTGTTCTGCAAAAGCCCTAGGAATCGTAAAAGGCTATGATGACGGGACCTTTAAACCAAACCAAAAAGTTTCCTTGGTAGAAGGACTAAAAATGGCTATTGAGGGCTTCAAAATTCAGACCCAAGAAAAAAAATCTGACTTTCGATACGAGAAATATCTGTATTTTGCACATCAGAATTCAATTTTTTCTCAATATGCTTATTATCCAGAGCAGGAACTCACTCGTGGCATGATGGCACATCTCACCGCAAAACTCCTCGAATGACAATCATGAAGTCGGGACTATCAACGTAAAATGTACTCGGCAGGCTGTGGGAAAGATCAAGCCTCCTCTACCCCAGACACCGTACTAGTAAACGGAATAGAAAGGCATTTTATGACGAGCATTGGAAAAAACTATTCTTCTTCTCGCCCTGCAAAACTCATAATCGCCTTTCATGGTCGTACCAGCTCAAATAATGGACTTGGATATTATGGTATAGAATGAGCTAGTGATGGGAATACTATTACCGTCTATCCTGCTGGTTTACCCGAAGAAGGACCACAAAGAAACCGAAGAGATCCGTGAGATAAGGTTTCAAATCTAAGGGATTATCAGTTCTTTGATGCAATTGTAAAAGAAATTTTAGAACAATATTGTATTGATCCATGAGAAATCTACGCCGTTGGACATTCACTCGGTGGATGGTTTACCAGCATGCTAGGATGTTCGAGAGGAAGCCAATTACATGGAATTGGAATTGTGGCGGGAAGCCCCATGCTTTTCCCACAATGTACTGCCCCAATTGCTACGATCATTTTTCATAATCCATCAGATCCTTTAGCTTCTTTCACATGAGGGGAACAAATCCGTGATAAAATCCTTAAACAAAATCAATGCTGACCAGAAACTGAAAGATACCCTAACGCTCACGGTATGGAATGCTTACGCTATACAAAATGTTTACCCGGAGCAGCTGTCGTATTCTGTAAATATACAGAAGGAGGACATATGCGACCAACTGGAGCAGCAGAAATGATGCGAAAATTCCGATCAGAAAATTAAAAAAAACCAGCTCTAATCTATTAGAACTAGTTTATTTTTTAGTTATTTTGTTCCTTTGAAGAAACGAGAACAAAGGTTCCATTTCCTGAAGGAATTATATCTTTAATTTGAGTTTTCGGATTCTGCCTTTTAAATGCCTTTAAAAGACAAAAAAGCTCTTTGTCCATTGCCTCAAAGTAAAAACAATTTTCATCTATTTGATGACATTTTACATTCAAGAGTTCATTCTGAAAACGTTTTTCTGGACTATTAGAAGGTTGCAATATAACAATAAACACTAATAATCCGATTACTAAGACAATGACAGATAATAAAACTTTTCCTACTTTCTGCCTTTTAAGAAATTCACTTTTTTTCATAAGTTATATTTTTATTTTAATTAAGATTTTTTTTATTTCAAAGAGGGATAATATATTTTTTGAATATAATGTCAAGAGATACTAAAAATCTCTCTTGCAAAGGTTAATACTTTTCCCTATACTTCATATTCTATGCTGAATATTAAATTTGAAATAGAAAATATATTCTGAATTCTTGATTATTTTTACTCTTTTTATGAGGGCAAACCAATGAAAATAGGACTTATTGGAGCAACAAATGCAGGAAAATCTACACTTTTCAACCGTCTTATCGGACAGTTCAGAGCAATTGTAACTGATATTCATGGGACGACCACAGATATTATCGTTCACAATATGCAGGTTGATGGAGTCGGAAATTTGACCTTTTTTGATAGTCCAGGACTTTTGGATTTTTCAGATGAAGTGCCGTTTATTGAAAAAATCGTCAAAAATTCAGACTTACTCTTGTTTTTAATTGATGATACCGTAGGAGTCTCTGCTAAAGATCAGCATATTCTTTCTCTCATTATGGAAAATAACAAAAAAAATCAGACTTTCTTGATTGTAAATAAACTCGATGTGAAGCGAAAAGTAAACGAAGGAGACCTCGCAATCAGCGATTATTACAGTTTAGGACTAGAAAAAGTAATCTGAATTAGTGCCAAAAAAGAGAGAAACCTTGCAGAGCTAGAAGATGCAGTTCTCGACTACGCTAGAAAACGAAACACCACCCACGACGAAGAAAAAGAAGAACTTCCTGAACAAAAAGGAATCGGAATTGCAATTGTAGGAAAACCAAATTCATGAAAATCTACCCTCCTCAATACCTTTGTCGGGAAACAACTTGCAAAAGTAGAAGACAAACTAGGTACAACGAGAGATTACTTAGTCTGAGAATTTAAGTCTCAAGGAAAACGATATACCGTCTACGATACTGCAGGGATTAGAAAAAAAGGAAAAACTCACGGAATAGAAAAGATTGCCTATGACAAAACTGTTAAAATGCTGGAATTTACAAGACCCGTCGTAATTTTTCTAGTGGACTGTACGCAAGGGATCACCCATAGAGATATGACCTTACTCCAAGAAATTGTTCAACTCTGACTTCCTACGATTTTTGCTCTGAATAAAGCTGATTTAGTAGAGAAAAAGGCGATTGATGCGATGATAAAAGGAGCCCAGAGCTATCTTGATTTTGCCAAGCACATTCCTATTGTTCCAATTTCTGCACTGCATGCTGAAGGAATTTGAAATCTCCTCAAAATGGTCGCTCTCCTACAAAAAGAAAACCAGAAAAGAATCTGAACCACTGAGCTCAATCGTATTCTCAACCAAGAGCAAGTCCAAAAACCTGCTCGCTTCCCAAAAAATAGAATCTGCAAAATCATGTATGCTACACAAATTGAAGTAGATGCACCAACCTTTATGATCTTTGTCAATCACAAAGCCAGAGTCAATTTTGCATTCAAAAAATGGATAGAAAATGTATTGAGGAGAAATTTTTGATTTATCGGAGTGCCTTTAGTACTAAGATTTCGTGAAAGAGGAGAAGGACAAGAAGAAAGATCTGCACCATGAGTTTCTCTTAAAACGCTTCGTAAAGAACAGAATGCCCGCCAAGAAAAACAAGAAAGAAATGCGGCTAAAATCCTCCAAAGAAGAAAAAGAAAAACAAACTAAAAAACTGGACGTTCGTTCCAGTTTTTTTTAATTTCTTAGTAACATAAAATAGAAAAAGCACTACTCTCCTCTCTTTTAAACAAGTCACTTTTTTTTCTGGAGCCACCAATCCGATTGCCTTGTAAGGAACTTAACATCCGAAGGCTTTTTAAGTAACATCTTTACTGCTTCTTCAAGGAAAATCGTATTCTGACTTCCTTTAAAAAGAAGGATCCATTTTTCATCAGACTTCTTGAGAAATTCAAGGACAAACTTTCCGACTTCAGAAGCCGAATGACAGAGCTGAAACTGCGATGAAGGGAATCAGATTTTTCCTAATTCATCAGCAAGAAAGTGATGCATTGAAGTTCAGAGCAGAACAACGAAATCCGCACTTTGCTGGACATAGGCAGCAAGTAAACGATGCTCTTTTTCAGTTAAATCACCAAGCTCTCTCATATCTCCAAGCACGAGTAGCACTTTTCTCTGCTCTGGAAGCGACTTATTGAGCATCAAAGTCGTATCAATCAGCTTCCTCATACTCAGCGGCGAAGCATTATAGCTAGAATCCACAAGGATACTCTCTTCTTTTCCCTTAAAAAGCGAACTTCTCCCCGCTTGTAACTGAAAAATCAAAGGTTCAGCAAGGAAATTCTGCATATCAAGCTCTTCTCCCTTAATCTTAAGTACCAAAATCTGAGCCATTACCAAAGCAACACTCAAATATCCGTAGTTGGGTTTACCGAGGAGGTTGGTTTTTAGAGAATAGGACTGCGATTTGAGATGAAGCTTGAGATTGGTAAGCGCCAAATGCTCGTTTTGCATTCAGATTTCTATTTTTTCATCAGAGAAACGCAGATCAGCACTGCTTTCATAGCCCAAAGTCTGATAACTGAAACAATCAATCTCCAAAGCTCCCATCACCTCTTTAGCATAGGCATCATCAGCATTGAGGAAAGCAATTTCTCTAGTAGATTTGACCATTTTCGCTTCTTCTCTGGCAATTTCCGCAGGATTTCAAAACTGCTCAGAATGCACGGCATCAATTGCCGTAAACACTCAGAAATGGGGCTTATTGATCGTCAAAAGAAACTCCATCTCCTTTGGTCTATCAATCCCGTATTCTAGCACAATGAGATCATAGTTCTTCTTTGAGAAAAAGGCTTTTTTGAGTGCAAGAATCGCGGTTTTCAAAAAAGTAAAAATCTGAGGTTCTCGGCTTTCCACCTGCAAAATAGAGAGCGACATTCAGAGTTCTCCATTGAAGTTTTTTGGAGAAGTATAGATTCTCTGCTCTGGAAGCGCTTTTTGCAAAGTCTGATGAATAATCATACGGCAAGAGGTTTTCCCTACACTTCCATTGATTCCAATAGTAAAAATCTGATATTTTTGCAGGTAATGCCTCGCACATCGCCCAAGAAAGCGATAATATTGAAAAAGGAGTTTGGTTTTCATAAAAAAAATGGTGGAGTAAAAATTTACTTTAAAGATAGGATTTTTTCCTAGAAAAACAAGCTTTTCTTAGCTACTTTGCAACCTCCAAGCGAGCAAATCCTCTTTCATCTCAGGAGAAATCCTCCTACTTTCCCTCGCTTTTTGAATCGTTTTATTCTGCACAAAAGGACTTAAAGCCTGACTTTGAATGAGAGGAAGCGTTGCATTCGGCTGCTTGGCAAGCGCTGTCGCAAAATACCATGCCTGCATCATCTGCACATAATACTCATCGCTCTCCACTGAAGCAACAAGATTGAGCATTTCAGGCTTAAACTCTTCATCTAGAAAATTAGAAAGAAGCAGTCCAATAGCATATCTGAGAGTATAGGGATCTGAGGAACTAAGCCAGATTTTAATCTTTTGATATACAAGAGCTGGAAACTTTTTGAAGATCTTTGGAGAAAAAGTATCACAAACCATTCGGTTATCAATATAAGGGAGAAAAGCCTCCGTCAGCTCCATCGCAAAAGTAAAATCCTTAACCTGCTCAATCAAAAAGCCATGAAGCAAATTTTCTTCCAGATAGTAATGAGGAAGTGCCTTTAAAAACTTATCAGCTTTATCTTGCTTAAAAAGCTGCTTGGCAAAGCTCCTCAAAAGGGGAATTTTCGTGCCAAGAATCTGTTCTAGAGGAAGCGTAGGAAGCAGCTTAGCCACGAATTTTTGATTTTTTTGATCTTGAAGAGCCAAGAACTCAGTTCTAATCTTTTCTATCTCTGACATTAGGAAAAAAAAGGACTAAAATCAGACTTTTAATCTTCTTTTTCATCAATCCAGAGGCTAACAATTACCGCTAATGGCACAGAAAGCACAATTCCCCAAAAGCCCATCACCGTTGCACCAAGAAGCGCTGAAAGCAAGACCAAAACTGAATTTACACCCAATTGCTTCTCCATGAGTAAAGGAAGAATCACATTATTTTGAACCCACTGCAGCAAAAGATAGACTCCACCTACGATTAGCATTCCCCAAATTCCGTGATGAATCCACGCCAAAATCACAATCGGGATCATCGCAAACAGCGGTCCAACATACGGAATAATATCCAAGAGCCCCGTAATCAAAGCAAGAGAAAACATATTTGGCAAGGCGAATCCTAGCCACTTCATTACCCAAAAAGCAAGGTAAATTGCCAAGAAAATAAAGAGCGAAAGATAAACCCTCGCCTTAAGCCAAAGCGAAAGCTTACGATAGACATCATCAATCTTAGCCTTGACCTCAGATTTACGATGCTTCGCAAAGGGCTTCGCAAGCAGAGAAACGAGATAATCCTTTTCAATAGAGAAAAAAATCGCCATCGTAAAAACTATCGCAAGATTTGCAAGTATCCCAAAAAACCCACCAATCACCGAGAAAATACTTGAAGAAAACTGCTTGAGATAGCTTGTTGAAGATTCTAAAATCGCATTGAGAACCGACAAAACCGAAGCCTGAAAATCAGCATTTGACCAATTAAAATCCTCCCAATGCGTCACGAGATAATCTTTAGCAAGATCAGGAAGAAAAGAAAGCTGATAGATCGCATCAGGTCGGGCATTACTCACCACGAAATCTTTAATCCCTACGACCACCTTGGATACCCAAGATACCAAAAGCGAAATCTGAGAAACCAAGAAAGGAACCACAAAGAAAACTCCAGAAAATACAAAAAGCATAAGCACAAAATAGCTCATTCCGATCGCAACTCACCTGCTCTTAAGCTTCCTCTGAAAAGCGAGAACCATCCCCTCAGCAGAAATCGCGATAATCAACGCTGAAATAATCAGATACACCACTTCTAGCGACTGATAAAACCGATAGCCCAAACAAACAAAAAGCGCTCCAATCAGCCAAAATCTGACGATCATTTTGGTAGAAAATATACTGGGACTTGAAAGTGGCTTTCTATTGCGATGAGCTTGAGGATTTGGCGAAGTGGGACTTTTTTTGAGAGGAGTATTTAGCATCATAGTGGAGGAAAGAACTAAAAACTTGCGTTCGCTGCTGGCTAAGCATCGCTTCTACTTCCTCCCACTTTTTGGCTTCAAGGAGAGAAAGTAAGGGAGCTAATTTCATTTTATGTAAGGTCACAAAAGCTTTATAGTAAGAAGCTTGTCCTTTTTGAGCGAGGAAAGTTTCTGAGGCACGGATCAGCATTCTTTTGATTTTATGCCTGACAACTGCTCTTTTGGAAACCAGCAAAGGAACATGAAAAGAAAGCTGATGAAAAGGGCGGTTGGGATACTGTTCCACGAAAAAAATCGTAAAAAGTCAGCGAGCAAATACCTGCCTTTTCTTGGTGAGAAATCTCACTTCCTTTCCCTGTAATCTCTGTTGCTTTTTGAACAAATCACTCTTGTAAAGTAAAATACAAGCAGTATAAAAAAGCTGACTCAAAAATCAAGTAGGGTTTACCTTATACAACGAGAGATACAAAAAAACGAAATATTCAAATATTAACGACTCTCGGAATTAATACCCAAATACTTTGAAAAGAAAAATTCTGATTTTAAACTCTTGATTACTTTTTTACCAGATACAAGTGATTTTTGATACACTTCTCTAAAAAGTTTTACTTGTAAAGGGCCAAGATAAACCTTTTGAATCTCAACTCGCTTATTTTGAACTGATTTTTTATCTGTTACTAAAACAAGATAAGTCTTATCTCCTTGTTGAAAGGTTTTTATAACCACATCACTCGCTGAAGCATTTTTGATAATCAATTGTTTACTCGTTTCATAGACTGAAGCATCATCTCCCTGTACTTTTTTCCCATAATAAGCACTATACCAGTCATTATGCCCCCATCTTTTGGGAATTTCTAACAAGGGATTTGTTAATGACGCTCTAAAAAGCTGAGAAGCAGCCCCACATACCCCTCAATAAAACTTCAAGTCTAGACCAGCATTTCCCTGACAATAACCTCTTAATCCAAAAAGATGACGATTAAAACTAAAATCAGAGCCAGCCTTAATAAGCTTTCCATCTAAAGTTTCAAAAGCAAGGAGATAATTATGTTTTGTACAAGGTTTTAGCTGAGAAATATCTTTTTCTGAAATATAAAAGGCTAAGTCTGACACTACTAAGGAAGCAAAAAATGAAAGAGGAAATCAGATTTTTTCTCCTTTTTGATGAGCAAGAACAAGCTGTTGTCTTCTTTTTTCTGTAAGAGGATAGAGATTATCCGCCTTACTCAAGGCAATTTCTGCTGGTCTGTAAAGAATGGTTTCAGTTTGACTATCATAACCTTTAGAAAAAGAAAGAATCCTTGTTCAAACAATATCTGCACGATCTTTAAGTGAGAAGTTCGGCAAGCGTCAATTCAAAACACAAACGGGATCTAAGAAAATTTTATCTTCAACCCTCTGATAATCTGAACAGTCAGAAACTGAGAAATTGATAATAGGAAAGGGTTTTGGAGAAAAAAATGGGAACCTAAATCCTGCATTAAAAACAAAAAAGAAGAGAAAAAGAACAAGAAATAAAACTTTTGGCATCATTATACACAGAACAAAATAATCTCTTCACTATACATATTTATTTTTCAAAAGCGAGAGAAAAGAAAAAAACTGCATTTGCAGTCATCCTTGTTATTTAGCCTTGGGCGGGGTGGGATTCGAACCCACGACCTTATCCTTAAGAGGGATCTGCTCTACCAACTAAGCTACACGCCCCCATCCAATAAACAACGGCAACTAATATACAGAAATATAATCAAAATGCAAGGAAAAGTTTTCTTTCCAAATAAAAACCCTCAGCACATAAAAAAGAACAAACAAAAAAAGAGGATATCTCAATAAATAAGCTAAATATAAATATCCTCTATTACGATCTAATTACTCTACTTTTACACCCCCAAGTTTTGTTTGTTTTGAACTTTGCATAATCTGATTTTTTTCCTTTTGCTGAGATTGCACAGGTATTGTTTGTGTTTGCATATTAGGATTAGGACCAACTCTGAAAGGAAAATCTTCCGGAATATAATATCCTTTAATTTTGGATAAACACTTCTGAACATTACTCTGCCAGTTGATAGGACTAGAAGCATAAATTTTCCCATCTGTATTTCCATATCTTGATAGTTGTTTTATCGTATGATAGTTTCCAAGATACTTATTATTGAGTGTTAATGCAATCAACCTTGCCCCATTATAAGGATTATTATAGGCAATACGATCTCCTCTATCATTATTTCCAACATTTCCAATATTATTATCAGTTGCGAGGAATTTTCCGAGTGTTGATTCTGCAAATCAGATACAAATTACCATATCTCTATCAATATTAGTTCCAGCAACAACTTGATCCCAAAAATCCACATTTCTATAACTACCTACTGCATAAGAATTAAGAAAAATCTGAGCTCTTTGATCGACAGAATCTCCCTTAATAATTGAAACATTAGAAACATCAATCGGTCTTACATATTGATCATTAAAATATTTCAAACGATACTCTTCAGGAAGAACCTTATCCTTATCTTGAACAACACTCAAATCAAGTACAGTAAGCGGATCAATAGCTACACCATCTTTAAAGAGAGAAAAAGTCAGATTTTCCCCCTTGGAAACGAATCCAGCTCCTGCAGTCCCTAGTTCCCCTCCACTTTGAGCAATTACTTGCCCTCTTCTTACAAAATCCCCCTGCTGTACATAGATTTTACTTAGATAAGCATAACTAGAAACATAGCCATCAGAATGGAGAATCATCATCCAGTTGATACTTCACGACCCACTAGCTACATAATAAACAATACCATCTCTCATAGCATAAACAGGAGTTCCTTGCTCTACAGACAACTTAAGAGAAAGGTTTTTAAAACCATATTCCTTTTCAAATGCTGGATCTTTAAAAATAGTCAAAATCTGAGTAATTGGATAAGTCGGCCAAGCTGCTGGAGAAGTTTCATTCTCAGAACTATCAATATGATTTGCTAATTCTTTAATTTTAGCTGGAAGATCATTTGTCGTAAGATATTTCTTAGCAACAATATCAGCTACCAAACCATTGATCGCATCATGAAGATTTGACTCTTCAATACTCACTCCATTTGCTGATGAAGTTCAGAGTTTCTTCTCATTATAAAGCTGCATAAAACTGATCAAATAAGCCTTTTTCTGCTCTAATTTCTCAATCTCAGACTTATAAAAATCCAATGACTTTTGAGATTGAGTTTTAAGTTTTACTAATTTATCAATAGTTACAGACTTTTGTTGCTCCTGAATGGTTGCTTTCTTCATAAGAGAATTAATTTGATTAAGAAGAATTCTTAGAGTATCATCTCCTGCAAGAAGCTGAGGCATTGCATCAGACTTAACAAAGAGTTTGAGTGCATCCACAGAATCGCCATTTTCATTATAAATTTCTCTTTCCATTTTGTAAACCAAAAGCAAAAGCTGATTCAAATACTTTCTTCAGATTTCAAGATGTTGCTTAGTTTCCTCAAGTTCATTAATCGACTCCTGAAGTTTAAGTTTATAGGCATAAAGTGATTTTAGCGTTCTCGTAATTTTAACTGTAGAAGTATCAATATCTTGAATAACCCTAACCATTTCTGATCTAACCTCTTTATATTGAGTTTCAAATTCTCCCTTATTTTTTTCTTTAGAAGCCTTATCCATAGATACAAGCTGCTTTCTAAAATCAAAAAGACTTAATCTTAAATTGGCAACTTGATCTACAGCAGTTCTAAAAACCGTATCCTGATTGAGTTCAGAGTGATTGGTTCAAGTTTCCTGTGCAAAAATGGGTTGTAATATCATTCCAGCCCCCAAAAGAAGAGAAAAAACTAATTTTTTATTCATATACTAAACACTAAATTAAAATCAAATACAAGTATAACTAAAAAAAAGAAAAAAGAAAAAATCTGATTTTTCTTTCACCAGATTCTTCTTACTTTTTCTTTGAATAAATTATTTTATATTGACAAACAACATATTATACTTTTCTCAAAAAAAACAACTCAAAGTTTCTTTTTTAGCTAAATAATACTAATTTCTACTATTTATTGGGAGAATATTTAATTTCTTGTTTATCCAAGTGCTTATTTTCCAGAAACTTTTTATAGGCTTCTTTAAAAGCGATAAATTTTTCGGAAGTACGCTCTTCAAGGAGTTCTCCAGAAGAAGTAGAACTGATTCAAACCTTCCAAACTTGATCTTGCATGTCAGATATCATTTCATCAATAATTACATCTAATGTTCCTGAATACTGCTTATTAAATCATCGTCCTCTTTCATCTATCTCACCTTGATAGTTTCAGTCTTCAAGCTTTGTAATCTCAATATCAAATTCTTTTCATTCACGTCCTACATAAGTAATAGACATCTTTCCTGATTGAGTATCCCTCTCAAAAGACATAGCAGAAGGATCGCCACCACAACTAGATAAAACAGTAGCAATAACAAGAGCTAATGTTGAATTGTTGAATGCTTTTTTAAATTTATTCATTGAATTTTTTAGTGATTCTGGCATTTTCATAATAAGAAGAAGATAAAATCCGATTTATGTTTTTCTATAATTTCAAATAGTAAGCAAACATAGATTATGCAACTGCCTTTGCAGGAGAATTTGGAATTTTAGATCATGAAGCGGAAGAGGTAGAAGAAGATTTTGACTGAGCAGACTGTAATGCAGAAATTTGAGCTTTAAGCGATTGATTTTCTCCTTGCAATTTCTGATTTTGAGCTTGTAAAGTAGCAAGAGATGATTGTAATTGGCCTATTTGAGCAGTAAGGGATGTTAGCTGCGATTGAAGTTGGGCAACTTGAGAAGGATTCGCTACATTAGAAATAGAGTTTTTAGAACTTGTTGAAGTAGTATTCGAGGAAGAGGTAGAATTAGATTTTTTCCACCATGCCCAATTAGATACCCAATTTTTTCCCGTTGGTTTCTTATACTGTAATTTTTCAAAAGAAAAATCCGAAACTGGTTTCGTTGTATCAAAAAGTCTCCCAATACTATTCCCAATATTCTTGAAAAAATTTCCAGTAACATCACGAACATTAAGTACTCCATTTCCTACTGGTTCTAACACAGTTCTTACAGCTCATTCAACCAATGTTCCAGTACCAATAATCACACCAGCAGGTACTTGATAAAGTTTGTTATACCGTTTCCCCGTATTCCATGATGAAGAAAGCACATCCCAAAGCTTATCACTAGTATCTTTTACAACCATTCCCATATCAGTCAAGACATTGGCTCCTGTTTTCAAGGTATCAAGAGCTCCTACTCCAATAGTTCCTAGGCCTCTAGGAACAATTCCAAGCGTATTTCAAACAGCATTTACAATTTTTCCCATTACTACTATCTCAAAAACTAAATTTTCCTTACATTTTATGTATTATAAGGAATAATTTTCATTTGTCAATAAATGGATATGAAAAATATTATTCTGGCAATTCCATATTTTTCAAATAATCATCTCAAAACTGCTGAAAAACATCTGCTAGGAAATTGTCATAATCTGGAATCATTGTTTCAATTTTTTCCAAAGCTTCGGCTTCCTTTCCAGCATCAAAAAGTTTCATTACCTTTTCTCTCTGCTCATTAGAAAGTGCTTCAAAAACTTTCGTCATAATCGTATCCATCAAAAGTGGCTCCAATTCAGCTTTTAACTGATCAAAATCGTCTTCTTCTGGGATAAATCCAGCTTTCATAAGAAGTTCATTAAGAAAATCTTCTTCATACAATTCATCATTGTGAGGAGTATAATTTGCAACCATTCGTAAATACAAAATAAATAAAACATTAGAAGTATACTTCTTTTTCAAAAAAAATCAAATTTTACTTCTTTATTTATACAAAAAAAACAATTGACTTTTTTGGGAAAAAAATTATTATCTCAAAAAAAAAATTAAAAAATATGAAAAAATTTAAAAAAATTGTGACTTACTTTCTTTGTTTAAGCTTTATTATTACGGCAGCTTTCTTTTTTGCCGTACTTATAGTAAGCTTCAATAGACATTATGACGGGAGATTCAATACCCCACGATTTGAAAATTTAGCCTCTTATCAAGAGGCAGGAGGAACAACCTTGGATTATTACCTTGGATATACTCTCATGGATGGGTACGATACCGAGACCAAGCCTAATTTTAGTGAGATTCTAAATGGACTCTATAGTCTTTTTATGGCTATGGGAATTACGGTCCTTTCGTTCATAACTTGGACAAAAGTCACAAAAAAAACAAATCTAAAAGATAACCTAATTGGATACCTCCTAAGTATAATACTTATACTTATTAGTATCCAATTCATTAGTTATTTTGCCCGAGAAGGAATTAACTTTTTCTGACAAAATAACAAAAAACTATCAAATAAGGGAGAGAAGTATGCTTCTCTCCTTTATTTCGTTATTCAAAAAAATTAAATTCATTCTTTATCTAGCATTCCTCCAAAAATCTGAGCTCTACCTTTCTGAGTCCAAATTTAGGATTATGAAATTTTACAATTCCCATATTATTCCAAATTTCTAAAACATAACCTGTCCCAAAGAGCTTATGCCTCACAGTCGCTCATTCAGTAATACTTGATTGTGCAGATCTACTGCCTCCTTGAGTAAGGTCGTAGTGTTTGATGAGTTCTGAAGGCAATTCTGAGAGAAATCTAGATTCAGGATTCATTTTGGTTTGTCCCCAAGTCATCCTACTCTGAGCATGAGAGATGAACAGCACATCCTTCGCTCTTGTAATCGCCACATACATCAGCCTTCTTTCCTCTTCCAAAAGTTTCGGCTCAAGCATCGCATTTGCTAGCGGGAAAACCGAATCCTCAGCCCCAACAATAAAGACTACCGGAAATTCCAATCCTTTACTAGAGTGAACGGTCATGAGTTTTACAGCATCAGCATTCTCATCTTTATTTTCTATGGTATCTACCATCAAAGTCACTTCCTCCAAGAACCGCCTCAAAAGCTCATCTCACGAGCTTACCACTTCTTGATTGGCATTACTCGCTCAGAATTCATATTTGCTCGCCATATTGATCAGCTGACCGATATTCTCATATTTTTCCTCAGCTGCTTGATCATTCCCTTCTTCTTTGATCAGATAGTTCTTATAATCCGTCTTTTTGAGGATAAGCTCAATAAAGTCTGCTGGATTAAGCGTTTTTAGTGCTGTTGTTAAAGCTTCAAAAGTCTGAATAAAGTTTTTAATTCCCTCAAAAGCTGGATTCATTAGCTTGATTCAGGTTTCTTGTTCTATGGTCTTGGTATCTGAAAGTTGAGCAAGCATCGCCAAAACCTCATAAAGACTGACTCCGAAGCTGTTTGCATAGTCTTCAAGCCTTTCCTCAGAAGTTTTTCAGATTTTTCTATTAGGAATATTCAGAACTCTTTTCAAAGATACGGTATCAAAAGGGTTATTGATCACTTTCAAATACGCAAGAATATCCTTGATTTCCTTCCTCTCAAAAAACTTGAAAGCTCCAAAAATCTTGTAAGGAATTCCCTCCTGAATAAACATCGTTTCAAAGTTCCCAGACTGAGCATTAGTCCTATATAAAATCGCAACCTGACCTCGTGACTTTAGCTTTCATTTTTCTTTCATTTGCTTGATAAGTTCAATGGTATTTGCTGCCTCGTCAATGTCAGTATTATGATTGAAAATCGTGATTTTGTCGTTCCCTTCTCTGTGGGCAACAATGTTTTTTTCATACTGATTTTTATTCTGCTTGATCACCGCATTCCCAGCATTTACGATATGAGGTTTAGAGCGGTAATTGGTTTGTAGCTTAAACATCTGAATATCAGGTCGGTACTGCTTTACATTGAGAAAGTTTTCCATCAAAGCCCCTCTCCAGCCATAAATACTCTGAAAATCATCTCCAATTAGCGTAATATTCGCTCCCGTTCCGCTCATGAGTTTCATCAGTTCAAACTGAATCCAGTTCGTATCTTGTGCCTCATCCACGAGAATATAATCAAAGGCATTCTGCCATTTTTTCAAAATCTTCTCATCCTGCTTAAAAAGCAAATAGGGCAACAAAAGCAGATCATCAAAATCAAGAGAATTTGCTTTCTCAAGCTCTTTTTCATATTCCTGATAGAGTTTTCCCATGGAGGCTTCATAGTTTCCATTAGCATGCTTGAGAAAAAGATCAGCAGTATTTCCGTTATTTTTCTGCGTAGAAATAAAGCCTTTTACCTCTTGTGGTTTGAAGGTATCATTCAAAGCGAATCTTTTGAGAAGATCTCTGATAATTTTTGAACTATCATCACTATCCAGAATTCAGAAATTTTTAGTAAATTTTCTCCCCAGAGCTTCAATATCTTCTTTGAGAATCTTGAGGAAAATAGAGTGAAAAGTCCCAATCCATTTGAGTTCTCTCGCTTCTAAACCTTTTTGGATTTTTGCAGAACTTTGCATTTCAGAAAGAAAATCTGAAAGATCACCAGAGTCTGCTTTTTCCTGTGAATTTCCTTGATCAAAATTCTGACTCAAGATCTCGTCTCCAAGCTTAATCAGCCTTTCTTTCATTTCATTAGCGGCCTTATTCGTGAAGGTTACGGCAAGAATTCTCTGCACAGGAAGCTGCAATCCCCAAATAAGATAAGCGATTTTATAGGTTAGCACTCTTGTTTTTCAACTTCCAGCTCCTGCAATGATGAGTGAGGAAGTTTTGGTATGAAGTGCTGCTAAAGTCTGTTCTTCATTGAGATTTGATGCGATGTAGTCTTTGAGGTTCATGATTATAAATTTAGAATATAGAATTCAGATTTCAGGATGAAAAAGGAACATTTGAAAAAAATTTCACTGCTTGGTAGTGTAGGGAAAGGCATCTAAGTTTCAACCAGAAAAACAGAATACAAGAGAAACGCTATCAAATATTTTTACAAAAAAGACAAGCTCTCATCAAACAAATCTCCATTTTTATAAAATCGAAAAATCAAGTTTTCCTCTTGCCTTTCACTTACTTTTCTCTAAGCTAAGATCAGGCTTTAGTTTTTTCTTAATACTCGTGAATCTCTCAGAATCTACTCAATATCTCCAATCTTTCCTCAAAAAAACTCCTAATCCTGAATACATCCCCGATTCAGAACTGAAAACGATCTACCAGCTTTTCATTGATACCTTAACGGATCATAATCATCTCTACTATATTGAGGCAAAGCCGATTATTTCTGATACAGAATATGATGAGCTTTTTGCGTATCTCAAGGCAATGGAAGAATACTTCCCGACGATCATTTCGAGCACCTCTCCAACGCAAGGTCTAGTGGGACAACTTTCTGACGGATTCAAAAAGGCAGTGCATCAAATCCCGCTTCTTTCCTTAGAAAACAGTTATAATGCAGAGGATATTAGAGAATGGGCAGTCAGAGTTGCAAAATTGGCAGAAAAAAAAGGAATTCTGAACTGGGAATATCATTTAGAACCGAAATTTGATGGACTCAGTGTAGAATGTATTTACCACGATGGAAAACTCACCCAAGCAATCACCAGAGGTGATGGGAAAATTGGGGAAGACATTACTGCGAATGTGATGATGATTCCTTCAATTCCAAAGCAGATTTCCTATCTTTGAACTTTGCAGGTTAGAGGGGAGATTATGATGCCAAAATCCCAGCTCCTCAAGCTTAATCAGCAAAGAGAGCAATCCGGTCAAACCCCCTTTTCAAATACGAGAAATGCCGCTGCTGGAAGCATAAAACTCTTAGATAGCAGAGAAGTCGGCAAAAGAGGCTTGATTGCTTTTATCTACGATCAGCTCTGAGGGGAAAAGGTAGATCTCAAATCCATTGGAATGCCCGTTTTTGAATTACCAGAAAGCTTCCTTGTAACGCAAGATATTGAGCAAATTATCGCTCGATGTCAGGATTTTCAAATTAAGCACTTTCTAGAAGAGCAAGATTTTGATTTTGACGGCTTAGTAATTAAGGTTTCTGACAGTAGAGCTCCTAAAAATACTTCAAACTGCGATACCTCAGAAAAATCAGACTTTTCTCTTTTTGATACAGAAACTCCAGTAAATAATGGAGAAGACATTCGTTCAGCACTCTGATCTACGGAACATCACCCTAGACGAGCAATCGCATACAAATTCCCAGCACAACAGGTCGCAAGCCAGATCCAAGAGATAACCTTTCAAGTCGGGAGAACGGGGATTATCACACCCGTTGCCCATATTGAACCGATTTCCCTCAGCGGAGCTACGATTTCTAGAGTCAGTCTTCATAATTTTGATTTTATTGCAAAAAAGCAGATTAAAAAGAGAGATTTTGTCCGAGTGCAGAGAAGTGGCGAGGTAATTCCTTATATTTTAGGAAGCATCAAAGAACGCAGAAATGGGAATGAAGAGCCAATCATTCCCCCGTTATTCTGCCCCGAATGTGGAGATCCAATTACCAATATAGATATTCACTACTATTGCACCAACCCCACTTGCTCAGCACAAATAAGAGAAAAGATTACACATTTTGTTTCGAGAGATGCGATGGATATTAGCGGAATCGGTGAAGCGATGATTGAGGTCTTAGTCAAACAAAAAATTTTGAATTCGGTGGCAGATATTTATCAGCTGACCTCGCTTCAAAATCAAATTCTTCTCCGCAAATTCCCAAGCTTTGGAGAAAAGAAAATCACTGAACTTGTCAATCAAATTGAACGTTCAAAAAAACAACCACTCTGGAGACTCATCAATGCTCTTTGAATACCTCATATCTGAAAAAAAACAGCTCAAGATGTGGCAGAATACCTTACTTTACAGAAAGTAGAATCATTAGGTCAGATGATAAGTGTATTTTCTAGTGATGAGCTAAGTAAAGTCGCAGGTATTGGAGAAAAATCGCTACAAGCGATTCAGCTTTTTATGACGAATCCCGAAACCTTAAAGCTTCTGAATACCTTAGAACAAGAAGGAGTAAACTTTTCAGCAATAGATGAGAAAATAAATACTGAACACTTATCACAGTGAACCTTTTCACTTACAGGAACCTTCCCTATCACAAGAAGCGACCTAATTCAGCAAATGCAAAAACTAGGATATCACTATGAGGAAAATCCAACTTCGGGCACAAACTTTATGCTTATCTGAGAAAAAGCTTGATCCAAAGCAGAAAAAGCAAGAAATTTATGAATTTTAATCTATGAAAATCGAAAAACCATACAAAAAGAGTTTAACTTAACTTTTCCCAAAGAAGAGAAAAAAACTAAAACTCAAGCGTTCCAAGGAGGATTATTTTAATATAAAAGCCACTTATTTTCTAATAAGTAGCCTTTTTCTAATTAAGTAGTTTTTTATCTTGTCCTAACAGTGAAACTCAACCATTCCTGAAATCCAGCATAAAATTCTTTCCAGTTTCTATATTGTGCTGAACTTCTATTATTGAGAATATCCTGCATACTATCATAAAAATTATTTGAAAGTCTTCTCCATTCTGTGCTATTTCTAAGTCTTGGATAATCTTTTTCCAAAGCAATCATCAATTCATTCCAGATTTTTGCTACTGCTCTAATCTTAGACAATTCCTTATCAGTAAAATTTGAATAAGAATTCCAATTATTAGATGAAGTACTTGAGGACCTTGAATTGACATAAAGAGTTTGATAAGCATTTTGACGATAAGAATCCAACTCTCCTACAACTCTAAATTCTCCCTCTGTCCTAAATCTCACTAAATCATTAAATCTGACTTCTCCTCTATCTGAAGATGAGAAATAATAACTTGTTTTGTCTAAATCATAATCATAGTTTGAAGCAGACTGCCATCTTCCGTTTCTGTACTCTTCTACACGAAAATTCACTCTCCCATCATAATAATTTGAAGAATTATTTTTTACAGTCAATGTCATATCAACCCATTCATTTTTGTCTGGTCTACTAGTGCTTACACTTCTCCATTCTGGAGTATATTCTGAGAAAGAATAAGCGCCCCCTCTCCCAACAGTAAAAGTTGTATATTCACTTCCTCCATCAGCCTCTACATATAATCTGAATTGTCCCTCTGTTCTAAATCTCACTAGATCATTAAATCTGACTTCTCCTCTATCTGAAGATGAGAAATAATAAGTTGTTTTGTCTAAATCGTAATCATAATTTGAAGCAGACTGCCATCTTCCGTTTCTATACTCTTCTACACGAAAACTCACTCTTCCATCATAATCTGATGAACGATAACTAGAATTTTTTACACGAAGAGTAATATCAACCCATTCATCTCTATCTGGAGTAGAGTCACTTACTGAATAAAATTCAGAAACCCATCTTGAAGTGGAAGAATTTGAACTAGAAGTGGAGAAACTTCCATTTCTAAAGTCATAATTCGTAATAAGTTCATACCAATAGTTAGAAATATCTGCTCTTAGTTCAATCTTTCCAGCATTCCCAGCATAGCTAAAATCTCCTTCACACCTAGGAAGTGAAACCTGACTTCCATTTGGAAGGGTTAATCTACAGGAAAGATCAGAATTTGATGATAAAGAAGAAGAGGTAATTCTTGACTGAAATCTTTCCGATCCAACTTTCTGAAGATCAAAACAAAATTTATCTCCATTAGAAAAACGGATCTCCTGACACTCCGCTGCTGCAAATGCTCAAGAGAAAAGTGGAACTCCTAAAATTCCCGCCAATAGAAGAAGATTTTTTTTCATCTCATTGAAATAGTAAAATAAAAAATTACTTGATTTCTATGTATATATATATATACGAGAAAGGCAAGTTTTTTTTTGATTTTTTAAATGAACAAGAAAGACAAAGCTTTTAGTTTTAAGTTTTATCTTATGAAGTGGTTAAAAATGTCATTAGCAATCAGTTTTTCTCTTTTACTTGGAATTCGAGCTTTTTATAGATTCTATTTTCTTCGTGATCCAATTCGCGAAGTTCCAAATAACAATCAAGTATTTGTGAGTCCTGCTAATGGGAAAATCATTGCTATTATCAAGCAAGATGATCTAAAAGATCATAAAACAGAATTATACAAAAAGAATAGAAAAGTCATTAATGATTGGACTAAAGGATTTTCAAGTTGAGCAACACTCATTTCTATTATGATGACTCCTCTCGATGCACACTACCAAAAAGCTCCTATGCAAGCTACAATGCTGAGCGAGGAATATGTAGAAGGTCGTTTCTGGAATGCAATGAAAAGTAACGAAACCATGAAATCAACTTTTCAAAACGAATATCATAGTATGCTTTTTGAAACCCCTGAAAAATTTCAATTCCGCGTCATTCAAATTGCTGGATTCGTAGCAAGGAGAATTGTAGATTTCCTAGATCCCGGACAAGAGGTTACACAAGGAGAAAAAATCTGACTTATCAAATTAGGAAGTCAGGTAAGCGTCATTCTAGATAAAAACTTTGAGATCACTGCAGAAGTTTGAGAAACAGTCATCGATGGAGAAAGTATCCTCGCAAAGAAAAAAGAAACAAGATAAAATTCAGACTTTCTCTTTTTTGTCAAATCCTTTTTAAAGGAAAAACTTGTATTTTTCAAAGAGATTACTATCTGTAAGAAGATGTTTATCCTCTAATTTCTTTTTAGATGGTAGAAAAAGTGAAAAAGACATCCGCAACTTCAGAACCATCAAAACTCAAAAAAGTTTCGGTAAGAAAGCCAAAACCTACTACAAAAAAAGAAAATAAAGAAACAGCTTTCTCTCCTCTTCCTACAACAGTAAACGTATTGAAAATGGGGAAAGAAAACTGCTCTTGTAAAAGGATAAATTTTCAATTACTTGTTCTTTGCCTGCTCTTAGTTCAGCTTATTTTAGGGATTTGAATTCTCATCAAGATTTCTCATCTCCAAAAATGGAATAAAACAGAAGTATGAGGGGAAGAAAATTACAAAAGACTAGAAACTTTGTACGCTACACCTGAATATCAAGAGTATTCAAGAGGACAAATTGACAGTCTTGAACAGCAAATAAAAATCATGAATCCAAAAGCTGAATAATTCAGCATTACAAGCCTTTTTATTCTTATAAAAGAAACATAGATTATGGAAAAATGTAAAAACGGAAGCTGTCATCATATTATGGCAGGAACAGCAGTTGCATTGAGTGCAATTACCCTTATCGGAGGTGCAGTATTGGGAACTTGCATCTACAAAAAGGTAAACACGATGTACAAGGCAACTATTGACTTTCAATTCGGTTCTCAAGAGAACTTTGATGCACTCTACAAAGCAAGAATGACTCCTGAAACAAAAAAACAACTCGATGAAAGTATCAAACAAGCTGTAGAGCAGATGAAAGCTCAACAAGGTTCAGATGAAACTGCTAAAGACGAAGAACAAGCAGCTAGTGATGAGAAGTGAATTGATACCAAAGCTGCATTCAATGATACAACATGGGAGGAAAATTCAAAAGAAGCAAAATCACTCTTTGATCTTAGCGGAACTCCTGGAAATGCAGTCATTAATGTGAAGAATGGGAACTTTAAAGCTATTGGAGGAGCATATCCTCAGTCTGCTTTTGAAGCAGTTATTGCTGACTTAAAAGCTGGGAAAGAACTTACAAGTGATGACATGGGAAAAGCAGGGAAACTGACTAAAGACCAAATTACTGCACTCCTTAAAGACGTACACTTTTCAGGAGACAAAAATGCTGATATCGTAATCGTAGAATATTCTGATCTCCTTTGCCCATTTTGTAAAAGACACTATAACGATAAAACAATAGAGAATATTGTAGCTGCAGATAAGGCCGTAGCTCTTGTTTTCAAGAATATGCCTATTGCAGGATTGCATCCAAATGCTCCTCTCGGTGCTAAAGGTGTTGAATGTGCAGGAAAACTTGGAGGTAGCGAAAAGTTTTATGCTTACTTAGATAAAGCATTTGCTGAGAATGACTTCAACGGATCTAATGTAGTAAGTCTTGCAGAAGGAATCGGACTTGATAAAGAAGCGTTCGTTGCTTGCTTCACAAAATAAGCTAAATAAAAGCCTTAACATATAAAAACAAAGGCAAAAAAAGGAAACTATCGCACTCTTGCGGTAGTTTTTTTAATGCAAGATTTTCATGACTCCTTACATACATCTTTTAAAGAAAAAATAACTTGACTCTCTCTGAAATAAGTATAGTTAAGAAAGAAATTAAAAAAAACAGAAATAAAAAATTAACAAAACAGACCGAAGCATTCAAAGTCTGAGCTTTATAAAAGCTTTAATAGGAGTGCACAAGTAAAATGAAAACAAAATTATTTTTAAGCTTTTTGATTTTCATGATGGGAGTTGGAAGCTTATATGCAAAAACAGAAAACGATCCGAGATACAGATTAGAGAAAGCATTTGAATGGTATCTAGCTCCAGGAACCTATAAACAAAAAGAATACGCTATGCAAAATCCAGGGGAATGGGTGAGGATAGAGGACCAAATAAAGTCTAGCTCTCAGAGAAACCAAGATGGTATCAGGGTAAATAGGAAGATCACCCTAGTAAGGTTAATCTGCTATGATGAGGAAGAACAAAGATTTCTTTGCGAAGAAAGAGTAGTTAGATTGCAGGATGATGTAATGCTGGCGTGGATTGTACCAATACTTCTCTTAATATTTTCACTCGGTATATTTATAATTACCTTTGATGACCCGAAAATTAAGTATAGAAAGATTATCTATTTTATTCTAATCTGTATTGTTCCTGTGGGATCTGCCTGGTTTTTCAATTGGATTATTATGTGGTGGGAAATTATAGTCCTTGCGTTTATTTTATTTACGATTGGGCTTAAGTATCTTGTTAAATCCATCAAAAAGAAAAAAGAAATCAAAAACTAATTTCAATGCCAGCTTTTCATCAGCTATTTTCTGAGTGAGAGGCTGGCATTTTCTCTTTTTCTAAAAAGAAAAAGCTGACTCCTACAAAGGAAATCAGTCTTTTTTTTATTTCATAGGAGAGATTGCCACGGCTTTTGCCTCGCAATGACTACATACTCTGGTGGAAGGTTCTTTCAATCACTTCAAGCTGATGCGCCTTTGAAAGTCTTACGAAGTTCACCGCATATCCTGATACTCTAATCGTGAGCTGAGGATAGTTTTCTGGATGTTCGTAGGCATCCATAAGCGTTTCTCTCTTGAGGACATTTACATTGAGGTGATGAGCTCCTTTCTTGAAGTATCCGTTCATCATCCCAACCAGATTTTCATTCTGTTCCTCAGCAGTCGCTCCAAGAGACATTGGAACGATAGAGAAGGTATTAGAGATTCCATCTTGAGACTTTTTATAGTCAAGCTTTGCAACAGAGTTGAGAGATGCGATCGCTCCTGAATGATCTCTTCCGTGCATTGGGTTTGCACCTGGAGCAAACGGCTCTCCCGCTTTTCTACCATCTGGAGTCGCTCCAGTATTCTTTCCATACATCACATTAGAAGTAATAGTAAGGAGAGAAAGGGTTGGAGTTGCGTCTTTGTAGGCTCTATGCTTGAGTAATTCATCCATAAAGAAAGCCTGAATCTCTTTTGCGATAAGGTCTACTCTATCATCATCGTTTCCATACATTGGGAATTCTCCTTCAGTCTGGAAATCTTTTGCTACTCCCTGTTCATCTCTGAGAGCTTTTACTTTCGCATATTTAATCGCAGAAAGCGAATCAGCTACAATAGAGATTCCAGCGATACCATAAGCAATATCTACTCCATAATTGGTATCCATAAACGCCATCTGTGCTTTTTCGTAGTAGTATTTATCATGCATATAGTGAATTACATACATGGTCTTTGCATACACTCTCGCAACATTTGCCATCGCTTTTTTAAAGTTTTCTAGCACTTTATCGTAGTTCAAGGTTCCATCTTCATTTTCTACGGCTCCGAAAAGTGAAGCATCCATTACCTGGACTCCTTCATCCTCTTCTTTTCCACCATTGATTGCAAGGAGCAAAGTCTTTCCAAGGTTACATCTCGCACCGAAATGCTGGATTCTCTTTCCGATTTCTTGGTATGATACACAGCAGGCAATTCCGTAGTCATCACTTCCTCTTACTGGTCTCATAAGGTCATCGTTTTCATACTGAATAGATGAAGTATCAATAGAAACCTGAGCACAGAATTTTTTGAATCCTTCTGGCAAGTGATCTGACCAAAGTACGGTCAAGTTTGGCTCTGGAGAAGGTCCAAGATTATAAAGTGTCTGTAGAAATCTGAATGAAGTTTTTGTTACCTTTGTCTTTCCATCATGGAACATTCCTCCGATAGATTCAGTTACCCAAGTAGGATCTCCACCGAAAATTTCATCATAAGCTCCTGGTCTAAGGTGTCTTACAAGTCTAAGTTTCATCACAAAATGGTCAATCATCTCTTGAGCTTCAGCTTCTGTGATTTTCCCTGCTTGAAGATCTTTTTCAATATAGATATCAAGAAAAGAAGACACATTTCCGAGCGACATCGCAGCTCCATCCTGCTCTTTTACTGCAGCAAGATAAGCAAAGTAGGTCCATTGAATCGCTTCCTGAGCAGTTTCAGCAGGTTTCGTTACATCAAATCCATAAGACTGAGCCATTGCAGCAATTTCTTTGAGTGCCTGAATCTGCATTGAAACTTCTTCTCTGAGCCTTACCTTTGCATCAGTCATCTCACCACTAATGGCTTCAAAGTCAGCTTTCTTTTCTTTGATCAAAGTATCAGTTCCATACAGTGCTAATCTTCTATAATCACCAATCACTCTTCCTCTCGCATAGTTATCAGGAAGTCCGGTCACAATATGCTTAGATCTATAAAGCCTAGATTCTGCATCATAGGCAGAGAATACTGCATCATTATGATTTTTCGCATAATGAAAGATATCCTTTACTCTCGCAGAAAGTTCAATTCCTCTCTCTTTAAGGGCGTTTTCTACTACTCTTACTCCTCCAAAAGGCTTAATCGCCCTCTTGAGCGGTTCATCAGTCTGAAGTCCTACAATGGTTTCAAGTTCTTGCTTGATATATCCAGGTTTGTGAGAAGTAATAGTAGAAATGGTTTCAGGATCAGCAGATCTGAGTCCGTTTCCGTCTCTTTCTTCTTTAAGACATTTTTTTGCTTCTTCCCAGAGCTGAGTAGTCCTTTCAGTAGGTCCAGCAAGAAAAGAGGCATCTCCCTCATAAGGAGTAATGTTGTCATAGACAAAGGTTCTTACATCAATTGCCATAAGCTATTTCTTATAAACAAAATAAAAAATCTGATTTTTAAGAGTAATATAATCACTCTCTAGTGTTCAGAAAACACAAGAACTTAAATATAGTAAAAAACTTTTTTTTTGCAAGGAAAAAGGAAGATTTTTTTCTCAAGAGAAAACCGACTCAACAAAGAAATAAAGGCAATATAAGAATAATTCCTACAATAATTACTCATTATCCAGTAAATCATGAACTCCTCTAAGAAAACGATCATCTACATGTGTATAAATTTGAGTAGTCGTAATAGATGAATGTCCAAGTAAGGTTTGTACCGATCTAATATCAGCCCCCTTTTTGAGAAGTGTTGTAGCAAAAGAGTGCCTCAAGGTATGGGGAGTTACTTTTTTTTTGATTCCAACCAGTTTAGCATATTTTTTAACCAAAGCCTCCACTGCATTTCTAGAAAGCTGTTTTCCATAACTATTCTTTGAAAGGCTAATAAAAATCGGAGCATAAGCATCATGCCTTAAACTTAGGTAAAAAGCCAACTTTTTCATTGCCGAAGAAGTCAAAAAAACTGATCTCAACTTGGATCCCTTTCCTCTGATAGAAAACTGTTTTTCACCGAGAATAATCTGATTTTTTTGTAAATTAACCAGTTCTGAAACTCTTAATCCCGTACCATAAAGAATATACAAAATTACCTCATCTCTTGCAAGTTGAAGATCTGAAAGAGCAAATTGAGAAGGTGCATTCAAAATACTCTGAATCTCTGATTCCAATAAAAAACTGACTTCTCTCTGAGGAATCTTAGAAAGTTCAAGTTTTTCAGGACTTAAACAATCAATATCATTTTTGAGCAAAAATCTCAAAAAAGACCTCAAAGCAATAATATGGTAGTTGACGGTTTTTTTAGTCAAACCAGAATTATCAAGATACATTCTAAACTGCAAAACATGCAAAGCTTTGAGTTCATCTATCTTGGGATCTCAAAAAAAAGCTATTGCTCTTTTTATCCATAAGCTATAATTAGTAATCGTTCTTGGACTCACATTCTTTACATGTTCAAGGTAATGAATAAAAGTTTTCAACAAAACTGACATCCTCATAGGATGCTTTTTTTTAGAAGAAAAAGAAGGCTGAGTCTCCTCCTTTTTTCTGGGTATAATTGTAGTTCGTGATGATCAAGTAAATTTTCTAGACATTAGAAGCTTTTGCTAAATAGCCATCTAACTTTGTTTTTAATGATGACCAAGTAGATATATCAATATTTCCACCATTTGCAAGATTATCTAAAATCTTCTGAGCCTCTTTTTCTACTGCCAATCCGTATTTTATCATAATTCTTTTATTTTGAGCAGTTCCCATTTCTTTTAATTCAGTTCCTTTCCTTTGATATTCAGTAATCTCTTGTTTGATTACATCATTATTGTTGATCGGACCTACCAAACTCTCCACAGAACTCAAAGGATCCTTAGAAGAATCAGAAAGAGAAGAGGTAGATTCTGAATTTTCATTTTTGGTAGGAGTTTCAGTAGAAATATCTGCAGAAGAATCTCATTGAGTAAGATCTATCGTCTGAATACTACCACTTCACTCCTCTTCCACAAAATCTCCCGAAATTTCCTGAGGTTCTATTGGAGTGATCTCATTATCACTGAGCATACCATCTCCTGTAAGTTGAGCATCTCATGTCAAAGGTGATTCTGGAGCTGCTCCGTGTTCTTCATCAACAGCATTCTGCGCAACAAGTCCTGTTAACAATCAAGAAGGATTAAATCCAGAAAAAGTAAACAAATCAGGATATTTAATATACATCATAGCCCCAACAGCAACAAAGAGAACGACAGAAGCCAAAGTAATAAATATTCCCTTCTTGTTTCATGCTGAAGTTTGATTAACTTGCTGAGGATAGTCCACAGGTGCCGTCAAAGGATTTGAGGATCCGATTGTGCTTGGCATAGAGGCTAAAGTATCAAGATCTAAGGTCTGAGGAGCTGATAAAGAAATCTGATTTTGAACTTCTGAAGATGATTGTACTAATTGATCATTAGATACTCCATTTGTTTCTTGCTGGACCCCAGAAGACTGTTGTAATGCAGATGATTCTACTTCAAATGGAACAGATTCTAGATTATGAACAGGCGTCGGTTCAGTAGCAAGAGAAGAAGCATCAGATTGCACTGCTGAAGGATTTTTCTGAATCTCTTGTGCTTCCAAAGTTGCCTTCATTGCGCTAAAAGGATCCATTTCTGCCTGAGCAATATTTTGAGAATGATTAGATGAAAACTGAGAAACCATTTCATCCAGATTTAAAACCTTATTTGATTCGTCCTTTTCTGAAGCAAGAGAAGGTGAAACTTCTTGAACTAGAATTTCTGATGGTTGAGCAGCAGTTTCCTCTTCCTGAATATTTTCCTGCTGTGGAAGTTCTGATTCAAGAGAATCTGATACAGATGATGTAGAGGAAGCATCTTGGTTCTGAGAGAGTAAGAATCCTTCATCAGCAGGAACTACTTCTCAAACAGTTTCTTCAGAAAGCTCCATACTAGGAGTAGCATCTTCCAAATTTAGGGAAGCTTCTCCCTGTAGAGGTTCTTCAAACGTATCCATAGTATTTGAAACCTCAGGAATAAGTCATTCTTCAGAAGATACATCCATAACTGGCACTCCTTCTTGTAGATCCTCTTCATGATGTAAAGTGAGAGCATCACCTCCCTCTTGTAAGAAATGATTCTCTTCCATAGCCTGTGAAGAAGGCATAGCAATTGGTTCTTCTGAAGCTTTTTGTACTTCAGAATCCTGTTTTTGAGATATAGGAGTTTGCTCCTGAGCAGACGAATCAGAATAGTTCTCAGGCAAATCTAAACTAAAATCAAAAGTCTGATTTTCTGACTGATCAGCATTTTCTAAATTCTCAGAGAGGGAAGCAGCTGTTTCCTCTGGGACTTCTTGAACTGAAGTTTGAGTAATTCCAAGATCAAACTCATCCGTTTGTGGAGTTACTTGGGAAGCTGTTCTAGAAGTTTGAACTGGAGTGCTTGAATCAGTAGTTGGCATCACTAGATATTTGAAAGTATAAAATTTTCACACTCAATTATACCCCCAAAATTAAAAAAATGCAAATTTTTGCACTTTTTTATTTTTAAAAAATAGAAATCAAAGCTCTCAACATCAAGAAAGAGAGGAATCGAACCTCCACCTTCAGCTTCGGAGACTGACGTGCTACCACTACACCACTTTCTTTTCGTTGGAGAAGTGTAAAGATTTCCTCATAGTTTTCAAGATTGGAAAAAATCAGTATTAAAAAATTGCATTCTTCTAAGAAAAAGAAAAAACTGGTCTTTTAAAACCAGTTTTTATTCTCATTTTTCTAACACTAAATCTTATAATTTTCAAGAGCTGAAATTACAAGTGCATAATCAGCTTTAAAAGACTCAAATCTTTTTTCAAGTTTAGCTTCTGCATCTTTAAGAGTAGCTACAAGACCAGCAATAAAGCTTTTCTTTTCACTAGATCTTTTACTGTTCTTTTTGAAGAATTCATCAAGGATTCCGTGAACCTTTGCTGTTTTTTCTTCGACTGTCATTCCAGTAGCAACAGTTCCAGTAGCAACAGTTCCAGTAGCAACAGCTCCAGTAGCAACAGCTCCAGTAGCAACAGCTCCAGTAGCAACAGCTCCAGTAGCAACAGCTCCAGTACTATTCGCACTTACAGCGAATACACTCATCATTGCCATTACAGCAACAAGTCCTAATTGTTTTTTCATTGTCTTGTTAAACAAAAAAAATAAAAAGTTCAACGAAGCGAATTATATTGTTTTGCTTACTAAATGCAACACGAAAAAAAGGAATCAATCACTTACCAAAAAGACTAGGAAATAACTATAAAAAAATTTACTCTTAAATAAATTTTTAAAATGATTTTTTTAAAAAAATTAGATTGTATTATTTTTTCTGATTAAAAAACAGCGAAAACTTGATTTTTTATCTATTTAAACCGATAGCAGAATTTCATTTTGATTCATCGTATCATAAGAGAGGGGTTATTGTCCCTCTGTCTTTGCTCAGAGGTAATTGTCTCCTTTCAAGAAATCAGGGAGGGCTTTTTTTGCGATGGTTTCGGTTCAGAGTTGTTTGTCTTTGAAATATCAGATACTAATAATTTTTACAGATTCTTGAGGAATGCCATTAGGATTGCTAATGCAGAGTGTTTGTTCAGTCAGATTTGGATTTGCTAGTATGAGATAAGATTCCTCGTTTGGGTTACGAATATCCTGTAGAGAGTCTAGCATTTGAAGGTTTAAAGTGTTTTCTTCTGGATTAAATTTCAATAGTCCGATTTTCCAATCTTCTGCCTTAAAATTTCCACCAAAGCTTCCTTCTAAGGCACTGATATTTCCTCTTTGTAATCCTTCTGCAAGGGTATTGATTCCCTTATCCTTAAACAAAGGAATAATTACCGATAATCATGGTCAGACTTTTGTTAAATTTTCTTCGGAGCAGTTTTCAAAGCTGTTTGCAAGTCATGAAAGAGAAAGAGAAAAAGCTGGTTGATAAGTGCAAAGTTCTCCCTCTTTTTTTTCGTAAGGACAGCTAAAGTTGTTCATCAAATCGCTTCCTGATTCCAAAGTGTATTCTAATCCTGGATTGCGAGAATTGACGATAGCGAGTCAGAGTTCAGTTCCTGCTTTTGCAAGGTAGCTTGTTTTTTCATAGGTCGTGATATCCTCGCTATATCTCAGAAAATTTTTCATAAAAAGTCCGACAAGCACTCCAATCAGAGCTGATGCTAATAAGACAAATAGCGCGAGAAAAGTGATATTTCCACGAAATCTTTTAATCTTCATCTGATGTTTCCTTTAGTTCATAAAGATTGGGAGTGGCTCCATGGAGTCCAAAGAAGAGCTGAATTGGTAAAATGCTACTATTGCTTCGTTTCTGTGGATCATAAAAAGGACTATACACTGCACCTAAAATCCAAAATCAAGGTTTAGCAGCTGTCGTTCATCATTTAAGCGATTCTAGAGCAGATGTATAAGGAATGACTTTAAATTGCATTCTACTTTGAAGAAACTTTCCTGTCCCTAAGAGTGCAAATTCCTGATCTCCTTTTTGGAGCATAAGTTTACATGAAGAAAAGTCAGCATTTTGATCTTTGTTTTCTCTATATTTTTCATCGTAAAGGTTTCTAGCCTCTTCACAGGTTCAAGTAGAAAAAATCTGGCTTCCTGTCCATTGGCCTCCTGTGAGATAGAGAGTATCGACAATCCCGTTTGTATTTTTCAAATCAGTATATTTACTATAATCAATCGTAGCCTCTGCTGCAATATTTTGGAGAACTTGAGAAAGGACGAGGGTTTCTTTGGCAAGTTCTTTATCTTGCTCTATTCTAAAGGCAACTTTGGTAATTGTTGTGTAAGTTTTAAGGATAATCCCAGAGAGAAGCCCAAAGAGGATAACGACGATGAGAATTTCTACAAGGGTAAAAGCTGATTTTTTCATGGAGATTTGTGAGGGTAAATGATGTGTTATGGTTTTTTATTCTGAATTAAGCTTTTTAACGATATTTAACTAATGGTAGAATCTTCTTTTTGTTAATTTGTGGTTATTTTTTCCGCAGGAATTGTATCTTTCATCCCAATAAAACTTTCCAAAACGACTTCTCCTGTAGAACTTCCTCTTTTGTAGAGGACACGAGAAGTGATTTTCAGGATTTTATTTGGATCAAGCTCTGCTTCTCATTCCTTTATTGGAGAAAACTCAAGAATCCTTGCAAATCCTTTGCTTGGTAATTCATTTTGTGGAGTGTGGTGATAGTAAGCAAGAGTATTTTCGCTATCTCCTGTGTAGAGTTCAAGGTAGAATGCTTTAAAGTTTTCTTCAAAAGTTTCTTTTTTTTCACTAGGTTCAAAATCTCGGTAAGCTTGCTCTCCTGAAAATCCTACTTTAAAAGTGGAAAACTTATTACTGGATCATAAGTAATTTTCGTCTTCTCCTCCTAAATAGTTCCAAGGATATCCTTGCTCAATATTGCTATCTCTGAATCCATAAACTATTTCTATTCCTTCTTTGGCAAGAAGAGTTGCTTTAGTTTTCATGGTTATTGTATCAAAGTATCCCAAACTCCTCGTTAGTAATTGTAGAACCGCGAGAATCCCTACTCAAAAGATAAAGACCACTACAAGAACTTCAATTAGAGTAAATGCTTTTCTTTTCATTATCAAAAATGAGAATAAAGTTGCTTAGACTATAGGAATTACACAAGAAAAGTCAACTATCTCTTTACATAAAATATAAAATCCATACATTATGAATCGGTTTTTTTATCTTTTTTGTTTAAGATATGAGGCATAATGGCTTTGAAATTAAAGTTTCTGATCTGCTTAATGGTAAAATTACGGATACGCTTTCCTTTGAGAATCAACGTCTTTCAGAAATAGAAAATCTGACTCCAGAGGGAGTTTCAGGCTCACTTACTTTGCAATCTTTGGATCATAAATCTCTTTTAGTTACACTAAATCAGTTGAAATGTTCACTAGAAGATAGTTGTGACCATTGCGGAAAGACCTTTATTCGTGAATTAGAAATTGAAAATTATGTAGCTAAATATGTAACTGAAATTGAATCAGAATTTCAAGATAAAGAGCAAGATGTCTTACTGATTGATATGAAAAATGGCGTGATTGATCTAGAAGAGATGCTCTATCATGCAATTCAGCTCGAAGAACCTTTTGTAAAACGCTGTTCTGTATGTGAACGTTTGCCGGTCGTAGAAGATGAAGAACGATAAAAGAGTTCTAAAGATTTTCTGATAATATACAAAAATCTATTCTTACAGTAGGAGATTTATCTTCATTTTTTGTGTATTTTTTGATTTTTATTTTTTCTGATAGTAAATTTGCTTTATTAGTAATTTTTCTTTATACTTGAAGTCTCTTTATTTTTCGTATACAATAGCATGTTTGGAAGCAATAAACAAAAAAAACTGAAGAAAAACTTTACTCCTTTCAAAGAAGTAACTGAATCTTATTATTCAGCGAAAGTTCAGCTTTTAGATATTAAAGATGGAGAAAGGTTGATCGTCCTCCTTAATCCAAAGCAAGCAATGGCCTTTGGTATTAATCTTAATAATAAAGTTCAGCTTACAAAAGCAAATGGCGAACATATTGTGGCTGATGTTTCACTTTCAGAAGCGGTTTTGGAAGGAAATGTTGCTATTTGTGCTGACATTTCTGAGAAACTGAATTTTGAAAACAATGAACTTGTTGCTGTTTCTCTCACAGAAAGCTCAAGTACATCTTATGAAGCAATTAGGAAAAAAATGAAAGGGGAAACTATTAGTTATGATGAAATGTTTGCGATCATCAAAGATATTTCAGAAAATAAGCTTGATGATACAATGATGACCTATTATGTCGCATCAAGTTTTTTCTATCCGACAACTGATGAAGAGATGTATCAGACTGCAAAAGCGATGGCAGAATGTGGAGTAATGTTTAAATATCCAAAAGGAGAAATTATCGCAGATAAACACTGTATTGGTGGAGTCCCATGAAACGAAACCACAATGATTTTAATTCCTCTGATCGCAAGTCTTGGGATCAAAATTCCAAAAAACTTCTCCAAATCCATCACTTCTCCAGCAGCAACTGGAGAATGCGTAAACGTCCTCATGAATATCAATTTCAACAAAGAGGGAATAGAAAAGTTAGTAAAAGATCAGAATTGTTGTCTTGTTCGATGAGGGGGACTTGATCTTGCCCCTGCTGATGACAAGCTAATCAAAGTGCAATATCCACTTTCTATGCAGTCTAGAGCCAAGGTGGTGAGTTCAATTATGGCAAAAAAATATGCTATGGGAGTTACCCATTCTCTAATTGATATTCCTGTTGGTCCAACTGCTAAGGTAAGTTCCATGAAAGAAGCAAAAGACTGGAAGAAAAAGTTTGAATATGTAGGAAAAAAACTCTGAATGAAAATGTCTGTTCAAATTACGGAAGCCAATGAGGTTATTGGAAATGGAGTTGGTGCAGTTATGCAGGTTCGTGAAGTCTTGAGAATATTACAGCAGCATCCAGAAAGAGCTATGGATCTAGAAAGTAAAGTTATTTTTCTTGCTTCAAAAATCATCGAAGAAGTAGGACTAGAAAAAGGAAAAGAAGCTGTAAAACTCGCAACACATCAGCTTATTTCTTGAGCTGCATGGGAAAAAATGCAAGAAATTATCAAAGCACAAGGAGGAAATCCTGAAGTGAATTCTGAATCTCTGCCTCTATGAGCACATACTTTTGATGTTATTGCAGAGAAAGATTGAGTGCTCAAGATGATTGATCTTCATGATATTAATGCAGTTTGTAGAAAACTTGGTTGTCCTGTTATAGATCAGGCCGGACTTTATCTTTACAAAAAGACTGGAGATAAGATCAAAAAAGGAGAAGTAATTTGTAAGCTTTATGCTCAAGATAAGGTAAAGCTAAAGCATGGTATTGAGAGATGGAAAGAAAGATCTCCACTTCATATTCGTTAAAGTATTTTTATCTAAAAATATAAAGACTGGTCCTTAGAGATCAGTTTTTTGTTTATATTGAGATGATTTTTCAAATGCTCTTGAAAATCATTCTTATTATGTTATATAAAGCTTATTTATATCATAAGTTTATAAACTATGTTTATCTTATCGCCTTTGCCTTTTGAGAAAGATGCACTTTTGCCTGTTATCTCTGAGGAAACTTTAGATTATCATTATGGAAAGCATCATAAAGCCTATGTAGATAAGTTGAATAGTCTTGTTCAAGGGACAGATTTTGAAGGAAAAACTCTTGAGGAAGTGATCTTGTCTTCTGAAGGAGCGATTTTTAATAATGCAGCTCAGGCTTGGAATCATACTTTTTATTGGAATTGTTTGAATACTCCAAAGGAAAATAATCTTCCAAAAGGAGAATTACTTGAAAAGATACTTCAGACTTTTGGAACTTTTGAAACTTTTGTAGAACAGTTTTCAAATACAGCTATAAACAATTTTTGATCAGGACGAACTTGGCTTGTAAAAGATCAAGAAGGAAATTTAAAGATTCTGAACACTTCTAATGCAGGGAATCCTTTAACAGAAGGGGATACTCCTTTGCTTACGATCGATGTTTGGGAACATGCTTATTACATTCAACATAGAAATGCAAGAGCAGCCTATATTCAGAGCATTTTTTCTTTGATTAACTGGGATTTTGTAAAAAGTCAGTTTATAAAAAACTAAGAAAAAATATGAGCTTCTCTTGAAAAGTTATCCATTATGCTTAGAGTATTCCTGTTTTATCTGAGTTTACTTACAATAATGGATTTTTCTTTTTTTATTCCAGGAATAGAGGTAAATCTTTTTTTGTTTCTTGGGATTTGAGGAGGAATAATTGTATGTTTTTTCTTTCTGGTTCTTCTTAAGAGAGGAATGAAATATTTTTTATCCAAAATAGCTAAACAGCATACCTTGAGGAGGAGCTTTTTTGAACTTTTCTCAAAAATTTCTCGATATTCTTGTTTCAGTATTCCTCTTTTTTTTGGTTCTTTGTTCCTGCCTTTTAGTAAGGAAATGCGTATTTTCTTTGCGATTTTGTTTGCCTTTGCTCTTATGTTGGAACTTGGAAGAGTAATGAAATTCCTTCTTAATGTCGTGATGGAAAAGGGATTTAAGCATCAAGATGCAAAAACTAAAAAAAATCTGACAGAAATCCTTAATACTATACTTCAGATTCTTGTACGGGTTATTGCAACTCTTGTTTTTTTTGATACCATTGGAATTGCCATTACGCCGTTTTTAGCTTCTCTTTGAGTGTGAGGAATCGCAGTAGCTTTTGCTTCTCAGAAATTAATTGAGGATTTTTTTAGTTCTTTTTCTATTATGGGTTCTTCTCCTTTTAGGATAGGAGATATTATTACGATCCATGGTTTTTCTTGAACGGTAAAAAAAATCTGACTTAGAACTACTACGCTTCAGACCGTTGAATGAAAATCAATTATTGTTCCAAATAGGCTTGTAGTCGCTGAAGTTATAGAGAATAGTGGGACGATTAAGACCAGAAGAAAAAGATTTTCTCTTACTGTTACCTATGAAACTCCATTGTCTAAAGTTCGTTTGATCCCAGAACTTTTAAAAGAAATTATTTCTAAACATAAGGAAATAGATTTTGAATGGGCTATTTTAAAAGATTTACAAGCTTCTAACCTCGAGATTCTTGTAAGTTATCTTGTTAAAAGCGATGATTGGCTTATTGCAGTACAGCTTCATGATAAAATCTTGCTTGAAATTCTTGAAGTTTTTGCCAAAGAAGGTATTGAATTTGCCTACCCAACTCAGACGTTATATCTTAAGAAGTAGTTTTTTTATAAAAAAAAGCTCCAATCTAAGTTGGGGCTTTATACAGAACTGAAGAGTTCTCTCAGTTCAGACAGAGATTTATTAGGCGCCCATGGGATTCGAACCCATGAACCGAGGTTTTGCAGACCTGTACAATAGACCACTCTGTCAGGGCGCCACGCCACTATATGTAGTGATATCGTTGATATTTTCAAGTCTTTTTCAAAAAAACTTTGCAATCAAGATAAGAATTGCTATAGTTAACTCTGTTTTAGTTTTCAAAGAAAAAATGCTTCTTACCTATAAATCAGCTTTTGCTTCTCTTCTAGCTTCCTATTTCCAACTTGCAAAGGAGGATCTCTTACCTCTTATTCAGATGGCACCCGATAACATAAAAGGAGACTTAGCTTTCCCTTGCTTTCAATTTGCAAAGTCGCTGGGAAAAGCTCCAAATGTAATTGCGAATGAAGTGTTTGCTTTTCTTCAGAAGAAAAATCAGACTTCTTCTCTTTTTTCTGAATTTTATGCGGTAGGACCTTATGTAAATGTTAGTTTCAATACTCAGGTTCTCGCCCCAGAAGTTCTTCAACAGATCAAGAAAGAAAAAACTGACTTCGGAGCTGGAGAAAAGACTGGGAAAACGATACTTCTTGAAGGTTGGGCTCCAAATACGCATAAGTCCATTCATATTGGACATGTGAGAAATTTTCTCCTGAGTGAAAGTATTGCAAGAATCCTCAAATTTGCTGGAAATAAGGTCATTAAAACTTGCTATCCGGGCGATATTGGTGCGCATGTAGCGAAATGGATTTGGTATTACAAAAACTTTAATCAGCAGCCTTTTCCAGGGCAGAATTTCACGAAATGGGTCGGTCAGATCTATACTTTGGCAACGAGAAAAGTAGATGAGAATCCTGATCTTTATAAACCTCAGATTGAAACTCTCCAAAAGGCGCTTGAGGATTGAGATTCAGAATTAGTTGCACTTTGGAAGGAAACAAGAGCGCTTTGTTTACAAGATATGAAGCATATTTTCGCTGAGCTTGGAAGTGCAGAGATGGACAAACGATACTACGAAAGTGATGTTGAGCAGCCAGGAATCCGTATTGTTGAAGAGCTTTTGGCGAAAGGTATCGCGACCAAATCGCAGGGAGCAACCGTGATGGATTTGGAGGAGTTTGGACTTGGGGTCTTCCTTCTTCTGAAATCAACGGGAGCATCACTCTATTCTACCAAAGATATTGCACTTGCCTACCAGAAAAAATCTGACTTCCCTGATTATGATCAGTCACTGTATGTCGTTGGATTAGAGCAAGAACATCATTTTCAACAGCTCTTCAAAACTTTGGAACTCATTGGATTTGATTATGATAAATTAAAGCATATTTCTTATGGATTGGTGGATTTGGCAGATGGAAAGATGTCGTCTCGTGCTGGAAATGTAGTTTTGTATGAGGATTTCCGTGACGAACTGCTTGCAAAAGCGGAAGAGCTAGTCGCCGATCGTGATTTACCAGCAGAAAAAAAAGCTGAAATCGCTCACGATGTGGCTTTTGCTGCAATGAAATTTGGAATGCTCCTTCAGGACTCGGAAAAAGGGATTATTTTTGATAAGCAAACAGCACTGTCTTTTGAATGAGAGACCGGTCCTTACCTGCAGTATATGTCTGCGAGAATTTCTTCCATTTTCAAAAAAGTGGATCGTTCCCAGCTTTCAGAGCCAGATTTTAGTCTTTTGACTTTAGAAAGTGAAAAAAATCTGATCCTTCAGCTCGCGAGTTTCCCAGACCTCGTACAGAAATCAGCCAGTGAATATAAACCTAATGGTATTGCCAGATTCGCATTGAGCCTCGCAAAGCAGTTTTCAAGCTACTATCACGAAGCGAAAATACGAGATGAAAGCAATATTGCTTTGAGTACCTCTCGTTTAGCGTTGATTGAGGCAGTTCAGTGCGTGATGAAAAATGCCCTTGAGCTCCTTGGAATTGCAACGCCTGAAAGTATGTAGAAATAGGCTTGACTTTTGTGATATATATATGATTACACTCATAATGAAAATATAAATCATTAAAAAATAAAAATTATGGGATTAGGTAATTTATTGTTTTTTGATTCGTTAGTTCTTATTTTTGGGCTGGCATATTCATACTTCTTGGCATTGGCTCATTCAAAAGTTTTCGGTTCTTATCGTATGAATCTGAAGCCATTGATAACTTTTTTATTATTTGTATGGGCAGCATTTGGGGTTATAAGCTCAATCTACGTAATACAATGCTCATACGAGATTAAAATAGTCTTTGAAGAGCCGAAGAATTTTTTTGTTCTAGGATTGTTCGTTGACTCTTTATTGTTTAAAAAACTTAAGAGATAGGATTAAGGAAGAGGGAATTTTCCTTCTTTTTTTGTTGTTTCTTGTTTGAAAAAAATTATAGTAAGTGAGTTTTATTGTAAAGAATATCATGAAGAAAAATGTTTTTATTTTACTTTTAATGCTTGTGCTTTTTGCTTGAGATCAGCTTTCAAAGTGGTTTTTTTATGATCTTAAATGAGGACAAAAACTTCCTTTCCTTTATCCTACCTTAAATACTTGAATTTCTCGAGGAGTGCAAGTTTATTTACCGATTGTGATTTTGGTTTCTCTTCTTGGAATCTGACTTTTTGTTTTTCTTTGGAGAAAAAAGTATTTGAATGATCGAGTTTTTATCCTTTTCCTTGCAGGGACACTTGGAAATCTTGTTGATAGAATTTTTTTGGATGGAGTGAGGGATTTTATCAGTATTGGGATCTTCCCAGTTTTTAACCTTGCGGATTGCTTTTTGAGTCTTGCAGTGATGATTTTAATCCGAAATGAGATTTTCCCTTGCATTTACAAGAAAAAACACTAATCTCTCAAGTAAGTGTAATACTTTTTTTATTATTTACTACACACAGTATGCAGTATCAAGGATTTGTGAAATTTATCGGACCAAGAGAAACGATTGGTGAAGGTGTTGAAAAACAGACCATCGTTTTGGAAGAGAACACTGACAGAGAGTTCAAAGGGTCTATCGCAGTTGATTTTTTCAGGGACAAAATTAATCTTTTGTCCGATGTAAATACTGGTGATTTGATCACTGTTCATTTGAATGCAAGAGCAAATGAATCTAGAAATCAGCCAGGAAGATGGTTTAATAGCATTACTTGCCGAAGAGTTGAAAAATCATCTACAGCTCCTGCTAATTCATCTGATGATCTTCCTTTCTAAGTTGAATGATTATACAAAAAGAAATCTGATTTTTGTAGTGAAGTCAGATTTTTTTAATTTTTTGTAGGTAAGGTTATTTTCAGAAATTTTGAGTTTCTATGCTTTGATCATATCGTTTAAGGGCTTTTTTTAATTCATCAACAGTAAATTCTGGGCAATAAAGATCTGTAAAATACAGCTGAGCATAGGCAATTCGCCATAGCATAAATCCAGAAAGCCTTTTTGCAAGCTTCTGTTTTGTCCTAATAACTAAATCAACAGTTGGCAAGCCTCAAAAATCCATAGTAGATTCTAAGCTTTCTTTGGTAATTTCTTGATGTTGCTTTTGAAGTTTTTGAGCTGCTCTGATGATTTCATCTTGTCCTCCGTAATTGATTGCAAGAACTAAGGTTTTAGAAGAATTAAATCTAAATTTTTCTTCTTTTTCTTCAAGGAAATTTAGTAAATCAGACGGAAGTTGACTTTTATCACCTGCCATGCGAAAATTTACTTGGTAGTTTTCCATAGTTTCATAGAGCGTTTCTGTTACTTGTTTGTAAAGTTCAAAAAGGTAAGAAAGTTCAGCATTGCTCCTATTTTTTAAATTTTCTGTACTTAATCCCCAGAGAGTAAAAACTTCAATAGGCGTTTCTTTAAAGATGTATTCTGCAATTTCTATTGCCCTTTGAAACCCCTCAAAATGTCATTGAATTCAATCTTTTCCTTTTTCTTTTGCCCAAGTTCTGTTTCCATCTGGAATGAGTGCGATATGCTTTGGATATTGCATATTTTTTTGATAGGATAAAACGATCTTTTGTGGAGAGTAAAGAATTTATTTTTTCTTTCAAGTTTAGTTTTTTTCTTTTACTTGACTTTTTAATATAATTTAGTATTGTTTATGTATTTTTACTTGATAGTATTTATAAAAATGACATCGATTACTTGGGTTTGGACAATTGTGATTATTCTTCTTTTCTTAATTGTTCGAGTATGGAGGAGATATATTGGGAGAATTATTTTGATTTTTCTTTTTTTGTTTGTTCTCTTTTTTATTTTCAAATGGATTAATCCAGCCGGAGCTGAGCTAGTTTCTCAGGAAATTCTTAATTTTCCTTCTAAGATTACTTCTTTTTTTGGAAAAACGGTTTCTAATGAGGTTGTAATTTCTTCGGGTGAGAACCTGAGCGAAGAAGAAAAGTCAGATTTAAATGCTATTGATTGAACTGGAGATTTATTTTTATCAACTGAATCATCTTTAAGGGCTCCTAAAAAATTACAAATTCTTAATTCAAAGAATATTTCCACACCACACACAGGAACTTTTATTTTGGGAACAGGACTTATTATAGGAACAGGTGAGAAAAATAAAGATCAAAAACTAGAAACCGAATCTTTGATTAATGAAAATGATCAAGAAGATGAAGATAATGAAGTTATTTATGTAAAATCTAATCCTAAAATTTCTAATAACAAACATTGATCTCTTGAGAAAAAAACTTCTTGAGATACATCAAAATCTAAAGGTTTAAATGAAAAAGATTTGAAAGAGGCACAGGAGATTTTCGGAAATTAGACTTCTTTTTTAAAAACTACTAAAAGATCCCATAGGAAGGGATCTTTTTTATTAGGGGAAAATTTAAAATTCTTCTTTTATTTTGTTAAAATAATTTCTTTGATGAGTCTAGATCCTTCACTGGAGACTTTAAATTTTTTTTCTCAGATGAAGATTGTTTTTTCTCATGGATAGCCTTTAATGATTCGTGCTAATTTGCCTAATATCTCAATATTATCGGGAAGTTTGTAACGAGGGAGTTCTGATTCTTCAAGTTTTTCTGCTAATTTCTGATCGAAACTGGGACTTTGTGCGTTTTCATGATATTCTAGTTCTTCTAGCCTTTTCCTTGCATATTTAATATCTTCTACTGCTGGAATTTCTTCAGGCATGGTTCCTCAGAGTTCTTGAATAGTTTGTCTGATTTTTTGTCCTACTTCGAAATGAGCTTTACTTGCTTTTTCTTGTCCTTTAATAGCTTCTCTTTTGATCTTGGCTTCAGCTTGAGTAGCACGAAAGAGGTTAGCAGCGAGTTCTTCACTACTCATATGATCCAGAATATTATCGTCAGTATTCAGTTTTTTCTTTTCAATGATCTCTTTCTTTTTGAGTCCATAAAGCCCTTGATAGCCAGAATCATAAAATGTAGCATAGTCATGGACTCCAGCTCCTCTTGCAGTGCTAAAAAGCTTCTTATTATGCTCAGTAACTTCGTCTCTTAATTGAATTCTTTTCTGGTCCTCTAGATATTGCGCGGATAGCTCTTGTTTTCTCGTTTGCAAAGCAAAATAACTTTGTCCAAGAGCGACAATTTCCTTGTTCGGATCTGCATTTTGAATGATTAGATAGCAGGCATAACGGCTGAGCTTTCGGCTTTTTAGACCTCTTGTAGCTCCGGAGCCGATTTTCACCATTTCGGTAAATTCACTGAAATGGTTGGTTGTTGCTTGTCCACTCTTTTTGCATGCGGTTTCAGCTTTTTTTACCACTTTAGAAAAATTTGAAAAGTCAGAATATTCAAGGACTTTAGAGAGTTCTCTTGCATATCGATATTCTTTTCCGTATTCATTTACCCTTTTGATTTGCTCAAAAATCTGATCATCCATAGCTATACTATCTAAGGAGTAAAAAGCTTCTTTATTCAACAAAATTGGTCATAATTGCACAAAGATTTACAATTCCTTGATAAGGAGAGGAATAAATAACGGTTGAACAGAAGCGAAATTCTTTTGCAGAAGCATCTTTACATTCAGGATTCTGTTCTGTTATACATTTTATGAAGTTTCCTGTTTCTTTTGAATGTATTCATCATCCAGCTATCCATCTTCGATATATTCCTTGACTTAAAGATTCTATTTTCCCATTTTTTTGGAGCTCTAAAAATTTACTATGATCAACCCATTGTCCTTCTACAAAGTGCAAGCGGAAATTCCAGTGAGGATCAGAATCTCCATTTTGACGCACCCATTGTGTCATAGATTTAATTTGCTGTTGCAGTTTTTTATGATCCTTAACAAGATTTTTTGATTCATTCATTGCTCGTGCATCATCAGCTCCATTAGAAACTCTTTTTAGAGCATAATAATTTGTTTCTCCTGTGGAAATAATTGCATATCTTGATCCTCCCCCAAATAGAGTATCATTTTCACAACCATCTCCTCATTCATCTATCATTGGATTTGCTTTAAGCCAGCATTCATCTCTATTAGCAGATCGTCTCCTCCAGTTGGTATCTCTTATATTATAGACAGCTTCAATTCCTTCTTTAGCGAGATTGAGAGCAATTGTTCTTTGTCTCATTTCTGAAATATATTGTGTGGTTTTACTTATCCCTTGGATAATAGTAATCAATGCTGTAGAAATAATCACTAAGATAAGAATAATTTCTACCATTGTAAATCAGTTTTTCTTTTTCATTTCCCTTTGCTGAAAATAAAATTGACATTTTCTTTCTGAATCGTAATATGCCTTATATGTAGTTATCTTTCTTAGATATGCAATAGTTTTTTATTATGATATATTGGAGAATGTCGGTGGAGGTAAGTTTATTTTTATCGGTTGTACTTATTCTTGTTGTGCTTTCTCTTTTGAAAGTAGAAAAACTAGTAAGGATGACTTTTGGAAATTATGTACTTTTAGCTTTCTCTTTGGCTTTTGGTTCTGCTCTTTCTCAGCGAGTCTCTCATCTGCAGTTGAGTCCAGAGACGCTTTTCTTGGGTATGCAATATGCAAAGATTGCTGAATTTCTACTCAATGCACAACCTACGCTAATGCTTGTTTTCTTTTGATTATGACTTCGATTTTTTACTCAAAATTCTCATTTGACGATTAAAATTTCTTCAGAACTTTTTGAAAAAAAACTGCAGACCTTGCTTTGGTGCGTTCTTGCTCTAGGAAGTCTGATTTCTTCTCTATATTTTTCTCTTGCTTATTTTAAAGGAGCAGTTTATGAGCGACTTTTTACTCAGGAATTTCTTGCCCCCTATGTAACTTGGATTCCGAGTCTGTGATTAGTAATTGCGTTAGTAAGTTTAATTGGAGCTTCTCAAATCAATATTCGTTTTTCATTCAAAAAAGACGTATGAGTTTCTGGACTATAATTTGAAGACTTTTTAGTTTCTTACCAATATATAATGAGCAAATGGCTAGAAATTCTTTTCCCTCGCACTTGTTGTTGATGTGGAAAAGTTTGATCTTACCTTTGCTTTGAGTGTAAAAAACAACTTTTCCCACATCCAGAATTGTGTCCTATTTGTCATTGTCCTAGTCCTTGATTTAAGACCTGTGCAAACTGCACTTTAGAAGAGAGAACTTTTTTAGATGGCTTGCTTATTGGATTTGCCTACAAGACTTTTCTCAAAAAATTGATTCTTAAATTAAAATTTTATCACAAAAAGGATATTGCTTTATTTTTGGCTGAAAGAGGAGCATTACTCATCCAACTCAATCCTTATTTATCCTCCTCATTAGAAAAACAACAGCTTTTTCTCTCTTTTGTTCCCTCTCATCGGTATCGTAGATATTTTCAAAAAGGCTATAATCAATCTGAGCTTCTTGCTAAATCTTTATCAGACCTTCTTCAGTTACCCTTTCTTTCTTGTTTTAAAAAAAATAAAGCCACAACATCACAAGTTAAACTTAATAGAGCAGAAAGACTAAAAAATCTGACTTTAGCTTTTAAGTTTGTAGAAAAAGAAAAACTTCCTCATGGAGCTACCTTATTAATTGTGGATGATGTTACGACAACAGGTGCAACACTCAATGAACTTGCAAAAACTGTAAAAATAAAAAGACCTGATTTGCAGGTTTGGGGACTTGTTTTAGCAAGACATTTGAATTAAAAAAGAGTAGATTTTTCAAAAAAACAATTCTGACTCAATAAAAGTACCAAAAAAATATTTAAAAAACCCACAAAAAACACATTGACTTTAAAACATTATTAGATATAATGTAAAAATAAAAAAATATTAACAAAAATTTTTTAAAAATGGAAAAAAATTTTAAAAAAACATTTGAAAAAGAAGTGTATCTCCGACTAAGAAGGGAGATAACTTGGGCTGGAATGGCATTCATTCTAATAGGGATAATTATCCTCATTTGTGAATATTTCAACAATTCCTCTTCAATAGCCTTAGCAATAATCTTCATTGCTATTGGCCTAATCTTCTTCTTTAGGAGATACATGTTTGACAAAGGATTTGCCTCAAAAGGCGACCCAGTAAATAGATTTAATCTCAACTTAGCTCTCCAAGAGAGACTAAGGAGATTTAAACTTCTCCAAGAAATCCATTATAGCTTTAAAAGAGCTAGAAGGATAATCTTGATCAACAAGTGGTTGGAGGAATCCTAAAAAAATAATCTGGTAGATGGAATTCCATTTACTAGATTTTTTTAATTGAAAAAGTATTACTCATAGCTATACTCCTACTATCTTTATTCTCGTTCTACTGATGAATACCCATTCTAAACTATGACTTCTTTTCCTTGGGAGACTCGAAACCGAAAAAGGTTTTGATCTAATTTTTGACTTTATCAATCAATATCCCGGGAAAGAACTCCCTTTTGAGCTTTATATTTTTGGCTCTGGAAGTTATGAAAAATGACTTCTAGAACTCAGCCATCATTTTAAGCAAATTCATTTTTTCGGACGAAAGCCTCTTTCTGAAGTAGAAAGATACCTTGATAACATTGACTATTGTCTGATGCCATCGAGATTCTTAGAAACCTTCTGACTAAGTGCTATCAATGTGCTCAAGCGAGGAATTCCAGTAGTAGGATTTAAAAAATGAGGACTTTTTCCTTTCATCCCAGAAGAATACGCTATTGATCAATGCAAAGGAAGCAATGACCTAGCAAAATTCGCCACCATGCTCATTCAACTTCAAAAAGAAAAAACAGAAAAAAAATCAGATTTTTATCAAGAATTAGCCGAAAAAAGCAAAGCTATCGCTCAAAACTATACCAAAGAAAAACGATTCAAACATTTTAAAGAACTTACAGTAGATCTAAAGGGGAAGAAAATCGTCCTTGTCAGCGATTTTATCAATAAAATTGGAGGGATAGAAACCTATCTCCACGACGTAAAAACCCTTCTAGAAAAAGAAGGCTACAAAGTAAAGCTTTTTGGAAGTAGATGTCCTAAAGGTAGAATAGGAAAACTCAAAAAACTTTTTGGAATTGGATTGAGTACCTTGAATCTTTGGGAGTCCATCAGATTTTCTATTTTTATCAAAAAAGAAAAACCAGATCTCATCCGATATCATAGCATGATTCGTCGAAATGGACGACTTCCACTATGGTTTACAAGGAAGAATAGAGCTAAAAAATGGATGATGTACCACGATTTTGGCTATTTTACACCATATCCTCATCAGCTTAGCGATACAAAACAAATAAAAACTCCTCTTTCTCTAAGACACTACCTCGCTATGGCAAACACCAAAAATCCCATCAAAAAATTCTTAATTTGCGGAAAATATCTGACACTTACCTGTCTAAAAAAACAACTAAAAAAACAGATTGACCTCCATCTCGTTCCTTCTGCATTCATAGTACCAATTGTAGAAAAAAGTTTTGGACTCCCCATAGAGAAAATCTCAGATTTTAACCATTTCATCCAAGAATAATGGATACGAGAGAGAAACTAAGCACAGGGAATAAAGCAGATAAAATACAAGAAGTAAAAAACACTCTCAATCAGCTTAATTTTAATAAGTATGGAGATTTCAACGAACGATACTGAAATGAAGAGGAAAAGTTAGAGGCTTTTAAAGCAAAAATCCAAACTGATGTTATCAGTGAAATTCTCCTCCTTGATATTCAGGAAGATGCCTTTCTAACAAAAAAAGAAATAAAAAAACTTCCTGAAGAAATCCTTCGTTTTAAAAATTATTCCGAATACAGAGGAATTAAGTACTATATTTTTAAAAACCAAGATGAAATTTTAAAAGCTTTTGTCGGAGTTTATTGAGGAACAACAGGAAGAACCAATGATTACTATATGCAACAGATAATCAAAGACCCTGAAATCAAGAAAAAAACAAGGAAAATTGAAGTTTCTATGAAAGAACTCCTAAAAAAATAATACAGAAACAATCCATTTTTCTAGCCAAAAAAATATCTTATCATAAAATCAAAAAATCACAAGGAGGAAGAGAATCAAAACATCAGATTTTTTTCCTTTTTTTTATTTTTCGCGTATACTTAGATCAACAACTTATCTTTTTATTCTCTTTCAGAAAAAAACCAATGAATACGCTCAACACCCTATCAAGTACAACTACTAAAATGACCACACTCCTTGATAAAATTACAACCACCTGTGATGCTCTCGTTTCAGCTCTTGAACTAACAACTGAACAAACCAGTCAATACGGAGGAGGAATTGTTGAGTCCTTTGATAGTGAATATGTTGATATTGTCATTAGAACACTGCTTCAGTTGAGAGTTTATACCATCAGGCTTGGAAGAGAAATCAATAACGGACTCATTAAATCAAAAACAGATCTCATGCTTTTGGTCCAAGGAATACAAGATCTCGATGATAAACTAGTTGCCCTCATGAGAAAAAATGGAAATCTGAGAAATAACTTCGCATTTGGACTAGAAGAAATCAGAACTACTATTGCAGAAATAAAAGAAAATATTCTTATTTCCTAAGCTCTGTGTAGAACTACCATATCAAGATAGCTCAACTCCAAGCTATCTTTTTTTAGAAAGAAAACGCCAATTCTTCCTTGCATTTTAAAATAAAAAGTATACATTTCAAAGCAAGATTCAGGCTTTTAAAATCTTCTTTTAGAAGTACATTTATGCCATCTTCGTTCTAAGTTCTTATCCTATTATTCATCATGAACCTTGAAAAACTCTTTGGAAGTAAAGCAAAAGTAGACATTCTCAAGTACCTTATCTTTAGAAGACAAGGAGTCTCTATGAGAGCATTAGAAACCGAACTCTGATGGACTTTCCCAGCAATCAAAAAACAGGTAGATGGACTCAATGAAGCTGGGATCTTGGAAGTCGACAAAGAAAATACCTGACGAGCAATTACCATCAAACCAACCCTATTACCCTTTTTTAAAGAACTTTTTTTTGAAAGTTTAAGACAAAATTTACTCTCTCTTTTTGAAAACCATAAAAATCAAATTGCTCAATACTTTTGGTGAGATAAATTCTGAAAGCCAATTGGAATCGATCTGATTCTCATTTATGATCAACTTCAAAAAGAAGAAATCGATAGACTCAAAAATAATATCAGTGAGATTTTTAGAGAGTTTTGGATAGAAAGTGCATCTATTGTCTTTATGAGTAGTGAAGAACGAGATAAGAGATATAGGCTTGCTGATAGGTTTGTACTCCAAGTTATGAGATTTTACAACAACATCACAAAATAAAGATAGTAATTTTTCTTAAAAGAAAACCCTACCCAAAGCCACAAAATCCGAATCACAATCATTAACAAGCAAAATGAACAAACAAAAAAAGCAAATAAAGACTACAAAAACTTCAACAACTTTTACTTGCAATTCAAATGAAGAGCACTATAGTGAAGTACGAATAACTTAAAAAATTCATCCGATCAAAAACAATTTTCAGTTTATTTCTTTTATTTCTCTTCTATGCCTTACGAACAACTTCTTGATGAGATTATGGTCAATACGCTCTCTGCAAAAGAACTCATTGGCTACCCTCAGCAAGAATTTCGTTATGCAGTTTGCCCTTGGGAGCTTGAATTTCATACTACTATTTTCCTTGCAAGTATTTTGCTTGCATTTGATCAAGAAAAGCCGCTCATTTTACTCATTCAGGTGGATGATTTGCCTGAATCAGCGATGCTCTATACCGGAAATATCTGACCTCATTTTGGAAGAAAACGAAACGGATCACATCAGATTCCGGAACTTTTTGTTCAGAATCATATTCCGCAAACCGAAGAAAATTATTACCCTTACCTTGATAAACTTTTCTGCTATCTCGGAGTAATTAACGTCAACCAAAGGCATTTAGTGCTTTTTGTAAAGAAAGGAGAAAAAAATAAAAACCTGACTGATCTCTTGAGAAAACTCCTCCAAACGGAATATTCACTCCTCGTGATCAGTAATTGCTTCAATCAGCTTCCTACGAATCCTTGCAAAGAAGCCTCTGAACAATTAATCAGCCATATTGTCAAAAAGAAAATGAGTCTTGAAGAACAGAGAAGTTTTCCAGCCTTTTGACTACTTAGTGAACTCCTTCCTAGAGAAGCTGAAGAAACCGCCTTGGAACAGATAATCAATACCTGAGAACTCGGACTTGATCCTCAAAAATCAACCTCTTTTTGGTTTATGCTAAGGTAACTTTCCCAGCAAAACAGGATATTTTCAACTCATAAGCACAAACCATGCACCTCCTCATCTGCTGTGGAACTCCCTGAGAACTCAAAACCGTAAAAACTCAGATCAAAAACCTCAAGCTCAAACAAAAACTCTCGATCCATTACCTCTGCACAGGGATCGGAAATTACGAAACGATTTTTACTTTGACGAAATTTCTGACTGAACAAGAAGAGTCAGATTTTTTCCTCGTGAATATTGGGATTTGTGGCTATTGGAATCGTGGAGAACAGCCAGAAAAAGTGATCCAAATTGGGAGAATCAAAAACCGAACGACAGAAAAAGAACTCCTCCCTCCGCTTCCGATCCGCTTTGCCAAGATTGAAAGTATTCGGTCTAGCGAAAAGCCGATTTTGGAAGGCAAAGAAGAATATGGGTTTGGAGAGATGGAAAGCCGAGGGATTGAACTCGTTGCAGATAAATTCAGACTCCCTCGTTTATTTTTGAAAGTCCCCTTTGATCGCATTGGCGAGGAAACGAAAACTTTTGATAGAGAAAAGGCTTGCCAGATGCTTGCAGAAAATATTGACTATAAAGCTCTTTTGGAGCAACTTTTATCTTTAGCAAAGTAAATATGAAACTTTTGATCGGACCAGAACACACACAAGCAGAAGTTTTTATGCAACAAGCAGCAGAAATCGCACAAAAAGCGACCTGTGAAAGATCTAAATGTGGCTGCATCATCGTAAAAGAAGGAAAGATCATCGGAAAGGGCTTCAATTCACCAGCACAGAACTTAGAATCTCAAAGAAGATGCCACTGTGATAAAGCACAGTATCATAAAAAAGTTACGGACAAGACCTGCTGTATCCATGCCGAACAAAGAGCCATTCTTGATGCTTTAAAATCTGCTTCAGATCAGCTTCCAGGTTCAGATTTATATTTTATTCGCCTAGATCAAGAAGGGGAAATTACTAAAGCTGGAGAACCGTATTGCACAATTTGTAGCAAAATGGCTTTGGAAGTAGGGATCAAGAACTTTCATCTCTGGCATACGGAAGGGATTGTCGCTTATGACACCGAGGAATATAATATTCTTTCCTACCAATATCAATGAGAATAGTAAAAAAAGACCTCTAGATGACACTTAGAATTCAGTTTAAGAGACAAAAAGACCCCTTTCTGAGGCTTCGCAGATCGTTTGAAGAAAAAAATCCCTCATTATGAGGGATATGATTATTTTGAAAGAACCGTTGTCAGCGTAATTCAAAGATTTTCACATTGTTTAAGAAGAAGCTTCTTTTGCTTGAGTTTACAATCTTGATACGATCCACAAGTATCGTCTCGCCATTCCCAACACTTTTTCAACTTCCAAGTTCCCTCTTTTTGTAATTCATATTGTGGAACGAGATAATGATGGGTTTGGTTCATAGGTATCGGAAGGAAATACTGCAGCTTATGATTACTGAATGCTATTCCTCAGAAGAAAAAAGCTTCCTGATAATTTTTTTGATCTTGTAACTGAGGAGGGAGAGTGAAAGATACAAAAGATTGTCGGTGGGTATCTCAGAGCTTGAGAATCCAAAGTTGATGATAGTTTATCTTCCCCTCTCAGTTTCAATCGCTTGCTTCTCAAAATAAGAAATCTCCGATACTAGATTCACTAGGGGAAACCTGCCAATGATCTAGTGGAACAAAATGTTCCCAAGTTTCAGTATCTAAACGATATTTAATTTCTTTTTCCTGTTGCAATACCTTAAAAAGTTCGCCTAGGGTAATTTTGGACTTTCTAATTTTTCTTCCAATCCACTCATCAAGCATTGCTCAACAAACTTTCTTTATACTTTCAGTCTTTCATGTCTGTTCGCAAGACAACAAAATCTCCTGAAATTGGTTGAGAGTGTTTTCTTTATTCTTAGAAGAACGATACATCTCTGATAAAAGTCATAGTATTTGATCAAATACTTGCAGAGAAGATCATGTTAGATTTCACGAAGTCTCCAATCTTCTCCCATCAAAGTGATTGAATTGTATAAAATTACAATTACTCTCAAATTCTGCATCATATGTATAGTATATACCTGTAGGTATTTCAGTACATTTTTTTTGGCTTCATCATAAGAAAGATCAGGATTTGTTCTTGCGAAACTTACTCCAAAAAAAAGAAGTAAGGAACTTAAAATAATAATTCTTTTAGCCATATTATCTAAGTAAGATTTTAAAATGAATTTATCTAGATTCATAAATTTTTATTTTTTTAATTGTTTATTGTTAATGACCACTTCTGATAACTTTTGCAAAAGCTGTTATACTCTTTTAGAGTGCTATTGCAACCCCCCTTATCTAAAAAGCATCTAAACTTCCTGCAATTCTCACTCATACTCCTATAGTGAAGTCAATCAAGCCTTCATTCCAGAAAAAAGAGGAGAGAAAGACCCTCGGATGATACTTAGAACTTAGTTTAAGGGGTAAACGAGCCCTCGGATGATACTTAGAACTTAGTTTAAGGCAGAAAAGACCTCTTTCTAGGACTTAGAACAGAATTTAAAGGCAAAAAAGCCCCCTTTCTGGGGCTAGGCAGACAATTTAAAGTAAAAAAGACTGAATTTAGAAAACAAAAAACACTAGACAAGAGTCAGTGTTTCTTTTGACATCTACTTGAACTAGAAAGATTTTTGATTTAACGAAAAATTATGCAAAAGCTCTATTCCTCAGATAAGAAGAGAGTGATTTATAGCCTCTCTCTGAAGCGAGCTTTAGCATTTGAGCCTTTTCTTCACTGCTCACTCTCAGTCTGATTACTTCCTGTTTTTTTTCTGACTGATAAAAAGTGATTAACTCTGGCACTGAAGCAATCAATCAGCCTATATCTTCCAACATATGATCTTGATCAATACCTGCTTCCTCACAGAAAACATGAACAGCACCCTGATCTTTATATTCAGGTTCTAAACATTCTGAGATGATAAATGGAATTTTTTTCCCATTGTGAATAATGTGGAGAATTTGTGTCATGGTTAGTTAGCTACAGAAAGATAAAGTTTTTTCATATTGATTTTATAGATGGATTTACAGTCATTATTATGCAGAGCTATCGTCGTTGATAATCTTGGATTTTCAGGTCGGTAGATGAGCTTATGAGAACCGTTGAGCTCCTTGATTTCAAATCCTAGAGCAATTAAAAGACTCTCAACATCTGAGTATCTTAATTTTGTCGGATCTTTTAGCAACTGTTCTATTCTCTTTTCTTATTTGCTCATCTCCATGCTAAATATAAATGTAGCCACATTTTATATTTTTTAACACAAAATACAACTTTTTTTCACTTTTTCTATCAAAACACCCGCTCTTTCTCCCCTCTGGCAAAGCTAAACAGATAGAAGAAGCAGCCCTGATCAGATCAAGAAGAAAAAATCTGATTGTTTTTCTCCTCTGTTTCCGTATGCTCAGGCTTGTTTATATTTCTGCTTTGCTATGCTCCGCCATATTCCCGTCCTCGCCCAAGAAATCTACGACCAGCTCCCTCAAGACCGACAGCTCGGCTTTGATGGGACTTTTGGGCATGGGGGGCATGCGGAGTTTTTCCTTAGCCACGAGGAGCAAAAAAGGAGCATTGAAACTCTCAAAATTATCGGAACGGACATTGATCAGCAGATGATCCAGAAAGCCACTGAACTCACGAAAAACTACGCTCATCAGATCCAGATTCTCCATAGTTCTTATGCGAAGATTCAGAACATAAGTCAAAAAATCTGACTTTTTGATTATGAACTGCTTGATCTTGGAGTGAATCTTGAACATTTCAAGGATGGAAGCCGCTGATTTTCTATCAAGACCGATGCTCCGCTAGACATGAGATTTGACCAGGAAAAGAATCCGACCACCGCGAAAGATCGGCTCCAAAAGACCAAAGCTGAAACCATTGAACAAGCTCTCCAAAGCTACGGCGACTTCTCTCCCAAAACTGCTGAATGGCTCACGAAACTTATCTGTGAACAAAGAAAAAAATCTGAATTTTCAACGACCTTTCAGCTCAAAGACTTTCTAACCACTCATCATTTCAATCAGAAAAAGATTGCAGTCATTTTTCAGGTCATTAGGATTATGGTCAATCGTGAACTTGAACAGTTAGAGCAGTTTTTAAAAGACTTTCCTCAAACTTTGAAAAAGGGTTGAAGATGCTTGATTATTACCTATCATAGTATTGAAGACAGAATCACCAAAAACGCCTTCAAAGCGCTAGCAGAAAGCTGATCCTTCCAGCTCGTAAACAAAAAAGTGATCGTTCCTCACTACACCGAAGTCCAAAGAAACAAAGCTGCCAGAAGTGCAAAACTCAGAATTATTGAAAAAGTATAGCTCAATAATCTTTAGTACCTTTTCCTTTTCCATGCCAGATACTCCTCTTCAAACCACACAGCATAAGATCAAAACTTTTGCCTATCAATCCATAAAATCTTTCCATAAATCCTATACCAGTTTCCTAGCAAAATATAGGAATAGAGAAGAAATGCGAGATTTTATCAAAATCGGGACTTTATTCTGACTTTTCTTACTTTTTGGAGGATTGTTTATGTACTATATCAATCTTGCTTCAACAAGAGGATACTTTATGAGACTTGCAAACCAAAAATTACAAGCAACAAAAGCGAAAAATGACATCGTAAAACTAGAAATTATCAGAAAAAAAAGAGAAAATCGAGATAATTTACACACCCCAAAAGCACTGAATCTCCAGAAAAATCTCCTTGTCATAGAAGTCCCTGATCTCAGTGGAACACAGACAAAAAATTAGAGCCGCCATCTTTACTTGAAAAGCTTTCTCATAATTTTATACTAAAGGAAGCTTTTTATTTTTTGTCAAGAGATGAAAACTGAACTTCCAATTCAGAATAAAAAAGTCCTCATTCTAGGAAATCGATCCTACAAAAACCTAGGTGATGAACTCATTTTACTTGGGACCATCCGTCTTTTGCAGAAGCAAGGAAATCAGGTTATTGTCTCTGCCTATCATCCTGAATGGCTCAAATCATTCTTCTCTCAGTTCGCTGATCTGAAAACAATTAGCTTTATTCACGAGTTTCCCAAGGGAATTCGTTCAGCTTTTCGCTATTTCTTCTCTAAAAAGATCAAAGAACTCTGAAGCTATCGCTGAGTAGATGCTGTAATCATCGGAGGGGGCGAAATTCTAACCGAAGAAAGCAAAAATGCCTACCGATACCGAAATTTTGGCTTGTTGCCACTCCTCTGAAAACTCAGGAAACTCCCAATCTATCTCATGGGAGGAATACAAATCCCAAAGAAAAAATGAAATCTGATCCTTTTCCGCTGGTTACTTTCCAAGACCAAGGGAATTTTCGCTCGTGATGAGGAATCTGTTCAGGAACTCAAAGCTTTGGGATATCAAAAAGCAGAGTTTTTTATGGACACGAGTTATTTTGCCTATCCTCGAAAAGAAATAAAAAAAATTCCTCAAGAGACCAAAACCGTTTTGATCAATCTTAATAAGAATGGAGAACAGTTTTTCGAAGAACTGATCAAAGAATGCGAAACGCTAATCGCTACTGGATTTCAGATCAAATACATCCCTGTAAGCAAAGGAGAAAGTGCAGTATACAACGATCTTTTGTATAAAGAAAAATTAGAAACCAGTCTTTGAATCAAGTTAGCAACCCTTGATTGGGAAACAGATTTCAAGGCTTTTGTACAAGAAATCGCTAATGCAGAACTTATAGTGACGGCAAGGCTTCATCTTTTTCTAATCAGTTCTTTCATTAGAACAAAAGTGAAAGTCTTCCCTTATCAAAAGAAAATTTTAAAAATGCAGAAAGTTATTGAAAAATTGAATACCAAAGCGAAATAATTTATTCCTCTAACGATAAATGAAAAAAATAATATGAATTTTCCTCATAAGTTTTCTTGTATGATGTACTCCTTTACAAAAAAGAATAGACTCCTCCTGAGTGCAAAAAGAAGAACAACCTTTTAGATTTGAAGCAATTTCTGAAGCTTTTGATGAGTCAGAACTCATGGATCACGTTATTCCTTCCGATACAGAATTTGTTGACACAGAAAAGTGAGTATTACAGGTAAGTGGACAGCTCCATACGACAAAGGATTTCGCACATCTCAATACTCAAAATATTAGCTTTCGTTCCTATCGTCCCTATCAAGCACCTTTTACTTTAGTAGATACAAATCAAGGATGGAAACCAACCATTATTGAGAATATCCATGAGGTAAAGGAAATCCGCTCTAATACTGGAGTTTCTGCATTTATTCTGAGTTTTGAGAAAGAAGAACAAAATCCTCTTTCATGATCATTCAATGATAAAGAAGATCCACTCAAAATGCTTTATTATCAAGGGAAATATTATAAGCTTTTCCATGATTTCTGGCTAAAAGAAGAAGCAAATCCGAAAGTTTGGAATGGTGATCTCTGGCATTTAGAAATTCAAGAACATCAAGATAAAATCCCAGAATATCTTGTCATGAAAAATCAGGAACAAATCTGATCTTTTTTCTCTTTACCAGGAGCATGAAGTATGGTAAAATCCTTCCAAGTAGATGATCAATGACGATGGATTACTTATCAAAAAACAGAAAAACTTGCTGGAGAAAATAATTTCAAACGAAAAGAGGCTTTTGAACTTAATGGAGAAGATTTATTGAAAACTAATAAACGAAGAAATAGTTATGGACTCAATACGATTAACGATCAGATTTTTTTCTTCTTCAAAGACCAAAAGGGAAATATTGGTTATCAGCTATGAAACAAGAGATATCCTACTGAATTTGAAGATATTATTGACGAGGGATGTTGTGCTACCCCAAAAGTTATTGTAACTTCATCTGGAAAAATCCGATTTGTTGCGAAAAAAAATGGGAAACTACAAGAATTTGAAGGAATACCCAAATAAAACCTTATTAAACCACGAGAAAAGCAAATCTCTTGCATTTTGTAGTCAAAAAAGCTACACTTTCTCCCACTATTCAGCTTTTATCTCTTTATTATGACGATGTTTGATGGATGATGAGCTTTAATAAAGCTAAGTCAAGTACTCTTTTATGCACTAATAAGTTTCTGAGTTTCTCTTCTCCTCTATCCTAGCTATATCAAACTCTTACAAAAATTAAAAGCAGGAAAAACTATCCGTGAAAATACTGCAACAGGAGAAAAATCTGAAATCTTCAGCAAACTTCATGCCCACAAACAAGGGACTCCTACGATGTGAGGAGGAATGTTTTTGATCGTAATGTTAGTTATGGTAATTGGATCCTTTTTGCTTCAGCATTTTGGACGAATTGAAAATTCACTCTGGAACGCAAGAGAATCCTACATCATTCTGTTCTGATTTTTCAGTATGGGATTAATAGGTTTGATTGATGACTTTCTCAATATCAAAAATTATGGGAAAGTAAAAGGACTCAGTGCCAGAGCAAAACTTATTGGAATGTTCATTTTCTCTGCTCGGATTTCTTATTGGTTTTATGTCAAACTCGGAATTGATTATATTAACCTTCGACCAATCGCAGGGAAAATTGAAGTCTGAATTTTATTTCCAATTCTCACCTTTATTGCTACCATCGCGGTTGTCAATGCTATCAATATTACTGATGGGCTTGATGGACTCGCAGGAGGACTCATGGCAATGATTTTGGTAAGCCTTGCCTTAGTAACCTTTCTCAATGGAACCTATATTGCAACTACCGTTGTAGGAATTTTAGTTGCGGTATTATTAGCATTCCTTTTCTACAATATCAATCCTGCCAAAATTTTTATGGGAGATAGTGGAGCGTTTGCACTTGGAGGACTAGTAGCCTGATTAATTTACCTCCTCAATATGAGATTCTGAATTTTAATTCCTTTCTTAATCATTTTTGGAATCTTCATCATAGAAATCTGCTCGAGCTTCCTCCAAATCTTCTGGAAAAAAGCCCTCAAAAGAAAGCTTTTTGCTGTTGCACCTTTTCATCACCTTCTAGAATATCAAGGACAAAAAGAAACCACGATCGTAATGAAATTTCGACTCATCCAAGGTATTCTTTCTATTGCAGGAATCTTACTGATTCTTATAGAATATATCTTGATGAAAAATGGAAATCTTTAAAGAGGGACCCTATTTAAACAAAAGACGATTAATAATATCCTATTTTTTTGAAAATAAAAAAGCTAGGAAATAGTCCTAGACAAAAGAAAAATCAATTAAATAACTAATGAAAAAACTCTCCATAAATATTCAGACAAATATTCTTTGCAGAAAAACCCTCTGGCAAGATACTCATATCTAGACAAGGGAGGGTAACATCGTGAATAATACCATTCTTCTCATCAATGAGATGTGCATGCAATCCAATATTTGCTTCATAATACATTTTCCCCTCAAGAATCAACACCTCTTTGAGATCTCCTGTCTCTAGCAATTCCTGAATATTCCTATAAACAGTAGAAAGTCAGACCTTAGGAAAATAGGTTTTCAACTCAGAAAAAATCTGATCTGTATTCAAATGATGATGATTACAGATTTTGAGAATAGTTTTCTTATAGGTATGAACTTTCGCCATCAGAACTCATTAAAAATAAAAATAGGGAGAATATATTTTTTTGTAAAAAAAAGTCAAGAAAACTACTTCTAAAACTATTATTAAAAACAAAAAATAACCCATAAATATTTAGAAAAACAAAAAACTGAGAAAACTATATACTAACTCTCACAAGAAATTTTCATTAAAAGAGAAGTTGTCATAGCTACAGCAAACGAATCATATCTACTTGACATTATAAATTAAATAAATAATACAAAACAGTAATAAAAAATAACTTAAAAAAATATAAAATGGAACCAATTATTTCAATTATCACACTAAGTGTGACACGTATATTAGCCGCCATAATATATTGGCTAATAATGGACGATCTCATAAAGGGAGATCGTGTGCTTGAAAAAGCGCTAAAAGTATCAGTACCACTATTTCTTCTAGTTACAATACCGAATTACTGGTTTAATGATCTTTTTCAGGATCCCATATAACAAGCAATCTTGTATACAAGTTGCTTATGGGCAATAGTTGGATTATTAGTACTTTTTTGCAATTTTTTTAGAAAAATGCAAGGAAAATACTAATATCAATTTACTTCCAGTAGGATATACTGGAAGTTTTTCATTTTCTCTTGTAAAACCCTTTCACTTACCTATAAAAACGGGTAAGTTTATTTTTTTGAAAAGAAGCTATGGCAACAAATCTAGAGCGTATGAATGAACTCCTTGATTTTTGGATGAAAGATAAGACTTTCCAGAGATCTATTGATGAAAGAGCAGAGGCAATGAGCTATAAATTCTTTGATGGTCCTCCTTTTGCGAGTGGAAGTCCACACTATGGGCATCTTTTGGCAGGAAGTATCAAGGATGTAATCCCAAGATACAGAACAATGAGAGGGTACAAAATAAAGAGAAAGCGAGGTTGGGACTGTCATGGTCTCCCTGTAGAAAAGGCAGTAGAAAAGGCACTTTGAATTGATGGGAAAAAAGATATTGAAGATAAAATCTGAATTGAAACCTTTGTAGAAAAGTGTAGAGCTTATGTAAATCAAACCAACGATGATTGGAAGCGGTTTGTGGATCATACTGGACGCTGGGCTGATATTGAGAATCCATATTTTACGATGGATTTGGATTTTATGGAAAGCGTGATCCGGTGTTTCTCTAGCATTTATAATCAAAATAAGGTCTATAAAGGATTTAAGGTGCAGGGATACTGCCCAAGCTGTGCAACTCCGCTTGCTAACAATGAAATCTCTGATGGTTACGAAGATAAGCAAGATATGGCAATCACCATCAAGTTTGCTCATCAAGCTCCAAAAAGTAGTGCATACGAAGCTTCTGAAGATGGTTTTATTGATGTGGTGGCAGGAGTGATCAGAGATGGCGAGGGTCGCTATGCGATGATTCATCACATGAAGGAGAATCTCTGGTTTTTTCCTGGTGGAAAAGTAGAAAAAGGAGAAACTCAAGAGCAAGCGCTTGTGAGAGAACTTCAAGAAGAGGTTGGAATTAGCGTTGAGGATCAGAATTTTCTCGGAGCGATCAAAATCATTCATCTCGGAAAACCTTATAGAGTCCATTGGTTTGAAGTGACAACCAGCGATAGTCCAAGCGTTCAGGAAAGCGAAAAGCACAATGCACTCGTTTGGGTAAAAGAAGAAAAGTCTGAAAATAGCCTCGGATTTGCCCTCAATATCAACAGAACGATTATTGATGATGAAAAGGAACTTACGCATGATTTCATTGATTTTCATCTCTTCAAAAAGGTTTTGGATCCTGAGGATAAAGGCTTGATTGAGGGGAAATTCAACTTCCTCGCTTGGACGACAACGCCTTGGACTTTGCCGAGCAATATGTTTCTCGCGGTCGGAGCTGAGATTGACTATGTGACTGTTTACGATCCTGAGAGCCAAGAATACTATGTTATGGCAGAAAACCTTTTGAAAAAATACTACAAATCCCCAGAACAATACAAATTTATCTACAAACAAAAAGGAAAAGAGCTTAAAAATCTGACTTATCAACCGCTCTTTGACTACATTCCAAATTCCAAGATTCCAACTGAATATAAGAGTCAGTTTTTCCAAATTTTGAACGGAGATTTCGTAAGTACTGAGGATGGAACCGGAATCGTGCATATCGCACCGACCTTTGGAGAAATAGACTTTATGGCGGTAGCGGAACTTCTCGGTGAACAGCATGCTTTGGAGTGGCTCTTTATGCCAGTTGATGAGTATGGTTGCTTTGATGAACAAGTGCCTGATTATCAAGGAATGAAAGTCTTTGATGCCAATAAGCTCGTGATGGACGAACTCAAAGCGAGAAAGGTGACCGTGAAAGCGGAATCCATAACCCACTCCTACCCTCACTGCCGAAGGTGCCATTCTCCATTGATCTACAAGGCAATGTCAAGCTGGTTTATCAAGGAGAAGGAAATGAACGCTCAGACCTACCAACAAGCTGAGCAAATCAATTTCGTGCCTGAGACCGTAAAAAACAGATTCGTGAATGGACTTCAGCAGGCTCCTGACTGGAATATCGCGAGAAATAGATACCGAGGTTCTCCTTTGCCGATTTGGCAGAATGTGGAAGATCCTGAAGATCGCTTCTCGCTTGGGACGCTAGATGAGCTTTATCATCTCACCAAAACAGGATCAAAAAATCTGACCAAAAACCTCTTTATCCGCCACGGAAGGACTGATTTTAACGATGAGAAAAAGTTTGATGGACTTGGGGTTTCTGTCTTGACTTCAGAAGGACAAACACAAGCCAATACACTTGTTGAGAAGCTTGCAAAGCTAAAAGAAGAAAAAGCCGATCTCGTTTTCGTAGTTTCTCCTCTTCCAAGAGCGTGGGAAACCCTGAAACCAAGTCTGATTTCTTTCTTTGATGAAACTCTTGTTGCTGACTGTGAAAAAAAATACTTTGAAATCGTAAAGAGCTATCAAGAAGCTTTCAAGAACGGGAATTTGCTTGAAATCGTGCAGGGAAATAATGAGCAAAATGTTTTCCAGCTTCACGAGCAGATTTTCGTGGATTGGAGGATGACAGATCACCTTTCTTTTGCAGATCAAGGGAAAGTTCAGCCTTGTGATCTTTTGAACTGGCAAGATACGAGCAAACCGATCGGAATTGATGGTGAAACGACCGAAACGATGTTTGCGAGAGTAAAAAATGCCGTGCAGCATTGGAATGCAAAGTTTGCTACAAAAACGCTTATCTACACTTCTCACAACGATACGATTGCGATGGCGAGAAAGGCTTTCCGCAACTTTGATTATGCGAGCAAGAGAAAGCAGTTCTTGACTAAAAACGGAGAAATTCAGACGCATTACCGAGATAATGCGAGAAATACCGAAGTAGATCTGCATAAACCGTATGTGGATTCTTACTGGGGAATCAGAGAAGGAAAGACTTACAAGAGAATCCCTGAAGTGATGGATTGTTGGTTTGAATCAGGTTCTATGCCTTTTGGACAAGATCACTACTTAGGAGAAGAAACTACTGAACTCACTTATCCAGCGGACTTTATCGCTGAGTGACTAGATCAAACCAGAGGTTGGTTCCGTTCTCTCCATGTTGTAGGACACGCAATCAAGGGAGAAAACGCCTTCAAAAATGTGATCGTAAACGGACTGATTCTCGCAGAAGATGGAAAGAAAATGTCTAAAAGTTTACAGAATTACCCTGATCCAAAAGGATTGATTGAGAAACGAGGAGGAGATGCCTTCAGACTCTATACTTTGAGCGCTCCTGTTGTAAGGGCTGAACCGATGAGATTCGCTGAAAAGGGAGTAGAGCAATGCTTCAAAGATTTCAATATTCCACTAGAAAATGTCTTCAAGTTCTTTGAAACCTACGCGAAAATTGATAAACGAAAGAGTGATGGAACTGAAGTTTTCTTGATGAGGCATGCAAAAGCCGAAGGCCAGGGCATGAATGATCCACTTACTGCAGAAGGAAAAGCTGAACTTGAAAGTCAGGAAACCAGAGAAAAAATCATCAGACTTAATCCTGATATAATAGTTCATACGCCATTTTTGAGAACAAAAGCCACTGCCGAATATGTGCAGCAAACCCTCAAAACCCTTACAGGAAGAGAAATCCCGCTTCAAGTGATCAATCCGCTTGGCGATGACAATGCAAAAAAATCCTATATGAAAGCTCTCTATGACGAGCTCTTGAAAGAGCATCAAGGGAAAAGGATTTTGATCATCGGTCATGCCTATACTTTGAGAACGATCCGAGAGATTCTTTATGAAAACTATCTTAAAGATTATGCTTATACCGAAGTTCAAAGACAAGAAGGACTCAAGCAGCTTGAAGTCGTTAAACTTCCAACCTATCAGATTGCGAATGAGCTTGATAAGTGGATTCTCGCAGAACTTCATCAGACTTTGAACCTTGTAGACCACTACCTTGAGGCTTGTGAACTTGATGCTGCCCTCAAAAGCGGTATGGAATTCATTGAGAAGCTTACCAACTGGTATCTTAGAAGAAGCAGGAGAAGATTCCGAGGAAGCGAGATGACAACTGATAAACATTCAGCATATGCTACTCTCTTTGAGGTCTTGAGCACCTATCTCCAGATGATGGCTCCATTTACGCCGTTTATCACTGAGGAACTTTGGCAGAAACTTCAGACTTTTGTCGCTGGTAAAGAAGGAGAAAAAGCTGAATCGCTCCACCTTGCTTATTGGCCATTTGCGAGTGAGAAATACATTGATCAGCAGCTTATGGAAGAAATCACAACCGTGAGAAAAGCGATCAAGCTTGCCCTCTTCATCAGATCAAAGAATAAAATCGCGGTAAAGCAACCGCTACAAAAACTTGGATTAAAACTATAACATCCCAAAAACGATAAAAAATCTCCTTGATTAGAAAATTTAAGGTGTCAAAAACCATTAACATCACAAATTTTCTATCTGGCAAGGAGATTTTTCTAATCTAAGTAAAAAAAATCTGACTTTATAATGTTTCTAAGTATAATGATAGCGTATTGATTATTTTAGTCTCATATCCGCATTATGATAAAAAGTTTAAATACAAAAATAAAAGACTCTTATAAAACATGACAGAAAAATAGACGACTAAAAGTCATTTTTCTTAGTGGAGGTCTCTTTTTTCTACTTTTTCAGATGTCAGGAGTAATTGCAGCAGGAGGGAACACTGAAGCACAAATAATGACTGAACAACTCGTTTCTTGGAATAACTTTCTCCAGGTATTATCAAGTATCGCCTATGTTATTTTGCGACCACTCATTGCACTTGCAGGACTCTTGATGGACAACCAGCTGATCTATGGTTCATTCATGCATCTGGATACTGCACTTTGGAAAATCTGGCAAATCGTCAGAACCTTTGCTAATTACGCATTAGGACTAATTTTTTTAGTCTGAATTTTAATTTATAATCTCTCACCAGAAAGAAAAATCTGATCCGTACTGAAGGGGATCGATAAACCTCAAGATCTCATCAAAAAAACACTAATTGCCAGTATTTTGATACAAGCAAGTTGGTTTATTCTCATGGCAGCTGTCGATCTTTCTACCATTTTAACCTATACCGTTGGAGCAATTCCAACGACATTAGTAGGAAATACCGATATGACAGGTATGGATTCTCGCATTCTCGGAATGAACACCTTTCTCAATCTCTGAGATGAAGGGATCCAAAAAGATAAAACAAGCGATGAAGCTATTGTAACCTATTGGAATACCAAACAATGAAAGTCTGAAAAATATATCGCTCCTTGTAGAACTGTGGAAGTTGGCTCTGGGAAAGAAGGACAAAGCTTCATTATAGGAAGAAAATTTGCAACACTTATCTGATGAAACGAAAAAACTCCGCTTCAAATGGAAAAATGATATTGTGTTTATTATGGCTCTCTTATTTCTTTTTCAGAACTCAATCTCGGTAAAGAAGAAAGCTTCTCTCAAAAAATGCAAACCTTTGAGTCTGATGTCAAAAAAAGTAGTGAAGCAGAAAGAAATGCACTAGTAAAAGCTGGGATGATTTACCCCATTACCCCATGAAAAATTAAAGCAGAATGATCTAATATTTGAGGAAATACGACCATATGAAAAACTAATTATACAAGTTCTTCTAACGGATGTAATGTTTTCTGAGTTGTTTCCCCAAAAAAAGATAAGGAGGGAAAATTTCAATGTCTATATAATAATACAGAACTTTCTATTTCAAATATTATTAGCAAGGCAAAAGCGATGACCGGACCTTTTACCTCGCTCTATACGAGCATGCTAAATTTCTCTAGTCTTGGGACGAGCAATTTGGGAATATGGCAAAATTTTATTGTAGCTTTAATTAATGCAGGATTTGCAATATTATTACTTCTTCCTCTTGTTGCTCTTGTTGCCGTTTTATTTGCAAGAGTCGGAATTTTACGGTTGGCAATAGCACTTTCACCTTTTATTGTTATTATCCGTATTTTTGATAAATTATTTCCAAAAGATATTCTACCGAAATATATCGCTCTGGATGAACTCATAAAACTACTTGTAGCACCTGTCTTAATTTCATTTGCAGTCAGTCTTTCTCTTATTTTTATAACAGCCTTAAAAAGCTCTCTCTGAAATACAACCGTAGGACTTGACCAAGAAAATGGGAACACAAACTCAAAAAAAATCGTCAGAGAAATTTCAGGCATGGATATTGATGATAACGGAAATCTTAGTTTTCTCGGATTTATCAAAATTAAATTTGATAACGCATTGATTAATTTCTCTTGGTTCTTAACAATGATTTTTGGAATTTGAGTAACTCGATTCTTGCTTTTCTGGGCAATCAAACAGACAAAAATAGGAGAAAGCATTGGCTCAAGTCTTCAAAAATTCTGAGAAAATACTTTATGAACACTACCAATTATCCCTATCGGAGAAAAGTGAGTCGGATTTAATGCAGTAAAAACTTTCGCAGACGATCCTGATAAGCTTACTTGAGGACTAATCAAGCAAATGGAGATTGATCAAGCAAATACAGTAAGTGCTTTATTTGACAAAGGCAAAAGAGAAGAGTTAGAAGAGAAAAAACTAAATTCAGGCTTCTTTAATGCATCAGAGGGCTCTCCAGTAGAATACTTCAATATTGATACTAATGATCTTGCTGGAGAATTGAGCACTTTTGAAAGAGTAGATACAGATAGAAAAGCTCATTTTAGCAATACCTCATGAAGTCTAGAAAAAATGCAAGACTGGGCAAATAGAATACGAAAAGATCAATTAAATAAAGCAGAAAATGCACAATGAGACCCAGAAAACCCACAAACTGAAGCTGGAAAAGCAAAAGAAGCTCTAAATAACATTCTTAGTAACTCCAGTATTCAAGGCGTAAAAACAATAAAAAGTTGGGAATCAGGAGATATAAAGATAGGAACCTCAACATATAAAATCGAAAATAATCAATTAACAATAAAATCTTAATCATTTATCAACTATACTCTTCATGATTCGACAAAAAAAACAAGATCACAAAATCAAAATCTGAATCTTATTTATAGTAGGACTTGTTTTCTTTGTAAATCAGACTTTTGCAGCAAACTCTTGTGATCCTGAATCCATAGCAGGAATTACCTATATAAAAAATGCCCTTATGCGAATTTGAGACATTGCCTCATGGATGTGGATACTCCTTGGAAATTTAGCAGGAAAATTAATGACAAACACATTGATCTATGGAGAATTTATGAATTTTGATACCTTTCTCTGGAAAATCTGGCAAATCTCGAGAACATTTGCTAATTATACCATCTGATTTATTTTTCTATATCATATTCTAAAATATCTTCTTATCCCATCTGCAAAAACCAAATCTCCTACAGGAATCATTAAAGATCTCCTTATTACCTCTGTACTTATTCAAGCAAGCTGGTTTCTAGTAATGGCAACCATAGATATTTCTACTATCAGTCTTGCAACAATATCATCACTCCCCTCTCAAGTAATATCCGATAGTCAACACCTTCAAAATGAATTTATTACTGAAATGAAAAAAAATCAAATTATCGGTAATGCACTTAATAAAAAAGCCCCTAAAGCAACATATATCAATAGTTTTTCTGATAGATTTGATACTTTAAGAAAGGTGCATGGATGGGAAAGTATTGATATTGATCAAAATTCTCTACAAAACATCAGTGAAGAAACCCTCGTAGACGCCATCCTTCCTAAACCAGATAATCTCGCAGGACCTCTAACTTATATGTGATTCACAGTATTCAAAACCCACAATTTTTTGAGAGACTACAATATCAAAGATGCCAACTGTATAGAAGCTCTTACTAAAACAATCATAAGTCTTATTTTGGATGCATGAATGATTATTCTTTATGCTTTTTCACTAGCAATTTTAGTTATTATTCTAATTGTTAGAGCTTTGTATCTCTGGATATTTATAGCCCTTAGCCCAATTATCATCTTACTAGGTACTAAGCTGTTAGATATCGGAAAAGTTAGTTCTTTTCTAGATCGGAAAAAAATTCTAAAACTGATTTTTCAACCCGTACTCTTCGGACTATGGATCAGTATTATGTTTTTATTTGTTGTAGTTGTTCAAGGATTCTTCCACGCCCAAAATGAAAGGGTAAACTTTGATAATGGAAGCATAACAATAAAAGAAAATTCACAAGTTACAGAATCAAAAAAAAATTATTCCTCAGAACTAAGCATTGGAGAAAATGCCAAGTTTTTTGTTACCCAAGGAGCAAAATCTCTCTGAGATATACTACTCTGAATATTGACTCTCGCTATGATGCGATATTTTATCAAGTTAGCAATTACCTCTAAAACAGGCATCAGTGGATTAGACTCTTTCACAAAAAACATAAGCTGATTAATGGAAACAGCAGCATGAAATATAGGAGTAATTCCGACCCCTGTAGGTCAAATCGGGTTTAAGCAAGTTTGGGATACTAATACAGACAGTAGTCCTATTTTGAACAGCTGGAAAAATACTCAGGAATCCAAACTTCAAAAAGCAAATTCTGAACAAGTCGAGAGTGTCCAAAAGTTCCTTGGTGTAAATAATCAATGAATAAAACCAATTAGAAATGATCAAGCTAGCAACCTTTCTAAAACAACACAAACTAGTATCTTGAGAAAGGAATTTGTAAACACAATAAGTACCATCAAACAAGAAAATAGAGGAATCAAATTTACAGAGATTAAACCTCATATTATAAACTGGATTGACAATGGGAAAGATAAGGAAGCAGAACTTAAAAACTATTTATGAAGCAACTATACTTGGTCTAAAATAACGGGGAAAGACGATACTGAAACAGAAAAAAATCTGGAAAGTGTCTTCAATACCCCAGGAGTTGCTCAGAATTTTTATACCAAGGTACTTTGATGAGAAGGAGAAGTTCATAGCTACAATGATCTAAATTCAATTCGTGGAGAAGTAAAATAAAATCTAGAAACCAGAAAAGCTAAAACAAACTTATGATTGCAATTCCTTACTTAATCCCTAATCTTCAATCAGATTTTTAATGGATTGAAAAACAAATGCTCAGAAGTAATATGCGTATGATTGCCTTAGATTTTGAAACAACTGGGCTAGAAATAAATACCGATGAACCGATTCAAATTGGAATTGTAGAATTTAATACTGAAGGAACAATTATTGGCTGATTTCAGTCCTTAATTCGTCCAGAAAAGCCACTCAAAGAACTAAAAAGTATCGTCAGTTTTATAACCGGGCTTTCTATGGAGAAGCTCGAAACTGCCCCAACCCGTAATGAAATAGAACAAGAAATCTGAAATTTCTTTGACGATCAAACAATCATTATCGGACATAATATCGGATTTGATCTAGAGTTCCTCAAAAAATTTTTTCCCAACCTCAAATGGAAAGCTGAAATAGATACTTTTCGCCTAGCTCAAAGTTTAATTCATTATGCTCCCAGTTATGCACTAGAAATCCTCTGTGAAACTTTAGGGCAGAAGCAAAATTTCCAGCATATTCTCAAAAATTTCCAGATTAATCTCGGTAATGATGCAAGTTTTCATGATGCTTTTTTTGACTCCAAGCTCAGCATTGCTCTTTTTTGGTACCTCATACAAAGGGTTAAACTACTAACCGAAAAATATCCGATAGTACAAGAAATCATCAGCCAAAGTGAAGGAAGCTTTGCCAACCTTTTCCAGAAAACAAAAGAAAAAAAAAATCAGAATTTAGTTTTGCCTCCTCTTAAAAAGATTACAGCCCCCCACACTCAAATGATTGTTGGAGATTATCCTTTTGTCTGGGCAGATGATAGAAATAACAAAAAATTTCAGGTTAAAAACCTAGAATTCAAAAAACTTCTGTCTTCACTTGCAACTAATAAACAGACGATTTTCGCATTCTCTAATCGTTCAAAACTTGATATTGCAAAAAACATATTAAATGACTTATGAATCAAAAACCTCTGATTCGTCAAAGAAGAACAAACACTGAATACTGAAGCCTTACAAGCATTTATAAATAAAGGAAAATTTGAAGAATCAGAATGTTCATTTTTACTGAAATATTTTTCACACTTAGAACAAGGACTCGGGGTACTTGATCTAAACAGCAAAGGAGATTATGAATGCTACACTGCCCTCAAAGATCAAAGGACTAATATAAACTATCCAATTATTTTAGCAACTCATGGAGGACTTTTTTCACTCTTGGAGCAAAAAGAAAAGTATCAGGACTATAGTATCGTATTTTTCGACTGTGAATGGCGATACAAAAGCTATAATTTCTATCTTTCTCGCCCCTACGATCTAAACTACACCCTGAATTATCTTGATATGCTCAGTTACAAATACCGTTTAGAAAACGAGCTTTCTCATGGCGATAATGAAAAAGAAAAAAATCGGACTGAATTTGAAACATTTAAACAATTTTTCACAGTTTTTATGGGAATTCTCGGACAAGAAACAAAAGCTTTTTTTACCAATACGGAAGCCACAACTCAAACCTTAGAACCGCTAAAGGGAAATCTCGCCTTTTATCAGACAAATAAACTTCTTGAAAAATTTGATGACTGGGAAATAAAGCTAAAAACCTTTCTCCAAGCCTGAGAATTTTCAAACATCCGAAAGCAGATTGAACATATGCAAACTATTTTTGAAGGAATGATGATTGTAGAGAAAAAAATGTACAGCAAATCAGGTTTTTATTTTGTATATTCTGAAGAAGTAAAATTTACCAACCGAGATGAGTTCTTGGAGACGATGAAAGGACATCGCATCATTTTTCTTTCCCATGCTGATGATAGTTTGCCTCCTCTACTGGATTCTGAGACCCAAAAAGAAACAATACAAGAAAAAAAATCAAAAATTATTCACCTCAGTAAACCAGCTTCGGTTATCCAAGCAATTAACAATTTTGATAGCATTAACAATCCCAATGGGATAATATTCATTCTTTCTGTAAAAAAAGAGGAAAGTAAAAATCTCTTTGAAATGATGATTGAAAAAGGAATAAATCTGAATTTTTTACTTTTGGTAGAGAATATTACTTGAGGTAGCGGGAAAAACCTTTTTAAAGCCAAACAACAAGGAAATAAAATAATTATCGGAGGCTACAATTTTTTGCTTCAACTTTTCGCTGAGAAAATTGCAATTTCTCAAATGATTATATATAATAGTAGGTGAAATCAGCAAGATTTGATTTTTAATGATATTTTGCGATATGGACAGGAAAATTTTCTTTAATTTCACGATATATGACCTTTGGAAACTCTTCGGTGCAACGATTCTGTTTTTTTTGGCTTTAGTCCTCGGAGTAAAAGAGGTTTGAGAACCTGCAACAATGATTCAGATAGATTATCTCGCAGAAGAAACAAAACCTGATCACCAAAGCGCAGAATGGAAACATACCTCAGATCCGCTAATCCTTCTTTGTAGAAAAAATCAAATACTCTGTGATAAAATCGTTTGGACAGGAGCTATTAGCGATCAAGAAAAACTTTCGTATGCCACTCAATATATTGAAATTATTCAATTTTTAGATCAGCATTTAATAAAATGAGCTGATATTAAACAAGTTTTCAAAACCCTGATTATCAACGGAGAAAAAGGGAAAAGAAGAGGTGGAGCAACCTGGAAGAGAATTACAATGAACCTCGCTTCTATGGGAGATCCGAGCGAATTTTGGGGAGTTTTGACTCATGAATTTGGACACATCGTAGATCTCGGAGTATTATATGGAAATAGTGAAATAAAAAACGGAAACTATACTGAATTTGGTAAAGTTAAATTTGCTATTGATGACCCATCTCTTGAGTATTATAAATATTCACGACTATCCGAAAATACCAGAAATCAATCTGTGAAAAAAAAGGACTTCTGTAGCGGATACGGAATGACAAATCCTTTTGAAGATTTCGCAGAATGTCATAATCTCTATCTGAACAATAAGAACCTTTTCAAAACAATGGCATCAGAAACTCAAGTAATGAAAAATAAATACAATTTTTTTGCAAATCTTTTTGGGAACCAAGCTTTACAAGAAGGAAATCAAGAACTCCTATATACTGAACGGAGACCACGAGACACCACAGTATTATAAAATACAATTTTCATAGAAAAAACTAAAATCTTTTGTTTTCTCCTCATAAATTGCTATACTCCTGTTAGCTTTCATTTTTTTCTTATCTATAATGCAAACTCCACTTATTACCATTGGACTAGAAATCCATCTCAAACTTTCTAGTGAGAGCAAAATTTTTTGTCGCTGTAAAAACGATCAAAACCTAGAACATAATAAGCCAAATACGAATATCTGTCCGGTGTGTACCTGACAACCTGGAGCCTTGCCACAGCTCAGTGCAGAAGTCGTAGAAAAAGGCTTACTCCTTGGAAAAGCGCTAAACTGCCGTTTTAATACCTGCTCTCGTTTTGACAGGAAATCCTATTTCTATCCTGATCTTCCGATGGGCTACCAGATTACCCAGCTTTATAGCCCGATCAATGTTGATGGACAAGTCGCATTCTTCCTTGATAATTATGAACAAGAAAAAAAAGTCTGAATCACTGATGCACATTTGGAGTGCGATACCGCAAAATCCCTTCATCAAGGGGGAGCAATGCTTTTAGACTTCAATCGTGCGGGGACACCCTTGATTGAAATCGTGACCGGACCCGATTTTACGAGTACTGAAGAAGCGGTAGAATTTGCCAAAGAAATCCAGAGAATCGCGAAACGAAATCAGCTTTCTGATGCCGATATGGAGAAAGGGCAGATGAGAGTTGATGTAAATATCTCTATCAGAAAAGAAAAAACTGATCCTCTCGGAACCAGAGTTGAACTCAAAAATATCAACTCCTTTTCTGCGATCAAAAGGGCGATTGACGCCGAAGTGATCCGCCAGTTAGCCTGCCGAGAATCAGGAGAAACGATTCAGCAACAGACCAGAAGACGAGATGATCTAAAAGGACAATCATTTGCGATGAGAAGCAAGGAGGACGCTTTGGATTATAGATATTTTCCAGAGCCTGATTTGCCACCTTTGGTGCTTTCGGACGAACTCTTGCAAAAGGTGGAGACTACAGAGCTGATCATTCCTTTTGAGCAGATCAAAAAAATGAAGTCTGAATTCTGATTTCATAAGGAGTTTATCAACGCACTCATCAACGAGAAATCAACCCTAGATTTTTTCAATCTTCTACTAGAAAAGGGCTTTGAACCTAAACTTTTGGCAAAGCGAATTGCTGGACAGATTAGTGCTTATATGACCGCTCATTTCGTTAAAATCACCGAGCTTCCTGTAGATGAGGATCAGCTTTTGGAATTTTTTACCATTGCAAAAGAAGGAAAACTGATTGATAACCAGCTCAAACTCGTGATGGAAGAAATGCTTGCGACCGGAGCTTCCGCTTCCGATATCATCAAGGAGAAAGGCTTCGACAAGCCAGCAATTTCCGAAGAGGAACTAAGAGCTTTCTGCAAGGAAGTAATCGCTGAAAATCCTGCAATCCTAGAGCAATATCAAGGCTGAAAAACCAGCACGATCGGTTTCTTTGTCGGACAGGTGATGAAAAAAACCCAAGGGAAAGCAAATCCAAAAGAAATTACTGCAATTTTGACGAGAGAACTTGGGAATGCTTAATACGTATTTCCCTCAAAGACGTGATTATTGCCACACGATTCCTCCTTGAAAAGCTCCCAAATATTTCTACACTTTTTGAACTTCATATTATTTTAAATAAATTATGCTGCAAATCAAAAATCTTTCCGTGAACGTCGGAGAAAAACCAATTCTGAATCAGATTTCTTTTGACTTTGAAACTGGGAAAAACTACTGTATCCTTGGGAAAAATGGCTCTGGAAAGTCTTCACTTGCGATGACCCTTGCTGGAAATCCTAAATATGAAATCAGCGAAGGCGAACTCCTTCTTGATGGACAGAATCTCACAGAAATGAGTCCTGATGAGAGGAATAAAGCTGGGATTTTCCTGACTTTTCAGAATATTCCTGAGATTCCTGGGGTGAAGCTGTTTGAGTTTCTCAAGACGATTTATGATGCGAGAGCTGAGAAACCAAGCACTTTTTTGGAGTTCAAAAAGATTATTGAGCCGCTAATGGCGGAGCTAGAGATTGAAAAAGCTTTTCTCTGGAGGGATTTGAATGTCGGCTTTAGCGGTGGAGAAAAGAGGAAAATTGAAGTCCTTCAGATTAAACTTCTCAAGCCGAAAGTTATCATTCTTGATGAGATAGATAGTGGACTTGATGTAAATGCCGTGAGGCAGGTTGCTGAGCTTTTGAAAGCGGTAAATACCGAGGAAAACTCCTTTATCGTAATCACGCATCTTTTTGAAATGCTCCAAGAACTTCCACTAGAAAAAATTCTGATCCTTGAACAGGGGCAGATTAAAGCGATTGGTGGAAGAGAACTTATGGAGCAAGTGAGAAAAGAGGGATTTTAATCCTGTAGGGTTTCAAAGAGTTCTGATCTTAAAAGATCTACTTTCTTTCCATTAAGAGTAATATGAAGTCAGGATCTTTTTTTTGAAAAATCTTGAAATTCCTGATCAGTATTATCTGACTTGAGTTTATTTAAAAAAAGTTGAAAATCCTGTTCAGAAAAAGGAATTCATAATTTATGAGCAAGAGTTAGTAGTGAATCGGTATCTTTTACTTGATCTCACGGAAGGGACAACAAAGCCACCTGATCTACTATAATACTATTTCATGGATTTCTATATGTACCCTCATAAAGAGCTACTTGATTATTTCTAACAAAATCAATAATCTGGTTTTTATCCTCATTTTTCAGAAAGAAATGAAGAGATAAGATTCCACTTTTTTTATGTTTTAATAATTCACATCACAAAGTAAGGTTTAAACAAGGATATTTTTCTTTCATTTTTCTAAAAAAAGACAAAGTCATATCTACACAACTTCCCATATAACAAGTTTCATGTGATTCTAAAATTTCTTGAAGAGTTCTTCTTCCTAACTGATTTTGAATTTTTTCATTTGACCATTGAACTTTTTTAATATCACGAAAATGCTCAGTAAGAAAAATAATAAGATCCTTATCTGAAACCACTTCTCCTAGATATTCCCTATTTCTTGTTAACATACCCTTGAAAAAAATAAAATATCCACGAACATAAGTATAATTAAAATAATAAGAGATGTCAAGTATTTTAACCTTTGACAAAAAAGATCAAAATCATATAAGTACGAGACTTTTACCATCAACCAAAAGATGACAGAACTCAAAAAATCAGATTTCAAAACTATTTTCTCTTACTTAGAGCAGCTTTTTCCAAATGCTGATACTGAGCTCAACTATGAAACGCCTTTTCAGCTGCTCATTGCCGTGATTCTTTCTGCTCAAACGACCGATAAACAGGTCAATAAAGTCACAGCAACGCTCTTTCAAACGATTAAACAGCCGGAAGATGTGCTGAATTTAGGGCATCCAGCTTTTGAGCAGGCGATCAAATCCATCGGACTCTACAAAGGCAAAGCCAAAAATATCTATCAGACTTCTGAACTTTTGCTTGCAAAAAAAGGAAAAATCCCAAAAACTGCATCCGAACTCATAAAACTCCCTGGAGTCTGAGAAAAAACCGCAAAAGTTGTGCTTCATGTTCTCTACAAAAAGCCAGTAATTGCGGTAGATACCCATGTCCATAGAATCTGTAATAGACTTGGAATCGTACAAACAAAAACACCACTACAAACATCAAAACTCCTTGAAACTGTTATACCAAATAAATATAAGCAAATTGCTCATCATTGTATAATTCTTTTTTGAAGGTATTACTGCACAGCAAGGAACCCAAAATGCTCTGAATGTCAGCTTCAAAAGCTTTGCCTTTACTTTAATAGGAAAAATAATGTTTAAAATTCTAATGACTGAACCTCGTCGAGGGTATGAGATTTTACTCCGTATCGTTGAACTCGGAGAACGCCATCCACGACTTGGAAACTTCTACCCTATCGGTGCTGATATTTTTGTTTTTGTATATCCAATTTTCTTAACAACACTCTATCTTTACGGAATCCGGAAAAAGAACCTTCAAGCAAAAAAAGAGGCTTTATTTATATTTTTTGCGTGTTTCTTTTCTGTAGTGATGAATATCCTTTCCCAGCAATTTTTTGATAAGCAAAGGCCAATCTATGAATTCTGAATTCAGAACCTTGATCAAGAAACCATACTTCATCAATTCTTACCTACTACTTCATTTCCTTCAGATCATGCTGTCGTAACCTTTTCAATCGCAATGGCAAGCTGGCTCATTGCTCAAAAATACCATAATAAAAAATTAAAAATCTGGTCAGGATTTTTATTTATCTTTGCGATAATAACAGGATTTTGTAGAATTGGGACGACAGTACATTGGACAACAGATATTCTCGCTGGAACGATTATGGGAATTTTAGTACCACTTATCTTATCACTTTCTTTCTGTTTTAAAAAGATTGAAAAACGGATTTTTGCTCCAATTATTAATATTGAAGAATGGTTGATTCACAAACTTTTTAACAAATAGATAATTTTTATATTTTATCAATAATATAATGGAAAACTTAGCTCTCGGCAAATACAGACATTACAAGGGGAAACATTGTGAAGTATTAGGAATTGCGCTCCATAGTGAAACACAAGAACCACTCGTTATCTACAGAAATTGTGAAGATTCTGAAGAAACAAAAACAGAACAGCTTAGAGCAAGACCCTACGATCTCTTCGTAGAAACTATTGAAATTGATGATAAAAAAGTTCCTCGTTTTGAATACGTCGGATAGGAATTCCTACTTGAAAAGTTTTCTCAAAACAGTATAAGAATCCAGAATTCTTTTATCTTTTTGTAATACTCATGAAAATAAAAAAGATCGTGATGATCATTTTACTTGCACTCCTCGTTATCGTAGGAATCGAAGGAATGATAAGTTTTGGAAGTAATCACAGCTATTATTTAGCAATGATCTTTTCTTGGAAAAACCTAGCGTTAATTTCCGGAGCAATCGGATCTGCATATCTTCCATTGACCTTCATTACCAGCAAAACAAAGCTAAGCTTCAAAAGACTGATACTGGGAATAGGAGCTGGATTAGGAACCTTTGTCGTACTCCACGGAATATTTACCAAAAGTTTGATAACATTATTTGCTATCATACCGCTCCTTTTCAATACGTTCTTGCTCTACGGCTTGGCTATAGCATTTATCGTTGCTATGATGGCAGGAGGAAGTTGGATTGCAAGAAAACTAAAACTTTTTCAAGAAATCAGATGGCAAGAAAGCCTTCTAACCTTTGGACTTGGACTCGTAACGTTCCTCATTTTGATGCAAATTCTTATGGGTACTCAGATTTTTTATAGTGTAATCCTGCGACTTATTTTTGTAGGGCTTCTTGTTCTAGCTCGATTTGAAAAAAAATATTTAAAGATTCACGAAGAGAATTTACTTGCTTGTTTAGAAAGCTGGAAAATAGAAAGAAAAAATTCAAAATTCTGATGGATTTTTATGGCATTACTTCTTCTTTCTTTTGCATACTATTTCTTCAATTTTTCTCACTCTTATATTCCATATTCTACAGCTTGGGATGCAAACCATGAATATATGTATACCCCAAAAGTTATTGCTGAAAATGCTTGAATCCTCCGAGGAAACTTAGGTCCAGCAGGAGGAATGCCCTATCTTTGGCATGGTTTTATTGCATTCTTTTTCTGACTTTGGGCTCCAGTTACAAAGATTTTAAATATAGCAAAAGACACTGTAGCAATAAATCTGAATGCCTTTAGTGGAGTGTTAGTACTCATTTTCGGACTCGGAGTAATCAAAGAAGCATTACTTACTTTTAATAGGAAAAGTGAAAATGAAGATAGAAGTCAGACTTCATTTCTTTTAGGATGGGGACTTCTTCTCCTTCGATTAACAAGTGGAATGGGAGCCTTTCTCGTATTTGTAGACAATAAAACAGATATGGGAGTCCTCGCTTTAACCACCCTTGCTCTCCTCGGAGGATTAATCTTTTTCAACCATTTCCAAAAGAAAGGAATTCATACTGACAGTAAACAAAGTTTAAAATATCTAATTCTCTCTGGACTTTTCTTTGCCTTTGCAGTAATGGCAAAACCAACTGCATTTATTGACACCGTAATCTTCGCTCTCTTACTTGTAGGATTTTGGCTCAATACCACAACTCTCATCGGAGTAGGAATCGCTATCCTCGGGATGATGGGAATTGTTCAACCACTCTTTACTGCAGCATTTATAGATCCAGCACTTGGAAAACTAATTTTTATTATAGGAGTAATGATTACTGTTATTGGTGGAATTCGTGGAATCATTTGGAGAAGTGAACAATTTAGCAAAGGCTTCAAACATCTTGTGATTTGGGGACTAACCTTAGTTACAGGTCTTTTCATATTTAAAGGACCATGGATCGCAACTTTGAATCTTATTAATGGAAATTTTCAGCTTTGAACCTTTGTAAGGTCTACGCTTCTCTGACAAGCTTCTCAGAATAAAAAAACAGAAAAAACTGAATCAAAACCGATGCTTTTCCTTGCTCAGGCAACAGGAACAACAACACTTGAAACCCAATCAGCCATTGATACAACTACATTACTTGAATCTACAAAAGACCTTACGTATGAACAATGTTTAAAAGAAGAAAATACCACTGAAGAGCTTAATAGTACGAAACAAAAAGCACCGGGAAGTGCAATAAGTGAGGATATTGGAAGATATGTCGGTTACAATCGAAGAGAATTTAAAAAAACAGGAATCGGAGGGGGGCTATTAAAAATCCTCTTTCGAAAGAATAATGCTTGTTTTGGCTGGGATCATGATGGTGTGCTTCTCTGTAAACACCATGAAATCATTGAAAAGCAGAATCTTTCCGAATTAAAAAATCTGATTGCTAAACTTTCAGACGAGGGAACTGCAAAAATCCTTGCTACAGCCCTTTTAGAAGCAAATGAGAAAGGAAAAGATCTAAGAGATGAACGAACAGCATTGGAAACCTACTATCAAGAACATAGTATTCAAACAAACGATACAAGTGTTTTCATTCCTTATAGATATATTGTTCCATTAAATATTGTTTTCAATCGATCGCTCCAAAATCTTAGTAGTTATTATACTGATATTGGACTAATCTGGCTTTGTGTATTTGTTTTGATGGTTGGCGGATTGCTCTATGCTATATTAACTTATAATAAGAAACAAAAACAACTTCTCTTCCTTAGTTTTGGAACATTTATCTGATGGGCAATTCGATGGGCTATTGGTGGAGGAATTGTTCGATATGGATTAGGTCTTATTGTCTGGTCTATCTTGACAACAATTGCCTTCTTTCAAGAATGGGAATCAAAAGAAAATAAAAATCTGAATACTCGATATAGTTGGCTTATCGGAATATTTGCCTTCTATATGGGAATTCAAGCTTTCTTGAATTTTGCAAGGATCGCCTCTCAAGCTAGTGAAGGACCATTTGAACATTATAAATCCAATGTTGGAGAAAAACAATGGATATCTGAAAATCTCGAATTTACGACAAAACAAACCTATAAATATAGTGCCCAAGAAATTTTCAATCTTCAGTTTTGACAGTATCAACCTTTTCTTGATGCAGTAAAAAATAGAGCAGATGAAGAAGGAGTATTAATTGCAGGAACTTATATTCAATACTTCCTAGATAACCAGAAAAATCTGATTAGTGATGGAATGTTAACTCGACTCCGAGAAGAAATGTCAGACTTTAATAGCTGTAGATCTTATCAGAGATTAAAAAATGAGAAACTAAAATACCTCATCATTGATCCAAACATTGGAACAGTAGGAAGAGTTGGAGAAGGAAACGAGAGTTTATTCCATAGATTCTTTGCAAGATTAACAGCCGATGAAAAACATATCGAAACGCATGGAGCCATCACAATGCTGGTAAAAATGGCTCAAGAAGGATACCTCAAACTCATATTCACGAATAATCTCTGAGCAAAATACGCATTTAACCTAACAGATGAAGAACTCCAAAAAGTTTTCTGAAATCTAAATGCAGAAGATCTTATTCTCCTTAGAGCAAAGATAGCAGTTGCTAAATTCTTTACAAATGATCAAGAGCTTTTAATGAAACTCTTCACACTCTTTCAAACAAGACTTATGAGTGATCAAGGGCTATGAGATATTGCAAACATCCTCGGAAAACAAGTAGACGAAAAAAAGCTCAATCTACTCCTCAAAGAAGTTGCATCTGGGAAACAGCCTAATATTATAAATCTCTCTCAAGATGAAAGACTTATTCTTGCACAATATTATGGGATATTAAAACTACTAACAACACCTCAAGCCAAAGAACAAGCTGAATCAATACTCACTCAGCTCTTTCAAAATAGCCTTTTCGGAAGCAGTCAACTTATCTCATTTGAACTACAATAATTAAAAAATAAGAGCTCTTAGTTGAGCTCTTTTTATTATCCTCTAATTCTAAACTCCATAGTTTGTTCTACAGACTGTTGATCTTCAAAATCCATCTTTACTTTTATAATATAAGATCACTTATCTGACCAAGATTTTGTCATATCTGTACAGGTTCTTCCTTCACACTCAAGAGGGAGTTGCCCATCTCAAAAATCCCAGGATATTTTCTTGGGAAGTCAATTAAAATCCAAAGAAAAATTAACTACATCTCATATTTTAGCTTCCTGTGTAGGATGAGACGGAGAAGAAATATCAAGTTTAATTAACTGCTTTTTAACAACAACTGAAGTATTTGACGTAACTGTAATAGAACGTCCTTTCTGGGTATAAATAGTTACCTGTGGAGTAAATGTTCCATTATTATTTTTATAGTCAAAACGATACTTATGCTTAATAACTCCGTTTGAAACCTTTTGTTGCTGCTGACCATCTCAAAAATTCCATGAAAAATAAGTAATCTGATCATTAGGATCATTTAATCTCGAAGATGAAGCATCTAAACTAACTTCAAAAGGTTCAAATCCAATACTTTCTCAAAGAATCTGTAATTTTCCAATAATATCATCTAAACCAATATTGGTAGTAAGAAGTTCCTCATAGTCAAGACCACGAACCTTATCTTGAATCTGAATTTTTATTTTATGTTCTTTAGTATCCTGAATATCAAAAAGATATTCTCCTTCCGTAGTAAAAATTACGGGTTTCTCATCAAGATAAATATTTATTTTAGTATTAAACGTTTTAGGTTCAATTTTTAGAAGTTTCAATTTTAGTTTTGTAGGAATTTCAGAGAGATGAATCTCTCTTTGCTGTACAATCTTATTGATATCTAGCTTTCTATAAGTCATATCATTTGGAGATGAAGCAGAAAGCTCATAAAGAACATTAAAAGAAGCTTTATCCATAAGTTGAGCCTCTGTCTGACAAGTTCACTTTTTATTGTCAGTAGTAATAAAATTCATCTTAATAAGATAGTTTCATTTCCCTGGAAAACGATAATTAAAACGCATACCATTATCTATATCATGGATTTCATCAATTATTTTCCCAGTTGCCTTATCATAAAAAACAAAAGAATAATCTCAAACAAATCTCTCTGTCCCATCAAAAAATGAAGCTGAAATTAAATAATCATTTACTTTTTGCTGTTCAAGAGCTATTTTACAGACAGGAATACCCGACTGCTCTACCCTAAGAGGAAAAGTATAATATTTATCTGTAAATCCAGGAAAACGTACCTTTGGATAATAAACTTTAGAAACATCATAATTAAAAACGAAGGTTGAATCATCTTTTTTGTCAACAATACCATCATTATCCCCATCCCATTCAATGGTATAATTTTTAAGATTAAAATCTCTAAAGACCTGATCTGCTTTAAACTCTACTTGAGAAGGCAATGGTCAAACAACAAGCTCATTCTGTCCTCAACTAAGTTGTTTATCAATTCACTGAATTTTAAGTTCTGATCAGACTCTTAACGTTTTTATCTGAAAAGTTGTTATTTCCTTTTTATTAGTACTTCTAATCGTATGTCCTACGATAAGTGCAATAGGATAATCATTTTTTCTCGTATAAAAACAAGCTCCTTCAAAAAATCTGGTCTTTTCATTATAAGATAAAATCTGACCATTTCCACAATCAAGCTGTAAATTTCAAATATCACTTCCTCCAAGCTGATCATTAATAAATCTATCAAAATTCGTTGTCGTTAAACTCACAGGAACATTTACAGGGGCAATAAGTGGAAAGCTTTCATCAATAAGGAAATTTTCAGCATTCCCCTTAGAATCATTCACATTCATATACATAGCAACAATATCATTTGGATTTGCAAGAGAAACAACATCAATCTTACTTACCTTATCGAGCAAAGAAGCACCAGCTCAAAGGCCAATCGATAAAATAATAACTCATAAAATCATTCCTGCATAATATCGACCTTTTGGTCTATCCTTGAGTGTAAAAGATTTATAAGCATTAAGAATCAAAATTACAACTCCTAATCCAAGGATAACCAGCATAATTGTCAGACTCAATCCTTGCAAAATAGACTTTGCTACGGCAGGCTGAATTCCAAGCGTTCAAAAACCTCAGAGTTTCTCAGGATTATTCGCAAGATAAAAAGAAAGAATACTCAAACCTAGAACAAAAAGCCCAATCAATCCTGCACATCCAAGAAAAATCGTCTTCAAAGACAAGTTCCTCTTTGCTCAATTTTTTATCACAACATTTTTATTTACTTGAACACGAGAATACCCCAAGGTTTTCAATTTTTCTTGATTCTTTTGATAATATTCACTCAGTTGTTTGAGTTGAGTTTGATACTTAATCATTTCCTCAGTTGGCATCTGAGGATGTTGTTGAATATAAGCAACCACTTCATTATAGAGTTGCTGTAATTTTTCCTGCTCTTTTAAAAGTTCTTGAATCTTAATATCATCGTTAAGATGAAGAGCCCCGGATCAAACATTAACATTTTGCTGCAAAAATTTTTCTGAAGTATCCATCTTTTTATTTTTATTTGAATAAATCAGATTTATTATACTTTTTTTACATATCTTTTGCAAATTTTAACAAACTTTTAGCAGAGAATATGCGCTATACAAAAAGGTAAAAAGTTGATTCTTGACATCATCACTCATATTCTTATACTTTTTTAAAAAACAAGCTTTACACCTTAAGTCTTGAATATGTATCAAAAAAATGTTTTTTTTGTCCTAAATCCATTTTTTCACAAGCAAAAAAATAGAAGCTGATTGTTTGAATCATTGGATTTGAATTCAAGCTATTTAATAGACGTTGATGAAGAACGAGAGAATCCTAAACTTTTGTTGAGAGAAATAGGAATCGGAGAAAAAATAATTCCAGACAAAAAACAGCTTTTATCCTTTTTAGAACAAGGAACCGATAATAATCCGTTTTGGAAAGAGCTTATTGCTCATCTAGAAAAAGAAAAATCAGTGCTTCATATCATTTTACCACTTTTAGATGCAAAACATTTCCTTCAACTTTTAATTAAACACATCCCACTCAAACAAAGAATACTTATCCACCTCACAATACCAGAAATTTCTCTTGAAAAGGCCCTACAAACCGCTGAAGAGCTAGAGCTATTTGTAGACAATTACGAGAAAATAAGATTTGGAACACTCATAGGAGAACAAAGTATTTTCAATCAAAAAAATAATTGGCAAGAAACTCAAAAATCCTACGATGAAATCGTATTCGATCAAACACAAACAAGTTTTTCTGTATTAGAATACATAAAAAAACAACAAGAAAAAGCAATCTGCCCAGAAAACATTGCTCCAGTAAGTTTTGTAGAAGCAGACCCCTTAGAGGATAAAGATATTGTACTCATTTTAGAAACCGATAGTGAAAAAATTGAGCTCATAACACAAGCCTTTGAAATTAGCAAAAACGAACAAAAAAAATCTGAATTTTCTTCTTTCCCAGTAAATTTCATTACCAAAGAACTTAAAAAGTGCATTATTTTTACCGTCAAAAAACCATATGATAGCTACGAAAATTTATATCTTCTTAAAAAAGAAGAACATGAAACTCTAGCAAACAAACTTGCAAAACAAGAATATCGCCAGCTCCACCTTGCAGATCATCAGCATCTCAAACTTATCACCAAATACCTAAATAATGAAGCTGAGGTTCTCTACGATGGACAAAAAAATAAAGAATGCAATCCACTTATTACTGAAGATGGAATTTGTATCCAAAGTGCCAATGAAACACTTGTAAAAACTTATAAAAACGAACTAGAAAATTTTGAAACATTTTTTCTGGCAGCCTCTTTTTCTGAGGAAGAAGATAAACTCTTAAAACAACTTATTTCTCTATCCCAAGAAAAAGAAATCTGAATAGTGATTCTCGATTTTCTAGAAAGAAAAATACGACAGTCTACTGTTATTTGAAAAAAGAGGAAAAATATCACTATCTGAGAACTCACAAACTTTCTTAAAAAAAACTCTAACTAAAAGAATCAGTCAGAGTTCTAAGTAACGATATTTTCTTATCTCTTAATTTGGAGGTACGAATTTGCCATCAATAGGAATATCACCATGTAAAATAAAAACAAAAAAGAAAAGATATTCCAAAACAAACTCTGTCTTAACAAGACACCCACTAACAAAGCGATAATAAAACCAAAAAGGAAAGTACTTCTCATGAGAACTGGATTAATTTCAGTTAGTTTTTTCAGTCCCTCACAAGAGAGAATAGAAATAAATGCACTGACCAAAATCAGTATCCCTCCAAAAATTTTAGGCAAAATACCTAAAACAAAAAAAAGAGAAAAGCCTACTGTAAAAAGTAGAACAAACAGCACGAAAAGTCCCCACAATTTTAAAATGTTTTTTTTCATGTTCTTTTATTTTTATAAGGTTTATGATTACATATTGTAATACGAATATATTTATTTTATAAATAATTGTCAAGAGAAAATCAATTTTTTATATAAAAAAAATAAAATTTCTATTAAACTATAACCCCTTCTTCCATCTCTCTAAAATCAACATTGCACTGATCGTATCTGTCGTCGCATTCTTTTTGAAATCAGAAATAATCTCCCCAGATTGCACACTCGTATAATCCTCCTCCACCGTTAAAATTTCTATTCTCTGATTTTCTATAATATAATTAAGCGATTGCATAAATTTAGAAATCTTCTCCTGAATATCCTTTTGCCTACTTGGTCGTCCTAAAACAATCTTTCTAATGTGATACCTCTGGATAAGATCTGCAATATAATAATAGGTCATCTCATCATTCATAATATAACCAATAGGAAAAACAATATCAGAATTTTCAACAGGTGTATAGGCTAATCCAATATATTTACTTCATCGATCAATTCAAAGAGCATGTGCAGTTTTCATCGTTTTCTATAAAACAAAAAAATAAAAATTCTGATTTTAGCTTACATTCGGTTCAATCATATAGTTTGGCTCTAGCTTTTCTACAGGATGAAAAATCAATTCATCCCAAGACAAAATCCTCTCTTCTCCTCAAAAGAGGAATTTACACCCATCTTCATCAAAGGTATAGTGAAGCTGAGACATTCCCTGATCAAAATATTCACTTTCATAAGTTTGATCTACAAAAAGCCAACCATATTTCTCCTGCAAAAGCAAAAGCTCAGCCTTTTTTACCTTAGCAATCAAAACATTTTCCTGTAAATCCCAAAACCAGACGTTCAATCTCTGACCAATATACACAGCAATATAACGGCCAATCCACCCCTTTTGATAAAATTTATGATAAAGCTCAAGTTTAGAAAGTGTAAAAAAAGAAAGCTGATTCTCCTTTAAGGTTTTCAGAAGATTTAAAGCCAAAGTTCCTACCCTCAAATTTGTGAATCCACCAGGTCAATTAAGCACTAAACATTCTGAAAGATTTACTCTTCTATCTCGCTCAACTAACGTTTTTCAAAGTTCGACATCCACGCCATTCCTTTCCAAAAAAATTGGCTCTTCTGCCCCATAAAGTGCGATCTTATCCGAAGAAATATCTACAATTCACTTCATTATTCATAAATTCGTCATGATAAAACTATTCAAACATTCTTTGCAAATCTGCATCTCTAATCATACTAGGACTCCACATCGGATCAAAAGTCACCTCGACCTCTACTTCAAACTCAGGAACTACTAATAAAGTTGCATTTTTTACACTTGTAATCAAAAAATCCGCCATCGGACAAGCAGGCGTTGTAAAAGACATTACAATACGCACCTTATGATCCTCTTCATCTACAATAACCTGATAAATTAATCCCAAAGTATAAATATCTACAACTGGAAAATCTGGATCATAAACCGTTTGGAGTGCTTGCTCTATTTTATGCTGAAGTTCTTGCATCATCTTTCCTCTTTGGATCAGTAAAAATCACGTACTGCATCAAAATAAAGAATCCTACACACAGCAAACCTAACCATTTTGACCAAAAATTTGCAATCAAAAGCAAAACATTAATCAGAGAAAAAAGTCAGAATAAAAAAGAACATTTATAAGCATCTTTCCTCATCCTTTCTTTCTGAACTTTAGTACAAAAAAGCCATTGAGTCCAGTAAAAAACAAAATAACTAATCCCTCGGAAAAAAAGAAAAACTCCGACCAAACCAAGCACTAAAGCCACTGCCGTATCTTCTTTGACTGAAATTGCTAAAGCATCAACAAGCAAAATAACAAGTCCAAAAATAGACTTTATCAATGACACAAAAGCATAGATTCAGAAGTTTTTAATCATTAAAGAAAGGCTAGAAAAGAAATAAATTCCATTTTTTTATAATTCTACATTTACCGACTCTTGAGATAATTCTTCCTGCTGATGCTCCAAAAGCGTTTGAGTATCTAACTCTGCCTTAGAAGCAAGATAAAAAGGATTTGCACCATTTTCATACATCTTCGCATAAACAATTTCTCGAAGTCCCTGCCCAAAAATCATTAACGGAAAAGAAAGAAGTGGGGTTAAAAGCATCAATTTCTGAGCATCATTAGTATTCACATTTGTTGCCAAAGAAGAGCTTCAAAATCCTCAAAGAACAATAAAAACAATACACAATCCTAAGGCATTTCCCATCAAAGCAGATGCAGAATAATTAGGATTAACAACAAATTCAATCTGAGAAAAGGAAAGAAAAAGCGAAAGGGCAACATACAAAACAAAAAGAATAACAGGAGCATTCTGAGTAGACTGAAAGATAAGAAACAGAGCTACCATTCCAGCAGAAAGAATTGCATTAGTTAAAAGCAAAAGTCAGATCGTCTTTCATATTTGGAGATATTTTTGAGAAAAAAAGAACCCATAAGCAGTAATAAGTAATAAATTCCCGACAAAACTTACTAAAAAGCCCAAGAAAAGATTAATCAGCCAAGAAAGTTCATGCTGATGAGCTACAGCACCTAAACCTGTAGTTTCCGGAATACTTGTTCCCATCAAAGACCCCACTGCTCCAAAAAGCACAAAAAGCAGAACCGCCATTAATGCTCAAATCATCAAACCTAAAGCTATTTTCCCTAACAGAGCCCATCAAGAAAGAGAACTCGGAGCATTAACAAGGCGATCTAATTTCTGTCTTTGTTGACGAGAAAAATCATCAGGATGGGTAGGCACCATTCACCCATCAATACTAGGAATTGTAAAAGAAATTGAGGTAGGATTAATCATTATCATAGACTCAAATAAATAAAAGCACTAATAATTCAAATGGAGAGAAGACAATTCTTGACTAAATACTTTCGTATGATCTTGATCATCACTTGCATAAGAAAGCATCAAAACTGAATTTCCCTGTTCAATAAAAAGCTGAGAAACCTCTAAAGACGAATCCTGATATCCGATACGATAAGTTTTCAGAATAGCTGGATGAGAAGCTAATCTTCCTTTTATTACAGTCTTCTTAGTTTTCTCTCTAGAAAGACTATACCCATCAACTTTAAGCTGATTTACGGCATTTTGAACATATGAAGCTAAATTTGATTCCTGATTGATTTCACTAGCAAAGACTAAGGTATCAAGACCGGAAACATTTTCTCAAATTTCTTGATAAACTAAGTCATCTCCCACTACAATGGGCTGTTCTTGAAAAGCTACCTTCAATTTTGGAGTCCAAGAGAAACTTTCTGTTTCCAAATGAAGACGAGAGCTATCTGAACAAGCAGAAAACATAAACAAAACTCCACTCATAAAAGAAAGAAATCAGATTTTTTTTAAAAAACTCATTAAAACAATATGTAACAAACAGCTAAAACCAATCCTATTCCCACGCCAACAATAAAAGACTTCTTAAAGATCGTTTCTTTTATAACAAGATCTCCAGATCATGGCGTTTTCCCCTGCCAAAGTAAAGCAATCAAATACCCCACCATAATTCCACAAAATATCAAATATCATGGCATAAAAATTTCCTTAATCACCTTGAAGATTTCGGTTCAAAAAATAATATCTCCCCTCACAAGTAAAACACCCATAAGGAAAGTAAAAAAATAGAAGAGTCCTCTCAATACCTGAAACAAAATAGACATCTATACCTCTAAAATTTAAAAAACATCATAAAAGTAGTGTTTTATCAAAGGAAATCAAGAAGAAATAAGAATATCTGGGAAATTATTTATGCTCTAACATCACTGAAATTTTATATAACTCTGCTAATAATGAAGGTTTGAGAATATCATAATGCTTAATAATTAATTCTTTATTATTTTTAAGATAGATTATTCTAGGAGAAACAGTATTCTGATTCAATTTCACTTTCGCAATAAGTGTCTGAATCGCACGCTCCATTACTCTTTGTTCTCATAAACATGATCTAGCTAATTTTGCCTGTTCTACTGCACGATAAAACCCTTCTTCATGAACATTTTGAAGACTGATAGCAAAAAGATCATTCGCTGAAGATAAAGTATTTTGACAAATCAAACTCTGATTCTGAATTTTTTGTAACTCAGACTCCAAAGAAGACTGCTGTAACCTTAGTCAAGCAAGTAAATGATCTCCATTATTGAGATACTGTTCTAAGTTTTTTTCTCTTTGATCAGCTTCCAAAAGGTGGACAATATCTATTTTCTGAAAATTGTCTGACTGAGAAAGCAAATCCCACAAATCAGAAGTCTTTTGTTCTATAACAAGAGATTCTTTTTTCAAAACCACAGAAGACTTAAAATTTGCATATTTCAAATGAAGCTGAATAATATCATCCAAATGCGCAGAAGCAAATCAAAAGCTAGCAAACAATAAGCTTCCAAACAACATAAATAATTTCTTCATGACACTCCTCGCTTCATAAGCTAAAATCCAACTACATATTCTGAACCTGTTCCATCATGCTCGCCATCGGCAAAAAGATAGATCCCACAATCGTCCCTACAATTGCCGCCACGAACATCATCAAAATTGGTTCAATCATTGACATCGCAACATCAATTGAGTTCTTAAAAGAATTACGATAAAAATTAGACATTTTTCCTAAAACTGTTGTAAGTGATCCTGTGTTTTCTCACACATTAATAATCTGGATCAAGATCGGATCAAAAAGTGTGGAAGAAACAAGCGATTCATAGAGGGTAAAACCAGACTCCAAATCCGATTTTACATCAACCATCTTCTTTTTATAAAGAAAGTTATCAAAAATATTCCCCAAAAGCTTCAAAGAAACCACAGGACTTACTCATGCTTCATAAAATTGAGATAAAAGGTTAGAAAACCTATACATATAAAAAGTTTTTACGACTGCTCCTACGACAGGAACTTTAGTAAAAAGGGTATCAATAAAAATTTTAAAAAGTAGAACCTTAGCATACAAAATTTTATATCCAACCACAAGCGAAACAATGCTTCACAAAAGGACAGCCCAGTTATTTTTAATAAAATCTGATACTCCCATCATAAACTTGGTTATTCATGGCAATTTTTCAGGATCTCAAAACATCTCTACAATTCCAGGCATCACATACAAAAGAATAACTACTACAGCTCCGACAGCCATACAAAGGACAATCGTAGGATAAGTCATTGCTTTTGAAATTTTTTGTTGAATTTCCTGAGTATTTTCAAGTTCATCTGCAAGCTGAGCAAGAACCTGCGCCATATTACCAGTTACTTGTGCTGATCTCACAAGCTCAATTTCATCAGAACCAAAAAAATAATCATACTCTTGCAAAGCCTCTGCAAGAGATGCACCTTCAGTCAAAGCAATCACCATCTCATCAATCATCTCCTTAAACCCCTTATGAGTCTCTGATTTATTAATAGAAACAAGAGATTCTCTGATTCCTAGTCCTGCATTCTGAGAAACCGCCAAAAGTCTGAAAAAATTTACCTTTTGCTTTAATGTAGGTTTACTAAACTGCTGAACAATCGCATCAAATCAGGTTTTTTTCATTTTTTGTTTTATAGTAGCTAAAGTTTATTTCTTATTTCTCATCCTTACAAACCTATAAAGCTCATCCAAGGTCAAATTTCCATGAATAATTTTAAAAATTCCATCTCTTTCCAGATCAATCATTCCCTTTGCTAAGGCATAATGTCAAATATCAAAAGCTGATTTCCCATCAAGAATTAAACTTTTTATATCATCAGTATAGTCCATCAATTCATACACTCCGACTCTTCCCTTATATCCAGAACCTCCACAAACCGAACAAACTTCTCAGCTTTTTGGATCTTTTCCCGTTCCTACCGTTATAATTCCTTCTTTAATAAAATCGTTCCACTGCTGACCAGTAATTCCTCTACTAACGAGCTCATCTCTCAAGGCTGTTCTATCAAACTCTTTAAAGGTTTCCAAAGCATTGAGATATTTCGGATCAGTTGAAACCTTAATTTTTGTTGCACAATGAGCACACACTTTCCTACAAAGTCTTTGAGCAATTACCAAATTGAACGTTCCAGCAACCATAAAAGGCTTCGCTCCAAGATTAAAAGCTCTCGTCAAAGTTTCTACTGCTGAATTCGTATGGATTGTTGAAAATACCAAGTGCCCTGTCATCGCTGATTCCATTGCCATTTCAAGTGTCTCTCTATCACGGATTTCCCCCACCATGATCACATCCGGATCCTGTCTCAATGCAGATCTCAATCCTGAAAGGAAAGTATATCCAATATCAGCTCTCACTTGAGATTGATTGAGTCCTGCCATTTTGTTTTCTACTGGATCTTCATACGTAATAATATTTCTCTCAATATCGTTAATTTCATCAAGAGCAGCATAAAGCGTTGTCGTTTTTCCAGAACCTGTTGGTCCCGTATTGAGCAAAATTCCATTCGGATCTTGAAGATGCTTTTCGATAGAAACTTTATTAGATCCCACAATTCCCAATTGATTAAGAGCAGGAATAGATTTAGATTTATCCACAATACGCATTACGAGCTTCTCTCCCCACACCGTTGGTAAAGTATTTGCACGAAGATCAATTTCTTTATTAGTTTGAGTAATACTCGAAACTCTCGCATCCTGAGGAAGCCTCTTTTCATCTGGCCTCATCTGTCAGGATTCAATTTTAAATTTAGAAATCACTGACTCATGCAGAGAACGAGGATACTGGATCAGCTCCTGTAAAACTCCATCAATTCTAAGTCTAATCCTCGAATAATTTTCTAGTGGTTCAATATGGATATCTGAGGCACCTTCTTCTACAGCAATCGTCAAAAGATTATCAAAAATCTTCACGATATCTGATCTCAGAATAGCTTGCTGTAATTGTGCCTTAAATTCTGCAGTTTCCATATCAATAATATGTTCATTAAACAGACTAATTATACTGCAAAAATTTAAAAAAGCAAAAAATCTGAAACTTTTTTTCATTTAACAACAAAGAAAGGAAAACAAAAATACGACCATATATTCCTCCTAAAATATCAAAAGAACCTGCTTCTTCACAGAAAATTTACTCAAACCATCTAAAGAAGCCATTTCATTCTTTAGGAATAGATATGAATAAAAAGAAAGATTAGATTTTTTCTTTTTTTCTAAGCCAAAATTAAGCCCCTCTTGTAAAAGATATAGATTTTTCTTAAAAAATTATAAGCTCCCTTGTATCTGCAGAAATTTTTTCGATCTTTATTGACAAAAAGTCCTGTAAATCCAGCTGATCTTCTCGTTTGGGCCATTCAATCACAATCCACTCAAATTCAGAAATCTGATTCAATATCCCTTTCTCAATCATCTCCTCCAACGAATCAAGTCTATACATATCAATATGCAAAAGCTTATCATCATAGATATTGAGATAGGCATACGTAGGACTCTGAACTTTTTCTGAAGCGATTCCAATCCCCTCAGCAAATCCTTTGATCAAAGTCGTTTTCCCAGCCCCTAAATCTCAATATAAAAGCAAAATCTTTGAATGAAACGCCAAGGACTTTCAAAATTCATGCATTTGTTGTGGAGAAGTGATTAACATTCAAATAATGTAGAAATAAACGGAACTATATATAGCTGAATCCTCAAAAAAAACAAGAGCAAGCCTTTACCATTGAAATACTACTGACAAAAAAGAAAAAAACCTGACGATAATGATCAGGTTTCTTTTTGTTGTGAAAGGATTAGTATCCGTTCATATTTCTATAATTCTCTCCAACAGGAAGGAGTCTACCGATAATCACATTAGCCTTCAAATCAGACAAATGATCAATCGCCCCTCTAAGTGAAGCTCCAACCATTACTCTAATCGTCTCCTGAAAAGAAGCTGCCGACATCCAAGAGTCTGTTTCCTTGGCAACGGTCGTCAATCCAAGTGCAACTCTCTGTCCTTGAGCAGGCCTTTTTCCTTGTTCTTGGAGTTCAACATTAACCTTGATAAATTCTTCATATTTCACATAAGTTCATGGAATGAAGCTAGAGTCTCCTCCATCCTCAACAAAGACTTTAGAGAAAAGTTGTTTTACAACGACTTCAATATGTTTATCGTTAAGGTCTTGTCCTTGAGCAGCATAAACTCTTTTAGCCTCAGTAATAATATATCTCTGAGCCTGAATATCTCCGACAATTTTCTTATATTCCATCACATCAAGTGCTCCGGTTGTCAGAATTTCTCCTTTGTAGACTTTATCTCCAACTTTGGTCTTTCTTGGGGCGAGTCCAACAAGCGATTTCGTATAGACCTCCTGTACCCCAAGCACAATATAATCTTCATTCACTTCAAGAACCTTTCCTGCTTCCTTAATTTTGAGTTTACTTGCTCACTTGCTCGCATACACAGCCCCCTTAGCAAGTTCTGCTCCTTCTTTAACAATAACTTTATAATCTGATTTCACAAGATAAGTTTTCTTTTGCATTTCAGAAGTTACTTTGATCTTTCCAAATCTTCCACCTTCTGGAGTTTCTTCAAAAGAAATCGTCCCATCAAATGGACTAATTCCAGCAGGATTCTTTGGAGGCCTAACCTCAAAGAGCTGTTTCACCCTATCAATACCTGATGCCTCTGATGAACCTGCAACCCCTCCTTCATGGAAGGTATCAAGCGTAAGCTGGGTAGACGGTTCTCCAATAGACTGCGCAGCAATTACTCCAACAGGAACTCCTACTTCTACCATATTTCTAGTAGCAAGATCCATTCCATAACATTTCTGACAAACTCCACTCACACAGTGACAAGTCAATGGGCTTCTCACTCTAATTGCAGTAATATTTGAAGTTTCAAGCAAGCTCAAAGCTGATTTTGTAATTAATTCACCGGCTCTCAAAACAACAGCTCCATTTGAATCCATTACATCCTCTGCCAATACTCTACCATAAATCAAAGATCAGAATTTTTCTCCTTTAATCTCAGATTCTTCTTTGGTATAGAGAATAGACTCTGTAGAACCACAGTCATCTTCCCTCACGATCATTTCCTGAGAAGCATCACAGAGTTTTCTAGTCAAATATCCAGATTCTGCAGTTCTCAAAGCAGTATCGGCCTTTCCTTTACGACCAGAGTGAGCTGAAATAAAATATTCAATTGGTTTCAATCCTTCTACGAAAGAAGACTTAATTGGAAGTTCAATAATTTCTCCCTGTGGATTCACAACTAGTCCCTTCATACCTGAAATCTGAGTAAGATGGGTTTGAGAACCTCTCGCTCCAGAATCAATCATCGTATAGAGGTTATTTCCTGCCCCGATAATAGATTTCAAATTCGTTTCTACATTCTTCTTCACAAGTGTCCAAATCTTAACAATCAATCTATGTTTTTCATCCTCAGAGAAAAATCCTTTATAAAAGAATTTCAAGACCTCATTAGCTTCTACATCACCAGCTCTCAAAATATCTTCTTTTTCCTTTGGTACCTTCATATCAAGGACATTGATAGAAGTCGCAGCCAAAGTAGAATATTTGAATCCATAATCCTTGATCGCATCAGCAACCTTTACCGTAGTCTCCATATCATATTTATCAAAGACCTCACTCAAAAGTCTTTTGAGATCCTTATTTCCCATCTTTCTATTTACATACGGATAGTTCTCTGGCAAAATAGAATTGAAAATCACTCTTCCTACCGTAGTTTCTAGCACTTCATTACCATCAAGTACCACAATTTTATCTTTGAGCTGTACCTGTTTATTACTGAAAGCTGCCATCACTTCATCAAAAGAAGCAAATCTGGCCACAGGATAGATTTTTTCTTTCCATTCCTCTTCGGTATTATAATCGGGATATTTTGGATTGAAAAAATCAGTCAAGAAGTAGATTCCAAGCACCATATCTTGAGAATGCGTAATTGTTGGCTCTCCAGAACCCGGTTTGATAATATTCTTATCCGCTGCAATAAGTTCACGAGCTTCTTTTTGAGCCTCATCTGAAATAGGCAAATGCACCGCCATTTGGTCACCATCAAAGTCGGCATTAAATGCAGGACACACAAGAGGATGAAGTCTGATTGTTTTACCAGGCATCAACTTGATTTTGAAGGCTTCAATAGAAAGTCTATGAAGCGTTGGTGCACGGTTAAGAAGCACATATTTGTCCTTGATCACTTCTTCTAGGAATTTCAAAGCGGTTGGATTTCCTTCTTTGATGAGTTTTTCCGCTTGCTTTGGCGTATAAACGATCTTCTTTTCAATGAGCTTTCCGATAATAAACGGCGTAAACATCTTCACTGCAATATAAATCGGAAGCCCACATTCACTCAGTTTCAAATCTGGACCTACGGTAATAATTGATCTACCAGAATAATCCACTCTCTTTCCAAGCAAGTTCTTTCTAAAGACTCCTTCCTTTCCAGAAAGCATATCAGAAATAGATTTGAAGACTTTGATTCCTGCTCCTGCTTTACCAGCGGCATTTTTTTCTCCCACCAAAAGATTATTGATAGACTCCTGAAGAAGTCTGATTTCATTCTTTTTTACGATATCAGGCATTCCAACCTGAATCATTTTCTTGAGTCTGATATTTCTCATCAGCACCCTTCTATAGAAAAGATTCACATCTGATGAAGCAAATCTTCCACCATCAAGCTGCACCACTGGTCTAATGTCAGGTGGGATCACAGGAAGCTTTCTGATGATCATATTTTCTGGCTTCACTCCTGATACATAGAGATTGATCAAAAGTTTAATCAGGCTCATTGCCTTTTTCTTCTGATCAGCTGATCTAATAGATGGGAACTCTTTTACTCTCTTTTTGATTTCCTTCTCTACATCAATAGCTTGAAGCATTTTGAGGATTCCTTCAGGTCCAGAAGCGAAAGAAACTAGTTTAGAAAACTGACTGAAAATATTTCTATAGTCAGACTCCAAAACGGTCGCTCCAAACTTAAGATCAGCTACAAGCGATTTGACTCTTGCGACTTCATTTTCAAGAGAAGCTTTATTTTCCTCATACAATCTCTTTGATTCAGCGAGTTTTTTGCTGTCTTTCTCTGAAGCGATTTCTTTTTTGAAAAGCTCATCAAGTTCTTGCATTGTCGCCTCAAAATCACTACTGATCTTATCTTTTATCTGTTCTTTGGTCGCTTCATCTACCTCTTTTACAACCACATATTTCACGAAAGTCAGAATTTTATCTATTTCATTAGCTGAAAGCTGAAGAAGCTGGTGAATACCTCCAGACGGAGAGTTTTTATACCATACATGCACAACTGGAGAGGCGAGATCTACATGTCCCATTCTCACTCTTCTTTCTCTGGAACTTGTCACTTCTACTCCACATCTTTCACAGACGATTCCCTTATATCTGACTCCTTTATATTTTCCACAACTACATTCAAAGTTCTTCACAGGACCAAAAATAGACTCACAAAAAAGTCCACTTTGTTTTGGCTTTCCTGTCCTATAGTTTACGGTATCTGGATTGTCTACCACTCCATGTGACCACTTTGCGACTTCCTCCATAGAAGCAAGAGTTACCATCAATCCATCAAATTTTGTTTTGTTCATTAGGACCGCTTATAAAAAGTTAAAAGGTGATATCGGCTGTCATTGCGAGCAAATCAATCTAGTTTTTCCCTTCTGAATTACCACAGCTCATTATATTTATCTCGCAATAACAAACACTCATTACTCAATCTGCCCAAAATCTTCAAGATCTTCAACGACTTTTCCAATCATTTCTCCCTTGTCTTCAGACTCGTCAGCCTCATCATCAGCACCTACCTCTTGTTCAAGAGAAGCCGTCATAATCCCTGAAAGTCAAAGGCTCTTGATTTTTTCCATTCTCTCTTGATGAATCGTTTCCAGTTCATCAGCAGTCAAAGCCACAATATTCTGACCCAATCCTTTGAAAAGGTAAGTCAAAAGATTAAATGATTCTGGTAATCCTCAGATTTTTGGTTTCTGGGATTTGATAATAGATTCATAGAGTTTATTTCTACCAATCACATCATCAGATTTCACCGTAAGCATTTCTTGTAAAGTATATACTGCAGAGTATGCCTCCAAAGCCCACACTTCCATCTCTCCAAATCTCTGTCCTCCTTGTCTGGATTTTCCTCCAAGTGGCTGCTGAGTAATCAAAGAGTAAGGACCAACTGATCTCGCATGGATCTTGTCCTCCACCATATGTACAAGCTTGAGCAAATGCATATATCCAACCGTTACCTGCTGAGCATACGGTTCTCCCGTTTCTCCATCATAAAGCGTAGTTCTGAGCTTATCTTCTAGTCCTGCTTTCTGAGCAAGTTTTACAATATCTTCTACTCCAAATCCACCAAAGGTAGGCACTGCAAATTTCACACCAAGTTCTTTGGCAAGCAAACCTAACTGAGATTCAAAAAGCTGACCAAGGTTCATACGAGAAATTACTCATAATGAGTTAAGCACCACATCAACTGGTCTTCCATCTGCTGAATATGGCATATTCTCTTCTGGAACGACGATCGCAACGATACCCTTGTTTCCGTGCTTACCTGCAAGCTTATCTCAGACTTCAATTTTTCTGGTAGAAGCTACATAAACTTTGATCTTTTTTCTCACTCCAGCCATGAGGTTATCTCCTTTTTTCGCATCAAGGATTACCACATCTACGACCTTACCTTCACTTCCAGAAGGCATATAGAGCGAAGTATCTTTTACATTCTTGGACTTATCTCCAAAAATCGCCTGAATCAGCTTTTCCTCTGGAGTAAGTTCCCCTTCTCCCTTTGGAGTAATCTTACCAATAAGCAAATCTCCTCCTTTCACGATAGAACCAATCCTGATAATTCCTTCCTCATCAAGATTTCCTAGTTTCGCCATAGCAACTCCAGGGATATCGTTGGTTGTTTCTTCAGGTCCGAGCTTGGTTTCCGCAACCTCAATCTCGTATTCGTTAATCATGATGGAAGTCAATTCATCATCTTTGATCAGTCTTTGAGAAATTACAATTGCATCCTCGTAGTTATATCCTTTCCATGGCATAAAGGCTACTCTAAGCGACTTTCCGACTGCCATTTCTCCATTTACAGAACAAGGTCCTTCTGCGAGCAAATCGCCTTTCTTCACCTTTTGACCTAAATCTACACAAGGCACCTGAGTAATACAAGTTTTATGATTTGACCTAACGAAAGTCGTCAATTGATATTCTTTCGTTCCGTCTTTATATTTTACTTTAACACTTCCTCCATCTACATAAATCACCTCTCCATCAGCTTCAGCTTTAATCACTGCATGCGTCATTCTCACAATATCTCTCTCAAGTCCAGTTCCAACGAGTGGAGCATCATTTTTGAGGAGCGGAAGTGCCTGTCTTTGCTGGTTAGTCGCTACAGAAGCACGCACCGCATCGTTATGATCTACAAAAGGAATCAAAGAGGTATTAGGAGAAAAAATCTGACTCAAATTCACATCCATATGCGTAATATCGTTCACATGGAAGGTCTCCATTTCGCTAAAATGTCTTGCTGCAACTCTCGTAGAAAGGATATTGTTATGTTCATCCAAAGGAGTGGTCGCATCGGCAATCACGCATTTTTCATCCATTTCTGGAGAAATATATTCAATTTCCCCAGTAAAAAACGGCTTTACAGCGATCGGTTTTTTGAGTTTTCCATAGAACTTTTCAAGTGCAGCAGCAATTTTCTCATCAATCACTTCATTTTCCTTGATAATCACTTTCTTACTAGGATTTCCCTTTGCATCAAGCTCATAAATATCACGATGAGCTATTCTACCAACGAGCGATTCAGCTTTTGGTTCTACTTCACGAAAAATTTTCAATGCAGGTGTCTCAAGGAAACCTTCATCATTAATTCTGCTATAGAGAGATTGGTAAATTACCAGTCCAATATTCTGTCCTTCTGGCGTTTCAATTGGACAAATCCTACCATAATGCGAAGGATGCACATCTCTCACCTCAAATTTCGCAGTTTCTCTTTTTAGACCTCCAGGTCCAAGGGCAGTAATTCTTCTCTTATGCTCAATTTCAGAAAGCGGGTTGATCTGATCCAAAAATTGAGAAAGCTGACTGGTCGCAAAGAAAGATTTGATAGAGTTATCAATCATTTTGAAGTTTACGAGATCAGTGATTTTAAGCGGATTTTCCATATTGAGAACGGAAAGTTTTCCTCTCACACTCTTTACAAACTTTCTCATCACAGGTTGCAAGTGAGAATACAAGATTTCTCCCATCGTTCTGACTCTCTTGTTGGAAAGATGATCAGAATCATCAGTATAAAAGCCTTTTTTCTGATTACAGAGATTTACAAGATATTTCACCGCTTCTACAAGATCTGCTCCATCAAAAATATTTGCCTCAGCGGATTTCAAAGGCTTTTTGAGATTGAGTTTTGCATTAATCTTTCTCCTTGCAATATTTCCAACATAGATTCTTTCAGGAAGCAAGAACTGCCCTTTCACATAATCCAAAGCTGACTGTGCATCAATCAATTCTCCTGGTCTAAGCTTTCCATAAATATGCTCTGCCGCAGAAATCGCATCAACGGTTGTGTCTTTTTTCAGGGTAATATCAATAAAATCAATATCTTCCTCTTCCAAGATACCATCAAACACTTCTCTAATACTTTCATCGGTTTCTAGACCGAACACTCTAAGCAAAGAGGTAATTGGGAACTTTCTAGATTTATTGATTCTCGCAACGATATTTCAGGTTTTTTCTACATTTACTTCAAGCCAAGGTCCATTTTCAGGAATAAGCTTAAAAGAATACCAAAAATCTTTCTTTCCATAAAAGATACCGTAAGACCTAATAATCTGAGAAATGATTACTCTTTCAACTCCATTGATAATGTAAGAAGCTGAAGGCGTCATCAAAGGAAGAATACCAATATTTGCTCTCTTGTTGAAAAGCACTTTCTCTGATACTTTCTTGGTTTTCTCATCTTCAATTCTTTCCACGAGCTTTACTTTAGCCGTGATGATTCCTCAGTAGGTAAGCTCTTTCTTCCTACAAGTATCTACGGTTTCAATTGGTTCAGAAACCTGTAAATCTGAAATGTTTACATAGAGCTTATCTCCAGCAATATCCCAGATATTCTCCACATCAGAAAAAAGCTTTCCAAGATAGATATTTACAAAATCAGCATATCCTCTTTTCTGAAGCTCAAGAAGATCAGGCAATTCCCCATAGCTCCTTGGCTGAGTAAGGAAGATTCTACCATCCTGCTGATAGTAATCTTTGAAAAGTTCCTGCAAATGAGGAGGAAGCAAAGAAGCACTCGCCTTGATAGGAGTATTCGTTTTTGAAGTTTTTACTTCTGATGTTACTGAAGCCTTTGTTGTTTTTGCTTCAGTTTTCTTCGTTGTTGTTTTTTTTGAAACAGAAAAAGAAGACTTAGTTGTCTTACCAGCCTTTTCTGCTCAAGTTTGCTTTTTTGTTACCATATGTCGTTTATAGTGTAGAAAATAAACAAAATAGTAATTTGAGAGTGTAGATAATAATTATAGAACAGCATTTTTCCAAAGACCACATCCATTTCAAAGCCACGATCTCCAATTATTCTCTATTTTGTGTTGACAATCTTAATATTGATTACTTTATTATGATTTCACAAAAGAAGGAATGCCACCATAAAATAACCAGATTTTTCTCTTCTTAAAAACGCCAAAAGACAGAATTACTTCTGCCTTTGAACGGTTAATTGATGTCTTCCTTTAGCTCTTCTACGAGCAAGAATTCTTCTTCCAGTCCAAGAATTCATTCTCTCTCTAAACCCATGAGTTCTGATTCTTTTTGTCCACTGGTATTTTCTGATTCTTCTTAATTTAGATGCCATAAGAATACGATACTAATCAAATAAAACAAACTATCTACTAATAAAGTTGAGGAGTCCAAGCGTTCTTGCCCTGATGATCTCCTGTCTTACTTTCTTCTGAATCTTTACAGAATTTCCAGTGTAGAGCCTTGGTTTAATATCTCCAAATCTTGTAAGATAGTATTTCAAGATAGGAAGAGATTTCCAGTTGATATATTTTGCATTTCTTTCATTTGCAAAGAAAGTAATTTTCTGACCATATTTTCTGTCTTTAATCTCTTCAATCGCTTTATCAAACTCAGACTGAAGTTTCTCAAAGTGGAAGAAAGTCTGTTCTTTTCCCATTTTGTAGATTTCATACTTTACTACCGCTTGATTATACAAGAGCGCAGCTTTTACTTCTTTCACCTGTTCTGGAGAAAGGTTGAGAAGATAAGAAACAAAATACACTTTAGTATTCTTGTCTTTGAGTTTGAAAGAAAGATTTTGAATTCAGATTTCATCTTTTTCTTTTACTTCAAATTTTGCTTCAAAATCAGCCAAAAATGCCTTTCTGTCAGCTTCTGATGTGTTTGCATTGAGCAAGAGCACAAGTTCGTAATTTTGCATTAATGCGAAATAGTTAAATAAAAAAGGTTAGATACTTTTAATTCGCCGATCAATGCAATATATACATTTCTAGAAAACGAAATCAAGAGATTTTGCAAGTTTTTTCACATAGAATATAGGAAATCAAATGATTTTAGAGAGAAAGCAAAGAGGCAACCGAACATATCTCACTTTTTTTTTACAAAAAAAGAAAAAAATCAGAACTCAAACACTCAATCCATCACTATTCGATCGAGAAATCATCCAAAACAACATTTTTATCCAGGAAACTTTTGTTGCTTCATGAAAAACGATGTTTTTTGACAGGAAACTTTTGTTGCTTCATTCAATAAAAAAAAAGAAATTATCTCCTGAGGAGTGATTTTGTAAATTTTTGAAGTTGTTTTGCAAGCTGATATTCACAGACAAATGCATTCCAAGCTCCGTCTTCACTCAACACTCCATGTGGCATATCTTCTGGGAGTTCTCCTCTATTACTCGCCTCAGCATCTCTAAACCAAGCTTTACTTTCGTAATACTTGAGCAATTCTTTGATCTGCGGTCTTAGGGCTTTTCGCTTCTCAAATGCAGCATTGACTTCTTCTAGAGTCTGATTCATTTCATTGAGGATGGCTTCCATTTTTTGGATTTTTTGAAGCTGTCTTTGATGCATTTTGAGGTAAAAAGAGGGTAAAAGTCTGATTTTATTCTTCTAATTATGGAACAAAAAAACTTAATCCAATAGTTTAATTCTAACTTTTAAAATAAAATAAATATCTCAGATAAGAAATACTATCTAGAAATAAATAATAAGATATTTTGTAAAAGCGTAATCGGATAGCGGAAAATAAATCAAACAACACTCCAGAAAGATCAATCACTGTTCATCATACATCGGACAACTTTCCAATGAAATCAAGAACATCCCACAACCTGTGAGAGAGATTCTGAGGATGAAGTAGCTATTAGCTTAGAAAGTAAATAATAGGTATAGCAAGTTCAAATTATTCCAACAACAATATAAACCAAGAAAAGAAAGAGTATTATTTTTACTCACCTAATCAAAAAATCATTCATATCAAAAAAAATCTAAACATAAAACTTAATTATCCAATGACTTCTTTCCCCAATAAACCCTAATCTAACAATTCAATCCTAGTTTTTGAAATAATGTGCAGATCTGAGAGGAGGAGAATAGCTTTAAAAGTTTAAAAGACATATTAAAAAGCTGCTTGAATAAGCCAATAAGGGAATGTTAACAAACTAAATCGTGCTTCTTCATTTTTCAAATTCCAAAAGAATAAGCATCAATTTATATCAGACTTCGTTCCAACACACTGAAAATATTTTTCTATTTCTTGTAATCAATATTCACTAAAAGTCCAACAAACCCGAAACCAAGCCATAAACACTCACACGACAAGCACAAACGATAAATAGCCAACAATACTCCAAAAAATGATTTTTTGCCATTTTTTTTGTAAAAACTTCATTTTCATATATCGCTCTAAAATAATATCTCTAGCCTCAACATTGCAACCTCTCATAGACATTTTTCAGAATTACTTTTGGATCATTATGTGTTAAACGAGTAAGGGTTTCTTCGTAAGTTCCGATAAAAAACTCTGCAACTTCAGATTCTTGAAGAACAATCTCCTCAACACTTTGTGAAGAAAGCTCTCCAAGAAAATAAATAACAGTTTTGTCTATTTCTTCTCCTTTCTGAGAAAAGGTATAATGTTCTTGATATCTATGTTCTACAAAAAGCTTTTCAGGCATAATTCCTAGTTCTTCTTGAAATTCCCTTTGAGCTGTTTCTAATTCTGTTTCTCATGGTTCAATATGTCCTTTAGGAAAACACCAATTTCCTATCTGCTGTTTGATAATCAAGAACTTAAAATCGGTTCTCTCGCGAAGAAAAGGAATAATCCCACAAGAAATTTCTCTTTTTTTCATATACTTCATTCTAATTGATAAAACTATCCAATCACTTCTTTCCCCATATACGCCTGTAAAACTTTTGGAATTCTGATCTTTCCATCAGCAGTCTGATTATTTTCTATAATTGCAATCAACACTCTTGGTGTCGCAATCGCTGTATTATTCATCGTGTAACAATACTGGATTTTCCCGTCTTTGTCGCGATATTTGAGATTCAGCCTTCTTGCTTGAAAATCCAAAAAAGCAGTCACAGAATGCGTCTCCCCATAAGCATTTCTAGAAGGCATTCGGCATTCAAGGTCATGAGAATTATACTTTCCAATCGCCAAATCCCCACTACAAAGCTGAAGCAAACGATGAGGAAGCTCCAAATCTGCGAGAATATCCATAGAATTCTGCAAAATCTGGCGATAATACTGCTCAGACATTTTCTCATCAGCAGGCAAAACCACGACTTGCTCTACCTTTTGAAATTGATGCACTCTATAAAGTCCTGCTGTGTCTTTCCCATAGGTTCCTGCCTCACGGCGATAGCAGGCTGAATATCCACAGTATTTCTTTGGTAAATCATCTTCGTTGAGGATTTCATTCATATGATAAGCCGTCACTGGAATCTCTGAAGTCCCAATCAGTCGCTGATCATCTCTCTCCATTCGGTATGCGTCTTCTTCTCCTCCTGGAAAGTAGCCTGTTCCCTGTAAACATTCAGGATTCACGATATTTGGCACCTGCATTGGAGTAAAACCTCTCTCTACGATCTTTTTCAAAGTATATTGCAAAACAGCCTGCTCAAGCAACATTCCATCTCCCTTGAGAAAATAGCTTCTCGCACCTCCAAGCTTCACCCCTCTCTCAATATCAATCATATCGTGCTTTTTCATCAGTTCAATATGATCCAAAGCCTGAAAATCAAACTGCGGAATCGTTCAAAAATTCTGAACGACCACATTTTCACTGTCATCTTTCCCCTCTGGAACCCCAGGATGTAAAGCGGTATTCGGCATTTTGAGGAGCCAGCTTTTAAGTTCAGTATCTACCTGCGTATGCTGAGTTTCCAACTCTTGAATCTGGATTTTGAGATTTTTCGCCCCTTCATAATCCTTTTGAGCAGCGAGCTGCTTTTGTTGAGCTTTGGTTTGATCAATTTCAAGCTGGAGAGCTTTCCTTTTGTCATCTAAGACAAGAATCGCGTCAATATCAAAACACTTTCCTTTCTTCTGGCAAATCAGCTTATATCCCGCAATATCTTCACGAACTTTCTTAAGATCAATCATCATGTTGAATAAAAGTAAAAAAACTGACTTTAGTGTAGTCTTTTGCTCCCTAAGTTCAAATAGAAAATAAGTTAAGCCTACTTTTTTACATATCCATTTTTGAAGCTCTGAAAATCCATCGCCTTTTTACCCTCAGGCTTGAGAGAAAGCGACTTCACACAAGGATTAAGCTGAAAATCATTATCTCGCAAAGGCTGATCTTTCGTCTCAGAAAACAAAACTTCATCAAGAACTAGTTCCTCAATTACGACCTTTTTTTCATACAAAGTAAACCACACTTTCGGTCGCAGAAAATAGCCACGATACTTCGCATACACCTCAGCAAGAGGATCTTTTGAAGGTTGAATTTCCCCCTCTTGCTTACTAATTTTCTGACAATGCGTAGCATGCTGTTCATTTTGAGGTTGCACTTGCAAAACCCCTTTCGCATAAGATCGAAGCGTGTCGCTCAAAAATTGAGGTCAGCTTTTTTGAATTTTTGCAATTAAATCTTTAACAGTCCATTCAAAAGGCAGCTTGAAAGCGAGTTTATCAATCATCGCTCCGGTATCCATCCCTACATCCATATGCATAATCGTGATTCAGGATTGCTGTTCATCAGCCAAAAAAACTGACTGCAAAGGACTGGCACCACGATACTTCGGAAGCAAAGAACCATGAACATTGATTGATCCAAAAATCGGCAAATCAAGAAGACTTTGAGGCATCAGTTTTCCATAGGCAATCACCACGAAAAAGTCAGCCTTTCTACTTTCTAATCGGTCAAAAAAGTTTTTCCCCTCTAGAGAAAGGTCTGGATTGATTTTTTTCGGAGTTTGGATTTCTTCTGAAGACAAGCCAAGATCTAAAGCAGTCTGCTTGATAATATTCGGAGTGAGTTTCAGCCCCCTCCCAACGGGCTTATCTTCTTGCGTTACAACGCCCACGACTTCAAACCTCTTATCCGCAGCCAAAGCTTCTAAAAAAGGAACTCCAATCGGAGCCGAAGAAAAAAACACTACACGATAATGTTCAGGATCATAAATTTTTTGCATACTTGGAGTACAATGTAAAACCCTATCAGACACCTTCGGCAAACCATGCCAAAAGCCATATCTCTTGAAGCATTTCAAGCCATATTCGCTACAATGTGGCTCATGCGTACAAATTCTCCCTTTCAAAAAGAAAGAAAGCAGACCCTTATCTGGCGAAAGCGTGAATTGATAAAGGCGAATAAGTCCGATTGCGATCCAAGCCAAGCCACAATCTAGCAAAAGAAAAAATTGCTTGAAAGCTTGCATATTCAGGGATAAGATAAAATTTTTGCACTTCTGAGTATGAGGAATTGAGCAGATATTGCAAGAGAAAAATAAATTAGGAAAATTAGATTTTCTCCCTTATCTCCCCTTTTCAACTCAACCAACCTAAACTCATTCCATAAAGAGAGAAAAACAGATAATTCACCATACTATCCTCAAACACATGGAGAAAAAGCCCCATTACCAGAAAAGCTAAAAATCCTTTCTGTAAAGCCAAAAAAATCTGATACACTTCATCATTTCACTTTCCTTGAGAAAGAACGACTAAACGAAGCTTTTTGAGCTGATAAGAACCAAGCAACATTACTCCACATCGCATCAAAAACCCTACCGTTCCAATATCAAGCATCAGCTGAAGATAATAATTTTCTGGTAATTTATCTCCTCCATGATGCACTGCTGGTCCAGAAGAACCTAATCCAAATCAAAGTGGAGTATTTAGAACCTCTAAAAAACCTCATACCTTCGCCTGAACATGAGCTTGAGTAGATTCCCATTTTCGAAGAGAAAGTCAAACAAAAGCAAGAACCACAAAAAGACCGGAAACAAACAGCTGTTTCTTATGTTGCTTCAAAACAGGGAAACAAGCCATTGCTAGGAGCAAAACAAACCCAAGCAAAGCAGCCCTAGAAATCGTTGCACAGATACTCACAATCCAGAGGACAACAACTAAGAAAGACACCCCATTTTCTTTGATCCAAGAAAGAAAAGAAAGCTGTTTTTTGAAAGGGAAAAAATATAAAATCAACGGAAAAAATAAAACAAGAAAATAACCATAATTATTTGGACCAGAAAAAAGCCCCTGCCACCTCAAAGTACCTTCAAAACCCGTCAAATAATAAAGAGGAGGATTTACCCCAAAATGGAAATCATCTAATTTCCCATACCCTAACGAAAAGAAAAAATCTGGGAAAAGCAATTTCCCAAATTGCCATATTCGACCGAACATTACGATACCGACCAATCCCCATTTTAAATATGGGAAAATTCAGTTCAGATTCTGTTTTTTTTGCCCAAAATAAAAACCAATCCAACTCGCTGTCAAGAGAATACTCATCCACCACAATCCATATTTGATACCAATCAAAATATCACTTGGACTTTTATGAAAGAAAAAAAATGAAATCAGGACAGAAAACCCAAGTAATCCTCCAAACCCCAACCAAATTTTCCACCATTGTTCAAAATAAGCTTTCCAATAATTAATTCCCAATACTACAATAATTCCAAAGAGGACTAGCCAGATGCTATCTCTACAAATTGCAATCATTGAGGGATCCAATCGTTGTAATCCATATCCAAAAATTGTTACGATCAGATGATAAGCCACCTGAAAAAACAAAAAACTACCAAAAAGCCAGAGCATTTTCATCACAGGAAAATAAAAACTCAAGCGAGAGTATGCACAAGTAGAGAAAAAATGCAAGTAAAAAAACTGATTACAACAAAGAATCAGTCTTTTATAATATTTACATAAATAATTTTTCTTAATTCACGTTTCCTGTCAAAGTATTCAAAGTTACGGTATCACCAACCTCTTTATGCAAAGGAACCTGAATTTCCATTCCTGTTTCAATAGTAGCTGGTTTTGTCCCAGATTGTGCTCTATTTCCCTTTATTCCAGGTACGGTTTCTGTAATCGTATAAGTAATTGTAGAAGGAAGAATAACATTGATTACATTCCCCTTATAAATCTGGATAAATACATCAAGATTATCTTTAAGATACCCCGTAATATCTTCAATAGCTTCTTTACTGAGATCATGAATTTCACCTGTATCATTCTCCATAAATGAATACGTATCTCAAGTATTATAGAGATAAACTGCATTTTGAGTAGAAATATCTGCCTGATCCATTGTCGTACCAGACTTTACTGTAACATTCTGAACTCCATTAGTCATCAAATTTCTTACCTTGTAAGTATAAGATCCTTGTCTTTGTTGCATCTGCATAAAAGAAAGATCAAGCACTTTAAAAAGCTGCCCATCCATCTCCAAAACCGTTCACTTTTTTACTTCTGCTGCGTCAATTTTTACCATAGAATTTTGATCAAAATCTAAAAACTGACTCAAGAATAATCATTCAACCCTTGTTTTCAAGTCAGAATTATTTTGATACTAATCTCCTTGTTTCTTGATACAAAAGAAGTATAGTCTAATACGTTTTATTTTCCACCTTTCAAAATGGCAAAACTCCTTTTTATCATAGCAAATGCAGGATTCCAAGATGAAGAATTCTGAATTCCTTATAGGGTTCTCTCCGAGCAAAGACATCATTGCGAGTTCGCCTCATGAAAAGGAGGAAAATGTAGAGGATCTTTTGGAACGACAATCGAAAAAAGTCTGACTTTTGAGGAAGTTCAGGCTTATGAATATGCTATGCTCATTTTCGTAGGATGAAGCGGAGCGTATAAAGAATATTTTCAAAACGAAAAATACCTCAATCTTGCCCGTAAAGCAAAAGCTATAGCTGCAATTTGTATTGCTCCAACCTTACTTTCCGATTCTGGACTTTTGAAAGGAAAACAAGCTACTGGTTGGGACGACGGATTTTGAACACAGATAAAATATCTACAGCAAAATGGAGCTATTTTTAAAGATGAAGAAGTCGTTCAAGACTGAAACCTCATCACTGCTAACGGTCCGGCTGCCGCAACAAAATTTGCTCGAACCATTGCAGATTACCTAGAGAAGACTTTTTAATTCGGCAATTTTTGTCCACAATTCTTGATCTCTTCCTCCTCCTTCATTAAATTTTTCTTCCAAAATTCTAATTTCATCATAAATCTCTTGATCAACATTTCCTTCCTGAGGGTGAAGGATAAGGTTTTCTTTGGTAGTGTTTTCATAATCAGCTCCTTGATTAGCTTTCTCTTGAGATTGAGAAACAAGTGTTTCTTTTATTCTTTCACCAAAAGGAACTACGATCCCTTCCTTGTAAGCCTTCTTAGCCCTTTTGCAATATCAGAGATAATTACTAATAAGCTCTTCCCATAAAGGAGGGAAAATTACTTGTTCCGAGGCATCTGCATTAGGATACGGTTTTGTTTGATCAGCAAGGATTTGCAATAATATTGATCTTTTTTGCTTATGTATAAATTGTTGTTGTTTTGCCCATTCTAACTTTTTTTTTAGTTGTTTAAAAGCTTCTTTATTATCACAATGATATTTTTTTTTAAAATAATCAATCACACTATCAAAAATTTGTAATCTTTCCTCAAGATACTCTCTATCTTTTTTAGTTTCAGCTCTCACTAAATAATCACGAAAATCCTGATAATCAAAAGTAAAATTTAGATTTAAATTTTCTTTAGATCCTCTATATGGAGGGGTTTCAGTCATGCGATATTATTAAGAGTAAATATATCCCTTAGTAGATTAGTTTGATTGTAATTTTTTAAGTTCCTTTATCAAAGGATTATTGTTTCTCTACACGAACAACCGTTTTAATATATTGAGGTGGAACTTCAAAATTTTGAGATTCTCAACTATCTATCAATAACCCAGAAATATCATCAAGGGTAACCCTTTCTTTTGTTTTGAACTTTTCTTTAGGGAACTCCATAATCACCAAGGCATCAGAGCCCTTATGTCCATGACCTTGTTCCATATCAAACAAAGATCATATGATATTTTCTCTACTTCACCAATTTGCCGTTCAAGTCAACCCTGCTATCGTTCTAAGACCTGTTTGTAAAATAGAGTCTATATGTTCAGAGTGCGTTTGATGAATAACATATAAATTATTCTCAAAATCAAGATCATCAACATTAAAATCTGATTTTTCTAAAATTTTAGAAATTGACACTTTTTCACTAGTATCAGAAAAATTCTCTCTCTTTTGATTCTCAAGATCATTTTCTCCATTATTTAATCTTTCTTTTAATTTTCTAAGCTTAGCTGAAGTAGCTGCCACTCATTTTTTTGCCTTTTCCCATGTCTGTTTTGATTTTTCTTTGACTATAGGTACATTCTCTTGATATTTTTCCTTGAATCTTTCTGTAAATTCTGAAGATTTATCCTTGGTTTTCTCTCAAAATGAACGAGATCAGCCGTCCTCAAGCTCTTGAGAATCCGGACTATCCAAAGAAGGATCAATTTTTACCGGCTTTTTATCAGAATTTTCTTCCATTTTTGTATCCTTGAATGTATTTGCAAACCCTCCCAAAAGTGGAGTAATTGATACTCGCCAAGGACATCCTGATCAAGCCACTTCACTTACTGTAGCATCAGTAATCTGCATTCCTGTAGAAAAAATCCTTTCTCAGCCATTATGTAAAGCAGCTCAAGCGATACTTTTCGTGGCATCATACCCTAATTCTGGGATCAAGGTCGTATTTCCACTAGCTTCCAATCCTTTTGCGATCTGCAAAATTCCTTCTGCACATCTATCTCCTTGCAAATAATCATTGGTAAACGCCTTTGACCAATCCAATTCCCACGATTTTTTAGTTAATTCATCCAAAAAAGCTGTTTTTTGACCGGTAGTCAAATTCAAATTCTGGATTTGATCAGCAACAGACTGAAGCTTCGCTTGATAAGCAGAAGGATCATTAAGCAAACTTCATGCTTTTACTAGAGTTGCATCCGTTCCTGACCCATAGTGAATTACAACCCTATCTCCTGCATCAGTCAGATTTTTGAGCTGTTCAGCTACTGAATGCTGAATATGGGTTTCGTTAGCCAATTCATGAGATCAAACTCAGAAGTGATCTGAAGATGCCAATTGCCTAGCCACTTCTGAATGTTGAGCAACAGAATCTGAAGAAAAAACCCCAGTTCAAGTCAAGGCTTGTGCTCAAAGAGCAGCTCCTGCAGAGATAAAAGCTGTTGTCAGTCCATATTTCCCAGCAAGCCATCTTCTTTGAGCTCTAAATTTTTTAGTTGCAGCACTATAGTCATCAAAAAGTTCTTGATATATCTGATCATAGGTCAACTTTTTATCTCAACCTGGAGAATCAAAATCAAGCTCATCAATAGCATCATAGCTAATACCTAGTTTTTCACAAGAAAGCAAAATCGCCTTATACAACTGATTCATATCTTGTTCTACGAGTTCAGGACTATCAGATACAAGAAAATTATGACCAGTATTTTGATAAGCTTCTAGTCTTGCCTTTGCCCTCATCAAGAAAGTCAAAAAATTCAGCTTATCAGCCTCAGAAAGTGCTCTCAAACTTGTTGCAAAGGACAACAAAGTCTGACTTACATCGCTAGTTTTCTCTATATTTTGTTGTGTCGTCTGATCATAGAGTTCAAGCTGCCTCCTTGCATGATATCTTTTGAACCAATTTTTAGCTCCTTTAAGTGTCAAATCCTTTTGCCATTGCTCCTTTCTAAGTTGTTCTCTTCCAAAACTATGAGTCAAACTTTTCTCGTGAGTATTCTGCTCCTTAGTATGATGAGTCCATTTTTTGACGAAATTCATAAATCCAGAGGTTCAAGCCACCGTAGAAGTCGTTAGGATACCAGCTCAAACAACACCAAGTCCCAAAGGACCTCCAGCCAAAGTAGCAAGTCCAGAAATCCCTACCATTCCACCGACCTGAGCCCAAGCTGGCAATTTATCAAGTTTATGTCCGAGTTTATAAATCCAGCCTTTTTCACGATCAGTATTATCTATCTGATACGCAGCTTTTCCTCCTGTCAAAATGAAAAGTTTTACTTCAAGATTTTTCAAAGCCTGACTTCTGATAGCTTTTTGATGTTTAAAATATCTTTTTAGCCTCTCAATATCTTTTTTATCAATATCTTCTTGAATAGCATTAAGAAAGTCTGGTCTTTGTTGATAATCTCTCAAAAATTGTTCAATCTTTACTTTAACTTGATCAGTATTTTCACCTTTATCCAAAGCTTCTGCTAATTCGTTCACAAGCTGATACTGAGTTCTTTCTAGCTTAAGCTTTTCAAGGATATTAGTTCCCTTATGCGACATAGCTTCCAAAGCTGCTTTAAGCGTAGGATCATTTTCACAAAGAGAATCAAAAGAAGCTTGAAAAGCTGACTCATCAATACTTCCCTCAATAAAACTACGAGCAAGCTCATTCACCTTAGGAATGGAAATAACTTCCTGTTCATTTACAGCACCAACGCCAATACCCAATTCTCTACTATGCCTATCTGCAGCTTGTTCTACTGCATTTCCAAAAGCAGAAGTAGAAGCCTTTTCCATAGAATCATTGATAAGCTTTTTTCTCATTTTTCCTCTCTGTAAAAAGAATTTTCCTCTTTCCCAAAGATTTCGTTTTCCTATTTGAGCATAATCATTTTGCAAAGATTCCTCTGCAAGGCGTTTTGCCTGCTCCTCATGTACTGAAAAAGTATCCGAAATTGCAGCATTAAGACAGAAATCATAAGTATCATTTAATCCTGATTCTGGAACAGGTTGTGGTTCTGGCTGTGGTTCTGGAGCGGGTTGCGGTTCTGGCTGTGGTTCTGGAGTGGGTTGCGGTTCTGGCTGTGGTTCTGGAGTGGGTTGCGGTTCTGGCTGTGGTTCTGGAGCGGGTTGCGGTTCTGGCTGTGGTTCTGGAGTGGGTTGCGGTTCTGGCTGTGGTTCTGCTAGAGAAACTATCTGAATCAATTCATATTCTGTAAAAGCTCCCGTATCTTCATGAGGATTTGCACCTCATTTAATCGCCTTAAGCCTTAAAATATTCCCATCTGCATCAACATAATCTACACTTGTATCCATTCCTCCTCTCCAAGCAATTTCTTTCCCATCTGCTCTTTTAATTCCATGAGCTTTACAATACTTTGCAAAAGTTACTCCAAAATCCGCATCATCAAAAGTTTCTAGAACCTTAGATTCTTTCTCATCAATCTGAGATCAAGTCTCCTTTATTTGATCGTCTCCCTTATTTTCTTTTGAGCCAGTTTTTCACTTTTGATTTGTTAAGACTCCTTCAAGGTAATCTCACAACTCTTGCAAAAGAACACTTCTATTATACAGTCCACGAGATTGGTTTTTCATCGCCTGATCTAGCTCTTCGTACTTTTGCTGAGCAACAGGAGATTGAAAGTCAGATTTTTTTATCTTTCGTAAAGGATCATCAGTTGCTTTTTGAAGAGCATTATTGATAAACGCCAGGTCATCCTTTACTTCTTTCAAATCAACAAAATCAATTCCAAGTTCTTTTGCTAAGATTGAAAAAAGCTCAATATCTTTTGCTAATTGCTCTTTTTCTTTTCCTTTTGCAGAAGTGAGTTTCTTTTTAGAGGCTTGAAGTTCTTTTATCAAATCTTGTTTCATCGCTTCCTGATCTTGTTGATTAAGATTTGAAAAATTTTCAGAAAAACACTCTATAAGTGCATCTTTATGCCTCTTTTCTGTCTCCTGCCTATACATATTACGAGCATCTTGAAGATAATTTTGACAATTGAATGAAGTAGTCATAAGAAATAAGAAAATATATAAAATCCTTATCTAATTATAAATTAAAAAAAAGTATTGGCAATTTTTCTCAGTTTTCTGCCAAACAAAATACTTGACATTATAAAAAACTATATTTTTACTTTTATTTCCGACTTTCATTGCTTAGCCAAAGCAAAAGCTTGCTTCCTCCATATTAAAATAAGAAAATCCCCTTGAGTTCAAAAATTTCCCTTTAAAATCCCCGTTTTCGTAAGTTTTTGAGCTTGATCTGAAGTAATCTCTAGAGTATTTTTCTCTGCATAATTACCCAGAACCGTAGCTAATCCTTGTTGAGGAATTCGCTCTCATGAATACCCGATTTTAAAAATTGGAATTCAGAATTTTTCAATAAAAAGCTTTTTTGACAAATCCGAATATGTAAAATTTGTTAGATAAATCGCATGCTGCGAAGCCAAAAAAGAAAAACCCATTTGTCTTTGAATTCACCAGTTTTTATCAAGAAACTCTCGAACCTGTTCTTGAAACTGAGAAGAGGTATTGAGAAGAGACTCTTTGAAAGTCCTTTTATCTTCTGATTTTTCATAAGGAAGAGGAGCCATTTTCTTTATTTTAGCAATAAAAAAGCCTCCCGTATGCTGAATATGAGGTCGAAACCTCGCTACTTTTTCTGAATCATTCAAAGAAAGAAAAATCTGATCCTTAAATCTGGCAACTCCTTTAGACTTTTGATCAATAGGCACTTCCTGAAGCTCTAAACTTTTTCAAAAAGTGCTTAAGACTTGACTAAGTACTCACTCATTTTCAAAGGGATTCAAAGTACAAGTAGAATACACTAAAGTTCATCAGACTTTTAGAGCTTTTAGTCCAGAAATCAGAAGTTGAACTTGGAGTTTAGCTAATTGATCTGCAGATTTTTGATCCCAAATATGAACCGTTTTATCGTGTTTATATTGCATACCTTCTCACGAACAAGGAGCATCTACCAAGACTTTATCAAAAAATTCTGGTGCCAAATCTCCAATCTGAGTCCCATCATAGGCAGAAACTGCCGTATTAAGCATACCACAACGATTAAGATTGAAAATAAGTGCTTTTCTCCTAGCATTTGAAACCTCATTTGCGACTACATATCCTCATCAAAGTTTCAAAAGCTGATCCGCAAGCTGAATCGTTTTCCCTCCAGGAGCAGCACAGAGATCAAGCACCTTATCTCACTTCTCTAAAGATAAAACTTGAGCAGAAAGCCCTGCCGAAACTTCTTGCACATAAAAAAAACCTCACTGATGCAAAAAATAAGCTCCTAAGCTCTTGGTATCCTCCTTTTCAACATAACAAACATCATCATAACATAAAGGTCAAAAAGAGAAGTCTGGAGCCTTAAGTACCCAATTCTGCTCGTAAAAATAAGGAAGGAGATCAGATTTTTTTATTCTAGAAGAAATAATTTTAATACTCTTTGGAAGTCTCTGCTGATAATAAGTTTTAAAAGCCTGAAACTCACTTTCATCAGCCAAAAGATCGCGAATAAAGTCTAAATAAGCGATTTTTTTCATTCTCAAATCATTGAATAAAAGCAAAATAATCCAAAACAAAAGTATATAAAAACAAAAAAAGAAATCAAGAAAGCTAAATACAGATTTTTTCTTGTTTTCTTGTTGCAATTAGCTAGACTCAAGGCAAATTTTTAGCTGATTAGAAAAAAATCTGAATGACAACCCGAGCAGAACTCGCAGACCAGCTCTTTCCTCAGGTGAAAGAAAGCATAGATGACCTTTTGGCAAAATACCCTCCAAGACCTGAGGGAAAAGTGCTTCGTTTCGCACCAAGTCCAACCTGATATCTGCATTTTGGAGGACTCTATACCTCCTTTGTAGGCTGGAAATATGCGAAACAAAACGAAGGGAAAATGCTCCTAAGAATTGAAGATACCGATCAAAAAAGAGAAATTGAGGGAGCAACTCAGCTTTTGATTACTGCTTTACAAAAATTTGGGATTCAGTTTGATGAAGGACCTTTGAGCTTAAAACAAGAAGTCGGAAACTACGGTCCTTATGTACAATCTCAGAGAAAATCGCTTTACGAGGTGTTTGCAAAGCATTTAGTAGCCCAAGGACTAGCCTATCCTTGCCGAATGAGCGAAGAAAGACTGAACGAAATCAGAGAAATGCAGACCGCAAGCAAACAAATCCCTGGAATCTACGGAAACTATTCCGAATGGAGAAACAAAACACCGGACGAACTGCTAGAAAAATTCAATGCAGAAGATCAGACTTTTCCTGTTTTGAGATTCCGTTCTCATGGCGATACGACCAAGAAAATCGTTTTCCAAGACCTGATCAGAGGAGAGATTTCCATGATTGACAACTATAATGACATTGTACTGATCAAAGGAGATGGACTTCCAACCTACCATCTTGCACATATTGTGGACGATACTTTGATGAGAGTGACAACGATTACAAGAGGTGAGGAGTGGCTAACTTCCGTTCCGCTTCATCTCCAGCTTTTCGAAGCCTTTAATTTACCAGCACCTGAATACTGCCACTTGGCTCCGATATGTAAGCTTGATGAAGGAAAGAAAAGAAAGCTGAGCAAGAGAAAGGATCCAGAAGCGAATGTAGAATTCTTTTTTGAGGCAGGATATGCTCCACAAGCCCTTTTGGAATACATCATGACACTCGCAGATTCTAGCTATGAAGACTGGCAAAGAGCAAACGAGAATCAGACTTTTTTGGATTTTCAGTTCTCACTTGAGAAGATGAATGTATCAGGAGCGCTTTTTGACTTTGTGAAGCTCCAGAATATCAACAACGGCTACCTTTCCAAGCTCAGCACTGCCGAGCTCTATGAACAGGGACTCGCTTGGGCAAAGGACTATCACCAGGAGCTTGCCAAGCTGATGGAAAAGCACGCCGAATACACCAAAGCTGCTCTGAATATTGAGAGGCACACGGAAAAAGACCCGAAGAGGTTTACTCTTTATAGTGATATTGAGAAAAATATCCTCTTTTTCTATGATGAGAAGCGAACTGAAATCAAAAAATCAAAACCTGACTTCCCAGAACAGATTCCTCTTGAGACTTGGAAAGCCTTTGCAGCCGACTATGCAGAAAACTTCAGCTTAGATGGCGAGGTAACTGACCGGTTTGATCAGCTTAAACTGATTGGGAAAAAGTATGGTTTCGCAGGGAATAATGCGGAATTTAAGGAGGGAGGATTTGTAGGAAAGGTCGGAGATCTCGCAATGTTCCTCAGAATTCAGCTCTGCTGAGTAAAACAGACTCCAGACCTCTTTTCTGTGATGAAAGTGATGGGAAGAGAAAGGGTAAAAGAGAGGATTTTAGATGTGTAAGTATCTCATTTTAATTAATCATTCCCTATGAATATTCACATTCCTGATGATTCTCCGAAGCAGATCAACTATACTAGAGGCTACTCAAAACAAATTTTACTTCTACTCAGTGAAGTTATGAATAGCAATCCTCAACTCAAAGATCTTTACCAACTCATAACAGAACTTCATACTCTTGCACACAGAGAAACTCTCAATAAACCACTTTATTTCTTCTCTAGAAGGCAAAAAGCTCAAGTCGTAAAATTTCTTACAGAACTCTATTATGAGCAAGAACTTCTTTCTGAAGATACGTATAAGGATATCAAAAAAAATTTGAATTTGATTTTCTTTGAAAATTTTAGCCAACAAATCCTTCCAGCAACAACAGGTATTATTCCTTCAACAAACCAAAAAAAAGAAATGTACCTTAATACCTCTAAGGTCCTAGGAAGAGATATTCTGGAACCAAGAGAATACCTTGGGATCGTTCCTGAAGCAACTTCAGATTTAGATGCTCCTTCCTTGGTAACAGCAGAAACTCCTCCAAACTATGAACAACCATGGCATGATCACTGAGAAAACTGGGAGATTACCTTTTATACATGATCCTCAATAGGTAAGTTCAAGACTGAAGGAATTGAACAAGAAATCCAGGCTGATTTTTGAGATATCATTATTTTCCCTCCAAAAACTTGGCATACGATCAAAAATCCTAACGACCACCCTGTTATGAATTTATCCGTTAAGCTTCCTTCTGCATTATTGGATAGGGGGAAAGTTTATCAAGGCAGTGTAGGACAAGGAGAAAAAAGAGCATTAGATCAAAAAGCTGACCATGTTTTTGGACATGATTTGAATGATTTGGGAATGCCGTATCACATCCGTGTTTATATTTTTGATAAGGAAAAATCTACGCATATCATAAGTAATAAAGGAAAATCACTCTTTTACCCACTTGAATGAGAATATCTCGTGAGCACTCCATACTTTAAAAATAAAACCTTTAGAAAAGGTGATTCTTTACTCTTAGATGCAGAAACTGAAGCTGCTATCATCAATATCAATGGAGAAGGAAAGATTTATACGATACATTTAGCAAAAGATTGGAATCAATAAATTTTTATATTGAATCATCGTATAATGCCATTTTTAACTCAATACATAAAATTACCCTTTGTAAAACTTTATGATTTTCCTCTGAATTATGAAATCATTTCTTAGCTTTAATTTTTAGTTTATGATATGATTCTCGCTAAAAATGAGAATATTCCTCTTTTGATTAGAGAATGAACTATTCCCCATCTCTTGCTGCAAAAAACTCCTTTTCCCTTCTCTGAAACCGTTATGCAATCCGAGTTTTCACAAACTTTTTTAGAGAAACTAAGCAAGAAAGCCTATTTTCCTGCAAGACTTTATAAAAATTTCTTTCTCAAGCATAACTATAGACTTAGTGAAACTGAGCTTTTAGAAGCGAATACAAAACACAAGGGAAAATCAGATTTTTTTTCTGCTTCCTATAGCGGAGATTGGCTTCTACTAGGTATTAGCAAAGAAAAAATTGGAGTTGACATTGAAGTCATCAAACCCAGAGATCAAAACCTTTTAAACACGTATAAAGCTGAATTAGGAACACATTTTTGAATCGCAAATTGGAATCACTTTTATCTTCTCCGAACTGCGAAAGAAGCGATTTTGAAAGCAAGCGATAGCGAGAATCTTGATGATATTCATAAAATTTCCCTTCACTCCAGAAAAAAAAAGATTCAAAAAATCTGAAATAAAACATTTAATCGGGAATTAACATTATCATTCCAAAAGAAAACATGGAAAGTTCGGAGCTTTGAAGACTGAGAAAAAGCTTATAGTATTACATTTTTTACTTAAACATATCTAATCAAAAAGCTGATGAATCAATTCTAAACCTTTAGACTGATCAAGAAAATAGGGAGAAGTTGCTATGGTAACAAGTTTCGCAGAAGAGATCAGATTTTTTACTTTTTCTAAAGTCGCTTCAAAATCCTCAATCCCCATTTCCTCAGTCCAAAAATCTAAATCAATATCAAAAATATAGTCCTGATCTGGGATTTGTGAGTGCAATAAAGCATACTCACTTCTAATTTGTTGAACCTCAGAAAGCAAACCAGAGTTCAAAGCTGGAAGAATAAAATTCCCAACATTACAACAGTTTTGTGTAAAATCACAGACAGAATCCCAGTTTTCATCTTGGATATTAAAAGGATTTTTATTCATATCTGAATGCTGGTCTAGATGAATAAGGAAAATCCCCTTTTGTATCGTTTTTTTAAAAAATTCACGATATCGGAATGCTAAAGCATGATTATGATTATCAAAAAAATAGATCGGAATTCAATCCTTTTCAAAAAATAAAAAATTCTGAAGCCCAGAAAAGTATTGAACTTCACCTTGAGAATTACACTCAGAAAAAACTGATTGATCACCGAGAGATAATTGATCTAATCAAGCTGAAATAAGCTTTGGAACCCATAGCTTTGGATCTGGGTTTCTTTCCTGATACGCAAAAACATTATTACCAAGCTCATTTTTTAATCGAAATCCACCATAGTCTAACATAGCTATCGGCAATAACATAAAGAATGAAACAAGAATACAAAACTGCTTGTAAATTACAATAAAATAATTACCATCTAAATCAGCTTTATTTCTTACAAAAAAGAATGATAAAAATCCTTCCTCAGATGAAAAAAAGACGAAGTATCGGTGCAGGAATCCTGACGTTTGTTCTTCTAATCGGAATTTTTCAGAGCGCTTTTTGATGGAGTTGGTTCCGTGCTAATGAATACCAACAAACTTTGGCTGGAGAAAAGGTTCTCCTCGACAAAACCCACCAATTTAATATTGAAAGGTTTGACAGAGAACTTGCTGTAAATAAGATGAATGAAGATCAAATGATGATGATCTGGAAAAGACTACCACTTTTCAAGCCTATGATAGAAAAAAAACTAAAAGCAGCAGGAGTTCCTACAGATATTTTTTATCTTATACTTGCTGAATCTGCACTTAGAGAAACAGCTGTAAGTAGTGCTGGAGCAGCAGGGATTTGGCAATTTATGCCAACAACTGCAAAGGGATATAATCTGAGGGTTGATGAATTTATCGATGAAAGATTCAATACCGAAAAAGCAACTGATGCTGCCATAAAATACCTAAAAAAAGCCTATAATAAATTTTGAAACTGGACACTTGCAATGGCTGCATATAATAGAGGAACAAATGGTATTGCTAATGATATGGCTTATCAATTTCAAAACAATTACTATGATCTCTATCTAAATAATGAAACCTCAAGATATGTATTCAGAATTTTAGCTTTCAAAGAATTATTTGAGAATCTGAATACTTACTTTGACATCAGTAAACGATGAGGACAATACACCACTCCAGAAACTACTGAAATACAGGTTGGAATGACGGATAATCTTGCGGCATGGGCAACAAGCAAAGGGTATACCTATCTAGAAATTAGATCTCTTAACCCACGGATTAGAAAAAATGCTTTGCCTGAATGATCGCGAACTTTAAGAGTATATAAAAGATAAAAAAGCTGAATTTTCTCTATCATTAGAAAAATACCCAAGATTACTCTTGATAATGAGAAGCAAATTTCTATACTCTGTTTCATTCGGAAAACTTTATATTTCTTAAGGGAAAATATGAAAAAAGGAATCCATTCTAAGTATTTTAAAGATGTTCAGGTAAACTGCATCTGTGGAGCAACATTCACTGTAAACACAACAGTAGAAGGACCAATCAAAGTTGAAACATGCTACCAATGCCATCCTGTTTTTAACAAAGACAGAATTGTGAAAAAACCAGTTAAAGGAATGATGGAAAAGTATCTCGAAAAGCAAAAGAGAATTGAAGCAGCAAAAAAAGCTTCGTAATTCTAAAGGACATTCATCGTTTTTATTGTGGATTTTAGACTGATGTTGAGAAATGCACTTATCAAAAAATACGTGAATGCCAAAGATATTGAACGAATCATTGGACATAGTTCTACAGTATACTTAAAGAGGTCAATCTTAACGATTGTACTTCTTTTTGTTGTATTTATTATCTTTTCTCTCCTCAATCGCACAAGCCCAGCAGAATACTGGAAATGGATTTTCGGAGGAATTTGACTTCTTCTCTTTGCTAAACGAGCAATAGATTTTCTTGATGCCTATTTGGATTGTTTAATCTTAACAAAAGATTCCGTAATTCTCTTCCTCCGAGAGGGACTATTAGAATATAAAACAGAGGTTTTTTCTCGGAATAAAATTACAACAATTTCTCGAAATCAAAATTGACTTTGAGATAAACTTTTTGGGAAAGGAGACTTGCTCATTAAACTTGAGTTTGATACTGAGTTTCCTTTTGCAGATATTTCTGCACCAAAAAAACAAGCAGGAAAATTAACCGTATTAAAAGAATCTTTTTTAACAAAACAAAAACAGACTATTGAAAAAGATTTATCAGACGACAACGAAAGATTTAATGTTCTTGTTGAAGCAATGAGTGAAGTTGTCAAAGAATATATGGAAAAAAATAACTCAAATTCATAAAAAAAAGATGCCAAAAGTAAAGAAATAATAGATTATATCTAGCATATATTAAGGGAGAAATGTCAATCATTTCTCTTTTTTCGTATCAAAAATCATGCATGAACTTTTTATTTTAAAACAAAAAGCAAAAACAAAATGACCGCTGAAGCCATTAAAAATTTGCTTACAATGCCTTCAGAGACTTTGACAACTTTTTCTACTGTAGGAGAAGGAATCGCCTCTGGTATTGTATCAAATGGTTGGAAGATCATCGCTGTTGGTGCCTTGATTTGGGGAGGTAAATATCTACTTTCTGCACTTTTGAGGCTTTTCAAGAGTTCTGCTCACTAATCATCTTTTGTGGCTTTTGAGGAAAAGCCACTTTTTTTATTCTTATTTTGTAGATTATGGAAAACACAGAAAACATGTTGCTACTTAAAAAAACTTATTGGCAAATTCAGTCTGTCAAAACCAATTTTGACAGGAATGGAAATGTCGCTTCTCTTTATATGCTTTTAGCAAATCCAAAAATTCATCAATACACTAAAAAGCTGTATTTCACAATTTCCGATTTTGTGGATCATTTCGGGAATCCTACTGAATTTACAGAAGTGGGAATTTCGGCTGCTTGTGTAGGTTTGCGAGTGCAGCTTAATGAGTTTATGGAGGTCCTAGAAGAGGAACCTGTGCAAACTAAAAGTCTATTTTAGTTTTGTCAAAGAAAAGAGAGTTGGACGACCCGTATAATAATAGGGTCGTCCCCTCAGACTCTCCAAGCGAATTATTTGCGAGTTCTGAAAAGGTCATACTCGCCTGTCAAAACTTTTCATCTACCCCTTAAAAACATAGAAAATCCCTTTTAGTTCCTACAATCAAAAATTTATGAAAAATCTTATAAATTCAAAAACTCCAGTTCTAAAGATAAAAAATCCTGTCAAACGCCCCAGTCCCTCAAATAGACTTCTTGAAAAGTTAAAAATCACAGATTCCGACTGTTATATCGCTGAATATATCGACTTCTTGAGTTTTTACGGAAAATATCTCTCTGAAGTTTTGGTTCTCCGATGTCGTGATAACGATGCTGGAGCGAACTACTTTGGCTTTCATATCTCCCGTTGGAACGAGGGAAAGTGATATAAAAATATCATCTTGAAAATAATCTATTACTACGAATGAAAGCTCGTTGATATCTGACAATTAAATGAATTCACGAAAGATTGAAAAAGGCTTTTAAGGGTTCAACTTTACGGTAAAGGAATTCTAGTGATTAACAGGGAAAATTTGTGGAGGAACTTGGAAAATTTGCTTTTCTTCTTTGGTATGAATGATATTACGCTAACAAGAACCGATTACGCTATAGATTGTGAGAAGATAAATTTTGAAAAGAAAAATTTATTGAAAGCGAAGAAAGCAGGACAGTTTCATAATGCTAGAACTGGAGAATTAGAATATTTAGGATTCTGAGCAAAAGGGAAATCTCCTCTTTTCATTAGGTATTATGACAAGAAAAAGGATTTACAACGCACGAAATTTGAACGATTATACCCGGAATATGAAAAATATGATACGATCATGAGATACGAATTACAAGTCAATTCTGATGGAATAAGTCCAGAGCACAAAGATAAAACGGTTTATGATTTGAAAAAAATCGCAAACTTTGGACAGGAGATAGCTATGAATAAGCGTTCTCATAAGAGATACGTTGCAGCTGATAGGGATTTCCGTGTAGTAGAGGGAATAGTAAAAAAATACAGAGATACAGGAAATAAAGGACAGCTCTCTAGATTATTAATGCTTTTAGAATCTATGCAATTAAAATAAATGTGAAGATTATTTACTAAATCATATTGAACATATTGCGTTATGGGAAATTTCGGAAGTGGTAAAACTTCTTGAACGTTCTTAGATATTAGTTCTTATGATAAAAATCAAACTTATATTATTGGGAATGTTCCATATTCATTTGTTGATGAAATGTATGATACTCCAGATGAATTAAATGTTATTTTAAATTCAATAATAAATTATTGTAAAATAACCAATAGGGACATTAAAAAGTATCATGATGAAAGGTATAAATATAAAAATATTGTTTTGATTGTTGATGAGGCACATCGTTATTTTGATGCTCGTAAACGAAAGACTTATTCCGATGAATTAGATGTTGTTCTTAGCCAGTGTAGAAAAAGGAATATTCAAGTTTTCTTTATAAGTCAAAGATTGAAAAGGGTTGATTTGAATATTCGTAGATTAAGTGATTTTACTGTTAGATATTGGAGATATAAAAAACCAATTCTTCCTAAAAGTGAGTTTGTTCAAAGGTTCATTTATTCTAATGAATGAGATTTAGCTGATATTCAATGAGATGAAGCAAAAACTTATATAATGAATTGAGAACAACAAAAATCTGAAATTGAAGATTCTTTGATAGATTCAGGAAGTTTTAAACCTTTAACCGTTTTGTTTGGGCAAAAAATATTTAATTCTCAACGAGGTTTGTTGGCGAATGAGTATTATAATACTTTGTATATTTGTGGTCTTGATATGAAGTTTGTTAATGCTAGTGATCCTTTCTTAGATAAGATTAAAGTTGACCCTAAATTCCGAAATATGTCTGATTCTAAGTCTAACATAGAAAAGATAATTCCTACTTTTTATTCCCTTTATAAGAATTTATATGAAAAGCGAATCAATAGATCCTATAGTATATCGTGAAAGTCAGAATGAGTCTCAATCTGAAATTGTAAAAGAATCATCAAGCCAAGGAATTGATTCTTCCTTTCCGAGTCCTGAAGAGTTATCAACTCTTGAATCAACAGGTCAAACTTATCTAATAATAACTGATGATGAAGTAGTTGATTTAAAGTCTAATTTATTACTTCCGTCGGGGTTAAGAGCGTATAATTCTGGAGAGAATACTTATGTAGAATATAAAGATGTATCTTTGAGTTCTATTCCTGTATTAACTCAAGAACAAATGAAAATTGTTCATAAAGGATTTGGCTCTTTATTGATTTGATTTTGATTGTTATTCCTTTTTTGAACTATGATAATCTTTTTATTTCGTTTATTAGGTTGAAAATGACTCAAATAATGTCTGAGAATATAAAAATGTTTGCTGGAATTATAAAGGATTTGAGTCCTGTAATAATTCCTTTAGCTATGATTTATTTTTTTTCTAAGTTCTTAAAGTAATGTATAAATTAGATGAAACAGTTTGAACTCAAATAAAAGATAATGTTATGTCTTGATATAGGAATGCTTGGCAAGAATATTTTCCATGACATTCTTTTTCTTTGTTTGTTCTTCAATTTGTTTTTATTGGTTTTTTAGGAGGTTTATTGGTTAAATTGTTGTCTCCTAGAAAATGATCTAATCCTAATCCAGAATATTATTAGTTTTATTTTAAAAATATAACAAGATGTCGGAAATATACTCTATTTATATTCAGTATTATTATGTATTAGTTGTTTTATCTCCATTATTGATTGTTTTTTTTCTACTTTATATCTTAGCAAAAATTGTAAATGCTTAAACGAGAATGTATGGAATCTCAAGGAATTACTACATGTCAGATTCCTTATGATACTCAAGGAATATCTGCTATAACTTCTTTGGTTGCTTTATTAGCATTATTAACTTTTTCCTGATATGCTTTTTTTAAGCTTTTAATTGCTTTTTTTAAGTAGTTTTTTTTTTATTTTGTGATATTTATTTAAATGAAACAATCTTCGTTTACAAAAAATGGTTTTAAGTATAGTTTTCGGGATTTTTTAGAAGAGTTTAGTTCTTTTTTTGCTATTATATTTTTAATTTTTTCGCTTTTAATCTGATTTAAGAATTATTTTCTTGAAAAAGAAAATAAAGCTTTTGAAGAAAAATTACAGTTTCAACAGCAATTATTTTCAGATTATAAAAAACAAAAAGATATTTGTGAATTAAAACTTGATACAATTAAAAAAATCATAGATTTTAAAAATAGAAAATATGAAAAAGTTTTAAATTCTAATAATTAGAAAAAATGAAGAAATCAGATGTAAATAAATCAAAGAGGGTGATAGAAAAGGTAAATCCTAAAGTTGTTTATTGAGTTCTAGATATTTATTTAAATTATCCTTAT
>QWCO01000006.1_pt1 | contig 225209 bp, 238 predicted proteins | sample 1972611 | NCBI WGS metagenome assembly QWCO01 (sample SAMN09866706, study PRJNA288562) | Human oral metagenome isolate term1_saliva, whole genome shotgun sequencing... | reverse complement strand
ACGACTCATCTTTTCTGGACAGAAAATCTTTACTGGATTTTCAATCTTATAAGTACCATCAGGGAAGATTACTTCTTGGTATTTCTCTTTAGATACTTTAAGGAATAGTTCATTTAACTTTTCAGTTACATCGGTAGCACCAGTATTATCGATACCATAGCTAACTACGTCAATACTTTTAGTAGTATCCATACTAGCTTTAATAGTAGATATTTCTTTTGCTATCTTATCTATAAATGGGTCTAATACACGTGACAACGTATCTTTTAAATTTGCCATATTATTCATCTCCTTTCATTAATGATTTTCAGCTGGATTTGCAGTTTCAGTATTAGCTAATGGATTATCATATTTAATCTTAGCTGCTTCATACTTAGCTACAAGATTTAAACCATCTAACGAAAGGGATTCATCTTTAACATAATCACTTAAATCTACTTGAGGGGCAGATGAAGAGATAACACCAGTTTCGGATATGGTAATACCTTCACCAGCTGTAAGATGTTGGAGTTCGGTTTTTTTAGCATAAGTGGATTCTATATCGGAAGTTTTAGCTAGACCTTCAATGGATGGAACTTGAATATTTTTAACTGCATTAATAATATCTTTGCCAGATAAAAAATATACTGTTTCTTCATTAACTTCGTTAGACTCAATCATATGATTGAGTCTATCGTAGTTAATCAAAACAGCCTTTTTTAAGACTGTCATGCATAATTCCCTTCTATAATCAAAGGATTATATATTAACGTTGTTCTGTAGTACCAGAAGCAACAGCAGCTAATTTAGCTTTAAGAGCACTGATTTCAGATTCAAGAGATTGAACTTTTTCATCGTAAACAGATTTTGCTACAACTTCAGTAGTTTTAGCAAGACCTTCAATGGAAGGTAATTCAGCTTTAGTAGCTAAACCAGAAACGTCTGGTAATTCAGTTTTCTTAGCATAGTCAGCGAGTTTAGTATCTACATCAGTAGTTTTAGCTAAGCCTTCAATACTAGGAACGGTAATAGCAGCAACTTCAGCTTTTGTAGCTAAGCCAGATACATCTGGTAATTCTGTTTTCTTAGCATAAGTGGATTCAATTTCAGTTGCCTTAGCTAAACCTTCAACAGAAGGGAGCTCGGTTTTCTTAGCATAGTCAGCTAATTTACCATCAACTTCTGTAACTTTAGCTTCTAATTCACCTTTAGCTTCATTGATTTTACCATCAACGTTTGTAGAAAATTGATTGACATTTTGAGTTAAAGTTTCTTCTGTAACAAAGTTAGTTTTAAGTGCTTCAACTTCTGCTTTAGTAGCTAAACCAGATACGTCTGGTAATTCTGTTTTCTTAGCATAAGCTGCTTCGATATCTGTAGTTTTAGCCAAACCTTCAATACTAGGAACAGCAGATGCGTCTGCTTTAGTAGCGAATTTAGCATCAACTGCAGCGACTTCAGCTTTAGTAGCCAAACCAGATACATCTGGGATAGCGGATACATCAGCTTTAGCAGCTAACTTAGTATCAACTTCAGTAGTTTTAGCTAAGCCTTCAATAGAAGGTAATTCTGTTTTCTTAGCATAATCAGCAAGTTTAGCTTCTACTTCAGTAGTCTTAGCCAAACCTTCAATACTAGGAACAGTAATGCCAGCAACAGCAGCGGTAACTTCTTGTTTAGTAGCTAAGCCAGAAATATCAGGAATAGCTGTTACATCAGCTTTGGTAGCTAATTTGTCATCAGTTTCAGCTTTGGTGTAAACATTCTTAACTTTTTCTGCAACTGTAGTCAAATCAGAATTTTGAGCTAATGTTTTTAAAGTAGATACAGTATCTGCATCTAAACCAGCTACAGCATTTACTGCTTCTTTAGTAGCGTATGTTTCAGCCACTTCAGATGCTTTAGCTAAACCAGTAACTGCTTCGGTAACTTCAGCTTTAGTAGCTAAACCTTCAACAGAAGGAAGTTCAGATTTTTTAGCATAAGTAGCTTCTACTTCAGATGTTTTAGCTAATCCCTCAACAGAAGGCAATTCAACTTTTTTAGCATAATCAGCTAGTTTAGTTTCTACTTCAGTAGTTTTAGCAAGACCTTCGATAGAAGGAATAGCAGAAGCATCAGCTTTTGTAGCTAATTTATTATCAACTGCGGATACTTCTTCTTTAGTAGCCAAATTAGAAATATTAGGAATAGCGGATACGTCAGCTTTAGTTGCTAATTTAGCATCGATATCAGTTACTTTTGCAAGACCTTCGATAGATGGAACTTGTACGCCAGCAACAGCATCTGTTACTTCTTGTTTAGTAGCAAGGCCAGAAACATCTGGAAGTTCAGATTTTTTAGCGTAAGTAGTTTCAACGTCAGTAGCTTTAGCTAAACCTTCTACGGAAGGGATAGCTGTTACGTCAGCTTTAGTTGCTAACTTATCATCAGTTTCTGTTTTAGTATATACATTATCAACTTTATTAGCGATAGCTGTTAAATCAGAATGTTCAGATAAATTTTTCAATGTAGCAATAGTATCTGCATCCAAACCGTTAATTGCATTAACTGCTTCTTTTGTTGCATATGTTGCAGCAACTTCAGTAGTTTTTGCATAATCAGCTAATTTAGTTTCCACTTCAGATTCTTTTACAAGACCTTCAACAGATGGAACTTGGATAGCTGCTACAGCATCACTAATTTCTTGTTTAGTTGCAATAGTATCAAGTGCAGGCAAATCAGTTTTTTTAACAAGACGATTTTGATAAGCATCTCTAAAAATAACATTTGTCACATAATCTTCTGTGTGAATATCGCCTTTTCTAATATAAGTATTATTTAAATCAGAAAGCTTTGCGAAACCTTCTACATCTTTTTTAGTAACATATTCTGTTTTAATGCCACTAACGTCTTTGGCAACAGCTGTAGAAAAAGAGCCAAGAATTTTTTTAAGTTGTTTTACGGAAATGCTCATTATTATTATTATCTCCTTTAAGAAAATAAAATATTATTCAAATCGATTAGTTGTTTTATTATATTTTTTACCATCATTAGTATAAATTTCAATGGATTTACTAGAATAAGATAACTTAGACGTATAATCAAATAAAGAAATTTCGGAATTATTGCCAAGCACCAATTTCTTAACCTTAGGACAGTTTTTTAAACTAAAACTACTATTTGAACCAGTTTTGTAATTATAGCTACCTAAACTCAATTCTTCTAATTCGCTACAATTTTCAAAAGCATTCGTAGCGATTTTAGTAACTAATGGTGCTGTAATTTTTTTCAAATTACTGCCATTAAAAGCTAAATTATTTATCGTAGTTGCACGAGCATAGATATGAATTGGTTTGATTTTTTTATTATCTTTATATTGATTTATTGCAACATCAGTTGCTGTCATATTATATTCCAAGTTTTGCTGCAAAAAATTACCTAAAGCGCCTCTTAATTCTTCTTCAGTAAAACCAACATTTAATACATTTGAAATTGCTACTAATGTTTCATCAGCAAATGTATTAACTTTAATTTTCTTTATTTCTTCTGCAAACAAATATAGTTTATTTTGAGTTTGAATATTTTTACTAATGAGAGCATCGCCAATATTTTTAATATGTGTATTAAATTTTTTAATTTCATTTAATACATCTTCGATATGTTGCTCTGCCATCTTTAAACTTCTCCATTAATTTTCTTTAATTCATTAACAATTAATTGGAAATCATTTTTAGTCACGACTTCAGTTTTGACGGCTAAATTAGATATATCTGGCAATTCTGTTTTTTTAGCATACGTAGATTCTACTTCAGTAGTCTTAGCTAATCCTTCAATGGAAGGAACTTGAATATTTTTAATTGCTCCGATAACATCTTTACCAGATAAAAAGTATACTGTCTCTTCATCAACTGTGCTAGACTCAATCAATTGACTGAGTCTGTCATAGTTGATTAAGACAGCCTTTTTTAAGACTGTCATAAGTATAATCCTTTTTTATATAATAAAATATTATAAATGACTTTCAGAATCTTCATGTGCAGGTTCAGGAGCTGCTTCATGTGATTCTTCTGTATTAACTGCTGGAGTTTCTTCAGTAGTTGTAGCTGTAGATTCAGCTGGTGCTGGAGTTTCAGTATGTGTTTCTCCTGTAGAAGGAACTACAGGTTGTTCAGCATGAGTTTCTTCACCTGTTGCTGGTACAACTGGTGCAGCTTCATGAGTTTCTCCATTAGTTACAGGAGTTTCTGTATGTGTTTCTTCAGTAGTAGAAGGTTGAGCTGGAGTAGTTTCATGAGATTCAACTGGAGCTGTTTCATGTGTGCCTTCAGCTGGTACTACAGGAGCTACTGGTTGAGTTTCTTCATGATGCTCTGGAGCTGGAGCTACAGGTTGTCCTGTATGAGTTTCGTCTTTAGGGGTTGCAGGAGTTCCTTCATTCTTTTTATCTTCAGAAGGTTTTTCTGTTTCGCCATCACGAGCTTTTTCATACATATCTTTCATGAAGTCATCGTCGATAGTTTCATCGTCTTCGTCTTCTTTTTTATCTTCAGAAGGTTTAGTATCTTCTTTCTTATCTTCTTTGCCAGTTTCTGGCTTAGCAGGTTCGTCTTTACCAGTTTCTGGTTTGGAAGGTTCTGGTTTAGCAGGTTCATCTTCTTTTTTACCTGTATTTTCACCAGGAGTTACAGGAGTGTCTTCTTTTTTACCATCTTCTGGTTTAGGAGTTGGTGTAGGAGTTTCGTTTTCTTTTTTACCTGTATTTTCACCAGGGGTTACTGGTGTTTCATTTTCTTTCTTGCCAGTTTCTGTATTTTCTGTTGTACCAGGTTGTACAGTTGTGCCACCATTATTTGGTTTCACTTTTTCTTGTGGCCATAAAGCAGCTACATACAAACGAGTATATTCTTCGCCATTAACCATAAAGGAGATTTTTTGTTCAATAGTAGCTTGAGGAATATTAACTGTAATTGTATTAGCTGGTTCAATTTCTTTTAATTCATTTGTAGCTAAGTTCAAGAAGGAAAGTTTCTTAATATTAGTCAAATCTTTAATAGAAATTTTGAATTTTTGTTTTTGTTGTTTAGCCTTATCATAATAAACAACGATATTAGCTACAGTTTGACCTTTGTCGTCAACAGTAGTATCTGTTTTGTTGCCATTATTGTCAGCAGGAACATATTTGTAATTATCAAGGTTTACAACAGTACCTTCATCGTTGTCATTAACTACAGGTTTAGTGTTGCCTTGGTTTGTAGTAGTTGTGTTTTCTGGCATATTGTTACCATTTGGCAAGGTTGTATTATTATGGTCGTCTACTACGCTAGGTTTAGGTTTACTCATATCAACTACTGTAGAAGTTGTATTGTCTGGAACTTCTGGAGTTACATGAGGTTTAACTACTGCATTACCAGAGTTAGTAGAACCAGAATTATTTCCTTGCGCTCCTTTCTTGAGAATATCATTAGATGCTAAATTAGCCGCATCAAGTAAATCTTTTAAATCCTTAATTTGAGCTTTATCAGTAGCACCCCAAAGTAAACTAGATGCAAGGTCTTTAATACTAGCAATAGCTTTGAGACGTTCTTCTTGAGTCATGCCACCATCGCCATATTCTGCTTGTACTTTTTTACAAACAGCTTTAGCTGTGGCACGATTAGCGTCTTTGTCGAGCATTGCTAAATCAAACCAAGCCATCAAAATGTTATATAACAATTGAGCATACTCAACTGTTCTGTCATTTTGTGGCAAAGTATTTGCTTTTGCTTCGATTAGTTCAGTAAAAAACGCATCTAAATTTTTTACTGTAGCATAGAACTTACGAAGCGGAGTTGTGTACAACTCAAGATTTTGCATAGTTCATATGCTCCTGTTAAAAAAAATTAAAACAAAAAATATTTGTTCTATAAACATATTACTTTATAGCTGAATAATAATCTAAATAAAATATTATTTTTTAGCAAATGCATTGTAGAAACTTTGTGCATAACCAACACGTCCAACATGATTTACGACAGGAATTCCTTCACGACCATCACCATCTTGATATTCAAAGTTACCAGTAAAGCAACTTACAGCACCTTCAATCGTTTTGCCATTCATATTTTGTGGTAAGGCTCCACTATGCGTTGTTTGCAATTCATATTTTACTGTTGCTAACTGAGCTTCTAAATCATAAGGTGATTTTCCAAGTTTAGCTGCGATTTGTTGCAATAATGCTTGTCTTGGTGCATCTGTCCATTGCACTAAACCAAAACCGGTCAAGAGATGCAATAGCTCCACCGCCGCTATAAGAACCACTACCGCCATCTTTATCAGCTCCATAAGCTCCATATTTAGCATCGTCACGTTTAAGACCTTCTTTACCAATACGAGAAGCTTTATCTTCAATTTTAGCATTTACTTGATAGCCTTTTTTAGATAATGCTAGAATATCTTCTTTTACTTTTAATGGGTCATCAATTTTTAAAGCAGGATGAATATCGGCTACATTTAATCTTGGTCCAAATGGAGCAATGCGAGCTGGTCTACGAATCATCATGTAGCGTCCTAATTGTCTATCCCATGCACGAACTAATACATAACCAGCCATTGTAAAATTACCTACAGTAGCAAATTGATTATCTTGTAATGGAACAGATTTAAAACCAGTGAGCTCCCATAGATTAGGATTTAATTTATGGTCATTAATAACTAATTCATCTGTATAATATTTTATTCGATTTGATGTGTTAACAATTTCTAAGCCTAATGTATCTACTGTGCCAGATGGATTCATTTTCATCTGTGCTTGTTTACCAGCCGCTAATGAAATTTGTCCATTTTCACGAAGAGCCATAGAGGAACCGTATTCTTCGTTAACGAATCCTTTTTCTGTTGTTCTACCAATATACTTAGATTTATCTTTAATTTCATCTAATTTGGTATTAAAACCTTGTGGTTCATCAGCTTCTAGTGTCACATCAATAATAGATTTTGTATCATCAGAAACAGCGTCACCAACAGTTTGTGGTATTGTTTCTTTTGGCTGCTCCTGATTTAGCTGTTGTTCTTTAGTATCTGGATTATTTATTTTTTTATTTTTATCATCTACAGGTGTTTTTCTTAAACTCATTAAATTTTCCTTTACATAATTGAACCACCAGCTGGTCTACAGCCTTCTTTATCTGAATATACATCTTGCTTAATTTCCATATTAGCACGAACGTCCATATTATAATTGCCAATATGACGTGCAATAACAACACAAGTATTTTGTGATTCTTCAATTAATACTTTATCTTTAACAGATGGAAACCAATCTGTGCCAGAACCATATAATCGAACAACTACATTTTCTTTATTTGTTTTATTTCCTTTACGGTCTAAGTATGTAATATCGACCATATTATTTTCTTCATGTGTATTAGTTACTTCTGCCACTAATGTAACTTTTTCATAGTTATTTTTAATTAATGGATTAACTATATTTTGATTTAACGTATGTTTTATACTAGGCATATATTTCCTTTTTATATGTAAATAAAGAGTAGATAAAAAATATCTACTCTTTATTATATCATATTATTTTAATAACTTTAATAAAGATTCTTCGATATCTTGATGAAGACCTAGACCAGATGTGCCATCCATATCTTCCATATCAAATTTTAATTTTTTAATTTCTGGTGGGCGTTCTTCTTTTGCTTGTTCGCCAATTTTATCTTTATTAATTTTATTTTCTGCTTCAGGATTTGTACTAATCATATCACCATTATCATCCCATTCTTTTGGTTGAACAACTAATGGGAATCGACAGGATATAACAGTTTTATTATTTCCTAAATCTTTTGAGTCAAAAATAACAGAATTTAAAGACTTATTGTCTTTAGCATCTAATTCTATTTCGTCATGGAATTCTTTAATCGCTTTTGCGAGTGCTGGAGCTGCTTTATCAACACCATGAAGAATAAATGTATAGCCTGCACCAGCTACTGATTTATCGTCAGCAATACGTAATGCAGATTCAAGAGCAATGAACGAAGTTTTTGTTTCTTCGTAATTTTCATATGGGTCAGAAGCATTTGCTGCTGGCATATTATTTTTTGCTCTTCTAATTAATTCAAATAAGATATTCAATGCTTCTGGATTTAACATAGGAACATCTAAAATGATTTTCCCATCTTGTCGTGTTTCAACAATTTGCTTAATATAAGCATCTTGTCCATCAAAACGTACATTAGATGTTTTTACATATTTACCTTCATTAAGTCCAGGTGTTTCGTGAATAATTTTAAAGAAGCCTTCTTTAATATATGGATTTAAACGAACATCTTTTGAGATTAATCGATTGCGTTTTAATTTATTATTAGCTAACCAGTTTTTGTCGGTATCCATATTAAAGTAATCATAAGATGCCTTAATAGATTCTGGGTCGTCATAATTAGCTCGTTGATTAATTTGCATTTGACGATAATCTGTTTTAGATAATGTTTTTTGTTCGTTAGTCCCATTAGTAGAAGCCATGATGCCTTTTACTTTATTAGCAAAACGATTACCCGATTTATATTTATCATATTCATCAGTTGTTTGTCCTGCATTATCAATAGCTTGTTCAGTATCTTTGTTGCCATTAGCTTCATACTTATCAGCTGTTTCTATAAGTTCTGGAGGAATTAAAAATTCTTTTAATCCTTTTGCGAAAGCGTTATCTTTATCACCACTACCGAATACAGCATTAATAGCTTCTTCTAATAAGCCTTGTTGATTACCTGTTCTGGAGCCATAGACCATACCTTTTTGTCCGTTGACGCCAGCTGTCCAAGGAAGTCCATATTTTTGTAATGGATACATTTGAACAACCTGTAGATTTTTAGCAAAACGATTAAAACGTATCATAGCAAATTCTGCGGCAAATAATATTTCACCTAAGAACGGAACTGCCTTTAATACAGTGCCTGCTATTTTTTTACCGAATGTTTTAAATACGTTACTAGCTGCTCGTTTAGCTATTTTAGATTTCATTTTTAAATTAGTTTTTCTAACAAAATTGAATTTTTTAGCTAGAATTTCTTTTTTAGCAGATGTAGCTTCTTTGCCAAATTTTAAAAAATCATCTTTTATTGTTTCAACTTTACCAGAAAAAGTTTTTTCATTCATATTATTTTTTGACCAATATTCTTTTGCTTGCGTTCTGACATTTTTAAAACTGTCTTTTAACACACACATGCTATGAGTAGCAGCTACTGTAAACATAGCAATATTAGTTAAATTATGGAATATAGAATGAGTAGCACTTTCGAATTTATCATCTACCGTAACAATACATTCTGGAGAAATAACTGTCGTGAAGCCTTCTTGCGTAATCATATGAGATACTTCGGCAACAATAGCTTGTCCACGAATGCCATTTACTTCGTCATATACATAAATTCTATCTAGTGGATTAACAGATGGGTCACCGATTACAACCATATCACCAGTATACATTCTAGCAACGGCTTGTCGTAAACCAGATGCTGTCATACGCCATGCAATATCTTGGTTATTATTCACCATACCTTTTTCATCTTGAATATCGAAGATGTCAAACATTTTTAAGAAGTCTTCTACATATTCGTTATTAAATAATGAATTAGTAATGGTGCCAACATATGGAATACCTTTTGTGATTAATCCTGTATCATATGTCATTGTTTTTTGAATATCTGGATAAATATCAATATCAGCATATAATGGACCAATTTTTTCTTGGCTTACAGAATTAAAAGAGCCACTATTTTGATATAATCCAACAGCTACTGTATGCATATCTTTAGTTGATGTAGCCCAGCCATTTTGAATAATATCTTGATAAGAATTATAAATATGGAATTGTTGGAATGGTTTTCGTTTTTCTACAATAGTATTTGTATTTTTATCTCTTGCATAATCATAGGCATAATAATATCGATTCATACCCATAAATACAGTTTGGCGTAAACCGAAGTTTCTAATACCAGCTAATGCGTCTGGATTTAATGATTTAGCGATATGAATAACATCCCAAGGAGAACGACCAAATACATCGAATGAAATTTGAATTTGTTGTCCATCAGCTACGATTTCTCCATCATCACTAATTTTATTAGGAGCCGTAACGGAGAAAATATTTTGACATGGTTCACCAGATTTAAAGATATCCGTAAAATCAGGGTTACCAAAATTGGTAATACCAAATGCATTTCTATCTATATAATCAGAAATAATAGGAATATGGCTACCTAATTTTTTAAGGAATCCCCCACGTTGAGTAAATAAGCCACGAACAATATTAATCGGAGATTCTGTATTAGCAAAAGCACCAATTAAGTCATCTTGTCTTGGTAAATGGTAAGCTTCCATATCTTCTAAGATAGGATTAATTAATTCTTGCCCGTATCCAGAACACTCTAATACGACTTCATCTTCAGCAGATACTTCTGCAATAACACCATTAAAGACTGTCGGCATTAAATTTGGATTAGCACCATAACCAAGTTTTACGGTTAATTTAGTTCCTGGTACTAATCGTAATGCTGGCTTCATGTCTTTAATTTTACGTTCTCGTTCTTCTAGCTTTTTTTGTTCACTAGGAATCACGATAGGGGTTACGATATCAGCAAATGCATCCATTAAAGAAATATCTGGTGTATTGGAATAGAAGGAATCATCACCAGTTAATAAGAATGAGCCATAAAAATTACTCATCGTAATTTCTGCAACATCTACAGGATTATCTTTAGAGCGAGTTACAACAATAGAACCTAATGCATTATTATTATAATAATTATCGTGTAAGTGCCATTTGCCAACGTCACGTCCTTCATCGATAAGCATCATATAGAATGTAGGAAATGCTCTAAGCATTCTTCCTTTAGCATCATATACAATCATATCGTGACAAGCATGAGAGGCATATGTCGTTACATTTTCAGCTGCTTCTATATATTTTTTTTCATATATAGTGTTGACTATCTTATTAACGATTTTATCTTGTGATACACCCATCGTATTAATATCTTTAATACGTCCAACACCAGCTAATGCCATAATTGTTTTTCTAAATACCATAGCACTGGTTTCATTTGGATTTACAGTTTTACCTGGGATGACACAACCTTTTTGATAAGAAGATAGCGCATTATATTCTTTAGCTTTAATGCGACTTAATAGCTTAGAATCACCATCACAAGCAGTTAATAAATTAGCTACGAAGATTTTACCAGAATCAATTTGGTATTCATTCTTTTTAAAGAATTCAATATTTTTAAGAAGTTGTTCATCAACATTATCTGATACTCCAGATTTTTTATATTGATGTTGAATATCGAGTTCCGTAACAGATGTTTTTCTTAACACATCAGAATTGATAGATGGATATACATATTCTTGTGTTAATCGAGCTAACCAATAAAATACTAAACGCAAATAAGCAATTGTAGCATATTTCCCGTTTACGATACAATTTAATTTATATTGTTCGACTTCATCTTTATGTCTTCTGTAATAAGGGTCAAGTACAAACATGGCACTGTTAATTTTATTTTTATTATTATCAGAGCTTACATTTGTATTTTGTTCTCCAGTAATAGCGTTAACTGTATCTTGGGAATACATTTTAAATCTAAATGGACCAAATTCAAGACCATTTTTTACGCCTTCTGAAATAGTTAAAGCTTCTTGTCTTTCAGACGCATCTTGCGATAGACCATTAATAACAGCAATGAAGTTTGGATTTGGTTTCCAATCAGTAGCTTTTTGTTTACTAGAATATTCTTTATCGGCTGTTGCATTACAAGCGGCGGAATAAATAATATCACTAACAACAGATAAGAAATTATCATTTACATTAATGTATAACGCTTCACATAATGCTCTTGTTGCATCAAATTCAAACCAATATTTTGTGTAGGCATAGATTTGTTCTTTTAAAGATGTATGTTGAATCTTTAGCCAATCTTTGTCTTTTTCTAATAATTTACCGTCTTCATCTTTTTCGCTATTAATTACATCAGTCTTTTTTAATGTAATTGGCGTGTTTTCAAGATAATATAAAAAGTCGTTAGCAGCTGAAAGTGATTTAGTAATTTGTTCATTAACCCATTCACCTTCTGTAATTTTTCTGTTTTCTTTTTGAATTTCTGCTTGTACATGAGCAGAAGTCGTAGCGTCTTTGTTATCTTGATTTTCTTGGTTTTCTTTTTTAAGTTTTTTAGTTTTACCAAAAATATCTTTAGCTTGTTTAATATCTGTAGGCTTTTGTATTTCTAATTTATTGCTTTCAGTATTATGTTTTTCTAAAGAATTATTAGTATCGGCTTCAACAGGTTTTGTGTATTTATCTATTTTAGATAATAAAGCGATGGCTTGTTCTTGCGTATATTTATTTTTAATTAAATAATCTATATCGTTTTGCTTAAAGAACTTACCGTTAGGAGCTTTGATTTTTAAGTCTGGGCCATTATCAGCTAGTGCTGCATCTGCTTTTTTACGAGCAATATTAGATTTTAATTCTTTATCGTATTTTCGTTCTAAGAAAATAGTTTTAATATCTTTACATACTTCCCAAGCATCGAGATTACTTTCTTGACCTTTTTGATGAGCAGCTTGTTTTAAATTTTCATTAAGTTTTTTTAATGCAATTTTTTTAGAAGCTTCTTTCGCATCATTCATTTGACTTTGCTGTTCTTTAGCAACATCATTCATATTTTGAACAGATGTACCAAGACCGTCTTTAGCAATTAAATCAAATTGAGCTCCCGATTCATCAGTAATAGTTTGGTCACCATTTAATAAACCATCTGGCTTAATTAATTTAAGAACTGTTTCTCTTAATATTTGTGAATTTAATGGAGCAAGATATACAAAATAAAAATCTGGGTCAACATAAATTCTGTCATCTTGGAATAAATATCTAGTAAATTTAAATCCTAATTTTTCTAGTTCAGAAATTTTAGGAAGTTCTAAATCTGGATATACTTCGACTTGTCCCATAACTTGTTTGAGCATTTCGAAGTTAGCCATATTAGTATCTTTATATTCATCTTGGAACCAAGAGTTTTCTTTCCAGCCAGAATTAATACCTTCGATAGCAGACATTGCTTCACGCTGTCTTAATGTCTTATCTACAGATATAAATGTGATATTAATATCATACCAACCAGGGACGCCTTTTACTGTTTGTACATCAATACTATGTGGAATTACATCATTAATATCAATTAATTTTGTAAAGTCAGATTCTATTTTTAATGGATAACATGGAAGAATCATTCTATATTTCTTTTCATATAGATTAATGGTTCTTGATAAGCGAGATAAATAAGAAGCTGTTTCTTTATTATTCGTTGTCATTTGTACATTAAATTGAATAGAATCTCCACTCATATATTGGCAACATGGACCAGAAGCATTTAATGTCGCAGTATTAGAGAAATTATTTTGGAAAATAGTTTGGAAATTCGTTACGATTAAATCTGGTAAATTGACTTCTACGTATTTTAATAAAGAATAATTAAAAATATTAGTAGCTTGTTGCCAATCACCGTCATTAGATGTTTCTAATTCACTCATATCAAAATCTGTATATTTTTTTTGAGTTGTATATCTATCTGCCGCAGATAATAAATTAGAACTTTGTGTTGTTGTATCTAATACAAAATCGCTAACGCGTTTATAGCTATGGTTATCGTCATTTACTAATTCATATTTAGCTGTATATGCTACAGAAATAACATCATTATCATTTTTTAAATAATTTTGATATTTATTTTTATCTAAATGAATATCTAATGATATACGACATAACATAGTTTCGTGTGTTTTACTATCAGTAAATACTTGATTCGAAGAATATGTTATATCTTTAATATCGCCTTTGTTTTTAAAATCAAGATTCATTAATGTATCTTTTAATTTAGGCAATACGTTTTTTGATGGGTTTTCGAGATTTTTAAATTCTGCTTTTGTAGTTTGGAATTGTTGTGGTTTTTTAACTAAATCAATATCTGTATTAGCTTCAGCATATTCTTTTAAAGCTTTGTTCCATTCACTAGAAGCAGCTGCTTTTGCAATAGCATCTCCTAGTTCACCGATTCTACCAAGTTCGTCCCATTGTTCTTTATTTTTTGGTTTTAGATTTCTATCGACACCAAAAATATCTTCCATACGTTGGTCCATCATCATATCGAGATAATCTTCATCTGCGATGTACATACGCAATGTAGAATTATGGAATTTCATTGGTTGTAAAATCGTATGATTTTTTAAATGTTCTTTCGTATATTGGTACGAATTAAAGTCAAAGTTTTTAGTAGATAATTCATTACCATTAATTAATGCACGTTGATAATAATATCTAAATACTTTCCAGTTGATAGAAGAACTAAAATAGTTTCTATCTTTTTCAGAAATGCCGAGTGTAACCATTAAGTCAGTAATTTCTGGCATATAAGTATTATAGTCAAATTCAGTTAATATAATTTGTGCTTTTAATGCTCTAGGAATATCTTTAACTTTTTCAATATTAATACTATTAATCATAACGGCATGAATATCGAATATATTATTTAATAGATTATTTTCTATCGGCAAATATGGAGTAAATTTAAATTGAGAAATTAAAGCTCTTAACCCATTCATATGGTATAAGATTTTTTCCCCATTAGGTAATTCATCCTGATATGGGAAACCATTAATTCCTTTATCTCCATAAAAATAAGCGTCTAATGTAATCACTCGTCTGCCATCTTTATTGCTTTTTACCATTTGGTTTTTAGCGCGTAATAATGGCATTGTTTCTCCAGATGATGTGGATTGCATCATAATACTTTCTGGAGGAATCATAAATAAAACATCACCTAATAATACTGTCCAGTCATTTAATAGGTATTTATCTTGACCAAGTAGTTGTTTTTGAATTCTATATCTGTCGTCTAATTCATCGAATACAGAATTAAAGGCATCTACATATTTTTGGTCTTCAATATCATAACCATTAGTAATATATGGATTTTCAGTATTTGGTTCTGCGACGTTAGCTTCGGTATCACCAGGAGCTGTCAATAAATATTTACCAGCATTAAACCATTTATTATCTGTTTGGAAATAAGCTGTGCCAGATAATGTATGCATATCTAATCCAATATTAGCTACACCAGTTACTGGACTTTTTTCAGATTCAAAATTATTATTAACGATTTGAATTAATGGTTTAACAGAATTATCATCTTTAAATTTATTTAATGTTTCTCGTACTTGAGATTCTGTGCCTAGATTTTGAAAATATCCAATAAATAATTTGCTTGGATTAATATTAACATTTCTTGCTTTATCATTTTTAAAATTAAAAGCTGTTTCTTTTTTAATATATTTATCAAAATCTGCTGGGCTATATTGACAATCATTTTTTAAAGCATTTAAAAAATCTTGTGAGATATGCAATAATGCTTTATTTAATTTATCAATTTGAGAAAAATCAATAGCCGAATCTTTATCATTTTCGTTAGAGATTTGATTAATTTTCCCTAATTGACTTTTATCAACAAATACATAAAGAACACCATTATTTTTATTAATGAGTTCTTCTAATCGTTTTTCAGCATTTACATTTTGTTGTGCATCGCCAGTTTTTAAAAGGTATTTATAGGTCCCATCTTTTAATTTTCTAGCTTCTCTATCTTGTCCATTAATTTTAATGGTTTTAGTATCATTATTAGCATGAATATGGTCTACTGCCCAAATACTTGTAGACGGAACATCAAGCCCATTAATAACAAATTTAATGTATTTATTTTTAATATATATGTCAGGGGATACTTTTGTTTGATTTAAAATATTTCTTTTATATTCTTCGAAAGCATCTTGATTAGCTTTGATGCCAGATTTTTCATAGATGGCATCAATAGAGCATATTAATGTTCTGCCATCAAGCACGCCAGATTCTCGAATATCTTCTGTAAATTCTGGTTTAATTTCTAAGAATAAACCATGTTGTCCAGCGTCATATTTTGTTTCTGCTTTAAATACAGGAGGAGTATCCGCACAAAATGCTGTTCGTCTAGCACTTGCGTCTTCATCGGTAGTCCCGTTTATTTTTTTGTCTAGTATTTTTAGGTATTCAGTATCGACTGCACCTAAATAAAAATCTCCCATTTCTGGAAGCAAAAAGCTATCGTCATTAATTATATCTCTCGTTTTAGATATAGCGTCAAGCTTTTCTTGCATTTTATCATCAATTTCAGGAGTTAGCGTTTCTTCTTTTGAAATTGCTAAAGCGTCTTTAGTTTCTTCGCTCATATAATTCCTTTTTATGTATATCAAAATAATTATTTCGTTTATTTAGTCATACTATATATTACTACAAAATGCAGAAAAAGAGAAGTTCAGTTAAGAACTTCTCTTTTCTATATATTAAATTAAAAAGATGATAAAGCTTGGTTTACCATACTATTTAATTGACTATTAGTCATACGATTATCATTTCTATTAAATGATGTATTAATGTTTACATTTTTACCACCATTCATAGAATTAGCGATAGCCGCAGGGATTAATTGTTGAGATATATCTTGTCCACCAGGAGTATTGGCATTGATATTAATAATATACCCTTTTTTAGGAGCACCTTGAAGAATAGGTAAAGACGTATCAGATAACTTAGGAATTTGAGATATAGAATATCCTTGGTCAGCATTACGTGCATCTTGTGCTTGGTCAGTTGCTGGAGCTGGCATTCGTTTAACTATATTGCTGTTATAACCAGATAACATAATACCAGCAGCGGCACCTAAAGCAATTTTGCTGAATGAACCACCTGTAGGCAATTTAGGTTTTTCATCCATTAATATACGTTTAGCTTTACCAGCTACATCATCAAATACTTTTTGTCCGAGTTCTTGAGCTTCATCTTGTTGTTGTGCAATAGTCTGACCAGCTCTATTTTCAGCACCAGCTTTTTGCATACGAGCTACTGTTGCCTTATTATCAGAAACAGCTTTACTTTCTGCACCAAGTTCTGCCTTAGCTTGTGCTTCATCTTGTGTATTAGAATTTAATACGTTCATAGATTCTATTGGATTCAATATGCCTCTATGTCGTTTTTCTAATCCATTGACATAAGCTGCTACTGCATTGGCGTTAATATTTCTAGCTTTATATCTAGTATTAGCTTTTGTATATTTAGTATCGCCAGTTTGAATTTCATCAAATGTAGAAGATGCATCTCTTAATCTACCAGATGGAGAATTCTCAGCATATAGTTCATCAGATTTAGCTACGCCACCTTCAACTTTATAGTGAGTACGTTGAGCTACTTCATCTGTATTTCTACCTATACCATAATTAATGCCAGTAGATTCTGTTTGCATTAAACCAGCTACTAATGTTTTAGCGATATTATGAACATGGTCTCCTTCAGTTCCGAATAATTTAGAACCAATTAATTCTTTAGAGACTTTACCACGCATAGCTTCATCACTAAGCATATTTACAGTAGCATCATAAAGAATGGCTGCTTTCTTTTCTACATCTTTTTGATTTTTAGCATTAACTACATCAAATGCTTTTTTAGAAAAATCATCAAAAGTAGCTAATGCGGAATAATCAAAAGAAGTACCTAAACCAGATTTAGGAGTCAATGTCGCTGTTTCTGGAATATTACGAATAGCAGCTAATGCTGTAGCAAATTTTTTATCTTTTGTCGCGATTGGAGCATACGTTAATTGGTCAGTGAAATCACGACCAGCTCTTACGTCAAATATACCAGCGTCTAAGCCACCTACGCCAGCTGCGATACTTGCCATTTTAGTATCATCAGTTGCCATAAATTTTTTGCCTTTGCTACCATATTTAACTTCTTCACGAATATCTTCTAATGTTTTATCGTGGAAATGTTCTCTGCCTTTGCTTTCGAGCATAGATTCTACCTGATGTTTATTCCAGATATCTGAGTCATCCATAACAGCAGATACATTTTCTATTTTATTTAATTGTTCAAATGCGGCTTGAGAAATAGCTAATCGTTTTGTTTCACCATTTACTGTAATAGTAGCCATAGATTTCTTAATAGAATTTGCGATTTGGTCAGTATCATAGTCACCGCCCATAGCACCCATAGTTACTTTATCTATAGATAGCTCTCCGCCTTTTAATGTGTCATCAATAAATGTATATGCATTAGAGAATGAATCTGGACGTTGAGCTGGATAACGAATAGCTTGACTGGCAACACCATGATGTTTCATATGACCAATCATTTCATCGATAGCACCCTTAGCATTTTTCTTACCAAGAATATTTTCTAATTCTTTTCCGTATAAAGCTCTTGCGTCTTTTTCAGAAATACCAATGATACCAGGTCTAACTTTTGATTCTGTTAAATCAGATACTTTGAAGTTACCAATAAAATGTTTATCACTATTAATAATTCTTCGTTCTTCAATAGCAGTAGAAATCATACCTTTTGTATTAGCAGATTCAAGTTGATGCATGAATCCATCTTTTTTTGTCACTTGATTTCCGATAGCCTTAATAGCTTCATCTAATTTTTCAACTAAATTTTCTTCTGTAACATCTGGATTTATACCATATTTACTAGCTTCATTTAATGCCGATTTAATTTTATTATCCGCATCTGACATTAATTGATTGCCGTATCTGTCTTCAGCACCAGGAATTCTATAGCCTAATGCTAAATATCTACCAGTGCCTTTAGCATCTTTAGCTCTTGTTTTAATATCGCCTATTGTTTCACCAAGGTCAATGACTTTAGGACTACTGCTAGATAAAAATTGTTTCTTTTCACCTTCAGATAATTTACTGAAGTCTTCTAAGGAAGTAATTCCTATGCCTTGTGTATCAGCAAATCGTTTAACTTCTTCTTCAGTTAATTCACCAGCACTAATAGCAGTCGCAATATTATTTGTATTAAACTGATGACTTTGTGCTATTTTATCTGCTGTGATATGTTCGAAGCCAGCATCTTTTATTTTACCAGCAATTTTTTCTACTTGGTCTTTAGATAAATTATATTTTTCTCTAAATTCTTTTTCGATATTATCGTTCCAAATGAAATTGCCGTCAGTCATAACAGCAGTTTCGCCTGTCGTATAAGAAAGACTATCATTGAAATGTTTTCGTCTAGCGTCAAAAATATCTTTAGTATTTGTTTCTGGAAGTAATGCTGCATTAGTTTCACCTAATGCTTTTTTAACAGCTGTAAGTTCATCTTCTGAGAAATTTTTCATAGCTGATTTAGTAAAGATATTATGGTCAAGCATGATATCTTTATAAATTGTTTTATCGACGCTCATACGTTCTTGACGGAATCTTCTATATTGATGTTGAACATGATGGATTTCGCCATTGATTTCTACTTTTTGAGTAGTCATTCTTTCTAAGCGATTAGCGAGTTTTTCTAATTTATCTGGCTTGACTAATTTAACGTGGTCAGTTAATACTTTAGAACCATCTACAATAGTGCCCTCAAAATATCTATCAAGATGACGTTTAATATTTTCTGGAGATACACCCATATGAGATAAGTTAGAAGATATACGTTCAGCAACATCAATACCAGCTTCCATATGTTTTGCACGACCAGCACGACCATTAGATAATGCTAAAAAGTCTTCAGATAAACCTTGTACACCAAAAGCACTTCTTAATACTTTTGATGGAAGCATGCGTTCATCCATAGCGGCTGTCGTTACTTCTTGTAGACTGCCAAAACCAGCTTGTTGCAGTGCATCATCTAATAATTCTTTATAATTAGCATTAGGATTGGCTGTTTTAATTAGTGATTTCCATAAACCATTTCGATTAGCATTTCTAGCCAAATCAAAAGAAATAGATTCACCTTTTAAGTTACTTAAATTGACTGCATTTAAGAATATTCCGATACGAGGGTCAATTTGTCCCATGCCAGCTTGCAATACACGAGCTGCACCTTTTTCGCCACCTGTTTCGACTTTTAATACGTTTCTTGAAGTAACTGGAGTTAATTCTAATTGTTCTCTAATGCCATACTTTCGTAAGATATCACCAACAGATTCTTTAATAGGCGAAGAGTCTGGCAAATTAAAGTTATCTTTATATTCTTGTAAAATAGCTTCAATTTTAGCTTGTTTAACTTTTCTACCACTTTGCATATAAGAGATAGTAGCTAAGTTATGTTCTGCTACTTCATGAATCGTTTCACCAGAATAACCTTTTAAAACAATAGCATCACTGCCAGGTTCTAATAATGTACCTTCGCCAGTTTTAAAAATAACTCTACCGTTTTTATCAAAAGAAATTTGTGGAGCCAATCCTTGCATAGCGAATAATTTTCTAGTCGATTCTTCTGTTGTAGCAAGTTTACTAGTATCAATTCTTTTAATGCGACTTGCTTGGTCCATACCAGCATCTAATGCTTCTGGCATTAATATAGATTGACCATCATATGTAGATAAGCTACTAATCATATTTTTTACATATTCAGGCGTATCTGGATTTGCTTCTAAATATGATTTTACAATAGCATCAATTGTGTCAGTAGAAATATCGTAATTATAACCACCGAGAGTATCAACTAAATCTTGACCCGTTTCTTCTTTAATAGCTTTGAATGCTCTTAATTGCGCTTCTGTCGTAATAGAATTATCTGCTTTAATAGTAAGATTAGGATGATACTTTTTAGCACGATTAATAGCAGATTTATCGATATACAAACCTTCTTCTAATTGTCGTTCAATACCACGAGCACCAGTACCAACACCACCAAATGCTGCAAATGTAGTATTCATAGTGCCAGCCAAACCATGTTTAACAGATTTGCCATGGAATTCTGCATCATTATATACTTCGACTAATGTTTTATTTGCGTCAGGTACGTGTTCAGCAAAATCTTTTTTCCAGAACTCTTCTGTTTCCGCGATTACTTTTGCATCATTACTACTAACAGTTTGGCCTTTTTCATTAGCTTCTTTCATAGCAGCAATTAAATGACTATATTTTTTTTCTAATGGAGTATTAGGGTCATTTAATTCTTCGATAGATAATTTTTGATGAGTATCATCATTTTTATAAATGAAAGATAAATTCTCTGGCATGGTTTTAAATACACTAACAGATAAACTATCTGTTGCTTCACGAGCTGTACCTAATGTAGCAATAGAATCCGTATCCATGTATCTTTTGGAATACGATAAGATAGAGCCAATAGGATTATCTTTTTCTGGGGCATAAATTTTATCTGTTAATTTATCGCCAACAGATTCGATACCTTGAATATAGTTATTAACTAAATCAAGTCTATCAGGCATCATTTTTCTGGCACTTTTATCCCATTTTTCGATAACACCATATCGTAATTGAGTAGCATATTTAGTGCCATTAATACTTGTATATAAACCACCATGTAAATCATTAGTTAATACACCTAACGGTAATTTTTGACCATCTATTAAAATAGCATCTTCGCCAATAATTACTTCTCTACCATTTTTAATAGCAGATTTAATATTTTTTAAAGCGAAATCTTTAACGGCAGTTTGATGTCTATCTTTTATGCCATTAAATATTTTTTTACCAGAATCTTGTAATTGGTCTTCATTCACATCAACAGTTTGGTCAATAATTCTATCTAATTTGTCAGCAAATTTAGTATTGTTACTATTAATGTCATCCATAGTAAATGGTGTTTGAGAACCAACCATATTAATAACATTTTTTACATCATCTAATGAATCATATCCATAAAAAGAATCTATAGCGTGAACATTCATATCAGTAGATGTTGTTTTTACCCAAGATGGTGTATGTTCAATATTGTCTTTTACATATTGTGAAAAACCTTCATTTAATTTTTCAATAGATGTAATGCCATCCATCCAACTAATATCAGAAATTTGTCCTGTTTTATGTAAATGTTTAATAACACCTTTGCCATAATATAATGCTTGTCTTGGGTCATCTAACGATTTTAATGTAGGGTCAATAGCAGACATTTTAGAAGTTAAATTAACACCATTAGTGCCGACAACTAATTCAGCGTCGTTTGATGCATTACCCCATCCAGCCATAGAAAAATGAGCACGAGAATAGGCTTCATTATTACGTAAACCAATACCTGTGATACCAACGCCTTCTTTATTAGGAGTGCCATTTATAACAGTTTCCATCCATGTTTTATATTGTGTGGCTGCTCTTTTATAGCCTTCATTAGAAAAAGTTTTGCCATCAAAACCAGGCACTGTTTCTTTTAATGTATCAATCATATAGTTTTGAGCATCTTGTGTTTTCCAAGCTTGCTCTACCATATGATGATAAGAATCTATAGTTGTGGAATAGGCATCTGCATCACCATTAAATTTGAAACCAAATTTTTTGGCATATATAGATTCTCTAAAATTCGGGTCTTTAGATGCTTCGAACATAGCATTATCAATTCGCATAGCTTCTTTAAATATTGCTTTTTCAGAAGCACCAGCACCTAAATTCTTGATGGCTTGTTTACGCAAATCTTTTACATGCCATTGTAAACGGATAGCATCTTTTAAATCATAATTTCTAAATTTTCTAGCAGAAGAACCTAAATAAGCTCGTTGTGTTTCTGCTAAAATAGTATCTGCCGTAGCGTCAACTACCATGCCACTTTGTCTTGTGTAGCCAAGACTGTGAAGTGTTTCAGGAGCTGCGCCAGAAGTATCTAATTTAGTGCCGTTAAATACACCTACATAACTAGCATTTTTACCGAATGTTTTTGTTAATTCATCTGCGGAACCAATTAAGAAGTGAGTATTATTTCCGGCACCAGTTTTTACACCTGTTGCTTGCATAGCAACACGATATATTTTTTCACCCTTAATCCCAGGCATAGTATATTTAAAGTCTTTGATTTGTTCTTCAGTTAATTCATCTATGCCAGTAACTGTATAAGCGGCTCTACTTTTTAATCCAAACGTATCAAAACTAGAAGCTCTTGTTTTATAGCCATCTTTAGTGTCAATACGAACACCACGGATACCGACTTCGCCACTAATGGCATCTTTAGTAGCATAACCAACACGAGATGATTTAACACCCATAGCGTTATTAATAACATATGTGTCATTTACTTTAATGACTGGTTTGCTAATTGTTGTATGATTTTTAGCTGCATTGACACGTGACTCATGTGTAAGTGGAGATACAACCATTTGACCAAGTGTTTGAATATCATCAAAAGCCAAATGAGCTGCATTACCAGATACTAAACCAGTTTTTAATTCATTAGCAATTTTAAAAGCTTCTTGTTGTCTATAAGAAACGCCTGCTTTAGTTAATTTATCTTCAAATGCAGAAAATAATTTTTCATCACCATTAAAGAATACATTCTTATAGAATTCTTTTGGGTTTTTAATATTATTTCTAACTACATCATAGATATCTAAATTATTATCTACACTTGCATAATAGGATGCTTCTGTTTCAAATAATTTTTGAGCTTCTGGAGATAAACGATGGTCTTGTGATAATGTCATCATGACATTAGAGTCAAAGTTAATCCCATTATAGGATGTGATAACTGTATTAGACATTCTAACGGCATGCATATCTTCATAAATTTTACCGAAGACTTTTGGCATTTTTACGCCATTTACATTAATTAAATCACTAAATTGTTCATCGCCAAGTGTTTTTAATTTATGTAAGCCACCGATAACATCATCATATGTATATCCTTTCACATCATGAATAGATGGGAAGCTAGTATATTGATGGAAACCATTTTCTCCTAAAGCGATAGTTGCTCTATTAGTTAAAGCGAGACGGTCCATTAATGCTTGTTCAGTTCTAGTTAATGGTTTACCGTCTTTAAATTTTTGAGCAATAGGCATTATACGTTTATATTGTTCTTGGTTAATACCTAAAATAGTTGATTGTGGACCTGTTTTACCAAAATGTAATGATGGAGTATCTGTATCCAAATCACCTACATGAGCCATACCAGATGCATATTCTGTTAAAATACCATTTTCTGGTAAACCAAATGGATTATTTAAAGGCAATGTTTCTGTATCATAAATAAGAGTTCTGCCATCTTTTTGAATCCGAGACCAAGCACTTGCTTGTTGTAACGCAGTAGAGGATGCACCATCACTATAGCTTAAATTATAGATTGGTCCAGACACAGAGGTGTTTCTTGGGCTAAATGCAATAGCATTAGCAATTTTTTCTCCTCGTGCTTTATTATGTTCAAACATGTTAGTGAGTGTTTCATCACCAAATGTTTTTGTTTTTTTAGGAGAAAAAATTAAGCCATCTCTCATTCCATAAACGGGGCGTCCAATACTTTTTACGAAAGATTGAGTGGCAAGTACGTCATTAATTTTTTTAGTTAATTTTTGTGTTTTTATTTGATTTGTACTTTTATCTTTTTTGTCGTTTAAAATATCAATAGCTTCGTACACATGTTCTTGCATACTCTTAGTAATATGCTTAGTACGAATTGCATTCATATTGATAATATTGTTATTATCTTTTTTAGCCATTTATAATTAAATCCTCAGAAGATTAATTTTCGTTTTATTCTAATTTACATATTACTCTAAATAATAAGGACTAGACATGTTTTTGTCTAGTCCTTATATTGTTACTAATTAGTTTGAGGGTTCTTTTTAAGCTCTTCAGCTTTTAATGTATCTTTTATTTTTTTCTGCATATCTTTATCTTTTGTCCAAGAATCTATTTTTGCTTCGATAGTACTTTTATCACCAATACCATCATAGACTTTTATATCTACATCTTTTAGTCCTTGGCCTTTTAATATGTATGTAAGATTTTTTTCTACAGTACTACTATTTTCAGAATAATCACTATATTGTAAATCGTCGCCAAATAAATTAGCAGAAGGTGTATCTAATGCAGATTCATATAAACCAAAATCAGATAATGTAGCACCTTCATTTTTAATTGTTTTCGCTTCGATACCTTGCATATCTACGTCTGGTCGCCAACCTGCCCAAGTAGCATCAGGCAATTTATGTTTCGTAAAATATTCTTCATTAGTTTCTTCTGTATCTAAATCCATTTTCCAAGCCATTTGTAATGCTTTTCTTAGTTGTGGAGAAACTGTATCTAATATTTTTTTACGTTTATCTTTATCACGCTCTTTCACAAATTCCATAAAGAATTCTCTATCGTTTTGTGGTAGAGCAGAAACAATTTCGCCCCAAGAAGAATCTTCAGTTAATCCAAACATAGTGGAGTTCATAGCTTTGCGATATAGCATAGCTGTTCTACCCCATTCTCCTACGTTTTCAATTACTTTATTTTCTTCTATAGCATTTTTTTGTTTATTTAATAATTTTAAATAGGCTTTCTGTAATGGTTGGTTTCTTGAATTTCTTTTTAATCTATCTTTAAGCGATTGATAATATTCTTGTTTCTTCTTAGCTTTATCATCAGCTTCTTTTGATTCTTCAATATATTTTTCTACATCGAAGCCTTCTTCATCTTTGGCACGTTTCGCCGCTTCTTCATAAAGACCTTTATATTTTAAATAGGTTAATCTATCAAAATAGTCTTCCATAGCCCAGCGTCTTTTAGTACGTTCTGGTTTCCATTCTTCATTACCACGAACAGTACGAATAGCTTCTGCAAACATAACACCAGCAACTGCACCAGCTGCTTTGCCATATTTACTTTCAGCACCAAAGAATTTAGCTAATTTCCAACCTAAGTCGCCACCTTCAAATCCTTGTTCTAAGAAGTTATTGCCACCAGTTAATACATGAGCACCAACAGCAAAATTAGAACCTAGCATACCCATTTTGTGAGCTAATTCATGTTTACCTAGTACATAAGGAATCGCTGCGGATACTAAATAAGAACGGTTAGTTAACATTAAACCATGCCAAGGAGTTACATTTGAGCCACCTGTTTTTCTAATTTTACTTTGAGCAAAACGTTGAATTGCTGTATTTACTAAGCTTCTTTCGTGAATGGCACGTTCAACAGCAGGCATTAAGAATGTATCAATAGGATGTTCCCATGATTGATAAGAAGTACCATATACTTCTTCAGCACGATATGCTTCATATGGGTCTCTAACACGTAACCATTGGTCAGATAAAATAGGAATATCAGCATGAGCTAATACTTCAGATAAGCCAGCCATTGTTCTTTGAGCTAATCCGAAACGAGCGAATAAACCAGCGGCAGTTGTGTCGCCTTTACGTTTTTCAGCATCGCCATTTTCTTCCATAATAGTAGAAAGAGATTCGCCATTGATAAATACAGCTGCATTAGTTGATTGCACTGAATCTTTATTTTTTTGATATGCTTCATTAGAATCAGTAGCAATAGTAACAGTATCACCTACATGAATATACTTACTAAGTACATCTTGCATAGTTTCATTTTCATTACCTTTTACTTTAACGCCAGCTAATTTATAAATCGTATTGCCAGACCTAAAACGCCCGTAACCCATAATTTCAGATATAATTATATTTTGGTAATCTACATTTTTTCCTAATACTTGGTAATCATAGAAGTCATGTTTTTTGCCTTGTTGAGCACGACGCTCTTTAATGGCTTTCATTTCTTCTTTTAATTTAGGGTCAGTTACAGTTTTAGCTGCTATTTCTTTCCATATTTTATATTCGGAAGAGTTAGGAGCAATGTCTGCTAAAATTTTAAATCTATCAAAAGCACCATATTTATCTCCAAATTGGTCTGGGTGCAATTCATTCAATGCTTCATAACCTGCCCCAGGTAATCTAGCTTCGCCACGAGCAATACTCGTAAACGGGTCACCAAATCTAAAATTTTCTGGAAGCCATTCTGGCATATTATTCATTAATGGATTAATCATTTTATGTCGTCTAAAATCAGGAATAAAACGACGAATAATTTCCATTGTACTACCACCAAAACCACCGAGATTTTCATCCCAGAATTTTCTGGAGAATGATTCCATATTTTGAGAAGTAGCGATTCGTTGTCCATAATCAGAACCAAAATCTAAAGTAGCACCAGCCATATAGCCATAGATACCAGTAATAAGTCGAGTTGATTTAGCTAAATCTTGTACAAGCTCATCGCCTTTTTTAGCGTTAATTAAATCAACTATTTGGTCTGGGTCATTTATTAAATCAAGAGATTTAGAAGGAGAATAATTTCTTAATTTATCTTTTACAAGTACACTTTCAGATGCATCAAATTTTTCATCATCTGTATCCATACTATTTAATGATTTTGTTCTTGCGTCTATTTCTTTTGCTTTATTTTGAATACGAGTAATTCTATCTATACTAGTTTCTTTTGTAGCTATATTAGAAGCAATATCAGCAATTTGACTCTTAAAACTATTTATTAGTCCCTTATTAGAAGACGCCATAGATTCCATTTTTAATTCATCATACCAATTTAATGGGTCTATTTTTGCCTCTGGGTTATTTATTTGTATGCCTAATGTTGTGCCATCACCTGTTACAATAGCATTATTTTTTAATACTTGCTGGCCATAATCTTTTGTTCGAATTTGTTCTTTATTATTGGTATGCATTTTAACTAATGGACCATTGCCATTAGTTCTATCTAATGTTTCATGAATATCTGTGTAGACATTCATAAGCTCGCCATTTTGAATATTATACGAAGTTAATTTTGTATTTCTATCGGCTTTAGAGTATTTAACTTGACGCATAATATCTGCACCGCCAGTTTTAGTAACAAGTACAGATTTTTGGCTATCATCAGCACCTTCAGCTTTTAATTTAGCGTACATTAATGCTTTTAAATCAATACCATTTCGCAATCTATCAGGTTGCATTTCTTTAACTGGTTTAATAATTTCACCAATTGTTGGATTTAAGATAGCTCCCCAAGGAGTGCCATCTGCGAATAATTTACCAGATACAGGATATGGTCTATCATCTTTATGCATTTCTTCTAGCCAATAAGGATTAGCTAAATAATTTAAAGTAGAAAATGGGTGCGTTAATGTAGGCATTAATGAATGAGCCCATTTATTATCATTAGAACCATATAATGATTTATCATAATAATCAGAAGCCATTCGTCTTGTAATGGTTGGAGACCAGTATTGAATAGCACCACCACGAGCTTCATTGACACCACCGAAAGTCCACCAAGGTGCATTACGAACAGCAGTATATCCATTAGCATAATAATCAGTTAATTCTTCTGCATTATAGAATTTACCACCATCGCCCCAATATCTCATAATTGGGTTAATTTCATATTGTTTTTTAAAGAAATCTGTAGCACCTACAGTATCCATTACACGTCTTGCGTTAACATCTATATTAGCAACGCCAGACGCAAATGCTGCTGATGGAGCTAAACCTGTGTGGTCTTCTATTTCATCATCAAGATACTCTAATTGATTATAGGCAATAGCTGCTGGAAGAATACGTTTAAAAGCAATACCTTTTAATAATCCACCAGCACTATAAGCAGATTGAGAAGATAAACCAAGTCCTACATATTCACCGACTTCATTCAAACGATGTAACATATAGTAACCCATTTGCGTAGCGGCTGTTACGTCTTGCATATTATTTCTACCAGCGACAAATTGTGTAAAGTTTTTCTTTAACGCATTCATGCCACCTTGCAAATCGCCTCTCATTAAGCTTTTAGCGACATCTACAGGAGTCCATGTTTTATGTAAGAAACCAAATGGATTTTCCCTATCGGTCATAATATGCAAAGTGGGTGTATGCACTTCATCTGTATATGATGTGTATTTATTGACAACTCGTTGAGCATATTGACCAATTTGACTATAATCTTCAGAGTTTAAAATTTCATCAACAGAAAATGCCTTATTTAAAACAGAATCATTACTTTTAATGGCATTTTCAATAGTACTATAGGCAATAATATCTTGAGCGTTTTCAGATAATTTACCAGTTAAGTCTTTCGTAAGCAATCCATTTTCTTTTAATTCGTGAGTAATTAATTGATTTACTTTTTCTGATAAATTATTAAATTCATTAGAGCCTATAGTTTTTTCTGGGTCATCTAAATCACGGAGATTTAATGTTATGTTAGCTGTACTATCTATGGCTTTACGACCAGAATAATTATAGGCCATTTTATTATTGCCCATAGTTTTTGCAATATCTTCTGCTATAGGATTATAGGCATCTGGATTATTAGCAAGTTCAACAGATAGAGCATGCAAGGCTTCACGTTTTTGGTTTACGTTTTGTATTCTATCAATATCTAATAATTTATTAATATTAGAATTGCCAGTAGCAGCTAATTGTTCTTTATCTGCTAAAGAGAATTGCGAATACGTATGTTCGTGTAAATATTTTCTAAGAGCATCTGCTTTTTCAAAATATAATTCAGGAGCATCTTCTACATTGGTATTAAAAAGATATGCTGTTTGATTTTTAATATAATCTGGATTGCCTTGCGTTCTTATTTTATTAAAAATAGCAGCAAAACCTTGTCGTTGATTTTCTTTGTCTTGACCGAAATCAAAAAATCTTAACAATCGATTGTCTTGAGTTTTAGTTAATGTATTGCCAGCTATAGCTTGCATAACATTAGCTTCACGACCATAACGACCAGAAACAATATTATAATTAGTAGTTAATTCGTGATTATATACTAATTGACCTTCATCATTAGCCACATAGGCTTTGCCATTAATATATTTAACGTCATGTTTTAAATGACCAGTGCTAGTACCACCAACAATATTTTCTAATCCATAAGATAATGTGCCAGAGCCTATAGTGAAATCCATATCTTTGCCGATATTTCTTTCCATATAGCCACGGACATTCATGATTTTACCAGGAAGAGAATTAGCTACAAAATCGCCAACTTCATAACCTAATCCACGTAAATCTGCATTAGAATATACATTACCGCTTTTATCATACTTAAAAGTATTTGAGAATTTCATACCCATAAGCATTTTACGTTCTTCTTCTGGAAGAGACTGCATATGTTTTTGCAATAATTCACGCAAATCTACATTTTGATAAGTAATGTTACCTAGTTCATCTTCAGCAGTTTTAATAGCATATTGTGTATTGCCAAATAGTTCAGGTTTATTAATAAAGTCACCAACAGATACTTCACCTTTTTTAGCTTGGCCCCATTTATCATTTAATTGATAAGTGCCACTTTTTAATCTTGCTTCTTCATTCCGTTGTTTAATGGCTCTAGCCATTTGTTGATTTTTATAGGTTTCATCATTAATTTTTTGAAGGTAATTACTTCTAGCATCAACCATAGCTTTATGTTGCTCGGAAGTTAATTCGTGTTTTTCTAATTCAGATAAGAATTTTTCATCTTCATCTTTTGGTATAGTGTGAAGACGATTTTTTCTCATTAAATTATTAATGTGATTAAATTGATTTCTTTCGAGATGCCTATAATTTTCTAATGTTTCAGCAGCTGCATCTTGTGTTGCTTTAATACCGAAATCAATAGGAGCCATTTGTGTAGCGGTATTGCGTAAACCAATAGCATCAGCAATAGAATGAGCAACTGTATTATTGCCACCATCATGTACGCTAACTTTTTCTAAAGGAGTTTTGAAACCTCTTTTAAAAAAGCTTTCACGTTGTTTTAAATCTTTATATGTTAAATCAAATATATCTTTTGATTGTACATTATTTCTAATAGCTGCACGACCAGCAGTAAATTTAGTAGCTAATTTTGATGCTCGTGCAGAATTACTTAATAATCGTTTACCGCCTTTAAAGGCAAGAGCTGTGGCTACGCCGATACCTAATGCGGTTAATGATTTTCGTTTCCACTCATTGGCTTGTTCTTCTCTAGTTCTTTTTTTTTGTAATTCTTGTATTTTACCTAAATCTTCAAAGTATCCCATATGTATTTCCTATTAATACCCAGGGCGTAATGCTGGAGACATAGTATCTACATCACTTTGTTCTAATCCATCAATGCCATTTGCCAATACATTATCGTTAGCAAATTCTGGGAATTTCTTTAAAAATTCTTCCCGTTCTTTTAATTTGTCAGGGGTTAATTTATTGTTCTTGTCACCACCACGAATTGTTGTTTGTGGTTTTTCTTCTTGTTCTTTTATAAATTCTTCTTGTTGTTTTTGCTGTTGTTCTAATGCTAATTTTTCTAAGAACTTATCATATTTCTCTATTTTAATTCCCTGTAAATGAGATAGTATCCATTCAGCTCTTGTATAATATTTAATGGCTTTTTCCATAGGCCAATTTTCTACTTCTTCTAAATTAAGAGAAGGAAATGCCGCTAAAATCATGCAATTAAAAATATTATTTTCGTCACTCAAAAAAGCCAATCGTTCATTATCTAGTACAGTACATAATGTTTCTACGTCTACGATAAGAGAAGCATCTAATATTTCTTTGCATAATTGTGTAGGTATACCAGCAGGACATTCATCTAAATCATAATGTTCTGGATATACTAAACAAGTTTGAATGACTAAATTTTCTTTTTCTAATTGAGTAAATTGGTCATCTTCGTAAATTGCTTTATATTCAGCTCTACCAAGAACTCTATATAAAAAGAACTCGTTGTCAATTTTAGACGCAACAATATTTTCATATTGGTCTACATACTTAGCAACGAGTTCCTCTATATTTATTTCTTGGGCTGAATCTTTTGTTTTAGAGTCAGCCATAAATATTAAAGCTCCTCTGTGTATACGTTAACGAAACCAGATTTAGCTAAAATTTCATCAGCTAACACTGTAGATAGACCAGCACTTTCTTCAATTAAAGCGTCAACATCTTCAGGGAAAATAACTGTATGTTTAAGAATAGCTTCTTGACGTTCAAAGCTTTTATCTTGTAAATCACTAGCATCAGCAACATTAGCTTCACCAGATTCTTTTAGAATAGAAATATATTCAGAGCGTTTCAGACGACGGAAAATAATATCATCGCCATCTAATGTAACACGATATACGTGCTTATATTCTTCTTTCCATTTTTCGATTTGTTCTTTAGAAATTTTATGTTTAGCCATAGCTAAGTCTCCTTTGTAATTATTATTTAATATATCTAACATCTTTAGCATAGAATGTATAAATTTCTGTAACTGGATACCCTTTTATATTATCTACACCTAAACCATGATTAGCTTTTATTATTTTAACATCTTCTAATACGATATGTACAGTATCGCCTGCCGGACTTTTTTGTCCAAATACGATATCAATATCAAATGTTGGTTTCCATAAATAAGAAAATTTATCGGCTCTATATTCACCGACATCGCCATTATTAACATTATCAGTAATTACATTGTCTTGCCAAGTATTACGTTCATGTGTAGGAAGCTCAATTGTTTTTTGGGATTCAATTAATGGTCTATTAGATTTTCTAGCAGCTTCTAAAATTTGGAATAAATAATTAGGAGATGTAAAACGGATAGCGAATGTACCAGATATTAGTCGATTGCCAACCATATATTCATCGACAGTATAAGAATTATATCCATATGCATTTTGAACTGCTTGGTCAACTACCCAATCTATACTAGAAATATCTTCTACATATTCATTGTTAAAATATAATTCTGCATCAATACAAGAATAGTATCGTTTTAAATAGGCACTACCTTCTTGTACAGTTGATGAAGAACTTCGTGTTTTTCTATATGACACATTATATGGAACATATACAGGTGTTTTGTCTAATTGTTGAATGTCACTTTTAGCCTTTTCGCCTTGGCGAACATACTTTGACATATCATATGCAGGATAATATTTATTTGTCGTTTGCATTATGTTTCCTTAATGTCGTATAAGTTTGATGCTCTGAATAAATCATTCTTTATATTGCCAAAGAAAATGTATCCAGATTTTTTATAAGTTTCAGTATCAATACAATAATATAAATTATAATCGAACTCATCATATCGTAATCGAATCGCATAATCTTTAGATGCTTTATATGTTGTGGTCGTAAATTCATCTGACCCAACATTAAAACCGATTTGTACGATTTCATATGTATGATTGCCTTTTGGAATATCTAGCGATTTATTATATAAATTAATATTCATAGTTAAATTATCAAATAAATCATAGGCATAGTCGAAATATGAGAAATAATGAGTTAATACAATATATAATAATTTATTTTTATTAGTCACAATAGCATTCGTATGAATAATAGAATTTACTATGTTTTTAAATGCTTTATTAACAGATGGAAATGCATATTGTTTTTCTGTTTCTATTTCATTAGAAATAATGTTTTTTGCTTCTTGATAGGATTCAAATCCATTGAGTCTAACTAATAGATTTTGAGCGTATTCTTCTATTTCTAATATAGATTTATTATATTCATATTCGTATTGATTTTCTGATTCACTATATTTAGTAAAGTCAGATAATATTGTACCATGTTCATCAGCAATATAAAAGACTATATCACCCATTAGATTATTTTCGATTAAATTATAAATCATATGAGATGATGTAATAGGAATGGCTCGGTTAAACATAGTATTATTTATACTATCGTATTCTTTCCCGACAAGATATGTAATTTTACCTAAGTTCTGTAAAATATTATAATCTTGAATTTCGACAGCTACCGTTTTATTAATAATACCCTCTTCTACTAATGGTCTTGATACAATAGTATTTTTAACTTCATGTTGACGTTCATATAGAATACTTTGTTTATCAGTATCTGTTAAATTTAATCCAAAAGTAGGGAATGCAGAGTCGAGAACCATTGTGTCAGCATTAAATGTATCTGTATATTCAGATGATACAGTTTTATTGTCGAATTGATAATGAAGTAATCTTCCTAAAAAATCTTCATTGTTATATAAATCTATATAATATAAAGTATTTTCTTTACATTTTAATGTAACTGTTGATTCATGTAAATTATGATATACTAATTTATTTTTTGTTTTATCAATAATATCTACATGGGTTACTGTTAATGGTAAAGACAAAATAATATTGTTTTTATTATAAATAATAGAGGCATCTTCTAACGCGTGATTCATATTAATTGTTTGAATATTTTCATACCGTTCTGCATTAGACACAATATGATAATATGATTTCTTTTCGTTATCTGTTTTATCTTCTATAGTATTATATAAATTTAATAAACTTTCTGTTTTATATAGATTTGGTTTTAATACAGTATCTGTATTTTCAATAGTAAAAGTATTTAGTTCTGAACTTAATTTAGTATTATTAATATATTTTTTTAATTGGTCAATAAAATACATTGTGCTGGATAACATAATATATGTTCCGCATTCAGCCGTTGTATTATTATTTTTATCTTCGGCGTAAAAAATATAAAGTCCAGGATTTAATAAGCCGTGAATTTCTACTGTATCTGAGTCTGTTTCAATAGATAATTCATCTTCTGGGTGTACTGCATTATAATATTTTAATGTAGTATACCCATTTTTATATTCATTATTTTTAATAATGATGCCATCAGATAATTGTCTAATAAATGTTAATGGGTATAAAGTATTTAACTTATTTTTATTAAGAAGCAATGCTCTCATGTCATTAGCCGCATCAATCATATATGAATTGATATGTTGTTTTTCTGATTCTAAGATGACATTGGCTTTATCTTTTTTAATTACTTCATCATTTAATAAAGACAACACTGCTGTATTAATGGCGTATTTATATATATTCGGATAGTTAACAGGAATTTGTTTACTGATAGGCAAAAAAGAAATTTGTTTTGTTTTTGTTTCTTCTTCTTTATCATCTTTAAAAATAATATCTTCTGTATTTGTAACAGAAGTTTCTTTCATTAAAAATTCAGGAGTTAATACTTCTTTATTTTTAATTTTCTTTTCGTATTGTTCTTTTTCTTGTATCCATTTAATAACTTCTTTTTCTGCTTCTTCTTGTTCTTTAGGAGAAGCTATTTTGAAGTCACCCCATTTAATTTTACGGCATTCATGGAGAACTTTTTGGAAAGTATCATCATCAAATTTTCCTGCACGAATATAGGCATCATATGCATCTTGATATTTTCGTTCGCACATGATTTTATTAATTTTAATTTTTTGTTGATTGGATTTTTCTTGTTCTTTTTTTGTTTGGTTGATATTTGGTTTATCTTTATCAATTTGTTGTTGCCACCAATCATGGTTATTAACGTCAGGAATTACTTGTTCCCAACCATCTTTCTTTTGTTGTTCTGGAATAATCGGTTTATTTTCTTCTTTTTTAATTTCAGGTCTTTTTTTACCATGATGATGATGTCTAATTAATGCAATTAAACCAGCTAAGCCTGCTGCGATACCAGCAATTCGTTTTGTTTTTAAATTCCACCAAGAGCCTTTTTTCTTCTCGTCAGTATCCCATACAATTTCTTCGAGAGAATCAGAAATATTTTTTTCTTTTTCTGCATCATTATCTTCAGCAGATAATATTTTATATGGTCTATCTATAATATTGGAGCGAGTAATAGAAGATGATTTTTCTTCTAATAAGTCTAATTTAGAATAACCAGCTCCTAAAGAATATCCTTCTTGGTCTAAATAATCTATATCTAACGCAAAAAATTCATATGTATTTTCTGTATAGAAATCCTCTATGGACATGACTTGTCCTTCGTTAACAAATGTAACTCCATAGAGAGCGATGCGAGCTTTATCCCCATATTCATTAGCCATAGCTATTGTGATATTTAATGGAGGCAATTCATCACTTAATGCATGAACTTTTGCTTTACCTTCTTTTTCTAGCCATTTTTCAAGGAGCTTTAACATCCAATGTTTGTCAAATACTTGAAAAACAAGCGAACCTGCAATTGTTCTATTATCATACACATAAGCAATTGCGTTCATATTGCCAAGTACACGTACTGGCGATTTTTCATTATGTACTGAATATGAAATTGTTTTTACTGAACCAACTACCCCTGTAACGGCATTCCCACCACTGAGAGGTAATTCAAAAACACATACCATATCCGTTCCAGAGAAGCTTGTATACGTATCTACATATTTAGTAGCTATTGTTCTTGCTTCATTTGGCATATTATTATATTTCCTTTTTGTCGTAAAAAAATAAAAAAGGTTGAATTTTGTTTCAACCTTTTTTATTACTGTTAGTTTTTATTTTATTTAGATGCACCAGTTGCACTTGTAGCATCATCTTTTACTGCACGCATATATTCTACACGACGAGCAATGAAAGTACAAGCTTTTTCAGATGAAACATCATCGATAGAGAATCCATTGGATTCATTTAAAATTTCTACACCGTAAATAACTACAGTCGCTTTTTGACCATATTCATTTGCAAAAGAAATTGTAATATCGAATGGAGGAATTTCATCTTCATATTCTGGTTGTTGAGATTCAACAATATTATTAGTGATTTTATTAGCAGCTGTTGCTGTTGCACCACTTACACCTTCAAGTGCCATATCAGTCATTTGGCTATCCCATTCTTCAATAGTCATAGCTTCCATGTTTTTATGAGCACCAAGACGGTGGAATGTTTGTTGTTGCTGGATATGCTCTTTCAAGCCTTCGATAAGAGCATCACGGTCAAACACGGTAAATACCAAACTGCCGGCAATCCCGCGCTTACCTCTGGATACAGAACGAAGTTCAGCACTGCCCATAGTGTAAATCGGAGCTTTTTCACGAGTTACAGAATAGGAGATAGCTTGTAATTCACCGATTACTGCTGTACCGAAAGTACAAACAATATCGCAACCGGAGAAAGAAGTATATGTATGAGTATACTCTGTTGCAATTGTTCTTGCCATTATTATGTACTCCTTGTTGTACTAATTTTCAAAAATGTATTAGATAGGAGAGGCATATTGCTATGCCTCTTTATATCTATTTATCTTATTACTACTATTTATCAGAACCTGCACTATCAATAGTATCAACCATTTTAATAGTGTTGCGGATTTCACGAATTTCGTAAATAGGAACGATTTGGTAATCGATTTCGATGACAGACATTTTGAGCAATTTAGGGTCATTGTTCATAACGAAGTCATATTTTTCAATCAATGTACCTGTGATTTTATCAAGGTTAGATTTAATAGCTGTTTTAAGAGCATTACGGTTAGCAGTATGGTTTTGTTTACCAATGAATGGTTCACCAGCTTGACGAATCAAGTCTTCAACTGCACCTACAACACGAGAGCATGCAAGACGACGGTAGATAGAATCTGCATTAGCCATTGTTACGCCATCAGTAACTACGATGCCTTTTGTGAAGGAATTACGCATTGTTACGAAACCAGCAGATGTCAAACGAGACAATTGAGATTTAGATAATGCATATTCAAGGTTAGTTACATTGATTGGTTGCATTGTAGAAGATTGGTCAAGGTCTAATGTAGAAACGAAACCAGCGTAAGCACCTACGTTATTAGAAATGTAAGTGTAAGATGCATTGTCGATTGCTAAAGAAGATTGAGCAACTACTACAGATACGTTACGACCAATGTTGTATGGTAAGTTATTGCGGTCAAGCATGTTACGACCTACTGCATTTTTAGCATACAAGTCGAAGTTTGTTGCAATAAGTTTATCAACCATTTCGCTGATTTTATCAAGAGAAGTGGAAGCCATACGTTTTGTACCGATTACGCCATGAGTTGGAGTTGTTTTCAACTCAGTGTAAGTACAGTGCTGTGCCAATTGGCGAGCAAAGTTATCAGTTGTACGGAATGGTACACGCATAGTGTAGTCATAACCAACTTCTTTATCTGCACCGCAAGTACCAAGAGCTTTTTCTTCTGTTGGAGTTGCAGGATTCAAACCAAGAATTTCAGCAACCATATCGTCTTTTACAAGAGCACCATCTTCAGAAACTTTGAATGTGAATACGTTACGTAAGCAATTAATTTTATTTAATTCTTCAACGAATTCTTCCAAAGTCATATGGTCAAAAATGCCAGAGTTGATAACGATGCGGTTTACATCATTAAATTCAGAAGATTCAGCGTATACAGAGATAGCTTGTTCATCTTCATCTGGACGGTAAAGAGATTCTAGGTCACCAACTGGAATCAATTGAGCACCATCGATTTTGCACAAGAAAATAGTATCGAGGTTATTTACTAATGCATAATCTTTAGTGTCCATAGTTGTGCCAGTAACATCTGTCATATCTTCAAATACATATTTTTTAGCATTTGCGGCAGATGGTTTAGCTTGCTTCAATTGGTCATTAACTACGATGATACGACCAACGAATGCAGAACCAGTGATAGCATTTGTATCGTAGTTAGCTGCACAATGTTGTGCGTCATCTAAGTATTCAAGACCATTTTCAGTCAAGCGAGCTAATTTATTAGAATTAGTGTCGAATACTACAGAACCAGCTTTATATACACCATTCTTAATAGCTTTACGAGTTTCGTCATAGCCTAAAGAGTAAGAAGGATATACATCGTAGATTTCTTCAGCTGCGATAGCATCGATATCAGTAATCATGTTTTGTTCAACTTTTTCTAAAGTTACAGAATATTTCTTAGCTTTAGTAAAGTTCTTTTCATCGATAACTGGAGTAACAGAAATCAATTTATCCATGATGCTGAATTCTAAAGCAGATGCTTTTTTGAATTCAGATGCACGAGGTAATTTACCTTTAATTGTGTCATCAGCATTAGCACAAACAATAGCACGGTATTTAATTTCGGAATCTTCCAAAATAGAATAGATACCTTCTTTGATAGATACTGTGCGAGCTTTATCTTCTACTGGAGATTCAACGATACGAGGAGTGATTTCTTGACCAGCGGAATTTTTACGTTGTTCAGCACGAGCTGTAATTGCGTAACCAGAACCTAAACGTCTATAGATTTCAAATTTAGATAAATCTGTTTCTTCGTAATCGAAAGCATCTGGTTTAAACGCACGGTCAATAGCACCGTAAGTTTCCAAGAATTCCCAACCTTTAGTTGTTACTTGTACATCACGTAATGCTGCACGGAACGCTTTAGGGTCATTAGCAGGGAATGTAATTGGAAATGCTTTACTTACATCTGTGTTATATTTCAAACGACGGAAGTAAGGAGCTTCAACTTTATAAGGTAAGTTCTTTTCGCTTTTAGTTACGTGGAAAGTTAAAGTAGTGCGACGGTCACATAAGGATTCATCACGACCAATTGTATACAAACCAGAAAGCATAGAACCAACTTTAAGATGGTTAGCTTCTGCGGAATGAGTTACATCATTACCTTCTTTATCAACGATAGTGAAATTCAATACGTTGTTGAAGACATAACGATTGAATAAATCAATCAAGTCTACAAGACGAGAATTAGCAGTTACATTGAAATCTTGATTCAAACGAAGTTCGTTTTTAATCATCATTTCGCTAGATTCAACAACACCACGTTGTTTTTCTACGATTGTTGCACGAGAAGCTGGTTTGTAGAAAGTAATTTTTTCATCACCATTAGTACCGTCAAACAATACGTAGCAATCTTTAGCGATATTAGAAGGGAATTGAGAAGACAATTGAAGACGGAAATCAGAATCAACTGCGAAATCAAAAGTCTTGGAAATATTTTTACCACCGATACGTACACCGTAAATTGAACGACAACCACGGTTCCAAGCATCTTGGATACCTGCTACCAAGGAAGCTTCTTTCAAAGTTTCAGATTGGTATGGTTCGCCGAAAATGTAACGAGCGTGTTCCATGGAATAAACTGGAGTTGGGGAACCAACTGGGCCATTGAAAGCTGTACCAATAATCAATACAGAATCAGTAGTGCCAAAAGCGGATTGGTCAAAGCCTGTAGAATAATCTTGTTCAACTTGCGTAATAACGCCAGGCAATTTACCAAGTTCTTCATTAAATAAGGTCATGCTCATTTAAATAAGCCTCCTATGAATTTATCATTATTAATAGTTATACGTATTTTTTAAATCAATACTCCAGAAATATCCGTATCGTAACTTACGTAATTTCTTTCTATTTCAACATAATATTGAAGACTGCGTACTGATAAATTTTGACGATAATAATCGTAGTTCTTATCAGAAAAACGAGATTTAAATACTATTTCAGCTACGCCTTGTTGTTTAAAATAACCAGCATATCTGAACATTAACTCTTCAAAATCTCTCATTACCTTATTTGCTGTTATATAGTCACTGCCAATTATATTAAATTGTATAACACATTTAAATCTTTGTGACCAAACTTGTCCGTGTCGTTTCCATCTATCATTTTTATCATCTGATTCTTCGATAAATTGGTTAATAACACGAGGTTTTAATTCAAGTTTTGGTTCATAACTAATAACATCAAATTGGATAATAGGATGATTAATTGGTACTTGTTGGTCAACAACGAATCGTGCACCTTCATCAGGATTAAATTCTACATTGTCTTTTTTCAATGCTTTTACTACAAGTTTATTAATCATAGCAAATAAATCATCGAGGTCACAATTTTTATCGGCTTGTTGCTTATCTATTTTAACAGATAAATCTTTACCCATTGCTGACTCATTACGTACACCAATTTTTTCATTATCTAAATCTACTGTTGTTTCTTTTCTATGTATAGTACTAGAATGAACTTTATTTAGAGGCGTTGTTTGTGCCTCTAATCGTTCATCTAATAATTGTTGTAAATCATCCATTATACTTCAACCTCCTTAGAGATATGAATTTTTTCAATTGAATTAATAGGAACAATTTCAAAATTAACGACGATGACAATTGTTCCTTTTCCGCTTTTATATACGTTAATAGAAACAATTGCCCATTCTTTAATTAATATCCCTACAATAGAATCTAAAAATTGTTCTAGCTTTTCTTGAATTTTTTGTTTTTTATACTCTGAATATTGCATACCCATATAATCAGAAAAATCAAGAATACGCTCTATGTATTTTTTAATCATAGAAATCGTAACAATTTTTTCAGTATCTCTAGTAAGGCGACAATTCAATAAGTTTTCTACTGTCGTTTCTCTTACAGAATGAGATTTAAAATAGGCATATAATGGATAATCCCATGCGTCTAAATGGAAAATAGCTTCTCCTAGTATATCCGAAGTAGGATATGTACCAGGAGAAGTTGTTGCTAATAATGAGGCTAATATAACATCGGCCATTTCATTATTAACTAAATTATTGGCTACGATAATAATATTTTCTAAATTAGCATTTTCAGAACAGCATCGTCTAAATAAATCATAAGAGTCATTCATATATGTATTAAAGTCATCTATTGTTTCATATAATGATGCGTGTTTACCAGATGCAATAATAGTAGATAATTTATTAATTCCAATATTTCCTAGTGTATATGCAAAATAATTATGTTTATATGAAGCATCATTAGAATCAATAAAAGAGTCATCTATCATAATATCTGGACAAACAATAAATGCAAAATCATAATCAGATGCAATATTAGCTACATCTATAAAATCATCTTTAGTTTGAATATTAGAAACAAAGATGGATTCTACTCCGATTTGTTTAGCTAGTGCATACGCTTCTGTTAATTTAGATTCACCATATAATCGCAGTATATCTTTAAAAGAAGTGATATGTCTAATTTCTTTTAAAGCATAATTCGTTGCACCAGAAGCTACTATTAAGATGTTATTGTGTTTATCAAATGTTAGCGTCTCTTGTAGTGTATCGCTCATCTTTATAGCCAGCCTTTCTTAGTGCATCACGAATATTATTAAATAATTTATCTCTACCGCTTTTTACTGGTGCGGTTTCAATTCTCCAATATACAATATCATTATCATCAGAACGTTCATAATATACATCAGATACTTGGTCTAACTCAGTAGCATCATAAATAATGTCTCCTGGTTTAATATCAATATCTATATCTTTATTATTTTTTGTATAATATACATTCATGATATTTTTTTCAGCAAAACCAATATTGCTTGCGCGAATGGATACAGCTAAATTTAAATTAGCTGCATATTCACGAGTGAAACGTAATTTATTCCCTAATCCTAAACAGGTTGGACAATCTGAATTTGGTTGCTTACTTACATCATTGATACAATGACATTGTTCTTGTTTTTTAGAGATAAACCAAACTGGGTGTGACCATAAATCGATTACTTTTCTAATATTAGGGTCAAACCAATGATTACAATTCAATGGTTTCATTTAATTAACTCCATTGAGGAACGCTACGAGCAATTTCTTGTAAAAGAGATTCTGTAGTGGTCCATTGTACATCTGTATTGGAAGAAGATTTTAAACCAATACGAGTCACTTTAGGTTTAGCACGTCCTTCTGGCCAGTATCCACGAACGGCATCTTCCCAAGTTTTTAATTGTTTATTTAAGTCATCGAGTAAATCTTTTAATGTACCTAAATCTTTTTCATGTTCGTATTCAATAACATCTAGTTTATATCGATTGTCTTTATCGAATCCAGTACTCATAATCATTCGCATGAGACAATCATACGTTGCTTTGAGTCTTACAAAATTTTCTACGGCAAAACTATCTGTTTTAATTTTAGATTTTGTTTGCGAAATAATATAATCTGCATATTTAGAGGCATCTCTAATATAAGAACGCATATTATTATCAGGAATTTCATAAGCATCGGTAATCATTTTTAACGATGTTAATGTGCAATACATTGGTTTATATTCAGTTCGAATCGTAAATGTTTTAGATTCTAATGCATTACCATTTTTGTCTTTTAATCCGGAGACAGTAAATGTGTAATCAGAATTCGCTAACACTTCTTTAGGAGCGATTTTTACAATGTCTTTTGTATTTTCTTCATAGCTAATTTCAGCTACAATTCGTTCTTTAGCCATTATACATCCTCCCTTACAATTCTAACTTTAATATCAGATATATCTACATCAAAAGGGAAATCGATTAAGAAATAATCAGGTAATGGGTCTGCATACGCTTCATATTCTAAAGTATAGGATTTACCGTCACTCACTTTTTGTTTCGGACTTTCAATTCTATCTACAAATTCGATAGCATTACCTACAACTTCAGGAGTTACATCTGTATCTTTTAAAGCATCAGTTTGTGGTGTTTCATGAACCAATCCTTTTTTGGTGAAAGTAATGGGTGTGGACCACATACCATAATTCTCTGCATTTAATTCTCGCTGAGAACGCATACGAACATAATATTGTCCATTATCTGTAACTTCTTTTAATAGAATACGATATGCATGTTTATCTTCTGTTTTATATTTATCATGGTCTATATAACTTCTATATAAGATATTATAGAAATTATTATCGGAAGCGACTTCTAAGTAAAAAGCTTCTTCGAATTTACTTTTACTAATCTCTTTCCATTTTAATTCAATAGTACCTTCACAAGCTTCAAAATTAATTGGTGAAGTAATTTCTACTTCTGATACAACATCACTTTTAAAAGTAATACGTCGCATCATAGCCAAGTCTAATTTTTTCTCTGTAATAGATTGAATACCTGTGTCAGTAATGACCAGGTATTCATCTCCAGGAACAACCCATTCTCTAAATTGTAATTGAATAATATTTCTGTCAACAATAACATTAATAGGCGCGATATGTTTTGTTTTATTATTTAATACATAAATATTATTATTATCGACTGTATCTTCGTCGATATCCATACTGCATTTAATAAAAATAGATTGGTCTTGTAAACTAGGTACAACTGCTAAAACAGAAAATTTAATTTCTGCCATAGAGTATTTCCTTTATAAATTATTCAGTTACTGGGTTAACGATAACTGCTTGTACGGATTCTTCCAATTCATTAATGAAGATATTAACGACTTGCATTTCAGCTGTAGCAGGAATTTTAAATACGCCGTCACGTTTTTTAGAACGTGCAGTGAATTTTTTAACTTCTACTTTTTCGCCTTCTTCACCGATTACATAATATAAACCAGTTACATCTGCACCAACTTTATAAGAAATAATTGCTTTTTTAGCATCAGTAGATTGGTCTGCATTAATTTCGCAAGTTAAATCACGAGTATCTTCTTCTTCAGTTTCTGTATTTTCAGCATCAGCTGTTAATAATTCTTCATCAGTTGGACCAGATACTTCATCAGGAATAGCTTCAGATTCATCTACTACTGGAATAGTATTAGCATATACAGGTTTATTTACTTCTTCTGTATTAGGGACTAAATAATATTTACCTTCATGTTCCATAATACGAACTTCAGGAATATCACCACCAAGAGTACCACTTTGTAAAATAATAATACCCATACGTACAGAGCGACGAAGTTGAGCACAGTTTGTACCAGATGGAATAGCTGCTGTACGTTTACCTGCTGTTAAATATACACCAGATAATTCATCATAATAACCAGCTTGACCAGGTGCCAAGCGAACTACTGCGATTTGAGACATAAGTTTCTCCTTTGATTTTTTATAAAAAATATAGGGCGGCTATATTGCCGCCCTAGTGTAGGTCTTTATTATTGACCTTTATTATTTAAAGAATTCACAGTCGCTGCGGACAATGTATTTGTCAATGTAACTGTAGGAGGTTCTGGGTAAGTAGGAGCCACTGCAAGATTGCGAGCTACTGTAATACCACGACCATTGTCGAGGATACCTACGCCATAACGTTCTTTACATTTCAAGAGACGAATGTCACGTTCTGGGTCAGTCCAGTTATCAGTGGACAATGCTTCTTTTTCAGCAATAACGCCAACAGAACTGCGGTCGATGCAGTACATATCGAATTTTTTGTTAACTTTATCAAATTTAACAAATGGAGAGAAAGATACGGAAATTGGCATTGGAAGACGACCTTGAACTTGGTTAGGTTGCATAATGAATTTTTGAGGACCTTGTTCAGCGGATAAACCAGCTAAACCAGGAGTACCTTGTGTAGCACCCCAAGGATGAACTTGAGAACCACCCAATGCACCGTAAGTCAAACCATTACCAATCATGGAGTTACGAGCGAATACTACCCAAGTCAACGGATGCATAATCACATCTGTTGGTGTCTTATCATTAGCCATCAAAGCTAATACTAAATCCAAGAAGTCTTCAGTGGTCAATGTGTTATTATAAGAACCATCTTTATTCAAACCATGAGTACCAGCTTCTGGAATTTGTGTACGCATATCGTTGTCGAATACTGGAGTGCCATGAGTAGAGAATGCATTAAAGCACCATTCTTCTTTATAGCGAGCCATAGCTTGACCCATTTTACGAATGTTGATACCGTAGATATCCCAAGAAGAATCTTGAACAGCTTCTTCTGTGATAGTTACTTTCAAACCAATTTTCTTCACGCGAATTTCCAATTGGCTGTTTTCTACAGTATTGAAATCTACGGAATCTTCGTTGTAACGTCCGCCTTCGGCAACTTCGCTTGCACGCAATTCGCCAACTACTGGAATTACATATGTAACAGAGGAACCACCTTCAACATGAACAACGTTCATGAATTTAGTAGCTAGATATTCAGGTTCAGCTGCTTCACGCAATTGACCTTCGATTACTTTAGGAATTAATTGAACAACGTCTGTAGACATCAAGGATTCTTGTACAGATACGCGACCTTTGTCATAGTTACCGTTAATGTTCAATACCATTTTTTCCATCAAGTCATAAGTATTAGGCATAACAGCTGGTTTTTCTGTAGCTTCGCCAGCTTTGAATTTTTTCAATTGAGCTTCGGACAATTTGCGACCTTGTGCAATTTTGTTCAAAGTTTCTGTAAGTCTCATAGACATGTATAAATTCTCCTTATCGGGATTAAATCAAATATTTATATAAGTCCGCCCCATTTAGGGGCGGTATGTATAAGATTATTTTTGTAATAAGATTTTTACGGAACCAACTACACCGTCCCAATCCATGAATGTAGGAACACCAGATTTACCTTTTACTTGGTATACTACACGAACGGACAATGGTTTTTTGTTAGCTTTAACTGCATCTGCAATAGCTTTCAATGTAGCATTTTCTTGGTCTTTAGCACCAATAGTAATGATACCTTGAGCTGCATTTACATATTTAACTACGAAGTTAGTACCAACTACTTGACCAACTTTACACAATTTAGCATTAGTTGCCCATGCTGTGTCATCATCTGGAATAGCGATTGGAGTTTCACCGATATCAAGGAGAATTGTACCTTCTTTAATATTTACATCAGGAAGACGAACGATTACATCGTTGTATTCTTGCATTGCAGAACCGTCATGTGCTTGAGACAAGTCAGCAGAAGCACCAAGATGACCTACTACTTGGTCAGCTACAACTTTAGTGAATACATTAGCACCATCAGTCAAGCCAGGGATACCAAGGTCATTATAACGGAATTCTGGATTCATACGAGGGTCATACAAATCAATGCGGTCAGATGCAAGCATATGAAGGTCATGATTTAAGTAGTTTTTATCGTATGGGTAGCCAGGGTAAGTGTTAGTAGAATTATAAGGGGAATTTTCTACAGCATCTTCGCCACGACGATTAGTTTTACGATATACAGTTGGGTTAAAATATTCAGAATTCATGCGGTCTTCAAGAGCCCATGTAGCCCATTTAGCTGCACCTTCTGGAACTAAATCAGTATTGACTGCATATACAGTACCCAATACTTGTTGACGTTCCAATTCATATTCTTGAATATCCATACCAGCCATCAAATCATTGAAGTTCAGGATGGAAGGAACGATACGACCATTTTCGTCAGAACGCACTAAGCAACCTGGGAACAATTGGCCGTAAGCGCTACCCCAAGGGTTTTGCTCTGCTTTATCTTTATAAGCAAACCAAGGCAATTCAACCAAAGCATCAGTACGAACTGGGCCAGGCATAATACCATTGAATGCATCGTCATCACGAGTGTATTCGTTACGTTCAATAATACCGATAGGTACATTGCCAAGACGAATTTCCCCAACTTTAGGAACAACGCCAGTAGTTTTTACACGAACAAGACCAGTACCTTCTTGCATTTCTACTACTTCATCAGTGTAATCAGCTAATTGACCAATAGCGTCTTTCTTTTCTTTTGTAGGACGGAAACAAGTTTCTTCGTAAGTATCAGACAAACCTTTAAGTGGAGTCCAATCACGACCAATAGATACTTCAGGAACATTTTTACCAGATGCTACTGGAGATACTAAAGATTTAGCATTAGCTGCTGCTTTGAATTTATCGCCAGCTTTACGCAAACGAACAGAAGCACCACCGTTAGCCAATGTCAATGTAGAGAATTTCTTTTCAGATTCAGTGTCTACTAAGTCCATACGAGGGTCAACTGCTACTACACGACCTTTAGGAATAACGATTTGGTTGTAACCAACGCCGAAGCCATAACGGAATAATACTGGCAAACGGAAGTCAAATGCATATTTAATATTTGGAACATCATGTTCAGATACGTTAATTTGCGTATTTGTACGATTGATGCGGTCATCAGAATGGTCACGGTAGCCAGGTAGGTTAGCTTGGAAGCGAGAACCATCATAACCTGGGCTCATGATTTCTTTATTAGTGAAATTTCTAGGGTAAAGTGCCATTTAAAAAAGCCTCCTAATTATTTATGAGTATTTAAAATATCAGAGAAGATGTTGTAAAATTGTTCTTTCAAATCAACTGTTTCAACTTCTTTAACATCTTTCTTTTCTTCAGATTCTTTCAAAGAAGGGTTTTGTAAAGTGTTACCCAAGTTAGAAATATCTTTATCTTTTTTAATTAAAGATTCTTTGAAGTCTTTAGACAAATCGCTAATAGAATCTTTAATAGATTCTTCGGAACGATTTTTAACAGCTTCAACATCAACGTCAGAATGACCTAAAGCTTCACGCATAGTTACAAAGTTTTGAACTAAAGCTTCTTTCAATTCAGCTTTTACTTCAGCAACTTGTGCTTCTAAGCCTTCACGCATTTGCGCAGCTTCTGTCATTTTTTGAGTTAAATCATCTTTTTCTGTTTTAAGACCTTCGAGCTCTTGTTCGAGGGATTCTTTAACAGTAGTTAAATCAGAATTAGTTTTTTCTAATTCAGCGATTTTTTCAGAAGTTTGAGTTGCAGCTTCTTTTAGTTCAGTTACTTCTTGTGTAAGTGCAGTAACTTTAGCTTCAGATTCTTGCAACTTAACTTTCAAATCTTCAGGCATATCAGTTATGTCTCCTTTAGTTAAGTTTAAATCTTGATTAAGACTTTCAGCAAAAGCCTTTACTTTACTATTACTTGCAGTAGCAGGATATATATCAATATTTTTTGCATACATATCGCTAGGTACAATTACATAGCTAAGCTCTTTTGCTTCCATTTCGTGGATATCCCAGTAACAGGTCTCTCCATTATATATAGCACCACGTTCATGTTCACAAGTTTCTCCATTAGCCAATTCTTGACCACAGATAGAACATTTTACGGAATGAGCAATTACACCAATAGATGTTGTTTCTAATAATCCAGATTTCACATCTGCTTTTGCTTGTTCACCAGGAATGTTAACAGTGAATAGTAAAGCAGGAGTTTCAGAACGCGTATTTTTAGTTATATATTTTGCTTCACAAATACGGCCAATAATTTCGCCATCTTCTTCATTATGATGTTTAATTAATGGTCTTCGATAAGGATTTGTCCAAGATGCTACAGATTTCTTTAAGCAATTTGGAGTATATCGAGTATAATTTCGTGTCGCAAATGGAGCTGCATGGATACCTTCAATTTCTACCATAATAGAATTAGGGTCGATAACTGAACTACCAGCGGCCTCACTTAAATCTAAGTGCTGGTTAAATCCATCTACAATTGATAAAAAGTCTTTATCAATCTGTTCCTTAATCATCATCGCCATCGTTATTCACCGCCTTTCTCTGGTTTAATTTTGCAAGAGCAATAAGCGTGAAATGGTGGAATATCATCTAAACTAAAATGATTAGTATCGATGATGCTTTTATGATGCTTCTTATCTTCACTGTTACCAAAATCTACGTATACTTTATTTTTTCCAAGGGCATTACAGGTTTTAACATAAGCATACCAGTAAGATTTTGAAACAGTATATTCAGTTAAGAAGCGAACACGATATTCAAGAGAATTAAATACAGCTTCTTTTTCTTCTCGGGTTTCACATTTTTTAATACGTTTGCTAATTTCTTTGAAGATATTATTAATTGTATTTTTAGTCTCTTTTACGATATTAACAGTTTGTATATCAAAAGTAAAGTCTAGCTTTTTACTTCCACAATCTTTAATTGCTTTTTCGTATCCAGCTAACATTTCTTTTTCCATATATTTTTCAAGCATTTTTAAAATACTTTCTCTTGTGAGAGGTATAGTAAAAGCGTCCTGATTTTTAACATCGTCACATACATCATTACGCATTGCTTGGAACTTATTATATATTACACTAAAATTTTTTTTATAAATATCTATATTTTTTTTAGTGATTTTATTTCTGTCAGTTGCAGATTCTGCAAATTCTTTAATGTTTACAGATGTTTTTCCATGTTGATTTTCTGGTTGTGCAGTATTAGAAACTTGTTTATTTTCATCTCCCGCATCACCTTGTTTTCCTTGTGGATTTGTATTATCTCCAGATTGAGAACCATCAGGAGTTAACATGCCTTTACCGGCCCATACTAAATCCATTTTATTTTTTTGTACTACTAAATTAGCATATACATCATCGATAGAAATATTATCTGCACGACGTCCAAGTTCTTTACGTAATTCTTCGAATGTAATCGCATTACCTTGATATTGATTTAAATAATGATTTTCAACTTTAACTTTAGTTTCTAAATTAATTTCATTAAACTCAAAGGATACAATATCTGTTTCATTAAGGATTGGATTAAATCCACCTTCTAATAACAATTCATTAAATAAATTATTTTGCACGAAGTTAGAAATACTTTTTTGGAAATATTTTACAGCATCATGTACTTGTTCTTCCATAGAGTCAGCGTCTTGTTTTATACCGCCACGACCCATCATAGAAGTCGATAAGTACAATGCAGAGAATACACGTTTTTCAAAATATTCTAAATAAGGCTGTGCATTTAACGCTACATTATTAGCACCAAGATTTTTAAATTCAACTTTTTCATTCGTAATAATTAATCCATCATCGACTAATTGTTCTACGACTTGTTGAGCTTCTTTAATTTCTTGGTCAGTTGCCATCATGCCATGCTGAGGAATCCCGACTTTCATTTGTGTAATCGGGAATAAACAACGATAAATTAAACGTTCTACGTTGCCTTCAATACGTCTAAGCATTTTTACATCTTCTAGGGCAGATGCAATTCTTGGTGTACCAAATGCATTAGAAGCTTCTTTATCAATATAAAAATGAATAACATCAGTCGGTTTAAATTTAACTGAATCATTTCCTAGCGTTTGTTCATAGCGTTTAATAGCACCATTTGTATCACGCTGAATTTTTATGGTAGCTGGGTCAATTCTAAAATAACCACCAACTGCTTTACTGTCATAAACAGGGTTAATTTGTAAATCAGATAAATTAACGCCAGAAAAATCTGTACGACTTTTTACGAGAAAAGCATTCGAATAGGCAACTAAGTCATTGCCTATTTCAATTAATAAATTACTAAATGCTTCTCCTGTCATAAATGACATGAGTCGTAAACGTTTTCTAATATATTCTGCGGCTGCATCATTTTCACTAACGATGCTATAGCCAGCTTTAAAAATAAGCTGACTATAATCCGTTACAAATCGTTTAATATAAGAATCTGATTTAATAGCTGCTTGAATTTCCGTTAATGAATATTCAGCTTCTGTTAAATCATTAGATTGAGCAGAACGACCAGTTGCTTTAATCGTAAACTTTTTAATATCGTCTTGACTAAATGCAGGCGCACTGCCACCAGAAGACCCTTGTTTTTTAGCAGGAGTTGATGTGGCCCCAGCTTCTTGTATCTCTGGAATATTTGGTTTCCAGAATTTTAATGCATCAAGAAGAGCCATGTTTTCTCCTTTATAAAGAAAATATATTTTCGTCTACAGTATTACTACTGTTGTTGCTTATTATTTTGTGCATTACGATTACCAGTAGTTTTTTGTGTATTTTTTTGGTCTACTGTAGTTCCTTTTACGATGCCAGCATTGTCAGTTACATTATCAGCGACTGTATCTTTCGTTACTTTTACGAATAAAGAATTCGTAGCATAAATGTCTACACCATTTTTAATGAGCATAGCTTTTGCTTGTGCTTCTTTAACTGAATCATCGAGAATATCATTTAATAGTAAAGCAGATGAATTTAAATATTTATATGTATTATATAAAGCATTTTTATATCTGCTATCATAATTAGCTCTACTTTCACGTAACAAAGCATTGCTATGAGATTGTGTATATTCAGAAGAATCTTTATATTCTTCTCCGTAATAACGTTCTCGTTGTGCTTCAGCTGCATGCCAAGCTCTTAGATGCATAACGGTTTCATCAACTGTATGTGTTTTTTTAAATAATCTAGTTTTTTGTTTTCTAACAATTTGACTTCTGACAATATGGTCTCGACAATGTTCTAAACTATTGCCAGGAGGAACGACTACGGCATTGCCATCAAATTCCTGAATTAATTCTTTTACAGATTCAACACCACTGTCTGCAACAAGCATTAACATTTGTTGATAATATTGTCGCATAATCATTTGTAAGCGTTCTAAATAATCTTCTTGTAATTGAATAATATCTTTATTGTAATCATCTTGAATTAATTGCACCAAAGTTTTCGGCATTTCAATTCTAAGATTAATTGTTTCTGGTTCAGAGAATAAAGAAGGAATATCTTTATGGCCTTCAATCACAGGTATATGATTTGTATCTACTGTAGGTACTTCTTTTGGAGTTTCATATATTGGGTCATCTGGTTTAGGATGATTGCCTTTAGGGAATCTATTATTTAGTCTATCGATTAATTTATCTATAATAGCATGTCCTAAAAAGTTTACATCATCTGGCAATAATTCTTTAATTTGTTTAAAGTCTTGAATAATATCAGATGGCTCTCGTTGTTCTTCATCTAGTAAGGCCTCATTAGGATTTTCTAATTGCTGTCTTAGAAAACGAGCATCTGAGTCATACTGATTATCGGGTCCAAATGATGGACGATATAATATATTTTTATTTTCGTCTTCCATTTACCACATCTTTCTACCAGGAGAGTTACCGCCACGAGCTCCCCAAGAACTACCTCCTGAAGAGCGATTGCTTTTACCAGAATCTAATGGAACAGATACCCATTTTTGATAATCGCCACGACGTTCACCTGGCCCTTTACCGATTTGTTTATATTGCGTGTCTCTTTGTTTCCATGCATCATTCATTTCTTCAATACGTTTCATACGCATTTTAAAACGAGTATCTAATGGATTTTCTGTCATAGTAACACTAAAGTTACTTTTAATTCCCTCAATAGCTTGTGCAACTTCTGGGAATTTTAATACGAATGCTAAATGAGCTAAACCTAATGCATCAATAAAATGTTCATCTTTAGAAGTAAAAATAGCTTTGCCATCAGAACTATATCGTTCAATCGTATAGTTTACTAATTGTCTATAGATATGTTCATCATATGGGCATAAAGCAATTCTATCTCGTTCGAAAGATAATTTTAATTGATTCACCATAAATTGTTTAACTGGCTCTTTTGTAATCATTCTGGTAATTGGGTCAATTACATCTAGTTTTTGACTAAATTGATAACCAACTACTTTGTCTTTCAATCCAGATGATGGATGTTTATCACCATAAATATGAAGACGCTCTAGCTGGTAATCTCCATATCCGCGGTCACAGAATATCCATGATGGATTATATATATCATTCATTTCAATGATGCTATTAACAGCATTATCCAATGTGTATTCACCTTTAGGTATTTCGATACGTTGCATAACCATAAATTGTTGTAGGTCAGGAACATATTCTAATATTAACAAAGATGAGCCTGCTTGATAGGCATCATAATCTCAATTTGTTCTAATGTAGTCGCTAATTACATTACGTTCTCTTATGAACTGCTATATATCTCTATATAGTTCAGACTATATTATCCTTTTTACTAATAAATTAATAAAAAGGTTTCCTGTTTCCACTCGCTTGAGTGTACTCTCTTTCGAGATAGTCGTTGAACGTTCTTTTTATTTATTTATAAAAAGCTTCGCTGCGGATTGTCTAATATTAATCATTGTTACTATTATAAGTAGATTAATCTCTAAAGAGGTTCCCGCAATTAAAGAAATTTATTGGGCGCTGATTATATTAACGCCCATGCATCTCCATGGATTAGGAGGTGCCGGGTTATATTTTGTGTAATTAATAAAATTAGGACGTTCTCCAAATTTTTTTTCGGCACGTCTTAGGATTTCATCTGTTGGTGGTAAATAACAATAATTAAATTTATTTTTTGCATCATCAATCATTGTTTTATTAAAAACACCAGAATCTTCTGTGCCGAATTCTGCTAAGATTTCATGTTCATAAGCAGAAGCCGTCATAGTAGATTTAAAAGAATCATCCATTTCTTGTGTAAAACCAGGATTATCATGGCTAGGATGGTAGTGCTCCACATAGCCCATGTCTCGATTTGTACACATATTATAGAATGTACCGCGTTTACCGGTTGGTGTAGATGAAGCTGTAATACCAATATCGTCACGTTCAGCCGCAATCATAGCAATGGTATCATAGTCTCCATCGGCCATATAATCGAGTTCGTCAAGAAATATCCAGTCGGCTTTCTGACCCCTCATACTGGCTGCGTTTGACCCCGAAGATGCACCTGTCGTAAAACCTAAAATAGCAGAACCATTTTTAAATTCAATCATATATGGACTGTTAATTAATCGTTTTACTTCATTATCTAATAAAGGACTATTAGCTAAAATTTCTTTTAATCGCATCCAGAATGCATTAATTTGATGTTCGTAAGGAGCGGCAAATAAAATACGAAACGCTGGTTTAGTTAATGCTTTATATAATGCACTTACAATCATCGTTTCTGTTTTACCAGTATTATGTGTAATGAATTGATTCGCTACGAAATTATGATATGTATCTACTTCGATATCGTAAGTCATTTCTGCTGGCAAATTTTTCATATTCACGATGCGCCCCCACATAATCGTATCGCACGTTAATATTTCGTCGTATTCATGAATACCGAAATGGTGCAATACAGTTAATGCAGAATCTAACGATTTATTATAAGACACTTCGAGTCCTAATTCTTTTAATATTTTTTTCTTTTTCGTTTTCGTTAAGTTATCAAGTAACTTAATAATATTTCTAGGCACGAATGGATTATCATCATAATAATCTACAGAGTTTTTATAAAATGCATAATCTTTTTCTGAGAATTTATCTTTAATATGTTGTAATCCAAATGTCTCTATTGTTTTAATCACGAAGATATTTTTATCTATCGTAAAATCACTGAAGTTATTTTCTAAATGAGCATCACCGAAGATACCGAATTGCGTTAATATATTTCTGATACCCGCGATTAAATAACTTCTATTATTCTGGAATGTAAAATTTAAAAACCGAGTATTATACTCTACAATTCTTTTTTTCTTTACGGTTGTATGTGTTTTAAATAATTCATTAAAGAAAATAATTAAATCTTCTTTTCGTAACGAAGCAATGTCATTAAAATTACCATACCAACCATACCAATGACATAATTTTAGTATCTCTTCATTTTTAACTTCGAAGAAGCATTCATCTTCTGTACTTAATAAACGTCCGCCCATATTTTTAACAGCTTTACTGACTACTTTATACGTAGGCGAATCTTTTAATAATAAAAAGCCATGACGTTTATTTTTGTAAATATAACTATTATAGATATTAGCTATCAAACGAATTTTATTTTCTTCCATGGTATTGTCACCGAAGAAATTAATTTGACTCGCAATAGCAATATGGTCATCGTAAGTTAAATCTTCTGCATTTTTCCAACCCGTAGCTGTTAAAAATGGATGATTATCGGTTACGATAATTTGTGTACCGAGATGCGTTTTTATATATTTTAATGGCTTAACACCATTTTCCCATATTCTAGCTTTTTGTTTATGTTGCTTATAGGTTTCCATATCATAAGCAACGACACTAAAATCATCAGGAGTTTTTTCAAATATATCTTTGGCTTGTCTATATCTTCCTTGTTGACTATCAAAAATCATAGTTCTGCCAGCGACACAACGACGTCCACATCTAAATACTAGACGTGTATGTGTATCTCTTAACATCTCTGCTTGATAGTCACGAGCAATCCATGGAACTACCTTTTTTGTTTTAGGGTCATTCGTTCTAATGAAAGCCTTAGCCCATAATACAGGGTCGCCCATGATTTCTTTCATTTTGGCTTTTTCTATTTCATTTAATTTAAATGCCAAAAGAGAAATCCTCCTTTATGTAAATTTAAAAAATAATATACTTATTATAGTATAACACAAAAGAGCCTAGTTTTCTACTAAGCTCTTTTATCGTTATCGTTTCATATATTTGGCTTCATTACCCATGACTGCCATTTTATTATTATATTGTGTTCGTTTCATGACATTCATGGCTGCTTGACGCATAGTATAAGCACCTTCTGTTTCATTAAACATAGCATTCTGGAATGGAGTACCATTGCCTCTGTACATCATAGTATATTGATGTTCACGTAATGCTTGATAACCTTTAATCGCATATTCAGGAGCATTCATAACTACTTGTGCTCCTAAATACGTACCCATACCGAATAAGCCTAATCCAAATTCAGCAGCGCCTTTCACGAAAGACGAACCAGTACTATTACCTTCTTGTTTACTATCATTATATGTACTATAGCCAGCTAAGCCACCCATAGCTACATTCATTTTACTAACGTCAGGCTTAAAACTAGGTTTAAGTGCTTTACCACCAGTTTTTAATAATGATACGGCTTTACCTAAAATCATTTACCGATTTTACCTAACACACCTAATGCACCAGCTACACCTAAACCAATACCAGCTGCTGTACCGATACCTGCTGAACCTTGACTATCACCAACACGATTACCAGCAATACCAGCACCAGCTACAGTACTTGCTACAGCTGCACTCGTAATATTTGCTTGTAGTCTATCGCTACGTTTCCATGCATCAGCAATTGTTTTGAAACCATTAATAGGTTTATTAAACATACCCATAATCTTAATCCTTTCTGTATAAATTATATAAAGATTTTATACTAGAACCAGCATTTACACTTTTATAACGTATTTCTGCATTACCTAGCTATTCATTAATTAATTTTAATATATACGTAATCATATATTAACCAAATCGATTCTGATGTAATGCAAATGCTAAACTACCATCTACACTACCAGTATTACTATATTGTTTTTTATCATCAACAAAGGGTGTAGCATTTTGTACTGTATTATCGATAGTACCTAATGAATAATTTTCTACTGCATCAATTCCTTTATCAGCAGAGCTAATCATACCGGCACCGATAATGGCACCTACACCTAATTTAGTAGGAACAGGTACAGGAATTTTACTAGTATATTTACCTTCGCCAAATGATTTAACATTAACGAGTTTCCCGCCAATTTTTTTAGCTGAACTAATTATACTCATGTATTTATTCTTCCATATTAATAATATCTTTCATCATATCAGATAATGAAACAGCTTGTTCATCATCTTTTTGATTTTTAATTTTATCTTTACGAGTCATCATCAATAATTGATATACCGAATCTCTTTTTTTACTCATACGTTCATACGCATCCCATGCTTTAGATACAGTCGGCTGAATAATTTCATTGCCTTCTCTATCGGCACCAATAGCCATATCAAGTACAGGTGTACCTTCTTTAGCGAGTAATGCTTTACATCGTTCTAACATAATATCTAACGTAATTAATTCAGATAATAAATTTTTATCTGTAAAGCTAGCTGTATTAATATCTATATCAGAAGAATATCCCATGGCTCTAATATCTATTTGTGCGAGTTCAGTTGGACAATATTCACCGACAGGAGCCATATCATATTTTAATAATTCGCAGGTAGATTCATATGGACAGACTTTGCCTTTACATACTAACGGTACTTTAGCGAACATACCATTTTTAGTACTCAGCATAGTCATAGCAGCTTTTTTACTTTCTAATGCTTTAGGAGATAACCCCCATGGGTTATCGCTTTTGGTCATTAATTTTTCGAAGCGTTCTCTTTTTTTAACGATACCATTTAATTCTTCTTCTTCCGACCAAGTGTCTTCCGCACCAGATTCAATTAAATCTTTATCTGCCAAGCAGACACCTCCTTTATATATTTTTATAAAAAAAATAAAATTTATACTTGCATCTATTCTTATATTACTATATAATAATAACAGAAAAACTAATTGCATGCAAAAGGTAGTGTGAATCTCCTCGTTAAATAAGAATACCTACCGTAAAGTTTTTCTTTTCTCTCTCTCCTGTCTGACTGATACAGACAACAAAACTCCTTATAATGATAACAAAAAAAGAGATGGCTAACCTCGGGCTGTCTCTTTTTTTGTATCTATTTTTTTTTACGGGAAAGAGAATTATAAAATGAAAAATGTAAAAAATATTATATGAGAAATGGAAGAGCATTTGATAAATAAAAGAAAATTATATTGTTATTATCGGCTAAATGAAAATCCTATAAAGGAATGAAAAATTGAGAGAAGTAACAAATTATCAATTAAAAGTTTTAGTTGAGAATGCGTATATGGATTTCAAAAATTATAAAAAATTTGGAGTGGTAGCAAAATAAATTGTACAAAATTTTTTCTTATAGCGATTTGAAAAATTATAAATTTTTGGGAGTGATAACAGGTATAAATGAAAATTTTGGGCCTGAAAGTTTTGAGCCCCCGGGTTGTAAAACTGTTCCAGAATTTTTATTTTTCTCGCTTTTTTAATCTGGGCGACTTTTTAAATACAGATTATTTATTTTTCATGTGGAGGTAAATAACCATGAAAGAACTAAAAACAATCCATGAACTTTGTGTTAATATCGTTGACAAAGAGATGGAGAAAAAAGCAATGACTGGTGAAGGTTTCACACTAGAAGAGAAGAAAGCCATTGCAACTAGCCTAAATCTTCTTTGGACTAAGACTGAATTAAAATTCGGTCTCAAGTTCATTCTTCGTTGTTTAGATGAGGAATGGGAGTTAGATGCTGAGTTTTCTTACGATTGTGGAGAGAAATGTACTTGGGAGCCATCAAAAAGCAAGTATTATACTGTTGCCAATATATTGTTATATTGCAATGGGTATAAAACTTGAAAGAATTGGTTGGTTTGAATTATTTAAGATAGTTACTGATGAACTTTCTTCTTCTAACTAATCTTCTTCGCCGTGAGTTAGGGCGAATACTAAATACTAACTCTTTTTTTTTATTTCTATTTCTTTATTTTATTTTAATCGTACTATGGAGGTACTATCATGTCTATCAAATCTATTATTTTGACTACTGTTGCTGTTTCTTCTATTTTCTTTTTCGCACCTTCCGAGCATACTGTTACTCATGAGATGACAGTACGTAGCGGAAGTACTATCAATACTATGGTAATGCAAGCTGCTGAAGCTGAAGGTATCGACACAAATAGTGTTGACTTGAATGAATCTCGTGATATTACAATTCACGAGAGTGGTGTTGATGCAGGTAACTTGAAACCTGGGTCTACTGTAAAGGTAACAGTAGTATATCGTAAGTAATACTGTTACTCTATTGTCGTACTCTGAGCTATGCGACGTTAAATAAAATAGCTCTTTTTATTTTTATATCTTTTTTATTTATTTATTTGGTATAGGAGGAAACATACCATGATGAACTTAATGAATTTAATTAGCACAACTTTAATCTCTATTTCTAGTAAAGCTGTTATCAATACAGCATACTTTGATAGTCAAGGTATTAGCTTCGATGATTGCGGCATCGCTAATTATAGACTTATTGAACAAAACAAAAAGAATTTCTTTGAACTATGGATTCTCATTGGTAACGATGGTGAGTTCCTTCGTTACGAAGGTGAACTTAGTGTTGAAGCACAGGCAGTAGCTAACCAATTATTTGACGTGGCTTGGTTAAGAGAGTCTGAAGTAGATGAAGAAGAAGTGGTGTATCAAGAAGATAGATTCGGAGTGCCATGTGAGGTACTTCGTTATGAAGAGTTTTATCCTTCTTTTGCTGGTGAAACTGAAGTTCTTATAGCAGACCCTTCTGTTCCATTCTAATTTTATTCATAATAGGAGGTAAAGTATTATGAATAAAGATATTTGTTTTATTATTATTTTCTGTATTATTGCAAGTATTGTTTGTGTTGCAATTGGAAAGTTTTTAAGTCAATTTATCTATTTGTTTTAACTGGAGGTATTTGAAATGAAATTGTACAACTTAGGTAAATTCGAAAACGTCAATTCTTTTTATGGTTATGTTACAGATAGTCATGTTAGATTATCTCGTAAATGCAACAAAGATTTCATCAATTATATTTACAAACATTTAGGTGCCAATGGTGCCTGTGTTTATAAATATAATGGCGAAAACTTTGTCGAGTTCTCTCGCATTGATGCAGAGACTCGTGAAGTGTGGAGAGTATTCGAACTTAAACAACTTAAATCTTTATTCGAAGCTTATAAGAAAAGTAAGCTTCCTGTACAAGATTCACTTTTCGACATTGCTTAATTTTCTGTGGTTTATTTAAAAGTGTTCCATATTAAAAAAACACTTTTTTATTTTAAATCTTTTTCTATATTTTTAATATGGAGGAAACTATTATGATAGAAAAAGTTGAATTAAAAAATGCAGATGTTCTTCGCGAAATAGTGAAGACAAATCGCTCTAATATGCCAGAGCGAATCAACATTTTAAGTCTTGAAATTAATGTAGACAAAAATAAACATGTTTACTTAACATCAAGAGTTATTTCACCAACGCCGAATAACGAGTTGTTTTATTTGGATAAAAGTGTCCAAGATAAAACATTCGTTAGAACATTGCAACGACGTAACAATAAGCCGTATGCTATTGAAGGCGTAGTAGAGCGTTTCTCTGAAGCATATATTGAAATTGTTATACCGAAAGATTATAGCGATATTCATGTAAATGGTGTCTTTAAATATGGACAGGAATTTTATGTTCCTTCTATGACCAAAGATGATATGTATATACATTTAGCATCTGGTAAAGAATACAGAGATTTGCCATTAGATAAATGTATTCATTATGGTGTTCATAATGGACACTGTAGTGCCATTGCTTCAGCATCTGATGCTAAGAAATTAAAATTATCTTTATATGCAACATATGGAGTTTCTAACTTTGATAATGCCGAATGGAGCAGAGATGTTCATTGCGGCATGTACGAAGAGCTGCTTAGAGAATTATTAAAATAATGCAGCTCTTTTTTATTTAAAATATTTTTTATGATATAGGGAGGAAATATATCATGTCCATTAAAGTTAACAAGCAATTAAGTCAAGCTAGTACTCGTCTTAGCCAAATGCGTGCACCGCAAAAGCGTTTGGCACCTATTTCGAAGTACGCAATATACTTTGGTAAATTTGAGTCTGGATTAGTTGAGTCTTTTGAATATTTTGACGGTAGTGCATTATTCAACTACCGTAAAGTAGCAAAAGCTCTTAATCAAGAATTAGAGTCTCTCGGGACTCCATTCTTCATAGAAGACGAATTAATTTTAGGTATGGGCTTTCAAGCTCGTCCTTACAGCATTAAATCTTACTTTGTTTCAACTACAGTACAAGTTATTGTAGAAGCAATCAAAAATAGAACTTCTAATGTTGTTACTACTCTTCACATTCCTAGTATGACTCAAGAAGACCGTGAGCATTTTATCATGGCTTTAAATAAAAATAAAGAAAGTAAGTACTGGAATAAGGTTGTGGTGGTAACTATGACTGATGAAGCTATGTCTGAAGAAATCGATTTCTTAGCCGATATGAATGCCTTTAAGGCACCATATTGGCCTGAAACTCAAAGTTACTTTAATGTTCTTGAAATGAGTCATGGCACTCATGGGGATATTAAAATGAGTTCTCAATTATGCAAGACTTTGTTTACTGCAAATGCCAAAGAAACAAAAGAATTAATTCTTGAAAAGACTAAGAAGTTAGTCGAAGAAAAAATGGAAGCTGTTCGTCGTAAAGAAGCATCTGATGCAATGCTAAAAGATTTATATGGTGACGTTGGTCAGCTTATGAATCAGTTGCGTCCAGATTTTGTTCAGGAGCAAAGTGCTTCTTTGTACAGAGGCAATGTTGATAATATGGTAGAAGGTCTCTGCCGTACTATTAACAATTTAAATTTACCTTGTAAGGGAAAATACGCGGCAGTAGTTCCTGAATTGTCTTTGTTATTCGGTAATACAGGTCTTTTGCATTTTGGTGAGATTTACGCACCTGGTCTTGAAGGCAAGGAAATCATGGTTATTAAATATCCTAAAATGGGTAACCATGAATTTATGGTTGTTCGTGGGATAACTAAAACTGAGTATATTTCCAGAGCAGTAAGCGTATTAAGCCCAGAGCAATTTAAAGAATTTAAGAATGTTGTAGAGACATTAGGCGAAGGGCTTTGCGTTCTTCCTGCCATTGCTGAAATTATGAAGTTATTAGCTGGACTTGACTATGACGGGGATAAGGTAGGTCTTATCACTGACAAAGCCATCGTAGCTATTGCTAAAGAAACTGAATCCGTTATTACTGTTATTGAATAATAACGGGTTCTTTTATTTTAATTTAGATTTATAGTATTCATTTTGGGAGGAAAATAAAATGAAAATAAATCAAATGGTATTAAATAACAATGAAATCACTAGTTTATATATGGCAGAAGTTGCAAGACAAGAGCTTGTTGATGTTGGTGTAGTAACCAACAACTTCGACTTTGCATGTCTTGCAGAGATTAACATTCGTTCTGGCGAAAAGAAGTTAATTGAAGCAACAAAAGCTTCTTTTCGCAATCTTGGTATTTGCACAGGTACTCACAACTTGACTATTGAAGATTTCGATGGTCTTCTTACAGTAAAAACAGATGTTGATTATGTCTATGGTACAATGGTAGATACATTAAATGTATCTCAAGAAGCCATGGATAACATTATGGTGTTGTTAGTATCTGCAAATATTAATGATAACAAAACGCTTCTAACTGTTTCCCGCGTTCTTCAAACATTGGGGCGCTATACTCAAGAGTATGGCATAGATAGCTTCAAAACTTTTGTTAAACCTATTGAGGTTTTAGCAGATGAAAAGCTTAAAGGTATGAGAAGCTCTTTAAAAGAAACAAGAGAAGTGAAAATTTCTTGGGACGAAAAAGAAGCAGAAATCCAAATTAATAAGGATAAAGACGAAGAGGAATGCTTATTCGTTAAATCCATTATGAGCGAAACTCGTGATGAAGCGATGGAAATTGTTAAGACTTGTGCAGACGAATTAGCTAAATCTGTTCAACGTATGAACAAAGTTAGAAATTATATTCAAAAGAATAATATTTCTAATGCAGTAGCAGAGCATGTAATCGATTGGGCACAGCAGGACTTCATGACAATGAGTTATGCTGGCCGTATGTTCAAGAAAGAGATGACTGAAATGATGAGTGGCAATCTTGATAAAGTTGCTCGTCAAGTATGTCGAGATAAATTTGACCCTTATTATATGGGTCAACGTAATTTATTGCGTTCTATTCTTGCTTCTCTTGGTATTGAAAATGGCAAAGCTGCATTAATGGCATTAAAAGTAGCTTGTGATAAACAAGCAAAGAAAAATGCGGATGCAGATGCTGAATTAAGAAAAGCTGGACAAGATGTAGTTAATCACGAAGAAGAATCTGAAATGACATCTTCTCTTGTTGAAAAGTTGCTTAAAGAAGAATACAGCTTATTAACAATTGGTGAAGACCATATTGCAAAACAGGAATTAATCATGTGCGATATTCCTGTTGAAACAACAGTTGAATTCACTAATTGTTATGCTGTGTCTGAAGGTAAAACAGCTTATGGTGTTGGTTTACCAGATGGCATTTACACTATTAAAGAAATCGATGGTAAACTTTATGCTGTTAAATCTGTTCGTAAACACATGGAAGAAGTACTTGAAGAACAAAAACAAGATTCTTCTATTACAATCCGTTTGAAAAATATTTTCTACAATATGAAAGATATTCTTTCTCGTGGTGCTGAATGTGGCATTGAGTTAAAAGATGTTGCTATTCGTGAACGTGTAGAAATTAAAAATGGTAAAAAAGTAGTTATTAGAGAAAGAGTATACGATGCTATTACAATTAATGGCATCGTAGTGGGTAAATTTGATTGCCCATTAAACTCTGAATGGACTAAGGAAGTAAAACAAACTGTACGTTCTACTTTCTTTGGTAAATGGAATGTATCTATGGGTGATACTTTCATTTGCAGCAATGGTAGCACTAAAACTTTCTTAGTGCTATCTAAATAATAGTAAAGCCCCAGTTATCTGGTAAATCAATACTAGATACTGGGGCTTATATTATTTATATATTTGAGTATTTATTTTTTATAATAAGTATTCAAATATATAAATAAGAAAATATTCTTTATTGTCTTTCAATCAATACCCAAGTCGGGATTTAAGAGTCAGTCAGATTAAGATTGGGTCCCGAACACGTCATAAGAGTTTAAGACTTTTACTAGATAAATAATTGAGTATTCGTCTATAGTTATGTGAGAGCAATTTTCTTATGTGACTCAAGTGAAGGTTCTACTATCTGGTAAATCAAAACTGGTTATGTGACCTTCACTTGAGTTGCATAAGGTTAAGTGAATTACGCATAAGCGTAGCATCGTTTTAAAAAAACCGAAAAAAAAAGAAGTGAACCCTCGAGCGTAAGCGAGAGATGAACTTCTTTTGTATTCTCAAGTTACGTCAACATAATACGTGAACGTCCCTTTACAACAGCAAGAACGTTCCCGGGCGAGGGCTTATCCTCCCGAGCTAGGGAACCGGGAACGTTCGCTGCGCATCTTATAGCATATAAGTTATAATCACATAGCATTTATCAGTTTCATTTATATTATAGTAGAGCTTATAATGTTATTTTTGTTATCGAAACTAATATATTTTTAGTATCTGTTTTTGGACGTAATTATCCCTAGCAAACGATAATCGAGTCTTTAATCTTACGATACTATCTCATACTCAGTCCTAGAGACTCATGTCACCATGAAGACAAGAATAATCCCAATGCCTACTATTTAACAACTCATTCAGTGAGCCCTTACATGAATACAGTACTATGACAGATTATTCATGTAATTCCTTGTCTAAACTTCTTAGTATTCACTAGTTATACTAATTAGACAAAGCCCTGTTTGATTTATCTTGTAGGTAGCAATTCGTAGTACAAGACTTATGAGGAGCAGAAACCACATCCCCAGTGACGACAATCCAACTATTCTTTTAATCACACATATGTTCTCTCTAACTTCGTTATAGAAGCAACATATGATTTGCAATAATCATCATGCCGTGTCGATTCTCTGAATGAGCTGACAAGACTACCGTTTTATAGTGGTACGTCTCCCACTGACCGTAATCCAGTATGTTGTGTACGCATCGCAGCGTATAGTAGGAAACCAGGTTACGTGTCCTCCTTAATTGAGTAGTAAGGCCACTGTGTATTAACGTTTGTATAGATGTTCAATACACTCAACATCTTTTAGTAACTATATAGTACTACAAAGAAAAAAGAATGTCAATATATTTTTTTAGAAAATAAATATTTTTTGTTTAAGACCTGGAACGTCGTTAAACTTATCCAGAAAGGCAGGTGGTATCACGATGGTGAAGATTACCTTGTATAATATTGGTGAGTATAAAAAGAAGCAGTTTTTATTATTATTTTTTATACTTCTTTTGTGCTTACTGTTTGTATTCCAAATATATCAAAAGAGCCAAAAGAAGACGTATATTTGGAATATAGCGTATCAATGCTTCGTATACTCCCCCTACGGGTACAGGCACAAATGCGTATCATTCAGCAACTTGCTACGATATACTCCCCCTACGGGTACAGGCACAAATGCGTATCATTCAGCAACTTGCTACGATATACGTTTTCCCACACAGCATCTACATTATATATGAACCAGAGTATGATGGCTTCGCCGTATAAATTAAATAAAAATAATTTTAGCATTTTTTTTTAAAATGCGTGTGTATAAGAAAAACAGAAATGCTATTATATATATATACATTATATATAGGAACATGAAACGTATTATATCGAAATTTTTAAATATAAGAAAAAAGTTCTTGACTTCTCTTTTTATATATATTATTATTATATATGTAAGGAAACTTACGACAACTGTTGGGTTCATTGTTATGAATTTCATAGTTGTTATCTCCTATTAAATATATAAATAATAAAAGCTCTTGGTCGGTCTCCCACAGAATATCCACAACCAAGGGTTTTTATTATATTCAAAAATAAATATAATATATTTTCTAAAAAGTTCTTGACAAAACCTTACTAGATAGATTATATTATATATATAGTATATATCTCTCCCGCAATTATATAAAAAAAAGATTTCTCCCTGTTTTCTTTCTTTGTATAAGGTTGTTCAACGCGGGAGAACATATATATTATATTATGTGTGATAGCAATAGGATGCGAATTCACATTAACAATTATTTGCTAGATAAAAAAGATGCTTGTGTAATTATCTCAGTCTACATTTACATAAGTGTCTTTTTTATTTTATATTAACATATTATATATATAAGAAAGAGACAAGACAAAAAAATTCTTGTTTGTTTCTTATATATATATTTATATAAGAGAAAATATTTTTTATTAAAATAAAAGAAGCTCGTCTTAATTTAAATATTTTAATTTAAAACGAATAAAAAATTAAGACGGCTTTTTTATTTTTTCTGTTTTGTATTTAATATATTATATTTTTTATCTTAATTATTATAAAAAAGTATAAGTATACAAAACAGAAATCTGTAAGATATTTTATATCACCCCGGGGATTTTTGACACCAACTATTTTTTAAATTCGATAGAATGGGAAGTCATGTTTTTGTGTGTGTTTTCTTAAATATGTATAAAAAAAACTTACTTTGTATATTTCTTGAGGGAAATCAAAAGTAAGTTTGAATGTTATTCAAACTTAACATTACTATACTTTATACATATTAATCACAAAAAAATTTTTTATTTCTTATTAAAAATATATAAGAGAGTGTGAAACAAAACTATATATATAAGAGAGATAGAAATTAAAAATATATTTTTTTAATTTAAATAAAATAATTAATTTAATTAAATACCCTACGGGCTGAATACTAAAATATATTTTTTAATATACATATTTTTATTTAAATAATATATAGAAGCGTAGCTGTGGCGGGCTAGAGCTTTACTAGATAAACAAAATAAATAAAAATATGTTTGTAAAATAAATTATTATATATAAGAATATGAGTAATAAGATTTGTGTAGAACAAATCTTAAATATATTTATATTAATAGATAGTGTAATAAAAATTACGAAGTAATTTTTAAATTGGTATGTTTTTGAAATTAATTTAAAAAGGACTTGTTATAAAAGGCCGAAGCTAACGTTTGAAGTGATTTTCTATCTGGAGCTTATTTTCTATCTGAAGTGAGAGAGGGAAGGTCTTATATGTTTATATGTATCTTCTACTTTTTCGTATATATATATTAAAGCTGGTTCTGATGTTGCTTTTCCATAATATATATATATATTCTTTTTTTTATATATAAGGGGAACCCAGAAACATTCTTTTCTTAATCAAAGAAAGAAAAACTGGAACAAAAAGAAAGAAAGTTTATAGCAATAAACATTTCTTTCTTTTTTAGATATAACCATATATGTCGTTTCTCTTACTAAAGGTTTTGTATAATAAACTTAACCTTTATTTTTTTTATATATAATATATTTTAGATAGGATATATCGTAATTTTTTATAGATTATGATATATTTATTTTTTTTATATATATAAAAAATAGCAGTATTTTATTAGTAGAAATACGTTAATAGTTTACTGCTATTCATAAAGGGAGATAAAAAATCCCTTGTATAATAAAGGTGAGTGGCTGAAAAGAACTACTCACTTTTTATTTAATTTTAATTTGTTCTACGGTATAGGAGGAAAACACCATGAAGTTTGATAATCTTTTATTCGATAATTTAATATTGCATAATTGCAATATCACTATTGTTGATTATTATAGTGTAGAAAAATGCGATGCAAATTCTTGTCGCTTTAATTTCTTCCACCACTATCCAGTGAATGGTGGCGTTCTCATTAATTATGTTGAACGTTACTTGGTGGAAGATATGAATGCAATAAAAAAAGCTTTGCATTTATATATGAGAAGTAACGGACGCAAAAGAAACTTAAAGAAGGCTTTCTTGCTTATGTCTAAATAAAAATTAAAAGAAATTATAGAACATATGTTTGTTTTATAATTTCTTTTTTTTATTTAGTTTATAAAGGTTCGCTTCTATTATATATCTGGTAAATGATGTACCTTATATAATAGAGGTGAATTATTTTTTATTTTGTCATTCATGACGCATGAAATTTATTATCTATGGTGCTTATGCTGAAGGTTTTAAAAAAGTTAAAACTGTAGAAGTAGAAACTAGAACTTTCTGCGAAAATATTGTCAATGTATTTGCAATATACAATAACGCCCACATTGATATTGATGCAGACTTCCCTATCTTAATGCCATTATCAGATGGCACTTTTGCTTCTGGTTACGAAGATACTAATGGAGTATCTTACTTCCATTTTATGGAAGGGCATGTGCCAGAAGATATTCTAATAAGAGAAGCGTGATTAATCTCACGCTTTCTCTTATATTGTTTTTTATTTTTATTTTTTTTAATTCTTATGTTTGTATTTAATATATATAGGAGGAAATATATATTATGAAAAAAAATAAAAATTCTTTTATTCCATTTTGTAAAGTAGAAAAATTACATTATAACCGTCGCCAACAATATGTAAAGGCGATGGTATTAATGGCACGTTATTACAGATAAACAAAAATATCTCTCTACCATTATGATATAAAGTTAGTATATTAAAAGAATATGTAAATAACCTTGTATCATATAGGTGAATAATTAATTTGTGTATTTATAACAGGGAGGATAAAGTTATGTCTTACACAATTGATATCAAGACTGGCGAAATTATCGCTATCTCCTTTGAGGCGTAAAACCCTCAAAGGATTTTCATTTAAGTCGTTATGCGTGCGACAGTAAAAAAGACGTTTTGTATTTGCCTTATATTATATAGGTGAAAAGTAGCTTAGTTGTGAAGGCTACTATAAAATGGGTATCACAAACTCTTGCGTCCGGAGCATGGATATGGACGCGTCATTTTAAAAATTATTTAATTTATTTATTTTCTGTCTCAGGGAGAGATAGCAGAAGGAGTTTAACATGAACAATTTATTCGTAATTAAAGGTTTCTTGGCAAAAAGTTTTGAATTAAAAACTGCATCTAACGGTAAAAGCTATGCAGTTGGTGCAGTAGCTGTTGCTACTGGTACTACTGATGCAAATGGGCGTAAGCAGTACAATTATTTGCCTATTAAGGCATTTAATAAAACAGCTGAGTTGATGAATGAGCATTTGGTTCACGGAGATTATATCGAAATCTCTGGTCAACTTAGTATGAATTCTAATTACACCGATAAAAATGGTGTAAAACAGTATGGAGATATGTTCTGTGCTGTTCGTGAATTCTCCAGACTTTCTCAACGTCAAGTAACTCAACCAGCTGTTGAAGAACCAGAAGTAGTTGCTGGAACAACTATTCTCTAATTATTTTTAAAGAAATCATATATGTACACGGCGGGAGCTAAGAAACATATATGATTTCTTTTTTTTGTTTTTTCATATATTATTTTTTTTGTTTTTTCATATATTATTTTTTTTGTTTAAGAGTAAAAATGGTATATGAAAAAACAAAAATAATTACCATAACTAAATAGGGTACAGAGTACCTTGTATCATATTGGTGAGGACGGTTTAGTCCTTGGTTATATCCTTTTTCCTTTTTTATATTTATCTGATAAAATCGTCTTCGACATGATTTTACCTCCTGTTTTTTAATATATATTAAAAAAATAACCGTGGGGCACACGGGGATAGCCTATCGCCTGGACGTAAGACTTTTTGAAGTATTTAAAAAGCAGACCTTTGGGTAGGAACTTCTTAAAAGAAGATGCCAGTTTACCTCCTATAATAAATATATATAACAACCAACGAACGAAAATGATAAATATAAGAGATATAATTAAGGACTGAAATAAAAAATGGTATAAGAATTTGTGGTGAGTTCTTAAATCATTTTTTATTTTTTTATATGTAAATAAGAATATAAATAATAAATATATAATAAGTAAAAAATGATATTGATTATAGTTATTTTTTGTATATATAAAAAATAATTGTAATCAATATCATTTTTTTTATTTAATAAGTATATTTTATTTTAATTGTATAAGGAGGTGGTGTCCTATGGACATTGCTAATAAGAAGCGAACATATGTTTGGGGTTTCCCACGTACCATTCTGTGGCAAGTCAATACAAGACATAGATGCTTCGACGTTTATTTATCCTTATATAATTAAGTCAGTTTATTTGGCTTTTTAATAAGCCAGGAAAATAATATATATATTTATTTATTTTTAGCCATTAAGGCAGGGAGGTTCACTATGAACATTTTAAGATTTTCCACAATGAAAGACATTATGCCAAAAGAACATGATATGGGAGAAAGAAAAATGAAACAATATTATAGTGTAGAAAATTTTAATATAAATAACTATGGTAAAGAGGGACTATTAATTCAAACAAAATTAAATACATGTGCTATTAATAATTTAGTCGTTTATTTCGATAGATATTATTTAGCCCATAAAGCTATCGAACATATTGAATTTAATAATAGCCCAGTGGCCAATTTAAAATTATATGTTTCTTATAAAGAAGATAATAAACAACGTTATGAAATTATTCAAGTTATAGCTGAAGATTTTAATGAACTTAAAAACGAATGGCTTAATTTTATTTGCGATATTTTTTCTGAAGCTTTTTTAAGTAAGGAAGAAGAATAATATGGTAAATAATATAAATATCGAACTGTGTAGATGGAAAAGCGAAAGTGTATTTCAATACATTTTAGCCAAGCAATTGTATCTTAAAAACATCTGTATTCCTAATGTTTCAATGTATACTCCTGGTAAAAGAGAATATGAAGCAGATTTCATATACTTTAATTTAAAGAGTAGACGTTTAACAGAAGTTGAAATTAAAATCAATAAGATTGATTTTCAAAATGATTTTCATAAACCTAGATATCATGACAGTGAAGATGTGTCTTATTTATATTATGCATTGCCTAGTGATGTGTATGAAAAACATAAAGATTTCATTGATTCTAAACTAGGGGACGCAGGACTTATTATAATGGATAGAAAAGAAGATGAAGAAGGTGCTTATTATGTATTCGGTGGCTTTAAAAAGAAAGCTAAAAGACGTAAAAACGCACAACCTTTAACAGATGAAAAAATTCTTAGATATATGCGTATAGGTTGTATGAAATGGGTTTGGTAGGAGATTGTTATGTATGAAAAATTAATTAGAGTAGCTGAATTTAATGCAGAATGTGCTGACATTTTAGAAAAACTCCATGACCCAGTATTTACATTAATTCAAAGAAATGGTCGTATACCTTGGTTTAATGAAAAAACTGAGGAGTACCATTTCATTGATGTAAATGGGAAAGAAAAAACAACTGGCTATTGGGACATCTTTTTCAAATTAAGCATGGTATTTGATAAGCTAGAAAACAAAAATAAGTATACTAGTGCATTAGAACTCATGGTATGCCTTCTTGGTTTCTTTTATAATACGACTAGTTTCTATGAAGTAAGCGAAGAGATTAAAAGTTTGCCTAGATTAAGAAAAACATATTATGGTGAGAGTCAAGAAGATGTCGATAAATTAAAAGACACTATGAAAGTAACTAGTGAATTATTTTTGGATTTGCATAGAGCTATGACTGTATTTGATGCTTTATCTGATGAAATAGAATTGGATTGAAATTATAAGATGACGAGGAGGAACAATAAATATGGGTATGTTTAGTTTTATCTATTGTGATATTAAAAATAAAAATCATCAAGGCGGACTTAACATGGTTGAAGGCGATATGGTCCGCATCATTGCTCCGAACAATGAACATTTAGTTGGTCAATATGATGGTTATGGTCGTGTATATACAAGCGATACTTTATCTTATGATATTCATGAACTATTAGCTTTATGGAATAGAGGACTTAAAGGTAAAAGCTTTGCAGAGTTATTAGGTTCTTATTTTGTTGATTCGGAAAAATTAGCCGATAAACATGAAGAATTACGTCATATCGGCATTGATATTGAATGTAATCATTTATTATATGGTAAAAATAAAAGTTTCTGTAAGTATCCATTAAAAATTGTAAGAGACCTAGAAAAAAATAAAAATTTAAAGTATAATGATATTCATAATATTTCTATTTCAGACCCAGTACAAGGATTCGAACGCATGACAAATGACGAATATTTACTAGAACGTTGTTTTGAAGGCAAAGATTATTTTGAATATATGGAAGTAGAATATGGAAGTGTATTCGAATGAAAATAACATTTAAGAATAAAGAGCGAGCTATTCAATTCATGCAAGTAGTCGGTGATAGATTTGAGCATACTATCTGGGAACAAATCTATGACAAGGTATGGGATATAAATAACTGGGAAACAACAGGTACTAGCTTCGCATTACTTACCTATTATAATCAAAAGAATAATGAAGAACTTCATGTTGAATTCAGGCGTCATTCGAATGAAATTGTTATGTCTATTATAGAAAATAAATATAAACCTGAATTAATTTATTCGTTCTATAATATGTTTAAAGATATGCATTATGATAGAATGTGTATTGATAATGCTGGCAGACAATGGAATAGAAGAAAAAAATATTATAAGCCACGCAAAAATCTGTACGTGGCTTTTTAATAACGAAAGGAATTTTCTATGGAATTGTTAAAAACAATTAAAGTCGAAACAAATTGCCCAACGGTTTGGTTTAATACATTAAAAAGTTCTAATTTTTTAGATGATTTAAAATTTATGCTTAAATTTTCTGAAAATAAAATCTCATCTGTTGGCGATATGTTAACTATTTCACTCAATGTAACTGGTGTAACCATTACATATGACCCAACATTAATTAATTATCAAACTATTCATCAATTAACTGAGTTAGTTAATATGCGATTAAAAAAGAAAGGAGAGGAATAATATATGTTTGAGTATTATTATCACTTATTTCAAATTTTCAAATATGATTTAAAAGAAATGATAGCGGAGATTTGATTATGGAAACAACAAAAACATTATCTATCACTGGTGATTATAAAAAATTAGAAGAAAAATTATTAGAATTAACTAAAGATAATTTTAGTTGGTCTATTGAATATGAAGACGAAGAAACAAATGATATGGTAACATTAATGCTTTGTGACTTCGTATATCGTGAAGACCCATTTGGTGAAGGTGGATTATTACAAATTAAAGCTAATTTTGGATATCATCTTGATAAAAATAATGAAAAATATACAACAATTCATATTGACTTCTTCGCTTTCGATTCTTTAAAAGAAGAAGGGATTATTGAAATTGAAACAGAAGATAATCAAATATTTTTAGCATTCTATACTTTATTTACAGAAATGAAATTATTGTAATTTAAAAGGGTAGTAAAAAATTAAATGGATACATGTAAAAAAGTAATTATCTCTGGCAATTATAAAGATATGGAAGAAAAAATTAATTTTCTTACATCTGATGATGGTAGCTGATGTATCGATTATGAAGATGAAGAGTTAATGGATATGGCTACTATTGAATTTTATAATTTTAAAAGAAGAGATGATTTTATCGATTTTGAAATTATAAAATATCCTAAAAATCATCCAGAGCAACAACAAGAAGTTCCTGGATATATGGAATTTTATAGAGATGGAATAGATAAAGAACATGGATGCTTTTCATTTGAATGCGAAGATAAATATATTTTCTTTATCTTTTTATCTATTATTCAGAAATTAGGTTTAGTATGATAATTCTATCTTTTGAATTTAAAATATCAAGTCCTTGATTTTTTAATTCATGCCACTGAAGATACAATTAATATTGCTAATGGTATTAGAATTTTAAAAAGTGGCAATAATAAAATATTCTTTGAATATATAGCTGATAATGAATTCCATGAAAAAACAGTAAACGATATTATTGAATTAATGAAAGAAAAGGAAGAAAATCATGAATAACAAAATTTTATTAACAGGTTTAATATTGGTATCTTTAACAGGCACAACATTTGCTGCTGGAATCAATAATACAGTTAATTCTACAGCAGCATATTATGGTGCAGAGGCTTATGGTAATTCTAATAAGATTGAAGAAACTGGCCGGTCTGCATTTGCAGTTGGTTATAACAATACTGTAAGTGCTAACAATGCATTAGTTTATGGTGTTAAAAACAAAGCAGAAGGTATTAATAGTTTAGTTGGCGGCGAATACTCAAAAGCTACCGGTAGAAATTCTGTTGCAATCGGTTCTTCTGCACAAGCATTACAAGATAATACATTTGCCATTGGTTCTCAAGCAAGAGCAAATGGTACTGATGCTTTAGCCTTCGGTAATGGTGCTTATGCTGAAAATACAGCAACTGTTGCTATTGGTAAAACAGTTAAAGCAACTAAAGAAGGGGCTTTAGCTATTGGTTTTAATACAGAAGCCACTGCACGAGATGCCATTGCAATTGGCGGTAATGTGAAAGAACCTGGTGATATTCTAGCTACTCAAAAAACAACTGCATCTGGTAGACAATCTATCGCTCTTGGATATAAAGCAAATTCTAAAGGCGTTTCCGGAATTTCTATTGGTACTAATGCTTATTCTGAAGGAAGAGGTGCTGTTAGTATTGGTAGCTGGTCTATTGCATCTGGAGATGATGCAACAGCAGTAGGCGGAGGTCATGCTAGAGCAGATAGAGCCGTTGTTGTTGGTTCTGGGAATGCAGACGGTAAAGAATCTGTTTCTGTGGGGTCATATTCAAGAGTATACGCTGAAGGTGCTATTGGTATTGGCAGAAATGTTTTTATTGATGATAGTGCAACAAACTCTGTTGTTATTGGCTCTTCCTCTGAGACAATTAGTAAAAAGAATGTAACAGCTATCGGTTCCAATACATATTCTGAAGTTGAAAATAGTGTAGCACTCGGAACATCGGCAAGAGCAGATGAAGTAGTTTCTACTAGCTCTGCAAATATTGCTGGTAAAACATATAGTTTTGCAGGCAGTACAGCTGATGGTACAGTAAGTATTGGTGGTAAAATTATATCTGGTTATGAAACAGATAGATACGGAATGCCTATCTTCGATGATAATGGCAATATAATTCCTATAGTTGATAAAACTGCCTATCGTACTATCACAAATGTAGCGGCAGGTCGTATTAGCGATACTTCCACAGATGCAATTAATGGTAGTCAATTACATGCTGCTGTTAAAGCTATTGAAAAGAGTCATCAAGCGGCGGCTGATGCTATGGTAGAAGCTAAAAAGCATACAAGTGTTGTTGCTGGTGACAATGTAGCTGTTACAACTGGTACAAATACGGCTAATGGTAAAGAATACACTATATCTGTAAATAAAAATCTTACAAATATGAATTCTGTTAACTTCGGTGCTAATACTGATTCTAAACATTCTATTACAAATAAAGATGGCATGCATGTATTCAATGGTGAAGTAAATACTAATTATGATTCTAATGGTATTAAAATTGAAAATACTAATACTTTAGAAACTGCTCAATATACTATGAATGGCATGCAAGCTTCTGACGATAATGCTACTATTCGTTTTACTACTACAAATATTGATGCTGGTAATCAACAAATTCATGGTGTTAAAGCTGGTACAGCTAATACTGATGCTGTTAATGTAAGTCAACTTAAAGAAGTAGGAAATAAAGTTAATGATAATTCTAAACGTATTGATACAAACGAAAATCGTATCAATGATTTAGATAATAAAATTAATGATGTTGGTCGTAATGCTTTAGAACGTGCTAATCATTATACAGATTTGCAAGTTAATAAAGGCGTAGCTAAAGCGTCTGCTCTTGCTGGTTTAAAATTCTTAGATTATAATCCTAAAGATAAATGGTCCTTCGCAGCGAGCGTAGGCCATTACCGTAATGCTAATGCGGTTGCCGTAGGTGCCGCATACCAACCTAATGAAAACACTATGGTTCATGGTGGTATTACAGTAGATGGTAAAGTAGCATATAATTTAGGTGTAAGCTTTAAAACTGGCGGTCAAAAATATATTAATAAATATGAATTGGCTGAACAAGTTAAACAATTACAATCTGATAATGCAGAGTTACGTCAAGAATTAGCTGAATTGCGTTCTATGATTGAAAGCAATAAATAAATAATATGGATAATAAATTAAGAGAAGAATTAAGAAGTCAATTATTCAATCAATTAGAACAAGACGAGCGTGAATTAGCTTATCTTGTATCTGAATATGGTTCAATTATTGACAGATATTTATTTTTACAAGAAGAAATTGAATCTGTAAGAAGACAAATTTTATCTGTGTAAAATAATAATTAAAGGCCCCTACGGGGGTCTTTTTATTTTTGTTTTTTTTACGGCTTAGTGCCGCATCAAAAGCCTTGTATCATATTGGTGATATAATTGAAAGGAGATGCTAGAGATGGCTAAAGTCTTATATTCTATTTTATATGCTATTACTTTTATTATTGTAATTAGCATTTTTCATTAATATAAGGCTTTGGCTATTTCGGCACGCCTTATATAATAATGGTAGACAAAAAATTTGTGAAAAAAGGTAAAAATGGAGCAAGAATTAATTTTTTCGAATAAGAGTGGTGCTTTGCATAAGCGTCCTAGATTAACTAAATTGACTGAAGCTCGTAAAAAAGCTGGTTATAAAAGTCAATATGAGATTGCTAAAGATTTAGGAATTACACAAACAGAATATTGTTCTTATGAATCTGGTAAAAAAGAAATGCCAAAAAGAATTGCTGACAAGCTTTCTGCATTATTGAATATGCCAGTTAAAGAAATAAAATCTGTTGATTATGCAAGTGTAAATTTATCAGATGATGCAGTAAAATTATTAAATAAGATTTTTAAATTGATTGGTGATTTACGAGAAGGTTATGTTCAAGAATTAGATAAGCAATTTACAGAAATTCATAAAGTAAGTGGATTTGCAAATTATTATCATAGTTTTAGAAATCAATTATTAGAAATGCCTAAGAAAAAATCAAATAAAATTCAAAATCAATTTAATAAAGAAGATTTCGAATTATTATTTGGTCGCAATACAAATAAAAAAATGGCATTAACAGCTACTATTCATTATGATAGTATGGAATTATTGCTTGATAATGGTTTATTGAAAGAAAATCAATTAAAAGATTTTATTAAGTATTTTAATATTATTCAATAATTAAATTTATTATATTTTTAAAGTAGACAAAAGGAGAAAATTATTATGAACAAAGTATTTGAGCTTGTAGGCCATGCAGTTGTTGGGGGAATCATCGGTTTTGCAGTTGGGTATGTAACCCAAACTGCAATTAACGGTGGTTTGGCTAATAATGTAAAAGCAGACGTTAAGGGTTTTAAAAAATTGGTCAAAGATACAATTAACGCATAAGCGAAACCTTGTATAATATTGGTGAAATGCCTTAGTTAAATTATTCGTCGCATTGCGGTTTAATTTAATTAAGGCTTTCATATATGTTGAAGGTCGGCATCGAACCTTCTGGGGCAAGCTGAGACTTGCGAATAATTGCGGTATTGGGAGGAAAGCTAAGTCATAAAGATATGTGAACTCCACTGAAGGCTATATGTAATAGTGTAGTCAAGTGTCCAATGGATTGAAACTCATTAGAGAATATAATATCCTAAAAGACCGCAACTTCCATTAGCGATAATACTAATGTTGAAGAAGTAGTAGACTACCCTATCGAAAGATAGGGACTATAACTTATATTGGCGGATTGCGTTGAGGTCGAAATACCTTTCATAATCATAAGTAAATTAATAGTAAGCGTAAGAGCTACCATCCGCCAATATTCCATGGGCTTAGTAGAGAAAAAAACTGGTGCAACTCCAGAAAAGCCCTGAAATACTATTATCGTAATTTAGGTGTTCCAACGGTTCCGGAATGCCTTGTACGATAATGGTGAGTGAAATCATTTAGTCATTCATGCCTGTTTGTATAAGGAAATGGTATTAGCAATGATAATAGTAGAGTAACTCAAAAATTTTAATTTATAAGATAAAAGTTTTTAAGTCCTCTAGTCAGATAGTAGAGGCAAAATAAGGAGTAATTATGAACAACTTTAGTTTAATCAAAGGGTACGTATCCCGCAAAACAACTACTTTCCATCCAGCACGTGATGGTAAAAAAGCTGTATTTAGCACAACTATCGCAGTAGCAACTGGCACAGTTGATGGCGAAGGTAAGAAAGTATATAACTGGGTACCAGTTAAATCCTTCGGTAAAACAGCTGAATTGATGAATGAAAATCTTGTTGGTGGTGATTACACAGAAATCACTGGTCGTTTGGGTATGAACCCACGTTATACCAATAAGAAAGGCGAAACAGTTTATGAAACTTGTTTCTTGGTAGCAACACAATTCTCTCGCTTGACTCAACGCGAAACTCCAAAAGCAACTGAAGTAGCTCAAGAAGAAGTTGAAAACTTTGCAGAAGCACCAGAAGTGTTCGGCGAAGAATTAGAAGGTGCAACAATTCTTTAATTTAATTTAAACTAACATAAGAAAAATCATACATGAACCACTGGCGTGAAGAGATGTATGATTTTTCTTTTTTTGTTTTTTAACTTGAGTTAAAAAATATTTTTAGTTGAAATTAAAAAACAAAAGTGTTATAATATTTTTTTAACGAAAGGAATTTTAATTATTATGAAAGAACAATATTCATTAGAAGAAATCGTAGAAACATTAGCTAAATTTAAAGAAGTTATGAATTATGTGCGTCAAAATCATGGCGTATGGGATAGTACTGTACAGGAATGCGATAAAGCATTTGGTGATATTCGTCATTATTGTGAACTACAATATCCTACACAACGTAGAGATAAAACAAAAGTAATCCGTTTAATTCATGATTTTTCTGTTAAACGTCGTGAATGTAAAGATTATCTTGAAGTCTTGGCTCCATTATTTGAAAGTAATTTGGTTGAAGAAAAACAATTGATGAATGTCAATCGTATTATTAATCAAATTAAAAAGAACCAAGAGAAAAATCGTGCGTATAAACCTCGTGTATTAGAAGATTTATTTACAGGTAAATAATATGAAAAATGATAAAGAGCTTTTTACTTCCTTAACTGTTGTATTATTCTTTATTATAATAATTGTTTGTTTCCCATTTGGAACATCTCAAGAAGATGCATATAATAAAGAAGTGCAACGATATAATAAATATGTTGAGGCTCAAAATTATAGTATAGGCGATACATTTATAATTACATATAATGAAAATACTAAAGTTGTAAATTTAGCCGTTAAGGATATGGAAGAAAAAGGATATAAAAAATTATCCATTACTCCTGTATCAAGAAAAACAGGATTTACTTCTTCTACTATTGAATACATGGTTGAATATCAAAAGATTAAATAGTAATATATATTTTCGTGTTATTTTTTTAATTAGAAAAGAGGTGTTTATATGAATTTTTTATTTAATTTATTAAAAAAAGTTGCACCAAAATATATTTTGTGCCATAATAAAATGGAATTAGAAATCCTAAAAGCACGTCTTGCTTTGGATAAATAATACGAAGGGACATTTAATTAAAATGGCAGATACATATTTTGTAAATGACTACGCTCTTAAAGACGCTGCGGAATTACGCAAAGAAACTGAAGAGCGAATTAAAAAAGCGGTAGAGCGTATCGTTAAGATTTTATATAAAGCGATTATGACCGCATCAGAAAAAAATGAATTTGAAGTTACAAGTACATTAAATTTAAGCTCTGACCATGATTTAGATAGAGCTACAGTTGAAGGTGTAAAAACAGAATTAACTAATAAAGGTTATACTGTAACTTACGAAACTGAAGACCATAATGTATGGAAAATAACTTGGTAGTTTTTTAATAAGCTCGGAATTAATATCCGAGCTTTATTTTTATATATGGAGGAAAAATCAAGTGGTAAATGTATTCAAACCAACTGAAGAGGAATGGAATATGGGTGTTGTCGGCATCGAAGATATGTATGGCAATAAAGTTTTATTTAATAGTATCGTAATGTTATTGGGTCAAGAATATGGCATTTATTTATTAGTTTGTAATGATGACGATGAATATGGTGCTGCGTTAACAGATGACCCAACTTGTCAAGATAAAGAAAGTCGTATCCATTTTAATGAGTTCTTAGATTATGAACATATTAAAGTAGTTGGCACGTATGATAAAGATAACAAAGTGTTAATGGGTAAAATTGGTAAAACCGAAAAATGCATTTCTTGGCAAAGTAAAAAACGTCGGAATAAAAATATGAAAGTGAGTGCATAATATGTTGTATCTAAAAAATATGCCAGCTTATGAATTTTTAGATAAATTCTTTAAATTAGATAATTTAAGCTTTGAAGCTATATATGATGATAAAGTTTATAATTATAATGTAGTTTCTTACAATGATAAAGAAAAAGACGGAAATATTACTGTGTTAAATTTAAGTCTTTTAGAAAAACGAGATGAAAATTCTAATTGGGCAGATATTCAATATAAATATTTATTTTTAGAATTTCATATCAACAATGATTTAATTAAATTTAGTGATGATACATCTGACAACAAAACAAAACAAATCGTTAAAGATTTTGTTGACGCAGTTATTAATGCATAGAGGAGTAAAAAATGAAAAAACTTATTGAATTAGAACCTGGAGTTTTAAGTGCCGAAAATTTATTATATCAATTACAAACATGTAAAAATGTTGTACTTGAAAATGGATACGATGAAAATTTTTATATTAAAAATGTATATGTTCCTAAAGATTTTAAGAATGAACGAACAGTTTTGTTTAACATAAATTTTTGGCGTAAAGATATACAATATCAAAGCCATACTATATATACACCAGTATGTATTGAATATTCAATAAATTTAGAAACTAATCTAATTATTTGTACAGATAACAATGCTCCATTAGGTGCAGAGTTGTTAAGTAAATTAATCAACGAAGTAATCCTTGTATAATAGTGGTGTGTTATTTCGACACAGTATTTTTATTTTAATTTATTTGTATAAGGAGTTTTAATTATGATGACATTGACTTTTAACCATGAAGCAGAAGCGATTGCGATTATGCATCATATCACACAATTTGCACAAGAGAATAATAATATTGTACAAGCAGAAGAAGACCGTTTCTCTCTTGAATATTTTGTATCTACAGATTCAATTTGTGTATTCGCAATGAATGGTGAATTCTTGAGCATTGTAATGAGTGTGGTTCGTACTGGCACTAATATTCATTTTGAAACAGATATTGAAGATAATATCGCTGGCGGTGGTTATCCTCAGCCATTGGTTTATCGGATGATGATGAATTTGATGTCTGAAATTTTAGATGATTTCAATCAAAAAGAATATATGAATTCTGTTTCTGAAGTATAATATTTTTATGATAGCCACGCATGTATTTGCGTGGCTATATAAGTATTATTTTTATTTTTTTAGAGGAGATATATAAAATATGTTATGTTATAAAGATAGAACGTATTGTGGAACAGATTGTAAATTGCAAGGCACTTGTAAAGAAAGTTTTGAGTACGCAAAAGAAGAACAAAAACAACATCCAGATGAATTTGTAAGAAATTTACCATTCTCTATTCGGTACAAAAGTGAATGTGAAAATTTTCAAAAAAATAGTTGACATATACTATAATTATGTTAAAATATGCATGTGAGTTTTACCTCCTTTCGTTAATATAACTCACACGTGCGTATAGGGTTCTGCTTTGATAATAGCAGAAGACTGTGGAACAACAACTTTATAGATGTTGATTAGACAAGAAGAAGACGGTATTTGAGAGATGCCGTCTTTTTCTTGTCTTTTATCCTTTTTTGTGTTATAATATATGTATCTTAATTTGATAATATGGTAGAAAAAAGGATAAAATTATGAAAGTTTATGGATATGCAAATAATTTAAAGGGCGAACAAATATACGGTCGCCTTGTCGATAGAAAATTCTTACTTGTAAAAGATGCTACATTGGTTGAAATTAAACCAGATACATTTCAATCTGAACAAGAAATTCGAGTAAAAGAAAGAAATAAGTTAGTGGAGAAAGCCAATCGAAAGGCCACTTCTGAAATTAAAAAAATTAATAAAAGTAAAACAAAAAATCTTCAGGAACTAGCGACACCAGAAATGCTTGGTAAATATCTTGCCATGATTATGATGCAATGGGTTCGTGGCAATAAAATTACTGAAGATGAATATACGTATGAATATGAAAAAGAAAAGGCATTAGCGAATTCTGAGTTTAAGGAGATATTATGTTAAATTTTTATTACAATGGCGATGAATCAGTTCAAACATACGAAGCAGAATTTACATTAGAAATTAAAAATGACTATTATAAAGGTCATGGTACTGTAGATAAAGATAGTATTAAAGCTTTATATACTAAGTTAATTGAAGATGGCAATTATGATGCCGAATTTAATTTAATTGATATAGAAGAACATGAAGGCTTTACAGCGATTAAATATGAATCTACTGATTATATTGACGGTTCTTTCTTATTATTCGATTTAGTTCGTGAAGTACCTAAAGACGTCTATACATATTTTATTTGTTCCCCTAGCTTTGATTTTTATTATAAGCATGTTGGCAAAAATTCGTTACCATTCTCTTCTCGTTATTTAGTCTATACAGCTCATAATGGCAGTTATATTTTGTGTGATGATTATAAAGAAACTATCAGTAAATTAGAAGAAGTGGCACAACGTATTCTTCATGAAGGTGCTTCGTTTACTAAAGATGCGATTTTAATTTCTAAAATTGATAGTGGCGATAATAAAGACTTTAATGACTTATTAGACGATTACAAAACGTATGATGTAATGCGTGAAAATATTAATTTTGCGGCTAAACAAGATAATCCAGAAGAAATCATTAAAATGCTTCGTAGTCAATTTGGCGACGACATGGAAATTGTCTTCATTGATGAAGAAACTGGTAAACGTGTTGGTGGTTCAAATAAAGAAAAAAAAGATAATAAAAAATTATCTTAGGTAATATAAAGGACGGTAGTTTATTTTTAACCTTCCTCCTCCTTTGTATAATATATAATAAAACTACTTGTGTAAAAAAAAGTGATGAGATATAATGTGCATAGAGTATTCTATGTAATACAAAAATCTCCTCATTTTGCACACAAAAAAGATGGTTATTCTGAGCAGCGACAGAATAGCCATCTTTTTTATTTATATCAGAAAGGAATTTAAAAATGAGTGAACATATTGGCACTATATTAGCAATTATTTTTGTTGTATTATTTTTGTTAGGAAAATCATCTTTAAAATTTTTTAATGATGAACATAAAATTGGGATTCGATATAGTTTTAGATTGTTTTTTGAAGAACCAGATAGCCCACATAGCTTTAAATTTGAAATTATATGGAGCAAATAAAACATGAAAAAGAAATTAATTAAAGTATATATTAGAGACCTACGGTTTGATATCCCAGATGTGTCTTTAGAAAAAATAGAAGAATTATATAAGCAATTACAATGGTCAGAAGCTAGAGATAATTCTGTACATGAAGTGATTAAAAAAATACAAACTTTACAATCAACAATTGAAATATTAAAAGAACAAATTCAAGAATTAAATGATAGAAAAATAGAATTAGAAAATTTAGTATATGTAAATGGTGAAATAAAAACATACGCAGATATCTTGTCAGAAATCAAAAAAGATGCTAAGATTAAATAGTAACTTTTCTCTGATTTTAACGAAAGGATATTTGTAAAATGGAAGATATTATTAACCAACAAAAACATTATACTCATGGAGGTATTGAGGTACGTCCATTTATCAATTCTCAGGGTTATAATTTTGATATGGGCAATGTTATTAAATATATTGTGCGTGCAGGTATTAAAACACCAGATAAGTTAATTGACTTAGAAAAAGCATTAAACTATATCAATGATGAAATTAAAAAAGGCAATAAAAAATTACATTTTGAGCCAACAAGTATTTTCATTTCTGGCTATGAATTTATTAGAAACCAACCACATTTAACAGATAACCTTAAAAATGTGATTTCTTTATTATCTAAAGATGAAAAAACAGATTGTATTTTAATGGCAGAAGTAATTTCTGCACGAGATTTGTTACAAGAAGAAATTAACATGTTAAAGATTTAAGGTAATAAACCCATTGAAACGTTTTTTAATTCTCTTAATTAAGAAAGGAAAGAACTCCAATGAGTTTTTTACTTACTGTGAAAAATTTTTTACAAGAAAACTGGCGATTACTCGTCAACTGTCTTAGGTGGCTCATACTTTTTATTCTTATTGTGTTGTCTTTTCTGTATGTTTTGGATAAGTTTGGTCCACGCAACGAAGTAGATACGAAGCCATCTAAAGTCATTAATGCTAACGGTACTGTTAATACAAATAAACATTATCAAGAAGCAACCAAAGTACAAACGAATACAATCGAAAGAACATCTTTCGTATATGTTCCCAAAGAAACACCTCGAGATGCAGACGTAGAGTTTAATAATGCTAATAAAAAAGTATTTGTAAAAGTAAATGGTCAGCAACACGAAATTGAAAATAATGTAACTGAAACTCAAAAATTTGAAAATGGCAAATTAGTCGTAACTCAAAAAGAAGAGTCAGTTATTTCAATCGCCGCTCCTAAGCCAGCTAAAACTTCACTTAGTTTTTACTATGGTGGAGGTAATAATTATGGTGTAGGTGTAAATTATAATATTTCTAAACATGTAACTTTGAACGGACTATATGTTAATCACAAAGCATATGCCGGTGTAACGGTACCTATCGGAAACATGGATAGTAGTTCAAAGAAACAAGATATTTCTAAACAAGAAAAGGAAGTGAAATAATATGCCAGAAGGTGCAGGTACTGAAGTACACGCAGCAGCAGCAACTCCAGTTTTTAACGTAATGTGCAAAGGTCACAAATACATGTTCTCTAGCGATATCGTTCCAAAAGATGATGCTATGCATGTAGTAAAAGCAACGGATTTGTTGAGCAATACGCTTGAATTGACATTCAAAAATAAAAAATGCGTAAGCGTAGAGATTGTAAAATAATATGGAATTGCAATATAATAACAAAACGTATTTATTTTCTGAATATATTGAACCAGTAGACACTGGTTTATATACAGCCGTATTAGTTGATGGCAACAATGTTCGTTGTGAAATCGTATGGTTTAATGGCGAAATTCGTGAAATTAACGAACTCGGTAATGAATAAAAATAAATAATAATAAAAAGACATGAGTCTGAGCACCTTGTATAATAATGGTGACCTCAAACTTGTGTCTTTTTTATTATTTTTTTGGTATAATTGATTATATAAATTTAGGTAGAGAGGAAAAAATAATTATGACTTATACAGGAAAAATGAATAAGAGTTTTATTGATGACATCGCAAATTCTATTAATCGTGTCATTCGTGAAACATCTTTTCGAAGCAAAACAAAATCTAAAAAAAAGAATTTAGATATCACATTTAGTTTCAGTGATTTATCTGAGCCAAAAAAAGAATTATTATTATTAACAATTCGTAAGATTAAAGATATGAAAGAAGAAGATGTATTGTTCTTTATTGATTCTATTAATCAATGCGAAAAAGAAAGAGGTACGTACAATGAATATCGTTGAGCGAGTCATTCGTAGTTTAGTAACATATTATATTACAGGATTTATTATCAGAACATTTAGAAAATTTAAATAATTTAATTTAAGGAGAAACAAAATGAACAGAGAACAATTAATTAACTTAGCAACAAAATCTATTAATGTAACAGCAGATGCGATTAATTCTGTTGTAGATTTTACACAAGAAAAATTTAATGAGGCAAAACAAAAAGCAACAGCAAAAGAAGTAGACTTTTCTAATGCTACACAAATTCAAAAAGAATTCATTGCAATGATTGCTGAAAATTTACAAGATATTGATGATGCAACAATTATCCAATGTCGTGATATCGTAACGCATCAATTAGATTTGAAACATGCGATTATTAAAATTAATGACGACCAAATTACAGTTGAAAATATTGTAGCAGAAAAGGTGAGTAAATAATGATTAGTTTGATTTTTTTCGGAATGATAACTGTAGTTATTGGTATTTATGGTGCTAAATTTATTAATAAAATTAGAGGCATCGAAAAATAATGACACAAGATATTTTAATTTTACTTGCAGTAGTAGCCATGTCTTGTATGGCTACTATCTGCTTCATTGTTCACCAAGTATTCGCAACGCGTCGTATGCGTATTGAGTATGATGGTGGTTATACAGAAGAAGAAATTGAACAAATTATAAATGATAAATTTAAATCTATGATTCGTAATCAATCAAATAATTTTGTATATCATGATACAGTAAAAATTACTGAACTAAAAGATAAAGAAGAAGTTAAAAAAGGTAAAAAATAATGTTCAAATATGTGGTTGGAAATATTTTGGATACAGAATGTAAGTATATTTTGAATCCAGTTAATTGTGTTGGTACAATGGGTAAAGGGTTGGCTTTACAAATTGCTAAGGCATATCCTGAATCTGTTGAACCATACAAAGAAGATTGTAAAAAAGATTTATTAAATATTGGTCAATTAACTAGCTTTAAAACTAAAAATGGTAAAACCATTATTCATTTTCCAACTAAGTATCATTGGAAAAATCCATCTAAATATAGTTATATTGAAGCTGGATTAGAAAATTTAGCTTACCATATTAAACATAGTGGTAACGAAACATCATATTTAAGCTTCGCAATTCCTCCACTAGGTTGTGGATTAGGCGGATTAAATTATGATTTTGTTCATGAATTAATCCAAACTATTTTAAGTGAATTTAAAACTATTACATTTGAACTATATGTCACACAAGAATGGTATGATACACATGTACGTTGCTAAATATTCTTTTTAGTATTATAATAACAAAGATAAATAAAATATTTTACATAATTTTAACGAAAAGGAAGATTAAGCATGAATGAACAAACTCAACAAGAAGAACATATTATTATTGACTTAGATAATTTAGTGTTACCTAGATGTCGATTTGAAGTAGTATCTTTTTATAAAGACAAAAATATTAATTTACCGACACGTAAAACATCTGGGTCTGCTGGTTACGATATCGAAGCTGCGGAAGATGTTATTATTAAACCACATTCTTCCACTGCTGTACCTACTGGTATTAAGGCATATATGGACGAATGTTTAGTGTTGAAAATTTATATTCGCTCTTCATTGGCATTTAAACGTGGATTGATGCTAACTAACTCTACAGGTATTATCGATAGCGATTTTTTTAACAATGAAGACAACGAAGGACATATTCTTGTAGGTTTGTATAATACTACAGATAAAGAAATTATGATTAAGAAAGGAGAACGTATTGCTCAAGGTATTTTCGAAGCCTACATTATAACGGAAAATGACGCAGAACAAGAAAAAGAAGTTCGAACTGGAGGCATTGGCTCTACCGGAAAATAATACGTTTTATAAATAAAAATGGACTACATTAAATTAATGGGAGATAGCGAAGATTGGACACAAGATATTGTTCAAGACTTCGTTGACTCTCATACTCAATCTATAGAATTTTTGCTCAGAGAAATTAATGAAAAAGAATCAGATATGTTATATGAATACTATATCGACCAAATGTATAAGGAATTTCAACAATCTGGTCAAATTCCATTTTAATTGTTAGAAAGATATAAATATGGAAATTCAAAATATTTTAGATAGAAAATTTTGGTGTAAACAAAATTTAATTTCTATTTTAATTGCAATTATTTTTGGTGTTATTTTTGATTTATTAAAAGTTTGGAATACAGTATACGCATATTATTTAATTGGCTTAGTATTCGTATATCAAATTTTTATCACATATTTAACACATAAAACAAGACAAGAAATTTGTAATATTCTCGATAAAAAAATATGGTATATATCATTACATAATATTGATATTGAAGATTTAAAATATTATTTAAAAAGCAATGCCACTTTTTCTTTAGTTGTATTTGCTACCATTATCATAGATTTAATTTTATTGAAATTAGATATTGATATGTTCAATACTATATATATTATTTTTTCAGTATTTTCTACATCTTATTTACTAGACCAAATTGCAATTAAAAATATTTTAAATAAATAAATAAAGGAAATAGATAAAAATGAAACTTACACTTTTTGAAAAAACCGTACTAGAAAAAGCGTATGAGAATGGATTACGTTTTTTTATACGTGTAAACAAAAAAGATATTTTGTTCGTTGAAAGAAATCCAAAAGATACAGTACGTTTGGATTCGCTCGAAACAATCTTAGATAATATTGATAGTATTATCGAAAAGACAGAATGTATTTCTGATTTTGGTGATTTCAAATTTGCTAATATTCAAGATGTTATTTCTATTGAAAAAACTCTTGGTAAAATTGATTGGACTAAAGTTAAAAAAGATACACTCGTTAAAGTTCGGTCTGCTAATGGCGTACAACATTTCCGTTATTTCTGTCGAAAAATTGATAACGTACACGGTATTGAAGTATATCCGTTTGGCACAACTTCCGTAACAGCTCCTAATGAAGATACAGAAGTATATTATGATTTCGAATTGGTAGAAAAATAATGAAACCAACTGATATTCAAACATATACCCATAAAGATGGCAAAATTGTTGAGGCAGTTCAATATATCGGGCAACCTATTTCTGAAGAATGGTTGCCTAAAACTGCTTATGTTTTTGATGATGATGGCAGATTGTTTGTAGCTGGTGAAAGTTATCAATATGAAGTAGACATTACAGATTATATCGTTAAAGATGGTCGCGGATTATTCTTTGCCTTACCAGAACAAGAATTTCTCGAAAACATTCGGTAATATTATATATACCAGTGTAAAATAAAATACAGTAAGAATTAAACACAGTGAAGATATGTTAGTAGCATACATATCTTGTAGTATCTTATCAGAAAAGTAAAAACACTATAAAAGATGTATCGATTGAAACTATCGATTGTAATATAAATTATTTCACATTAGTGTTCTTAAATTTTGGAGATAATTGAGTACACTAATTTTCATGTCGCCCTACGATTTATTATTTTACTTTTTAAATAATAATAGGAAGACGAAACAGAAAGTTAGGAGGCTACTAAATGAGTCTTAAAAAAATTATGTTAATGTTTGTTTTTGTAATTGGTTTATTTACTATTTCTGGTCAAGTTAGTGCTACCGAATTAACTGCATATACGCACACAGGTAGTCCAATGGCTAATGGTGAATGGCCTTACGAAGGTGCTGTAGCATCTAATGATTATGCTCTCGGCACAGTATTAAATATTAATGGTTATAATTACGTAGTTGCTGACCGAATGGCTCCTGGCATTCATGGAGTTATAGATATCTTCATGAATGATTATGATAGAGCTATTGAATTTGGTCGTCAATACGGCGAAGTGTACGTCGTAGCATAAATTAGAAATCATCTTTTGTTTTTACTCTACTCTCCCGCTGTGTTAACACTGGCTTATTATTTAATTCAAGTATTTTATTTTTTAATATATGACAAAAAACTTTGTTCATGGTAATATGTTGGTAGAGTGCATTTACTTGTGCTATTAATTTAAATAAAAAACCTAAAAACATATAGTGAATAAAATTGAGGATGTTTTCTCCCCTTATTCTTATAAGGGGTTTTCGCCTCACTATGGAAGCTTACTCAAGTGGATTAAGAGACTAGTCTTGAAAACTAGGAGGCGGTTAATAGCCGTGCCAGAGTTCGAATCTCTGAGCTTCCGCCATGGTAAAGTACCCAAGTTGGACAAAGGGAGCAGACTGTAAATCTGTCGCTTATAGCTTCGAAGGTTCGAATCCTTCCTTTACCACCATTTATAGCGGAGTAGAGCAGTTGGTAGCTCATCGGGCTCATAACCCGAAGGTCATGGGTTCAAGTCCCATCTCCGCAACCACATGCTGGCGTAGCTCAATAGGTAGAGCGGTTGACTTGTAATCAACAGGTTGTGGGTTCAATTCCTATCGCCAGCTCCATTTTCATAATTATTTTAATTAAAAAATTGGAACATAAAATGTTACAGTCTATCATCAATTTTTTCAAACATTTATTTTTCGAAGAAAAACAATGTAAACAATTTAATGCTTTCGTAGATATGCATCAAATACATGAAGAAAACGTATTAAATCGTTTATCTACTATTGAGAACAAAATAGATGTATTAGAAAAACAAAAAGCTGCTCTAACTGCAATTCTCGATAAAATTGAACAATTAATCGAAGAATTAAAAGATAGAGCATAAATAGCCTCCTTAAAGAATAACTAAACGGTAATAATATAATGAGCCGTTTAGTTATTTTTTTAGTAATAAAGGAGGATTCTAATGTTTTCTCAAATGTTAAAAGAAAATGGAGAATTTTCTTTAACCCGTTTCTTAGCATTTGCAAGCTTTATATCTTTCATCCTTGTTACTATAATCATTATGATTGTTAACTTCTATTTTTCGTATGACCCAGGTTGGTATAATACATTTGCTACTTCAACAGTAGGTGGTACTTTCATCCAACCTATTAATAAATTAATTAATAGTAAATTTAATACTGCTAAGGGTTCATATCAAGAAATGCCTATTACGGAAGGTACTGAAGAAGACACTAAGATTTCTAATAAGGACGTAAAATAATATGTGGAAAATTACAGATGATGATGTACAACAAATGGCATTAGATGCTCAAGGTAAGATTAATAAAATCTATATCCATTGGACAGCTGGTCATTATAATCAAACATTTGGTGATTATCATATTAATATCACTGGTGATGGTTCTATGTATACAGATACAGACGATTTTACAGAAGTAAAAAATCATACGTATCGTAGAAACACAGGTGCTATTGGTATTGGTGTATGTTGTGCATATGGTGCAACTGGACAAAATAATTTAGGTCCAGAACCTCCTACTCAAGCTCAATTAACACAAGTAACTCGTGTGATTGCTATGTTATGTATTGATTTGGGTTTACCAGATGATATTCAACATGTGCTTACTCACGCTGAGGCAGCTGATAATAAAGACGGCTGGTATGCACATGAACCATACGGTCCAGATTCTACAGTAGAGCGATGGGACTTTGATGTTGTACATGAAGGTGATGAACCACGTTCTGGTGGTGCATGGCTTCGTGGTACTGCAAGATGGCATGGAGCTCAATGGGGTTCTAACATCTAACATTATGTAATAAGAAAAGACCTTTTGTTTTTTGTTAAAGAGATAAAAGGTCTTTTTTTAATACATAATTTTTAATAGTTGACAAAACTACTTTTTAGAAGTAAAATAAAAAATATAAATTACATTATTAGAGAGATGGTGAATATAATGGCAAATTTTATTATTCAATTTCTTCTTAAAACAGAAAAATATTAAGAAGATATTTTAAACAAACGTTTTGAAATTGGTAGACAAATCTATAATTCTTTAGTAAATATAACTCAAAAAAGATATAAAGAAATGACTAAAACTAAGAAATATAGAAATCTTATGTCGCAATTAACAGGAAATAAAAAAGAAGATAAACTTATTTGGAAACAAATTAATGATATTAGAAAACAATATGGTTTTTCAGAGTATTCATTTCATAATGATGTAAAAAAAATACAAAAATATTTTTCTGATAATATAGATTCTCGAACTTCGCAAAAAATAGCTTCTAATTTATGGAGAGCATATGAAAAGTTATTTTATGGAAATGGAAGAAAAATATATTATAAAAAATATAATAACTTTAATTCTTTATAATGAAGATGGAATTGTTAAAAAACAAGGTAGTAAAAAAATAATTTGGAATAAATCAAATCATTATATTAAATATCAAAATCGATTAAAAGAATTATATCGCAAACAAAAAGATATAAGAAAATATCAACATGAATGTTTAGCTAATCATATTATATCTCTTGGTGATACTATTTACGTTGAAACAATGAACTTTTCTGGACTTGCAAAAAGAGCAAAAAAGACAGAAAAAAATAGCAAAGGTAGATTTAAACGAAAGAAACGTTTTGGTAAATCTATAGCTAATAGAGCTCCATCTATGTTGTTAGAAATCATAAATAGAAAATTATCTTATTATGATAAACAATTAATTAAAATTGATACTTGGCATGCTAAAGCAAGTCAATTTAATCATTTTGATAAAACTTATAAGAAAAAAAAATTATCTCAACGATGGAATGATTTTAATGGCATTAAAATTCAGAGAGATTTATATTCTGCATTTTTAATAATGAACATAGCAAGTGATTTAAAAAGTTTTGATATAAATAAATGTAATGAAAGATTCGAAAATTTTTATCAGCTTCATAATAAAGAAGTAAAACGATTAACTGGACATAAAAATTTAAGTAGTATAGCAATTTAATGTATATTTAATTTATTTGTAGGTCTTGACATGGGCCTTATACTATCGCTAATTTATTCGTTGGAATAATTGATAGTAAAAATTTTATAGAGACAAATGAGTCTTATATGCTTTCGAGTATATTTGAAAGTTTGCGTATATAAAGTCCCAACGTATTTTAATTGTTGGAGTGTCAGAAAACTATTAGAAACCTTGTATTATATTGGTGTGGGCATTTCGTTTCTCCCCCCTAGAAATGCTCGCATATTCACTCTTATAGGATATAGATAGACAGATTGAACTCCTTTCAAATAAATAAACACATATAAATTGTACGGAAATAATAAAAAAAATTTTAACCTCCCTGTTAAAATAAAGACTCGTAGAAATAAATACAAACAACAAGATAATTCACCTTTCTTTAAAATAAGATTCTCACAATGATAACTTATAACCGTGGGGCACACGGGGATAGCCTATCGCCTGATTGTAAGACTTTTTAAAATAATAAAAAAGCAAATCTTTGGGTAGGAACCTCATGATTTTGAATCATAAGAGGGTGCCAGAATGCGTCTGTCTGTCTATATCCAACACATGTTCTTGTAGTTTAATTAGAATACCTTTAACTTCAAAGGAGATTTACGTTAAAGTCGTAACGAGAGCGTTAATTATTATATTAGGGTTTTACTTTTCCCCTGCATCGATATTACATGTTTATATTTTTTGAGATGTTTTAATAAGCATAGGTATAATATACAGTTACGTTTTTAATGTACGAGTGTGGGATGCAAATAATCGAAGAGCATAAAATATCTTAGAAGCCCAGCTGGTGGAAGGCCAGCATACTTGCTCGTGTGGCGAAATTGGCAGACGCAAAGGTCTTAGAAACCTTTGATAATAATATCGTGTTGGTTCGATTCCAACCATGAGCACCATTATATTTTAATTGCTGTATTTTTCAATAAAAAATCCCAAAAGCTAAACTCCCTAAACATGCGAATGGTACAGCGATTAAAATATATTTATATTAATAGTATAGCGTTAACCATTTTGTTTTTAATTTTTTAAATAGAGTACATTGTAAAACTGTTAAAGATTAAGAAGCTAAATACATTATATTTTTTAAATATGGTTAAGGCTATACTATTTTTTGTTTTACGACAAAAAAAAGGAAAATAAAAATGAGACAATTAACAAAAGATACAACAATTGAAGATATTATTTTTGACTTAAAAGATGATGGTCAAAATGAATTAGCAGAATGGCTTCAAGAAAATTACATTGTTAATAAAACTATTAATGAGGAAGCTATGTGTCAAGATAGCTATGATGAAGGCTATGAAGTTGGTTACGATGATGGCTATGATGAAGGCTGTAACGATACTTCTGAAGAACTTAATATTGAATCTTATGAAAAAGGCTATAAGCAAGGCTTAATCGATGCTAAAAAATCAAAGTAGGTTACATTCTATAGCCTAATTACCAAAAGCCTTTTCGGCATAGAATTACAAGCAGTGGTATGCTTGACTTGGGTGTAAATCGCCAAGCATCGATATCTATTCCGATGTTAAAAATAATAGAGTAGTCGTTTTTGTGCACCCACTTTTTGCGACGATAAATATTAAAACTGGGGGTATCTTAATATTCAGAGGTTATGTATATTATGCACATTAAACCTTTTATTTTTTATTCTAACCTCTGAATATTTCATGTTTCTGATAAGGTAATTGCCTTAGAAGAAGCTTTTATCATTTTTAGAAAAGATGTGTTTACAAAATTTTCATTTTAAATCTCCTAAACAAATAAAATAAAAATTTACCTATCAAACCTCATAAAAATTCTAGTACAATCAACACATCTTTTCTAAACTATTTCTTGACAATATATTTTTAATAATATATAATTTTATTATCATTCCGGTGTAGTCCAATAGGTAGAGACAGCTGACTGTTAATCAGTGTGTTGCATGTTCGAGTCATGCCACCGGAGCCAATCACATTGTACGCTATATGTACAATGTATTTTTTTTACTCAAAATAAGAAGGAGAAGAATAAAATGCCTAGTTGGATAGAAGGACAAATTAAATTTCGTGGTACGCATACTAATCTTGTAAATTTTCTTGAAAAGGGTATTTTAAAAGAATCCTTTAGAGATATATTAGGCGGAACATATCATATGCTCGAGCCTGTAATTAAAGTTAAAGAAGATTATATTTATGGCTTAAAAGAATATTTAATTATTAAGAATTTTAATAAAGCTATGATTACTGAACATAATTATGAAATTCTTTTTAAAGATGATACTAAAGAAGATGAATATATTTTTGTGTCAAAAATTCGTAGTGCTTGGGATTTATCTAAGCGTGAATTATTAGATTTAGTTAAAGACTTTCATATTGATGTGAAAGGTCATATGTCTGAATTTGGTAGTTGTACTGAATTAGATTTTGAAATTTTACGAGATGGTACTGTTAAAAGTTATATTCATACTAATTATGAAAGTAGTGCAGAATATGCTTGGCGGGCTACTACGCCATTAAACGGTGGTTAATATGCTTATTGAAGATTATAAAGAAAAATTTCTAAAAAGACTGAATGAAATGACAGCAGAAGAATTAACTGCTATCTTTAAAGAAGTATTCGGTCCAGAATTAGATAAAAAAGAAAAGGAAAATAAAGATGAATGAAGATATTCGTTTTAAAATTGTTGAAGAGATTTGCTCTAATTTAGAAGAATATCTTTATCAACAACATAATCAAAATTATATGGCTCCAGTACATATAAATATCTTAAAACATATATCTAAAAAAGTAGATATTATGTTAGGTGTTGCTACTGGAGATTACAAGGAATCAGAATATAAAAATATTTTAGAAATGGAGAAAAGAGGATAATTATGTATTTCATCATTTACATTTTAATGAGTTGTTTTGCATTTACTTTATCTTTAGTGCGTGGTCATGATGTGCGAGAAAGTTATTTTCGAGCTCCATTAGGTCCTATCTATATTGTATATGCACTGTATCAAATTCTTGTTGGTGATAAAGTTGTTTACGACAAACAAAAAATAAATCGTGAAGAACGACAAGAAGACAATAAAGAAAAAGAATTAGAAAATATTATTATTAAGTTTTAGTAGGTGAAATAATTGTTGTGGTTATTACATTATATCTTATTAATCATTAGTGCTGTATTTTTTGTAGCTGCATTATTTACAGTCATTACATCAGTTAGATTCTTAAAAGATAAAGAATTTAAAGAAGAAATGAATAGTAGTCTTAAATATCAAAAATATGGCAAAATGACTGATAATGAAGTGATTGAATATGGTTCTATTGCTGTAGCTATATTTTTATTTTTAAGTTATTTATTTTATCGTTTCGCAGGTTGATTATGGATTTCTATAAAAAAATACAGTCAGATATTCATTATCTAACTGCGAAAGAAATTGCACAAATACTAGGTATCTATAATCAAAAAAATGAAGTAGATGCTAATTTCGTAAGAAAATATTTTAATTATTATTTACCAGATAATACAGATGAAATATATTATTCTGGCAGAAATTTAACTAGAGTATATCCATTTCAAGATAATGAAGATTATTTTAATGTATTCGTTAAATTAATTAAAGAAGTATTCGATTCTACGTATTTAGCTAAAGGTTTTTGTTCAAACACTATTATCGTAGTTAATAATAAAGAATACGAATTGCAAATTAATTTAGATGAATTTAGAATTACATATAAAATAATCTATGAAAAGCTCTTGAAAAAAGAAAATCTTTCTGATGTATTATAATTACTTAATCTATTATTTAATTTGAGAGGAAATTACTATTATGACTGAAATGACTATTCGTGCAGCGTTAACTAAAAAGAAAATGCTAGATAAACAAATTAAAGAAATGAGCAGAGAAAATTTCTTCGCTATCGTATCTAAAAATGAAACATTTATTGAAGGTATGACTCGTAAAGAATGGGAAGAACGAGTGCAGGCTCGTTTTAATTCTTTTAATGATAAAGTAAAATATCGTGATGCTCTTAACGTAGCAATTTTGCATGCTAATGCAATTAATTTAATTGATGTTCCTAAGTTTAATGGTTTAAATTCTAAACCTACAAAAGAAATGGAACGAATTAGTTTTGCTGCGGCAATTTCTCGTAAGGGATATTATACCGAATTGTTACAATACGTAACTCGTATGATTAGTGTTCGCAACGAAGCAAGCTCTATGTTCAGTACTCGTGTACGTGAAGCTGAATCTACAGTACGCAATCGTATGAACGCGGAATATGGTAATACAGCTGTTGCAGTATCTTCCTCTGAACGTAATAAACGCGAAGAAGAAATGCTTAAACAGTTACTTCCAGATTTCTTGGACCCAAATAAATTGTCCACATCTCTTGAAGATGTAAAAGATTTCTTGGAAAATTACATTGCTGAAATCGACTCTATTCTTGGCCATGCTACTGAAGTAACTATGGTTACAGTGCAAGACTAATTAATATATTATTATAATATAATTATATTGCTGGTATATCGAAAAAATTTCTAAGATATACTCCGGTTTTTATTGGTATAGTTGGTAGTTCCGGTCAAAATAAAACCAACTATGCATTCATATTGAACATGAAGAATAAAACGTGGTAAGTTGCTCAGTTAACCGCCTACATAGACAGAAGTATGGCGGAACTGGAGTGATTAAAAGCGAGTTCGAGATACTTATTAAAATCTCGTAATCATTAATCAATAATCTATTTACTGTAATAAAGATGAATTATGGCGGGAACGCATATGGGAACATATTACAAGATTAAGCTATTAATCATTAATTTAACTCGTAATCCATTATTATTAAGTTCTTAATGTTTAATCTGAAATCATTATAAAAATCCTACGGTTAATTTTTCGCTTTAGTATATGGCATTAAATTTTTATAGTAGGCTGATATATCGGCAATATTCTATCGGAACAATAAGGTGACAGTCTTAGAGGTCCGCATTTTATATATCGAAAAAGACATGGCTTTAGTAGCTATGTCTTTTTTTAGATACCTTGTATTATAATGGTATGTTATTTTTTATTTTTTTGAAAGGAAAACAAAATGGCAGAAACAGTATATGATAAGTTGTTGCAGGATAGAATTATCTTATTAACGACTGACGTAAATCCATTGTCTGCTAATGATGTAAAAGCAAAATTATTATATCTTGAGGCAGAGGACCCAGATGCAGATATTTATCTGTACATCGATAGTCCTGGTGGCGAAGTACATACTGGTCTTGGTATTTACGACGTAATGAATTACATTAAATGTGATGTTAATACAGTATGCATTGGTGAAGCATGTTCTATGGGGGCTTTTTTATTGTCTAGCGGAGCTAAAGGCAAACGATATGCATTGCCTAATTCTCAAATTATGATTCATCAGGTATCGGCTGGTACTCAAGGCAAAGCAACAGACATGGAAATCTCTTTAAAACATGTACTTAATTTGAAAAATAAATTAAGCGAAGTCATTGCTAAAAATACTGGCAAAGATATTGAACAAGTTAAAGCAGATATGGAGCGAGATAAGTGGCTTACAGCTCAAGAAGCTCTTGAATATGGTTTAATTGATGAAATTATGGAGGTGAGAGAATGAACGAAGATATTGCAAATTTAACGTGTAGTATTTGTGGTAAACATTCTGAAGATAATCCGAATGTAGTTATGTTACGCACAAAAGATACAGTTATTTGTTCTAATTGTATTCGCAGAATGTATGATTGTGTAGCTCCTAATCTTATTCCAGTAGAAAATTTTGAAGAAGAAACTACTCCTGAAGACCAAAAACAAGAAGAATTTCAAAATAAATTAAGCATTACACCAAAAGAAATTAAAGAACATCTTGACCAATATATTATTGGACAGGATATGGCTAAAAAAATGTTAGCAACTTCTGTCTATAATCATTATAAGAAAATTAAAATGAAAATGAATAATCCAAATAATCAAGATATTCAAGAAATAGACAAAAGTAATGCACTTGTTGCTGGCTCCAGCGGCAGCGGTAAAACTGCGATTGTAAAGCATATTGCTAAGATTTTAGAAGTGCCTTTTACGATTGCAGATATTACATCTTTCTCTCAAACTGGTTATGCAGGACGAGATGTAGAAACTATTTTGCGTGATTTGGTATCTGCGGCAGATGGTGATATTGAAAAAGCAGAAATTGGTATTGTGTATATTGATGAAATTGATAAAATTTCTCGCAAGCAAAAGAAAATTGCAACATCTGCTGACCCAGCTCATGAAGCAGTACAACAAGGTCTCCTTAAATTAATTGAAGGCTCTGTTGTTGATGTACCTAAATCTGGTGCTAGGTTAAATCCAACACAAGATACAATTAAAGTAAATACAGAAAATATTTTATTTATTATGTCAGGGGCCTTTGAAGGTATCGAAGATATCATTAAAAAACGTCTTGGTACAGATAAAAATAAAATTGGTTTTGGTTCTAAACTTCCTGTAAGTAAAAACAAAGAATCAGTAGAAGAAGAAAATAAAATCATTAACCAAATTACTGTAGAGGACTTAAAAGAATTTGGTATGTTACCAGAATTTTTAGGACGTACTCCAATTGTATGTGCAGTAGAAAAATTAAATGAAGAAACACTCGTAAGAATTTTAACAGAACCAAAAAATGCATTAGTAAAACAATATCAATTATTATTTAAAGAAGATGGGTTCGATTTACAATTCAGTGAATCTGCATTGAAACAAATTGCACATGAAGCAATTGAACGTGGTACAGGTGCTCGTTCTTTGCGTGGCGTGATGGAAAAAGTTCTTGGTGATGTAATGTTTGATTTACCATCTTTAAATAAAGAAGATGGTTTAATTATTTATGTTGACACTATCGAAGTAGAAGATGAAGATAGAACGGATTGGCATATTGGCCAATTAGTAGAAAAAAGTGAGGAAGAAAAATAATGGCAACTATTAAGATATTAAAATATTTTTTGTAATTTTAATTATAAAAATTATTTTAATAAAATAGTAGGTCTATCGGGAAACTGGTAGATAGTGGTAATTCTTACTTACCCAATTAAGACATTGAATTGCTGGAAACCCCTAAAGCTCAATTAACTACAACGTAATTTTGAAATAGAAATAAGCGTGAATGTGGCAAAAGCAAAAAAAATAATTGAGATGGCACAAGGTTAAATCCTAAATGTTATGATACAATGGGCAATCAGCAGCGAAGCTCCGAATAGGAGAACGTTCAACGACTATTCCTCTTGAGGGAAGTACTGCACAAGCGTGTGGGAAGTGGTGTCGCCTAAGTTATATATTTTTTTAATATATAATATGGATAAGATATAGTCTGTGCTTTAGCGAAAGCTAAAGGTGCATGTAATGGTGCCGAGTAAAAAGTAGCGTTTTTACTTGAACGAGACCTTTAATTAATTAAAAAAAATGTGATTCTAAAAGGAATTTATTTTTAAATTTCTTTTAGAATTATATAATTTTAATTATATAAGGTTCAGGACTGAGGCATTTCGTGCCCTAATTAACAAAGCAAATGAAAATTTAGGTATGGTATCTGACCCAGCTAAAAAAGCTGAAATTTGTGCATCTTTAGCAATTGCTATTGCAACTACTGGTCTTGTAACAGAAGTAGGTGATAAAATAGTAGAAGCAGTAGAAAGTGCAAAAGAAGAAACAAAAGTAACTGGTCGCGAAGCTCTTAAAAAAGGAAATAAAGTAATCGAAGAGCAAGCTCCAGAAGCTACTCCTGCAATTGAAGAACCAGCTAAGGACCGTGATGTAACAGTAGATGACACATGGGACGATGAATACTGGGTAAATCATTTCGCTAAAGAATGTGAATACCTACAAAATGCAGTAGAAGAATACGGTGAAGAAGAAATTAACGAAGCAGTTAAATTATTCTCTCAAGGCAACTATCAAACTGTAGAAGATATTCAACCATTTAATATTGTTGCATTTGTAACATATTTAAAAGAGCTTACTGAAGAAGCTTAATTTTTGTTTACAAGACAAAATATAATAAAGTATAATATAAATACAAAGATTATATTTTGTCTTTGTATATAATTTTTTAGGGTGAAAAAGTATATTTGTTTTCACTATTAAATTTTTTAATGCCCTAGATGGCAAGAAAGAAGGTATATTGATGGCAGTACGTAACTCTGTACACCTAATCGGTTTTATTCCAAAATCCGAAAAATTTGTAATCAACTCTAAAGTAAACGAAGAAGAACTTAGTAAATCTTATTATCGTGGTTTCTTGAATGTTCGTCGTGATTTTAAAAATAAAGAAGGTCAATATGATTATGACTTGATGCAAATCACAGCATTCGGTGGTACAGCTAAATATTTGGCAACATATGCTAAGCATGGTGACCAATTGATGATTGAAGGCGAAGTACGTCGCAGTGATAATTATGAAAAAGATGGCGAAGTAGTTCACGGTCAATTGTACATTCATGTAAATAGTGCAGTTATTGTAAGTGCTAATCCTAGCGAAAATTCTGGTACTTCTGCTCAAGCATCTGCACCAACAGCTCCGAAAGCACCAACTGGTGGTTCTCCACTTAAAAAGAAACTTTTTGGTAAATAATAATAAAAAATCCCCTGGTCTTTATATCAAAAGTATAGTATAATATAAGTGTCAGTAGTCATATACTAAAAAATGACTATTGGCACTTTTTTACTATTTAATTATATGTATTTTAAAGTATGTATAATTTTTTATTTTTACGAAAGGTGGTGATGAAGTGGACAAACAAGAATTAGAGCGATTGCAACAGCAAATGTATGATGAAATGATTGAACAACCTACTGTTCTCGATGAGCAAATTAATGATTTAGCTGAACATTTAGGAAAACAATTAACTTTTAAACAAAAAGAAAAAGTTAAATTTGAATTCTTAGACCATGTATACACAGTTATGTATCGTAAAGATATTATTAATTTCAAAGAAGTTATTTTGATGATTATTGTTGATGAGTCTGAAATTAATCCTCAAACTAATTTGCCTCGTACATATAATGTAAATGCTGAAATTGATAATAATTTGTCGATGTCTGAATGTTTACGGGCAACAGTTGCATCGTTCTTGCGACATCAAACTGGTAGCTTAAAAGCTGAATTAATGGAAGAATAGGAAAAACAAAAAATATGGCAGAAGAAACAAAAATTTCCGTATTACGATATCCAGATAATGTTCGTCTTAGAAAGGGTATGTATTTATCTTCTAAAGACCAATGCGTATTTGAAATTGTAGATAATTCAGTAGATGAATACGCTGCTGGATATTGTAACGAAATCGATGTATCTATGATTTGGGACGACGACGATTATATCGTATCTGTTAAAGATAATGGTCGTGGCATCCCAACCAAACCATCTGATGACCCTGAATGGAAAGGGTACTCTCAAGCCGAAGTGGCGATGGTTGTACTCCACGCAGGTGGGAAATTTTCTCAGTTAGAAGGTGCTTATAAAACCAATACGGGAGGCATGAATGGCGTAGGTGCAAGTTGTGTTAACGCAGTTAGTGAAAACTTCTCATTATATATTAACCAAAATAATAAAAAATATAATGCAGAATTTTCTAAAGGCATTATCACACAACGACTTAAAGTTGTTCCTTTTGAAAAAGATGAATCTAAAGATTCTGGAACAACTGTTATGTTTAAATTAGATAAAGAATTGTGGACGATTGAAGAATATGATATTTCTCATATTAAAAAACGTTTGCGACAATTATCTTACTTAAATCCAGGTTTAACAATTAAATTTTCTTTATTAGAAAAAGATGCTGAAGAATTTAAAGAAGAAACATTTCATTGTCCAGAAGGACTAATTGGATATGTAAATAAAATTTCTACAGGTAAACAAAAATTAATTGATATCGTAGAAATGAATAAAAATCTTGTATATGCTTCTACTACAGATAATCAAGAAAAAACGGTAGATGTAGATATTGCATTGGTATACACAGATACATATTCTTCAGATATTAAATCTTTTGTTAATAATGTAGCTACTGAACGTGGTGGCGACCATGAAACTGGATTTAAGATGGGTTTAAATTCTGCGATTAAAAAATACATCGATGAATATAAACCGAAGGGAATTAAAAATATTGAATCAACAGATTCACTCGAAGGTCTTTTAACAATTATTTCCATTAAATTAAAAGACCCTAACTTTAAAGGGCAAGATAAAAGTAATTTGGGTATGCTTGAAATTCGTCATAGTATTAAAACTTTCGTAGAAGATTTTGTCTATGACTATCTATGTAAAGATGAAAAACGTACTAAAATTATCTTAGAAAAAATTGCTCAAGCTGCTAAAGCTCGTGAAGCAGCTAAACGTGCAAGAAATGCTGCTCGTGGTATTAAAAATGCTACGGCTAGTGGTTATGTAGAAGATTTAGCTCCATGTTCTAATAAAGACCCTGAACAATGTGAAATATTCTTTGTAGAGGGTAAACCGCTGAATTGCCCTCATTAAACCCATCTAATTGCGGGGACACTCAAGTTGGAGTTGACAACTAAATTATTATAGTGATATGATAATGGCGAAGCGTAACGGCTTAGGTATAGTAAAATCGTCAACACAGAGCAATCCGCAGCGAAGCTACAGAAAGGTTTAATAATATTATGAATAGAATTGTTTTTGATAAAAATAAAAAAATGTATAGAGTGTATTACAAAGATAAAACTTTTTTATATTCAATTAATAGATATGGAAAATTTGCAATTAAATTAGCAAAAAAAACATTAGCAACTGGAATAAAATATTTTGATTATTACAGAGTCTATAATAATATTGCTGTATTTTTTGTATATACTAAAGCATATGGCATTAAAAAAGTTATTTTTGACAAAAATGACGTTAATATTATTAACAAATCCAAAATTTCTATTTCTAAAGATAACCATGCAAAAACATTTTATGCATCTAATAAAGAATCTAAAATCCATCGAATTGTTATGGGATTATCTAAAGGTGATAATTTAATAATTGACCATATCAATAAAAATGGTTTAGATAATAGAAAATCTAATTTAAGAATTGTATCAACTTCTATTAATAATCGGAATTCTACAATTAGAAAAACAAATATATTTAATTGTAGAGGAATTACAGAAGATGAAAAAAGAATTAGATGTTATTGGTATGGATTAGATAGAAAAAAATATTCTAAATCATTTTCTAAAAATAAATATGGTAGAGAAAAAGCTATTTCACTTGCCATTGAGTATAGAAAAGAAATGGAATTAGAAAATGGATATCTGTAGAACGTTCAGAGACTATCGAAAAGCATATATTATATATATGAACTGAGTAGAGTAGGGATTAGCATTTATCCCGAAATGGTGGGATTATTTTTTAAATATTAAAAAATAATAAGATATAGTCCAAATGGATTCAGCCGCTGGAACTTGTAAACAAGCACGTAATAATAAATTCCAAGCAATTTTACCTGTATTTGGTAAAATATTAAATGCAGAAAAATCTTCTCACGATAAAATTATCGGTTCCTCTAAATTAGTAGATATGATAAAAGTTCTTGGCTGTGGTATCGGTCAAGATTTCGACATCTCTAAATTAAAATATCATAGAATTATTTTGCTTTCTGATGCGGACGTCGATGGCAGTCATATTCAATGTTTACATATGACTAACTTTTATCGAATTATGCGTCCTATTATCGAAGCTGGATATGTATATGCTGCATGTCCTCCATTATTTACTTTGCATAAAAATAATGAAGTTAAGTATATTCTTAATGCTGAAGAATTAGAAAAAACTGATACTGAAGGTTGGGTTATAAGTCGTAATAAAGGGCTTGGCGAAATGGAGCCTAAAGAGTTATGGGATACTACTATGAACCCTGAAACTAGAAATTTAATTCAGATTACAGTTGATGATATTGAAGATACTGAAGAGGCATTGAGCTTATGTATGGGCAAAGATGTAGACGCTCGTAGAGAATTTATTTTGGAGGAATTTAAATAATGGATTTTGTTAACTCTTTAACATTGTATGGTAAAGTACTATCCAATGAAAAAGAATATGAATTTACGGATAATAATGGTAAAACATTAGTATTCTATAAAATTGAACTAGAATGTAGACGCAAGAATAAAGAAGTGACAGATATCATTCCAGTTATTGTTAGTTATCCGATTGCAAAAACGATTCAAATGAATACTTATATCATGGTAAATGGTGCTATTAGCAGTCGTAAATCTAATGATGACGATGGTAAAAATATCATTGAAACGTTTGCATATGCAAAAGCTGTGTATCCAGTTACCGAAGAAGAATATGAAGAATCATATGCTCGCAATGAAGAACTAATTAATGGTATCGTAACTAGAGAACCTAGAATTAGAAAAACTAACAAAAAAAGGAAAGTGGCATCTTTTGTAGTTGCTATTCATCGTCCAACAACATCACATAAAATTATTAGTGATTATGTACAATGTGTTGCCTGGGACGATTTAGCAGAAATTGCTTCTGAATTTAAAATTGGCGACGAAATTTCTTTATGTGGTCGTTTCCAATCAAGAACCTATACTACACAAGAAGACAAAACAAGAACTATTCACGAAGTAGTTCTTTCTGAAGTATCTCGTTGGGAGGATTCTGATGAATAAAGAAACATTTCCAATTGGTAATGTCATTCAAGTACCTTTTGCTGAACGTATGAAACAGCAATATATGGAATATGCTAAATATGTAATTAATGATAGAGCAGTTCCTGATATTCGAGATGGATTAAAACCAGTTCATCGTAGAATATTATATGGCATGAATGAATTAAAATTGTTTTCATCTAGTAAATATAAAAAGTCGGCAAAGACTGTCGGCTATGTACTCGGGGCCTACCATCCTCACGGCTTATGCAATATTCATGTATTGTTCCAAAGTGTTGACCAATAGAAAAAAAATATTTTATAATAATTATAATTTAAAAAATAATTACTATAAAAAGGAGGCATAAAATGCCAGCAAAAATTCAACTTACTGAAGAACAAATAAAAGAAATGTATAGATTATTCTCTAAAAAAAAATACAATAGCTCAAATTGCTAAAAAATTTAATGTTAGCAATCAAACTGTTTCTCGAAGATTGGAAGAAACATTTAATATTAAAAATTTTTCTAACAATAAATATATTTATAACGAATATTATTTTAATGAAATTGATGACCATGATAAAGCCTATTGGTTGGGTTTTATTTTTGGCGATGGATATATTCACGAAGGCAGAAATTTATTAGCAATAAAATTAGGCGGTATTGATGAATCACATTTATATAAATTTAAAGAATGTATCCAAGCAGAAAATCCAGTGAAAATAGAATATCACAATATAACTGGAAATAAATTAGTAAAAATAGAATTAAGTGGAAAACAAATTGTTTCTGATTTACAAAAATTAGGTGTTTTTAAAAAAGAAAATAGAAAACAAGTTCCTAATATTGATAAAAAATTTCTTCCAGATTTTATTCGTGGATTATTTGATTCAGATGGTGGGATATATAAAAACCGATTAGATTTATGTGGTTCATATGAAGTATGTAAATTTGTTCAAGAGACATTAATTGAAGAATGTGGTGCATCTCATACTAAAATATTTTTTCATACAAATACATATAGAGTACATTTTGCTGTAAATAGATTAAATATTATTCGTTATTTATATCCAGCTAATATTGATAAAAATATTTATTTAGATAGAAAATATAAAAGAGCAAGAATAGAATCTTTACATTTATTGAATAAAAAAAATAAACCGTCCATACTAAAACCATAATATAAGGTATGGATTATGAGAGCGGAATTAAACGGGGAGGGTTTAATATCCTAATCCGAGACCGAAGGCTAAACTTAAAAAATTAGTCAGGCGCAACGCATAGGCAATGAACCTTACTTCTTGTAAGAATATAATTTGCCCACGAGGCCGCTCTGTGCTTATGGAGTATTTTGTTTTAATAAAATATTAACGCATAAAAAGATATGCTATGCTGGGTTAGAAAAGACTAACCGATGAAAATGAGGGAAACCTCCAGAGGCCAAGATAAAAAACTTGGCGATAATAACAAACAGGATTCGTCTGTTTATGACGCGATGGTAAACCTAGCACAAAATTTTAATTTACGTTATCCATTAGTGGATGGTAAAGGTAATTTTGGTAGTTTAGACCGTGACCCTAGCGCAGCTCAACGCTATACTGAGTGCCGTCTAAGTAGGGTTGGGGACATTATGTTAAAGGATGTAGATAAGAATACTGTGCCCATGAAGTTGAATTATGATGAGACTGAATATGAGCCAGAAGTATTACCTACATTGTTCCCAGCATTGTTAGCTAATCCTACAACAGGGATTGCAGTTGGTTTAACATCATCTTTCTTACCTCATAACGTAAAAGATGTATATCAAGCTATTGATGTCATCTTTAAAAATTTACTAGAAGAAAAAGAAACTTCTATTGATGAAGTGATTAATATTATTAAGGCACCAGATTTTCCGACTGGTGGCGAAATTTTAGGCTATGCCGATGCTATAAAAGCATATAAAGAAGGTCATGGTAAAGTAATACTTCGAGGAAAATATCATACAGAAGACAAAAAGAATAAAATCTTAATTGTATTCGATTAGGAATGCTATAAATAAATTAAAATTATGAATTTAAATAGCATATATAGTCCATATATCTGGTAACAGGTATGTGCCGAGTAGTAATTCTCGGGAATTCATTGAATTGCTGGAAAATCCTAAAGCTTGAATAACTACAACGTAATATCGTATTTATACGATATAAATGTGAATGTGGCGAAAGCAGAAAAAATATTCAAGATAGTATAAGGTTAAATCCTAAGTACTGTAATAATGGACAATCAGCAGCCAAGTCCGCAAGGGAAGGTTCAACGACTATCCTGAGAAGGAGTAGGGCTCAAGCGAGTGGGTGAAAATCCCTTAAATCGAAGTGGTGAAGGTCCTCATTAGAGGATTAAGATATAGTCTGTGCCTTATTGAAAGATAAGGATGCACATAGTGGTGCTGGCTAAAAGTAGCGACTTTAGCTGAACGAGCAATTCTCATAAAATTTTATGGTTTTTATATATTGAAAATAACTTTCATTTGTAATATAATAATAAAACAAATATTATTTAATTACGAAAGGAGGTGTAACCTTATGAATAAGACTTTTAGAGTTAGAATTTATCCTAATCAAGAACAAAAAATTTTAATTGATAACACATTTAGTTATGTAAGATATGTATATAATTATATGTTAAAACTTAAAGAAAAATTATATGAATATTATAAAATTAGTTTAAGATATAATAATATATCTAAAATCTTAACCGAACTAAAAAGGCATAAACCCTGGCTTAAAGAGGTTGATAAATGTGCATTACAAAATGCTATTAAAGATTTAGATTTTGCCTTTAAAATGTTTTTTGACGGTACAGGATATCCTAAATTTAGGTCTTTTAAGCGAGGTTATAATTCTTATCGTACAAATGATTATTTACATTTAGATAAAGATAATAGAAAAATTAGAATTCCTAAAGTAGGTTGGATAAAGTTTAAAGATAAAAGTAATTTTGAAGGTTTAATTAAAATCTATAACATTACAATTTCTAAATCTTCTAGCAATAAATATTATGCTAGTATTTCAGCTGAAGTCGATATCAAAACTTTATCGAGAATCAAGAAAAGTTGTGGTATCGACCTAGGAATTAAAGATTTTTGTATCTTAGATAATGGTAGAAAATTTGATAACCCTAGATTTTTAGTAACTAATGAAGCTCGACTTAGATTATATAAAAAATCTCTTGGTCGAAAAATTAAAGATTCTAAAAATTATAAAAAAGCTAAAATAAAATTGGCTAAATTTCATGAACATATTGCTAATTGCCGTAAAGATTATTTACATAAAATATCAATATTTTTAGCAAAAAATTATGATATTATTTGTGCTGAGACTCTTAAAGTTAAAAATATGATGAAAAATCATAAATTAGCTAAATCAATTCAAGATGTAAGTTGGTATGAATTTTGCAGACAATTAGAATATAAATCTAATTGGTATGATAAGGAATTTGTACAAATTAATACTTATTTTGCATCATCACAACTATGTTCTAATTGTGGTTATAAAAATTCTGATATTAAAAATCTCGATATTCGTGAATGGACTTGCCCACAATGCTGCACTCATCACGATAGAGACACTAACGCTGCAAATAATATTTTGCGAGAAGGATTGCGAATTTTAAATAATCCTAAATAGAAAATTTCAATATATAGAATCGTAGGACATACGAGGATAGCCTATTAAGATATTCGACCTCTGGGTATAAATAATAAAATAAAATTTATTATTTATAGTTAAGCCGAACGTAAATAGGAACTTCTCAATGAGAAGATGTCAGGAAATCCCTTGGGGTATATGTAAAAAGAATACTGTTACTAAAATAGTTGAGCTAAGTAAAGAAAAACTTGCAGACGTTACAGAAATTCGTGACGAGTCTAATATGGACGGCGTTCGAATTGTAATTGAATGCAAAAAGACAGCTAATGTGGATTGGATTATTAAAAATATTTTTAAATATACAGATATGCAATCTAATGTTAGTATGCGACATGTAGCTTTACAAGATGGAAAACCAAAAGTTAATTTAACTTTATTAGAATTATTAGAAGCATTTATTGAGCATGCTATTGAAGTCATTCAGAATAGATGTCAATATGATTATAATAAATTAGATGAGCGTTTCCATATTGTTGAAGCTATTACTAAAGCTCTCGAAACTAAAAATGTAACTATTGAATTAGTATCTAATGCTACTTCATTAAATGAATCTGTAGAGTCTTTAAAAGAACGATATGCTTTTGATGATAAACAAGCAAAGGCAGTTGCTAATTTAAGATTATATACTTTGAATGAAGAATCCATTCAAAAATATAATGAAGAATATGAAGAATTAAATACTAAGATGAATTTCTTATCCAATATTCTTCATAATGAAATGGAATTAATTAAATACACACGTTCTGAAATTCAACAAGTTGCAAAACAATTTGAAAAAGATGAACGTAAAACAGCTATTGTAGATTATGTTGATGAAAACATTGACCAACGTGACTTCATTAAAAATGAAGATGTAGTTGTAGCCATTACTCATAACAATATGATTAAAGCTGTAAAGGCAAATGAATATTCTGCACAAAATCGTGGTGGTAAAGGTGTTAATGCCAATACTCGTGAAGATGATTTTGTAACGCAATTATATTCTATGCAAACTCATGACGATTTAATTTTTGCGACTAATACAGGTAGATTTTTATTATTGCCTGCTTATAAAATTCCTGTAGTCTCTAAAAATGCATTAGGTAAATATATTAATAATTATATTCCTCTTCAAGAAGGAGAAAAAATTGTTAATGTATTATCGTATACAGATAAAGAAGACTTAATGGTTTTATTCGTAACTAAACAAGGTCGTGCTAAAATTACCTCTACTAAAGATTTGCCTACACGAGCTAGAGCGTATCGTGCTATTAAATTAAGAGATGAAGATGAATTAGTTGAATGTTCTATTGTAAAAGATTTAAATCAAGATTTAGCTTTTGTCACAGAACAAGGTATGTTAATTCACTTAAAAGCTTCATCTGTTAATATGCAATCAAGAAATTCTGGTGGCGTGAATACTGTTAAATTAAATGATAATGATATTGTTGTTTCTTCTCTTCATGCAAAAGAAGATGGTCAAATTGCTATCGTTACTAAAAATGGTATTGGTAAAGTATGTAATATCGAAGACTTCAGAATTACAAATCGTAATGCTAAGGGCTCTCGTTGTTATAAAGTTAATGAGAAATCTGGCACTATTGTTGGTGGTGCTCCTATTGAAGATGAAAATACAATTTATATTATTACAGTAAATGGTAAAATCATTAAATTAAGAGCCGAAGATATTCCATTAAAGAAACGCACTGGACAAGGCGTTAAAATGATTCGTTTCGACGACGATGATTATGTTAATGCCATTACTGTTGGTCCCAAAGAAGAGGAGGAAGAAGCCAATGAATGAAATGATTAAACAAGGTTTTATTCAATACCTTGGTTTAGCTTCTGATGATTCTCCTCTTCAAGGAGATAATGCTCTTCAAAAAGGAATTGGTGACTTGTGTGAAATTTGCTTAGAAATTTCTGTAGATAAAAATAAACATGAACGAAATTTATTTATCTTAAAACCAATCTTTAGAGCAACTATATTTTTACTAGAAGAAAGATTATCGCAAATCAAAGCTATTAAAAATGTAGATACGTATGTACAAGTTAAACAGTATGAAAGCAATATTCAATTTTTACAAAATTTAGTAGACAATATTAAAGAGGAAATTAATCATGAGTGAAGCAAAAACATTAGCTGATAAATTAGCAACAATTGATGCGATTACAGCTAAAATTAATAAAAAATATAATAAGACTGTAGTCGGTCGTATGGGTATTAGCGAAGACATTATTAATCAAATTACTATTGGTCGAATTCCTACTCCATCTATTGCATTAAATAATGCCATTGGTGGTGGGTTTCCTCGAAAGAGATGTACATTAATCACTGGCAAAAGCGATTCCGGTTATATAAATATTATTTGACAGGTAAATATGATAGTGGTAAACTATACTATATAAAATATATTAAATTAGTATAAGAGGTACCACATGAATAAAGAAATTATAGATAAAGTTATTTCATTAAGAAAACAAAAAGTGGGATATAAAAAAATAGCTAGAGAACTTAATTTAACTTTTGGACAAGTATCAGATATATTAATTGATAATGGTCTATATAGTCATGTAACAATGCCAGATGAAGAAACTATAAAAGTTTTAATAGATAATTATAATAATCATTCGGTTAAAGAATTATCTAAAATGACTGGGATTGGGCAAGAAAGAATTATGTCAATTTTAAAAATAAAACAAGTTAAATTAAGACCATTTGGTAGTCATAAAAATTATTATAATAATATTAATCACAATTATTTTAAAGTAATTAATGATGAACACAAAGCTTACTGGCTTGGTTTCTTGTATGCTGATGGATATAATAATGAAAAATTTTATCAAGTTGAAATAACTTTAAAAGATAAAGATAAATATATTCTTGAAGAATTAAAAAAAGATTGTGAATCTATATATGATATAAAATATAAAGAAGTTAATTTAAACGGAAAAGTATTTCCATACAATAGATTAACTTTATATTCAAAAGAAATAAGCCAAGATTTAAAAAAACTTGGCTGCATGAAAAAAAAATCTTTGATAATTAAATTTCCAACAGAAGAACAGGTTTCAGACAATTTAATTCACCATTTTATGCGTGGATATTTTGATGGAAATGGTTGTATTTCTGGCAACAATTTTATGTTAAATAGTACTAAAGAATTTTTAGATAAATATATCAAAAAGCTTAGAGATAATACAGATATCTCAAAAGCAGGATACTTTAGTATGGATGGCCAAGGACATAGATGGTCACATGCTAGTAAAAAAGATTTAAATAAAATTTTTGATTATCTTTATAAAGATGCAACTATTTATCTTCATAGAAAATATAAAAAATTTGTCAATAATAAAAATAGCCTCAATATTCAGAAATGAGTATTGATATTCCTTCAAATTGCTGGAAAATCGTAAAGCTTAATATACTACAACGCAATATCATATTGAATGATATAAACGTGAATGTTACGAAAGTAGAAAAAAATATTAAGATGGTATATGGTTAAACCCTAAGTACTTTATAATTGATAATCAGCAGCCAAGCTCGTAAGAGAAGGTTCAACGACTATATGGAGGATACCTTCAATTTAAGGTAAAGATATAGTCTAGTCCCCTAATAAATATCGGGAAACCGAGGGTGTAAACGAAAACTACTTTGATTTTGGAGTCGATTAGTAAAATTATGGCAGTCGAACCAAGCTTCACGGCACTTTGGGTCGAATCAGAACATTCTATTGATAAAGAATATATTGTTGATACTTTTGGTGTAGACCCTAATCGATTAATTTTTGTTCCATTTGACCCAGAAATTGGTTCTGAAGCTACGCTAGATATGGTTCAAACTATTATTGAATCAGATAGTGTAGATTTAGTAGCGATTAATTCTTTGAAAGCTTTAATTCCTCAAAAAGAAAATGAAGCATCTCTAACTGAAGTACAGGTAGCTTTAGCTGCTCGTCAAAATGCTAAAATGTCTCGTAAATTTACAGCATTAGTGGCTAAACACAATATAGCTTTTATTATTGTATCACACTTGACAACGGACATTGGAAGCCTGAGTCGTGACCCTATGGTCATATCAGGCGGAGCGGCTATTCAGTACTGGTCCTCTTTGACTTTAGATATGAGAAAACGAGCTATTGGCCCTGGAGACCCAATTACTAAAGAAGAAGGATTAAAGATTCATGTAGCTGTTAAAAAGAATCATACTATTTCTAATCGTAATCCATATGTACAGGTAGATTATTATGCTATTTTCGGTAAAGGTATTGACCAGATGCTCGAAGTTATTGAAGAGGCATTTAATTCTGGTGTATTAGTACAACGTGGTGCGTGGATTAATTGGCTTGATGGCAATGGCGAAGTGATTGAAAAATTCAATGGTCGTGCTGCGATGAAAGAATTTTTCCATAATAATCCAGATAAATGGATAGAATTTAAGTCTTTGTTTGATGGTTCTGCTTCTGTAAAAGAATTATCTCAAGAAGAGATTAAAGAAATTGAAGAAGAATCTAAAGCTATTGAAGAAACAATTCCTGAAGAAGTAAAAGCTCAAGAAAAATTAAAAAATAGTCTTAAAAAAACTAAAAAGAAAAAAGCTGATAAAGAAGCTAAATAATGATATAATTAAAGCAGGGTATAGTATATTATACCCTGCTTAGTTATCTTAATAATTCTTTTGCGAACCTTGTATAATATTGGTATGCCAATTCCTTGGCATACTTTTTATTATATATTTCGTAGAAAGAGAGGTATTATTTGTCAGAATGTGAATGGGGACATGAGAATTGTAAACATATTGGAACTGCCAAATGTTTTGGTTGTTTAATAGATGGTCAATTATTTGAGGAAAAAGAAGTTAAAATAAAAAAGGGCCTTAATAAACGACAACAAAAACAAGATAAACGACAAGGTTCTGGTTTTGAATACAAAAATCATGTTGCTAATTCTAAGTTATTAAAAGATGACATTCGAAGCTCAATGACTCTTAATAGTGGTGCTACTGTTATAGAGAAAGGCGATGAACAAATTCGTGGGCTTATTAATGTTATGGAAGAATTAAAAACAAGAACTGTTGAGCAAGCTCCTGGTAAAAAAACATTTACGATTCAAGAAAAGTGGTTATCTAAATTAAAAAGAGAAGCATTAGCAGAAAATATGGATTTCTATTATTTGAAATTCTCTTTTTTTGAAACTGACCCACAAGTATATGTTATTACAGAGCAAGAACAAATTATGTCCATGGTAAAAACTATGGTTGAAGATAGACGTTCTAAAAAAGTTCTTGAAAAGGATAAAGAAATTCTTCTTAAACATCAAGATGTATTAAATGCTAAAATCAATGAATTAAGAGCTGAATTAGCATTAGCTAAAGAATTAGTAAAAGAAGAGGATTGGCCATGAATGAAGAAAAAATATTACAATTAATTCATGAGGAAAATCCACCTAATCCGTTAGCATATGTTAAAGAATTAGTAAAACCAATGATGCGAAATAAAATTGAACAATATATTACTGAGTGTGAATATTGTCCTAATCGCTTTACTGGTTTTAAATCAATTCCTTTTGGCAATAATGATGCATCTATTATGATTATCGGAGAACAGGTATTACAATCCCAATTACAATTAAATAAAGATATTGTATATCCATTTGAAGGTACGCAAGAAATGGAAATTTTTAATACATTATTCGAAGAATATCATATTAATACGAATCAGATTTTTTGGGTAAATGCAGTTAATTGTTTAACTCAAATAGAATTAAAAGGCGAAAAAATATTTAGACCATTTAATATTAGTGAACGAGATGGTTGCAAATTATTTTTGGATAACTTAATAGAAACGATTAATCCTAATTTAATTATCTGTTTAGGAGCATCTGTATATAATTTATTCAAAGATGAGCCTTTTAATAAAAATAAGAATCAAATATTTAAAATTAATACTATTGATGCTATCGCATTACAATCTCCTACATTTTTACTACAGCAAAGAGAAATTAAAGATGAAGAACTTTGTGATGAAGATGAATTAGATTTTTGTAATGGATTAAAAAAAGCATTTGAATATTGCCAAGAAATATATGGTGGCAATATTATATTAGACAAATAAGAAAGGAAATAATGCTATGTCTTTAATGGAAAAATTGCGTCAAAAACGTGCAGAAATGGAAGCAGCTCAACAAAAAGCAGAGGCTCCTAAAACATTAGAAGAAATCGTTGAAGCTAAACAACCCAGTTCTGAAGAAACGCAAGAACAAAAACAAGAAGAAACAACAGTATCTGTTGCTGATACAAAGGAAGAACCAACGGCAGTCACAGAAGAATCTACTCCAAAAGAAACATCTGTTGAAGTGGAGCCTGAACCTGTAGCGGATAATACACCTTCTGAAGATAAAGATTATACAACTATGCAACCAGTAGTATCAGAAGAAAAGGAGAACGAAAATGAAATCATTGCCGAAGACACTGCATCTGAAGAAACTGAAGAAACAGTTAAAGAAGAATCCAAAACTACAGAAGAAACTACTGGAGAAGAAGGAGTAGAGGAAAAACCTAAACGTCGTGGTCGTCCTCGTAAATATAAAGAAGAAGATGTAGAGGAATCTAACGAAGAAGAAGATTCTAAGCCAGAACCTACTCCAGAAATTCTTTCTGCTATTGAAGAAGATATTGCAGAACAAGAAAAAGAAGATAAACCTAAAAAAAAATCTGCTAAAAAGCATGAATCGGTAGAACAAATTTCTTACGTTTCTATTGATGTATTAGGTGAAAAACTTGATGTAGATACTGCAACAGCTGAATATTTAAATTATTTTATTGATACAGAATGGCAAGAAAAAGAAAAATATTTCTTGGATAAAGTAACAAATATTCGTATCGAAGCAGACATGAACCCTGGCACTTTAAAATTTACTTTAGCTGATTTATGTGCATTGAATGATGAAGTAATGCCTCATTATTTAGAGCAAAAGAAAATCTATGATTCTTTAGTGAATAAAGATTTTGGTTCTGCTACAGCATTTAAAATTGCTAATTCTACTGGTTCCAATTCTGAAGAACGTAAACGTACTGGTACATTAGCATTAATGAAAGCTAAAATTAATGGTCAAGAAATTAACTATATTTCTTTGATTAATGCTGTGCAAATGCGGTATAATAGTCTTAACGAAATCATGAAAATGATTAAATACAAATCTGATATTTGTATTACAATGGCATCCGCTATTAAAACTGAAATGCAATTAGTTAATGGTTAAGGGAAAAAATAGATGATTAAATCGATTAAAATTTCTGAGGAGCTTCAAAACCTCCTCAGCCAACCAACTGACCCTACGTTAATTCGTAAGCGTCAACAAGGTGGTACAACATTATCTTATATTACAGGTTATGCTGTTATAAGAAAATTAAATACTGCTTTTGGTTATTGTTGGGATTGGAAAGTAAATAAAGCTTGGCTTGAAAATGTAGAAGGACCTAAGCCTGGTCAAGTATGTCATGTGCTTGGTACATTAACGGCAATGGTTACAGATGACAACGGTAATATTATACCTTTGTCTAAACAAGCTTATGGCTCTAAAGTTGCCATTCTTAAAGTAGGCCCACAAGATAATCAAAACTTGTATAAAGTAGCTTCCACAGATGCACTTAAAAAAGCAGCATCTATGTTTGGTATTGGTTCAGACTTATATCTTACTGAAGAAGAACAAGAGTTCTTGAATATGGAAGAACAAAGTCCTTGGGACGATGCAACCATTAATCAATATAAAACTGAATGGGCTTATATTCAAAAATTCCAAGAAGAATATGAAGTATCTGATGAAGAATTAAATGGTCTTGTTGCGGAATTTACTGGTGGCAATGTTAAATCTATTTTATTAATTAAACCTGAGTCTTTAAAAGAATTCGTTGAATATATTGAAAATTTAATTAAAACTCAGGGGGCAGAATAAAATGGCTTTATTATTTGCCGAAGATTTAAATTTAATTAGATGTAAAGATTGTAATTGTAGTGAATTAATTAAAAGAGAAATCACTCAATTAATTAATAATAAACACAATACATATCAATCTATTAATAAAAGAACAGAATATATCTGTAAAAATTGTGGTGCTATTGTCGTAACTATTGACGACGATGGTCACTCTTATATTAAATAAAAGGAATTAAGATGGACAAATTAAAGATTTACGACGTAAAGTGGGAATCTGATGCTTCTGGTCCATCTCCATTTAATAATATTAGGACAGAAGTGTTTCTCGCTGGCTGTAGAATTGCTAGAGAAGGAACACCATGTCCTGGTTGTTTTAATCCAGAGCTGTGGCAACAAGATGTTTACACAGCTCTTTCTTCTTGTATAGAAGTTGCATATCAAATTCATAAATTCGGAAGTAAATATGTAACTTTTGTAGGAGGAGAACCATTAGACCAAGCATGGCCATTAATTGAAGTATGTGAACGACTTAAATCATTAGGTCATCATATTATTATTATCACACACTATACAATTAATGATATTTACGATATGGGGTTAGAATTATTATTCGATGTCTGTGACATTATTATAGATGGAGAATATAAAAAAGAATTGCATCAGTTTAGTCATGATATCAAAGATGGCTTTACGAACGTAATTGGTTCTGGAAATCAAGTTGTATATGATTGTAAGAATGAAATTGGAATGCCTGCTGGAATTTTAAAAGGTATTTCATTAGATGAGAAAGACAACTTGATATTTCATATGAAAAAATAAGAAAGGAAAATATGAATTACGGGGAAAAGCAAGTTGGTACAGATACTGTGTATATTGAAGATGCAACATTTGATGCATTAAAAGAAAAAAGAATTACAATTCATCGTATCGCACCAATGAGTTATTTACAAAGAGCAGAATCTAACGAAAAGTTTTTCGATAACTATATCGAAATTAAAGCATTTAATGAAACAGATAATATAACATTTACTGCTTCTTTAAAAAAATACAAATATTCTAAATCTATTCAAAAGAAACCGTTAGCAGAATTAATGCTAGAACATATGACTGGTAAAGAAGACAAAATGGAAGATTTTGAAATTATCGATTCTATTTATCATGAATTAGCTAAAGAGGTTTCTAAAGATTTGTATTTAGAAGATAATGTATTACATACTGGATTAGAATTAGATTGTATTGGCATCATTGAATTACATAACCAAGTTATTAATGTATTTAATAAAGTAGTATTTGATAACAATGGTATTCAACTACTTAATAATGTCAAAACTATTTATTTAGCTAAAGAAGATTTAAAAGATATTGTTGTTAAAATTTTAGTAGATGATAGTCATCATATTATTATTGATAATATTAAAGAAGTAAACGAACCAATGAATAACGATAGAAGTATTAATATTTTTGTTCTTGGTGCAGTGAATTTAAGTAAACTCTTCGAAGATTTTGTTGTTGTTCAACAAGATGCAGATGAATCTTTTGAGGCTTATGGTATTCGTTTACTTAAAGAAATTAATGAAGACAAAAGGTCAATTGTATTTGATTTAGACATTGACTTATAAGAAAGGAAAATAATGAGAGATTTAACAGAAATCCGAGATTTGTTAGCGGCCAAAACAGAGTGTATTTGGGTGCAAACAATCGAAGAGCAAGATTTTTTAGATGATTTCCTAACTATGTTAGTAGATAATCCTAAATATCAAAATGTTAATATTAAAGAATGGACTAACACTTCTGGCGTTACGCCAGTAGATTTAATTACAGGTCCAGTATATTCAAAAACAATTATTGAATTAAGAGAAGTACCTGCATTATTTGAAAAAGGTATCATTCCAGACTGCTTCGATGAAGAAAATACTAATACACAAAATATCTGGATTTTAAAAGATTTAGACCCTATGTTTCAAAATCCAAAAACAGCACGATATATTCGTGACGTAAAAGAAGGTCGCAAATCTGTTTCCTATAGTCCAATCATCGTTATTTCTCCTAACCAAGTTAATGGAGATGTAGCACATTTATTTAAAGTAGTTGAGTATTCTTTGCCATCTTCTGTAGATATTTTTAATTACATTACGAACGTACCAATGCGTACATTAGAAAAATATAAGCAAAGAGCTCCAGAAGATAAAAAAGATTTAATTGAAATTCCTACGTTAGATGAATTAGAAAAAATTGCTAAAGCTTGTTCTGGTTTAACGATTAAAGACGTAGCTCAATTATGTAAAGAATCTATCGTTAAGTTTAAAACGATTAAAGCAGATTATTTAGCACAATCTAAAATCGATATCGTTAAAAAATCTGGTGTATTAGATTATAAGATTCCAGAAGTTAAAATGTCTGATATCGGTGGTTGTTCTATTTTAAAAAATTGGCTATATGAACAAGAAATTGCTATGAGTCCAGCCGCTCAAAAAGCTGGTCTCGATATGCCAAAAGGTGCATTATTCTTAGGTATTCCAGGTACTTCTAAGACTATGAGTGCAGAAGCATTCGCTGGCGAATTAGGTGTACCACTTATTAAATTATCTATGGATAAAATCATGGATAAAATGGTAGGCCAATCTGAACAAAAAATCGCTCGAGCACTTGAAGTTGTTAAAAAGTGTGCTCCATGTGTATTCCTCATGGACGAAATTGAGAAAGCATTGGGCGGAGCAAGCTCCCAACAAACTGATGGCGGTGTTGGAGCTAGAGTAATGAAATCATTATTGGAATTTATGAATGATAATAAAAATGGTATTTATGTTATCATGACTTCTAATGATATTTCTGTTATGCCTCCAGAATTTACTCGTTCTGGTCGTATCGATGCCCAATGGTATTTTGCATTACCTACTACTACTGAACGCGAAGCTATTTTTGATGTACATTTAACTAAACGTAAAGTTACGTTAGATGATACATTAAAACAATATGTTGTTCGTCATACAGAAAAATATACTGGTGCAGAAATTCAACAAGTGGTTAAAAACTTAAAACGAATTAATTATATTCGCACAATGGAACAAGAAGATAAAAGTATTGTATTAGAAGATATTGAAAGAGCTATTCAGGAAGTAATTCCTATCGCAGAATCTTCTAAAGAAAAAATTGCTATCTTGGACCAATATTGTGAAGGTCGTGCTCGTAAAGTTTCTGAAGATGAAGTAAAAGAAGCTAAACGTCGTAGTTCTGTTTTAGACCTTGATTTATAAAAAAAAGAAGAGTAAAATGAAGAGCAAGATTATTCAACAATTTAAGGGTACTATTAATGGTGTAGAGGTATTCGACAAAGTTACTTTCTATACTTGTGATTGGATTTTAGGATTAATCGAAGACAAATTTGATATGGAATTACCAACAGAATTCATCTCTGACTTAGTACATGTAGTACAAAAAGTATATGATGATGAGGGTGTTGGTTGTATTGAAGACTTCGAAAATGATTTATTTGTCTGTGTGGAAGATATCGAAGATGGAGAAAGTATTACATCTTTAGAATTAATGCCAGCACAATATAATATTGGTTATAGTTATTTCGATGCATTAAATCGAAAAATTAAAGATTGGGATAACTGTTACAAACAATAATTTTTAATTTAATTTAAAAGGAGGACTATTATGTCTTGTTATCGTCGTTATACATGTGATGTATTAAAAAATGTGGATAAAGAATTATTAAATAAAGCTATGCGTGAATTAGGTTGTGAACTTGACTGGAATGTAAACAAAATTACATGGCGTCATGGCAACGATGGTGATACTGTTGATGCTGCATTCTCTGATAATCGTCTTGGTATTATTATGAATGGCGATGAAGAAGGTCATTTGAAAGTCGTTGGTGACTTCTGGATGACAGGGCTCAAAGAAAAAACTTTCGTTGATAATTTAGCTCAACAATATCAAAAGCATAACGTTATTCAACAAATCGAACAATCTGGTTATTTAGTAGAATCTACTGAACAAAACCAAGCAGGCGAAATTGAAATTATGGCATATTGCTTCTAATTAAAATAATATAAGGCGTATAGAAAAATTAAATAGTCTATACGCCTTATTTTTAATAGACAAAATAAAGAGAGATATATAAAATGAAAACACTACGAATGTATTTTACTAAACGTTCCGACATGTTATGTTTTCTACATACTATGTTAGGATATTGTAGTAGTGGTGCAATATTAAGAAATGTAAACTTTACTGTTAATTATGAGTGCTACGGCAATAATGTTATTTATCGTGTTAAATGTGCTAATGAATTTTTAACATGGACATTTAAAGTTAATGTCGGCGAAAATATTTCATTGTTATTTAATTATAAAAATGAAGAAGCGGAATTAGCAGAATCTGTAATTAAATATATTGTACCAGAAGTTAAAAGGCTATTGGTTAATAGCTATAAGTTAAAACTAAAACAAGGAGACGATTACATATGGAAAAGAGATTCAAAGTAATTATCGATAAAAAAGGAAATATTCAAGTAGAAACATTGCAAGGTTTTATTGGACAAGAATGTCATCAAGCAGTTGACCAAGTGATGCAAGTAATTAATGGTGTACCTGAAGTTAATACAGATAAAGATGATTTCTATCTTTCTGATGACCCAGGTCAATTTTTGAATTTAAAATAGGAGATTTTTAATCTCCTTATTTTTTTATAGGAGATTAAAAAAATGGACACTAAAGAACAGATTTTAGAAAAACTTAATGAACAACAAAAATTACCTGTTATAAATTATCCAAAAAGCATGGCAGTTATTGCATCTGCTGGCAGCGGGAAAACTTTTTTAATAACACAACGAGTTGCTTATATGGTTTTAGATGGCATTAAACCAGAAAACATTTTAATGTTTACTTTTACTAAAAAAGCGGCTGAGGAAATGAAAGAACGTATTATTAAAACAGTAGGCGAACAAGCTGAAAATTTAACAGTATGTACTTACCATGCTTTTTGTGTAAAATTATTAAGAAAATATTGTCATCTAATTGGTTTTTCTAACCCATTTTCTATTTATGACCCAGAACAATGTTTCGAAATTATTATGGGTATTTTAAAAAGAAATGAATTAGATTATGACCCTGGTTTTGTATTAAGCTACATTTCTGATTGTAAATTAAATATGTTATCTCCTGATGATGCTATTGCTTCTGAAGTAGATAATATTGAATATGCATATATTTATAAGGAATTTCAACAAATTTTAAAAGCACAAAATGCTTTTAATTTCGACGATTTAATTTATTTTACTATTCGTATTTTAGAAAATTTTGAAGATGTATTATGCGAAGTTAATAGCCAATATCAATATATCATGGCTGATGAATTTCAAGACAGCAGTACTCAGGATATACGTTTTATCAAATTATTAGCTGGTAAAAAATTTCATCTTTGTATGGTTGGCGATAATGACCAATCAATTTATGCATTCCGTGGAGCTGATATTTCAGCATGGGGACAATTTGTTAAAGAACATAATGTTACTGTATATAAATTAGAACAAAACTACCGTTCTACACAAACTATTGTTAATGCTTCTAATTCTGTAATTGAAAATAATACTAAGTTATTTGATAAAGTAGCATATTCTAAAGGTGAAGTTGGTGCTTCTGTAGTTAGTTTTGAGTTAGATACTCATAAAAAAGAAGCGACTCGTATTACGCAAATTATTAAATCTTGTATTAAGCAAGGTTATAGAGAAGAAGATATTGCTGTATTATATCGCATGTCTTATTTAGGCCGTACAGTAGAGGATTCTTTTTTGGCTAATGGAGTTAACTATCATATTGTAAATGGATTACCTTTTTATAATCGTGCAGAAGTAAAAGATTTATTATCGTATCTTCAAGTATTTAATAACCCAAAAGATTTCACAGCTATTTGTCGTGCACTTCAAGTTCCTAAACGAGGCTTTGGCGAAAAAGCAATTGAATCATTAACGTTTCATTTTTTAAATCGCACAGATGAAGTTAAAGATGTCGCAAGTATGAAAAAAGTATTAATGTCTTGTGAAGGTTTAACTGCGAAACAAAAAATTGGTATGCGTAATTTCATTGCTATTATGGAACAAATTGAAATTAATAATGCTTTTATGAATCCAGCAATGTTAATTGATTATATTGCAGAAGCTGTTAATTATAAAGCATATATTAAAAAAACAAAAGATGCAGAAGAATTTGAAGCACGTTGGCAAATTGTTCAAGAATTAATTGCTATTGCAAAACAATCTAATGACTTACAAGATTTATTAGAGTCTATGGCTGTTGGTCAAGAGGAATCTAGTGGTAAAAGTGGTGGTGTAACATTAACTACGATTCATTCCTCTAAAGGATTAGAGTGGCCAATTGTTATTGTGATGGGTTGTAATGAAATGCAAATTCCTTCTTTTATGGCTATTAAATCTCATATGGAAGAAGAAGAACGTCGTTTATTTTATGTAGCTATGACGCGTGCAAAATCTTTTCTATTTTTAACTCGTCACAATAAATCTAATTCTCGCGGGACTTGGAGAAATTATGATGAATCCAGGTTTGTAAAAGAAATTAATGACAAATACATCAAACGCATGTAATACTATAGATATGAAACAATTAGTATTAAAATCAAAAGAAGGGTCTTCCTATGAAATTGAAATTAATTCTGTTTCTAAGGAAGACCTTAATTATTTATTTTGTCTTTTTAATTCTGGTAAAATTCAATATAATTTAGATAATAAAACTTGGATTGTTTCTGAGTCTATTTACCAAGAATTAGAAAATAAATTTTCTGTAGATTCGTATTTTAATTTAGGTTCTTGTATGAAATTGCAACCTTATGACTATCAAAAAGAGATTGCAAATTTTATTTTACATAATAAAAAGGCCCTTGTAGTCCTGCCTTGCGGAGCTGGTAATGCTGACAATTCATATTAATTAATTTATAATAATCTAAAAGGAGGCATTAAAAATGTCAATTTCAGATTTTTATAAAGAAAAATATAAAGAAAAAGATTTAATTGCAATTCAATTAATTAAAGAAAAAGAATATTCTTGTACAAAGGCCGCTAAAGAATTAGGCCTAGACCAACAATCATTATCTTCTCGTTTGAAAAAGTATTATGGAATAACTTTTTTACCAGATGGCAAAAAAGAAGTAAACTCTAATTTCTTCGATAATATAGACACAGAAGAAAAAGCTTATTGGTTAGGATTCTTTTTTGCAGATGGTTATGTAGATAATAAAAACGGCTTTGATTTAGTTTTGTGTGAAGAAGATTATGAGCATGTAAAAAAATTTAAAGAAGCTCTTAAATCTAAACATAAAATTGGATTAAAAAATGTTAAGTTAGATAATAAAATTTTTAAGGCTTGTAGACTTAATATCAAGGATAAAAATATTCATAACAAATTAATTGAATACGGATGCGTTAATAATAAATCTTTAGTGGTTGAATTTCCTAATATAAATATATTTACAAAGAAAAAATTAATTAAAGATTTTATCCGTGGTTATTTTGATGGAAACGGAAGCATTAGCATTGATAAAAAAGGTTATTATAAAGTGCAAATAACTTCTGGTTCATATGCATTTTTAGAGACATTATCTTTATTGTTAGATGATTTAAATATAAAAAGTTATATTTATCATACAGAAAAAAGAAAAAATGTATATGATTTAAAATTCCAAAAGGAAAATAGAGATAAGTTTTTAAAATATATTTATAGAAAATCAACTATATATTTAGATAGAAAATATGAAAAATATTGCCGTCTATATAAGAAAGCATAATATATTATATAGATTATTAATCTGGGATTAAGCGGGAACCCTAAGTCACAATGATATGGGAATCCGAACCGAAGGCTATTTTTAAAAAGATAGTCAGGGGCAACGCATAGATGGTGAACCTTATTTAATAAGAATATAATCTATCCACGAGACCAGATTTACGTTTATGCGGATTTAATGCGTAAAAAATATATGCTGGACTTATGAGAAATCATAAGAATTATAAGATAAAAAACTTATAAGATAACAAAACGAAAACACCCATTATTATTTGCTCTTATTTGGAGGCTTTGCATAAAAATATAATTAATGGTCCTGGTCTTATTATTGTAAAAGCAAGTTTAAAATATCAATGGAAACAAGAAGTTAGTAAATTTTCAGATTTAAAAGCTACTGTAATTCAAACGTATTCGGAATTAACTTCTAATATAACTAATAAAATTAAAAATAGGGAATCTAAAAAAGAAAAGACTAAAGAATTAAAAGAAGAAATTAAACAATTAAAGAAAGAGCGTAGCCAATTATTTAAAAATCAATTTAAAGGTTATGATTTGTATATTTGTAACTATGAGACTTTACTAGATATAGAAGTAAACAAAGAATTATTAACTATGAATTTAGAATTCGTGGCGGCAGATGAGATACAGTATGCCAAATCAAATACTTCAAAACGAAATAAAGCATTAGCTAAATTTGGTAATGCGAAGATGACTATTGGAGCTACTGCTACACCGGTTCAAAATAATCCAGAAGATATCTATGGATTATTTAAATTTATACAACCAGAGTTATTTCCTAAAAAATCTGATTTCTCTTCTTTATATTTAAAATATGGTGGTTATGGTCGTGTCATTGGAGCTAAAAATACTAGACAATTACACGCCAAAATTAAACCATATATGATAATTAAAGATAAAAAAGATGTAGCGAAACAATTGCCTCGATTAGTTGTTAATCAATTATATTGTGAATTTGAACCAGAACAACTAGAAATGTCTAATAAATTATTAGATGAATTAACTGAATTAAAACGTAAGCTAGAAGCATTAGATAAAACACTATCTTCTGCTGAAGCATTACATAATGAAGAGCGTGCTAAATTAGATGCTGGTATTATGGCTCGACAAGCTTTTGCTCAGGAACTTGCTAATTCAGAATTATTATTATCTGAATCAGAAAGTGAAATGGCAAAACAATATATAACTGGTTGTAAAGAAAATCATAAACTAGATTTATTAATGAATCTAATTGAAGAAATCATTGAATCTGGTGAAAAAGTAATTGTATTCTCTAAGTTTAGACGCATGCAAGATGTCATTACAAATAGAATTAAAGAAATAAAATCATTAAAAGATGTAAAAATTGCTTATGTAAATGGTTCTATTTCTGGTGATGATAGATATAATGAAGTATATACAAAATTTAGAGATAATGATACATATAAAATATTATTATGTTCTGATGCCGGTGCTGAGGGGCTTAATGCTTCACGGTGTAAATATTTAATAGAATATGAAGCTGCGGATAGTTATGCAATTCAAACACAACGACATGGCAGACTTGAACGTGCAGATTCAATTCACGACACTGTATTCGTATATCAATTAATTGTCAAAGATTCTTATGACGAAATTGGTCAAAAAATAATCAATAAAAAAAGAAAATATGATGCCGAAATTGTAAAAGGCATTTATTAGTTATAGCCACCTTGTATAATACTGGGTGGCTATAACTATTTTATAAGGAGAAATATATGCAACAAGAACGCATTCCAAAAGAACAAATCCAAAAAGATATTAAGAATGGTGTATGCAAAGTTATTGACGGCTTTTTCGTATACTCAGATAAAGTAGTACAATATACATCTCATTTTGGATATACAATTAATCGTGGTACTCTATATAAAGGTAATGGTATGGTTATCTCAAGAGCCACAGATAAAAAACGTTTTTCTGTTGCTCGATTAATTGCTAAAGCTTTTTTAGTAGACCAAGAAACAGATGATTTCTTTGTTGTTTATAAAGATGGAAATAAACAGAATTGTTATATTAATAATTTAGAAGTTCAATACAAATCAAAAGAAAAATATTGTAAAATCTGTGGTAAAGAACTTGGTAGAAATAATAAAACTAATGTATGCTTAGATTGTAGACGCAAAAATGATGATATTTTAGCAACAGAAGAAGAAATTTTAGTTCGCAATAAAAAATTCAAATATGCTAATTTAGATGATGTGTCTCAAACAACATTAGATAAATTACATTTATATTTGCAGGGTTATACATATCAATATATTGCTAATAAATATGGAGTAACCCGTCAAGCGATTGAATATTCTTTGAAGCGTTTACTAGATAAAAATCGTCGTAAACACAATAAAAAAAATAATAAAGAATTAATTACAAGACTACAAAAAGCAATTGAAGCTAAACAAGAAGAAGTTGGTAAGTTATCTTATCAAATTATTGAAAAACAAAAAGAAATGAATAAATTAATTCGAAAACAAAACGTATTAATTAATCAATAAAAAGTAGGTAAAAATGGCGAATGAATCTTCTTTTACTGGCGAAGTTATTTTCTTTCATAAAAGATTGAGTAATACGCCAGAAAATGTTAGAAAATTTATAAAAATCCTTGATGTATTCTTAGAATTGACCAATACATATTATGGTGGATTTCAAGAAGTCACTACAGATGACATGGAATTTAATAAACAAGCTGATTATGTAGAATCTATATCTTATTATTTCTTCTCCTGTGGTCGTTGGACCTATGAAAATTCTTTTAATTACATTAATAAATTATGTAAAGAAGGATTTGAGCGAGAATTAAATAATATTAAAGAAAATTTTCCAGATTGCTATAATGATATTTCTTTTTATGATGTAATTGGATTAGGTTTCCAAGTAACTGGTACAGATTACGAGCCAGCTTGCCAAGTTTTATATGAATTTGATGCCGAAAGTGAAATCATCGGCATCAAAGAAAATGACGAAACTGAATATGAAGTTAGAATTAATTCTTGTGAAGATATTCCATTTACTGCCGAGAATGTAAATGAAGCTATTGATGCTATAGAACTTTGTGATTTTTGCACTCAATATGGTTTAGAATTATTTTTAGATAAAATATTTCTTATTCATATTAATGATACATTTAATGGGGATTACTTTAAAAAAATCATGCCTACAGTGTATAATACATATGGATATCGATTAAAAAATATAGATTTAAAAAATGATATCTACAGTATTATGCTAGGTATTATAGCAAAACATACTGAATCTTATGGACCATTTCAATTAAGCGATATTTCTTATTATATGAATTTAGAAAAAGATAATGCTATTATTTTTGAACCTTTTGGAGAAGATAATATCATTCCTATTTTTGAAGAAATAGAACAGTCTATCAAAGATTATATTGGTCAAAAACATATTGAAAATAATATGAGGGTTAACTAAATGGCTAATTATTCTAGGTTTTATGGCGAGGTGCTTTTTTATAATAAAAAAATAAAAAATACTGAAGACAATCGGATAAGGTTTAAAAAATTTCTTGTTGATTTTATAGAATATAATGATAGTAGAAATCCGTCTTTTAAATTATATGATGCAAGAATTAATTTCAGAAGCTAGTAACTATCTTATTATTTAATAAGAAATGGGGTGATGCAATTGCCTTTTGTATTTTTCTTCGCCATCTTTATGTTATATTATTTTAATGATGATTATTATAAGATGATAGCGTTTTGTGTATGGTGTGTTTGTGCCATGATTTATGGTGTAGTGTATGTAATTAAAAGAAAGGACATTAAAGATGAGCCTCTCATCAATATTCAAACAAAATATGGAAATCGGGAATAACGAAATTCCGAATGTTATTTTTAAAGCAGACGAATCATTAATTGCCGATTTAATCGAAGATATTGAAGCTCAAGATAACGAATTAATTTCTGGTAACTCTTTGGATAATCCAGAACAAATGACTCGTGAAGAAGCAGAATATTTTACTAAAAAATATATTGAAGCAGCTAATGAAATTAAAAAAGCAGAAGAAGCTGCTAAACAATATATGGAACAGCAACAAGAAAAAGTAAATAACTGGTTAGAAAAAATTAATAAATCTAATCAATTTTATTTGTCTGTATATGGCGATGCTTTAAAAGTATATGCCGAAAAAGAAATGGAAGAAACTGGGAAGAAATCTATTAAGCTAATCGAAGGCACTTTATCTTTTAGAAAAGCTCAAGATAAATATGAATATAATGAAGAAGAACTTCGTGCGTCTTTACAAAATAATCATATTGATGATTTCTTCGAACCAGTTGAACCTAAAATTAAAAAGGCAGATTTGAAAAAAGCTGGTACAGTTATTAATAATAAATTATATATTAATGACACATTAATTGAAGGTGTAACGATTACACCACAAGACAAAACATTTACGATTAAATAAAGAAAGGAAACAGTATGAGATATTCAAAAGAATTCATAGAGGCTGTTAAGAATAATACTAATTTACTAGATTTAATTTCTGAATATGCTTCTGATATTCGGAAGGTATCTAGTACTGTTTGGATGTGTCGTTGTCCGCATCCAAACCATAATGATAGCACAGCTTCATTTAGAATTTGGTTCGAGAATAATAGATGGAGCTGGGCTTGTATGGGTTGCCATTCTGGTAAAAAAGATACAGCTCATAAGAATTATGGTTCTGATGCCATTGCATTTTTACAATGGATTTTTGATGCTCCTGGAAAAAAAAGAATTTCTTTTGCAGAAGCTATTGAAATATTAGCCAAAAAAAATGATATGCCATTAGAAAAAAATAATTTTGCGTTTGAATATAAAATTTTAAAAGCAAGAGCCAATGGTTATCATGCTGGATTAACTAAGAAAGCAAAAGAGTATTTATATTCTCGTGGGTTAGAAGATACAGATATTAATACATGGAATTTAGGTTATGCGGTTACGCAAGAACAAGGTAAGTTAATTGAACGTATTACGATTCCGTTAATTGATTATAATCAAAACATTGTGGGTTTCTCTAATCGAGATTTAAATGATATTTCTAATGCTAAGTATGTTAATTCTAAAAATGATAATGTATTTAATAAATCTAAATTCTTTTTTGGTGCTAATTATTTAGACAGAAGTTGTGAAGAAATTCGTATTACCGAAGGAGCTATGGACGTTATCTTAGCTTCTAAATATGGTGTTAAAAATATTGTAGGATTACTTGGTACTGCATTAACAGAAGAAAAAGTAGATATTATTGCTAAATTAAATATGGTTCCTGTATTATGTTTAGATAATGATAATGCCGGGAAAAAAGCAGTACAACGTTCCTTACAATTATTAGCAGAAAAAGATATTTTTGCTAAAGTATTCATTATTCCATCTGGTAAAGATATGGCTGATTTAGCTAATGAATTACAAGAAGATTTAGAAGAATATATTTCTAATCACGCTAAACCATATTGGCAATATCAATTAGATGAAAGTATTGATATTTATGATGCGTTAATCGTACAAGCTAAAAATAAAGTATTTAAAAAAGTATTGGATGCATCTAAAGCGGCACAAACAGAAGAAGAAAAAGCACTCATGAAATCATATGTGCTAGAAAGGATAGGTATTGTTTTATAATGTTCCTGTGTGATGATTGCCAAATTCGTTCTATCTGTAAAATTTATGACAACATCATTCAGTATAGAGATATTATTGCTCTATCTGAATGTGGAGCTAGAAATTTAATAGATAAACAACAAAATAAATATACGCCAATTTTTAATGAACCAGAAGTTGATATAGAAGAACGAATTGCAGCGATTCAAAAATTAACTCCTGAGATACAAGAAGAAATTGATTATATTAAAAAAGATGAAACTAATGTATGCCAGGATTGTAAAAAAGAAAATACAGATTTACTAATCTGTAGTGAGTGCCAAAAACAAATTTGTCCAGACTGTGCAACAGAAGATTTCGATGGCAATGTATATTGTCAAGAATGCTATGATAAAAAAGATGGAGAGATGCTGTGAGATATGAATTAACTAAATATCTAAATCGACATAACATTGAAGAGTTTTCTTTAAGTCAATTAAAATATATTAGAAATGGGTTGGACCAAGACTGGAATTATTCTAATGATATCTTAGGAGATATTCGTTTATATAAAAAAAATGGTGGTAGTATTAAACATCTTGAATGTATTTGTAAATATTATTCTAAAATAGATGGTTATAAGGTACAGCAAAAAGAAAATAAATATGCTACATGTAGAGATGCAAGAGCACTTTTATTACGTAAAGACCCTAATGAAGATACACCAAGATGTATTGATTGTCATACACAGGCTTTACAAAGATATAAAGATGGCGAATTAAAACGCATTAATAATGCTAATACTATTAAGAAACGAATATTAAAAAACCTATGAATTACGTTGAATTATCTGAGTTTTTGCGAAATAAGAATGCCAGTATTCGTCTCACAAAACAGGATTTTTGGGAGTTAGAAAAAAATATTTCTAAAAAATATACTTGCCAAAAGAAAGTTTTTGGGATATACTGTGTGAGAAGTCGGTTTTACCCCGATAATTTTGTCTATATGCAATGTATATGTAACTATTTTGCTCCAGATAACTATAGTATTTCTGAATAGAAAACAGCTACAAACCTTGATAAGTTCGATACTTGTTACCTGACACAATCTGAATGTTTCGGCGATATGCCTATCTTTACAGAAAATTATTGTTTCAAATGTCATGTAATGGCTATCAATAAATATTTAAAGGGTGAATTAACATTGTATAATGACAGATTATATAAATTTTAATTTTCACGAAGGAAGAGGTAACTCTAAATGAAAAAAGCTGATTTAATCAAAACTATTGCTGCGAAAGCAGAAACAAAACAAACTGTAACAGAAGCTGTATTGAAAGCATTCGCTGAAGTTGTAGTAGACGCAGTTAAAGCTGGTGACAAAGTTCAACTCCCTGGTTTTGCAACATTCTCTAAAAAAGAAATTGCAGCTCGTGACTACAAAAAACCTGGTACTACTGAAACAGTACATAAAGAAGCATCTGTTTCTATCAAATTCAAAGTAGCAGAAAAAGCTAAAGAAGCTTTGAATGCATAATAGTGAACAAGTATATACTGTTCCTTTTATAGCGACTCGTCATATTCCTGAAGGCTTTTGTGATATTAAACAAAAGCTTTCGGATTTTGACACAAAAGGTAGCTTTGTTTTTCGTAAGGACGCTGAGGGAAATAAAACTCTTCAGCAACTTATCGCCTTTATTGTTGTACGAGATGAACGCAGAAAACGTTTTTTTCTTGGTAAACGTATTGGCGGAGACGAAAGGCTCCACGGGCAACTATCTTGTTTCGGTGGTCACATAGACAAAATAGATGCTAAGCAACCTAATTTATCACTGATTGAATCTTGTGCGTTACGAGAAATTAATGAAGAACTGGATTTAATTTTTTACAAGAATGACACCTTATTTAATTCACTTCATTATATTGGTACTGTACGAGATACAAATAGTGATACCGGTGACCATTTAGGGTTTGTTTTTGTATTAGATATTAAAAATTGTTCAATAAAAGAAACAGATAAGATTGAAGGTATCTGGGTTTCTTATCACAAAATATTAACAAATTATTTTTATAAATTAGATAGTTGGACACACTTCGTTATCGAATATCTTTACAAAACAACAGACCTAAAAGAATATTTACATAAGAAAAAGGGCTAGTATATAATAAAAATATACTGGCCCTTTTATTATATTTAAGAGGATAATAATGGAAAAAGAATTAGAGTTTGAATGTACAGTTACATTAACAGCCAAAATTAAAGTCTCCTGTGAATATGTAAATGGACAACCAGTTCTTGATGATATTGAAGATATCATTGCTGACTTTGTAGATTATGATTTAAAAGATACAGAAGAAAATTATGATATCAAGTATGTAGACGTAATGGGTTATGAAGTAGTAGAACCAGATTGCGAAGACGATGAAAGGGTTGATTGAATTCATATGGTGAAATTTCGCACAGAAGATGTGCAATTAATTGAAGAATTTTTAGATTTGTTAAATCGAAGAGAAGAAGAGCATTGTCATTTATTTGATGAACGTAATAATTTAACTCGTGAACAAAATGATTTGCTCCATGAATTGGAGAATAATCCTGGGACTAAAATCAATATTACAGAAGAATTAGCACGAGTAAGAAAAGAATATCGTCAAACTAAAAATGATATGGAATTCTATTTCCCGATTAAACAATTTAGCAAAAAATATAAAGCTGAATTAGAAGCAGCTTTAGAAGAAATGAAATTAGTGGATAAGGCCCAGAAAAGTAGAAAAACGACTCCGCGTATTCGTACAGACTTGGGTCTTAAAACAACTGGTGGTCGTAAACCAAAGTATAAGCGATAGCGACCTTGTATAATACAGTTGTTTCTTTTATTTTTAATTTTTTATTTTATTATAAGAAAGGAGGGGATACAGATGAATATTCCAGCTATTAAGGATGCAGATACAGTATTAGTGAATAAAGTATATACTGCATTATCTCAATTAAAACATATTAATGTTGAACAGTATGAAGCTAGATTAGAATATGAATTAGAAATCATCAGTGAAAAAGAATATGAAAATTATTTCTTAATCGTAGCGGATTATGTACAATATGCAAAAACACATAATATTAAAGTAGCTCCAGGTCGTGGAAGCTGTGTAAGTTCTTTAGTTGCTTTTTTGTTAGGCATTACAGAAATTGACCCAGTAAAATATAATTTAATGTTTGAGCGTTTTTTATCTATGGATAGATTAGAAATGCCAGACATTGATATTGATGTCGAAGCTTGTAAACGAGATGCATTAATTCAATATATTATTAATAAATATGGTTATAATCAAGTGGCTCGTTTCTTGGATAATACTGAACGAGGCATTCACCAATCTGGTATTGTTATTGCTAATGTAGATTTATCGCAAGCAAATACAACAGAAAAAGACAATATGTTAGTATTAAATTATCCACAAGATGAAGTAGAAGAATCGTTAGTTAAGTTTGATATTTTATCTTCTAAAGTATTATCTTATATTAAAGAATTAGAAAATGTGACTGGAGATATTGTATCGATTAAAGATAATAATTTTAATGATAAGTTTGTATATAAATTATTACATACAAAATTATTAGCTGGATTATTTCAAGTATCCTCTCCTTTGTATCAACAACGTCTTTGTAATTTACAAATTAATTCTATCGAAAAATTAGCTGATGCATTAGCATTAATTCGTGCACCGTTTTTAAAAGAAAAATTAGATATTCAGTATATGAACCAAAGTATAAACAATATTAATAAAGAGTATGATGCGATTACTGAATCTACAAATGGTGTTTTATTATATCAAGAACAACTTATCGAATTATTATATACTTATAATTTCTCTATGAAAGAAGCATATACAGTTATGAAAACATTAGCTAAAGGAGATTCTATTGAGGACTATAAAGCAAAATTCTTTGCTAATTGTAATCAAAATGCATTAGCCGTATGGAACATTATTAATAATATGGGCTTGTATTCTTTTAATAAAGCTCATGCTATTGCATATGCTACATTAGTATATGTAACTGCGTATTATAAAGTATATTATACAAAAGAATTCTATGCAGTTATGTTAACGAAAGCATATAAAAATAAAGATAATGCTAATATTAAAAAGCTTCAAAGAGAATTAAAACAATTACAAATTCAATTATTAATGCCGGAATTTACAAAATCCAAATATGAATGTACTGTAGAATTAAAAGGAATTCGTTTAGGATTAGTAGCTATTAGTGGTATCAATAAACAAGCTGCGATTAAATTATTAAATTCTGAGTCTTTATTGGATAATGATGTTCGCACAGTTACATTAGCTATTTTCGCTGGTGTATTCGATGAAGTTTGTGAAGGTATGTGGCGTTATAAAATTTATCATGAATTCATGGAAGCAAAAGGATTAAAGCCAAAAGAAACATTTTCTATTGGGAATAAAGTCTCTTTTGTATACTGTGATTCTAACCAAGTATTAAATAATAAAATAATGAAAATCGAGGAATAAAATGGGACAATATATTAATATTCAGCAACCTAAGTTGAAATATGAATTAAATAGAATTACTTCTTTTATTAAGATATCAAAATAATATTTATAACTAAAGTTATAAAATATATTTTGGTAAAATAGTAAGCCTATTGGGAAACTAGTAGGTAGTGATAGAATTTTTCTATCCAACAAAGACACTGAATTGCTGGAAACCCCTAAAGCTTAACTAACTATAACGTAAATTCTTGTTAAGAATTAAACGTGAAATGTGGCGAAAGCAGAAAAAATAGTTAAGATGAGATATGGTTAAATCCTAAGTCTTATATAACAATGGGCAATCAGCAGCGAAGCTTTATTAAAGTTTTTAATAAAGAACGTTCAACGACTATTCCTCGTAAGGGAAGTACTGCACAAGCGTGTGGGAAGTGGTGTCGCCTAAGTTTTTATTGTTAAAATAAAAATATGGATAAGATATAGTCTGTGCTTTAGCGAAAGCTAAAGATGCACGTAATGGTGCTGGTCAGAAGTAGCGATTCTGATTGAACGAGACCTCTAATTAATTAAAAAAATATGGTTCTAAAATGTCCTGTAAAAATTTTTACTGAAAAGTTGTATTTCTAGTAAAAATATATTATAATAATCTCGTAATATTATTAAATATAGAAAGCGAGGTGAAATATAATATATGTATTTAACTATAAAACAACAAGTAAAACATTTAACTAAAGAAGAATATAATATTTTAAGAGAATTGTGTAGAACAGCTAAAAATTTAACAAACCAAGCTATTTATAATATTCGACAACATTATTTTCAAGAAAAACAATATTTAAAATATGAAGCAAATTATCATGAATTAAAATGTTGTGAAAATTATAAATTGTTAAATTCTAATATGGCTCAACAAACTCTTAAAGATACCGATGAAATGTTTAAATCATTTTTTAGTTTAATTAAATTGGCTAAACAAGGTAAATATAATTTTAGATATATAAAATTACCTAATTATTTACCAAAAAATGGATATTCAAATTTAATCATTGGTCAAATTAGAATTAAAGATAATATATTAACTATTCCATTTTCTAATACTTTTAAGAAAAAAATTAATAAAAAAATTAAAATTCAAATTAAAATTCCTTCAGTATTAGAAGATAAAAAAATAAAAGAAATTAGAATTATTCCTAAATTTAATGCTAGGTTCTTCGAGATTCAATACACTTATGAAATTAAAGAAGAAAATATAAATTTAAATACTAACAATGCACTGGCTATTGATTTAGGAGTTAATAATTTATGTACTTGTGTCACTAACACAGGGAAATCTTTTATTATGGATGGAAGAAAGTTAAAATCTATTAATCAATTCTTTAATAAACAAAATGCAAAATTACAATCTATAAAAGATAAACAAAATATTAAACGACAAACTAAACAACAATATTTAATTTCTCGTAAAAGAAAAAATAAAATTAATGATTATATTAATAAGACATGTCGTTATATTATTAATTATTGTTTAGCTAACGATATTGGAACTTTAGTGATTGGATATAATCAATCATTTCAAAATAAAACTAATTTAGGTAAAAGAAATAATCAAATTTTTACTCAATTACCTTTTGGTAAAATTCGAGAAAAATTAGAATACTTATGTAAACGATATAATATTAATTATATCTTGCAAGAAGAGTCTTATACATCTAAAGCTAGTTTTTTTGATAATGATGAATTACCTATTTATAATGCTGATAATCCACAAACCTATGAGTTTAGTGGCAAACGTATTAAAAGAGGTTTATATCAAACTAAAAATAATTATCGTTTTAATGCAGATTGTAACGGAGCATTAAATATTCTTCGTAAAAGTAAAGCTGTAGACTTAACTGTCTTAGGCCGTAGTGGCGAACTGGACACGCCTAAAAGAATAAGGATTTCTTAGAAAATCAAACTTCTTAATAAAGCAATTTTATATTGCTTTTAGAATCATATGACTTTAGTCATGTGAGGTTCAGGCAAAAATATCGTCTTGAAAGTTTAGATTTTTATATCGAAAATCTTGATGGAGTATTGTGTATTGTAAATCGGTATCACGATGTAATTGAACTAATTATTGATGAGGATGCATATTATACACATATTGAGACTAAACAAAGTCAAGATAATATTCGATGGGATATTGAAAACAATATTACATTTAAAGATGTTTTTGAATCTGTTATCTTAACTATTAAAGAATATATTAAAGCATATAAAAAAGAACATAAAGTTAAAAAGAAAGGACATTATAAGAAAAAATGATTTATTCTGTGTCCGTATTAAATAAAAATATCGAACGTCTTAAAACGATTAAAAATAGTTTGCAAAAATATATTGATGGTAATACCGTCAAATATGACTTCGATATTTTATTTTATAATGTGAAAGATGTATTAACTAATATTTTTAATGCGTTTAGTGAATCATCTTGTTATCAATATACTAATCTTGGTTATTATTGTTATCAATTGCAACCACAATTTAATCAAATTTTCTCAATGGAAACATTAGAAGATGAAGAAAATGCTAAAGAAGTTGTAAGATTAATTGACTCTTTACTAGATTTATTCAATCAAGTTGAATTAATTAAATTAACAACATCAACTACTGTATGGTGTAATACAGAATTAAATCAATTTATCTCTGATGCTAACGATACACAAGTAGAAGATATGGCAATTCTTAATTTCTTTAATTATATTAAACGGGATAGACCATTAAATGTATTGATATATAATATTCATAATAGAAATACATTGGCTGCATTAGGTGTAGCAGTTAAAAATAAATTCTATCATGTATCTACTGGTTCCTCTTTCTATTGTAGAAAAGAAGATTATATTCAAAAAAGTGTTCTTGGTGGTTCTGGTAGATGTATGATTACGAATAATGCATTTGATGTTGTATTAGGATATGTACCTGCTCAAATAGAGTTAACAAATCCTAATGTAGCAAACCCATTAGACTATGAATATATTAATAGACTTGTTGCTTATGCGGCACCCAATGCACCAATCGTTTTCTTCATGCCTGTATTTAGATTAACTAAAAATATTTGTTCTTTCATGTCAAAATATTTACGAGATGTAGAAATTTACATGTTGCCAAATACTAAAAAGATATGTGTTATCACTGCTCGTAAAAATAATGATGAGCCAGAAGTAGAAGAAGAAATCTTCAACAAGCTACGTTATTATCAAATTCAACATGCAGAATTTGAATATAAAAAATGGAAAGGCAATGAACGAGAATTTGTTATCGACTGGGAAAAGCCAGATATTAAATATTTCCGTGGGTCTTTAATCTCAGATGAAGATATTGCAGATATGTATAATGCATCTGATGCAGTAACTAATTTTTGGAAAAATCAAAAGCAAGAATTATTATCTGACTATCATAAACGTCCATTATTGCCATTTAATATTGGTCATCTTGGTTTAGTATTAACATCTGGTTGTTTAGATGGTATTGTGCAAGAGGATGAAACGCATTCCCATCTCGTAAAAGGTCGAATCATTAAGGTTAAGAATAAAGAAGAAATTGTTGATTCTGCTGGAGTAACTGCAACATTAGAAGAAACGACTTCTAATCAAGTAGAGATTAATTTATTTTTATCAGATGGAACATATAAAAGTTTAGTATAAGAATATTTTTGGTACCGACATTGATGCCGGTACCAAATTAGCTAGTGAGATTAAAAAATATGAAAGGAATACAGAATGGCATTTAGTTTTACAATTAATAATTTGCCGTCTATGAAGGGAAATGTGACGCTTTTTTCTAGCCAAGCTGGGATAGCATATATGTCAGGTTTTGCATATTCAACATTACTGAAATCGATTCAGACCGAACTGAAAAAGAATTCTAGGATTTATAATGGCAGATATACATTAGAAGCAAAAGGCAAATCGTTAAATATGGAATCTGCTAAAATTCCAAATACAGATTATTCTAATATTATCTTATATTATAAAGATTTCAGTAAAAAAGAAAATGAAAATTCTAATAACGAAACATTAAGTTTTTGCGTCTTTTTAGAAATCAAAAAAGAAGATACAAGAGCTTGGAGCTATAAAGGCAATAGCGAAAGTTATTACACACCTGGCTTAGATAGGTTTTTAAAACAAGATATTGAAGAACACTATAAAGAGGAATTATTAGATATCGCTTTTAATAAATTCTACAATTTGTGTCCAGTACCAATTAAAAAAGAATGGACACAATATTTATTAGAAAAATTAGTTAAACGATATTTTGTTAATGCTTTAAATGGTATGGATATGCGTACAGATAAAAGAATGTATGGCTGGCATATTAGAGCTAGGGTTAATGTAATTATCGAAATTTTATCTGATGGCATTCGTAATGGCGATATTTCTGTATCTGAAGTTAAAGAAACTTCTGATACAATTAAATCAGTTACTGGTTTAGATTCATATCTTGAAAATTATAAAGAAGTCTTAGCTGAAAAAATTAAAGAAAATTTCGTGCCAATGTTTAATCCAGATATTGATACATATTCTGAAGAATTAAATGAATTATCTGATTATATTGATTATATTGGTGGACTTAATTTATATGATGCTCAACGAGGTGTAATTGAGACTACTTATCGAACACTGAAAAAACAAAAAAGTGTATTTATCATCGGTTCTATGGGCACTGGCAAAACTATTATGGCTATGTCAGCATGTTATTTACATAATCTAAGTGAGAATAACAATCAACAAATGACAAACATAATTATGTGTCCAGGGCATCTAGTTGAAAAATGGAAGCGTGAAACAGAAATACGTTTACCTCAATCTAAATCTGTTATTATTTCTAACTTCGAAGAATTATTAGAAGTAATCCCAGAAATTAAAAATAAAAATCGAGGTTATCATTTATGGCTTGTTATGTCTAAAGAGGCAGCTAAATATGGCTATGAGGAACGACCTGCTGCTGTTTGGAAGAACCAAAAAGATAAACGTACTGGTGTAACTGGTTATTATGCATCTCCTGTAACAGGTAAGCCAATTTATCGTTATGAATTCGAAGGTAAGGGACGTTACCGTTACAGAAGAGCCATTAATTTAAAAGAATTAGATTTCTTAAAGCCGAATAAAGATAATTACATTATTGAAGAAAAGGTTCCGTTCTTTAATAATGAAACTAAAACTTGGGACGAAAGAAAAGTTAATACTAAATTGTGGCAACCAGTTAATTCTGCAATAGATGATGATACTCATTGGATTAAAATGGGTAAAGTTGGCTATGTAGAAGTTAATAAAATTCGTAAGTTATATGATAGATTAAAAGATGCTTTTAATAAAACTAAAGAAGAAAAACAAGCATTACCAGAATTACTTAAAATTCTTGATGGAGAAGTACCTATTCAACGAGCTCCAAGAAAATATCCTATTGCAAAATATATTAATAAGTTCTTAAAAGGACATATTGATTATTTTATTGCCGATGAGATTCAAGAACTCAAAGGCAAAGAAAGTTTACAAGGACAAGCATTTGGTATTTTATTAGCGACTGCTAAAAAATCTTTATGTCTAACTGGTACTTTATTAAATGGATATGCATCTTCTTTGTATTATACTTTGTTTAGAGCCTTTCCTCAATTAATGAAACAAGAAGGCTTTGAATATTCTACTGAGTCTGAAAAAGAATTTGTTAGAGCATATGGTGTATATAAAACAATTTCTTCTTGGAATATTGCTAAAGATAGAAATACTGGGCAACGTACTTCTACGAAAGAAATGCCTGGTGTATCTCCATTAATCTTTACTAAATTCTTGTTAGAAAATGCAGTATTTATTACACAAGAAGATATGTCTGAAGCCATGCCTGGGTATGAAGAAATTCCTATCGGTATTGATATGGATAGTTCTTTAAAAACCATGTATAAACAAATAGAAGATGGAATTAAAACCGCATTAACTCGTGAACGTATTCAAAAAATGAAAGTTATGTCTCAAGTTACACAGTTGATGTCTGTATTCCCTGACCAACCATATGGTCAAAAGGAAATTATTAGTCCTGATAACGGCGAAGTTGTATTTACTCCTCCTGCATTAAATAAAGATACGTATACGAATAAAAAAGCCGAAGAGCTTCTTCGTATCTGTAGAGAGAAAAAAGAAGCTGGCGAAAAAGTATTAGTATATTATCATTGGACTAATCGGACAGATATTGGTACAGACTTACCTAAGTATCTTGAAGATAATGGAATTAAAGCGATTACAATGACATCTTCTATCAAATCTTCTACTCGTGAAGAGTGGATTGATAAGAAATTAGAAGAAGGTTATGACGTAATTCTTTGTAATCCATCTCTTGTAGAAACTGGATTAGACTTATTAGCATTTACAACTATTGTGTTCTATCAAATGGGTTACAATTTGTTTACGATGCGACAAGCATCTCGCCGTTCTTGGCGATTATCTCAAGAGAAAGATGTTCAAGTATATTTCTTGTATTATAAAGAAACGATTCAAGAAACAATTCTTTCTTTGATGGCATCTAAATTACAAGCATCTATGGCTATCGAAGGTAAATTTACTGAAGAGGGCTTAAATGCTATGAGTAATAATGACGATATCTTAAATCAAATTGCTATGTCTGTAACAGATGGCATTAAAGACACAGTAGATGTAACTACATTTACTAAGGTAACTTCTGAATCTCAAGCACGGGTAGCTAGAGAACAGCAACAAAAGCTAATTAATATTCCGAGAGATTTTAAATATGAAATTGTTCAACATATTATTAAAGGCAAACGCCGCAATAAAAAGAATAGTTTGAATATTTGTGATGCTCTTGAATTAGCATTAGCATAAATAATGTATAAGGCGGCTTTTTAGTCGCCTTATCTTATTTAAATATGGTAATAAGTATATAGACTTGTTACTATATTTAAATAAGATAAGAAAAGAGATTAATATGCTATTAAATATTTTAATCACAAAAGCAGCTGTCGCTGTATTCATTTTAGCTATTTTAATAGCTATTATTTTTACATTTAAAAAATTAAAAATACGTCGCTTTAATTCTAACCAAGAACGCATGATTATTATTGGGCGTAAAAAAATCTATTTATATTGTTTTCTAAGTATGTTATTATCTATATTAGCGTTAGCAATATTTTTACCGCCAATCGATTTTATTATGCATCAAGAAGATGTTGAAAATGCAGAAAATAGAGTCTTTATCAAAGATAGATATGAACCTGAAGATAAAGATTTTATTTTAAATAATTCTTTTACGATTAAAGGTTATGTAGAACGACATATTATATTAGGAAATGATACAGTGGCTATTATTTCTAATGAAATTAAAGGTTCTAATATAGAAAATTATAGTCCTGTTAATTATGTATATGTAATTGACAATAATAAAAAATTAGAAGATGGCACAAGAGTAGAAATTGTTTCTGATGCGATTCGTTTTGTTGATGTATATGTAGGCAATAAATTATATAAAACAATTTTGTTTGGTAAATATATAGTAGATATGAATAAATAGAAAGGAAATATATGAGAGATTTTAAATTTACACCAAAACGTTTTTCCGAAACGCAACAGTTAATTCAATATATTTTTGCATTCGATAATAATTATGGAGCTATCGTTAATGAAAATAGTTCTATTTATAATTACAATGAACCACTATTTGAATTATATGTAATGAAAAAAGATAAAGTACAAATTGATGATTATCAACAATATGCTGGATATAAAACACAACAAGAAATTATTGATATCTTAACTGAAATTAGTAAATTTAAAAAGGTTAAATAAGCATGTGGCTATTAAAGCGAATGTTATATCCAAATGAAGTAATGGATTGCAATGCTTCTGGTACGACAATGGTAGTCGGTGATTACTACTATGAAAATACAGAAACTGGCGAAAAGATTTTAACTACCTATTGGCAAAAGAAAAAGCTTCAACAAAGAAAAGAAGATAATCCATTGCAAGATTTGTTAGAACAAGCCAAAGAAGAAAAACAAAAAAAGAAAGATGCTAAAAAGGCTTTGCAAGAAGACTTATCTGACAAAATGTTAGATGATGAATTCTTCAATAAATATGATTATCAAAACATAGATGATAACTCTATTAATAATGATATGACATGGAAATTTAGAATGGACCCTGTTACAAAAGTTACGTATGATGGTCGTCGCTACTATGGCGAAAGACGCTATTATGATAATGATAGGCACCATGCTAGACTTGAAGGTGAACCAAAAGATAACCACGAAATAAATACGTTTAGGAATAATCCATAGGAAGGAGTTATATGAAGGAAGATTATGGCAGAATGTCTGATGTTGACGGTGGTCAATATTGGACGAAGCAATCTGGCAGTGCTTCATTAGAAGGAGCACAAGCTTGTGCAACAAATATTCTTGAAGCTCTTGGTAAATGGTATTATGAAAAATCAGGTGGAAATAAATTATTGCTAACATCTGGTACAGATGGTAGCCATTCTGGTGGTACATATTCACATGCGAATGGTTGGAAAATTGACGTATCTGATTATGGCGGTGCTGGTTTACTTGTTAATAGCACTTCTGAACCTGGTCCATTAGTAGATGAATTTCTAAGATATGGTGCTTCTCTTGGTTTAGGCATGAACTGGGAAGGTTATTTAGACGGTGCCGCTAATAATGAACATATTGACGTAGCGTTTAATGGCAATGCTTGGTCACATTATTCATATGGTGGTACCGGCTGGGAAGGTGGAGCATCTGGTGCCAATAATGGTACCGGTAATGCTTCTACAGCTAAAGGCGGAACTTCTATGTCCGGCTCTGCTTCATCTGACCAAGGTTTTCGTATAGTGCCTAAAGGAAGAGATAGAGTAGAAATCACTAAGCTTCCACAAGGCAAAACATATTGTGAACCGATTTATCCAGATTTAATTTGTGTATCTGATACAATTCCTCAATGGGTGTTAGCTAATACATTAGAAGTAACCAATAAAGATGCTGAAAAAAATAAAGATGATGAAGGTGCAGATTCTGATGTGAAAGCTCCTAATGGCAAATTCTTTAAACAAAACGATATTCAATATTTATTAGATAATAAATATACCAAAGAGCAAGCTATTGCTATTTTATCTGAAACAAATAAATATAAAAAAGTAGAAGATACTAAAAAAGAAGAGTCTAAAGATAATAAACAAACTCCGCCAGATAAAGCAAAAATTAAAATTAAAAAAGATACATCTACCCAACCATAATAAATAATGATACAATATAAGTGTTATGTTAATTTTTACATAGCACTTATTTTAATATATATAAAGATGAGGTATGTTAATGGCCGAAGAGACAAGTAACAATACCAAAGTTACGATAGATAAACAAGAAGAAGACAAAAATAAAAATGAAGAAATAAAAAATAACAATCTTCAAGAAGAAAAAAAAGATACCAGCACACAAGCTACGCAGAGTGCTCAACAAGCTACTCAATTAGGTGAAGGTGCTGGTTGGAATGATATTACAACAAATATCATGCAATCAATTGGATTATCTGATTTACAATCTATTATTGGAGATTCAGAAGCTATTAAAGCTCGTCAACATTTATTAGACCCTACTAAATATGAACGAGAAATTAAAACTTCTAATCCTGGTAAAATGCCAAATAATGAAGATGCATATCCAATTGATTTAAAAATAGAAGAACTTGAATTTCATAAGCCTAATATTAAACTATATAAAGAAACAACACATATTCATGGCAAAGATGCTATGATAGCAGCTATGAAAGTTAGTGATAAAGCAGAAAAGCGTATCGTCAAATTAGAAAATATGGTTGCTACTTTATTTAGATGGTTTGGTAGGCTTGGTTCTAGGGTCGTCGTAAATTGTCAGTACTACGGAGGCACGCAACCAGGGCAAAAATATAAAAGCATCAGGTGTTTAGCAGATGATAGAATCAATGATGGACAAGAAATTCAAATAGACCAATGCTTATACTGTACGAGGTTCGAACCAATAGCCGGCCAAATGTACGAAATCATGAACGACCTTGGTGCTAATGTAGCTACTATATTAGATGATAATCAAGCTGGTTATACTAATATGGAAGAGTATGATACATTGGCTCGTGTCGAAAAATATTGGACTGCTAAAGAAGATGCTAAATTTGATTTGGCTTTGGTCGAAAAAGAAAATACAGCTGAAACAGTTAAATTTAAAGATATCTGGGGCGAAGGATTAAAAATGAATTGGTCTTTAACTCCTAAAGAAGACCAAATACCTCACATTAATTGGCGTCAATCTATTTCTGATGATGGTTCTAATTTAATGCGTCTTGCTTCTTTTACTGGCAATGAAGTGAATGCTGGTAAAAATTTAATTAAAGATGGTGTAGTATCTGATATTATGAAGAAGAATAAAGATGCTATGGATTCTTATAATGAAAATACTGACGTTAATTTCCAAGCTTCTAAAATTAAATCTATTATTAATGAAGCAAAAGAATATGCTAAGAATTTACAAGATGATGTTCTTAATAAATTTAGACGTGGACTTCAATCTGAAGTAAAAGAAATTGTTGGTGATAATGATAAGGTAGATAGCTTGTTTATTGCATGTGCTTCTTTTGTAATGAATAAACCAGCGAAAGAAGTATATGAAAAATACAATGATTACTTATCTAAAATCTCTACATCAAATCCAAGTATTGGTATAACTGCTTTTACTAGTGGATATGAATTATTCCCAGGTAGTAAAGAAAAGAAAATTAATCGTATTGATAAAGCAGGACAACCATATGTAGACCCAGATAAAAAATCAACAGGTACTGTCACTAGTAATGGCAATGAAGACACTAATCAAAAGAAATTGCCTATTATTAAATGGGAAGATAGAGATGGTTGGTTATGGGTTGCGTATGCAGGTCATCACTTAACGCAAATCCCGTTAGGTGATGGTTCTATGGATGGTAAAGAAAAATTCCCAGCTATTTGTTATTTATATTGTGAATTAGAATCTAAAGCTCGTTTTAGTCGTTATGATGAAACAAATTATAGTTTCCCATTCACAGATAAAGAATTAAATAATCCTGGTGTCACTATGGGTGATAGCTATGGACAAACCGCTAATGGTAAATTACATACAGGCACACAATTCTTAGTTCGTACTGGAACACCATTCTATTCTGTAGCAGATGGTAAAATAACTGGCTGTGGTAATGATGGTGAATATGGTAAAGAATATAAATCTATTAATGTACAACATAACGATGGTACATTTGCTAGATATATGTGTTCTTCTAAGATGACTGTTAAACGTGGAGATACTGTTCTTCGTGGACAACAATTAGGATTAACTGGTACAGATACAACTACTAATACAGAATGTTTATATTTTGAATTGGGTCAAGGTGATTCTGAAAAAGCAGTATGTCCTAATAATCCAATGCAGTTCTTCCCTAAAATTAATTATAAAAAAGGTGAACAAATTTTAGCGACTGGAGCTAAACCAAAAGATGGAACTACTACTGTAGTACCATCAAATAAAAAATAATAATATATTTAATAGCTCAGTAGAAATACTGAGCTATTATTTTTAGAGGATAAAGTATAAAAAAAATAAGAAAACAGCAATTTAAAAAATTATTAAAAATATGTAAGGTTAATTATATTAAAGATGATTTTAATGTAATGGTTCGCTCTTTTGATTGTAAATATGAATTCAAAGTTATTGAAGATACGGGTTATTTATCATATAATAATAATGATATTTTTGTATTTAGAAATAAATTATATTATCGAGGTAAACATTTTGCTACTTTTATTCATGTGTTATATTATCGAGGTAAACATTTTGCTACTTTTATTCATGTGTTAGATGAGCATGGATATAAGTATCCATTAAAAAAAAAATTTAATTCTTGGTAAATATAAAAGATTGATTAATCCGTGTTGGATTAAAACATATTTTTAAAGAAAGGAAATAAAGATGGCTTTTATTGATAGTGGTGTGCATATCGTTAAAAATGGTGAATTGATTACGCCGACTATGAAATTACATCCAGATTTATATGAAATTGGTTGGCGTACAGATTTATTCTATCCAGAATATAAAGATAAAACATATGAAGATAAGGACGGAATTTCTCATACGTTTCCATCTTTACAGGGATATTATTATAGGGCAGATAATGAAAGATTACTTGGTGGTATTGTTAGTGGTGGTCACGCAGCATGTATTGTAGATGATGTATTTGCATTATCTTGTGTATATAATACTTTATATTTAACAGAAGTTAATCAAGAGAATAAGTTTGGATTCATTTCTTTAACAGATATTTTATTAGATAAATTGGCAGATGATTATATATATTCTGATGTAGTTAATAAAGCAACTGCTTTTTATAAATATTGGTAAATATAATGAAGATATAGCTGAAGCATATGAATATAGATATAATCAAGAAGTAGAAGCCTATAAAAATGGTAACCTTTATTGTAATCATCCATTCGATAAAAGTTATTATTTTTGTAATGGAATGACAGAATATAGAAAGCGACGTAGAAATATTTTAAAGGCTTTTAAAATACAAGGTAATCAATATTTCTTTCATGCAGATAAAGCATGTTATTTAAAAAAATAAATTTGAAAGGAGGTGAGAATAAATGAATCAAGCAGATAAACAGTATTTAGATATTGTACAAAAAATTTTAAATGAAGGTACTTGGACAAATAATCGTACAGGTATGCCAGCTATTTTCTTACCGCATCAAATTATGAAATTTGATTTGCAAAAAGAATTCCCGATTCTACAATCTAAATTTGTAGCTTTTAAAACAGCCGTAAAAGAATTGTTATGGATTTGGCAAATGCAGTCTAATGATGTACGTAAACTACAAGAAATGAATGTGCATGTCTGGGATGAATGGGCACGAGAAGATGGCACTATTGGTAAAGCTTATGGTTATCAAATGGGCCGTATTAATCCATACAATGATGTAAATTACAATAAAGCTATGGAAATGTTAGAAGCACGCCAAATTAAATCTTGCGAACAAGATAGAAATGGATATGTGTATTTATCTCAAGTAGATAAATTATTATATGATTTAAAGCATAATCGTGATAATCGTCGCATGATTGTTTCTCTCTGGAACGTAGCAGATTTACATGATATGGCATTACAACCTTGTGCTTATGAAACATTGTGGAATGTACAGGATAATAAATTAAACTGTATACTTATACAGCGTAGCGGCGATGAAGGTTTGGGAATTCCATTTAATTTAAGCCAGTATTCATCGTTAGTTTATATGATTGCACATGTTTCTGGATTAGAGCCAGGAATGTTTACACATGTAGTAAATAATGCACATATATATAAAAATCATGTAGACACATTACAAAAACAAATTGAACGTAGTCAAAACCTTGAAAATATGAAACAGCCAAAACTCATTATTAATAAAAACGTAAAAAGTTTTTATGCTTATAAACCAGAAGATATTCAATTAGATAATTATGAACATCTAGGAAAACTTCCGATGGAAGTATCTGTATAAGGAGAATATTAATAAATGAGTAAACAATTAAAATTAATTGTTGCCACTTCCAAAAATGGAGTGATTGGCAGAGATGGTACAATGCCTTGGCATTTACCAGATGATTTACAATATTTTAAGGAGAAGACGAATGGAAGCATTATTATCCTTGGCAGGAAGACTTTTGATTTCCTTAGCGGAGTGTTGCCTAATCGAGAACATTGGATATTATCAAGAGAAGAAGAATCAAGAATCAACAAAGATAACAATCCAAATGTAAAAGTTTTCCATGATTCATTTTCTGTAGTCTCAGCGTTAATGCGAGATACAAGGGATGGATATGTCATTGGTGGTGGTGCTATCTATAAAATGTTTCTCCCTTTTATTTCTACATGTTATATAACTGAAATAGAAACAGAAATTGCTGATGGTGATACTTTTTTTAAATTGCCTAATTATTTTAAAGAAACTAGACGTGTTTACCATCCAATCGATGAAAAACATAAATTTGGATTTTCTTTTGTAACATATGAACGAACTCGACCTTTAGAATAACTATAACTAAATCTCATAGATGAAATTCGATAACCCTAATGATTATCACATTCTCAATAAAAAACAATATCTTGTATATGACAAATTGGAATACTACAAGATATTGTTTTCTTTTATTGTTTTATAGTAATATAAAAGTCGAGAACAAAAATTTTCATATAATTATTTTTTAAGTAAAGGAACAAAAGAATATGCAAATTAAAAAACGCGATGGACGTTTAGTTGATTTTGATAAAAATAAAATTATTGTTGCTATTGAAAAAGCAATGCATTCGCCACAAGGTAAATTTATTAAAAATCAAGCGAAAGAAATTTCTAATATAATCGAAGACGAAAAATTAAATTCTGTTTCTGAAATAGAATCACGAGTTTATTTTTTATTAACTGAAAAAGATAATGCTGAAACTGCTAAGGCATATGAGGCTTATCGAGCAGTACAGGCTTTTAGACATATAAATAATACTTCTGATGATGCTATTCTTGGATTAATTAATGGAACAAATGAAGAAGCTATTAATGAAAATTCAAATAAAAGTGCATATGTTGCAGCAACTCAACGAGATTTAATTGCTGGTGAAGTATCTAAAGATATTGTTAGAAGAAAATTGTTACCACAAGATTTAGTAGAGGCACACGATAAAGGAATATTGCATTTACATGATATGGATTATCTTTTACAGCATATTCATAATTGTGATTTGTTAAATATTCCAGATATGTTAAGAAATGGTACCGTAATTAATGGTAGTGCAATTGAAACTCCAAAATCATTTCAAACTGCATGTACAATTACCACGCAGATTATTGCTTGCTGTGCTTCTAACCAACTCGGTTTAACTGATTAATCTGCCGAGTATAAACAATACAAATTTATATTTTATTATAAAGGTTATGATATTTAAATCATGGCTAACGAGGAAGGCTTGGAAATGGCTAATCTCGTGATTATTTAATAATGAAAGGTTTGGAAATGACCAATAGAGAAAAAATATATTTTTTAAAAGATACTATTCAAAAGTTATATACTGAAGAAGGAAGAAACAAATCTTATATTGCTAGATTATTAGATTTAGATAGAACATTATTAACTAAAATAATTAATCGTGAATGGCATTTTGAACAAAATAAGTCTAAGAGATATTTAACTCCATCAAATCAAAAATTTGCAAATAAACATAGAGAATTTATTAAATCTAAATTAGATAAAGATTTTACAATTGTAGAAATTGCAAAAATATTAAATGTAAAGCCAGATTATATTGCAGGAACAATTGCAAATGGCGATAAAATGATTAAAAACGCAATTATTGAAAATCAAAATCGAATGCATAAAAAAGCTCAAGATAAAAAAAATGAACGTATGGAACAGTCTCCAAGAGAATATATTGATATTGATGAAAATTGGAAAGAAATTCCTAATCATAAAGGTGTTTATGTCTCAAATGATGGTAGAATATGTTTATATAAAAAAACATATAATAGGTATGCATTATTAACTCCATATCTTAATCAAAGAGTTGGAAGATATTATGTGAGATTTGATGATAAAAATTTTTCTGTTCACAGATTAGTTGCATTATGTTTTGTTAGTGGAAAAACAGAAGAAAAAAATACTGTTAATCATATAGATGGAAATCCATTAAATAATCATTATACAAATTTAGAATGGGTATCTCAATCTGAGAACAATAAACATGCATATGATGTTTTAAATAGAACAAAAAATAAAGCTTATTCTCGTAGAAAATTCAAAAAATTAATTTTAAATGATAAGTATGAATTTAAAACAATAGAAGCTCTTTCAAAATTCTTAGGTTTATCTTGGACTCAAACATCTCGACATATAGATGGAGAAGTTTCAAATAAAAAATATAAAATAGACATTATTAAATAATTGTATCGACTAGACGTATTGATTGCAAAATTCTATTGCAATAAGGAATAGTCAGACCATATTTTGAGAATTCTACTCTAATATGAATCGGGGCAGTCAATTAATGGTATTGATGAAATGTTAGCTCCATATCTTTTTAAAACATACAAAAAATATTTAAAATTCTTTGCTGATGAAAAAGATGCTGAGTTATTAGCAGAACGTATGATGAAAAAAGAATTAAGTGATGGTGTTCAAACTTTACAGTATCAAATAAATACTTTAATGACAACTAATGGCCAAACTCCTTTTGTTACATTTGCATTAAATTTTAATCCTGATGGTAAATATGCTAAATATGCTGCATTAATTTGTGAAGAAATTTTAAAACAAAGACTAAAAGGAATTAAAAATTCTGATGGTGTATATACAACTCCAGTGTTTCCTAAATTAGTTTATTGTTTAGATGAACATAATGCAGAAGAAGGAAGCAAATATTATTATTTAACTAAATTAGCAGCTGAATGTACAGCTAAACGGATGTATCCAGATTATGTATCTGCAAAAGTTATGAAAGCTAGATATGATGGACAAGTATGGTTCCCAATGGGCTGTCGCAGCTTCCTTTCTTTATGGAAAAATGAAAAAGGAGAATATCAATTTGATGGGCGGTTTAATCAAGGTGTTGTTTCTGTAAATCCAGTTCGATGTGCAATTCTTGCAAAAGGCGATATTAATAAATTTTATGAATATTTAGATAAAGCATTAGAGCTTTGTCATAAAGCATTGATTTATAAAACAAATAACCTTAAAGGAACTAAGTCAGATATTGCTCCTATTTTGTGGCAACATGGTGCATTAGCAAGATTAAAACCAGGAGAAACAATTGATAAATTACTTTATGGTGGTTATTCAACGTCTTCTTTGGGTTTTATTGGTATTTATGAAACAGTTAAGTTGTTAACTGGTGAATCTCATTCTAAACATCAAGATTTAGCATTAGAAATTTGTCAATATATGAGAGATAAATGCGAACAATGGAAAAAAGAAGATAATGTTGCATATGGCTTATATGGCACACCTGCGGAAAGCCTATGTTATACATTTGCTAAAAAGCTTAAAAAAGAATTTGGTGTTATTAAAGATGTTACTGATAAAGGTTATTTAACAAATAGTTTTCATTATGATGTTAGAGAATCAGTTGATGCATTTACTAAATTGGAATTTGAAGCTCCATTCCATGCAATTGCAAGTGGTGGTTGTTTATCTTATATTGAAATGCCATCTATGACAAATAATGTAAAAGCAGTTGAACAAATTATTAATTATATCTATCATAATATTCAGTATGCTGAATTTAATACCAAATTAGATTATTGTTATAATTGTGGTTACGAAGGTGAAATTGAATTTAAAAATGGTGATTGGGAATGTCCTCAATGTGGAAACCGAGACCATTCAAAGCTTGTCGTAACGCGGAGGACTTGCGGCTATTTGGGTTCTAACTTCTGGAATGAAGGTCGTACTAAAGAAATTACTTCTCGTGTTCTTCATTTAGATGATAATTAATATATATAATGTTAAAATAGTTCTTCTTATTTAATTAATAAGGAGAACTATTTTATTTTATATTATGAGGAAAAGTATATGGATTTTAATCCTATAGATTTTATTGTATTGTTATTTCTTATTTTTCTTCTTTATATATTATATAGATGGATTAAAGAAGATAAGGTAGAAAAGAATAATCAGGAAGAATTAATTTTATTAGATGCAGATGATGCCCACGATTTAGCAATAGAATATAATAGAAAATATTTTTTAATTGCTCATAAGAATTCTATGAAACATATTGTTGAAGGGATTAAAGAAGCATCTAGTGCTGGTAAGTTTGAATATAAAGTTACTATATTTAATAATGAATATTCAAAAGATTTAATTAAGTATTTAGAGAAAAAAGGATATGTTGTTGATTCTGCTCAAATTGAATTAGATGGCAAACGTATTATTTTTACTATTAAGTGGTAAGGTGGTGAGAACATATGATGGAATATATGCCATGGCTTTTATTAGTTCCTGTAATTATAGGAACATTATTCTTAATATATAAATGGACACAATATAGTTGTGAAATAACAATATTACAAAAAGAAAATAGATATATTAAAAATAATAATAAATTAATAATGGACTCTCATTTAGCCAATGCTTTATCTACTGAAACTAATACAAAAAAATTTAATAAAAAATATGGTGTTTTACTAGATAAAATTAATATGTATATGCAAGTCGCTATTGAACAAGGCAATTATGAATGTCATGTGCCTGTCGCTAAAGAAGATAATAAACCTAAAGAAATAATTGGTTATCTTGAAGGTAAAAGATATATTGTTAATTATATTGAATTGCCATCAGATAAATTATATAATGATTTAAGGATTTATTGGGGCGACCATTAATGTGAAGTGCCTTGTATAATATAGTTAAATTATTTATTTTTAATTTTTAGAAAGAGAAGGTTAAATGTATATGAAAACAAATAAATTAATTTTAACAGCAGCTATTGTATCTTGTATTGGTAGTACAGCTATGGCGACAACAACAAATATTGATAATTCTGTTGGTGGTAATGCTGGTAATTATAACGCAGAACATTCTTTATTTATTGGTCGTGACCATACAATTAATGTAGCAGAGGCTGGTTTTAAACCAGCTCAAAATGTAGCTATGTTGGGTGACGACAATCACGTTTATCCCGATGTTCAAAGTGTATTAGTGACAGGTCACAATAGTAATGTTATGGCATCTTATACTGTTACTGGTGGTATGCATAATACCATCCATAAAGAAGCTACTTATGCTTTAACAGCTGGCTGGCAAAATTCTAATAACGGTGAAGCTAGTTTGGTTGTCGGCCATATTAATACTGTTTGGAAAGCAAAGAATACATTGATGTTTGGTGAAAATAATAAAATTAATGAAGGAGCTAATAACTCTTTTGTTGGTGGCGAATCTTCTGAAGTTAATGGTAAAAATTCTTTTGCTTTTGGTAACGGTGCAAAAGCAAATTTAGATAACACATATGCTATTGGTGCCGGTGCTATTGCAGAAGCAGAAAATACAGTTGCTATTGGCAATGGTGCTGTAGCTGACCGTGCAAACACAGTAAGTGTTGGCTCTAAAAACAACGAACGTATTATTACAAATGTAGCAGCAGGTGAAATTTCTGCTACTTCTACTGATGCCATTAATGGTAGTCAATTACATGCTGTTGCTTCTGAAGTGAAAAATAATGCTAATGCTATTAAAATGAATTCTGATACTATTAAAGAATTAACTAATACAAATAATAATAATTTTGCTACTATTAATAATAATTTAAATAGTTTAGATACAAAAATTAATACATTGGATTCTAAAATTAATGCTAATCAAAAAGAAGCTCGTAAAGGCATTGCATCTGCATCTGCTTTAGCGGCATTACATCCATTAGATTATAACCCAGACCATAAAGTAGATATCATGGCTGGTATTGGTCATTATCGTGGCAATACTGCTGTAGCATTAGGTGTGGCATATCGTCCAAATGAAAATATTATGTTTACTGTAGGTACATCTATTAATGGTAAAGATACAGCTATTAATGCTGGTGTAAGTTATAAAGTTGGAGCTAAAGATATTCAATATCGTAGTCCAGCTTCTATGGCTAAAGATATTGATGATTTAAAAGCTATCGTTAATCAATTAGTTCAAGAAAACGAAGCTTTAAAAAATCAAAATAAATAATTATTTTTCAAGGAGTATATATGTATATTTTAAATTTTTATGAAAACTATAATCAGCTGAAAACGAGCGTTGCTTCTTCAAATTTAGATGACGCATTATCATCTATAAAAAATATTGCGTCTCTTTATGTTAATGGATGGCACAAAGAACACGAATTAGTTACTTTCAGAATTGAAGTGATTAATCAAGAGGCTGAAGATATTCGAAATATTATTTGGAAATCTAAAAGAGGTTTCTTTGAAGTAGAGCTTGTTGAAAAATATGTACGTCATTTAATCAATAAGGAAACGTATCAAATTTGGGTTACGGATTATATAGATGATGAAAGCACTTGTAAGTTTGCAGATTAATTTTAAATAAGGTATATAATATAAATAAAGGCTCTCTTTTGTAGGGAGCCTTATTTTATATTTATGATAAAGTATATGAAGAATTTTCTAAAGAATGGAAACCAGAAACGCATATGTGTACTGCTTTAAATATTCAAGTTCGGTCTCGTGACCAATTAGACCATTATATTAGAACTATTTTCTTAGCAAGACCAACAGAGGGTTACGTTATCACGGACGCTACTGGAAAAATGTATAAAAAGAAAACAGATTTTTATTTAAAATGGAAATTTTATCGTAGTCTAATTGAACGTATTATAGAAGGTAGAGCTTTACCAGAACTGAATGAAGAAGATGCAAAATTTATTAAATGGTTAAATCAATATTGTCCACAAGGAAATATTATCGAAATTAGAAAACAATATGAAAAATATTTGACAGAATATAATAATTAGTTTAATATAATATATGTAGTTTTCATTTTTACTTTCCTTTTATTTTAATAAAGTATATAAAAAAACGCTGGTTTAATAACTGGCGTTTTTTTATTAATACAAGAAAGGTTATTGTGATGAATCAAAAAGAAAAGCTTCAATATGATATTGAAGTATGTATTAGCAACTTGTACGATTATGTTGAGTATTGCTCGTATAAAGATGAAGCTATTGAAGAACTTAATTTGCTAAAAGAATATATCGAAAAAATTTTTGAAGAAAAGTAGGTGACGATATGCCAGCTAATTTACGATATGCTGGAATTAAACCAAATGACACAGTAGATGGAGTTGGCATTACTGTATCTTTCTGGGTGCAATCGTGTCCACATAGGTGTCGTGGGTGCCATAATCCTGATACTTGGTCAGAAGATGGGGGTATGTTACTTCCAGAAAATTATGTGGAGCATATCATTGAATTGTTAACCAAAAATGGAATTAAAAGAAATCTATCTATTCTTGGCGGCGAACCTATGTATAAAAATAATTTACTTATTGTTAATAATCTTGTAAAAGTAGTAAGTGAACGATTGCCAGATATAAAAATATTTTTATGGACTGGATATACATATGAAGAATTGTTGGCTAGAACAGATACATCTACACATTCTATTTTAAGAAATATAGATATATTAATTGATGGTAAATTTGATTTAGCTCACCGTGATATTACATTATGGCTTAAAGGGTCTCCTAACCAACGTGTTATTGATGTTCAGCAAAGTCGTTTGCACAATAAAATTATTTTGTTAAATCAGGATGGCAGCCATGAAGAATATCATTAAATATATTTTAATTCTATTTGTTTGTTTAGCTGTCGTAACTTTCTTTTCTGGTTGCGGACAAGATACAGTTAATCCTGTTGTATATAAAAGTCCATTTAGTGAAATGGTAGATGCTCGTAACGCTGACATTATTAATAAATCTAATAATGCTGTTGAAATTACTGTTAAATATGATATGGATAAAGAAACAGACTCTTTTGTTGATGAGTCTATTAAAGACATGGAGCATAAAGGATATCTTGTATCTAGTAGAAAAATGATTGAATCAACTAGAATTCTAAGTACAACTCCAGATGTTTTACAAACAGTCGTAGAATATCAAATTATTACCTATAAGAAAGTGAGGTGACAAAAATAGATATAGCTATTGTATCAAGTAAAATTTTACAACAAACAGATATTAAAACAATTGCTGGTTGTTTAAGTCGATTAACAAATTCTAATTCTATTACTTTTGTGTATCAGAAAAAAGTAAAAGATATAAAACTAGAAGAGTCTAATTCATATCAGGCTATCGGCGAATATGCTTCACATGTAAAACAATTAGTATCATATTATGATTTACATCATTTAGCTGTGCCTCATGATATTTCTACAGAAGAACAACAAGCTCGTGATGCGGCTAACAAAGCTTTATTTGCAGAAGCATTAGAAATGTTAATTGAATCTGGTAATCCAGAAGATATGGTATATGTATTTAAGAATCGAGTCTAATCTGTGTTTGTAACTGATATTTTAGAAAAATATGAACATGGTGATAATCAACAAAAAAGTCATGTTCTATTTGATGAATTAAAAAAATTAAAAGCTAGAGAATTAAAAAATAAAGAAATTATTTTTAGTACTGCTAGTCGAGAAGATTTAGACAAAATTTCAAATGATACTAAACCAAAATATAGTTCTGGATTTACTTTGTTTGAATATGAAAATAAAAAACCTATTGCTTTCTTAGATGTGAATCGAGTAGAAAATAATATTTTCTATTGTGTTATTTTTGTAGATGAAAAACATCGAGGAAAACAATTAGGTGTTAAACTATATCAGAGAGCAATTAATAAATTATCTAATTTTTGGAAACTAGATAATTTTATATTAGTTATTAGTATTGAAATACATAATGAGGCTTCCATAAAAACAGCAGAAAAAGTAGGATTCGAATTTAATGGATTCGATGATGAACAAACTTTATTATATTCTTACAAAAGGTAATAAATAGCATATACGTTATTTTTTACTATAAAAGGATATTTAGTATATGGACTCTATATGTATTGTAATCCTTATTATTATTTTAATCTATATCGATTATAATGATGATAATCATTTCAAACATTAGATAAAAGACAGGTTTTATACCTGTCTTTTTTATTTGAAAGGAGTTCATATGTTAGAAAAATTATTAAAAACAATAGGTGTGGTTATTCTATGCATTATATTATGCTTATGTTTTGCCATCACTATGTTTGTTCCTATTTTAATTATATTGTATTGTTTAAATTGGATATATTGGATTTGGAATCCAATGACCCAAAAGGAAGAAGATGATTTGCCGTGGAAATGGTAAAACGATTTATAGAAGTTTTCTTTTGTTTTTTATGGGGCATCTTTTGTATATTCGCTCTATTCTTTATAGCTGTTTGTATAATTGGTGCTATCTTTTAAGACTAAACTATAGTATAATTAATACGTTGAAAGGACGGTGTTACCTATAGAAAACATAAATTTGTATATGCAAGAATTAGGTATCTCTGAACTCATGGCTAACGTATTAATTAAACGTAACATTAGTTTAGAAGATGCCAAATTATTATATAATAATCCTATAATGCTACTTGAAAATCCAGAAGATATTTATGGTATGAGAGAAGTAGCTAATAAGATTGTAGAACTATATCAAGAAAAACCAGATAGACCATTTTTAATCTTTGCAGATTATGATGTAGATGGTATGACATCTGGTTATATTATGACATCTTGCTTAGGAGAATTAGGATTAGATACATATCCATACTTTCCTGAGCGAGATGAAGGATATGGTTTATCTATAGCTTTTGCGGAAAAAGTAGTAGAACAAATGAAAGACCAATTGCCAGTAGTCATTACAGTAGATAATGGTATTACAGCGTATGAAGCTGCTGATTTTTTACAAGAACATAATATTCCTGTATTAATTACAGACCATCATCTACCAGTTAGTAAAGAAGAATTACCTGGTGATTTACAAACAGACCCATGGATAGATGAAAAAGCAGGTACTCATTTATGTGGTGCTGCTGTAGCTTGGAAAACTTGTTTATTAGTAGAAGAATTATTAGAATATTTAACTGGCAATGAACAAAATATTTGTCAGAATTATATTCCATTTGTCGGTATTGGTTTAATTACGGATGTAATGCCACCACATATTGAAAACAGAGCTATTGTTAAAATGGCTTTAGAGTCTATTAATAATAAAGAAGTTCCGTTAATGAATATGTTTTCTGAAGTATTTTCTATTAAGAATTTTACTTCAAAAGATATTGCATGGTCTGTAGGTCCTAAATTTAATTCTGCTTCCCGGTTAGGAAATACAGAACTTGCTACTGATGTTTTCTTTTTACAGAATCCAGGAGATAAAGACGAGCTTGAAGATAAAATGGTTAATATTGCTCGCATGGATAATGAACGTAAAAAGTTAACGGATAAAGCTATCGCAAAAGCTATGGAACATAGCGAAGAATTTTTAATAGACCCTATTTGTCTATTTAATTGTGAAGGATATCCACATGGGATTGCAGGCATTATTGCTGGTAAATTAGCTGAAACATTTCAAAAGCCAGCATTAGTGTATGTAGAAGATAAAGTAGAAGATATTGCTACTGCTTCTTGCCGTGGATTTAATTTAGATATCAAGACTTTAATTAATATTGCTGCCTCTAAAGGATATGCTATTGGAGCATTTGGTCATTCATTTGCTTGTGGTGCAACTTTAATACCATCTTGTTTTGAAGAATTAAAACAATGCATTAAAGAAACATTAGAAGAAATGATAGCGTCTGGTCAATTAATTCAAGAAGAAATTAAATTTGAACCAGATTATTATATGACTCCAGAAGATATTAATGGTAAGACTTTACAAGAATTAAATGCAATTCCATATTTAGGAGATTATCCTGTACTAACTTTTAAAAATCAATCAGTAGAATATTCTACGCCATTTAAAAATAAAGAACATTTAGTTTTAAAATTGGCGGATAATAAATATGCTGTTGGTTGGAATATGCTATCTAATTATAAAGAATTAGGATATCCTGATACTTTAAATTTAGTTGGCAAATTAGATGAAGCTAGTTTTAGTGCTAAAACATTAGGACTAAAAAATTCAGATGTTATTTTTTTGTTAGACGAGATTAGTTAATGAGTTTTACACATTTACATTTTCATACAGATTATTCGTTTTTAGACGGATTCAATCCTGTTAAAAAAGCAGTGGCTCGTTTAAAAGAATTAGGTATGGATTCCTGTGCTATTACTGACCATAATCATATGGGTGGTGTCATTGCATTTAAAAAAGAATGTGAAGCGAACGGAATTAAACCCATTCTCGGCGTTGAATTATATTGGACTCATGATATGAAAGAAATCATGAAACCAATTGAAGAGCGAAAAGAGGACGCTACTAAACGAGCAGAAGCTGCTGGAATTACAGTGCCTAAGAAAAAAGATAAAGGCGTTACACAAAAAGCTATTAATGAAATCATTGAACCATATATGTATGACAATTACAGTTATCATATTATTTTGCTGGCTAAGAATGAAGTAGGTTATCATAACTTAATTAAAATTCAATCTGAAGCAGCTAAATATGGTAAATTTAATGGCCGCCATCATTGTGACAATGATTTACTAATGAAATATCATGAAGGCATTATTTGTTTAACAGCTTGTATGTCTGGCTATTCTGCTAAAATGATTCGTCAAGATAAATATGATGAAGCAGATAAGTATCTTCAATTTATGACAGAAACTTTCGGTGATGATTTTTATTTAGAAGTTCAACCATTTAATGACCCTAATCAAAATAAAATTAATCGATATTATTATACATACAGTAAAAATAATAATATTAAAATAGCAGCGACTAATGATGTCCATTGGACATTAGCTGATGACTGGGATGACCATGATACATTAATTTGCGTAGGTCTTGGCATGGAAAAACATGATGAAAATCGTACGCAAATGCGTTATCCTTGGGGTCTTCATATTCGTTCTGAAGAAGAAATGAAAAAAGCTTTTGAAGAACAAGCTGATACAATGTATGAGCAAGAACGAAATAAACAAGGATATTTAGAAGCAATGTATAAAGCTTGTGATACTACACAAGAAATTGCTGATAAAATAGAAGTATATGGTTTAGCTCCAGACCATGATTTATTCCCTGATGTAGATATTGGCAATATGACTCCCGAAGAAGCATTAGAGAAAAAAGCTTTTGCTGGTTTATATGAATATCTTAAAAAGCATCCAGAGTATAGTCAAAAAGAGTATGAAAAAAGACTTCGTTTTGAATTAAATGTTATTAATAAAAAAGGTTATGCTCCTTATTTTCTTGTTGTAGAAGAATATATTACATGGGCAAATAACAATGGTTGTCCTACGGGCCCCGCGAGAGGAAGTTCGGGAGGCAGCCTTGTTTTGCATTGTATTGGTGTTACAAAAAATATTGACCCAATCCAAAATCAATTATTGTTTGGTAGATTTTTAACTGAAGATAGAAAATCGCCTCCAGATTATTTAGTTGCATAATAAAATTAAGTTTGCTATAATGTTATATATAAAATCAATATTAACTATCGGAGGAATATATAATGGCAAACAATTATACAAATGAAGAATTAAAATTAATAAAAGAATTATACGATAGCGGCTTAGGCTCTCCATCTATTGCAAAAAAGTTAAACAATAAATATACTGTTTCTGCAATAGCTTCTTTGATAAAAAGAAAATGGGGATTAAGGTCACCAAGTCAAGCTGCAAAAAAATATACAGTAAATTCTGATTTTTTTAAAAAAATAGATACCGAAGAAAAAGCTTATTGGCTTGGATTTTTAATAGCAGATGGATATATAACATCAAGAGACAATAAAATTGGATTAAATTTATGTATTGATGATATTGAACATTTAGAAAAATTTAAAAAAGATACTAATGCAACATACCCAATAAAAATTTATAATCCATCTAAAACAGGCTATTCAGAAAAACAATATTGTAGAATTATAATATCTGATTTAATGATGTACTTATCTGTTCAAGATTATGGCTTAGTTGAACATAAAAGCAATGTTTTACAACCACCAAATAAAAAAGATATTAAAGGATATGAAAGAGATTTTATCCGTGGCTTTTTTGATGGAAATGGAAGTATTGCATTTACTAATACAGCATTACATAAAAATGAATATCAATTTAAAGTTATGTCAACAGACGCATTTTTAGACTTTATTAAAGAATGGATAGAATCAAATACTTCTATTAAAATAAAAAGATATTATAAAAGAAAAAACGAACAAATTGTTTCTTCGATTGAAATTGCTGGTAACTATCAAGTAAAAGAAATTTTAGATTTGTTATATAAAGATTCGACTGTATATTTAGAAAGAAAATATAATCGTTATATTAATTTATGCAACTTATTAAATAGTCGTTCTTTGCAGAAATGTAAAGATTAAAGAGCCTCGAATTGCTGGAACATCTTTAGAGACATTTTAACTACAACGTAATTTTGAAATAGAAATAAGCGTGAATGTTTAAAAATAAAATGTATTAGATAATCAGCAGCGAAGCCCCGAACAGGGGAACGTTCAACGACCAGTTCAAAGGAACGTAGAATATATTAAAATATATTCGAAGTGGGGCAACCTAAGTTTTTATTGTTAAAATAAAAATATGGTGAAGATATGGTCTAGTCCCTTTTAAATATAGCGAAAGCTAGGGTATAAACGATTGATACGGACTTCGCTGACGTTATTCCTCCACTAAAACATTTAGAGGAATATTATGGTTCAGAAAATGTATCTGCTATAGGAACTTATTCTACTATGGCTATGAAAGTAGCTATTAAAGATATTATGCGAGCATTGGGATATTCTGCTACTGAAGGTAATAAAGTTACAAAATCTTTACAAGCTATTTTACCAAAAGAAATATCTTTATCTTTTAAAAAGTTTGAAGTTTTAAAAGATGAATCTCCAAATGATTATGAAAAATTTAAAACTATTGAAAATAAATATGAAGAAGTATTTAGATTAGCAAGACGCTTTGAAGGATTACTTCGTGGTACTGGTGTTCATGCCTCTGGCGTGTTAGTAACACCAACTCCTATTACTGATTGGGTTCCTGTACATACAGCAAAAAGAGACGATAAAGATATTGTCATTACATATTACGATGGTCCTCAACTTGAAGAATTAAGGCATATTAAATTCGATATTTTGGGTTTGAATAATATTAATATTATCGTCAAGACATTAAATTATATTAATCCAGATTTAACTATTGAAGATTTATACGATATTGTTGATATAGGCGATAAGGATTTATATAAAGAATTATATCATGGAAATTCTGATACTGTTTTTCAATTATCATCTGATTTAATGAAAGGATTAATTGATAAGATTAAACCTACAGAATTTAATGATATCGTTGCTATCACAAGTTTGGGAAGGCCTGGCCCTTTGGATGCTGGGTTTGACAAAGATTATGCCGAAGGTAAAAATGATAATAAGATTCATTATTGTATCTCTGGTTGTGAAGATATTTTAGGTCAAACATATGGGGTCGTAGTATATCAAGAACAGCTGATGGCTATTAGTAAACGTATCGCTGGTTTTGATGATAGTCAAGCCGATAGTATAACTAGAAAAATTACAGCTTAAATTATTTTTTATGATATGCTATAATATTTCTTGTAATAAGCAAGAAAGGATATAGCATGAATAACTTAATAGAATTTTTAAATAACAATGGTTTTGATAATGACATTATAATTAAATCATTAAATGCAAATAGATTTTATAAAACAAAAAAGCTAAGTTGGCATGAAGCGAGAGAATTGCATAACCAACTCGATATGAATTTAATAAAAATATTATATGAAGAATATAAAATGCCTATTTATAAAATTGCTATGCTATATGGAATTTCAGATGTAAGCCTTAGGGATAAAATGATATTATCTAATTTCAATTTAAAAGGACATTGTGTTGGGAAAAATAGTCAAAATAAATATTTTTCTAATATTGATTCATATGATAAAGCTTATTTTTTAGGTTTATTTGCAGCTGATGGTTCAATAGTAAATGAAACCATGTCAATAGAATTAAAAGATTATGATAAATATATTTTAGAGTTATTTATTCAAAAAGCTAATTTGAATACAATTTTAGTTCCAGATAATAGAGATAAAAATTTAAGATATATTCTTAAATTTCATTCGAAAAATATGGTTAATGATTTAAATAAAAATTATATATATCCAAGAAAATCATACAATAATACATTAAAAATTCCTGATATTGACAAAAAATATATTCGGCATTTTATTCGCGGTTATTTTGATGGAAATGGAATAGCGAATAAAAAAGGATATGTTGGTTTTTGTGGCTCAAAAACTATTATTAGTCAAATTCATGATATATTAGTTAATGAGTTAGAAATTTCTAATAACAAGATAACTTACAATAAATCTAATCATATATATTATATTCAATGGGCTAAAAAAGAAGATACTAAAAAAATTTTTAATTACTTTTATAAAAATATCTCTGATTGTTATTTAAAAAGAAAAAAAGAAAAAATTCATAAAAGATTAATAGGCTAGTTATAGAGTAATCTATAATTTAAAATATTGTGTGAACTCCAAAATGGAGGTGTCTAATTTTTTAAATTAGGCTAACGGTGGAACCCTAAGTTTATATTATTATAAATATGGCAATACCGTGCCAAGCCTTTTAAAAATAAAAGGAAGGTGTAACGACTATGGGTGATGAATGTAGCCCAGTAGAGGAACCAAGGTGAGAGACCAAATTCGAAGCGCACAACAGCCATATATTATGGTTGAAGATATAGTCTAGTCCGCTAATAAATATCGGGAAACCGACGGTAGAAACGAAAAAGAAATTAGAAATGTTCCCTATGATGATTCGTTGTCATATTTATGGCAAAAAGAATTGTGAAGGCCCTGAAGGCTGGGAACAAGATGATAAAGCTCCTTGGTATGACCCTAAAGGCAAATATGGTCCTGAAATTCCTGGAGCATTAGTGAATGGATATACAGAAGAAGAGGTATTAAAATACTTTGAAACTATTGAAGGATTCGCTAGTTACGCCTTTAACAAGAGTCATGCTGCTGCATATTCATACATCTCTGTACTGACTATGTTTTTAAAGAAAAATTATCCAGTAGAATACTTAGCTGCTTGTTTATCTTCTTGTGAAGGTAAAAAGGAAAAAATTGCTAAATATATTCCTGTTCTTAAAAAATTAGGAATTACATTACGAACTCCAGATATTAATGTATCTGGTAAAGATTTTACTCCATTACCAGATACTAATGAAATTTTGTATGGTTTACAAGCTGTAGCTAAAGTATCTGATGCTTCTTTAGAAAAAATTTTAGAATTGCGTCCATTTAATTCTTTACAAGATATGTTAAAACGTATCCCTAAAAAAAATTTCAATAAAGCTGTTGGTAGTAATTTAATTAAGTCTGGCGCATTAAAAGAATTTAATGAAAACAGAAATGCCTTATTAAATGAATTTTATTCTTTGCGTGGTGATACAGATTGGGAACCATTAGATGATTCTGAAACAACCATTGAACAAATCCTTACTTATGAAGAAGAAACTCTTGATAATCATGTAACATATAAAACATGGTGGGAAGAATTAGAAGATGGTGAACAAGTTATAATTCCAGTTATATTAATGGACCGCAAAGAACATACGCAAAAAAATGGTAAATTAATGTTATTCGCTACTTTATATCATGATAATTGTGAATTTGAAGCATTAATTTTTGCTACACAATATTTAAAATTAATTGCCATGTCTTGTCAGCAACAACCTCAAGTTGGATTGCAATTTGAAGTAACTGGTTCTAAAGATGGCGAAAAATTTAAAGTCAAAAACATAAATAAAATTCTCCAATAAATAAGAAATCTCCTGTAATATAAATAGTTACAGGAGATATTTTTCTTATTCATGAATTGGAGAAATTATAATGGCTTTAAGAATGTTTTTATTTTTCTGCAAGCATGCAACTTTTACATGGTTTATTCGTTTAATTGCGAATATGGCATGTATGATATTATGTTACTTAACTAACTGGTTTGTTGTATTATTTGCAGACAAATATGGCAATCTTCCAAAAGTATTTAAGTTATGGCAAACATATGATAACTGTTTAGATATCGACTGGATGATTTCTGAAGGCAATGTGCCTAAATTATTCAGATACGATTTTAATAAACACTATAAATATCATCTTGAATATAAACAAGATAATATATTAATTCCTGGTTATGTAGATATTATTGATGATAATTTTACTTTCTGGGAATTGATTCAACAATATATTTGTCGCTGTGCTTGGTTATATCGTAATTGTGGATATGGCTTTGCCTATTATATTTTTGGCAGAACTGTAACGCCAAAAGATTTTGTGGTCGAACTTGAAGAAAAAGATTTTCTTATGGGCTATGTTCCTAATACAGATATCTTTTCCATTAAGGTTGACCATGTATGGTATTCAAAATTGTTTAAAAGGGAATTTGAATTTACTTGCTATTTAGGTTATAAATGTTCTGGCATTCAACGAGATAAACATCCTCGTGTATGTATGTTAGCTCATCGCATTTGGCCTTTTAAATAATTTTATTTTCCTGTATAATAGAGTAGGAACCGTTTTGAGTTCCTGCTCTATTTTTAATTGAAAGGAAATCATTTTGGATAAGAATCAATTTTCTAAAGAAAGTATAATTCTTCCTAATACAGAAATTGTATGTCACTCTACATTAGATAAAGTAAATAATATATCTAGGGAAATAGAATCTATTAATAACACATTAACTTGCTATAGAAGTGAAATGATAGAACAGAAAAAAGATATATTCTATCACATGACTAATTTAGAAAAAATGAGTCAGAATCTTTTTTCTAAAGTTAATATGTCGTTAGGGAATGAAAAAGATTTAAATAGTAAACGATATCGACATTGGGATAATGTAATTCGACGCATGAAACGAAAACAAAATATGTTTAATGCTATCGAATTAATTTTAATTATTTGTTTGTTTGTATTAGTATTATTTAAGATGTAGGTATTACTATGAATGAAATAAAAACTGATACAAAAGTAAAAATGACTGATATTGGTATCACTACAATACTTAGCGAACATAATAGAGCTATTGCTAAAACCAATACCGAATTAACTGATACACAAAATCAATTGATTCAAGCATTAGAAGTCATTAAAGATACACAAAAAAATGGCATTGAAACTGATAGAATGTTATTTGATTTTGCTCAAAAAACAAATCGAAGTTTAGAAATTGCTCATAGAAATACAATTATGTTAGCAATTGCAGTAATTATTATGATTTTTCTTAATATTATTTTATTAATGAGGCTTCATGGTTAATATAATTAAATACGGAATTGCAATTATATTATTATTAATTGTATTAGATACATTGTATAGATTTTTAATAGTATTAATTTTGCTAATGGGGTTAAGTATTTTAATATGATTTTTTTAACAGATAGAGCCCAACAAGTTCCATTTGTATATGAAATAGCAATTGGTGCTTACAATTATATTAAGCATGCTTTTAATGATTTACCAGATAACATATTAGTGGATATTACTGAAGATGAATCTTTATGGGGTCAATGCACTCTCGATAGAGATAACGCATTAATAGAAATTTCTGAATCGTATCTATATAATCCGAAAGGATTATACGATACATTAGTTCATGAATTTTTACATGCTTGTGAAGGTTGTCGAAATAAAGAATCTAATAACCATAATGGCGAATGGTTAAAGCGGGCTAAAATATTAGGAATACAATTATGAAAAAATGGAAAGAATTACCCAGTAAAATATGTATGAGAAAACAAAAATAGATTGAAAATCCAGATAGATATTGCGAACCACCTTATAATTATAATTGCAAATTATGTTTAAAGACTTGTGTTAATCGAGGCGGAAGAACTCGTGGTCGTTGTGGTTTTAAAAAAGCAGGGTAATATGAAAAAATTAAGTGTAGATGAATTGCTTACCTATTCTGAAATGTATATTAATTTTCTTGAAGACATTAAATCTATTAAAGATATTGATGATAAATTAGAGCAAGTTAAAATTGTATTAGATTATGAACGTCCATGTAATCAAGAAGACGGATTTACTTTATTTAAAAATAAAATTATTCCGATTTTTTTATTTGGATTTTACAGAGAATAATATATAAATTAAAGCCCCTGATAGTAATTATCGGGGGCTTTTGTATATATATTATTACATTATTCTTCGTCTTCTTTTGCTCGTTCTACAGACATATTAGATAAAAACTTATTGAACCAGAATGTATTATTATCAGCTTCAGATAAAATTTTTAACTCTTCATCTGTTTGGTTGGCTAACCAATTAAATGTATGGAAGCACATTAAAAAGCATTCAATAAATAATACATATGTTTCTTTTTTACTTAAATTGTCTAAATCGTTTTTAAATTTAGGCATATACATGACAACAGATAAAAAGATTTTTTTAAGTTTTTCTTCAGATAATTCTTTATCTTCTACAAGAGGTCTTTTAGAGTTTTCCCATTCTTCTTCAAAAATAGTTTTTAATTCTTGTTCTTTATTGTCTGTTTTAAATTCATGATGTTGAACAAAAAATTCAGACATGATTTCAGCTACAGAGATAACTGTCTCTTGTTCTTCTGGTGTGCGTGCATTATTAATTAATTTTTGACATTCCGTTACTAAAAATTCAGTAGCATCATCATCTAATTTGGCGAACGGATTCATATCCTCTTCTTCTTTATAATTATCTGTATTAAATTCGATAATTTTATTATCTTTTTTCGTTACTTTTTGTTCTTGTTTAATATAATCATCTACTTCAATCACAACAATATTTCTGGCATGAATATAAATAGTTTTATATCCATTATCCATAACTTTTTTTTGCAAGAATGGAATGCATCTTGCTCCATTTAATGCACTTGCTAATTCTTTTTGTGTGCCGTCAAAATAGATATTTTCATAGGAAGAATCAATGCCTGCTTTAATTTTGAGTATCTTTAACATAATCTTTTACTCCTTATCTTTCACTTTTATCTTAATTATTATTTTATTTTTTTATCTGGTAAATGATTGGCTTTATTAATGCTTATATTATAAAAGCAAAATACGCGTTCGCTTTTGCTCACTTTGTATTTTGCTTTTATTGTGTTGCTTATTTTATTATATCTTATTTTATTATTTTAGTCCAGCTTTAAGCCCACTTTTTCTACTTCTTTTAATTTGGTCGAATGGTATTTTTAATTCAGTTGCTATTAATTTAAGAGCATGTTTTCTTTTTTGATTTACTGTATTATGGTGTAGCCCGAATATTTCAGCTATTTGTTTATCATTATAATCTTCAAGATAATATTTAATTAATATTTTTCTTTCAAGATTATCGAGTGCTTTAAATTCATCGCTACAATGTAATCCAGAAATCCAAGAGATGTCGGGAATACCTAAACTATTTTCATAATATTTATCTTCGTAAATCGTTTCATAACCACGTTCATTTTCGCTTGTCATATATTCGTCGTACTCTACATTTTTAAAAGCAATGTTATTGACTTCTTTTAAAAATTTTTGTACGAATCGTACTACTTCAAACATATATACATTAGCAACGTAACCACAGAAATTTCTACCCATAGGTTTATAGCGGCGAGCAAGATTTAATAATAGCAATTGTAATTCAGCTCGAATTTCTTCAGAGGAACGACTGCCATAATTATCTCTTACGAATTGAAATCTTGAGTTAATTTCTGTTCTATATCGAATGGCTGTTGTAGAACGCTTTAATGCATATTTTAATTGAGGCTCAGACATAAATGTCATACAAAAAATACGAACAGATGAATCAGTAAAATCAAGTTGATTACCCTTAAAAATATTAAGATATTTTTTGATTAAAGGTTCAAATCGTTTTAATAATTCTTTACTGGCTGCGGTGCATTTTTGTTTATCCACTCTATTTAATTCTTCTTCATCGAAGATTTGCTTATAAATCGTAACGAGTTCTTCAATTTCTGTCCACTCTTTTTTCTTTGCTTCCATAGTTACTTTTCGTTTAGCTTCAGCTTTTGTAACTTTGGTTTGTTTTTTTCGTTTTGTTTTTTTGATAGCCGTTGTGACTTCTTTATCCGAAATTAATTCTTCATGTAGTGTTTCGCTCATTTGATGTTATATATACCCTTACATTTACTTCTTTTTCTTTAATCGTTTACGAGCTCTTCTATCTTTATTAATCTCATCGAGGTCACGCCATTTTTGTTGCGTGCCATCCCATTGTACACATTGAAAATCTAAATTAGGATAGAAATAAAAGAACATTTTCTTTTTTAATTTAAAATCAGCGGTTTCTCTACCCTTTATATCGACTACTTTAATTGTACCAGATTTATCAGTGATTACAAAATCTGCTATATATTTAACTGGTAAAATAGTTTTGCCAGTGAATTTATTTTTCTTTTTAGGCAACAAATCAAAAGAGACTTGCATCTCAAACGATTTAATTTCTTTTTTTGCTTTTTGTTCTAGTAAATATAAATAATATTCTGCTTCCATAATAGAGTCAAAATTAATATGGTTTACGATAATTTTTTGAGCTCCATATTTGCTTTTTTTAATAGCAGTCGGAATAATAAAATGTTTTGCGTATTTATTATTAGATAATAATACATGCAAATCGTATAGTGTTTTAGAAAAATAAGTAATGCCGTCGATATAATATTCTTTCTTTTGTCGAGTCATAATTATTCTTCTTCCATATTTAATTTTTCTAATCCAAGTTCATCGAGTGTACCAAATAATTTACTATTAGGATATGCCAAAATATAATTAGTGTCTAATGTTAATTCATCATCAACAATCGTTAATTTTGTCATATAGAAAAAACGTTGATTAATTTGTGTCACAAGATATGTTTCTTGCGGATTGTTTTTAAAGAATAATATATCTTTAAGAGATACAAGCTCATTAGAAACGTTTTCTTCGGAATAAGAATCGAGAAGGATATTAAACCCTTCTCGTGTTTCAAATCCATCTTCTTTTATTTTAGCAATGATTTCTTTTGTATCTTCTTTAAAGACAATAATAGAATTAATTTTTAAATCTTTAAAGTTAAACATAAATTACTCCGATACTTTAGCAATTACATCTCGCTCATTTACGAGAAGGTATTCATGTTCACCATCAGCGATTTGTGTACCAGCATATTGTTGCACAATTACGTTATCACCAATTTCAAAAGGCAAAGCAACACGCGTGCCGTCATTTAGTATATGACCTTCGCCAATCATAATAACTTTAGCCACTTGTTGTTTTTTCCCTTTTTGTCCAGTAAGAATAATACCAGACTGTGTTGTTTCTTCTACGTTTTTTGGCTCAACTAATACGTTAGCCCCATAGATACGTTCTATCATTGTAAAATACCTCTTCCTTTGTATATGATTATTTCTTAGTTTTTTTAGTAGTCTTTTCTGTATTTTTTTTAGTTATTTTTTTCGGAATTGTTTTAGTAATTTTTTCGTCGATTTTTTTAATGTTACCTTTACCGACGAATTCTTTTACGATAATAGCCATTAGTATTTGTCACCTGCCTTTACGAGAGACCATGCACGACAGACTTGTTTAATAGAACAAGAAGTACAAAATACATTTTCTCTTGGATAATACAATTCATGTTGAATACATTCACTAATAGAATCAATAGTAGATATTAAGCGTTCAAAATCTGTACGATTTCGATAGCTATAATACTCAGAATTACCTTTTACATAATGTATATGAATATAAATATCTTCACCATACATATGTTTAAAAGCCAGAGCATCCAAAGAATATTTTAATTTTCTATCTAGGTATGGTTGGTCTGGTTGACGATTACCATAATCTATATATAATAATTCATATTTATTATCTGGTGTTACGGCAATGCATTCAATTTCGCCAGTAATTTCTGTAGCACCATGAGGTCCTTTTACAGTTAATGCATATGGTGTTTTAATATCTAAAATACGAAGTTGTTTAGCTTCCGCCCATTTGTAAAAATTAGCGATTTGCTGTAACCCTTCTAAACATCGCACTTCATTAATCGAATCTTTTTTGCATATCATATCCCACTTGCGTTTTAATTCTCCCATAGCGAGAACTCGTCCATTACTGAGATGCAATAAAAATGCATTTGTTAATTCCATTAATGATTTAGATAATGTAGGTTTTGTCTGTGCATTAATTTTTTTATTAAATTTAGTATCATATAGTGTTGGGCATTTTATGTATTCAAATAATTGCTCTTCTGTAATTTTTTTATTGGACTTCATTGTGTAAAGCCCCTGTTATTTTTAACAGATTCTTTATTAACAATTTTTGGTGGTGAAAATACGGGACGTTCTTGTAAAGGATTTTCCATCCAATTACTAAACATACGTTCTTGCATTTCTATTTGGTCATTATATACTTTATAGAAATCTCGTTCTTGGATTACGGCTCTTAATTTAAGAGCCAATCCAATTACTAAACATACTAAAACAGTTATAATAACCGTAAGTATAATATCAATATTCATTTGATATCCGTTTCATTACATATTCTAATTCTTCTTCTTTAGAATTATATTTTTTATTAGGTTTAATTTCTGGCAAACCAGAAGTGTCAAAAGTAGATTCGACAGTGATTGTTACACAACCACCGTCTAATGAAATTGTTTTTTCTGTATTTGATTCATACCACCAACCGCATAATGCAGTTTCAGGTATATGTGTATGCATAGCTGCATAGAATAAATTTAATAATTGATTCGTGCGTTTAGCATACAAAGTAAATAATAGTGGTTCAGTTAATTTAGGCATCTTATTTATTTAAAAGATGTAGAGTTTGGAAGTGGTTTTTCTTTCTGATATTCAGTAACAAACCAACAAGCCCATGCAAATAAGCCACTAGGAGATGAATCTTGTGGAATACAGGATTCTACAGGAGTTCTATCGCCTAATTGTCCTTCAACCATTTGGAACATGGCAGCGATGCCGTTTACAGGGATGTTCAATTCTTTTGCAAAAATGGATACTTCTTGGCGACATTTAAATAATGATACTAAGGTTCCGTCATAAAAAACATTATGAAGATAACCAGCTGTAATAGCAACAGCTACCCAGCTTGGTAAATTACTGATGTCATTTTTTTGAATTTGATTTTTGCGATATAGCATATGAATAAACACATCAATCACTTGTTCAGCTTCTTTAATTTTTTCTACAGAACCATATTTAGTTAACACTTGTGTTGTTAAAGTAAATAAACTTTCGTAATTAGATAACCAATTAATATATATAATGTCATCATTATCAATTAATTCTTGAAGTACCGTTTCTTCCATCTACGTGTTCCTTTCTTACTTAAAATAGTTAGGTCTAATTAATTTCGTAATTAAATCTGGTCGATGTTTTTTTGTATTACAAACATCTTCTTTATATGTGCCACATTCGTCTAAACATTTTTTATATGTTGGATTAAAATTTCGACAGCCATAGCACACTGGACACATTTCATAGTCAGGGCATCTATTAATAAAACCTGACACAGAAGTTTTAGTCTTCATGAATTACGTCCTCATCCTTTGTTAATTCGGCTAATTTAGCCAATGTTTCGTGAGACAAAATAATTTCTGTTTCACCAACAGTTTTAATTTTAAAAACTTTTTGTCCATTTAGTTGCCCTTGGAGTTGTCTCTCAGCCTGTGCACGAGAGACTCCATTATTTTTAGTATAATTAATTCTTTTAATTGTGTCAATAGTATGAGGATTTGCCAAATAAATATTGTTATCTTTATCTTCATGTGCGTCTAAAAAAATCATAATTAATAAATCCTTTCTTATGAGAAAATTAAATCAATAAAGCGCTGTGATGCTTCTTCAGAGCATTCCGTTACGCGAGAATAATTTGTATGAAAATTACAGAATGTTCTTCCTTTGTAACTTGATTTTTTATTTTTTGCCCAATCAATTTCAATGACAGGCACCTTTTCATTATCAGATGATACTGAAAAGATAGCAGAGTTTTGTTTATTTCTGGACATATCATTATGGACTACAAATAGTGTAGAAGCTTCATATGCATAGCGTCCAGATTCTTTTACGTCACCAATATTTGGTCTACGATTTTGTTCTATTTTTCGTAAATGTAGTGTACCAAAGATTGGGACTTTTAATTCTTCAGCGGCCCATCGTTTTACTTCTTTAGCTACATAATCATTTAATTGTTTATCGGTTTGGAAATGTTTTGTTGCCCATCGAATATCCATAAGGGAATCAATGCAAACAATAATATTATTATCTGGGTTAATCGCTTTCACGTAAGCTTGTGCTTTTTTACAGAAGTCTAGCATCTGTTCGCCATTTTCTATTTTAGTACCATCAACGATACGAAAATGAGATTTTTGGTCTTTTAAATATTGTAAGCCATGATTTCTTTTTTCTAGCATCTGTTCATAACGATATCCCTCTTCACCGCCTTCGTCTACGATTTTTTGATAGCGAGCTGGTTTAGAAGCAACAGAAATGGGAATAATTTCTTTAGATGCAATGACACGAGGAATGACTTCTTCTTTTGTATCATCTAATGAAAAATAAATGCCGTATAATTTATTTTTTGTGTTTAAGCAATAATCCATCATCAGTGTTAAAGCTAATGCCGTATTATGAGTTACTGTTAATTCTTTACCTACACAATAGCAATGCGATAAGTTATTGACTTGAATGCATTGCATAGGGCGAGATTCTACTTCTTCAATATTAATAATCGTTTTGTATTTAAAACTTTTTTCAGATAATATATCTCGTAAACGAGTTGTTTTATTTGGATTTTTGAAACAAGTATTACTTTTAGATACAGAAAAATAAAACCGAATAGCATCATATTCTTTATCGTCTACAGTGACAGTTCTATTTATTTTTGTGTATTTAATAGATAGAGAAGAAAGCAATGTCCCAAAATTTTCTGCCACTTTATTATTGGCACCGAAAGTAATTTCGATAGTACCTTTTGTATCTACATAACCAATGCCATCCATAATGCCTTGCAATAAATTTCTTCTACTATTAATAGAACTGAATAGATATCTTTTTGGAATATGTTTATTATTAATTAAATTCAGTGATTTTAATATAGAAATAAAATTAGAATTATTAATAGAAAAATGTATATTAGAATCAGAAAATTCTACGTAGTCTTTAATATTATAACCACAAGCATAAATTTCATCAGACATAAAATCATAATCAGATTCTTTGCACCAAATTTTATTTTGTGTAGGAGTACCGCTTGCTAACCATAGACCTAATACATATGGATGAATATTAATATTATTATCTTTGCCTTCAAATGTTTGTTGTATTGGTACACGATAAGAATACTTATTATATTTATTCCAATCTGGCAACATGTCTTTTGTTGTAATAATTAATTCTTCAACTTGTTTGCCTTGTATTTTTTTAAATACTTTCCAAACATGGTCAGCGTCTGCAATTAATGTTGAGCGGTCATCAAACGTAATTTTATAGCATTTATGGTCTGTAAAAATTTTAGATTTAGCGATAATAGTTGTCGGATGACCATCATCACCAAATACTTTTTGACCAATTTTGCATTCACCAATCGTTGTCCAAGTGCCATTCGTTAATAATAATGGAGTTGTTAATTCTAATGCTTTACCAGTATTAGATTCGCCAGCGAACATATAAAGACCTTCTGTTAAGCCTTCCATATATTTATCGAACATAGGGAATGATGGACAAGAATAGCCTTCTCCTCGTCTCCATGCTTGTTCGTCAAATAGATTATATTCTTCTTCGGCTTCAGCAAAAAAGTCTTCCATAGGAACGACTGTATTATCTAATAATTCTTCCGACATCTCTAATTCCCTCCAAATAATTTACACGGTTTACCTATACAATATCCTAAATCTTTGTAGGAAGTGCAACCATATCGTCTTCCATTTTGTAACATCATATAAGCACTATTGAATGTAGTTTTTAATTCATCTTCATTGAGAGGGGGTTCATTTAAATCATTCCAAGACAATAATAAATCATAGGCATCTTTTCTTGACTCTCCTGATTGTAATAATGAAGAGGCAAGAGCGACGCAAGCATTATTGCGTCCACCTTCTAACGCACCATTTTTTAATAATTCGATAGCACATGGTAACATTTCTTGTGGTTCGAGTGGAATAACAAACCCCTCTTTAGTTTTTATTTTTATTCTAGGTTTTACGATTTTCTTATACGCTTTCATTGCTTTTTGATTTACATCGTAAATACGTTTAGTTTCTTTATGTTTTTCTTTAGCGTAATTAATCATATCTGTTAAAGAAAAATCATATAAATTTTGTATCGTAATTGGAACTTTATATAATCCAGTTTTGCTATTAATCGTATTAGGAATTCTAAGCAATCGTTTTCTATCATAGATAGCTGTATCTATAATAGAACTTGTTGATTGTTGTTGTAACCAAATAGCTAGATTTTTAAATTCTTGATTCAAATCTTGCTTTGGCAATAGTCCCAATACTTCATAGGGAACTATAATATGAAATCCTTTAGCTCCAGAAAAATAAAGTTTCATTTCATTGTCGTTTAAATATAGATATTGTTGCAATAAATTGTAACAAAGTTTTACGCTAAATGTTAATTCTTTATATTCTTCCTCTGTATGAATATCTCCATCAAAATCTAAATATAAGTCACTAATAATATTGCAATTTTCTATATCTTTATTTTCATAAGCATAAGAACATCTATATACATCTGTTTCATTATGCTTTTGTATCCATTCTTTTTCTTTTTGATTGAAAGTAACGTCGCAACTTATGTAATGCTTTCGTTGGAATCCATTTGTAAGTTTCGCACCGAATTCATATAAGAAGTCCTGAATTGCGTTCTCCATTGAATTACATCCTTTTTATTTGCATGAAGTTCTGCTTTATTCATTAATAATTTTTCATAATTATCTTGAATGATAGATGATACCTGTACCAAATCAAATGGTTCAACACATCTAAAATTTTGATAATGGCATTCGTCTACGAGAGTTAAAAATAAATCAATAGGAGCAATATCTTTATAACTTTTAAATCGTTGTAAGATATGATTCATTTGTCCTATATGCAATTTCTCATCTCGTGCTGAATGGATTGTTCCGCATTTAGTATAGAAATAATTAAGTGCATCTTGCACTGTATATTTAATTTTCATTTCTAAATAATACGGGAATGTAATTTCTTTTCCATCTGGTCCAACAATAGGAGCGATAGAAAATAATTTTAATTCTCTATGTAAATAAAATTTATTTTTAATTAATAGGGAATCATTCCATGCTATAGAAGGAATATCTTGTGGTTTTAATACAGATACTTTTGTATTCCACTGAGAAAACAAATTAATAATTTCTGAAGTAGAAAAACCACAGTCTTCTAAATATTCAATTGTGCATCTCGACTGGATATAATCAAGGTCATTTTCAATTGTTTTTCCAATGACATTAGAATAAAAGTATTGTACTAAGTCCATATAAAAAAGACACCCCTTTCGTCGGTAATTGTATTTTACCAGTTCCGGAAAGGAGTGTCAACAAGATTATGAATGAATATTAAACTTTATCATTGTCATGCTACGTTTAATTGGAATTTTAGCATAAATACTATTAATATTTTTAGGAATTGTATACTGTGTTAATCCTTTAGACGTATCAATTTGATAACTTAATTCGCCTTCTACATAATTCATATAGAATTCAATATTTTCATTAGTGCAGTTAGAAGTATGTTTGCCGTATTGGTCATACACGATAATATCTTCGTCAATGCGAGTAATAAAATTTTCTTTTTCTATTTTTGCAATAATATAAGAATTAGTAGAATATGAGCTACGCAAGAAATATAAATGATGCAATCCGAATGGATATTTACTATTAGCGTTTTGGAAATTAACAGTAATATCAAAAGTTACTTTATAAATGTAATAGCTTTCGTCCAAAATAATTTTAGATGTACCTGAATTAATAATGTCTTTTTTAATAGATTTAGTTGGTTCATCTAAGTGTTGTGCTTGATAATCTTGCATCGTATAGATATCAATTTGATTAATCGTATAAGAGCCAGGTAAATATGGCAAGATATCTATCGTATTAAATGCAGGAGAACCAAGTAATTCGTTTGGGTCAATTGTAACGGTTAATTTAATATTAGGATTATCAAATTCTGCGAATACAGTTTCTTTATTTTGAATAGAATCTTCTACGAGAATATTATTAAATAAAGAATCATGCTTGTCATTAATAGTAACTTGTGCATTGTTTTTAAAAATAGAACCAGTAATAGAACTAAAGTTAAAAATATTAACTGGTGTTTTTATTAATGAAGGATATACAGATAGTCCGTAGGATTCAAAATCACCAGCTGCAATAGTAGCTTGTTTTAAGAATACAGACGTGCAATTATTTTCTTCTTGTTCTGTATGATTTAATTCATGTAGTTGTTGTGCATTAAATTCAAACTGATTTTGGAATACGAGCATGCGTCGTTCAATTTCAGTTTTCATAATATTAATATTAGATGCTAGAGTATCAATTCGTTTATTCGATTCGTCTAGCTTATCCATTAAATCTTTTGAAGTTAGTTTATATCGCATATTATCCTTTGAGTATTTTTAGTGTTAATAATTGTTCCGATATATTATTAGGTTCAATACTTTTTTTGAAAAGAGTATTAATTATATTAGACATGTTATCAATAGTAGACGCCTTGTAAGATTCAAAATCTTGTAAAGCGTCTTTCGTTTGATTATACTGTTGCATAATATTTAATACAAACTTTTCATATTCAAATGGACCACGATATCGAATATTATACTGTATCATATTAATTATCTAGTTCCTGTAAAATAGAAAGTTCTTTAACGGCAATAGCATTAATTGTTAAATCTTTTTCTTGATTATTTAATTTAGACACCGTAACAGTCACTGGCATAGTTACTTTATCTTCTGTATTATATTCTTCTATATAATAAGATGGCACATCTAAATTATTCGGATAATATAATACGTCGTTGTTAACAATGCCTTTTTCTTTTTCAGCGTATACAATACCATCTGTCGTAAAATCAAATGCCATACCACTATCATATTCAAATGTAATTTTTTGATGAGTATCCATAGATTCGATATTATATCCAGAAAAGTTTTTACTTAATGGTTCTTTGCTAAAATTAAAATAAGCATAAGAACCATTTAAGATATAAAATGTAATACGACCAGCGGCATCATCTAAATAGAAAGAAGATGTTTCGTCACGTTGAATAACAGAATCTCCAGTTTTAACAGATTTTTTAATGTAATTTTTCCCGGCATAAATAATATAATTATTATTATAATTAGGAATAAAATTATCTAAATCCATAGGAGCCATGGTTTGTGTTACTGTATCTTCTGATTGTTCATATGTATACGTTTTATAATTAGATTGTCCAGGAATTTTTAAATAGTCCCTGTTGTAACTAAAAGGAGAACAATTTAATTTACCGATTGTAAAAATAACATTTTCATCGGAAGTTACATTAGAGTCCCAGATGCAAGCTAATTTAGAACCCTTTGAAATTGTAATATCACCTAAATTAATAGTATAAATATTATTATTGGTTTTAATTTCAAAACCATTTGTTTTAAATAAAACTGTTTTACCTAATGGCGTTGATTCAATTTCAAATTTAGTTTTATATTCATAGCGTTTAGCCATTTGTTCCAATTCAGATAAATGCATTTCTGCATAAGACTTAATATCTAAATATTTTTGAACAGAAAGTTGATATACAACTTTATAAAGAATTAATAAGTCTTGATAAATGGCTTCGAACTTATCGTTAAATTCTTTCGTATTAAATATATCTTTCTCTTCGATTAATTTATTTTGAAAGATAGCAATTCGTAAATTAATATCGTTAAGTTTATGTTGTAGCTCGAATTGATTTGGATAGCGACCGCTATGAATAATTTGCTGCGAAATTCTGTCTCTGTAGAATTTTAATTTTTCTAATTCTACCAGATAATTATCTAAGTTCATGACGGTCTCCTATTTTGCCAAAACAAATTTTTACATTAGATACATATGGTGTTACATTACTATCCATTGTGTTAATCACAACTTTTAAGGATGCACTTTTAATAGTTTCATTAATATGAACTACATAATCATCAATAATAGAATAGTTAGATACACGAATAACTTTCGTGCCAGTTTTTTCACTATTAATTGGTACGATATCATAGTCAATACCGTTCACAGTTAATATATATTGAATATATGTTTTATTATCAGGAAAATATTCAGGAATATATTCATTAGCAAATACAGCAATTGATTGTACTGGATTTGTAATTAATTCTTTTATCTGTAAATAGCCTTGACTAAAAGTACCGACATGAGCTGTTATATCAGAAATGCGAATGACATGCCGTTTAGCATTTGGCAACTCAATCGTTCTTTCGATTGGTTGTTGTGCATTGCTTCCATCCGTAAATAAAAATGCCAATTTATCATCAGTAGCTCCATTAGATGCTAACTGCAATTTAATAAATTGACTTGGCGGAAATGAAATAACACCTGTGCCGTAAATATAATTTGGGTCAATGTAGCTTTGATTAATATTATTAATTTCTTTTGGAGTAGTCCATGCACTTTTATAGATAATGCCATCATCAGAATATAATACATCTTCTAGGATAACATGACTATCCATATCGAGATGCAACATAGAAATAGTATCTTCACATCGAATATTAATAGAGCATCGAGCTTCTTCTTTATCGAAATTAATTTCAGCAGGGGTTGTTTCTGTTTTATTGCCAATAGAAGTTAAGCGAGAATATTCATAAATAGTAAGAGGGTCACCATCATAAATATTTTGTTCATTCGATGTGTTCATATTATTGATGGCATACTCTTTATTATTATATACGAATTTATTGCCGGCAAAACCATTGCCTTCTACAAAGGTAACACCAAATTTGCCGACAGATGCATTATCAGTATGAGCCGTGAAAATATAATCACCGAGTAATCCTACTGTGCCATACACATCTGAAGTCTTGATTTGTTTAACTGTTGTAAATTCATTATAGTTACCACAAATAATATTCATGTCTTGAATGCGATTGCGTTCAGCTTCAAGAGCTGTATCTACAGCATTAAGTCTTGTCACTATATCAGTCATTAAAGAAGTATAATTTTTAGTTGCTTCTAGTACTTCATAATTTAATGATTGCATATCGACAATAATATCTGTAAATTGATTTTCAATGATTTCTTTTTGAATTTCTTCTTCTGGATGTATTTCTAATGGCTCTGTAACAGGTGTATCTGTTGAGCTATTAAAAATACGATTTGCTTTTTCTGTATCTTTAGAAAGAAGCATATTCGCATATTCTTCCTTCATGGTTTTAAGGCCTAAATATTCCAAATAGCACTTCCTCCGTGACAGACAATTGAAATCGTTTTAATAGTAGAAGGAATTTCAGAACCGAGATGCCTTTGAATTACCTTCACTTTTAATGTTTTAGAAGTTGGTTTATATCTAAATGCATTTTGTTTTGGCGTATATGTAATGGTATATTCATCAGATTTTGTATCGAGACTATTAATCTGTGAATACGTTAAATCAGTTTTTATATTATTTTTGTAGATAATAATTTCTTTAGATGTATCAACATCGAATCGAATCGGTAAATTAAAAAATAATTTTTCTTTAATGACTTGCGGCAATTCCTTTGGTTGAATAGCCGTTTCTTTATTGTTATCGATAATAGAATATTCTTGTGATACATCTGGATTAGTTTGTGTAACAGATAATGTAATAAAATTAGAATTTTTAATAGTTACTTCTGGTGAAATATAGCCAGCGACAGGTAACGGTTGTTTATTAAAAATATTAATAGAGTTAATACCAAAATTATATTCATAGACAGTATTAAAAATTTGGTTTTTATTTAACTCTATTGTTGTTTCATGTACATTATCTTTATGATTTGTATTTGTAATTGTTTCTTCTGTATAAGCAGTATTAAATGGGACTTCATTGAATTTTAAAAAGTCAGAAGAAAAATTATCTGTGTTAACAGAAGGGTTAAATTCTATATCCATATATTTTCTTTATCCAGTAACGTATATCTTTATCTGTAATACGATTTTTTAATTTTTCTTTATGTATAATTTTAGAGTCTGGTATTTCAACTGGGTCTGGGAATTTTCTCCAGTCTTCATTCCAGAATGGGAAACTACCTACTGGTTCATACATACCATTCGACATTTTTTGATAGAATACGCCACGAATAGCCAGTACCCATGGACGGTAAGTAGAGAACACATATTCTCCTGTGCCAGTTACTGTATCAGAATTTACAGGGGCTTCATTAATATCTTTAGTTTGATTTTCTTTTTTAATCGTATTATTTTCAATTTCTTTTTCTTTATTTGTGTTGCCATCTAATATCGGTAATGGGTCAAAAGGTATTTCCGTATTAGGTGGTTCTAATGTAATTGCTTTTTTACCAATATTATAAGCTGTACAATTTAAAGTAAATATTAAGCCAGAAATAATAGAGGGAGTCATATAAGAAGACTCTTCTATTTTAATAGGAATGTTAACGGCATCATTTACAATTGCCGGATTATGAATATCAGCATTTGTTACATTAATATTAATATAATTATATAATTGTGGATTAGAAATAGTAGCAGAAACGTCTTCTATTAATCCACCCAATAAAGATACGTCAGAAAAATAAATAGAAACACCGGGTTGTTCTTTTAATAGATTATTATAAGAATTATTATAGCAATCTATATCTGATACATGCGTAATATTGTTTAAATTAGCTTTAGCTAATATAGTACCAGGCATTTCTAAGTGATGATTTGTAATATTCATTTGAGGAATAATAGAACCATCTCTATCTCTAATTGTATCTTTTGAAGCCAAGAACTGAATTAAGTAAGACACTGAATTTGTATCTTGATATAAATCAGCTACATCTTCTATCGTTTTAAGGTATTCTTTAAATTGATTTTCTTTTATTTCTATTTGTTGTGTTACGTATTCTTTTGTGTAATTTCCTAATTGTTCGAGCATACGAATAGAATCATATAGATTATTTAATTCTTGCTCAATATAATTAAAAGAAGTATTTAATTCATTTGATGACATAATATCTGAAATTTCGATAGGAACTAATGTTTTTTCTTTAGCTAATTCAGATATGATATCGGATATGTTTTGTTCTGTGATTTGTTTATTCATTATTTGGGTGATTCATATTGAAAAATCTTACGAAGCGTGGCATCGTGCCATCTTCTAAATACTGTTTAAATTCTTTTGTGTATTGGATAGTATTATCTTCTTTATTAGTTTCTAATATATCTAAAAAAGAAATACAAAATTTATCTGTATCATCATAAAAACATATAAAGGCAGAAATTTTATTATCAATATCCATAGCTAATCCAAGCTGAACAGGAGAGTTGGGAATAATAAATTTCATGCGTTTATATACTTTAGGAAAATTGTGTTTAAAATATTGATGGACTATTTTGTTTTCATTGATATAAGCAATGTCTCTGTCTTTATATCTTTTTTCGAAACAATGAGCAATAGTTCCGTCAAAAATTAATTCTAATGCTTGAAAAATAAGTTGCGTAGGAATCATATATAATATCCTTCTTTCTTTAATATATATTACATTTTAATATTAATATTATAACAAAAAAACGACGACTATAAAAGCCGTCGTTTAATTTTATATATGTAATTATATATTATAGCCAATCGTCATCGCCTATAAATTGACATAGATTTTCAATGTTATTAATAAAGAAATTGTCTTGAGATAATTGATATCTCTTCCCTTTATAAGCAATTTCAAAATCATGACTATCAGATACAGATTTTTTTGTTAAAATAGCAATTGCATTATTTTTATTTAATAATTCAGCTAATTTATTATTAATTTGTATTACAAAACTTACAGCATTAAAAATTTTAATGTTAGAATATTTTTGTAGCATATAAATTACGGAATTATTATTACTTTGGTCTGATTTACCCATTGAGTAAAATTTAACTTTAGATAAATCAATTGTTGAATCATTAATGAGGTTTTTATCTGTTTTATTGATAATTACTTCTTTATCTCTTATTTGATTTTTAATTTCAGTTAAGTTATTACTTGTTAATGTTACTGGATTTCTATAATCTAGTGCATTTAATACTTTATTAGTGATAACTGCAACAATGTTTTCGCATACTGGATAAATAATAGATGGAGTGTAATTATTAATTACTTGTTTCCACTCTTGTGTAGGAATATCTAAATATTCAGATAAATCTTCTGTAAAAATAAGAGTATTATCATTAAAGTTATAAGCGTAATCATTATTAGCTCTGAACTTAATGTTTTCTTTATTGCTAACCAAATAAACAGATTCACTTCGAACATCAGTTAAATCTTCATTTAAATTAATAATATTCAAAGAGCTTGTTTTCTCTTTTAATCTTGTTACAACTTTTGTATATTGTGTATTAACAAAATTGTTTAATTTAGTTTTTACTTCGTTTGGCAATTCATACCATACAGAAGTATATGGATTTAAATAGTATGTATAAGTTTTATCTACAATAATATCACCATCATAAATACTATAATTTACAGAAGCAATATCTTCCAAATCAGTGTTATTTTTATCATATACAAGAATATTTTTGCTGCCAGATTTGCTAAAAGTATTTACACGAGTTCGACATTTAATTTTTTCAGCAGCTGTTGTGTCATTAATAGTTAAAGAGAAATCAATTGTAACTTTGTCTTTAATTTTTTGAGATTGCTCAGAATTAATTTCTACCCATGTTCTAGTATTTTTATCTAATACATAATTTAATGTTTTATCTACTACAAGAGTTGTATACACTGATGGGAATAACATTGAATCATTATCAAGCTCAGATAAATTAGTTACTTTATTTTTATCTACGATAGAAATGCATTTTGAATGACTATCTGATTTTAATGTAGTTTGAGTTGTTTTGTTTGCAACAATAACATCACTTGTGGAAGTAGCTATATTAATATTTTTATCAACATTTTTTAAATAATCAAATTGATTTTTAAAGTTATTAGGTAATTCATTCCATTGTTTTGTAACATTATTATAATATTTAGTTAATTCAGGATTTAAGATAATATTAAAATTATCTTTATATAATGGTTTTGTAAGTACTGTATTTAAAATAGCAGAATTTTCTGCTGCTATATTAATTTTATTTAATCTGCTTATATGAGTAAAATATGCTTCATTAATATATTTAATTTCATTTGCATCTACAGGGTTTGGTAATATGCTTAACATAATATTATATTGCATATCAGAAGAAATTAAATCTTTAAGTGGCAACCATTCTCTTGTCGTAAAATCAAAATATTTAGTTACATCTTGATTAATAAATCCATAAGATTTATTAGTAATATTTTGACCATCTTGTAATTTAAATAACTTTTCGATACTATTTGTCGGGTCACTTAATTCATCTAAATTTATTTTTACTAAAACTAATATATCATCATCGCCAAAAGAATAAGAACGACCTTTATGCTCTTCTAGGCTATTCACAATAATAACTTTGTCTGAAGGAATATTAAGTTGTTTAATATATTTTGTATATGGCATGATTTTATAATCAGACATATAATGTCCTAATATGCCATAAATATCTAATTCAATATCTTGAGAAGTATTAATTTCTTGTGGTAAATTTACATTTGTTATATTATTTACAGAAACATCAAATTTTACAAATTTATCATAAGCATTTTGTTTTAATTTAATACCATATTTATTTTTAGAGAAATTGTTTTGATTAAATTTAATTGTATTATCAAAAAAGGCAAAGAAACAATTTTGTGTATTTTTTTTTGCATCAACATTTGTAATATTTTCTTCTGCTAATTTATCTTTAATAAAAGGTATTAGCATTTCAAATGGGTTTACAGATACATTATTAACTTTAGTGATTTCTTTATCAAATCCTAGGTTTTCACTAAATTGTTTCATGGCGTCTTTAATTTCTTTAGAGGAGCCAGCTATTTCATTAATAGCTTTAACAGCAGATGTTTTATCATCTGTAACCAATTCGTCCGTATTACCTAATTTAAGACGAAGCGATTTAAAATCACCAGCGATAGCTGATGCTAAAAGTTTAAGTCTTTCTATTCTAGTCATGTAAGAAAGGTCCTTTCTGAAAAATAAAATTATTGTTTTGCTGCTTCATATACAGCAACTAAATCTACATCTTCGCCAAGGTATTCCTCTACGATAGCGATGATTTTATTTTTGAATTCTTTATCAGAAATTTCTGGTTTTGGAGTTGGTTTTGGTTCAGGAGTAGGAGTTGGTTTTACCTCTGGTTCTTGTTTACTACATTTCAAAATTTCTTTAATTTCAGATAAGATTTCAATAACTTTTTCTAAGGATTGTTTGCTAGTCATTAACTACTAATTCCTTTCTTGTAGATAAATGGTAAGAAAGTCTTCTTGTTGGAGTTCTTCATTCTCGATTTCGTCTTTCATCATACGAATTACGTCTCGAAGTTCCTTCCATTTTTTAATAGCATCGTCAGGTGTGTCAGCACTTAATAAGTCATGCATTAATTTATACATTTCAGTGTCTTTATTTTCGATGCATTGGTCGATAATATTAGGCATTCGAATATCCTTTCTATGTAAAAATAATAAGGGTGAAAGAAGCTTCACCCTTATATATTACTTTTTTACCATTTAAATTTAATGTAATTATCTGGTAAGGTTTCAGTTGTATAACCAGGTTTTAGATTCAAATCATTGACTTGGATATTTCGAATTGTTAACTCTGTTAACGCACTACAATTTTCAAACATATTATCTGTAGATACAGCTTTACTATTATCTAATCGTGGTAAGTTAACGAGTTTTGTACAGTTAGCAAACATGCCATCAAATACATATACATTAGATAAATCTAAATCAGTAATAGTCGTTAATTGTTTACAACTATCGAATACAGATTTACCCATTTTAACAATATGAGGTAAGTTAATTACTTCAAGTTTTGTATTATGGAATGCAGAGTTAGCTAATGTGACATCATTAGGAATCCATAAATCTTTTACATCATTATGAATAGAGCCAGGATGAACAGCAGTTACGAATGGAGCGTATACTTTTTCGTGACCAGCTAATTCTTGTTTAGTTTCTGTAGTAATAGGTCCACGGCGATTATATAACCAATAATCAGCAGGAGCTACTACTTTACGAATGCCATTTGCATATTCGTCTTTATATTCGCCCCAATAAATAACGTCATAGTTATTTTCGAGAGCAATGACATCATAATTTTCTGGAATAGATAAATCTCTAATTGAGCGAACATTTCTAATTAATATATGAGTAAGGTTTTTATCGCCTTTAAACATATCGTCTAAATAGAAATCTTCGTATGCTTCATTATCAACAACATTTAAATCTAACTGAGCATCAATTAATGCATAGCAATTAGCAAATAAATTACTCATATTAGATACGCCTGTAGTAGACATGTTCGTTACATGTTTAAGAGAATTACATCCTTTAAACATAGCATTTGCATCTTGTTGCGATAAAGCAATACCATCGATAGCTTCAATTCCATTACAATTTTCAAACATGGAACGAGATACTTTTACGTTAGTAAAATCGATGGTAGGTACTGATTCAAGTACAGAACAATCTTTAAACGCTTGTTCGAAGTTTTTATTAACAGGTAAATTAATGGAATCAACTAAAGTCATTGCTACACAATTTTTAAATAATTGTTTAGCAGTTGTAACTTTAGGTCCATTGACAGCAGGTGCTGATGTGATGCTAATGCAGCCTTCGAATAATGAATTAATATTTTTAGCATTTGTATAATCAAACGTAGGAATTACTCGAATTGCTTTACAGTTACGTAACATAGCTTCCATAGATTCAGCTTTTGCTGTGGAAGTCATATTAGGAACATATTGTAATTCATGACAACCATCAAACATAGAAGTGAAATCTAAACAATTGTCTGTTACTAAATCACCTACATTAGTTAATGCGGTACAATTTTGGAATGTGCTAGTTAAGTCACGAGCTACATGAGTATCTAATTCAACTACATTTTTTAATTGTTTAGAATTAGCAAATACATGATGACCAAATTCAACTACTTTAGGAGCTCTAAATTCTACTAAACGAGAGTTAGCTAATGCATAGTTACCTAAATGTATTTCATTAGGGAACCATAAATGAGTGACTTCTGTATTAGTAAATAAAGAACTATCTGTTTCATCTGAATGCAATTCTGTTACGAATGGAGCATATACTTTTGGATGACCTTGTAATTCATGAATATCTTCAGCGGTAATTGGACCTTCATGTCGCCACAACCAATAATCAGCAGGTACTTCTAATTTTTCATCAGTTTTAGGTGGACGAAGTTTTTCGATAGTATCCTTGCTATCATTAATCATTTTAACTAAATCCATTAAGCCTTTTAATGCATCAATATTTAATGCTGTATTTGTTGGAGTAGGCAAATCAGTTACGAGTTGTTTATTTCTATCTTCAATTAATACATCAGTATCAGTATCAATCCATAAGTCTTCGATTTTACCAATTAATTTAGCATTAGATTCTTTACAAGATTTTTCCCAGAAGATTTCAACTTCGAAATCATTGTAATACAAAGCGTTGCCTTTTTCGTCTTTAAAATCTGTTTCGAAGACGATACGGTCAGATAATGTTTCATCATCTTGCCAGCCGTTATTAATAATGCGGCTTAATGGAACTTCATAACGACCTTCAGCTAATGTTTCTGTTTTACATTTTTCTGGATTCCATTCAACTAATTTAGCTTTTACAGTCACCGTATAGTTAATAGGATATACTTTAGCATATTTATCTGCGTGGAAACCTTTTTTAACTGTTAATGCTGTATGTTGAATATCAGCTAATTCACGAATATTATCGCCAATAGCAATTGGTTTATTTTTAGAATAATAGAAGCCATCAACGTCAAAGACTTCTTTACCTTTTACATTAATGATAGCATTATCTGGGAAATCACCAAATGCTTTTGTATTATATTCATCTGTTAAATAGAATACACCTTCACGACCAATACGTAAGTTTACTTTAATTTTAGAGGAAGCTTTATTATCTGCATTTCTCCAGTGAGCCGTATAAATACCTGTGTCATGCGGAATAAATTGTTCGCCTTCTGCTTCATATAAAGTAATACCATAATAAAGGTCAGCGGCATCAATATCGTAATTAGTCACTAAAGCATTTTGTCTTGAGTCTTGACCTTGTTTAGTATACTCTAATGCTTTATTCATATTATGAACATCTAATGTAGCCATTTTATTAGTCGCAATAAAAGTTACATCATAATAGTTTTTATCATCAGCTTGTGTTAATGCTTCGATAATCATTACATAACGAACTTTAGTATTGCTTGTATCAGAATTATCATATTCTTTTAATAATGGATAATTAGATGGATTTGCTTGAGCAGTAAATGTAGACAAACCATTTAGGCCATTTAATGCTTGTACACCATTACGAGTGTTCGCATCAATTTCGCCATATGGGTCAAACATTTTAAATTCAGCTAAGTGCATATCTTTAGATGCATCTACATTTAATGGATATGATTCAGCTACTAATAAGCCATCATCTTTAGCTTGAATTGGGTTTTTAAAATGAGTTAAATTCTTTTCATTAATTACGTAGCATTTTAAAGGACCTGGTTGACCAAACTTCTTAACTTTAATCATGATGTTACCAAGATAATTTCTTTGATAAGAAGTAGGAATACGGAATGTAGTGCCAACGCCTTTGCCTACGGAATTAATTTTTCTTACAATCCAATGTGTATCATCATCAGTTGAAGTATGATATGTTTTTTGTCCTGGATGTGTTGCAATAATTTCACCCATAACAAAAGCACCGTCTACTACAGAACCATAAGAGCGATAAATATCTACCTCATCTTTAAGTACTCTAAAATCTACTGCTGGAGTAAAGATAATAGTTTTACCATCTTTAGATGCTTCCACTACTTGTACTTGTCTAACTTTATTTTCTACTTTAGAGTGAAGAACGATGTGGTCATCTTTTTTGAATAATTTCCAGTCATCTTCAGATACTATAATAGAAGTTTTTGTCATTGGTTCTTTTGAATCTTCTACAGATGTAGCAACTACATCTTTTTCGTGACGAGGCATTTGACGACGGAATGGGTCATAAAAGCCTTCGTATGTTGCATAGTTTTTGCCTAATCCTGCGGATGCAATTTCAGCACGAAGTTCGTATACTTCAGATTTTAATGCGGCAATCGCTGCATTGTATGCATTACGCATAGCTTCTGTATCACTATTTAATAATGCACCTTTGACAGCCGGGAAGAAATAACTTTCCGGCTTGCCGTTTAGGTTAAGTGCATTTTTTACGGTTTCTCTATCTTCAGGAGAAACAGCTATAGCAATTTTTTCAGAAGGAACGCCGCCGACATGAGTTGTGTCATTTGCCGATTCAGTATTATAAATAAAACCTTTGACGTGCAAATATTCTTCAATGTCATGCATATTTAGCATTGAAATACCGACTTTAGTAAATCGTTCTGCCACTTATTCGTTTCTCCATTCTAAAATAATTTTCTTAGGTTTTGGGGTATAAGGTTTACCACCATTATTTTTCTTGTATGCTTCTGCTGCTTGCGGATTAGCATTTAAATAATCATTTAATGGGTCAGAGATAATTTCTTCAATATGGTATGGAGAATTAATTGTAATTTTTCCACGATATACATCTTTAGTATATGTAAAAGTAGAGGAATCATTATCTCGTAGTCCAAGGAATAATCCGTCAAGATATATCAGAATTTCATCGTTTGTTTCTAAGATAGCTGGGTCTAATTGATTAGCAGCTACATCAATTGAGAAACCGTCATTAGTAGGAGGAACTTCTATATAAGATTCTACTTTATCTAAATCTTGTTTAACCTCAATTAAAATTTTATCTGTTTCAGAATGTTCCATTATACGTAAGGAACCATCAACATGATACATCGCTTCACCAAGTTCGTTACGAATAACTTCGTAAGGGAATGTATCCTTGCCGCCAACTACTTTTGTAAGTGAAGAGTTAAAAGAAATTGTGTAGTTATCAACAATTGTAAATGAGCTTTGTGGTTGTCTTACGCCATCTATATAAACTGATACTCGACCAGGATATAATGAAATTCTATCATCTGGATTTGTATCAGGAACATCAGTCCTGTAAGTCTTATAGACATTAATAGTATTAGGGACGATATGTTTTTCATCGAGAATAATACGTTTGCAATAAGACTCACTTGGAGCATCAAGAGTTTCTATTACATAAGTAACCATGGCGGGAGCTTTGACAGGAGATGGTAAACTAAAGCCTAACCCATCTTGGTTTTCATTAACATAATATTGTCTGATGCCATCTATGTAAACAGAAAGTAAGCCGTAATTAGGCTCAAACTTATCTGGAATTTTAAAACGACGATTGTCTGTAGTAAATTTATTTTGGCCACCATCTAAATATATATTTTTAATAATTAATGGTTGACCAGCAAAAGCTGTATATTTAAAGGCATAGATATCTAGCCTATCGGAAAATTCATCAAATTGAATATTATATTCTGCTAACTTATCATTATTTAGCAAAACAGAAGTTCTAGCATTTTGATAAGAATGACAGAAGCATTCTAATTCTTTAACGACTTGTTTATAGTAAGTATTTGTTGGGTTACATTTAATCCATTTAGATGTATCTTCACCATGTTCATTTTCAGATGTAATCCAAATCCAATAATCGCCAACTACGTTGCCATTGACAACATCAGTGATGAAGAATTTAATTTCGTTAGTGTTGCCTTTAATGTCTTCTGGTTTACCATGTTGATAAATAGAAGTTTCATTATTTAATAAATAGCCATTAAGATATACCAATGTTTCATTAAATTTACCAGTAATCATAGCTGGTAATGCATTAGCATCACTAAAGAATCGATTATACCTATCTTTTAATAATGTATAGGTTTGACCTTCATGAATGCCATTAATAGTTAAAGTGCCAGCATTTTGATTGCGGACGATATCTTCTTCTTTAACTAAAATACCATCAATGAAAGCAATAATTCTATCTGTTGGTTTTACATCAACATTATCAAATACAATCGTATTATCAGATGGAACATGTCCTGTGCCGTTTTTAACTCGCATCGTAAAGGCAGGGTCTGTTTCTTCGCCTTGTAATTCGGCAACGGCCCATACAGTGTTGCGAGGGCAATCAGGAACTGTATATCGTTTATTATCTTCGAATACTAAACCATCTTGATTAGTAATGACTTGCCCACCAATAAATAAAAGAGGGTCTTTATAATATTCTCTGGATAAATTAATATGACCTCTTTGATTAATATCTACATCATATACATAACCAAATTCACGAATAATAGAATGGAATCCAGTTAATTCCATACCTTGTGTACTATCTTGGATAGTAATAATTTTTGTTTGGTCATCTTCTGTATAGGCATCATCTTCTAAATTATAACCATTAATAAATACATTATGAGGAGCTGCAAAATTAGGAACATAATAGGATGTTTCTTTTTTGCCGTTCCATACATGATTTAATTGGCCAGTTGTTTTAAAAGAACCGAATTCAAAAGATACGATAAGAATATAATCAAAGTTTTGTGAATAGCCATGATTTAAGAAAACACCATCTCTAGTTTTTGTGTAGCCACCATCGCCGAGAATTTTTTCCGGTAATAATAATTCACCAAGAGGAGAGTCTCCTTTAAAACCATATAATTCAAAGTTTTGTTCATCGAATTTAATTTTCGTTGAATTTTGTCCATCTCTATCAACTTTAACTAACCGCTTTTTAATATTACGTAAGCGATTAGAATTAACGTGAATAAGAGAAGGACGTTGTTCATAGATTTTACTTTTTGGATATTGAATACAAACATTAGATACTGTTTGATAAGTAAAGTCTAATTTTCTATCTAAAAATACACGGTCAATATTAATATTAGGTACTAAAAATTGACTGAGTTTTGTGTAATCCTCATCGGTACTTTTAAAGATATGACTAGCAAATGTCTCTGGCACATTACCATCAATAGAACATACTCCATCTTGGCAAGTATGACAGATACCATTGTCCATGCCATTATTTACTTTTCCAACGTCCCATTTATGACCGTCACCATCAAATTCGGAGCCGGCTGGAACATCGACTTTATTTTGCTTATCTTCTTCGAGTTGTGTTTCGAAGTCGTTAGCGTTGTAGTCCTTAATTACACTATTGCCAATAACATTTAATGGAGAAATTAATTTATGATTTTCGAACGCAGACATATCGAATTGTGAGCCATCTTGCACTAATGACCGAATTGGTTTCCACGTTGAACCATCGAAGTACATTAAAATATCATTATTAATCCATAACTGTCCAAGTACTGGATTAGAGCTAGGATTAATATTTGTAATTTGGTCTGTGATTTGGAATTTCTCTGAGAATAGATTTTCCCAAACACCAGTATTTTTATGATATCGTTTTAACGCATTTTCTTTTAAATTTAACCACAAAGCGCCATTAACTTTAGCGACAGGAGTACCTTCTTGTTCGGTTGGCGTATCTAATAAATGACGAATGGCTTCGTAATTTTTAGACAAATCTTCATTGTAAAATAATTCAGATTGCCTACCTTTATTGAACTTCCTATTGTAAGGTAATGCCAAAAAGTACACCTACTTTCTTTATGTTAAAACACTAGGAAATGTTTGTTCGTTATATATATTACTACGGAACATAAAATAATCCTAGTCTTATTCAAATAAAACTAGGATTATTTTTAAATTTCTTTTCTTTTTCTTCCGAGTCGGTAAAAACTTTTATGACCGACAATGAATACTCTGTATTCTTTAATGTTATTGCAAATATCTTTTGGCAGATAATCATAAGTACAGTAGGTACTATGTTGCCAAATTGGTTCGCCCTCCCAATGATATTCATCAAAAGTGGGCCATTCTTTTAAATTTTTTAAATAAGAATAAGCAAGAGAGTTAATATATTGTTCTCTGAGTAGCTGAATTTTATCATGGTATTCTTTTGGATAAATTAAAAATCCTAACCGAATACCAGGAGCATATACTTTACTAAATGAACCTACTACAAAATTATGTTCTGCTTCTTCTAACATAGATTCTAAATCTAGTGTGTAACAGTAATCAATAATTTTAGTAGCTTTTGTATTTATATTGCCATGTTCAAATAAATTATTTTGTTTGTGCGTACAATATACTAAATCGCCTTTTGGTTTTTCTTGGCAAATAATTTTATTGTTAATAAAGTCAAAAGAAAATGTATCATGATGTATTTCTAATGCTTCTGCAATAACAGATGGCATTGTCCATGATGGATATTCCACAGAAAATAATACAGGCTTAAAAGCTTGTAATGCAATTCTAACTGCTGTTTCTGTGCCAGATGTTAAGATAAAATTATCATGCCCTACAAATTCTTTGAATTTGTTATATGCTTGTTTCATATCTGGATATTCGTAATAATTTCTATCTATGATTTGTACACTAGTTAGTGGTTCATTTTGTTTAGAAAAATAACCGTCGTGCTTTTTCACATATGTATTTCTTTGCATATTTTAATTTCCAAAATCTTACGAATTGCTTTCCATATGTATGACTAGCATCATTACAAGAAGAGCATGGATATTCACATCCGATTCGTTCATTTAATAACATAATCATTCGTAAGTTTTCTAGTCGCTCCTTCCATTGTATCCATAATTTAGAACTGGTTTCTTCAATATTTATTTTACCATATGGATTTGTTCCGTACCAGTCGTTATTACAAATTAATAGAGAGCCATCTGTATCTATAGAAGTAGTATAAAATGGTTTGCTACAACATTGACATGGAATTTCTTCAGTGCCGACATTAATATTTTTAGAGCGAGAATTTAATAATTGAATATTTTCTTTTTCGTAGAAACGTCTAAATTCTTTATATTTAATATCTTTATAGATTTCTTTATTTCGTCTAGTGTCTTCAATCGTATATTCAGAGAAAATAAATAATACACCTTTGACTTTGCGATTAATTTCTTTAATCACTTTTTCATTATCGCCATTCGTTACGATTTGTATTTTAGCTGATGGACAATACATACGAATGATTTGGCACATATAAGGAAGTTGTTCATTTTCTGTTGGTTCTCCCATACCATTAAAGGCAAAAATACCTTTAAAGTTTTTTCTATATGCCTCTACTGCTATTCGAGAAACAATTCGATAATCCATAAATGCAGGTTTTGTTTCTAACACTTCTTTATTTTTATGTTTGTTAGATTGTGGACAAAACATACAAAAACGTTTACAGATTCTTGATGCACAGAAATTAATTTGCATTAAAGATGTGTCTTTATTGAGAGAGGATATAGATGCCAAATAGCTTTTTATCTGCTGTATTTTATGCTTAATTATGGTAGACATATTATAATCCTATTTGTTTTTAATACATTCTTTACATATATCAGGGACTTGATTCGATAAATGTTGTTGCAATAATTCTTGTTTATTTACAACCTTCATATCTTTAATATTACCTAGAATATGTTTATCTGTATGACCATAACAACAAGTTCTAATGTTTAAATCTACATCTATATATAATCCTTTAAATAGTGACCAGCAAGGGATTTGGTTTACTTTTGATTCTGTTTCACCAACTACGCCACCTAATCCACTGTCATTATATCCGCCTTGTGTTTGAAGTGGAATATAGTAATGAAAAATAGTTGGGAACAAATAATTCATAGTTTTATTATGAGATTCTTTATTATATTTTGTTTCATCAATGACAGTAGATAAGGCAAATTCTGTATTATGTTTTTTACACTCTTTAGCGAATATATTTATATTGTCTATAATTTTTGTAATTGGAATATAATTAGTGCCTGTGATTTCATTGATGTCATTAGAGCCGTCTAGTAAATAATTAAAGGAAACTTTTAAAGAATCAATATAAGGAATTGCTTTTTTAACAGACTCAAGACAAGTACCATTCGTAGTTAAATACGTAAAATAACCAAGTTCTTTTAGTTGTTTATAATAATCTGCGAGTTTAGGATGCAACCCAGATTCGCCCATGTAGAATAATCCGACTTCTTTTAAATCTGGATATAGTTTTAAATATTCTAATACTTGATTAAAGTTTTTGTCTGACATAAATGTTTGCCGTTCATTTTTTACTATCATTTCTCTTTGGTAGCAAAAATGACATTTAAAAGTGCAGACACCTGTAATTTCAATTTTGGCTGTCGTAATTTTTGTATCCAAACTTAAATTGGTATTATCTGAAATTAATTGAACTCTATCTTGAACCGTCATTAATATATGTTTCCTTAAAATAATCAAAAAATTGTTTACCGTATAATTTACCGTTAGCGTTACATTCTCTACATAATGGAACCATACTGCGTCCACAAAATGCCATATCGCGTTTCGTTAAAAAATTAATATGATTCCAAATGTCCCAAATGTTATGAGTTAATATATTGCCACATGGATGTTCTCCATACCAGTCATTATCACACAATAAAATATCACCATTCACATCAATAGTCATTTTAAAGAATGGGATATAGCAAGCATCTAGCATATGACTATAATCTTTTTTTGTTTTGACATTGCCCGCTCTATTATTGAGTGCATTATAATTTTCTTTTTTATAGATTTGTTTTTGTTTAATATTTGGAATACCTTCAAAGATAACATTATGAAAATCTGTTTCCATTTTAGAATATTCAGAAATCGTAAATGATACTTTAGGAAATTCTTTTGCAATTTGCTTAATAACTCTAAAGTTATCTCCGTTAGATATAATATTAATATTAGCAGTAGGACAAGCCTCAATAGCTCTTTTAATTATAATATTAATGGCTGGATGATATGTTGGTTCTCCAAAGCCACTAAAAGAAAAAGTGCCATCAAAATTATGTTCTTTACATTCTTGTAAAATTCTATCAATGATATCTAAAGAAATAATCGTACCTTTTTCTATGTTAGTTTGTTTAATTTTTTCTGTATTTGAATTAGGACAAAATGGACATGCTCGTTCACAATGTCTTGATAACGAAATATTAATTTGTGCTAACGAATTAATATTATTTAATTTATAATTATGTTTAACCAAATATTGTTCTAATTGATTAATTCTATTGTTTATGTTATTCACGTAATGTACCCTCCAATATATATTATTATATGAAAAAAAGAGAACGCTGTCTACGTTCTCTTATAATTCTTGAGTTCTAATTTTATGAGCAAATTGTTTATAATATGGACATCCTTTAGACCAATCTTCTTTCCAACAGGATTTTTCGCATACATCAAAAAATTCACAGGTTAAACAAGTTGCATGAACTCTACATAATGTTCTTTTATTAAAAGTTTCTTCATATGTATCTGTCATAATATTAGCAAAGCCGTCATATTCACAGAATTGACTACAGGTTGTGATATTACCAGATGGATGTATTGTTAATGAGGTAAAAGAACAATCAGGTGTATCTTTATATTCTTCTATGTATTGTGTGTTTATTATATTTTCTACACAACAATTAACGATAGAATGTTTAGATAACTTATAGAACATTTCCATAAATTCTTCTTGTCGCTGACTGGAAGGTTGATGGTTAGATGCATCCTTGCCATTATCTATAATTTTAGAAAAGAATACTTCATCAAAATATAACATCTCTAATAGTCTTAATAACTTCTTTTCTATGTTAGGCTTAGCTAATAATTCTTTAGTCATACAAATATTAAGTCTGCGAGTAGCAGTCGTATATTTAGTAATGCGTTTTACATTTCGCATCCAAGTTAATAATTGTTTAATAGAATCAAAACGCACGCCAATATCAAAGCTGGTTGTAATAATATCCATTTGTCGTAACACAGCAATATCTAATACTGTTAATGGTTTTACCAGATTAGTCGTAATTCTCCAAAAGCAATCTTGCCTTTTTTTAGTGAGTTGATACATAGCATCTAAGTCACCAAGTAAAGGTTCGCCTCCGAAAAAAGCAACATTAGCATGTTTAGGTAGCCATGTTTCTAGTAATTCAAATGGATATGAAATAGTTTTTCCATTTTTATTCGCTGCGTCTAAACAATGCGTGCAAGATAAATTGCACGCATTAGTAGTTTTAATTAATATTTCCATATATTATCTATGATGGCAAGAAGCATGGCAACTAGAATGACATAATTTTGTGGTCAATTCTACTTGAGGTAACTGTTCCCATCTTTCATAAAATTTTAATAATAATTTTTTAAGTTGGTCTGCATTAGTTGGTTGACCTTGTAATGCAATAAATTCATGTTCTAAATCATTTACATAATTATTGATGCGGTATTCATCGTTAAGACGAGCGTATTGTGTTTCATCGCCCAATACTTTTACTTTACCGTTATCATCAAATTCTTCACGAACATGAACTCGACGAATAGATGACCAATAATATGCAATACGTTTTACTTTATTATATACATCAACTGAATCCATTTTGTCGCCAGGTCTAATATCTATTGCAGAAGATAATTGTGGTAAGTTAGAATTAATACCAAAAGCTCTACGAATATCACGTTCAAATTGATTTAATTGGTCACTGTTTTTTAAATCACCAAAAGGCACGTTATCTGAATGCCAAACAACTTTGCCTTTAATTTTATTTGTAATTTCAGTATTAACAAAATCTAATACTTCATTAATACGAGTGGGATAATTTGCTGCAAAAGCCATTTAAAATTCTCCGTTCTTTACTTTATTAAAAGTTTGTTTGGGGAATTTACATGCCCCATAGAAAGTTTCGCAATCGCCACCGCAGTACTCAAATAAATCACAAGTAAAACATTCTGGATTTCTTTTTTCTTTATTTACGCTAGTGCAAGAATTAGGACAAGCAATAGTAGACCCATCTGCATTAATCGTGATTAAAGATTTTGAACATTCTGTATTATATACATTTATATTATATATAATAGCTTCTTTCATTCTTTGATATAATACATTTTTTTCTTTAGGCAATAATGCAAACATATCTGTTAGATATTTATCTGCCCAAGAATAGATAGTTAGTTCATCATCTTGAATATCAGGAATAGACACACGCTCTATATCTACATAAGCTGGATTTAATTCTTCAATAATTTTCATTAATTCTGCTGGTTTTTGTTTCATTTGTTCAACAGATAATGTAATGACGAGCGTATAATCTTTTAGTAATTTTACTTGTCGTTTAAATATTTCAAAGTCTTTAGGATTATAAAATCTATCGACACTATAAGAAGTGGCGACATTTCCTGGTCCTAATTTTTCGAGTACTTTAGATTGCTGTTCACCTATACCTATTACCATATTTGAAGTCATAGAATATTCTTTATCGGGATATTTTTCCATAACTTTAAGTATAAGGTCTGGATTTAATAATGGCTCACCACCATGAAAAATAATATAATCTGGGTTATATGTATCAATAGCTTGGTACGCAATATCTTCTGTTATGTATATAGGCTTTTTAGGCACATAACAAAAGGGACATTTCATATTGCAATTTTCCGTTACTTTTAGATACATCACTTGTTTTTTAGTCATATATGATACGATAACCTCTTTGTTGCAACATGCGTGCTAACCTTGTATTAAACTTATAATAATTTAATTCGTTATATCCAAATGTGCAATCTGGATTATTAATATATTCTTCGATAGACATATCAAACAAATCTGTGTTATATCCACGTTGTTTAAACGTAGTATATACTTTATGATAACAGTTTGTATCAAATAATTGTTGAGCTGTCATATTATCTGCTTTTAAAAAGTTAAAACTATTAGAAATAATACCATATTCTTCATATTCTTTACGTTGGTATTTTTTAATTTCAGTAACAATATCACAGACTCTAAAATAATGAAATTTATCTCTTGCCCATTTTTCATCTATGCAGTTAATTGCAAATTCAGCTGGGAACCAAGAGGGACGTCTATCTACTGAAGAATAGTCTGGAGCTATTCCATATTCATCTTCTGACATAGGAGATATAATTGTATCTGGGAAGCCATACATATCTTCTGCATGATGCAAAGAAAAAATATTGTAGTTAATAATTTCTCTATATTCTTGATAGGTTAATCCAAGAAGATGACAATAGGCTTTCATAAATACATTAAAGTCTTTAATAGGATATACTTTATATTGTCTTGTTCCTGTATCTGATAAATTTTTAAGATATTCTTCGAAGTCAACATTAATTTTTAATCCATTATGCCAATCTTCTTCTTCATGTAATTCAAAAAACTCTGGAGTGATGTAAGAAAATTTTGATGGATATTCAGTGATAAATGTTTTATGCATTATATTAATGAACATCTTTGAAGTCCTCTTGCATATTACGAACGGCTACACCTACTGGATTTTTTTCGTTTACCATAAAATAAATCATAGAATATCCTTTAATAGATGTTTCTGTAAACATTTTATAGAATGCTAATTTAGTTCTAGCAAATTCTAACAGAATAAATAAATTCCAGAATTCTTCTTCGTAGCGAAGAGAAATAATATTTGTACCAACCTGTTCAGAAATTGCTTCTTCTAATTTTAAAATATCATTATCGTATTCATCACCAGCAATCATAATGTCTGTAGCAAATTTTAAATTATATAGAACATTAATAACTTCATTTAATAATTCATAATTATCTTCTACGAAATCTTTATTGACTGGATTTTTTGTATGCATAATAGTATCTTCTAATGCATTAATAATAATTTGATTCAAAATTGGAATAGATATTTGTCGATTCGTTTTAATATATTCTTTAATTAATTCCGTAACATATTCATCAGGAGCATCATCAAGAATTAAATGACAATTTTGCATGTTAATATTAGCAATATAATTAATGAATTGTTTAGGAGTTAATATCATAGAATCTTTAACAATTATATGAAAATCATAATTTTGAATTTTCATATAATATTTGTCTACCTGTTCTCCTACTAATGGTAAAGAGATAACAACTTGTTCTTTATTTTTTTTCATCGTATTCTCCAGCAATTACTTTCTTAAATGATTCTTTAGGAAATGCACAAATATCTTGATACATTAAACAGTCGCCACCGCAATATTCTGTAATATCACAAGTCAAACATTTTTTAAAACGAGTAGCGAATTTTTGACGTTCACATAAGTTACCAGTATTACCGTCTGGCAAAATAATTAAATGTTTTAAACAAGAACCGCAGTATACAGCGTGATGTTCTATTTGTGTTTCTTTTGCTTTTTTATAAAATTCATTAATGCGTAGTGGCATATATTTAGTTAATTCACCAATATAAGCATCTACATCATTATAGTATTGTTGGTCTTTTGTAATTGAAATACCCTTATAATCAAAGAGTCTATCAAAAATTACATTAGATGGACCAATGATTGAAATTAATATAGCTAATTCTTCTGGAGGAACTTCTAACTGGTCTTTAGTAATTGTTAATAATAATTCGTAGTCTTTTTTAATACTACGTAACCAAGCTAATTGTTCGAGGTATCGTTTAAATAAATGATTGTTAGAAAATCTATCAATACTATAAGATGTCGTAATATAGTTACATCGTTTTAATACTTCACGACGCTCTACATCAAGAGGCACTGTCATATTTGTCATAATAGCATATTCTAAGTCTGGAAATTCATTCATTACATCAAGAATGACTTTACTATTTAATAACGGTTCGCCACCGAAAAAAATTAATCTGTGAATTCTGTCATGATATTTTTTAACAGATGCGATGGCTGTTTCACTAGTCATTCTATCATCTGTATGCTCTTGATAACAGAATGGACAATCCATATTACAAGAATTGGTAACTACTAATAGAGTGTTTAAATCTTTGAGTGCTGGCATTGTTGTTCCTTTCTGAAAGAAGATATAATTTGCTTCATATGTGAGCAATGCTCTTCTTCATCTCCATTAACTTTAATGTCATGAATATTTTTATAACATGAATTACATAGCAAAAAATTATCGCATGTAATACATTCTGATTTAATATATGGATAATCTTTAGCAATTTCTTGTTCATCGTATTCTGATAATTCATATGTTTTATCAGATGTATAATGATTATCTCCAAAAGAACCACATGGGTGAACTAATCCTTCTGGATTAAAAGCTCGTATACCATGAAGACAATCTCTATTCCATGGACATACAGAACTTTTACCCTTTAATATGTTAGTAATTACTTGCTTTGTATTAAATTCAAAATCCATTAAGCCAGCTTTATATATATTAATATAATGTTGCATCATTTTCCAATGAGGATAATAGTGTTTACTTCTACCTGATTGAACAGCTGGATTAATTCTACAAATAGTTCCGAGACGTTTAGCGAGCTCTACTGTTTTAACAACAGTATCTTCATTTTCTTCTGTAATAACAGTTAAAAACGAAAAACGTTCGCCTCTGTCTTTTTCATACATGTCCATGATTTTAATCATGTCTTCTTCTGTATATGGTGTACCATCTGGTTTTAATCGTTGATTGCCATATTGAAAAGAATTCATAATTCTAAATCTACGTTTTTTAAACAATGGTCGCCACTTATCTGGATGTTCATAATAATCCCAGAGATTAGTTGTTAAACATACATATACATCTGTATGACCATATTTATCTAATAATGTATCTAGCTCAAAATAATAAGACGGCGGGACCATTAATGGGTCACCGCCGTTAATAATTACAGTTCCTATATTGTATTTCTCAAGATAGGGACGTAACATATTTAAATCAAATAAGGTATGTTCTTTAGATATATTATTAGATGAACAGAATGTACATTTAAACTGGCAAGCCATTGTAGGCTTGATAATTAAATCCATTTATTTTAATTTAATCCTTAATCTACGTTTATCTGTTTTATTATCATCTTCAACTAAGATACCAATGATTTGCAATGGGTTATCTTTAGTTGCATTATATAATCTAGCACATCCTTTTACATTAGAAGGTACTACATAATTATTTCGAACAGCTTTGCCTATGAAGTTAACATGTACTCTACCTGCCAATGCAACGGGGATATTCCTCTTTAGATTATACTCTAAAAAGTCTTCTCCGTCAATTGGTTCTTCACCGCCAATTACATGTCCAAACTCATCAGAATGAACGCCAATAATAGGAACACATGATTCTCCATCATAAGCAATGTATTCTTCTTTGTCTGAATTTGGTTTTAACATGATTAAGTCACCTGGTTCTGTTTTTTCGCCTTTATGGAAAAATTCTGCATAGTCAGACCAATAAGAACCATAGATTCGTTGACCACTAATTTCTTCAGCGGCAATTGTACCTACTTTTAAATTAGGAATTGTTAATGTTTTAGAAGAGGCATTATATAAAATATCTGGTACGTATTTTACTGCTTTTTCTTTTGTATTATTAATAAATAAAGCAGGCATTTTATTTTCTTTGCCTTCTTCAATATTAATAGAAGTAGCTTTGATATTAGTTAAATTAAAAGAGTATGTACCATCTTCTAATTGTGTCGCGTTAACTTCATTAACGTCGCCACCAACTTTAAATTTAAGAGCCTTGAATTTTTCTTTAACTTTATTTTCAAGCTTTTCAAACATAGGCAAATATCTTGAGTCATGATGATGTGTTTCAACATCACCAGTTAAACCAAGATTATTAAGAGCCGCTGTTTTATCTGTTAAATCAGATAAGTTAGCTGTACGCATTAATCTATTCTTAATTGCATCAGCATAAATACTTATCCATTTATTATCTTTTTTCCATTTTAAAATACTCATGCTTATACCTCAGAATAAATTTGAATTAATACTTTAATTTTATCGGTTGTTTTATTAATGATGTCGATGCATTGTTTATTCGCTGCGTTTTTGTAAATGGCTTTAGTAATAGCAGCGTCATTTTCTAAATACTTTTTATACGTAGGAGATGTAGTCACATCATCTTGTACCAATACTTCTGCTGCGACATATTTTGTGCCGAGGCTTTCGTAAGTATATGTTGCACCTAATGCAATTTCTGTTTCGATAAATTTAACTTCATTATTTGCTACAGGAACTTCTGTAGGTCGATTACTAGCACTATATGCATTAGATGTAAATAAAGCCATGCCATTAGCTTTTGCTTTGGTTGCTTCTACAATAGTATGAATAGTAGGAGTCGCTTTAAGCGTTTTGTAATTTACATCACCTGTAATTAAATTAATAAACGCACCATTATCGTTAAATAAAATATAACCAGTTTTAATATCGAGGAAGAATTTTTGATTTAATCCCCAATGAGTTGTAACTGGCCCACCAGACGTATAATCGAAAGTAAAGAAATTAGTTTCATCTTCTTCTTCAGCTAAATCTGGGTCTGGATTAGTAGAATGAACTTGTCCATCTGCTAATTCATTCGTAATTTCTATTAAAGAATAAATAGCATAATTGCCATATAATTTATTTTTACCTTCTGCATTAGTAACAGAAATTAAATTATCTCTAATGAAAGAAGTAGTTACATAAATCTTATCATCAAAAATAGAAATAATAACTGGCATTTTTTTAGATTTAAAATCAGTTAATTCTTCTAATGTAGTAGCGAATACACCAGCAATAAATAAATTACCGCCACGTAATTCACCTGTACGATTAATATCAGAATTACTAATGAAACCCATCATACCATTAAGACCATTAATCGGATTTGACTTATTAATAATGCCGTTAATACGGTTTTCAAGACCCAGCATATCTACTTTAGTAGGAATACTTTCTGGCAAGAAACGAGATGGAATACGACCGTTTACTAATTCTACTGAGTTACCAGATGCGTCTAATCTACTTTTTAGTGTTGCTGTTGTTTGTTCTAATGTATTAATTTTACTTGTATGAGTAGTAACAGAATCAGAAGCAGTTTGTAAATTAGTTTTTAGTGTAGATAATTCGCTTTTTAAATTATTAACACTTGTACCCAAAGCTACTAAAGAGTTATTAGCATCGCCAGATGTATTAGTTAAAGCAACAATAGCATTGTCGATAGTAGATTTAACAGCTTCTAAACGATTTAGTCGTTGTTCATTATTGTTAATTAAGTTTTGTACACTACCATCTAAATCAGTCATTGTAATAGGTGTATCTGATAAACGGAAACCACGTTTAAATGCAGTGTTAACACCTTGTACAGAACGAAGTAATTCTTTGATATTTTCATTCATATCATCAATCGTAAGAGGAGTGTCTTTTCGATGATAATCAGAACGAGCTTCGTCTTTACTTAATTTTTTATTATTTAAATTTTGTAATTCATTTCTAACAGGTGTGTCATTATAAGAACTTGTTCCATGATTTGCATTAGTAATTGCATTTTGTAAATCTGCATCTAAATCTGCAAATCGAATCATACCTGAATGAAGGGCATGTTCTATCCAATCAATTAATGTTTGGTCTAAATGCTCTAATTTAATTTTTTGACTCTTAGCCATATATTAATTCCTTCCTTTATTTCCAAACACCATTGAAAGCAATCCAGTCGTTGCCTTGTCTGAATTTAATCATGCGTTCATTTGTATCGAACCATAAACTATTTTGTTCAGCAGGGACAGGTGGATTTGGACCAATAGATAGTCCATTAATATTTGTAACTTTTGGAGAGAAGCTATCATCAATTAAATAACCAGGTAATTTACCAGCACTATTTAATACAGGGATATCGCCAGGTTTTTCACCAGTTGTATGACCTTTTACATAATCAGAATTACCGCCAGATGCTGGTAATGCGGCTGGAAAATCGATAATGTCACTTACGTGATGAGCATGGTTTTTATATTCTACATTATCAATAATGCCATACCCACGTAAAGAGTTAGGACGGCCAACTATTTGAGACCATTCAATAGTAGGTAATGGTTCTTCACCAGTACCTAAATGATTGTCATCAATATCAGCTACTTCAATATCTTCAATCCATAAGTCACCATTTTCAGAAGCTTCTGGTGCACAACAACCCATGAATATACGAGGGTATGGATTGCCGATACGGAATATACGCATATAGCGAACTGTAATTTCTTGACCAGGAATTAATTCTTCATCGAGTGCAAAATGACGAGTGTCAATTTCTTCTACGCCGCCTGATTTAGCATCACGGCGTAATACGTCGTCAATATATACTTCTAAATAAGAACGTCTAGGGATATATTCACCATGTTCTAATTCAAATACATGTTTGCCTGCTTTTTTAACAACTCGACGAGTTTCACCTTCTGTATTTGTATATACTGTTACTTCGCCATTAGCACTTTGTTCTGATGTCTTTTTAATAGTAAATACTTCTGTGATAATCATAGTATCACGAGCAATACTTAATGTGCCATCATTTTTAATGCCAGCAGGTACCCAAGATGTTTCAGAAGAATAGGACATATCTGTTGATGCCCATACTTCTTTTGTTTCAAGACCTGTTTTATAGTTAATTTTATAATATGGCTTACCATTATTATGATAAACCTTATCTCCATCAATATAAGCATTTTCTAATAATTGTCCGTCTTTAGTAACTAACGCGCCTTTTAGTTTCACAGACATAATGCCACTTTGAGGATTTACTTTAATAGTACCATAAGGAATACGAGACCAATCTAACCGACTTGCATTTTCTTCTGTCACAATCATTGTGCGATTATGTTGTGCAATCGATTCGCCTACTTTATGTATTCCTCTTGGTTGTTGAGGAGCTTGAGGCATATTAAAATATCCTTCCTAAAAAAATTTGTTAATAAAAAGCTTTTTGTTAACAAACGTGAGTTTGTTCAATGTATATATTACCATAGTTGAATAGCAAAATAAAATAAAAAAACGGAGACTTTCGTCTCCGCAATCTTATCTGTTATTGTTGATTAACGCTTTAATAACAGCAATGTCATGTTGAATATTTTCAATTTTTGTTTCTATTTTGTCAAAGTCTGTTTTTTTAGACATAGTGTCGTGGTATCGTTTATTTTCACTATCGATGGTCTTGCTTCGTTCATCGTGAGTAATCAAAGTATCATGTATGTCATCTAATGTTTTGTCAACACTCGTTAACACGTTTTGTATACTTTTAAGCAATTCACTTTGTTTAACAATGTCATTGTGCAATTCATTGTTAAGGCGATGTGCTTCGCTGAGACGACGTTCTTCAAGAGCATCTCGTCTTTTGGCTGCATCGAAATTTTTTTTGTCTTTATCAGGTTTGATTTTAACAAAATAATATAATGCGTAACCGATGATAGTAAACATGAGTACCATCTCAACCGGATTTTGCACATTTGATTTTATTATGAAATCCAAAACTGAGACGATTACTTCACTCATTTTTTTCCTTACTTATTTTAAAAAAAACAATACAACATTCATCTATCATATTACGCTGCGTAAACTTCATTTTAGCTTTAAAGTTTAGCAATTTCGAAATATAAATTTTTAAGGTCTGCTGGTTTAAACTTTTTATTTTCTGTTGATAATAATTCAAATTTAATCGTACAGAAATTAGAAGTACTATCTTTTTCTAAACCATTATTTTTTTCTCCAGAAAGTACAATACCTTCCATTGAAATAACACCATAGTTATCTACTTTTTGGATTTCTACTTCTTTATTATTGACTTGGATTTTACATTCATCTAATAAAACTTTATCTTCTTCATATTCAAAAAATAAATTAATATTAAAATCAGAAAAATCTGGAACTGTTACCTCACCAAAGCGATTATTCCATAATTCTAAAAATAAAGTAATGTTATTCGTTTTATTTAATGTACCAGCGTACATTTCATTAGTTGGCTCATATGTGTCAGAGGCATCTACTTTAGCATACCATTCTAATGTATTATTCACGACGACCTCCAATTTTTAATCTATTAATATAAATAGTAGCACCTGTTTTTACAAGATAATCTTTTAGAATAATATTTGCATTTGGTGCTGCTACTGAATCAGTATTAATAGTATAATCTGCATCTTTAATTAACACACGGTTATCATTTTCTGATACATAAAAAATACTAATGAAATCGTTAAGTCCATAATCAGAAATAGTATTTGTTTTTTGAGCTGTAAATACTAATGATTCTTCAGGATTTTCAGTAACCATTCTATCTGTAATTCGTTTAGACATTTGATTAATATCAATAACGGAATTAGTAGTTAATACATTAGATGTATCAGGAATAGCTTGTTCTACTGTATTAATGCGATTAGAAATACTTGTATTTGTATCTGTTTGATTTCGTTTAAACGTATTAAGTTCTTCTCTTAATAATTTATTGTCTTCTTGCACAGCTTTAATCGTATTAAAAGTATCTTTCATAACCAAAGATAATTGGTCATAGTTCCAGATGTGTTTTGAAATTTTATATTCAATACATTGATTAGGTTTTAATGGAATTAATATTTTAAAGAAATTAGACATAACATCACGAACAGTCATATCATTTTTATCGACAGTTTCTGTGTTGTTTTTCATTTCTTTAAAGTCTACGTCGTATACTAATCGTTTGCCGTCAACCCAAACTTCTAGTTGATTTTCACCGACTTGATATTTTTCTTCTGTTTCAAATACTTTATTAGTATGGTCAGCAGAAAAATAAATATGATTACCGTTTACAAAGACAGCAGCTCTTTGGAATGTTTCATTCGTATTAGCAGAAGCTACTTGATGATGTACGATAGCTTGTACTGGGGTACTTCTATCTAATGGCTCTACTAATTTAAAACCAATGCCTTTAGCTAGATATGGTTTGTCTGGCGTATCATTCGATACAACTTCTTCGTATTGGTCTTTCATAATAACGATGTTATCAATTAAGATTAATAAAGAATCTGTCCCAGGTACATAATTCATATCCATTCTATCAGCAGGGAATAAGAAGGTTTGGTCATCTGTTGGATAATGTGCAGTATCTTCTGGATTAAACATATACGAATTATTAATAGCCATTGTAGAATGGTCATTAATTTTAACCCAGCCAAATACACCATTTGTTGCTTTCCAAATTAGTAATTCATTATTTTTTTCGTCATACCAGATATCATTTTCTTCTGGCTGTTCTGGTTCAATGAAATAAATAAATTTTGGTTTTTTATATGGCTCGCCATTAATCCAAAGCATGCCATCTCTATCTACGAATAATTTTCTATACGTTCTATGATTCGTATAAATAATAGCAGTAATGTCACCATCTACATGCCAATAGATTTGCCCGATTAAATAATCTGGAGCATAATCTGGAAATTGAATATGAGATGGAGAAGTAGAGATGACAGATTTTTCATATTTATAATCGCCATCTTGTGTCAAGATAATGGAATCAATTCTATCTTCGGCTTTATAATAGGTAACTTTAATTTGCTGACCAATCCAATCGCCAACATTAATATATACTTTATTGTCAGAGATTTTAATAATTGGTACATGCAAATTTGTTTCTGCTTCACTTAATTTAATATCTTGTTCTGTAGGTCGAACACTATCTTGAACAGTATTGTCATATTCAATATGTTTTTGATTTGTAGATGAATATGGTCTATATTGTAATGTTAAATATCCTTCTTTTGGACATGTAATGGTTTCTGTAATTTGTCTGGCATTAATTGTCCCTGCATTAAATGTACGAGCAGGAACAATTTGCTCTTGTCCTTGTTTATTAATAAAAGTACCTTCAGTAACATTTACTTTGAATGTTTTTGTATCAGCTGTGATATCAAATCCTTCAACGATACCAGCGCCTCCTAATCGAAGACGCTCTCTATCAATCCAGTCTTTTACAGTATTAAAGTTATGATTAATGTCAGATGCTTTTATTCCTGGACCAAAGTCTAGTATTTTTAATTTTTTTTCCATAGTCATTCCTATTCAAAAATTAATACAGGGATTTCTCCAGAAGCTATATGCTTATCTAATTCTTTTAACAATAATGATTCATATTGCTGTAAAGCTTTAGGTAACTTAATAATTAATGTTGACCCTATTCTATACGGTCTACCATACATATTACCGATATCAATCATATTAAAATCGTCTTTTGCATTGTCTGGTAAGCCACCGCCAAAGATACGAATGTCAATTATTTTAGGAGCTTTAGTTACTTCGGTATATAATTCGCACAAAATAATTCCATGCTTATCCATACTATATTCATTAACATCAATAAGATTCAATACATTAATTTTATCTACATGACCACGTTTAGTACATAAGTAATATGATTTAGTCACATCTGGGATTTCTAATGTTTGTTTATATGGTATATATATTTCTTGCTCAGAACTATAAATAGGGTCTATATCAATATATACTTTTTCTTCCCGATTAAAATAAGAAAGATTTAATTGTGTTTCAGTATAATTAATATCTTCTTGTTTGTAGAGAAGAACTGTATGTCTTGTTGTTAAATATGATATATATCCATCTTTCTTAATAGGGTCTATCATATAACCAGGTTGTTTTCTAAAATACAAATCACCTGCATTAGACATGCCGACAAAAGATATATTGGCATCTGATGGATTAACGCTAATTAAATTATAATTATTACCGATAGCATAATTATCATTTTTTAATAATTCAGAAAGATTAACTGTATTATGGTAAGCACTAATTTTTTGTTCAGTTTGTGCAATATAATCTACTGGGTCATTTGTAATCCATGTTAATTTATTTGTCGTTTTATAATATGATTGTAAGAATACATACATCATAACGTCGTAAATAATTTTATAATTATCTACTATATTATCCGCAAAAGAATCTGGAGCTATAATTAAATAACCAGTGTTTGGCTTACTATAAATTAACACATCTTCATATACTTGTTCTAGTTTATAACCCAAATCTAGTAAAGAATCATCACCTGGATTTGTTTGAACGATTTTAAAATAATGACTTGGCTTTTTCTTTCTATCTGTGTTTCGATAAAAATTATTTAAATGCCCTTCTTGGATATCAAAATCAGTGTCTTTATTAGCTTCATAAATATATTGTGTATGATTTTTAACGAAGCACCAAATATTACAATATGTATTTAATACTTCTTGGAAATTCATTTGATTTGGTAGATGACTAACATCATTACATCTAACAAACATAAAATCAGATTCTGATGGTTGGTATTTTAATAGATATTGCGGGATTAATGTACCTTCATTAACCGTAATATTCGATGGACATAAATTACGATGATAACCATCGCCAAATATTTTAATTAATTGATTAGCTAACGGAAGTTCTTGTGTAGAATCTGCTACGGTAACTTTTAAATTATATTTTTCTGTATCTGAGAACTTCATGTTCTTTTTGACTACAGCGTTGACAGAAAACATAATGGGAGAAAATTCAGTTACATTTCTTGGTTCATATATATAAGAACTTCCTAGCCTTTTTATTTCTGTATTTTTTAATAAGTTTTTATTAGAATCAAAAAAGAATGCTGATGGATTTTCTATAATATCGTAAGCTTTTAATTGCTTAGATGTATTTCTGGCAAATTCTTTTTTAATATTGAAATGAACTTTATAACTAGAATCAAATGTATCAATAAAGGCTAAAGGAATATCTTTATATTGCACATCTTGTGTTTGTTCTATTTTATCTGTTCCGATGTGAATTTTCATTCCTTTGCCTCCCGTAAAATAACGTATTGATTTCCATTTGGATAAATAGACGTATTAATATAAGAATTAATATGACCATCTTCATGACTGTCATAATGTACTAATACATCTAGTTGATTTGTTGAAATATCGATTTCATACATATCAGTTATTTTATTATAATTAATAGCGTAATTATCTTTCTTTTTATATTCAATAATTAATTCGTCATATACAGAGCTCATATCTTCTGTCATTGTAATAGTTGATGTATCATAATTAATTGAATAATTAGAACTACCTATTTTTTCATAATCATCTGCATATAAGCCAATAGAATTAACCATACCTTTTGGTGTTCTATAAATATATTCTTTATTGACGAACGAATCTTTTTTAATACCATACATTAATATTTGACTATTTTCTAATATATTTTTTTCTAAAGAAAAGGCAGATTCATCTGCTGGGATAATTTCACGTTCCCAGTTAGTAAATACATAAGAGTAATCAGATACGTCTGTGTATTCCAAAATAAAATAATCATAACTATTTTTAGAAAAAGAAATAATATTATTATGTCTTTGGTATTGTGTAGCATCAATTTCAGTATAATTTTTAACAATATCTTGTATTGTTTCTTTTGACATATCAATAGTATTATCTATTGAATTAACACCATATAATTTAATGCCATATGCGTGTTCTGGTAAATTGCCTGGAATTACAATTTGTTGGTTATTCTTAAATAATTTATATTTAATATGTTCTGTTACATATTCACGATAACTAGCTGAAATATCAAAGCTGTCTTTTTTATCTTTATCTGTAACGATGATTGGACTTGTTACCGAGCCATTTACATATACAGTGAAATGAGTATCAGCAAAAATATTTTTTATTTTTCCGTCTTCCATTTCTAAATCAATAGAATAAATATCAGAAATAATATTAAATGCGATTGGTAACATTCCATTTTCTGGTTGGATAATTTTTGTCGTAACCTTTTTATTTGTTTCTTTGTCTTTAATAATCAGTGTTTTATTAGAAACAGTATATTCAAAGATATATTCTTTTTGTGTATTAATAAATAAATCTTGAATTGTATTTCTTTCTTGTTTAGAAACAATACTATATGGAGCTTCTTTTGTAGGGTCGGTGTACGTTGGTACATGATGAATTACCATATCCCAAGTAACTTTTTTAACTTTATCCAAGTCAATATCTATCCAAGAACCATCTGTTTTATATTGTTTTGTAGTAGTTGGAATGAAATTCCCATCTTTAATAGAAGTGATTGTGATGTTCGAAACCTTACCAGACTCACCTCTGAATTTAAGACTAACCATAGTATCTTCTTTTAATGTAAAAGAATGATTGGCGTCTAATAAATTTTTAGGTTCATCTTCTGTTGTTTCTTCATCATCTGGATGCAATGAGTCATAAGTAAACACAAAAGCTTCTATGTCATTTTTGTTGTTTACTTCTTCTGTCTTATATTTAAGATAGTAAGTTCCAGCCTGCAAAGAAATTCTTGATTGTTCTAATTCAAAATCATGGTCGCCATTTTCAAATACAAACGTTTTATCTTTAAATTGTATTCTGCCGCCACGAGAATTATCTAATTCATAATCCCATTTGTCAGGAGTTTTTTGTTGAATATTTGTTTCTTTTAGTATATTAGTTGCATTAGAATAGAAACCCAATACATAATTAGCAAACATATATGGTAAATCAAATTCTCCAATAGTTATATTTCTAGTATCAGATAATACATATTCTAAGGTAACTCTTTTTTTCTTAATAGTAAAAATTAGCTGAACGTCTTGATGCTTTGGTTTTAATGAATGGGCATTTTGGAATAGTATATTAAAATTGTCATATTGTTTTTCCATGATAGAAAAATCATTATAACCAATTTTAAATAATAAGGCTTTTGTGCTTGTCTCTACCGATTGTCCATCACCAATAAAAAATCCGAAGCCAGATTTATTATATGTAACCGTTGTGTAGATTTTTAGGTCACCACTAAATATATAGTGGCAACCTAATATATCTTGTTCATAAAATCTGAGACCTTCAGTTATTTTTTCGACTCTACTATTTGGGTCAAAAATTAACAATTAAAGTACCTCTAATTCAATTGAATTAACTTCACCTTCTACAGTGTCATTAGTAATTTCTATTCTAAATTGGAAATATTGATATCCTTCAAAGATATGATTATCTCCATGTAAGTTAATTGGATACCATTGCGTAAACACGCCATTCATTTCATCTTGGCGATATCCACGCACATAATAATTAGTATAATCTGAATTTAATGTAGAATCAATATTTGAAATGGTATATGTTCCGATTTGTGTCGTGTCATATATTTTAGATGTCATATATCCATTTTTATAGTTTTTAATAGATAAAGGATATCTTGATTTTTCAGAATATTGTACATAAACTTCTATATTATTTATTACTTTGTCAGTATCCATATCGACTGTGAATTGAATATATTCAGATACAGTTCCTGAATACTCTAATAAATTAGTTTTATTTTGTGTCGCTAATGTCGATACCATTTTAGTGGTAGCATCATCTGCTGTCACTAAGGTAATATCAAAGTTTTTAAGTGTATCAACTAATACATCATTAATTTTAATATACACGCCAATTACGTTTTTGTAGTCTGGGATTTGATAGCGACCAGAAGTAATCGACGCGTTATTTTTTGCTACGATAGTATTTCTAATTAAATTAGCATTTTTTAATTTGTACTTCGTAAAGTCATTGGTAATTGTCGGTATTTTTGTAATACCCCAATCTACATTAGAACCAATAGATAATATACCGTCTCTATCAATATCTAAATGATAGGTTTCATTGTTGAACATATCAAAATCAAACGTATATTTTGTTTCTTTAATACTGCGTTCATTAATAGAGAAACCTAATTTATTAATTAATTTTGTATGTATATTATTATTATTAATATTTTCTTTTATAATAATGTCATCAATTGTTCCAGTGCCAGTTACAAGTAAATAATATTTTCGATTTTCTATTGAATTAGAAATAATATATGTTTGGATATTTCCTTGCTTATTAAATTTAGCAATGTTTTTTACAAAAATAGATTTACCAAAACGACCAGCTTCTGTCTGAATTTCTTCTGCTATATACATAGTTAATGCATTATCACAAGCAACACTAATGATTTGATTATCTTTATATGCTTTCGTAATATTTAATAAAGCGTATCCATTTGTTTGAGCGGAATCAAAATGAATACCCAAACCATATGTTGTGTTTTTAATAGATACATTCATATTAAATGTATCCCATAACTGGTAAGAATCACAAGCAGAAATCGTATTAAGAGCAGAAATGCCATCTATTTTATGAGCATGCTTTTTATAATCTATTTTACAAATAGTATTCATAGTATCGGCAATACCCATATTGGTGTGATATACAAAATTGTTGGTTGCCTCAATAGTATGGAATCGGTTATCAATTTCTTCTACGTCATGCAAGATAATATTTTTATATTTCTTTTCAGCTTGTTCGAACAGATGTTCGAATAAATAATATTCTTTTTCTTTTCGATAATAATATCCTGGGTGAACCATAATAGAATTATCGGTGTTTAATTTCTTAACAGTAATAACATTGTCTTGTATTAATACTTGGAAATTAGGATTAGAGCATTGAGCAATAATTTTATCAGGCACTTTATTCCCGAAGACAATAGTTTTTGTTTCGCCGTCTCTAATATCTTTTAGAATAATTTTTTTGTCTATTAATTGATAAGCATCTGTTGAATAATTAATTTTGCTATATAAATCTTTTAGATTTTTATAGGTTAAACTAATTGGTAAATTATAGTTATAAGAAATAGTAACTGTTTTACCGATTAGAGCTTTATCATACCATTCGACAATACCTTGTTTTCCTAATAAATTATATTTTTCGTTAGAGACAATTTTACCTGTAGATGTATCACGAATATACAAAATAGATTCGACATTAGAATGTCGTAATTTATTAAACATATCGTTTTCGACTACAATATCTGTAAATGCTGTCGTGATAGCATAATTAATATCCATATTATCTGGCGGTGTGATAATAAAAGTACTTAGCTCTTCTTTATTGCCATTGATATCATAAATTTTATTTAATGGCATTTTATTAGAAATAGTAAATGCTAAATTCAAATTATTAATAGAGAACTTAGTTGTATTTTGTTCGCCAGCAGATATTTTGCATCGAATTAAAATATTATTTTGTTGTCTTCCTAGACACCATATCTGCTCTTCTTTTTTTGTTTTCCCTTGTACTTCAAATTTAACTGTTATATCTTTCGCATGGGCATCTTTAAATCGAGCCTGTTGGATTGTATATAACATTAATTTATTATCAGGAATAAATGGTGAAAAATTATCTATTAAATTAACACGAGTCAATTCTTCTACGACATTAGCTTCATTATAAGCAATATAGTCTGTGTTGGAACGAAGTGTAATAAAAGTAGTTTCAAAGTTTTTATTAAATTCATTTGTGTTAGAGATGATATTATTTTTACTATCAATAATATAATTGATAATCATATCATCTGTAATGCCAGTATAATAAAAACCATTAGCTTTAGTTGATGTCTGGCTTCGATTAATAATTTCTTTATATTGTTTACCGTTTTCTGTTTTAACAATAAAGCCATTAATATTAGAAGAAATAAATAATTCTTCTGTGCCAGTTAAACCTAAAATAGTCTTTAGATTTCTTGACTGTACTGTTTCTTTGCCTTGACCAGTAATTTGAATCGTTTGAATTGATTGATTTGGAGATAGCGTAACATAATAAGCAGTTTTGCCATTATAAGTTGTTTTATCTAATGGAATAGAAGAAGAAGTTAGTGTTTCTATTATTGATAAATCTAATGGGAAGCTTTGTTTTATACCCGTATTATTTGTAATAATTTGTTTCGGTACATAATTTTGTTTAATCAAAACTTCTTGATTATTTTCTATTTTATATAAATCAATATCGCAATTAGAATCTACAATAACTCGTTCTGCTACTTGTGGAGTAAAGCTATCTGTTACATATATAGAATCATCAGTACTTTCACCAATATGAATATATTCAATCACAGGAGCATAAGAACTATGTGCTGTCATAGAAATATGTAATTGATTATTTATTAAGCCAGAAGTAGGCAACAAAACGGCATCGCCAGTTTTAATTAAAGAACCTTTATCTAGCCAAGCATTAATTTTATATCGTGCTGCTTTAATTTGTTTTACGCTAACTGGATATAAACCAGCTTTAGTAATCGTAACTTTTACATGGGTTAAATCGTTGTAAGATAAAATAAATTTTCTAGCACTGGACCATAATCCAGAATTAACTGTATCTACTTTACCGTTAGCTTCTATATTAACAATAATAGAACCTTGTTCTTGTAAATTACTAGCTTCATTAAAAGTAAATTCTAAATTATTACAATCTAATTCAATAATAATATTGGATTGCGAATCAGTGTCATTAGAATACAATTCATTTTTCTCATTAATTTTAAAGCCATTTAATTTGACGATAGAACTATCAGTCGTGTAATCAATAGATTCACAATACGAATTAATACGAAGTTCTTTGCCTTCAGCTCCTTCTACATCTAATATCATTTCGCCATATGTAGAGGTTTTATTAATGGTTAATCCATCTGCTGTATTATCTATGTCAGTATAATTTTTTAATTGTTCTCGTTTTGTAATGTGAGCAAAAATATTAGAGTTAACTAAATAATTATCTTTCAAAACAAATTGTTTTTTAGGTTTTAATAGATTTATTTTTTGTTTAGTATTTGTTTCTCGTTCGATATTATAAATAATCATATTATCGTAACGAGTATGAGGCTTCAATTTTAATTTGTATTCAACATTAGGTTGCAAATCATATTTAGGAGATACATCTAAGTTATCTGTATTCATTGCTAAATCAGCAACATAATATGTATTTGTACCAGTAAAAGTTTTATATTCTTTTAGGAATACTGTTTCTGGATTAATTTTTTTAACTTCTGTTGCTGTAATTTGATAATTAGCTTTTTTAGGAATTAACTCGTTAGAGTATCGTTTTAATTGCAACGGAATATTTGTTTTTAATTGTTGCCGAGCAATATAATTTTCTACTAATAAAGGAGAGAAAGAATATCCTTTAATTTCTATATCTGTTTTATCAGTACTACCCAAATCAGAATTTAATGCTACTTTAACATCTAGTCGTTGACCTGTACCTTGTTGATAAGCAGAAGGAGTTGCGTCCCACGTATTTGCTAAGTATTCTAATTCTTTAAAGAAATTATTCCAATATGTAATATCCCAGACTTTAGTTCTCATAATATCTTTATTAATGGAAGACATAGTATCATATACTATTTCTCCATTTTTCATAAGATACATATTATGACCATCAGGGGATTCTATTTTAATATTAGAAGAACTAATAGAATAAAAATTAATTAATGTATTAATAATTGCATTCTTTAATCCTTGTTTAGTACTATTAGTTTTTAATTTGAAAGATTGTAGACAACGATTTAATAAATCTGCATTCGATTCATTTTCATATCGTTCAAGAGAAGAGAACATAGCAAATTCATCGAAGATGTTCCATGTTTGTTCTCGGCGTAATTTAGCAGTGTATTCGTTACCTTTAATAGAATATGTAATGAAATCATTTGCAGTAGCATCGGGGTGAATAATTAAATAGCCGTTTTCGTATAATGCCAATGTGTGATTTACTAGAAATTCTTTTTGGTTAGTAGTAACAGTTACTTTAATATTATGAATTAATAAATCTTTAATATTGATGTTACCAATATGAGCTACTAAGCCTACAGAAAAATAATCATTTTCTTTTCCGATATAATTAACAAGAAAGAATGATTTTTTGAATTCTTCAAATTCTTTAATAATAGAATCTTGTTCACTTGCAATAGATTGCAAATATTGACCAGACGTAGAAGTATCTGGTCTTTTTTTTGTATCGGTCCAAGAAGGGATATCTCTTAATATTTTTTTAAAAAATTGTCTTGGAGTATCCATAGTATCCTTTCTTAATTAATTTCATCTATCCATTTAATAGAATCAAAAATAAATTTGCTATCAATATTTTGCAATACTTTAATTCTATCTGTTTCATCATTGTCAACGAATAAAGAGATGACATTAAAATAATTTACGTCTGGTGTTTCAATGCCGAGCTTATTAATTTTACCAATTTCTAAATAATCGCCAGGAGCTAATCCATCAATATATTTTTTAATTTGTGCTGCGACATTTTTCTTAATGGCATCGATATCACCATCATCAGAATGCATAAAAATTTCTAGTATAACATTTCTGATTGTTGGGACAATATATTCTACATAAGTGCCAGCAGAACAAGTAGATTCTATTTTCGTTTTGGCTTCTTGTAGTGCATCACTAATATAAGGTTCTTCATATATTTTAGGAATGACATAGCAGGTTCCTGTTCCTGCCCCACGTGTTTTAGCGAAGTAAGAATAATTAGAACCTTTAGTTGGATTTAATAATGTTAATTGAATGGCTTTTGTATTAGCCGCTTCATTAATTAACATCCAGCTCATTAAACGATATTTATATTGGCTATCTGATTCTCTAGTTGCTCTTGGTAAATTTACCCATTCGCCAGTACTATCTAATGTTTCATCATGTAAAAAAGACCAAACATGTGGCGTTTTATTATTTTCAATTTCTGCATATACATCTTCTAATGTATGAGCAATGGCATCTGTATATAATCCAATGGTAGACCCATTATCAAATTCTTGACCAGATTTCTTTTTAAAAATATTTTTGATTGACTGAAATATTTCGTGTGCTGTTTTCATAGTCTACCTTTCTTATAATTCAAAAACAAAGAATAACTCTTCATTTCTGTAAATATATAAATTAATATTTTCTGTAACGAAATTATTGTTTCGTTTTACCTGTTTAGCTTCTACTCGATATGTATCGTTTGTTATATTTTGAATGGTATCTTGAGCCATAGAAGCTAATAATTCCAAATTAGCATCTGTGATTATTTTATGTCTTTGTATATTAATATTAGAACCAAAGTCTTGGTGATGAAATATATCATTAAGTTCTGTTCTTAATTTTAACATAATTCGTTGTCTAATTTCATCATCTTTATGAATTGTTTTTATTTTTTTATAAGCAGATTCATTCTGATTAGTTGTAAAACGTAACAGAAAAGAACGAGTATCTTTTTTAGCTGGCGGATTATTTAACATATGAAAGTTAGTTTTAAATACTGGATAACCAGAGTCAACAAAACTTAATTTAAAAATATCGTATGTTTCTTTATGTTCTAATATAATATCTCCAGCATTATTGAGTGCGAAATCTATCATTATATATTCCTCATAAAATAAAAAAGTCCGTCGTTCATGACGGACTTTATATTAAAATAATTTTTTAAGACTTCCCTTCAAGCTACTAATAGCCTTCGATGCTTCTTTATTTACATAATTGGTTAGTCTTTGTTTTTGTTCTTTAACAAAATTATCTCGATATGCATTCACTCGCTTACGAGCTTCTTCAATTTTCTTTTGCACTTTTTCAAATTCTTTAATATGTTTTGTGATTTGTGGCATTAACTTAGTCGTTAATTTAGTAGTGATTTTTTTATTAATATTTTCAACTACAGGTTTTAGAGAATCATTAATATTAATATCTAAACCAATTGTACCAGCTATCGTATTAATTTTATTGATAGTGCTTTCGAGACGTAATTGTTTATATTCTAAACTCTCTAGTGTACTTGTAATATAATTCCCTAGAGATTTTTCATCTTTAATGATTGTAGTAATTTTATTGCTTCCGTTTACTACAAATTTATCTATTTTATCGTATATCTTATCGATGGGCTCTAAACTTTTATTCAGAGCATATTCACCTTTGTCTGCAAGTCCAAGTATTTTCGTTATTTGATTATTTACTAAGTCTTGTAATTTAGTTTCTGCTTCATTACGGATTTCTTGCATTAATTTAGGATTTTTAATTTCTGCTGTTTTATGTCCGCGAATAATAGCTTTCATTTCTAAAATACAATCTTCATTCAAAATTATATTACCCAAAATACCATATTTAGTTTTGCATTTTTCAAGGCTTTTTAACATAGCTACATCAAGTTGGTCTTGAACAACTTGTCTAGCTAAATTTTTAACAGAATAATCTTTAAGATGTTGATAATCTAATTCTTTTGTATATTTCTCGTTTTTAGATAATAATTCAGCGACTTGTTCTTTACTATACCCTTTATCCATTAAATATTGCATATCATTTTTAGAATATGTTTTGCCATTTGGACCATATGTTAAAGGGTCTTTTTTATGTAAAGATTTAGCTGCTTTTTCTAATTGTTCTGACGCTTTTTGTACATAGCTTGTCCGTAATACTGATTTTTCTAATTCGGTTCCGATGGCTTGTTTAATAGCATCTTTAACAGAGGGGTCTGTATATTTTTCACTTTTAGATAAAGTATCGATAGCTGCTTCTCTCGTATATCCATTTTTTACTAAAAATGAAATATCATTTTCTGAGTATTTACGACCATTAGGTCCATATACTTTAGGGTCTTTTTGTTTGACTTGTTTGGCAATAATATTATTTAATATTTCTTTAGGCTTTTTTTTATTAGATAAAGAGGACTTTACGTCCTCTATATTTATTTTTGACATAAAGTCCTCCTAGCTAATTGAATGTTGTATTTTTAAAAACGGTTAAGGGAAATTAGTGAATACTAATTTAAATAATTAAGCTTCGTTAATCTTAGCAGTATATCTGTCAGACAGTTTTTTAACGTTTTCTTTTTCTGATTCAGGGAATGCTACCCATTCACCAGTACCTAGGTCAACATATTCATTAAAGTCAGGTGTTAAGAACAATGCTCTAAATTCATCATGAGCGACTAAAGAAAGTTCTACGAGTTTTTTAACATCGTCTTTAGATTTAAGTACACAATATTTTGTACCATAACCAATAAGAGCACTATAAATATTATCACCTAAATCTTCTCTAGTTGCATACACTTTAAATAAACCATCATCAAAAATATAATCTTTTTCTGCAATATGTTCTTGCTTGTCAACAGCTTGTTCAAAATTAACTCGAGAAACGAATTCATGTAATTTTTCAATAGCTGTTGATTCAAAAGAATGTTTAACGGGAAATGTTTGTTCTGATGTACCAAACAGACTAGAAACTTTAAAATTAAAATCTGATTCTAAATTAATACTATCTGGAATAATAACAGTGCCAAGACCATCTTTAGGTCTCTTGCCATATTCGTAATGACAATAGCCATGGTCTGTTCCATCTTGAATGGCTTTAATAAAAACATTGTTGCTTGGAACTACTGCACCTGGTACTAAAATTCGTCTAGTGCCATTGTTAAAACATGGATATGAATTACTTAAATCATCTGTGAATTTTTCGATAACAATATCTTTAACCATATCAACTAAAGATACAGATTTATTATAAAATTTAGCTGCTTCTTTATTAATTCCTAAATTAAAACCAAATTCATTAAAACTAGTATCTACTGTACTTTGCACTTCTTTTTTATCCGCAGCTTGTGCCGCATCAATAGCGTATACAGTATTTGGGTCTAATGTACCAGCTTCTTGCTTTTGTTGATATGCTTCTTTTGTCGTAAATACAATTTTAGTAATTTGTTCACTCATATATTATTTTCCTTTTATATTAATTAATACTTCTAATAGTAACAGCTACATCGTCAGGGGCTTTTACATAAGCTCCGATACCTTCAATAGGCTCAATATACATATCATATGATGTATTACTAAATAATACAGGTTTGAAATTATCTGGTATGTCAAATTTTTCTGTGTAATTTTGCATCTTAACTAATTGTAAAGTTGGCAAATTATTTAATAGATTAATAGTAGATTGAGTAATGTTGCTTTTAAATATGATTACTTTTACTTTTAATGGTTTACGATTGTTAAGTCGCAATAATGAATTTACAAAGTTTTCAGTATCTGATTCTTCGTAAACTAGAATTTCAGCATTTGCTACTTCGTTTTCATCTGCACTAGAAATGTCAGCTTCTTCTAATTCTTTTTTGGAATTTGTATTAATACTAGATAAATTAACTCTACTTAATATTTCAGATATCTTTGCACCATTAATAGAAGCAGAATTAAAAGGATAGTGAGTATATTTGCGAAGTTTAGTCAAAATTGTATTTTTGCTCTGAGGCATAGCTTTCCATGTATTAGTTACAGAGTCATAATACTCAGCTAAGCCTAAGTCTGTAAAAACTATATATGGACTAGTTGTCGTTAAACGTTTATCCAATAAAGACAATACGTCAGGACCTATCATAGCTTTATCTGAAATTGCAACAAATGTTGTGTGAGTATCAGATAATGTATAATTAATATCTCGTCTAAACTGTTGTTTAGATAGTTCTGTATCTTGATAATAGCGAATATGATGTCTGAGCCCACCAATTTCCCCATAGTCACCACGAGAAAGCATATCAGGAGCATCAAAATCAATGTCATCTACCACTTCATCTATTACATCTTTTACGATATCTTCAAAAGATGGTACAAATGTGATGGTATTAGTTTTAGTATCGAAGATATTGGAAAGTTTTACTTTAAAACCTTTAGTTAAATCTAAGGATTCTGGCAAATGAATAATTCCTATATAAGCTGGATTAGCTGTAACACCAGGAGGTCCCATTGGTCGAGGTTGATTTGTTTGTTCGGTTAAATCATATTTAACCATACCCAAATCTCTACCGTCTTGGGATACAGTAATAATAGAATTTTTGAGAACATTAGAAACTTTAACATCTCTAGTTTCATTACCAGCTAATTTGCGAGTATCGTTTAAATAATTAGCATCAATTTTTTCCTTAACTGAATCTTTAATCATATCGACAAGAGATAGACTTATATCATAGAATTTAGCTTTCTCTTCATCAATACCAAGACTTAAACCAAATTTTTCAAAGCCAGTATCAATTGCGGCTTTAACTTCTTTTTTGTCTACTGATTGAGCTGCATCAATGGCATACACAACACCTTCTTCTAATGTTCCAGAAGAAACTTTTTGTTCATATGCTTCTTTAGTAGTGAAAATAATTTTTGTAATATCTGTCATTACTATATAAGCCTTTCTATATTAAATTATTATAAGTGGTCATTAGGTTGTAATAGTACAATACGCCAAGACTCAGGGCCTTCTGTTGATTCAGCGATATAAATTGAACCATAAGATATTGCAACTTGTCCAGCAAAATCTGGAGCTTTTGTTACATCAGTAGCAACAAGTTTACTACCGTCAATAGATGGAGTTTGGATATTTTTAATTGCCTTAATAACATCTTTTCCGGATAGGAAATATACTGCTTCTTTATCGATTGTGTTAGATTCAATCATTTGACTAAGTTTATCATAGCCAATCAAAGTAGCTTTCTTTAAAACTGTCATAATAAATATGTCCTTTTATATAAACAATTATAGCGTATCTATTGGTTCAGTTCTAATAACATTCCAACCAGCGCCGCCATGTTCCAGTGATTTAGCTATATAGATTTGACCGCCAGACACTGCAACTTGTCCAATAAATGCTGGAGTTGTAGTAATATCGGTAGCAGTAATACTATCTTTACGAACGTATTCTTTCAACTTTTCATCAATATCTACATTATTAGCAATCCATTTGGTACCATTCCAAACTATCTGCAAACCTAAAGTAGTATCGAAGTATTGTTGACCCACAGCAATGTGTTCTGTTGGTCGTTTTTCAGTAGGACCAGAGTGAATGATTGGAATAGTTTCATATGTCATTACACCCATAGTATTTACTGGTTTATCTGGCATGAAATAGATTTCCATACTTAAATCATCTAATGCACTAATAACATTAGCATCATAAGTTTCAGGAATTTCGTATTTCATAGTCTTAGCTTCTACATTAGTTTCGATAACTTTAAAAGCACCTTTACCTAATACATTCATTATACTACCAACTGTAATTGGAGTATCTTTTAATGTGCCATTAGTCCATACTGGGAATTTATTGAAACCAAAAGTCATTGTTCTATCACCATGATTAGTAACAGAAATAGGTTTGTCATCTTTTGGTAAATATTCACTTTTAGTAGTATATCTATAAGTAGATACATACCCAAAATGACCGGAATTATTTGGTTTAGATTCTAAGAAAACATCACCAGCAACGCCAGCGGTATAATTACTATAGTCGTAATCTTTAGCGTCTTTATAAGGAACACCATTAGCACCGAAGAAGATAGCTGAACCTTCACCATCAGCTAATTCATCTGTACTAGAAATATTTACTTCATGAATAGTTCTATCATAACCTAAATAGATTCTGGTTTTAGCTGAGTCTTCTGCTTTCATTTCATATTTTCTATTAAGGAAACCTTTAGAGCTATATTCATCAACAGAGCCTAAATTTTCAAATAAAGTCAATGCAGAATATTCAGTAACCCCATTTGGTGAGATAGCTAATTCTGGTGCATTAATCCAAGAGAATTTAGCACCTTTATCTATCCAGTGCTGAAAGTTTTCTTGGAATTTTTCAAATTTAAGGTCGCTTACTTTAATTTCAAGTTTAGCACTTTCTGGTGAGACTAAATAGATAAATGCAGAAGGTTTTTCTTGGGAAAATACATGATTTGCATTTTCATCATCAAGTGTAATATCTAATTCAACGTTACTAATTTCCGCTCTTGGTCCAACACTAAGATATAATGGGTTTTGGCTAAGAGACCATCTACCAGTCAATTTGAAGTTTGATATTTTATTAGCATAGAAATTAGCTGTAGTGCCGCTATCTAAATTTACATTATCATCAAAATGAAGAGTGACATTTTCGAAATCAGCATATGAATATGAGGAAAAACCAAAAGTACAGTTATTGGAAACAATATTGCTTATATTATTATTTACACCGTAATTATATTCTAAATATACAGCATACATACCATAATTAGTTTTTACATTGTCGATAGTCAAGTTATTACATTGAGCAGTTAAATCGATATTATTACCAGCACAATCTTTAGTATTAGTCATACGAAGATTTGTTAATTTTACGTTAGTAAATAATAAAGTGCTAATAGTAGTTTTCGTGCCAATAAATTTAAAGCTACTACCATCAACATCTTGGTCTTTGACTTTGAATACAAAACCATCGATTGTTACGTTGTAAGCATTTAATACTTCACCATCTTGATTTTCTGGTGCATTGCGAGTTAATATAAACCCGATAGGTTCTCCACTAGAAGCATCAGTATGGTCACATATGATAGTAGCACCATAAGTAGATTCAGACCTGATAACCAAAGAACGACTCATCTTTTCTGGACAGAAAATCTTTACTGGATTTTCAATCTTATAAGTACCATCAGGGAAGATTACTTCTTGGTATTTC